>BNJU01004171.1_pt1 | contig 380851 bp, 491 predicted proteins | sample 8539281 | NCBI WGS metagenome assembly BNJU01 (sample SAMD00202456, study PRJDB9452) | human saliva metagenome | isolation source: human saliva | place: Japan | reverse complement strand
AACGTCAAAACTAAGGACTACGTCATTGTATCTCGGGCGGTACCTCACCAGCAATGGTGTGAACGATACTCGCTACCTCCCGCTCAAGCCTTCAAAATTTCTTGAAACCTATAACGCTCGTGCCATGTCTCTACGGAATAAGAATAAAGAAACGCTCACTCAGGCCACTCAGCAGAACAACCCCATGGTGCAGATGTCAGTATCTGCTCCGCGCTTTCTTAACCTCTAAGCTCAGCCCACTATCGTCATAACTCTCTGTGACGGTCTCATCGCCTTCTCCAATATCATCTACCTCCTGCGTAAAACGATCCTAACCATATCCATATCGTGCAGCTCATCCTAAGCTACCTGGTGACCATCGTCATGAAAGTCCTCAACTTATACTTACGACGTCAGCAAACATATCTCAATCTTCGTCAGGCTGACATCACGAACTGTATCTCACGGGTCGCCTCAAGCCTTCACTCTGGTAACAGCCCCGCGAATCCTTCCTCGATGGTGTCAGGAACGTCCTCAGCTACATTAGCATATCCTCGTCGCTAACTTCCTTCATGCTACTCACCTCTCTAGTACGCTCCTCAGCTCAGATCCATCCTCAGATCTACGCTACCGATAGTATCCACAGCTATATCAACAACAGTCTGATGATCACCTATCGCAACTATCTCGTGGCTGGCCCATCTGGATCCACCCGCTCATCAAAAAGGAGCTAGGAAAACAACCTTCACCCGCAAATAGAACTAACAAGAATGGATTCATTGCCTTATTCTTTAGGTCGATCTTCATCGATAACATGATTTAACCTACCACCTGGGGATGTGCTCCTTCTGGCAGTATCGAAGACGTAAGACTCAACACAATTATCGCTGTCACTTTGTCTGACCGCGCTGCCTATCAACTACCTCCTCGAGACCAAAGGTCTTCAAGCAGGGAAGCGCATGACACGAAACTCATCAGTGTGATGCCGCAGTTATGAACCTCCCCTTCCTCATCCATCATCTTCATCCCCGTATCAACCGCTACGCAGCTTGTGGAGATGCAAATGACGCTGACCCTCGCTCTACGCCTTCGCTCGAAGGATCTTCCTCCATGATCGCTATGACATGCTATCACTCGGTGGATCACTCTTTGCAGCAGCGTGAATTCCCACCATCGGCGAAAGCTACCATCTACGGCTTCGGCTCCGGTGGCATCGGCCACTGGATGCTCGCTATCGTCCGGATGGCGGCTATCCGAGAGCCCCAGCACTCTGACAGTCTAAGCTGCGTGGCCTCAGGATCACCCTTCATCGTCACGGCGCTGCATGATTGCGGCCACTCCAGCTTCCTCTGGTGTCAAGATGCAACGAAAGCGAAGACCCAGCGAAATGAATACAACCGCCTGCTCGCGGTGTAGGCATCTTCCTCACGATCGCTGCCCTGCGATGATCAGCGTCCCGTCGCCAGATGGTCAAGCTCCTCCCATCGAGCAACGCCCAAGCTCACCATCGGCGGGAGGAAGCGTGAGCACCCATCGGCGGGCCGCTGCTGAGCACTCTGCCAGGGTCAGGAACATCTACACTCTCCAGCCGCTGGTGCAGTGGTAGCGGTTCGTGCGGTCAGTGTCGCTGCCGCGTCGTCGAAGCGTGGAGATCCTGCTGCCTACTGGACGGGCTTCCTTCTCTCGCAAGGGCGGAAAGGACACTGTCTGGCTGCCAGACCGTCACAGGTCAGAGACATACGGAGTCGCCCGTACCTGAGTCCTGTCTCTGGCGCCAGGAGAATGGGAGTGCGAGTCGTCTCGAACCTGCAAACGTCCTCGACCTTCATCAGCAATCCGTGTGAAGCTCGAGGGTGAAGTGATGAACTTCCAGGCGGTAGCTACGCACAGATCACCACCTCCACTGGCGCGATGAGTATCAAGCGCGCCACCACATCGATCGATGAGAAGTTCCGTGGCGACTGGGATCACTTTGCCAGATATGCGGAATGACCTGCACTGATACGGAGACGATGCACGGGCACTCAGATAGCACGCCGTTAGCTAACTACACCTGCCAGAGAACGATCATCACGCATCAACGACCATACGCTGCGCCTCGCTATGGACCGCGCCACGCACAGCGGCTCCCCGCCTCCTGGGAATCTCCTCGTCCCTACATCTCTCTCGCTGGAAGCCTGGGACAAGGTCCGTCACAGGCGGTCCTTACGGGGACCTCCACATCCAGGACACGGATGCAGGATGCTCTACATCGGTGGTGGTGCCAGGTATGCCCTCTACGTGCTCAGATCCTCCACCTCTTCCGCACGCTCCACACGGGGCCGTAAGGTCTCTCACTGGTACGGTGCACAGCAAGAAGAGATCTTCACGAAGAGGACTTCCGCGAGAAGCAGTTCAACTCAGCTTCCACATCGCCTTGATCCCCAGCCCTGAAGACAACTGGACCGGCTACGTCGCTCATCCATCAGTGGGTCATCTACGACAACTATCTGAAGGATCACGATGCGCCCGAAGAGTATCGAGTACTATATGTCGGCCCGGTCCTATGGGCGCAGCGCCGTGAAGAAGATGCTCGAAGACCTCGGCGTAGAGCGTAGCCAGCTCTTCTTCGACGACTTCGGCGGATGAGTACACCGCCTCGTCTTGCCTCTTCGGGTGGCTGGCGAAGTCCACATAAAGGCCTCCCACCGTTAGCTCCGTGCTGACGGTGGGAGGCTCTTGTGGGCAGTCCGAGGAGGCCTGGCAAGGGCAAGGCGCCCAGCTTTCGACGTCTTGCCTTCCAGCGAATAAACCTCACCTTCGTAGCTGAATTTAATAGCAAAGCTTTTATGAGTATGATCGCAACACTGATTACAGGAGCCCTGGCCGGATGGCTGGGCGATTATCTATCGAGGTAGTGGCCTTGGTCTTCTGGGAATATCGTCGTCGGTATTCTGGGGAGTGGCGTAGGTCTCTTGGCTCAGGAGAAGGTCTCACACCTCTTGGGCAAGGCTGGATCGGCTCGATCGTGACGGAGCCATCGGCGCTATCGTCATCCTATTCTGTAATGAATCTGCTAGTCAAGCAGAAGAAATAGGGATTTAGCCCGCATCAGAGTAATCTGGCTGACAGCAGATTTGAGGAGCATGCTTCCACCCTGCTATCGCTTTCTTAGCACCACACCACGGCTCTCATCTCGAGCAGCCCGAGTAAGCATATCGCTTACTCGGGGGCTCGTGAGTTCTCACGCCTCACAGGGAGGCGGGGGAGTCGTTACTGATCTCGCAGGCACCACCAGCGCAGGGAGGCTGCACCAAGCTCATCGGCATTGGTGAACTGTTGCCAGAGAAGTCTATCGCTCTTCCAGTCGCAGGGCTTATACGTCTTCTTCAGGACCTCGAAGAGGTGGAGGTCTGACGCTCTTGGTTAACGTTCACCCGCCTGGTAGATGTCGCCACGGTAGTAGTTGTGGGCGAACTTCTCGATACGGCGCACGATATCGCGCTTAGCGGCGAGGTTCTCGACCTTGTCAGGCGTGCTGAGGAGGATGCCACGCACGTGTCAGCGGTCCAGGCGGGGCTTCGCCTGACGCTGTGACGCTGGATGTAGCTCATCGATAGCGTAGTCCGAGACGAAGAGCTGCTCGCCACGGCCCTGGCGATTCGCAAGCCTTCAGAGGTCGCCCGAAGACCTCGATCGGTCCACGACAGACCCGAAGCGAACATACTACCGACGCCGTATTCGCGGAGGATCTCCTCAGCCGTCGAGACCTTGCACATGGGAGCCTGGCGCAGGTCCATATCGCCGTAGGTCGAGAGGAAGGTCACGCCAGCGATGTAGTCTTGGTTCTCCCAGACCCAGTCGCAGACGGCATCCCACCGGTCGTTGGCGTCGACGGTGTTGACACATTATTCTTGATGGGAGACTCCATGTCGCTCATGCCGGGGATGACCCAGCTCTGCTGGACGAGCTTGACGTACTCGAGGAGCTTGATGCCACTGAGTTCGCTGCGCAGAAGAGTGTCTTCGCTTTCTTCGATGGGGAAGAAGATCTTCTTGTCCGTGGCGGGCTTGAAGATGTTGGGCTGTACGGCCTTGGGGTTAGCCTCTTCGTAAGCCTTGAGGTTGGGCTCTTCGATGTTCGCCTCGACGCTACGCAGGTAGCGCTTAGCGTAAGCACCGTGGATACCCGAGGTCATACCGAGCAGGGAGGCTCACCGTACCATCAGGCTTGACGCAGGTAGCGGCTGGCGGGGTTGATGCCGAGGATGCGAGCACACTGAGAGTTCTGCTGGCGCACCTGCATAGCCCCGACGGCGAGGATATCCTTGTTCGTGAGGATCTGAGGGTTGTTCATGATCCCACCGATGGATACACCGATGAGGGGATCGGACCGGATGATGCTCGTCGTAGCCCGTCCGAGGTAGGGGAAGTCCATGGTAGCCCGCACGGCGAGCGCAGCGCGCAGGCGGCAGATCTTGTAGAACTCCTTCGCTCGTACACTCCATACCGCTGATGGAGGCGAGGTACATACCTGCAGCCTGTATCGCCATTCTGTCCGTAGGGAAGAAAGCCGATCTGCAGCAGGGTTACAGCCGACGCCGAACTTATCTCTCCAGTAGAGACCAGGGTCACCGCTCGTGCGCATCGCCTGGAAGAGCGACTCTAGAGTGAGCGATCGACCTCGCCACGGTTGAGAGCAGCTGACATGCTGAAGCGAGCACGCTGGGGATTGGTCGGAACCAGTCGCCGTGCTGCTACAGTTCACCATCTCCGTGTCTTCGGGAGAGAAGAGGATCATCAGCGCGAGCGACGGACACCACCGAGAGGACCGAGTCCGCCAGTGAGCGATATGTCGGTGCACTGCAGAGCGAGAGGCGCTTCGACCAGCTGCGACGGCGGCACTTCATCAGGGCACCGGATCTTATCGAGTGCCATGCGCGAAGACCGTCAGGTCCAGGAGCGATGAAGGCTCAGCGATCTTAGCACCCTTGGGCGCGGATCTCGAGAAGTCAGAAGACGGCTTCTGACGCCAGGATGAAGTAGTATCTCAGAAGGCGGTGGATGGAGTCTGCCCAGCCTTCGATGCTGTCACCGATGACATAGGCTTCGCTTTCCTGGAGATAGCTCGCTGGCGGGGAGAAGGGAGGGAGCTTGTCTCACGTGAGCCTGCTCTGACGGAGAGGCGCAGCCGCAGCCACGAGCAGGAGCCACTCGATCTCACGGAAGACCTCGAGGCGGTCACAGTGCGAGTAGCTACAGTTGTAGGATTTCGCTGAGGACTTCAGGACTGGCTCACCGCCGAACTGGAGGTTGCGCTGGGATCCAACGAACTCTTCAGCCTGTAGTAGTCGATGGCCTCAGTTGAACTGGGTCATGAACCACTCGTCTTGCAGCGCTGGGGCGAAGCGCTCCAGGTGCGTCAGGTGCATCTGGCGGATACGTTCCGACGCCTCGTCCCAGGTCTCCTTTCGACCCAAAGTCTTCGCGGAACAAGGAATGCTCTTGGTAAACGTATTCAGATAAAGCGCGTTTGCTCTCTGTCATGATGGTTGTTGAAAATGTGATATTTACGAGTGGACTCCCGAAGCAATCCAATCACTTTGTACAAAGCTCACGAAAACAAAACCCACTTCCTCCAAAAGTTCACCCCCAAATCGCACTCGTTTATCCTCAGCGAGATACATGCCTTTGCCCCTCTTTTTCCTCTTGACTACCCCGGAAGGACGAGACTGCCCCTTTCCTTCCCCGAAATCTCACCCTACCTGCTGCTAGTCGCACCTCTTTCCCGACTCCCTCGACTATACATATATAGAGTTGTTGCCCATCGTAGGGATAAAAAGTTGCGACGAGTGGCAGATAGTTTGGGGCTACGTACGTGGATCTAACATCTACGTACGTGGATATTTAAGGTTTACGTGCCTGGTCTTTAAGACCACGTACATAGACAGCGGAAAACTACTACGTGATGGCGCTTTTTCTTCACGAGAACGATGCTTTTCCTCCGCTGGATCAGAGGAATACGCGCTGATAAGGCGAAGGGACTTGTGTGTCTCTTCAGAGACATATCGGAGGGGTGTGCGAACCCTATAGGTCGCTGCTCTGACCAATATAGTCGACGACGACCAGTATAGCTCCGCGCGTCACCTATATGGGTTCGCCCGCTGACCCATATAGGTCGGTAGTAGCCCTCTCGAGAAGGGGGTGTTAGAAGCTCCTATGGTCATGCTGCCGATTATTCTCATCTTTACGCTACCAAATCACGGTGAGGACTTCCCGTCCCTATAAACTAAATAGTGAATAGACAACGATGATAGCACTATCATAGAGTGCGACTGATGAAACCTCTTCCTGCTTGCGGTGGGTGGAGCTACGGCACGTCCGCAGGCACAAAGAGGATTATCGTATGTTCGAGGCCAAGACGCCTCAGTTGGACTTCCGTCATGCCAAGGCGTGTCGGGGCATATGAGCGGGAGAACCCGTCCGGACCACTTGTGATGGCTGGTGGGTGTAACTTCCCGACCGCCCAGCACGAAAGGGTAGCAGCGCTACTATTCAGATCATATCGGCGACATCTGGCAGTGCATCATGCTTGTGAGCAAAGGCTTCTGAGCAAATATATGGTGGTGGCTCATAGGGGCATTTGCCCCAACCGACGACTATCCGCGCCTTCCAGCAGTACTGATGATCAGCCCATCGTCGCAGGTGGGCAGTCTGCTGAGGGAGACCACATGATGCCTATATCATTCAGCTGGGCAATCGCTATGGTATGAAGATCACCCGCTACCCAGCTTTGCCAGAGCCTCGCAGTGGGATGGCTTCAGCTCATAGAGAATGTGCTTCACCTCATCAGGCCGTGAACGGGAAGCTCTCCAATACCGTCTTGTCTCTCGACCTCAGCCGTCCGCAAAAGGAGTGGCGGAGGAGACGCTTACCGCATAGCTCTTTCCTTAAACTCGTAGCTATGACGAATCAGGATGAAAGCGACCTTTCTTCCGGCGTCCCGTACTTAAGTGTTATGGGGATCATTCACAGGTGTAGATGAGCCTGATCAGCGAGTCCAGGCCGATGTCACCTATATGACTTATACACCTCAGACGAAGCAGTGGCAGACTACAAGATCGCATCCGATGACCCCATCGCTGCCTGGCTTTGGGGAGTTTAATAGCTTCGGGGGCGAGGCCAGCTTCTCCGGTGGGGTGCGGGCTGATCTCTTTTGTGACGGCACTCCAGCGAGAAGCGATTCACGCCGCGAAAGCTAAGGGCACCGTCGGCTGGTGAAGAAGCTAGAGGCAGAGTAGCGTGTTTATCTCAGCCATGACCCTGCATGGTACGGCTACAGCGAGTGGTACCTTTGATAAGTCGAGAGGGGAAGCGAAAAGCGGATTTCCGCTTCGATGGCCGACAGATGCCGTCTATTGGACAGGTCTTCTTCTATGATGGATGGTATGCTAATTGAGGAGACGATGCCTGGTGTGCGTACTCCCGCATCGTCATCTTTACGACAGCCTGCGATCCACCGAAATTTCATGTGATGACCGACCCGAATTACCAGTAGGGGTGACCCGCCTCCCAGTGAATCAACAATAGCCAGCCATGAGGCATATGAGGCGATATAAATAGTGTCCCACCCAGGCTGGGACTACGGGTGGGGACGCTTCTCTTATGGGTGCTTATGCGCGCTCTGCGCTTTAGCTGCAGGGCAGATTAGCCGCCCAGTAGGGTTGGGCGATCTGAGCTCATCAGCTTCAAGCTAGCCTTGCCCGAGGCTTGAGCCGAGGGGTGGTTGGGAACCCATCGGTGGGGTCGTAAAAGGGATGCTAAAGGAGGTGACCTTTCTCCCAGTGAAACGCTCAAGATTCCTCGCCCAAACCATCCTGCCCCAATACGTATATGTTTCGAGCCTCGAAACGTATGCGCTGATCACGAAGGGTACCTTTAGCTCGCCAGGCTTATTCTTCCAGCTTTGCATGTCGTCAAACCCAACAGTTCATAAAGCTATATGGAAATCGAAATCGAGAATCCCTAGCCTTGAGCTCCTCAAGCGTGAAGAGATGCGGATCTATCAGACAAACTGGAAACTATCAAGCTGGTGGTTGCAGGAGTTAGGAAGAAGTCTCCAGCTGAAGAACTCTATGATGATTTAAAAAGAATCTCCGAGCAAGGAGAAAACAGCAGCGACAGATTTTGATGTTAGGATGTCTTGACATCTGACTTTAGTCAGTTCTAAAAGCAGGCTGAGATCGATGCACTAGGAGTTGATAAAGACAACGTACTATACCCGATAGATGTTTTCATGAGAGAGGGCTGGGGTATGGTAAAAAGTCAATGCACGAGATCGTGTGATGAAGAAATTTAGTGCGGTCTTATAGATAATGCTGGGCTGCTTCCCAGGTCGAAAATGCACAATCATTTTTGCCTCTCCCAAAGTGGATAAGGCAAAGAATGATTTGATTAAACCAGCCTTTGATGCGTTGAGTAGCGATGAAAGATTTAAGGATAAAGATTACGTTCGAATACATTGTCAATAAAGTTTGAGACTGATATCTTGACTCCCACTATTGAGGCAAGTAAGAATGACGCAGATACAAGTGAGCTATTCTTAAGAGCATACAAACTTCTCCATATGCCCTATGTTGATCTCAACCCAGAGGCAACGGAGACGGAGGTCAATGAGCTCTCTCTCTTCAAGTTTGACCTTAAAATAAAATGTAAAGCGTCCCCACCTGCAGAGACTACGGGACGATGCTATAGAGGCTTATGGGCAGAGCCCAGCCCAAGCTGTAGGTGTGGACGCTGGACGCCTTGGGCAGAAGGTGAGTAGTTGATACCCAGCACATCTGTAGGAGGATGAAGGAGATGAAGAGCCCCCTGCGCTGCACGGCGGTAGTGGTCCGAACGGATGCGCACGTGGATAAGCCAGATAGGGCGAACCATCGTCGCAGAGGCTCAAGTCTCCTTGGGGTCCCACGCCCAGTAGTGCCCCCAGGCTTCTTCGCCCAGAGCGCTGAAGAGATACCGACAGTCATGAACGCCCAGCCGACCTGCACGAGGTTGTCGCAGAGTATCCATCTCGTGGTCGTTGATGGGTGACTCTCGAACCACAGTGGTAGGGCTGACATCAGTGCAGCGGCACCCAGCACGGCGTGGCGAACATATAGACGATGACGCGGAGCGAACCATAGGGCTCGCAGCGCTGGCATGAGCGTCTTGTTGTGGATGTCGGAGGTTGACGATATTGATCGTGGTGAAGACGCCTGCCAGGACGGTGCTGGAAAGCGAGGATCCAGGGTAGCGCCAGCGCGAATAGACGATCAGCCCGCCGTGGGGAGGAAGAAGGCGTACCACAGGCGGGTCTCACCCATTGTGCGAAGGGGCGGGCGCTCCAGCGACATCCACAGTCCGAGGATGAAGGCGAAGTCAACGAGTAGTCCTGCAGCGGTGAGGAGATAGGGTAGGGGGACGCTTTTTCCAAGGGTCCATGGCGCCGCCCGCCCAACAGAAGGAGGGCAGGGATAGCGAAGAATATGAAGGAATCCCAAGTCATGAGGATGGGAGAGTTGATAGCTGGGGTGAAGAGCCAGAAGGGCAGGGGAGCTTTGTCCAGAGCCGTTGGAGCGGTGTGCGCTCGGGATAAGGACTTTCCACTCCTCAGGTCGCCTTGCTTAGCGGCGGCGCTTCTGTGCTGTGAGAGGTGACAGAGATAGCGCTGGCCAAGGCAGGTAGATACCCACATAGACGGCGGGGAGCCAGCGTCCTGACGAGCCTCGAAGGTGCTGGTCTCATGCCCAGCGACCATCGCTTCATCATCAGCTTATGAGCTGGTAGATCTTCCATCCGTCGACCGTCACGGGCTTGTTGACCCCGACGGTCGGCGACGATGTTCTTCTGCGTCTGCGTATAGATATGGATGCGGAGGCGTAGCGCTCGGGTTCGCGTGCGCGCCATCACGAGGCTCAGGTCCTTCGTGAGCTTGAGCTCTGAAGGGAAGAGGTAGTTATCATGCAGGTGACCCATCCGATGATGGGCTTGCCCACTTCCCTGCCATTCTTCATCGGTTGGGCCTCGACGAGGAGTGCCGTCAGCGCCCGATGAGGCCCCTCCACGTACTTCGTCGTCGGCCGTGATGACGGGGAGCAGCGAGGGATAGTTCTTGTGTACACGGATGCGCCACTGTGATAGCATGCCTTCATGGAAGTGCTTATCGATGAGGACGATCTGTGGTTCTTCTGGTATGGACTTCCTGTCTTACTATTGATGAGGAGGAGCTTGGGAGGTATTCGTCGATGGTGAACTTCTCCAGCTGGATGGCCAGCGGGAGCTCCATGAAGCCCTGATCGTGGGTGGCGCCCACCCGGGCATGTCGGCGGTGGCCTTGAGTCATCATCGCTCCATATCGGCGCCGCTGAGCGTCGCAGCGACGATGGCGATGAATAGCCCGATGTGGGAGAGCAGCGAAGGTGCCTCTCTCAGGCGGAGAGTGTAAGATCTCGCCGTATCACGCAATGGAGCCCCACGATGCCGGTAAGGCGGGCATAGATGAGCACGAAGGGCCAGAAGGACAGCATTCGAGTGAGACCACATGGGTCAATGGTGCTCGTTCGTGGGGGCTACCTGACGGGTCAAGCCCCATGGCTACGCCGTGAGTATAGCTGCGTAGATGAGTGTGGGGACAGCCGCCTCGACAGTGAAGAGGAAGGAGAAGAGGCGAGCCCGATGACGTGAGCGCGAGATGATGATGATGGCGAGGAGGTAGAGAGCAAGGACGATGGCATTCAGCGGGAAGCGAAGGCTGACCAGTCAATCGGCCTGCCGTGTACTGCAGCAGTAGCCCGACGAGCGATCAAGCCTCGCACCAGTGGACGAAGCCTTCTCTCATTTTCCAGAGTGCGTTGAACATAGACGGAGAAGCGGTTGGGGTTGAATCGAGAGCGCGGCGGCAGACGATGATGGGTCTGTCGCCGCGGCACTGAAGTAGGAATACTTAGATGTGGACGTGTCAGGGCAACAGGCGGCTTAGAGCTCGACGAGTTTGCCTTTGTGCCTCAGCCGACTGCACCCACTTAGGCATGACGGTCTTCATGAACTCTGCCTTATCAGCCTGAGCTTCGCCGTCGACGCCGATGTAAGCCCAAGCCTTTTTCCTTCGTGGAGATGTCAGGCGCATGGGGACGTCACCTGAGAAGCCGTGGCGTGCCAGCACCTTGGCGATGGCAAGGCGAGCTTCCTCAGCATAGCCGAGGCTCGACCGAGGATACGCGCGCCACTTCCTGTGGAGCGTGGAAGGGATAGCACCGTGGCTGGCGCGACAGCGAAGTCCCAGCGCCACTGGCTCTTTAGCGGATAGCCTGCAGAGCATCCTTCATCTCGGCTTCGGTGGCACCGCTATCCCAAGCGTACTTAGCTCGATGTGGGCCTAGCGAGCTCCTTCTCTACGCGTTGCGGACGTCGTTAGCCGCGTGACGTTCGTAGACGTCACGAGCGTCTCGCATCTCGGTGGCAGGTCTGACAGGTCTTGTCAATCCGCCAGAGGGCTGGTGATCTGCGGTCAGAGTACTTCACCCACCTTCGCTCACGTAGGGCATGTGCAGTCTGCGCAGTACGCCGCCACGTGGATACCTACGCCACAGCTCGTAGTCGAGTGTTGAGCCTGAGGATAGGGCGCGAGATCTGTGCGTATAGTCGGAGTAGTTCATCCTCGTCGTAGTAAGCCTCCTATGTCCTCGACCGTGAAGCCCTTTGTCGGGGAAGGTGAGGTACTCTGCCATCGCCCTGAAGTAGTAGCTCCGGTGGCACTGGGCGACAGACGAGGAGCGCATGTGCTGGTGGGACTGCTTGAGACATCTTCGCCACGACGCTCAAGAGGCTTCGTAGAGGCGGGGCGTGCGGGCTTGAGCTTTCATGGTGCGGGCATCGTGACAGTCGGAGCAGCCGATGTGTTCACGATCTCGGTCCCCACTGGCTCCAGGGAGCCTTGTAGAACTCGGCGATACCCTTCTCCTTCATGATGCGGGGTACGTCAGCTCTTACACGTCCAGCAGGTACCAGGCTGGATATCCTTGTTGCCGTTCACGCCAGGGGAGCCGGTACGAAGGATCTCGTCCATGTCTTCGATAGCGTGCTTGTGTCCACGAGGCGTGTTGTACTCCATAGAGAAGGAGTAGCCGAGTCCTGCATAGCACGACCATCTCGGGGCGGGCAGCGAGCACGTCGACACGCTGCGAGCTATTGAATTACCTTGGTAGAGTGGTGTCGGCGGTCTTGAGCCACGTCCAGTGGTCACGGGGAAGTCTCGGCGAACAGCTCGTTCTGTGCCACGATAGCGTCCTTGAAGATGTGCTTGCGGTTGTTGTAGATGCTCACCACCTCGGCGCGGCAGCTCCAGGAGTGAGAGACGATGAGTCCGAGGACGAAGACTACGACCTAGAGCCTCGAATAGAGCCATCCCTGCCAACGTTTCAATTGTTGTGCCATGATTTTTGAGTCTCTTTTATTTGTTGATTCTGATATTATGCTTGCGTGGTGAGGATGCTTAGTTCAGCATCTTCTGCAGCCAGTCGGGCACTGGCGAGTCGGGCAGGGGTACTTCGGCCCCTGGGGTCGAGGAGAGGGAGTTCATCCTACCGTGGGCCACATCGCGGTGGCAATCCCAGCAGGCTTTTCCCTTCGTCGCACTTAGCGTCCATATAGGTGATGCGCCCGTGTTGACAAGCTCGGTATTGAGGGTGGCGTGGCAGCGCACGCAGTTTTCCATGATTACCTCAGCGCTCTCGTCGATGGCTTGGATGGCCTGACGCTCTTGGCGCGTGACGAACTTGTAGACGTGGTTCATACCGTCCTTCCCTTGAAGAAAGTATTTGCGGAAGACGTTGTCGCGGTACGTGGCAGCCGTTACGTGGTGTTGCGGGCGTGGGCGCCGTGCATCCACGTGGCGTAGTGGAGTCATGATGTGGCAGTTGACACGAGCCGAGGGTCATCTCCTAGTAGTGTGGAACCTAAGCAGATAGAGGAAGAGCCCACCTAAACCCACACGACGCCACACACGAGCAGCATGGGCCACCTTGGCGCGGTAGCTCAAGCGGTAGTCGTTGGAGGAATCGGTTCATTATCAGGTCAAGATGAAGTACGTCACAAATATAATCAACTTTTTCTTTGCTCCTACGGCTGATTTCTTTTAGCTTTTTAAGGAAGCTGCGTGGTATTCTGCAGTGTTAAAGGTGCCTGAAAGAAGTGCCTTTTTATTGGGATAAATGGGAGGGAAGTGATGAGTACGCCCCTCAATACAGGGTTTCCTGTCCCTGGGGAGGGGGCTAGGAACTCATATTGGTCGCTGGGCTGACCCTATATGGGCATGCGTTAGATCTATATAGGATAGCGAAGAAAGCTATAAGCTTTGGACTGACTCTATATAGCTTTGGTGAAGTGACCCATTAGGGTTGTTGCTCTGCGTAGGGATAAAGCTTGCAGACGAGTGGCAGATAAGTTTGGACTACGTACGTGGCTCTAATATCTACGTGCGTGGATATTTGGATTTACGTGCCTGGTCTTTAAGACTACGTGCATAGATAGAAGAATACCACCACGTGAAGGCGCTCACGAGACGATGCTTTCCTCCGCTGAATGAGAGGAATACTGCAGCGACAAGGCGAAGGGGCTTTACTTGAGACTTCGGAGAGATATATCAGGGGAGCTGGGCGTGCGATACCTTAGCACTCTAAATGAGAGCAGGGCTCTAAGGCAACAGTCTCTATATGGGGTCATGCCTCCCCTCAAGCAGAAGGGCTGTACCCCTCGGTATACCATATATATATTATCGTACTTTTTATGGGGAACAAAACTATAGCTTATGGAAGCAGATGCCTCGCTTTCTCCTCTTTGGTATAATGGCCTTGTTGTCAGTGCCTCCTCACGGATGCAACGCTACGCCCTCCTACCATGCGTGTCAATCAGGACCTTCGGGCATATAGTCATGTCTATGTCCCAGCAACTCGAGACTATGGATAGTCACTCGGGAATACCCTGTAGCGGAGTTATCATCCCTTATTCTCAGTCAGTCAATCCCGCGATGTGATAGCTGGAGCTTTTGCTGAGAGGCTACGTCGTCCTACCCAGCTTAGATGAGGCGCTTTAGAACCCAGACCCTCATGGTGAGCTATGGTGAGAGCGGACGTCGCTTAATGTTGCATTGGGCTTGAGGCTATACGATCGAAATAACCATCCAGTTGGTCTCGGCAGAGACGGAGAGTTAGTGGCTACTACGAGCCGCAGCAGGGATGTGGCAGTACGGAGGCCGACGACATTAAGCTTAGGCTATCACGAGAGCTTTGGACGTGCTATTCAAATGGCCCAGCTGTAATAAAGGCCTTCGGGCCTCTTGGCCTATAAACAGCGAATCGCTGCAGGAGTATTTCCCCGCAGCGATTCGCTTTATGAGTGGGCTGTCGTGACTACTTGAGGCGGGCGGCGATCTTGTCGCTGGAGGACGCTCGCCGTATTAAAGATGAAGTAGCGCAGGCCGATCTCGTGGAGGTAGCCCGGTCTTCGCCCGATAGGTATGGAAGATGTCGGCTGATCTCCTTGCCCAATGCCTTCTCCGGAACTAATTCCTGATAATTGATGCTCATCGCTCCTGTTTAACTTTATCGACGCCAGCCAAAATCCTGCTCATCGGCGACTCTGCAAAAGGGAGTGAAAAGGAGGAGTGCGGGAGCCTCAGGGAGGGTGTCACGCTCCTGAGTAGACTCTCTTCCTCATGATGACTTTGATGACAGAAGTATCCTGTACAGATAGCTGAGTAATCCTACCTACCTCTGATGTGCAGGCCATCCTGTCTCATTGATCGTGTGGGGGCCTCCTTTGGCAGGAAACTTGACTACCTTTCTGGAGCAGTGACGTTTTTGCATCTCCATAGATTTACTAAGGTTTTTACATCTCAATTCGCTCAAATGACAAAAGCTTTATTATACCCTGCTGGTACTCCTCCTCTCGTGACCACGCTCCTCCCAGCAAGGGACGGTCGAGGGGAGAGTCTATAGTATGAAGAGCAATAACCCATTAGAGCTCGCGCTACCGTACGAGTGCAGGGAGCAACCTTAGCGCACGGACCGATAGCGTAGGGCGCTGCCATCTCTGGCGTGAATCTCGGCTTCACTCGCCTCATCGTCACGATGCTCGGCTGTGAGACGACTACCTCTGCCGAAGTGCAAGTGGTGGGCAATCAGGCGAGGCTTCATCGACATCGCTCTTGAGGAAGAATCCACGAGCACTGAGCAGAGGTCGTTGTCGCCCCAGTTCGATTCAAACGTGCCGAGCCCGCTCCATACAGACGCTGGGTCTCAAGCAGATCGAGAAGAGCTGCCGGGCGAGATAGAGATATCTCCAAGCTCGTACAGCGGCTGCCAGGGTGTGGAGCGACAGATCCCCTAACTGCACATGACCTTATCGTGCGTGGTAGGGGCCCCTCAGAATATCTTCTATCTCGATGGCATAGCAAAGGGGCCTCTGCTATCTGGAGACATCTTAACGACAAAATTATTACTCTCATGAGAACAAATATGTGCAGAGGATATACTCGCAGTGGATTGGTCTATTTGCTTTTTAAACATTTTACACTATCTTTGCAGTGTCGCAATCCAGAACTCGAGCCTTTAGCCCCCAGAAAGGGGCCTACAGGGTACGTATTTGAGTCCATATTCCTTATGACTTAATGCTACCTAGCTCGAATTCAATATCGGACACAACAGTCCTGGTCTGGAATGCACCTTAATATTTAAGGGTACTAACTCTTTAGCTCCGCATACATTTGACAAGCTGTGCGGAGACTTTTTAACTTCATTAGTTATAACAAGATAGAATGGTATGAAGAAACTCATGCTAATTATGTCCGTCGCTCTGATTTCACTCTCCGCTTGCTCGAAGAGTGTTGATGAGCCTGTAGCACAGACAAAGAATCAGGAATGATGCAGAGCAGGGCACCATTACCCTCCATATCGAGGGTGAGCGTGAAGACATCGCTGTCGTCAGACCAAGATGGTCGAGCACTGAACCTCAAGGCTACGATCGAGAAATGCACAGATCGCAAAAGTCACGGTGGAAGACTCTGACGAAGTTCCTGGTATTATCTACCTCTTTAATGATAAAGGGGCTAACAAATCCTGGATCTGTTAATGGTCTTGCTCGCCAAGTAAAGTTCAAGATCCGTGGGAATAAGGTAAGCTTCTATGGAAAGCTTGCCACGGGACGTCTTCAGCCGGGAGATCCTCTTCCTTTCAATAAGATGACTATCGTCCTCCGGTGGGAGCATCAAGCGCCAGACCATCGAGACAGGACTAGCTCGACTCCCGTGGGGGTGGCGTGAGTACTACGCTCCCAGTATAGCAGTGCACGCACAGAGCCTGGGATGGACTCTCTCAGCTCAATCCTATCTTCACCAGCTATGCTGTAGACGTCCACAAGGGAACCAAGCCTGGAGCTGCAAACTATTACGGCACGGGCATCGCTTCAAGCTCCTTGGACAGTTCGTATCCGTCCACTGCCGTATGGTGAATGGAGCAGGTGTAGAAGCTAGATATAATGGCTTTTGCTGTACGAGGCTTGGGTGTCATGGGCACTACGATTGGAAAGCTCCCCGAGCTGCAGAGCTAATCCAGGCTTCGACAAATCGCCCTGTTTTTAGAACCGCAGTGCCTTCTTTTTACGAGCAGGAGGGGGAATTCATCAGGTTCAGCGACAGCAAGACCTAGTACATCAGGGTGATGGTCAAGCACCCTACCTGGATCGCTCAAATCCTGGAGATCCTAGATATAGAACTGACCCAGCCTATGCACTCTATGTCTTCCCTGGCTGGAAACTGGAGGATTTCGTAGTGGCCTATATAATCCCAGAACTAGCATCTTCCTGACGCCCTTCATATGATCGTGTAAATCGCCCCTAACTACTGGAGCAAGAATAAGACGACTGATGAAAGCTATCAGGTCAAAAACTCTACTGGGGCAGTTCCACAACCTCCTCCTAATAGTTCAATAGGTAACTAACGAATAGAAGAATAGAAGATGAACAAGATACAGAAAGAGTTCTACCAAGCTCCCGAGCTAACTAAGATCGAGCTCAATCACCTAAGCATTCTACTCTCCTTCTCTGTAGAAGGTACCATCGATGAGGTTGAAGCTGGAGTCGAAGATGCAGGCTATAGCACCCTCTGGTAAGATCTAAGCATACCCACAATATCCTATCTGGCCTCCACTGAGAGGCTCCGACCAAGCATCCACGCTACACCGTGTTTAAGACTCGGATAGCGTGGATGCTCTGTTTCATATCTCGGACAAAGCAGGGAGGCTTAAGGAGGCTTTCAATGAATGCATGCTAGTAAAAAGTACCACTCAGAAGGGTGAAGTCACCTGCACACGATGGCTAGAAGCAACTAGTGAAGGAAACCACCAGGTTCCTTCACTAGTGATCAGGATGTGGATCTATGCTAAGACTTACGTCGAGAGTGTCCTAAGCATCATTTATCAGATGCCTAGATGCCCGTCGCCAGATGGGTTTGCTCGGATGGTTCTCCAAGCGCCTCCTCCAGCATCAGGCGGACTTCTTGGGCTTCCGTGCGGGAGCGACCCGCTCGAAGCTCACATCGTCCAAGCGGAAGTACTCGGAGTTGGGTCGGAGTATCACGCGAGCTTCGGTGATGTGGGTGTTGGCATTAAATTCCTCTCCCTTGGGTACGACCTTACTCTTGAAGCTAGGCTTCAGTTTACCGAGACGACCGAACTCGACCATATCGCCGTTAGCGACAGAGCTTTCTCGCCATGTCGGCGGCTAGATTGAGCACGGAGGCTACTTCCATGTAGTTGAAAGTAGTTTGGTCGAGCGACCATTTCGCAGAAGTGGTCGAAGGAGACGCTCACGTCTGAGAGTAAGCATACGAAGTCACTGGTGTCAAAGGGGAAGAGCGTGGCAGGTGGCTATTTTATAAATGTCGTGAGCTAATACGTCTGGCAGCTGTTTGTCGCTGTAGCCGAAGGTGGATATATATAAAGCTCTACGTAAGATGCTCGCTAGATTTCTGCAGACCGGTGCAAAGGCATACTTCGAGACCGGCAGTTAAGGCTGCATTCCGGATGAAACTAATGGCGCTGTCGACTCTCTGCGTCTGGCCTTGACGGCAGGTGATCTAGCTCGATCGCCAGCCGGACAGTAGGGGTCACTGGATTGCTCTCATAGCTCTCAAGTGCTTGTCCCTACGGTCTGTCGGTGTGCCGAGTCAGCTCTGCGATTCGGATCACCGCCTGCCTCCAAAACGGGATTAGGTACTTACCCAGCATGATCATGTAGCTAAATAGCTCATGAGATCTCCTTTCTGGAGAGCATCTCACTGCTGTAATCGTCATTGTATTTGCCTTGGGATCTTGATCTTGCGGTACAAAGATAGGGCAGGGAGATCAAAGGTGTAACCTCGGCCAAGGTAGTGGCGGCTCAGTGTGCGCTGGATCTAGTCGAGGGGTGTCGGAGTATGGGATCAGCGAGCTCGTATCTCAAGGCTGATGGTCGGTTGTTGCTCCAGAGGCTGAGGTCGATGAGGAGCTGCAGATGGATGCTGTTAGAGGCATGTGCATGGATAGAGAGGTTTGTGTCGCGGTTTTGGGTTGTTTATTTTTCTTAATTTTGCATCGAAAAGAAGCGATCCGATACCTCTGGTCTTATGTAGATGGGCTGGGAGGTGTTTTTGCACCTGCCTCAATGGAGAATAGGGGCTTGTCTTATGATGGGTCTGTCTACTCGCTGGTTTACTCCTTCTGTCTAGCTAATATATAAACTTAGAGTCCTGGGAGGTTTGGAGAGGATGCTGGGTTTGCAAAGTGTTTTATCAATAATAATTACTAGAGAATGAAAAACTGTTTATGCTGTTTCTGGCCGTTGCAGGGATCTTCGCCTCCTGCTCGGAAGGAGACGCCCGTCGTGCCAACTGACCAACTGAACCAAAGGCGCAGGGTCCAGAAGCTCCTGTCCAGCTGACCGATGGAGAGGCAGGTGAGGAAGGTGTTCGTCTAAGCCTCCGCTTGGATGTTGAGGATTTTGAAGAAGTGGCTGGTGGCTTTGATGCTGCTCAGCAGGCGAGAGCCGTTATCCCTCACATCAATACTGGTGCTGCGAATAAGAAGCTGATCGACCTTCGTGCCTATGTCGATGGAGTGGGCCCGACCCAAGGGATCGCCTTTATGGGTATGATTTATCTCTATAATAAAGGCGGGAGGTTGTCCTTCAATGCCCCCTTCCGTGTCTATAACGATGGTAAAAGCATCGGTTACGATGGTCTAGTGGATGGTTTTCCTGAGAACTCTAGCTACAGAAAGATCTTTGATCGGATGGTGGCTATTCGTATGAAAGACTGCTATGTCTCGGTTAGTATCGGCAATAATCCCTGAGGCCTAAACTTTCACCAAGGGTCCTCACGTCATTACGAGTTGGGACGATAACGTGGAGTCTCTAAGAACTTCGTGATCGCTAAAAGTGAGCATAACGCAGTTGGGTGGCGTTACACCAAGGGTGGAAAGGTTCATGAGATCAGCACTGCGGCAATGTTCGCATGAAGCTTACGATGATGGGTTATCTCATGATGGCTCGTATCCACAATACCTTCCTCAGTATGTCGCGAGAGGGATTAATCAACGTCACAAACTCCGTACCGATGCTGGCGGGGAGCAAGGGCTATCGTGCTCTTCGTCCAGATCTGCTTACCTATCTGGATGTGTCGTCTACGCTCTCTGTGGCTCTGAATCAGCAACTCGACTTCAGGATCGATAATGCGAGTAAGAGGTCACTTCATATATGCAGTCTGGGGGTGCGCGCAATGCGAACTTCATTAGTGGGGGTGGCTACCTGACGGCTATAATAAGGTGCTTCGGGTCCCTGTTTCAGACTACTCCTGCAGGTGAACTGCCTGCTAAGGGTGATATGGTGGTAGCTGTGTACTTCCCTCAGGTTGATGACTATGGTTCGGTTGGTATCAGACTTGCTGACAACTACTTCTATGATGGATCTGCATTCTCGCTGGCTCCTGGCATTGGCTATCAGACGCTCAGAACTCTTGTTGATAAGTTTCGAAGTTTAAGCCTACGGTTGGAACTTCAGCTCCGTATCGGAGGGCGTCGATAACAAGGTCTACTATCCAGTCTTTGAAGTAGGATCTAAGACTTTGAGTAGCAAGTTTCAGTGAAAAATTCTCATCTTGTCCACCTACATAAACAGGACTAACGGTATTCAGTGGGAGGCTATTCCTTAATAATCATAACGAAGACTAGAAACTAAGATGAATAAGATATATAAGGAATCCTATCAGGCACCTGAAGCTAAGACCTTCGTGCTTCCGCAGTCTCCACCTGCTCGTAGGGTTCTCTTTCGACGGAGATCTCGAGGATCGAGACTTCGATGATAACTGGGGTCTGCCTGGTACTCGTTCTGGTAGTAACCTCTAGTAGCTTCCACGCGGTCACTATGCCCCTAGTTCTAGGGATACAACAGGCGCCTCACGCTCCATGCAAGTCTTAGGCTTGTCAGAGCGTGAGGCGCTCTCCTTTTTATCTCTATAGTATTAGAAGCGAGATCCCACACTACGGAGGGTCTCGGCTCTGCTCTTTCTGAGGAGGAGGTGCGTTTCCCTTCCCTTGCCTTGGTGGGCAGGAAAAAGAACCCCTACGGTTTGAAGGACTATGGGGTCCCAAAATGGGGCTTCCTGAGATGCCCTCTACAAGTAGGGCTGGAGAGGAGAGAGAAAATGCTCAGGGAGGTGTAGCCGGGAATTGGCGTGGAGGACAGAGGATTTCCTTTAGCGAATGGGGTGGGGAGGTGCTTAGGCGGGGCTACGTCTAGGAAATTACAGGTGGAGGACGATGGTACCTGTCAGCTCGGTGTAGAGTAGTTTCGTACTCAGGACTGCCGTCGAAGTCATCACGTGAACCCTCATACCTGAGAAGACCGCTTGGATGGACTTGTTGCCCAGGAGGATGGGGGCGAGCCTACGATGAAGGGTGCTGTTGGCCACTAGCCGGGATGATGGTCTCTGAGGTAGCCTTCCAGCTTGAGTCGGAAGTAGGAGCTCTTTCTTAGTCTGATTCATAATGGGGCTTTTTGTTAAGGGAGAGACATAGGCTTAGAGGTCCATGGCTTCGTTGAACTTATCGAGCTTTACCCTGCTAGCTGCTCCATATCGTGCTCGATCTTCTTGCTGGTGATGCGGGCGTAGATCTGCGTGGTCTTGATGTTGGTATGCCCCAGCATCTTGGAGACGCTCTCCATCGGTACACTTTGCTGAGCGACATCGTCGCAAAGGTGTGACGAGCCAGATGGAAGGTGAGTCGCTTCTGCACCCCGCATACGTCAGCGATCTCCCTTTGAGGTAGGCATTCATCTTCTGGCTGGAGAGGATAGGAAAGAGCTTCCGTCCTTGGAAGTCGTACTCGAGCTATACTTCTCGATGATGGCCTTGGGGATGTCCAGGAGGAGGATGTTACTCTCACGCTTGTCTTCTTCCGTCGTCATGATCCATGCCTTCCCATCTAGGGTGACCAGGTGCTCCCGCGCAGGTTGGCCACATCAATGTAGGCAAGTCCCGTGAAGCAGGAGAAGAGAAAGAGATCACGGACGAGCGTTCAAGGCGAGGGAATCATCAGCTCCTTGTTGGCTATCTCTCAGGATCTCCTCATCGGTGAGAAAGCCTCTATCCACAGGGGCGAGGTGGAAGTGGTGATCACGAAAGGATCTTGGAGAAGATAGCCCCGCTTGAGGGCATAGATAGTGACGGTCTTCAAGGTCTTCATCTTCTTGACAGCGGTGTTGTAGGCACATAGAGCCACTGTCGTGAGGTATAGCTCAAAGTCCTGGATGATGGCAGGCGTGAACTCCATCAGTCCGATGTCCTTACGCTTATACCTGTGTACTAGAAACTCGAAGAAGTGTCTACGCAAGACGCTGTACTTCTGCAAGCTCTCCTTGCTGATGCGGTGCCCTACGCGCTGACGGATGTCATCGATGAACTTGTCAAAGACAGGGAGAAAGGTGCTGAACTCCTGGATTTGTCTGAGGTAGGCGGAGCGGAGCTTGTCAAGCGAGATCGTTTGGTCGTCTTGGTACTTGTGGTAGAGGGAGTGGAGGTTAGCAGAGATGGCATCTAGGCTGGCATTGACAGCGAGAGCTTCTGAGGAGCGTCCCTTCTGCCGGCTGGTTCTGCTATTCCACTGTGCCTTGTCTACGAAGATCTTCGTGGAGCCAAGATTGCTCATTGCTCCTGAGAGGAAGATGCGTAGCATGACGGGCGACTTGCCTTCTTTGTTCTCGTAGTTGGAGCGTAGGTAGAAGGACACCTTGAACGATTGTCTCATAATGCATCATTCCTTAGTGTAGCAGGTGCTACAAAGTTACTTACACATTGGATGAGAGTACGTTGCTGCCTTCAATCAGCCCTTCATTTAGCTGTCACTGCTACACTAATTGCTACGCCCTGATTTGTGTAGCAGTTTCTGTAGCAGAATTTGACCGATTGATGACTATTAGACCCTAGGGGTAAGCCGTCAAGTCTATAGACCATATACAAAGAAAAATCGTTGTAATACCGTGTCCTACAACGATTTACTCTTGTTTTGAAGGCTTCTCTGACGACCATTTTGCAGTCACTTTGAAGCCTCTTTGCGGAGAGAGGCTCTTTCTCTTGAACTATCATAGATGCTTGCTTGATGTCAAAGTGCTGTTTATCAGTCTATATATGGGTGTGTGTCTTAAAGAGTAGTATCATAGGATCTCCCTTGCTATATCCTTATTTGGGTGTATCTTTGGGTGTGTAAACTATACACCTGAGAGTTATGAATATCAAGCGCAATATCATCTTTGCTCTGGAGAGCCGGAAGAAGGACGGTATCCTGATCGTTGAGAACGTCCTTATCCGTATGCGAGTGAACTTTGCTTCCCAGCGGATAGAGTTCACTACGGGCTATCGTATCGATGTGAGCTAAATGGGATGCGGACAAGCAACGAGTAAAGAACGGATGCACAAACAAGCTTTAAGCAATCAGCCTCAGAGATCAACGCTGCGCTCTTGGGGTACTACACCGAGATACAAGAGATCTTCAAGCGCTTTGAAGTGGCCGAGGTTATGCCAAGCTCCCTGCTGATGTTAAGAGCGCTCAATGCCCGCCATAGGGTCTGACGAAGTACAGGTGGAACGGACCTCCGATAGCCCGATCCTTCAAACGAGCTTTTATAAGGCCTTTGATGAGTTCGTACGTGTCTGTGGCCGACAGAATGACTGGACGCACGCTACCTACGAGAAGTTTGCTGCGGTGAAGAATCACCTCAGAGCCTTCCGAGCTGACCTTAGCTTCTCCTTCTTCAATGAGGCTGGTCTGACGGAGTATGTCCGTTACCTGCGGAAGTCCGCGAGATGCGCAATAGCACGATCGGGGAAGCAACTCAGCTTCTTGAAGTGGTTTCTACGTTGGAGCTTCGGCCAGGGAATGCATAGGAGCAATGCTTACGATACCTTTCAGACCCTAAGCTCAAGGATACGCAGAAGAAGATCATCTTCTTGACTTGGGAGGAGCTGACAAGGCTTCGTGAATTCGAGATCCCTCCAGCTGAAGCAGTCACTTGATCGTGTGCGGGATGTCTTCCTTCCAGTGCTTCACTGGACTGCGATACTCGGATGTCTACAATCTCAGAAGAAGCGACATCAAGGAAGATCATATCGAAGTCACTACGATCAAGACTTCTGACAGCCTGGTCATCGAGCTCAACAAGCACAGTAAGGCTATCTTGGAGAAGCATCAGGATGTGGTATTTGAGCACGACAAGGCACCGCCCGTGATCACTAACCAGAAGATGAATGAGTATCTCAAGGAGCTTGCTGAACTTGCTGGTATCAACGAACCCTATCCGCCAGACCTACTACAAAGGGAACGAGCGCATCGATGACGTTACTCCTAGTATGCTCTGCTTGGTACGCATGCTGGCCGACGCACCTTTATCTGTAATGCCCTTGCCTGGGTATTCTCCTCAGGTCGTGATGAAATGGACGGGGCACAGTGACTACAAGGCGATGAAGCCCTACATCGACATTGCGGACGACATTAAGGCTAATGCCATGAGTAAGTTCAATCAATTATGAGCTGGATCAGACTGCATCCAAGCCTAGCTCTCCGGTATCGGTTTTTGTGAAGCAGATCTCCATTTGTTGGTCAACGTGCAAACCAATATAGGTTTGCACCCTGTGCCACTATTGGGTTGGAGTTCAAACGACTATTGCCATAGCTTTGTATTTCTATGGTTTTGCACAGGCCTCTGGTTGCTAGTGTGATACTCAGGGGCCCGATACGGACGAGCAAAACTAGACCGGCACCCCTAAACCTCGTTCAGTACTCCCAGCACTAAACTCCGGGCCATTGTCCGTAGTGATCGAGTGAAGCTGGCCACGCCGCTTGAGGAAGGCTAAACGACTATTCACGGCACGAGCTATCGGTTTTGGCTTTGCGCCCATGAGGAAGGGCTTCGAGGAAGATGTAGTCCGCTTTTGCGATCGGTCAGCGTAAGTGATGGCCTCACCGCCAGAGGCCCCCTAGGATCAAGTCCATCTCCATGTCCCCCATACGACCCTCGCTTGTCGATGATTTCAGGCGATCGAGAATGCTTTTATACCGCCCTCGCTTCTTGCTATTGCGAGGGACGGAGAGCCGCTTGCGACGATACTTCAGACCATGCCGACAGTAGCTATATAAATCCCCTTCACTACGCTTGTCGGCGTGTAGCCAATTGTAGATCGTGGTCTTACCCACCATCGCTATCCCTTCTAGGCGAAGACGCCCTGAGATCTGTTCGGGAGACCATTGTTCCTGCTGAAGTAGGCTGGCCACACGCCCTGAAGAGTGCGGGTGAAGCGGCGGTGATGCTCGCTCACAACCTGCTCGTCAGCGAGCATCTGTGTGCTGGGCACTATAACCACGCTTTGTGACTATTGCGACGGAGCTCACGACTAACTGTGCTAACATGCAACCTCAACAGTGCAGACGATAGAGCGAAGGGAGCTACCATGTTTGTGGAGCTGGAGCAATTGTGTATCTTTGCTCACGATTCAATTAGCGGTAGTCATTGCAACCTTTAATATACGACCATTGATCATATCAGCCAGTGTGCTCCTTGCCCGCTGGCTATCTTTTATCTCGACTGTTGCACTTGCGGGTGGAATGCAAAGGTATTTTCGTCGTTTTATTTGTATTTTCTCGCCATGAATGAGTAACTTTGTACTCTACTCCCTATATGCTGAGGTAGGAGGTAATAGCGAATAAAGAAAAACTATATGAAATATAGATATCAATTAATCTATTAGGTTCTAATAGAGAATCCTATTATCAAAGAAATCGATGGACCAAATTATATCTGGAATCATTAATTTAAAGTTGCCACAAGATATCATAAATATAATAGACAGAAATAATTGGAAAGATGAGTATGGGGAAATCAACCCGCATTCTGTATATACCTTTGAAATGATATAATGGGCCTTTCGAAGATTTGGCTATAGTTGAAAAGCTTTATTAAAGATGGAACAATGATTCTTCCTGTATTTTTCAATGATTTCTCAAAGGAGATACCCGAAGAACTCAAAACAAAATGGAATTAAATATGATGATAATCAGCGAAGTCGTATTGCTAATGTTGTTTTACAAGCATTTGATCTCTTGAGAAGCACAAGAAAAGTATTCATCAGTTATAAAAGATCAGAATCAACTTCTGTAGCTATACAAATGTATGAAGCTCTAGAACTCCATCACTGATGTCTTTTTAGATACATATTTCTATCGAAAAAGGTGAACCTTTTCAAGAAGAATTGTGGCATAGAACGACAGACTGTGATGTCATATTATTACTAAATACCCAGGTTTCTAGAGAGTTGTTAGGTAAGGAAGAACTCTGCAGAAGCAAGTTCAAAACAAATTGAATTGTTCAATTAGTTTTGGCCTAATCATAATATTGAATCTACTTCTCATCTGAGTTTTCCATTAAAGCTGGAAAGTTCTGATTTTGTGATGGGATTTATGATAATAAGGATAAGTCAAAACTGAATGATCATAAAATTGATGAAATAGTACAATTTGTTGAGTCTGTACGAGCCAGGAATCTAGCATCTCAGGCAAGATAATTTAATAACCGAATTTATGAGTATAGCTAGCAATGTGGTAGAAGCATTATAGTTCAACCTGAAAGATTTTTGACAGAAGAACTATCAGGCAAAAAGATAATCTATATACCTACTATTGAATACACACATCTACTGATTGTCAATCAGCAGAAATTTGACATGAGTTTGAAAAAGTCCCTAATACTTTGTATTAGATTGATTTACGATGATTTAAGAATTAGAGATAAATGGTTAAAGCATTTAGATTGGCTAAATGACAACTTCAAAAAGACATACATACACTACAAGATTTTGAAAAATGGCTACAACAGAAAAATAGAAAAAGTATTTTCCTTTCGGCGAGTATTCCTTGCCAGAAAGAGATGAGAAATATAGGCACGGCAGATATTATAGTCAATACGAGATGCTGTAATAGCATTAACGACAGTAGTACTCCCCATCATAGGTTAATTTGGGGAGGTCATCCTTCTATTACCCTCACTAATATATTATGTAATGGAGAGGCTGAATTTGAATATTCAAGAGCATATAACCTTATATCAATCAAGATTTTTGAAAAATACTTCCCAGAAGACAATAATAAATTTGAAAAATATAGTATTTACTGATGCTCGTTGATAATGACAGAGAAAAATCTCTATTATATATGAGGCAAAAATGCTTGATGAATCTGAATTTTTCTGCTGGAATTTTTCATTGGAGGAATGGAAGGTGTAGAGGAATACGATATGTTTATAGAAAAGCATCCCAAAAGCGTTGGTTTTATCCACAGCAAGTACAGGAGCTATGCATATATATGATGAGCGATTTACAGACAATAATGAGCGATTAGTAAAAAGACTACTTATATATGTCTCTATTTCAGAAGTATTTAATTGATAAAATATAATTTATTATGAGTAGAAAAGTTTATAGTTTCCATTTTGATAATGATAACTGGCGAGCTGGACAAGTTCGTAATATGGGAGTGGTAGAAGGGAATCAACCTGTTAGGTGGAAACAAATGGGAGGAAATCAAACAAAAGTGAAGTCTCTATCAAAAGGTGGATTGATGACAATCTGAAAGACAAATCTTGTTTAATCGTTTTAATAGGAGAGAAAACAAGGAAAGAAAGTGGGTAAAGTACGAAATTGAGCGAGCTTTGGGAATTAGGGAAAAGCTGTTTGTGGAATTTATATGGATAGACTCAGAAAATTCTAATGGAGAGCAACCTTAAAGGTAGAAAAACCCTTTGCCAAGTTATATACCTACTTTGAAAACGAGTACAGATCAAGTGAAATATGACTACTAATGACATTAAAAACAATATCACTAGTCTAGTAGAAAAAGCCACCAAGTAAGAAAATCATATAGATAGGTTATGGGAAGAAAAGTTTTTATATCATACAAATATGGTGACCCAAGTACAAGACTTGGGAATATATGAAGATAGTAGATGGGGGCCTAAGACAAAAGGTCCCAACTAAAGCCTGTCATTATGTAGATAAATTACAAGACAAAAATAGGTAAAGATAACATAAATCTTGGTGAAAAAGGATGAGCGAAAGCTTGGCTGATTTCTCTGATAGACTATTGAAACAGAATTGAAGGGAAAAATTAGGCAGTGCTCAATAACTATTATCTCTAATATCTAAAGGAATGAAAACTAATAAGCCAGAAAAAGACAATGGATTCTTTGGGAGGTTTTCGTATTCACTACGCACAGTGCCAAAATGGTAGCTATACCAAAACAAAATGAATGCCATATTGGGGTTGTACTTCCTGACGAAACGGGATTATATGATTGGTATTATAAATCTGATTTAGATTGTAATTGCACTACCCATTACACAAGTAAGTTGTTTAAAATATTACGAGATAACAGTTTTAATATCAAGGATAAAACAGTTTCGACAATGTGATGGAAAAATATATATACAAATGATGATCCTTCATTCTTTAAAAACTGTAAATGGGATGAGTTTATGAGAGATCATAACTAATATATTGAAAAAGCAATGACAAATAAAAATAACAAAGATGCATATGATGTATATAAACGTTTAGATTAATTATGAGCTTTTATATCTGAAACACAGCTATCAGAGTTTTCGAAGAAGAACAAATATGTTCTCTGCTGACAACATCGTAAATTTAAATGAAAAAGCTATTACAGAGACAAATCTGCTCCAATGGTGGTTTTCTTTCTCACAAACATGATGAACAAGAAATACTTCAGAGGGTGTAGTTATTCCTTAAAGAGGAAGGGGTTGATGTATATGTAGATTGATGGATCTCTTCTGTACGCTTATACTAATGCAGAAACAGCTCATTCTTTAAAACAGAAAAATAAAGATTGTTGATAAATTTATTTTGGTAGCTACACAAATGCAATCAACTCAAAATGGTGTAATTGGGAGTTAGGTTTAGGAGATGCCGCAAAGTACAAAAACATATCGCATTATTACCAATTAACAAAACTTATGAAACTTTCAGGGGAGCTGAATGATCTCGCTATTTATCCTATATAGATTGTGAAGATGGGAGCAACAGATACTAACGGTTATACTAAGAAGGTTATTATGTAAAATATAGATTAGACAACGGGATTGAAACGATTATCACCTTTTTGAGAGGTGGTTGACAGCTAAATAGTATTATTGCATACATACTTACTAGTAGAATCTACAAACGAAAGTAGAATGTATCATCGCCTGTTTTTACTCCTGGTTTTTCATCTTGGCATTTAAATGTACGATTCTTTTGCTTCTTTTCTTTGGTCGCCTGCTCGTTCAAGAGAAGAAGCCACGCACTTTTGAGACTGCGGGCTCATTGTGTTAGGGTAGTCGTTTCGATTATCTGTTCTTCGGGGTGGATATCAAAAGCCCAATTGATTTGTTCATCGGGCAGGGAGTGCTGTGTACCTCTGCCCATCACCATCCCACAATCTTCAGGACTTTCGTGCCCAGCTTCCTCTCGGTCTCATGGCTGCCACCTCAAATACCCTTCAAAAACGTATTGAGAGCGTACTCTGTAAACTTTCCTTTCCATATCTTCAAAAATTCAGCAATGAGTACTCAGTTCCATTGCTCGCCATTCGATAACCTGCGATGAGTGAGCCCAAAATGGTGTGCTCCGTAACCGTAGACAAAGCAACTTGTCAAGTTCCGTTTCTTGGGAGATTTGGATGAGTGCGGGTCTGCAACTCCTCCTTGCAGACTGTACTGAAAAAGTTGACAGTTGGCGGATGCAAACTGGGTATCCATTGTGGCAAACATTTAAGCAACTGAACGCGCCCAACATCCTTGAGGATTACCTCCGAGGGCAGATAGCAAAGCAGCCATTGAGCAGAAATATGATCTAAGTCATGGTCATGGTCTCATTCGCTCTTGGCTTAGTAAATCTGGACTCGAAGATAAAGTTCATCCAGTCCCAATGAAAAGCGTCCCAATCAGAGGAGCTGCCCTGAACGAGAAGAGTTAGAGCAGCACATCAAGAGAATCGTGTCCTCAAGAGTCGTCTCAAGCGAGAAGAACTAGGCATCAAGCTTCCAGCAAGCTACTTGTAGAGTTGGCAGAAGAAAACCCACGACATATCTAGATGACGAGCTCCGAAGCCAAGTAGTTCACTCGTTTATCAGGAGCCAGAGCATGTGGCATCCTATTGCTCGACTCTGCGAACTGCTTGGCTTTTAGCCGTCAGGGCCTTTTATAAACGTCATCTCAACGATTTAGTACAGCATGAGGAGTGATGTCCGATGCGTAGTATCATCCAATACTGTATGGCACCTAAGACAAGTAGATCACACCACCCAAGCTGGCTTCCGAGAGCTCAGTGGTGCTTTGTCAGCAATACTGGCTCCAAGTTCACGCTCGGGCGCACTCGCTTTTGCGCCCCACTCAGACGCCATGGCATGATGCTGCAAAACGGTTCAGTGCCCTCGGACAACCCACTCTCAGCATGGGCTCTACAAGTATGAAGACCTGCTCAATACAGAGCCTCAAGTTTCAGCCTCAAAGACCTGGGGAACTCCTTGTGGTAGCATCACCTACGTCGCTTACCAAGATGGGTTTTGCCTGTCTCTCCTTACTGACCGATGCCTATAGATCGCTGTATCGTGGTATTGCTTACATCCTACTCTAGAGGTTGAGCATGTTTGAATGCTCTACATCAAGCCTTTGCTTGCTACGATCAGTATCAAATTGATACGAGCAATATGATTCATCATAGCAACCGAGATATTCAGTATGCCAGTAAGAGCTATACCGATCTGTTGCAGGGCGAGGCTGTCGCATCAGCATGACTCCAGACGGGAGATCCTCTGCAGTAATGCATTGCCGAGCGGATGAACAATACGCTCAAGAACCCTGGTACATCTCCTCTTCGAAGCAGTCTGACCAAGCACCTCTTTCTGTAGAACAAGCCGTGCGTATGTACAATGAGGCGCGTCCACATCAAGCTCTAAGGGCGAAAACGCCTATGCAAGTCATTGCGCCAGAGTCTAAAAATCTGTTACTAACGAGAATGGAGTATGGACCAGAGATTGCCCCCAGAGCTATACCGAAGGATGGAATGCCAGACAAAGAGCTAACTTTGCTCGTGTCAACCGAAATTAGACCTAAGGGTGAGGGTGTCAACCTAAAGTAGAATTATAGAAAAGAACTAGTAAACCAATTGTAAACTATCCCGCCAACTGTCAACTTTTTTCAGTACACGTCAGAAACCAGCTTCTGAGCTTCGTTGTCAGTTTTGCAAAGATGTGGGGCTGGATTATTACTACCCAGAACTTCTTTCATTTAAGATGGTTGATGCTCCCATTACCGGGAAATGCTCTACTGGAAGTTGTGGTCAATGAGCCCAAGTTGTACGACGTACTCAGTTTTAGACTGGACAAGAAGAGCATTGAGAGTGCCAACGTTGCATTCTGCATATAGCTAATGGATTTAGGGATAAAAGCAAGGATAGGCATATCTCTATTTATAAACGAGATACCCCTGCTCTAATCAAACGAAAGAAGAAAGATCTTGATGAACTCGATAGTTATAATGGGCTTACGTTTTTAGGTACTCTGGTTTGGGAGTAAAAATCGTATCTGAGGACCCTGATAGGAGGGCTCTGCTATTATGACAGTATCGCTCGTCTTATCGAGTAGCTCATGAGATGACTCTGGAGAGCGACCTCACGCTACTGCAACTGGGGCAGTGCCGATCGGCTTCTCTCGATCGAGGATGACCGCTACGGCCTCACTCAGTATAGCTACAGCCCCTCAGGGCGAGCTGGCGATGGCATGAAGGAGTATCTCTAGATAGTTATTTCAATATTGATAAAGCAATAGATGGCCTGGTATATGGACAGAGCTACTGCCTCGTTCTGGGAGTGTGCGTTTCATTATGTCTTGTTGTTTGCTCTGTCGTGCGCAAAGAGCAACGAGCAGTTCATAGAGTATCTCCTACGACTTATATGTCCCCAGGAATTGGATCAGCCTCATCAGCCTCTTTGCTGGGATAGCTTCATCTGCAGGAGCTACATGATGAGTTTAGAAACTCCGACAGAGGCTCTTCCCTATGGAGCAACGGATGGCTGGCAAGACCTGATCCTGGAGTTTACTTATCGGGAGAAGGCTGATAGCCTCATCACCGTCTGGTAGTGTAAGAGAGCTGACACGCTGAGGCTGAGACACTTCAGATTCTCAGAGCATGACGAGTTCTAGCCATTGATCTTTCAGTCTCTTTTCGCTATTCTGCTTCAGTGAAATAATAGAGCGTAGCTTATGCATGTTCACGAAGATCCTTCAGTGTTTTTTGCTCATCTCTAGTCTCCTTGCTTGCACAAGGCCCTCAGTAGGGAGCAATCGCAACAAATACCGCCTCAGAAGCTCCCGACTAGTTACACACCCATGGAACTGATAGCCTCTATGAGCCACTTTATCGATAGCTTTATCTTGCAGGAGAAGCACGATGAATTTCGGCATCCTGTGGAGCAACAGTTCCCCATGGAGCAGCGCTTAGCACACAAATACGTGGATACTGAGTTTACTTGGAGAGTTAAAGCCGATAGCCTCTATCACGGTTTGGTACATCCGCGAGTCGACACGCTAAGAATCTGATCGGTTTAGATACTCTGAGTATGATGAGTTCTAGCACCCTCCTACTCCGTGATTAGATGGCTGAGCTTAGCATCATTCTTAATCCGCTCGATCTCGCTCGCGACAAGGCTGGGTCGTCTCCTGCTTTATCACTTATAGATAGATGATCGGATAGTCTCAGCGAGAGTATCGAAGCCAACTTTGTTAAGCGACCCCTGAGAAGATGGGGATAGGCTGGTAGCCCCTTGGTCATGTCGAAGCTTCATCATGCCCGGATGCTTAGCGTTTATCGCTTTTGATAATCTAAGGTTAGCTCAATAGCCAGTTGCTCTAGGGTGATTATTTGTAGGAGAACTGCTCTAATCGTTGAAGCATTACCTGTGTAGCCTCTGACCGAGTGGTAGCTGTTGATAGCCTTCACTGTTTGGTTATAGAGATGCCGATCTTCTGAATCTGTGCTGTAATGCTAGAGAGTTTACGATAGTACTCCTCTGTAGATTCATCCTCGACGATAACCTTAAAGCTCTCGTTCTAGGAGTCGAGCTCGGAGGAAGTCTGATTTCATCTTCGCTCCTGACTTTCGGTATAGCTCGAGCGAGCTTCTTCTGATCTTCGGGTTGGGTATTCTGATGTGCCATCTGTCCCATCGGGGGCAGGTGGTACATCTGCCGTCTGGCTTGTCTGTATTCTTTCTTTTTCATCGTTTCGCTGCTTTAATCACGACTTCGAGTGATTGATACCCCTAGGGGCAAGGGTCTCTGTGGGACAAATGGCAATTTGTGGTACAAAGACACACCTTGCCAGTATCAAGAAGGAATGCTTTCATAGCCCTCTGCCGATCACTCTGTTTCTTTAGCGCTCGAGCAAACTTAAGCTCAAGACATCGATATCTCGATTAATTAATTTCTCGAGATCTCGAGATCTCGAGGTCTCGAGATTGACCCTTCTAATTGCGGAACTGAGAATATTGCTTTATCGACGAAGTCCTCGCTTGCGCGGAGTGAGGATCTGCTTCCTTGCTCTGGCTAGAATGAGATACTCGTTGATGTCTTATAGGGAGCGTAGCACGCCTGCATATCCTTGACGGGTAGGCTAGCGTCGAAGAGTTGTTTCGTTGCTCGATCCCCTGCTTCATCATTATCAAGAAGGCACTCGATCATTGTGTAGGCATGAAGCGAGGGGATGAGTTTCGGAAGCAGGGATGAGCGAATTGAGGATGATGCTATCTGCTGGCCCCTCGGGGTGAAGTTTCCGCCAGAGAGAAAGTCCATGAAGCCCTCGAAGAGCTGGAGCTTAGACTATCAGTCCCTCTGATTGTCGTTATGGCCTTTGGGTGCAAAACAGCCCTTGAAGTAGGGATTACGTAGCTCCCATCCTCCTGCATCATTGGGGAAGCCCGAAGCAAAGAAACACTTCTCGGAGACCTTGTAATAGATTTCTGATAGGAAGGGGAGACATCAGAGCGCTGTAGCCCCTCGCCTAGTAAGAGCTTGGGATGCTTCACGGCTTGTACGCTGATGAGCTCCATTGAGGGAGCTGTAGACCTTAGGGGAGTTATTCCTCCAAAAGAAAAAGACGGTGCTAGCTGTACACCCTTCAGCGCAGATAGCCGTCTCATAGCTTCTGCTGTGGAGCAATGCTGGAGAGCGCAAACGAGGTCGATGATGTCTCCGTGGTCTCCTGTGCCGAAGTCATACCACTGGTTGCGCTCCACGTTGACCTTAAAGGAAGGCGTGAGCTCTGAGCGTAGAGGGAGCAGTACCACATAGTTCACGCCCTTGGTAGCTTAGCTTTATAGCCAGTTTGTGCTAAGCAGTCCACGATGGGTATTTGCTTGATGTCGTGTAGCTGCACGCTGTTTTTCTTTGGCGGTTCTTCTTTGGTCGGTCGGACGTTTACTATAGGCACCCCTTCCGTCCGACCATTCTATATTTATGGTTGGTCGGATGGTCAGGTATATATAGCCTCGCGTCCGACCGACCAATCGAAGGACTTAGTGGGGCCGGTCTGAGCTGCAGCGATAGCGTCCTCGCCCTCTTTGATGATCATTCCTTTGCGGAGTAGGAAGCGAAGGAGCTCTTTGAGCTTTGTCTGTCGGTATGTATGTCCAGTCGTAGCAGCGTAGGCAGAACTAAGCCGAGCAACCAGATCGCTGTATCCTAATTCGGTATCCTGACCAAAGGCCTCTGTAAGGCTTGTGATGCACTCATGGGAGAGCTCCTGGTAAGCGACTACTTGCGGATGCTGAATGGCATAATCGATGTCCAGCTTTGGTAAGCAGATGCCTTCGTCTTCTGATAGCCTGAAGGCGAATGGCTGAAAAGCCTTCGAGCGAATGATTGCAGGGGGATACGATGCTTCTATCAGCGTCAGCATTATCTCTGGCAATAAGTAGTACGCTCTCGGCTTTGTTGTTTAGCTCAGTGCCAATGTGCCCACGTGCATTGTCGTCACCCTTGTTGAGATGAAGGACCGTCTGATATGGATGTTCTGCTCGCCTGTCCATTGCATTAGGTCTCCGACGAGCTTTGTGGCTTCAGTGGAGCTGTTGATGTCATGCATAAGATCACGGATGCCATCAATGATGACGAGCCCTACATCAGGGGTGTGGTAGATGGCGTAGCGAATGATGGCCCTGCGGATCTCGGGCTCAGCGATGGCTCTCAAGTGGCTGAAGTGTAAATGCTCGGGCTCACGGTCAAGAGGAAGTCCAGCCAAGTGTAAGATGCGCTGCATGACGAGCTGGCAATGATAGGGGCTTTGTTCGGTGTCGAAGTAGAGGATGTTGCGCTTGGTCTCAGGAAAGCTCGCTCGATATTCTAGCACCTGCCCATTGATGAGGGCTGCCGCCACCAGGCACAGACGTTGAAAGGTCTTCTTAGCCTTTGGCTTTTCCGTAGAGACGCTGAAGTTGCCTAGCGTGCCAATGATTGCATCCTCCACACGGAGCACTACGGGAGGGAGGGTGAATTCGTCAGTAACTCGTATGAGTGAGCGTTTCCATACCTCCTCCATATCGGGTGATGGATCGCAGGAATGGGTGAAAGCGTTCATCTGCGTCCTCCTGATTTGCGTCCTGCTAGCTCAAGGGCGAGGTCTGCATCGACGATAATCTTTCGACCGACCTGCGTGATAGCCCGATCGATCTTTCCACTCTGCTTGATGCGATTGGCCGTGGGGAGGCTACACCCAAAAAGTCGGGCAAGCCCAGAGAGCCCATAAACGAAGTGTCTTTCTTCTTTGGCGGAAGACATCTCGGATTCTGCTCCCTCTGGTTGCATTACTTTCTGTTGGGTGAGGAAGAGTAGTTCTTCACCCGTCATCTGCCATACGGGCTTCTCGAGGAGTTCGTTTAGTGTCATAGTTGCTTATACGTTGCGGTGTCAATTCACTTGAATGTATCTTTATGAGTCTTCGAGAGTCTTCAAGCATCGTCTTGAATAGCTCTGACACTGCAAATGTATAGGCGAAATGAGCACGTCCGAATAGCCTAGGAAAGGGGAGGATGTATTAGGAGAATGTGGGAAAATAAGCCGAGCCCTTTGGGCTCCATCAAGAAGCTCCAAGGGCTCGTTTATCGTCTTATAGGCTATAGATATTTGGGTGAGAAAAGGGTGTAAGTCGCATAACTTGCTGATTTACACCCTTTATTGCGAGAGAGAGAGGATTCGAACCCCGGAACCTCTCAGTTCAACGGTTTTCAAGACCGCCGCAATCGACCACTCGCCATCTCTCCATGGTCAATTTTTACCCCGTTTGAAGCCCATCCGCAAGGGAGGGTAGGCTTAACCGATGCAAAGATAGCCTATTTTCAGCGAATTTGCAAGAGCGGACTTATCGGAGAGGGCAATGTCTCCCTCGTGAGGCGGGGAGAGAAGGCGAGTCGTGGGACCTGCCGCCACGCCTGCTCGCAGGGGAAGTTGTACCTTTTGTAAGAAGGCCGCGGGACTGCGGTCACAGCACATCGCCTAATACATTACGTATATGAATAAGTTCAAGCGGCTTCCTCTACGGGATGACTGCATCTGCGACCTTCGGCTGCTGCCTCTCTTTACGCTGCCGACGATGGCCGAGGGCATGACGACGGATAGCATCCTCTGCTATCGTATGCTCTCGCTTCGCTGCTAGTGGCCGTGCTGATGATGGTGCGTCGGGTGAACTCTCCGTAGGTGTGCGAGCTGAGCTGGCTCGTCCTCTGGGCTTTTTACTATGGGTCGGCTACTCTGCTCTTCCAGGCCTATGGGAGTATGTCGAGCGGGATGGCCACGACGCACACTTCCTCTATCCGTGGGCGTGACGCTCATTAGTGGCGGTACTCTTCAAGCAGCGTCCGTCGCCCTTCACGATTATCGCTATTGTCCTGGCGCTCCGGGCGTGGCACCGCTCTCGTTGCGAGGTAGCGGGGGAGCGGAAGGAAGCGCTTCGCTGGTAGGTATCCTGCTGGTCCTGCTCTCGGGGCTCAGCTATGCGATCTATCTGGTGACGGTGAATAATGTCCGCCGCATCCGCGAGATGGACAATCTGAAGCTGACGCTCTACGTCCTCCTATCCAGTGCGGGCTTCTTCCTCATCAATGCGTCCTTCAGTGGTGGGGTACAAGCCATCCCAAGCGGGTCGGCACTGGTCAACCTCCTGCTGCTGGCCTTCCTCCCCACGCTGGTATCAAATCTTGCGCTCGTGCGGGCGATCAAGAGTATTGGCTCGGCACTGACCTCGGTCCTCGGGGCTATGGAGCCGTTGACGGCTATTGTCATCGGGGTGGTGGTCTTCGGTGAAACGATTTCGGCACGATGGCTCTGGGGATTCTCCTCATTATCGCGGCGGTGACGATCATCGTGCTGCCCCTCCTGATAAGAATATCGCCGAGCGCCTGCGCCGCTTTGCTCAGCGACCCATTGGCGGAGGTAGGTCGGGCGAAGGGACTTACTTCCTGCTTTATCTCTCCTATTATACAGTGTTCCTTGCGGTGAAGGGCTCTCGGGAGGGCCCTTCGTCGTCGGTGCGGGTGGAGGAAAATGAACCAGTACTGGTCGCTGAGTGGACCAGTACTGCTGCCAATAGTGACCAGTACTACTTTGCATCGTGACCAGTACTCCTCCGATCGACGACCAGTACTGGTTGATTTTTCCTCTTCTGAGGAGGGAGATTGCCTCCGTAGGAGAGGGGCGTGGAAGGCGCAAATAGGGGCTTCGATGTAACCTACTTCATGCCTTATTCGTATTGTCTCGGGAGGGAAGATTTGGTGAGTCAAAACATATCTCTTAATTTGTAGTCGAGATGTAGCAAAAACGCTCATCTCCACGCACAAATTTCATTCATTATGTAGCAATAAATAGTCGCCTATCGAGCAAGCTTTTACATATCTGAAAGTAATTAAGTCTATCGCTGGTCCGTGCCAGAGTCTGCCCCGATGTCTTGTGGGCGCCCTGTGATCCAGCCCCAAACTGAGACGACAATGAGACGATATGAAAGCATGAGCGATGATCAGCTGGTGCACCTTTATTCCGCTGGGACTAACGAAGCCTTTGACACGCTTCTCCTTCGCTACGATGCCTGTGTCCATGACGATCCGCTACTGGGTCACTGACGAAGATCTCGTGGAAGATATCTTCCAGGATACCTTCATCGCAGTCGATGACCATTCGCTGAGGCCGCTACACGGCTGAGGGGAAGTTCCGCAGCTGGATCGGGCGCATCGCGCACAACCTGATCATGGACCACTTCCGCCGTCAGCGTACGCGTGGTCAAGAGCAGACGATCGAGGGGACTTCGACCGAAGATCTCCTGCAGACGATCCAGATCCCTGCACCCGACGCTATCGCTGAGGAGCGCCTGATCCACGGCGAATATGTCGATGAGCTGAGCTATGGCCTGAGCCAGCTCTCTGCCGAGCAGCAGGAGGTCGTGCGCCTTCGCTACTGGGAAGAGAAGAGCTTCAAGGAGATCGCCGAAGAGACAGGCGTCAGCATCAATACGGCCCTCGGGCGTATGCGCTACGCTCTGCAGCATCTGCGCCGCTACGTGCGTCAGTAAGCCTCCCGCCCCCTTGTGCGGTGGGACGATACCATATAATATATATGTCCCTTCGCAGCCTTACACTTGCCTTCGCACTCGTGCTCTCCTCCTTTGCCCCGCCGCTCTGTGGGCGCAAGAGGGAGCCGTCGAGCGTCAGCCCTATCCTCGACTTACGCCGCTACCATATTGGCTTCCGCCTCGGGCTTCACTCTGCCCGATGTACGGATCACCAATAGCGGGGCGGTCAATAGTCTGGGAGGACAACTTGGGCCCGATAGCCCCGTGTGGCACTCGGGCTTCAGCTTCGGCGTCATCGGGGCGTGACCCTCGTGCCTCAGCTGGAGCTACGCCTGCTCCCGACGCTCATCCGGGGATGTCCGTGGCCTACACTCGATGGGAGCCAAGAGGTAGAGCGCCTCTCTCTGCGCACGAGTAGCCTGCAGCTACCACTGGAGCTGAAGTGGGCAGCCGTGCGCTGGGGCAATTACCGCCCCTTCGTCGCTGCTGGTGGCTATGCAGCCCTGCAGCTCGGGACGCGCCGAGCGAACTCCCGCACCTCCGCCCTATAGACTACGGGCTGAGTATCGACGCTGGGTGCGACCTCTACTTCTCCTTCTTCAAGCTCTCGCCTCAGCTGACCTTCCACTACGGCTTGGCGAACCTTCACCAAACGCATCGTCCCGATCTGCAGGGCGATCCACGGATACGCTTCACCGAGGCCGTTCGTGGGATGGCGACACGTGCGCTTCTCTTCACGCTGTCCTTCGAGTAAAATGGCTTTTTAAATAGTTTTAACTATCTTTGCAGCAAATAGCCCTTTCTCAGAGGGATCATATTAAACGATTTAGGACATTATGAAAAGATTTCGTTTTATATTCTCAGCACTCCTTCTCTGCGTGGGCTTTGTCGTCGCACAGAGTGGTAAGGGTGCCGTCATCTCTTCCGCTGCGCCAGAGTTTGACTTCGGCATCATCAAGGAAGCTAATGGTAAGGTCTCACATACCTTTGTTATCAAGAATACGGGGGACGCTCCTCTGGTGATCACGCGTGTTGCTACGCCTTGCGCTTGCACGACGCCTGAGTACAGCCAGGAGCCTATCGCTCCAGGCCGCGAAGGCAAGATCACTGTCTCCTTCAACCCCGCAGGTCGTCCCGGTCCTTTCTTCAAGAATGTCGCCGTCTATAGCAACGGCCGCGATGGGGCCTTCACCCTGCGTATCAAGCGGGTGAGGTCGAGTAACTCGCCCGACCCGATCACGATTTAAGACGAAGCCGCTGCAGCATCTCAGCTGTGGCGGCTTCTCTTTATAGACCCGTTTATGGGTAGATGTGCTGAATTTTATGGGGAAATAGGCACAGATATGGGTAAATGGTTGTACTTTTGTATCATAAATTCTTTTAGGAAATGAGTAGTATCCCTTTGATCTGTCGAAGATCGCGCCTTCGTCCTGGATATGGACGGGGTAGTGAGTGCTACTGTGAGCCCCTATTGGCCCCTGATGGTATGCCCATGCGTACGGTCAATGTCAAGGACGGCTATCAGTGCAGTACGCTGTCAAGCAGGGCTATACGCTGGCAGTCATCTCCGGTGGTGCGAGCGAAGCGATGACGCAGCGCTTCCACCAGCTCGGTGCTAAGCACGTCTATATGCGGGTCTCAGACAAGGCTGCTCAGCTTGATATCCTCTGCCAGAAGCGGGTACATACCCGACCAGATCGCCTATATCGGCGATGATATCCCCTGACATCCCATCATGAAGCTCGTGGCCTGCTTTGTACGCCTCTGCGGATGCTGCTCCCGAAGTCAAGTCCATCGCTACCTACATCTCCTCTGTGATGGGGGCTATGGTGTGGTGCGTGACGTCATCGAGCAGACCCTGCGCGCCAATGGCCAGTGGTCGCTCTCAGCAGGCTTTGGCTGGTAAGGAGACCTATAAACTATGTGGAAGCACCTCGACGACTACCAGATCATCTTAGGCTCACAGTCTCCGCGCCGTGTGGAGCTCCTGCGTGGCTGGATCTTCCTTTGAGCAGATCCGTCTGAGGGTGTCGATGAGTCTTACCCTACTGACCTGCCTCTCGAGGAGATCCCCCTCTATATCGCCCGCATGAAGGCGGAGGCTTATCGTCCACTTCTCGGTGAGCGCACGCTCCTCATCACGGCTGATACGCTGGTCTTCATCGGGGATAAAGTCCTCGGTAAGCCCCGTGATGCTGCAGAGGCGAAGGCGATGCTCGCTGAGCTGGCGGGCAGAAGCATACCGTCACTACGGGTGTCGTACTGATGACGGCCGAGCGTTCGGTGGCATTCTCCGACACGGCGACGGTGGAGTTCCTCCCCTGACGGATGAGGAGATCGACTACTACGTCACTCGCCACCAGCCCCTGGACAAGGCTGGCGCCTACGGTATACAGGGAGGGATCGGCTACCGTGCCATCCGCCGTATCGAAGGCTCTTTCTACACGGTAATGGGCTTGCCAGTGCATCTGGTGGGCGAACAATTGATGAGCATATTTCAAAACAAATACATCCAATTAGATAATGTATATACAGATCGTAGGCGGGCGCATTTACACGCCCACAGGCTGGATCGATGGTGGCAGTGTCCTCGTCGAAGGCAAGAAGATCAAAGCGATTCTTAATACCGACCTCCCTATCGAGGGTGCACGTCAGCTGGATGCTCGGGGCTCGTACATCATCCCTGGTGGGATCGAGATGCACGTGCACGGCGCTGCCGGAGCAGACTACATGGACGGGACGGTAGAGGCCTTCCGCACGGCATCAGACTACCACCTCCAGCAGGGTACGACGACGATCTTCCCCACACTCTCCACCTCGAGCTACGAGACGATCATGAAGGGTATCGAGTGCACGGAGGTCCTGATGAAGGACGATGAGTCCACCGTCGAAGGTCTACACCTCGAAGGTCCTTACTTCTCTGTGAAGATGGCTGGTGCTCAGCTCCCCGAGCTGATCCGCCCCGCTCGTCCCGAGGAATACACGAAGATCATGGAGCGCGTGACGGTGTCATCAAGCGCTGGGACGCTGCTCCCGAGATCGAGGGCGCACTGGACTTCGGTAGCTACATCCGTGAGCGCGGTGTCGTCGTCGCACTGGCACATACCGAGGCCAACGACAAGCACGTCCGTGCAGCTTGGGAACATGGCTACACGCTCGGTACGCACTTCTACAATGCGATGAAGGTCGCACACAAGGTCGGTGTCTACCAGGAGCCCGGTGCCGTAGAGACCATCCTCGATATGCCCGACTTCGATATCGAGGTGATCTGCGATGGTATCCACGTGCCTCCCGTGATGGTCCACCTGGCTTATGCTGTGAAGGGCCGCGAACGTATGGCACTCACCACCGATGCCCTCCTCTACACGGGTACGGTGAACTTCAAGGACCCCACGGGTCATGCTATCGTCGAGGACGGCGTCTGCAAGCTCTCCGACCGCTCGGCTCTCGCTGGTAGTATCGCTACGATGGACCTCCTCATCCGCACCGCTGTGCAGAAGGCTAATATCCCGCTCATCGATGCTATCTACATGTGCTCCCACACGCCTGCCCGCATCATGGGTATTCAGGATACGAAGGGCGCTCTCGAGGCAGACCACGACGCAGATATCCTCTTCCTCGATGAAGACCTCCAGCTGCGCTTCGTCATGCACCGTGGTCGTACGGTCCGTGGCGAAGAATACTGGGCTTAGTCTAAGCTACCCCCTAGATAAGGATGCCTCATGCTCTAGGAGCATGGGGCATCTTCGTTTATCCCCACGAGGGGTGGGTTTGAGGGTGAAAATCAGCATTTCTAGGTATTGAGTGGGCTGGGGAGAAGTGCTAGTTTTGTTCCGAATATGTAAGGCTTCGGCCAAGAAACTGAATAAACCATGGGACAAATCAATTTAGAGGGGCTTGAGCAGTCCAAGAGACCCTGATCATTCCGCTAGCGATGCGTGCGCTGGACCTCAAGAGCAAGCGTCCGATCCTCGGCGATGAGCGTGCAGCGAGACTCTACGAAGAGATTACTTATAGTGATAAGAAGTTTCGCCCTCAAGAAGAGCCCCTCAGTTACTACGGCTGTCTCAAGCGGGCAGGCTATATGGACGGTGAGCTCATTCGCTACGCTCGAGAGCTGCATGCCCAAGGCAAGCCCTTCGTCACCGTCAATGCGGGCTGCGGGCTAGACACCCTGAGGAGAGCGCATAGCTGGGGCGACCTATGGCGCTACCCACTACGATGTGGACTTCCCTACTGTCATCGAGCTACGTCAGAGGCTCCTCGGGGAGAGCGCTACGGCTCTTGGCTCGACTCTGCTGAGGGAGATTGGCTCGCTCGGCTCTGCAAGTGAGATCACGCCCGAGACGCAGGTCCTCATCACGATCGAAGGGGTCTTCGCCTACTTCACCCTAGAGCAGATCCAGCTTTTGCTTGAGCATCTGCATCGCTACTTCGCAGGGCGCTGTGTGCTGGTCTTCGATGCGCTCAGTAGCTTCTGGGCAGGGCGATCCAAGATGCACGACACGCTCAAGCACATGGAGGCGACCTTCGTCGGGGCATTGACTCGGAAGTGGATATTCTGCGTCTCTGCCTCAGGCACAGTTTGAGCGGGAAGAAGGCAGTCGTCGATCTGATGGCAGAGGTCTGGTGGGTCGCTCACCTGATGCAACTGACTAAGAAGATGCGGGAGAGTACGCAGATCTTTACCTTCCGTCTTTGATGTAACGGGTACTTATTCCGTTTAGCTCGCCCCGCTTGTATCCTCTGGGTACAAGCAGGGGCGATTGATTTTGTAGGAGCGTTGCGCGCTCTACGAGACTCTCCCTTCGACCGAAGAGAGGCATTGGCTTGACGACACGGAGACCTTCGCCCAAGAGGCGGACGGGAAGGAAGGCTTGTCTTCTGCTTTTTGGTGCAACCCCTTTGCCTCGGATAGCTCCAAGGGATAACTTCATGCAGATGTTGCCTTTAGACGAGAAGCAGGGTCAGCAGATAGCCTCCGAAGACGAGCCAGACATACAGCCCGAGGGCGAGGAGGAAGGCCTCAGCGCCCGACTGGCGGAACTTGGCAAAGGTCGCATCCAAGCCGATCGCTGTCATCGCCATCGCCAGCATGAAGCCGTCAATGACCTCGATGATATGCGTCAGCTGGTGATATGCTGCGACTCGGCCGATGTGCTCAGCACCCATGCCCAGTAGCGTATTGATCCCGATAGCGATGAGGAAGTAGAAGGCAAACCAAGGTACTTGTATCTTCCCCGAAGTAGCGTTATCAGCACTCCTCGGCGCATGATGCAGCTGAGGATCATCAGGACGGGTGCGAGCATAAGCACACGAAGCATCTTTGTCATCGTCGCGATGCCCGCGATGTCTACGCTGGAGCTGTGGGTGTCGGGTGTCATCGCAGCTCCCGCGCCGACGACGTGTGCGACCTCATGTATGGTAGAGCCCGTGTAGACCCCGACAGCTTGTGGGGAAAGGGCATCTAAGAGCCCTGCACGGTAAAGGAGCGGGTAGCCAAACATCGACAGCGTACCGAAGAGTACTACCGTCGCTACGGCGACGACCGTCTTGTGTGGCTTCGCTCCTACGACGGGCTCAGTGGCGAGTACAGCCGCTGCTCCACAGATAGCCGAGCCCGAGGAGATGAGTAAGCGTTCGTCTTTGTCTAAGCCCAGCGCTCGCCCGAGGTAGTTCCTCGAGGATGAGTGTCCCAGCGACGATGATCACGTCGGCGAGGATAGCGCCACCACCTACGGCGAGGAGCGTATCGAAGCTCAAGCGAAAGCCATAGAGTACGATCCCCGCACGAAGGATTTGCTTGCTGGCGATCTTCAGCCCGCCATCCCAGCTCTCGGGGAACTGGGAGCGAACGGTGTTGGCCAAGATCATCCCCACGATGACGCCGAGCACCATCGGGCTGAGGCGCAGGTCGTGGAGGAAGGGCACGAGCGAAAGGGCATGGACAAGGAGGGTCAGGACGATGAGGAAGAGGAGACCGTGGACGGTACCTGAGGAGGGCTTTCATTGAATTGCTGTCGTGAGTACAGATCTTTTGTCCTGCAAAGATACGGCACTCTCGCTACCTTATACAGGTGGGTCGTATGAACCGTAGTTGGTCGCTGGGCGAACCTATATAGTTTCGCCCGCTGACCAATATGAGACTGTTGGTCAGCGTATGGATAAAAAGTTGTGGACGAGTGGCAGATAAGTTTGGGCTACGTACGTGGCTCTAATATCTGCGTACGTGGATGTTTGGATTTACGTACCTGGTCTTTAAGACTACGTGCATAGATCGAAGAATACCACTATGGAAGGTGCTTTTTCTTCACGAGAAGGATACTTTTCCCTCCGCTGGATAAGAGGAATACGCCGATGAGGCGAAGGGCTTTGCCTGATCACTTCGGAGAGGCATATCGGGGAGCTGGGTGCGATGCCTCAGCACAATAAGTAGGGGGCAGGACTCTCGGCAACAGTCTCCTATAGGTTTGCTCACCCTCTCTAATCTAATGCTTTGGCTGGATGAATATAGGCAGGGGGACGAACCAATATAAGTTCGTCCCCCTGCCTATATGATTTCTTGCCTTATATGGCTGGCGGTACTGATATGCCTACCTCCGTCTGCCCTTCGCTGGGGCATCAGCCCACTCTCTCAGGTAGAGGCGTGCGCACATCTCAGCGTCATCGCCAGCACGGTGGTGTGTGCCGCGAGTGATCTGGAGCTGGTCGCAGAGGGATGCGAGCGAATTGCTCTCGAAGTCATAGATCTGCCGTGCACGCTTCAGCGAGCAGTCCCACTTCAGCTCACCAGCTCGATCTCATAGAGCTCGGCCGTGCGCTCCAGACAGCTGCGGTCGAAGGGAGCGTTGTGGGCGACGAACGTGTCGAACTCCTCCAGATACTCACGGGCAATCTCCTCCCACACGTCGGGGAAGGAGGGCGCCGTGGCGGTATCCTCGGGGCGTATGCCGTGTACTTGGATATTCCAATAGGCATAGGCATTGTCCTCGGGCTGTACGAGCCACGAGCGCGTCTCGACGATCTTGCTATCACGGACGACGCAGATACCCACCTCGCAGATGGAGCTGCGCTTCTGCGTAGCCGTCTCGAAGTCAATGGCGATGAAGTTGAGCTTGCTCATTCCGTAGGGTGATGGGGAGCTTAGTGCGTGCGGGTCATGTCCTCGGGGACGATGAGGATGAAGTCTGCCATACCGCGGTAGGCTTCTTCGAGGGCCTGGACATCCTCCTGCAGGACGGTCGTGATCGTCACGATGCGCGCCTTTGGGAGCGTAGCGACTGAGGTAGGGGGATGATGCCGCCATTCTGCAGGGAATGATAGGAGCCGTTGAGGTGGGAGGAAGGTGTTCTGAGGGCGGAGGTGCTGGCTGATGCGGTAGCCCGTGGTGGCATCCTTGATAGCTTGAGCCTCCTCGAGGTAGCGCTTCTCCTTCTTCTTATCCCTGTGGACAGAGCGCCCATAGCGGCGAACATCCCCGCGCCTGCTCTGTGGACTGGAAGGCGATGGGCAGAGGGGCAGATAGCGCTTGGCCTCGGCACTAAGCGAGTCGAGAGCTGGAAGGTCCCTTTGCGATTCACCAGGTCTGCATAGCGACGGGGTACGTTCGTCGCGATGACTCTGAGACCATGGTCCTTGGCAAAGTAGACGACGGGGTCGTAGTCCGTCTCATAGTTCGGCCATAGGCGTGCCTCGTCGCTGTAGCTCTGGGGCTGATGGTCTTGGCGAGGTACTCATCGAGGATCAGCTGGATATCCGCCTCGAGCATCTCAAGCCCGAGGGTGAGGTTCTTCCCCTTACGCTGCTGCAGGGCCTCGAGGACACGGAGCTGCATCCAGTGGCTGATGGGATTGTTATGCAGCTCCCCGAAGAAGACGACATCGGCACCAGCGGCACGTGTGATGAGCTTGTCGAAGGTGACGGGACGCCCGACGGAGTCTACGAGGCGGTAGGCGACGGGCTCGGTGGCCTTCTGGGCTGATGCGAGAGGGAGAAGAGAAGCCCCGTGAGGAGCAGGGTGAGGGTACGGAGGAGTTTCATTGCTTGGGTACAATCGAATAGATGAGGTGGCGCTGAGGGCTGAGGATCGTGCGGAAGGCGGTGCGGAGCTCCTCGGGTGTGATGGAGCGAAGGATCTGCTCGTACTGAGCGAAGTCCTCAAGGCGTCTCACCGCTACGCACGAGGCCCAGGAGCATATCTTGCCAAGGAGCCAGATCGCTCTCGGTGAGGGCTTCGCGCTTATTGATGAGGAAGGTGCGGGCGATGTCGGCTATTTCGCTGGGGCTGGCGAGCTTCGTCTGGAGATCTTCGACCAGCTCCTCGATGAGCTTGCAGGCCAGTGGAGCATTGCTACTCTTCACAAGCGTCTCGAGGCGGAACCATACGAAGGGCTCGGGCTTCGGGCGGTACTCCATATAGAGATAGGGCGAATAGATGATGCCCGCCTCGGAGCGTAGGCGATCGATGAGACGACTGCGCAGGAGCTCACGCATGAGCTTGAGGCGTAGGCTACCACGTAGGGTAGGCTCGTAGGTGCCGTAGTAGACGTTGTGCAGTGCCGTCTCGTCGCCAGCATCGGTATCTTCGAGGGTATAGTTCTCGCCGTGAGCTGCCCCTGAGATGGGAGGGTGGGACTTAGCGGGGCGCTGGGGAAGGTCTGCGAAGATGCTCGAGATCTCCTTGAGGAGTGCTTTCGCTGTCGAAGCGCCCGACGACTACGATCGTCATCCCTTCGGTGCGCGCCCACAGGTCGGTGTGAAGTCAACTGCAGGGAAGGCTGAGGGCACGTGCTTCGTCTTCGGTCTCGGGTTCGCGCTGGGGATGTAGGTGCGAGGATGCTATCCAGACGGCGCTGAGCTTGCGCTCAGGGTCACGGGCAAGCATTTGCTCCAGACGGCTGGGGCGCCTGAGGGCGGAGATAAGCTGATCGCGATCTCGAAGTCTCGCTGTCGCAGCCTCGGGGTGCAGCATCTTCTCCTTCATTAGGCGTAGGAGGCTGTAGGTCTTGCCCGTGGGAGCAGTACCGAGGAGTGCACCCCAGTCCATGGCTTCGGTGAGGGTGAGTGCTACGCCGTGGTCGAAGAGGAAGCTATCGAGCTGCTCACGGGGTAGGGTAGCGATACCGCCCAGCTCTATGTAGGCAGCGAGCGAAGCCACGCGGGCTGCTCGTCAGCTGGGATGTCACGTAGGCCCGAGGGGTGGTTGATAGCGATCTCACGACAGAGTCCGCCTCGGGAGGGGGCGCAGGATGATGCGGATGCCATTGGGGAGATAGGCCTCCTGCACGCCGAGGTCGGGGTGTAGCTTCGACGAACGGAGCTGTGCCGTGGGGAGCTTCTGTGGGGGAGTGAGGAGCTGTGGGATGGCGCTCTTCTTCTCTTCGGTAGCCTCATCCGAAGGCGGAGTGAAGGTAAGGCGGTGCGCTGGGCGGAGAGTCCGCGCTGGATAGCACGCTCGATGGCGCCACGCTGTGGGCGCGCTGTCTCGGGGAGCTGCGCATTGTGTGTGAAGCTCGCCAGCCACTTGGCCCCATAAGGTAGCGGTAGAGGCGGTCAGGCGGGGCGGAGATCGCTGGCACGTAGGCCGTCGATGCGGCGCTCAAGCTCCTTCTTCTTTGCCTCCTCGGTGAGGAAGTGGTCGCCGTGGAGGATCTCATCAGTGTAGTAGTCGCACCAGCCAGCTGAGGGCGTATCTCCTGTGACGACGTATAGGGCCGACTTTGCACGCTCCTTGAGGAGGGGTGAGTTCGCGCCCGATATCCTGCCCCGTCGCAGTACGCTCAGTGCTGAGATAGCCTCGCGGAGATCACGGAGGATCTCGGCCGTGCGGCTGCCTTCGAGGGTGAGGGAGAGGTGGCTCGTACGGCCAAGATACCAGCTGTCAGCGAGCTTAGCGCCGCGGAGCTTGTCGAGTCGGTGACTCCATGCAGCGAGTGCCATGCGGTGGACCTTTCTCCGTAAAGAGCTCGGAGAGCGTCCGTGTGGGGAGGGTCTTGTGGGGAAGATGAGGTCGAGGGTCGCTGTGCGAATGAGGGTGTCGCTATGGCTCTCGAGATGTAGGCCACGCGGGTAGTGCAGCTCTGGATCGATATAGGGGCGGGCTGGGGTGGTGGGGCGGCGGTGAAGGTCGTGTAGGGCTCTTCTCGCGGCATCGAGGTCGAAGTCCCCGACGAGGACGATGGTCGCAAGGGATGGACGATACCAGCGATGGTAGAAGGCACGTAGGCCGCTCGCCGTCGCACGGTCGATGTCTTGTGCCGTGCCTACGGGGAGGCTACGGCTGTGGATGCCCGTGCCGACCTTCAGCGCGTAGAAGGGATCGGTCTGTACGTAGGCGCGTATCTCCTCCTTGATGATACTGCGCTCCTGCTCCACCTCGAGGCTGTCGAGCTGTAGCCCCGTGAGCCAATCGCTGAGGATGAGTGCCGTGCTATCGAGGACGTGCGGCTCATCGGTGGGGAGGGAGATCATATAGACGGTGCGGTCGTGACCTGTCATAGCATTCAGCCCGACGCCGTAGCGTGTGCCGAGACGCTCTGCATAGCGCTTGATACCGCCCGAGGCAAAGTGCTTCGTTCGGCCGAACGCCAGATGCTCGACGAAGTGTGCATAGCCTGCTTTCGTCAGGACGCTGCGCGCAGGAGCCCACACCCATGACGAGGCGTACTCCATCTTCTTGCGTGGCTGAGCATTGTGTCGGAGGATGTAGCTCATCCCATTGGATAGCGTCCCTCGTCGCTCTTGGGCGAGAGCGGGGCAGGCGAAGGAGAGGAAGAAAAGGGTAAAGAGGAGGGTGAGCCCTATGGAGTGGAATCCCTTCCTCTCCACACGGCTGGTCGGTGTACACGTATCTGTCTATTGCCATCAGATGCTACTTTTCGCTAATAGATAGAACGCCGTAGGTATGCCCTCCGGTTGTCAATCCGCCCAATATCCCTATTTCTTGGTAGCTCACGCCCCGCCGTGGTAGAATGGAGCCGCAGACCTGGTCTACGGCTCCATATTTATATCGTGCTTCTGCAGAAGAGAGCATCGGGATCAGAAGAGGAGAGGCGCATCGCCCAGCCGGGCGCTCAGCTCTTCGGGCGAAGCTGTGCTGGGGCACTCCTCAGGGAGAGGCGGAAGGTGCAGCCCCTCACGGAAGGCGGAGCAGCCGAAGGCCGCACGACCTCTCAGAAGGTCCCCTGCTGACACTGGGGGCAGGGAACGCCTGTATCAACGGGAAGGGTGGGGGCAGCTGGCTGAGGTGCAGGCGCTGGCTGTGGGAGCAAGGACAGACTGCACGAGCTGGTAGAGCATCGCCTTGAGATCGTCGATGAAGACCTGCGTCTCCAGCTCACGACGCTCGATCTGACGGAGCTGTACTCCCATTCGCCCGTGAGCGCGGCGCTCTTCAAGAGATCGTAGTTGATGAGCTTGATGAGCTGTCGGCCCGTCTCGGTGGCGTGGATCTGGCTGCGCTTCCTTGACGATGTAGCCGCGCTTGAAGAGCGTCTCGATGATGTTGGCTCGTGTCGAGGGGCGTCCGATACCATTCTCCTTCATCGCCTCACGGAGCTCTTCCTGCTCGACGAACTTACCCGCGGTCTCCATAGCACGCAGGAGCGTCGCTTCGGTGTAGTACTTCGGGGGCTGGGTCTGCTTCTCGCGTAGCTCGGGGATGTGCTCGCCCTGTCTCGCCTTCGGTGAAGGTCGGTAGGAGTGCTTCGGATGCTTCTCCGCCCTCTTCGCCTTCTTGGCTTCGCTCGCCCTCGGTGGGTGTCTCGGTCTCGAAGACCACACGCCACCCCTGGCTCGAGGATTTCCTTCCCCGAGGTTTTGAACTTCACCTGCCTGCTGTGCCCTCGACGCTCGTCGTGCTGACGAGGCAGTCGGGGCAGAAGGCGCGACGAAGTGGCGGGCGATGAGGTCGAAGACCTTCGTCTCCGTCTCGGAGAGCCCCTGAGGGTGACTGCCCTGTGGGGATGATAGCGTGGTGGTCGGTGACCTTCTTATTGTCGAAGACCTTCTTGCTCTTTCGGATAGGGGCGCCACTGAGGAGCGGGCTCACCAGATTGAGGTAGGGTGGGATGACGAGGCCTCGCAGGATGCCTGCGACCTTGGGATATAGGTCTTCGCTGAGGTAAGTGGTGTCGACACGAGGGTAGGTCGTCACCTTCTTCTCATAGAGCGACTGTACGGTGGCAAGCGTCTCTTCGGCGCTCATACCGAACTTACGGTTGCACGCTACCTGCAGGCTCGTCAGGTCAAAGAGCTTCGGAGCGGACCCTTGCCGTCCTTCTTCTTGACACTGGTGATAGTGAAGGGCTCGCCCGTGATGCTCTTGAGGGCAGCATCGGCCTTTGCCTTGTCGCTGTACTTGCCCTTGTCGGCGCTGAAGATGACCTCGCGGTAGCGAGTCTTCAGCTCCCAGTAGGTCTCGCTCTTGAAGTTCTCGATAGCCTCTTGGCGCTCGACGATGAGGGCGAGGGTGGGGGTCTGTACGCGTCCGATGGAGAGGGGCTGCTTGCGGTCGCTGCCGCCATAGCGGAGGGTATAGAGTCGGGTGGCATCTCATCCCGAGGAGCCAGTCGCCGATGGCGCGCGCTAAGCCCGCCTCGTAGAGGGACTGGTAGTCGGAGCTGTCGCGGAGCTTATCGAAGCCCTCGCGGATCGCTTCGTCAGTGAGGGAGGAGATCCATAGACGGCGCACGGGTACCTTACAGCCGACCTTCTGGAGTACCCAGCGCTGGATGAGCTCCCTTCTTGCCCAGCATCACCGCAGTTGATGACCATCTCGGCGCCTGCTACGAGCTGCCCGATGACGGCGAGCTGCCGCTCGCAGTGCTCGATGGGAATGGCTTTGATGCCGAAGCGCTCCGGGATCATAGGCAGGGACGTCAGGCTCCACGCCTTCCACCCCGGCGTATAGTCGGGGCTCTTTCAGCGTGCAGAGGTGTCCGAAGGTCCAGGTCACAGCATACCCGTTGCCTCTCGTAGTGGCCGATACCTTTGTCGGTCCCTACGGACAGTGGCTCCGAGGATGTTCGCTATGTCACGTGCCACGCTGGGCTTCTCGGCGATGCAGACGATCAAGATAGTATGGGAGTGAGGGGTGAGACGAGCTGGGCGATGGTCGATGTGAGTAGGTGCAGCGCAGATGATGTGCCGCAGAGGAGTGCCCTTCCCTGTGGGCTGATCTCCGAATGCAATAGGCATAAAGAGAAACATCCCAAGATCACTTAAGTGAATCTTGGAATGCCTCATCAAACAAATACACATCAAAACTATGGAAACCTATTGAGCGGAAGACGGACTGAACTCATGACCCTAACCTGGCAAGGTTATGCTCTACCAACTGAGCTACTTCCGCATTTCAAATTTGCTCTGGGAGGTTTGCCTTTTCCCTTTTGCACTGCAAAGGTACGACGAAGTTTTGAATTGACCAAATGTTCGGCGAAATTTCTGCAATTTCTCATCTCGCCTCTCGCCCCCATGAGATGATCTGCCTCTTCTCCAGCTGTAGATGCAGATTGCAAGGTAGAATAAAAATGACTTCACTTTTGAGGGGATTGGAGTGGAGGCCCGTAGGAGGGTGGTGTGAATCTATATTGGTCAGCGGGCGAACCCATATAGCTTCATCGCAGCGACCTATATTGGTCCGCATCTCGACCAATATAGGTTCACCCGCTGACCAATATAGGTTCGCACCGCATACCGGTAGTGCTGGAAGTAGGATTACGATTCCTTCTCGGTGTCGACGGCTTGCGCTTGAGGGAGCTTCTGCGCCGCCTTGTCCAAGCGTCTTTTTCCTCTCGGGCAACCCTACGCTCCAGCTTTTTGATGTCATCAGCGGGTGGCAACCTTCGCTTTATTCCGCGCCGCCAGCATACTGCGCACACTCTCATTATTCTGTACATGCTCTTGCGTTATAGTTAGCTCGCCATGGAGATCTTTGCTCTCGACATTATAGTTGGTCATTTCGGTTGCGAGGTTCTTTGCTGCTATGGTGAGGGTCGGAAGGAAGTCTGCGAGTGGTCTATTGGCCTTAACCCCCAACTTTTTCTTCATAGCATCCGTCGTGAAGCCACCGAATAGAGCCTTGTCGCCCATCGAGCGTATGCGTCCAAACCCTTTCGTCGACACCACGCTCGTAAATGTTCTGAGACAGTTGCTTCTCCGAGATTCTTAGTCGATCCCGTGTCTCCAGGCGGGAGATGAGGTTAAGGCGCTCTTCGATGAGCTCCGCTTTTCTTGTCTGTAGCGCAAAGTAGCTTTGAGCAAAGGCTATCTCTTCTTTCTTGGGGTCGCCATTCTGTGCGATGAGGTAGCATGCGTAGCGAGTGAGCATAAAGTCGGAAACTTCTCTTTGGGATCCGCTTCCGAGTTTGACCATTTTCGTGACCTCACGAAAATGGTCAAGGTCATTGACCTCATTGATTTTCGACGAGGTGATCGCTCGCTGGATAGCGACCGCAAAGTTCTCCCACCGAGCGTAGCCTAATAGCTTTTTGAAGTTCACGAGCATACCAGACTTCGATATGCGTTTGTCTCTTCGACCTCTATGCGCTGAGCGATAGCATCGAAGCTGGATTGGTATTGGATGATGCGGGCCTTGTCCATGTCTTTCTTGTTGATTGGTTTGTATCCAGTGCGTTATGCCTGTTTGTGACGGAGCCTATATGATAATGCTCCCCTATTACAATAGCTGGGCTATGTCGTTGATGTAGGGGCTGGTGTATTCCGATGCGGTATTGATTAGACGTCCGTGCCACGACAGACAAACAAAGATAGTGATAATCTAACCAAAGAGAATCTACGGCAAAGAGGAGTGGATTAAGGATTTAGCTTCGGATTACTCTCTGAGGTGACTGAGATATTACCTGACTACATGCACCGGTAGAGTGTCTGGTCTCGGAGAGAAGGGACGCTTTTTAGGGTGAAGCAAAACATCCTTATTATTATGCGATTAGCGAGGAGCTGTGGGGAAGGATAAAATGAACCAATACTGGTCGCTGAGTGGACCAGTACTGATAAGCAATAGTGACCAGTAGTAGTCTGATCGCCGACCAGTACTGGTTGCTTTGCGAAGGAATGGTGGAGTGAATTGCCTCTTCCCACGATTGGGCGGTAGGATAGCAATACGCCCCACCATCCGCTGTGGGATGGTGGGGCGTGGCGATAGTAGTGTACCCCCGAGCAGAATCGAACTGCTATCTAAAATTTAGGAAATTCTTGTTCTATCCGTTGAACTACGAGGGCTCATCTCCTCTTGCGCAGAGCTCTTGCCGCGCTGAGATGCGGGGCAAAGATAGTCATTTTATACTTGCACTCTCAGTGAGCAGACGTGAGGTCAGAGACGGAAGAAGTAGTTTAGCGTCGCCCCAAAGCACATCTCCGACGATTGTACATAGGTCTGAGCCACGCTTAGAGCTCCAGAGGTTGCCCAGTCCGTAGACGAAGCGACCTTCGAGCTCGACGCGCTGACGCTTGCCGATGGGGATGCTTACCCCAGGCCCGCCACCGAGCCCCCAGAAGAAGCGATCGCGCACGGCCATGCCGTGGCGGGTGGAGTCCAGTGTGGACATATTCGCCTCGCCCGAGCTGGTAGCTGATTCACCGAGCTGGTAGCCGAAGAACGGTCCCGCATTGATGAAGATGCGGATATCTCCCGAGCGGAAGTAGAGGTGCGTGAGTAGGGGAAGCTCAAGATAGTCGAGCGTGCGGCTGTAGCTCGTGGTGAGCGAATCATAGCGCTTCCCTGCCAGCCGCCACGGCGGTAGTTCAGCTCTGCCTGCAGGGGAGGCCCCGCGCCGACATCGTAGCGTACGGCGATACCCTGCAACGGGACCCGTGTAGGCGCTGACGTACCGAGGGGACGAAGGTGAAGCGACTCGGCAGTCATCCCACCATGCACCCTCGACGGATACCGACTGAGCGAAGGGCCCTTCGTCGTCTGCGCATCTGAGATGTCCTCCTGCTACTGCGAGCAGGAGGCATATCAAGATGAGGCTGTGGCGGAGGGAACTCAATGAGCTTCACGCGGATAGCACCTGAGCTGGGGTAGTGGACGAAGAAGAAGCGGGTATTTGTGACACGTTCGCCCTCGTCGCTACGCTGGAGGTAGAAGTCGAGCTGGAGGCCGTCCGAAGGGATGGACGACATGCTGTTGATGAAGTTGCGGCCGTACATCGAGTAGGCGCGGATGAAGTAGCGTGCCAGGTCATAGCCGAGGACGCTGTACTTCGGATAGGAGTTGCTGACCTTGTGGCTGAACCATCCGGTGAACTGACTCAGGAAGTCCTTCGACTCGGCAAGCGTAGGATCGAAGAAGAACGTCGAGTAGATGGTCGTGTTGTAGCGGCGCAGGCTCTGCTGGAACTGCGATCCGTAGGCCTGCCACTGAGGGTGGCCGAAGAGCGTGACGCCACTCGTGCGCGTGCCGATAGCAGCCATAGTCGCCATCGCAAGGTTGCGGTCGGGAGACGGGACGACGACAGCGTCAGAGCTGATACCTCCGACAGCACCACTACCTACCTGTATGGAGCGGAAGGGGAGCCCTGCGTGGCTGAGTGCCGAGCGGAGCTGGCTGACGAAGCCGTCTTCCGTGTCGCCAGGGCGTGAGGCAAAGATGACTTCGCGGCCCTTGTACTTCTGCAGGAAGGCCGGGATGACGCGGTCGATGATGGTGGAGGTGTGGGCGTTGGTCAGGATGACACGGCCATCACCCGTCTCCAGGTGGCTGGCCTTGCTGAAGGGGATGATATAGTAGTTGTATCCTGCAGCTGCGGAGATAGCACGGATCTGGCCCCTCGGTGACACCACCGATGACGAGATCCTTGCCACGGAGCTTGCCAGCATCGATGTAGGCATTCAGCGCTTCATCGTTGGGTACATCCAGCGTGGTGAGCTGCATAGAGATCCCAGCTTTCTTGAGCTGATACATGCCGAGGAGGAAGCCTTCGTAGAACTCGACGAAGTGCTTGTCCTTCTTCAGCGGCAGGAGCACGAGGATGCGCGCTCTGCGAAGCGGCTACCTGTGAGGGTAGGCTGCTCTCGCCTTCGTCGCTCTTAGGCGCAGTGGTCGTAGCGCTGTCACCCTTAGCACCAGGGATGACAAGCTCCATGCCGACCTTGACGGTGGAGGAGGTGACCCCAGGATTGGCACGCAGGAGGTCTGCCAGATCAATGCCGTAGCTACGGCTGATGCCATAGAGCGTCTCGCCCGTCTCTACGCGGTGCTTCTTGGGGCTCTGCGAAGAGGACGAAGCTGTGGAGGTGGCGGCAGGTGTAGCGGGAGTAGAGGGGATGAGGAGCTTGTCGCCGACCTTGATCTGCTGGCGGGCCCATGGGTTGAGCTCGTAGACCTTGTCGATGGCGACACCGTAGCGGCGTGCGATGCTATACACCGTCTCTTCGCGCTGGACCTCGTGCTCACGGATGCGTCGCCCGCCCTGGGCGCTGGCACCTATATATATAAGGAGTGCGGTCGATAGCAGGAGGAGTGCGCGGCGGCAAGTGTCGGAGAGGGTCATCTGTCTATACTTAGTCTTGTGATGAATATGAGGCAAAGGTACTTAATCGTGTGCAAATGAGCTCGGCACTACTTGGAAGAGCTGACGTAGTCGGTGACTCCAGAGGTGGTGAAGGAGGCCATCTCGCGGAGCATTCGCGCAGCCGAATCGAGGATGGGGAAGGCGCAGATAGCCCCTGTCCCCTCGCCAAGACGCATGCCTAAGCGCAGGATGGGATCGGCCCCGAGGTAGCGTAGGAGACGAGCGTGCCCCGCCTCATCCCCTGCATGTCCATAGAACGCATAATCAGTGACTGCTGGGTATAATGCCCGTGCCATAAGTAGGCAGGCCGTCATGATGAAGCCGTCGACGAGGAAGGCTACGCGGCGCTCTGCTGCACGGAGCATCGCCCCGACGGTGACCACCATCTCGTAGCCACCGAAGTAGCGGAGTATAGCTTCGGGCTCCACAGGACCGCGATAGTTGTCCACAGCCTGGCGGAGGATGGCGAGCTGTGCTGTAGTCCTCGTCGTCAAGTCCGCTCCCACGACCCACACATTCCTCGAGAGGAAGGTCGGTGAGGTAGTACATCCAGAGTGCCGAGGTAGAGGTGTTGGCGATGCCCATCTCACCGAAGGAGAGAAGCTTACATCCACGGTCGACGGCCTCGTCTACCGAGACGACGCCGATAGAGATAGCGCGGTCGACCTCCTCCTCAGTCATCGCAGACTCGTGGAGGAAGGAGCGAGTGCCTCGGCGGATCTTGCGGTGGATAAGTGCTGTTCCTTCGAGGGGGAACTCGTGATCTACCCCGACGTCGACGATGTGCAGAGCGAAGTCATGCTGTCGGCAAAGGAAGCATATCCCCGCTCCACCACGTAGCATGCTGTAGACGACTTGATGGGTCACCTCGCGCGGGCTCTTGCTCACGCCCTCGGTCTCGATGCCGTGGTCGGCAGCGAAGACGAAGTGCTCACGTGGCGAAAGGCTCGGCTGTAGGGTGTCTTTGAGTGCGGCGAGGCGTGCAGCGAGTGTCTCGAGCTTTGCCCATGGCGCCCAGAGGCTTAGCGATCTGGTCGATGTAGCATTGGGCGCGTAGATCTCTTCCTCGGGTATGGGACGGATATCGAAGTCTTGCATTGTGATAGGGAGTAATTCGGGTGAGGTCAGCCCTTGACGGTGAGGGAAGGCCGCTGACCATCAGGTGACGCGTCTGCGCGGCGGCTGACATACTGGTTCATCCAGCCCTGTAGCTGGGTGAAGAGGCGCTGTGTGCGGGACTCGGACATGCCGCCCATGCCCAGCTCATTGGTGACGAAGATGAAGGTGGCGTCCTGCTGGACGAGCGTGTCGAACTCCTTCTTGAGGGCTTCGAGCGCTTGATCGACGTCCTGCTGCATATCGAAGAAATAGTTCGTCGCCCACAGCGTGATGCAGTCGATGAGGACGACGCGCCCGTGAAGTCATGCTTGGAGGGGCGGATGTCCTCCTCGATGTTCGTCCACTGGGGCCGCGACGCTCCTGGTGACGCAGGATGCGCTGGCGGAACTCTTCGTCCCAGATGCGGGCGGTGGCCAGATAGACAGGGCTCTCGCTGAGGCGCAGCGCTTCGCTCTCGGCATAGGTGCTCTTGCCAGAGCGCTCGCCGCCGGTGATGAGATGAATGTAGCCTGCAGGGTAGTCAGGTGATGGTAGTGGCAGTGTGGTTAGGCTCGTGTCCCCTCGATGCGGCGCTGGAGGGATGCTGCATCACGGTGATAGCTGCGGCGACGGAGGGGATATGATGCACGCGGATGATGTGGCGACCCGAGCGCTGGACGAACTCGCACTGACGGCTGTTGCGTGCCACGTACTCGAGGAGTCGGCCGAAGGTCTCCGAGGCGTAGTACGGGCTGGAGGTATCGGCGATGAGGTGGAGACTCATAGAGCCACCCTTGAGTACGACCTTCTCGATGCCGAGGTGATGGCCGAGACGGCGCAGGCGAGGGATGAGGATAAGCTCCTCGGTCTCTGGGGAAGGGCACCGAAGCGGTCGCGCAGTCGGGCGGCAAAGTCCTCGAGCTCCTTGTCTTCGCTGAGGCTGTCCAGCTCACGATAGAGGAGGATGCGCTCGCTATCTGAGGGTACATACTCGTCGGGGAGGCCAGCTCGAGGTCACTCTCTACCTGCGTCTCGACGACGAAGCGGTCGGCGAGCTCGCTACCGTCACTCTGCTTATCGTCGTCAGCATAGACGTGGCGAACTCATCGGCCTTGAGCTCTCGGATAGCTTCGGAGAAGACCTTCTGATAAGTCTCGTAGCCCATATCGGTGATGAAGCCACTCTGCTCAGCGCCGAGGACGTTGCCTGCACCACGCTGGTCGAGGTCCTGTAGGGCGATGCGTATGCCACTGCCCAGATCGCTGAAGCTCTGATAGCACGCAGACGGCGCTTGGACTTCGCTGAGCCCCTCGAGTGGAGGAGTGAGGAGGTAGCAGAAGGCTTTTGCGGTCGCTACGTCCCACACGGCCACGGAGCTGATGCAGTTCGCTCAGGCCGTAGTGGTGCACGTCGTGGATCATGATGGTATTGGCGTTCGGCACGTCGATACCATTCTCGATGATCTTCGTCGCCACGAGGACGTCGTACTCGTGGTTGCCGAAGTCGATGAGGATCTGCTCCATCTCCTTCGGTGCCAGCTGCCCGTGGGCGACGGCGATGCGTGATCGGGGACCCTCGCGCTGGATGAGGGCGGCGAGGTTCTCAATGTTGCTGATGCGGCTATTGACGAAGTACACCTGCCCATTGCGACTCATCTCGAAGCCCACGGCCTCGCGGATGATCTGCGGGGTGGTCTGCGTGAGGAGGGTCTCTACGGGACGGCGGTTGGCAGGCGGGGTGTTGAGGTTCGAGAGGTCACGCGCACCCATCAGGGAGAACTGCAGGGTACGGGGGATAGGCGTGGCGCTCATCGTGAGCGTGTCGACATTGACCTGCAGCTGACGGAGCTTCTCCTTCGTGGCGACGCCGAACTTCTGCTCTTCGTCGATGATCAGGAGGCCAAGATCGTGGAACGCTACGTCCTTACTCGTCAGACGGTGCGTGCCGATGATGATATCGATCTCCCTCACGGAGATCTGCGAGGATGGCACGAAGCTCCTTCGGCGTGCGAGCACGGGAGATGTAGTCGACACGGACGGGGAAGTCCTTCAGTCGCTTAGAGAAGGTGCGGTAGTGCTGGTACGCTAAGACCGTCGTGGGGACGAGGACGGCGACCTGCTTGCCGTCAGTGGCAGCCTGAAGGCGGCACGCACGGCTACCTCCGTCTTCCCGAAGCCGACATCCCCGCAGAGCAGACGGTCCATCGGATAGGGCGCTCCATATCCGCCTTCACAGCGGTGACGGCAGCGGCTTGGTCGGGGTGTCCTCGAAGGCGAACGATGCCTCGAGCTCGTGCTGGAGGTAGGTATCGGGGCTGAAGGCAAAGCCCTCCGTCTCACGACGCTTGGCGTAGAGGCGTATCAGATCACGGCGATATCCTTGATGCGCTTCTTCGTGCGCTCCTTGATACGCTGCCATGCCCCTGAGCCGACTGCACTGAGCGTGACTTCTTTCCCTTCGCCCGAGCGGTAGTGGGAGAGCTTGTGCAGACTATGCAGGTTGACATAGATGGTGTCATTGTTGCGGTAGACGAGCTTGACGAACTCCTGCATGTGGTCACCCTGAGGCATACTCACCAGGCCGTCGAAGCGCCCGATACCGTGGTCGGCGTGGACGATGAGGTCGCCACGGCTGAAGCTCTGGATCTCCTTCAGCGAGAGGTGACCTTCCCGAGCTGGCCTTGTCGCTGCGCAGGGTGTACTTGTGGTAGCGGTCGAAGAGCTCGTGCTCGGTGAGCAGTACCCAGCGGTGGTCTTCGTCGACGAAGCCCTCGTGCAGGCCGAGGGTCACCTCTGTAGGTAGCTCGGCTTCGCTGAGGCGTGGGGTGAGGATGTCGCGGGCACGCTCGTGGCCCTCACGGCTCGCTGCACATATATATATGGTATAGCCGTCGGCACGCCAAGAGCGGATCTGGGCGGCCAGACCATCATAGTCCTTGTGGAAGAGGGCTGGCGTGTGTGTGGAAGTGCAGGCCATTCGGTGTAGCTCGTCCGTTAGCTCGTAGCCCGAGAGTCCCTGGATCTCGGCGAAGAGCTGGCTGGGCTCGATGAGCATGCGTCGCAGCGCCTCCAGGTCTTCGAAGCCTTCGCCGTCTTGTAGCAGTGGGGCTTCGGTCCAAGTCATCTCAAGTCGGGTACTCAGCGATCCGCCACCCGAGAGGAGGAGCTGGGTGCCTGCAGGGAGCAGGCTGATGAGCGAAGTGAGGTCGCCTGAGCCCTGAGAGAGGTCGGGACTCAGCGTGATCTCTGTGAGCTGACGTACGGAGAGCTGGCTATCGACCTCGAAGCAAAGGTACGCCTCGACTTCATCATCGAAGAAGTCCAGACGGTAGGGGAGCTCGGAGGCAAAGGAATAGATGTCGACGATGCTCCCACGCAGGGCAAACTGCCCCGGCTCATAGACGTAGTCCACGCGCTCGAAGCCCCAAGCGAGGAGCTGGTCACGCAGGTGGTCACGCTCGATGACATCCCCCCGATGGATGATGAGGGGCTCTTCCTTCGTGCCACTCTCCTGGGGATACCCTCCATGAGAGCCTCGGGATAGGTGACGAGGATGGGTCGGGGAGTGCCACCTGGTGCTGCCGCACTTATCAGGGCGCTGAGCACCATGGAGCGCAGGAGGGCACTCGACTCATCGCGGTGCCCATAGCGGATCGCACGGCGATAGGCTGAGGGGAAGAAGAGTACGCCATCCTCGCCCAAGAGCTGGGCTAAGTCCGAATAGAAGTAGCCGGCCTCCTTTCGTCACGTAGAGCGCCACGAGCGGTGCTGCCTGGCGGATGCGCGGAGCGACGAAGGCACGGGCAGAACCCGTAAGCCCCGAGAGGGAGCGACGGGTGGAGGTGGAAGGGGCTGGGAGAGGGAGACTCCTTGCTCAGAAAGCCCCGTCATGAGGGGCGGCTGGAAGGTAGGGCGGGATGGATTTGTATCGACCTGTTTCACACTGCGAAGATACGGCTTCTCCCCCACGTATGGAGCCTGCCGTGCTATTCCTTTTCGTGGGAAAAAAGTTACTCAGGAACGACCTTCCACGGCGGGCTTTTTCTGCGCCTTCGTGGTGAGGGTGGTGCGAACCGATATTGGTCGGCGGGCTGACCTATATTGGTCCGTGCGTGAACCTATATTAGCTTTGTTGCTCGCGTAGAGACAAAAAGTTTTTGGACGAGTGGCAGAAAAGTTTGGGCTACGTACGTGGTTCTAATATCTACGTACGTGGATATTTGGATTTACTCTACCAGGTCTTTAAGACTACGTGTATAGACAGAGAAAACCCACTATGTGAAGGTGCTTTTTCCTTCACAAGAAGGACACTTTTCCCTGCGCTGGATAAGAAGAAAAGAGGGTGGGAGAGAGCCGTCATAGGTGGAATATTCGATGACGAAAAACTCTGCCGAATTCACGCGCTTTTGCTGATAAATCAAGGATACTTCCTAAATTTGGGATTATGATCAAGCGGAATTCTCTAAAGTGGGTAGCCGTTATCGCTGCCTTCCTCTCCTTCTTCCCTTCGCTGTGGGCAGGCTCTTCGGATAGCCTCTTGGTGAAGCTCAATCAGACGATCGAGCAGCGCCCATCCTACATGCAGCGCAAGGAGGAGGCCTTAGAGACCCTGCGACAGAGCTTGAGTAAGCTGAGTGCAGGGAACGTGGAGGGCTGCATGAACCTCTACGAGGCGCTGTGGCAGGAGAATCGCTCATACAATACCGACTCTCGCTCTTCTATGCTACGGCACTCTCCCAGCTGGCTCAGCAGGCGGGCAATGAGGAGCAGAAGCAGAATGCCCTGCTCCATCGGGCTACGGCGCTGATGACGATCGGGATGTTCAAGGAAGCCGATGAGATCATCAAGCCTCTGCGTGAGGGGGGCGTCCTCCCAGGGGGGCAGCGTAGCCAGTTCTTCCACCTCTGCCGAAGCCTCTTCGGCCTCATGGCGGACTATGCCGTGACGGCACAAGAGAAAGCGGCCTATGCCAGCCTCACCGATGACTTCCGAGACTCGCTGCTGACGATCTATGAGGCGAGGTCGAATATGTATCGGATGATCTATGCCGATAAGCTGACTGCCCACGGCAAGTATGCCGAGGCCCTACGTGAGCTCCTGCCCTTCACGCCGACGGGCGATGGGCGCTTCGATGCGGGTTACCACTACACCATCGCCGAGGCCTACTACCACATGGGGCGTATCGAGGAGGCCCGACACTACTACACGCTGGCTGCTATCAGCGATATGCAGAGCGACACACGTGAGTACATCGCCCTGCGCAAGCTCGCCGTGATCCTCTTCCAGTCGGGCGATATCGACCGCGACCACTACCTCACGCTGTGTATGGCTGATGCGAAGGCGTGTAATGCCCGCCTCCGTATCCTCGAGATCCTCGATACCTTCCCCGTCGTCAATGAGGCTTATCTGGAGAAGAAGCAGCAGCAACAGCGTGTCATCACAGGGGTCCTTATCGCCATCAGCCTCCTTGTCGTGAGCCTCATCTTCGCCATCTTCAGCGTCCTGAAACAGAAGAAAGCCCTGCAGCAGGCGCAGACGGATCTGGCGCATGCCAATAGCCAGCTCAATGAGGTCAACCGCACGCTCGTGGAGTACAACGAGGAGATGAAGCGGCAGAATCAGCTCATCACCGAGACCTCGTACCTCAAAGAGGCCTACATCACTCAGTACATGGATCAGTGCTCGACCTATCTGGAGAAGATGGAGAGCTTCCGTAAGCGCCTGCGTCAGCTCCTCAGTGCTGGTAAGACGAAGGAGATCCAGCAGGCCCTCACCTCATACAATCAGGAGGTCGAGACGGAGCTGGCAGAGTTCTACGACAGCTTCGACACGACCTTCATCAACCTCTTCCCGACCTTCGTCGAGGACTTCAATGCGCTCCTCCGTGAGGACGAGCAGGGTACAGCTCAAGCCAGGGCAGAAGCTCAATACCGAGCTGCGTGCCTTCGCGCTCATCCGCCTCGGCATCACCGACAGCACCAAGATCGCACACTTCCTGCGCTACTCGGTGACGACGATTTACAACTACCGTACCCGCATGCGCAATCGTGCTCGAGGTGATCGTGACGAGCTCGAGAAGCAGGTCATGGAGATCGGGAAAAAGGCTCTGAAAGGCGCCAATCCGCTCCCAATAATCACTACTTTTTGTCTATAAAAGAGGGTAAGTTGCTACTATCAGAGTGGATGTTTCTGCACCAACTATATACTTAGTACCTCACCCTCTTCGCGTATGCATTTCGTCTATCTTCGTTGGTAGCGATCCAGGTGAGCTAAGGCTCAGCCACTCATCCGAGTCGCCAGATACCTAACTGTTGGGATAAAAATTCTAACCTACATATCAATGATGGAAACTGTACAAAAGCGTGGATACCTCGCTGCGGCGACTACTCCTCTCATCGACCTGGTACTCACCTCGGTCAGCCTCTTTGCCCAGACCGTGAGCGTCAAGGGTACCGTGACTGATCCAGCCGGTGAGCCCATCATCGGGGCGACCGTCCTCGAGAAGGGTACGACCAATGGTACGATGACCGATGCCAAGGGGCACTTCGTCCTCAAGGCTAAGAATCCTAAGGCTACGATCCGCGTGAGCTACGTCGGATACAAGCCCCTTGAGATAGCCCTTGATGGCCGTCGTGAGATCAAGGTCGTCCTCACCGAAGAGGCGGCTACACTCAATGAGGTCGTCGTCGTCGGCTATGGCACGGTGGGTAGAAGGAGCTGACCTCCGCTGTCACCCACGTCTCCTCCAAGAACTTCTCTCAGATGGCTACCGTCGACCCCTCGATGATGATCCAGGGGAAGGTCGCTGGTGTGAGCATCACGAATACCGGAGCAGGTGACCCAAACAATCAGGCAAGCATTCAGGTGCGTGGGGTCTCCTCCCGTGCTGCAGGCCTCGGCCCACTCATCGTCATCGACGGGGTGCCTGGTGGTAACCTGACGAACCTCAACCCCAACGATATCGAGAGCTTCGACATCCTCAAGGACGGGGCTGCCAGTGCTATCTATGGTACGCGCGGCTCCAATGGGGTCATCCTCGTGACGACGAAGAAGGGTGCTCGTGATGGCAACCTCACACGACCTACACCGGTACGGTCTCCTTCGACGTCATCAAGCGTGAGCTCGATATGCTCAGCGCTGATGAGTATCGTGCGAATCGTCTGGCCTCGGGCGTCGGCTACGACCTCGGGGGCAGTGTCGACTGGCTCGATGCTGTGAGCCGCGTCGGGGCACGCACCCAGCACTCCCTCAGCCTCAGCGGTGGTAGTGCTCGCTCGAACTATCGTGTGTCGGCTGACTACCGCAGCGCCAATGGTATCGATCTCTATTCGGGTCGTGAGGAATATGGTGCGCGTGTCGCGCTGAACCACACGACGAAGGGTGGTCTCATCACCTTCTCGCTGAATGTCGCTCCCCGTATCGCCTCACCGCAAGAATGCCTCTTGGGACGTTTTCCGCAATGCCGTCGAGGCTAACCCCACGACGCTCATCATGGACCCCAAGGATCCTTCGCTCTACTACAACTTCAAGGGGCAGGCTGCTGGCTACAACCCGCTCGAGCTCCTCAAGAAGGACAAGAGCACGGGTACGACGAAGCTCCTCGACTGGGACGGTACCGTCAAGCTCAACCTCCTGCCTCTGCTCCTGAATAAGGAGGATCGTCAGACGCTGACCACGCAGCTGACCTTCGCTGACCACCAGTATGACAACTCACAATCAGTGGTTCCGCCCTCGACGAGCACGCTGGCGATCAATGCCGGTCGTGAAGGTGAGGCCTCGCAGGACTACTCGAAGAGTGCTATACGTACCCTCGAGTGGGTCACGAACTACGCCAACTCCTTCGGCAATCACAACTTCAAGGTGATGGCAGGGTACTCCTATCAGTATGAGCAGTACTCAGGGCTGAACGCTGCGAATAAGGACTTCCCCAACGATGCGCTCGAGGACAACAACCTCGGTAGCGGTACTTACGCTAAGGATGAAGGAGCTCGGTATGGGTCCTATAAGAATGACTCAAGCTCATCTCCTCTTTGGTCGTGTGAGCTACGACTGGAAGGGCCTGCTATATGCTGACGGCTTCACTCCGTCACGAAGGCTCATCAAAGTTCGGTGAGCACCCGAGCGGGGAACTTCCCCGCGATCTCTGCCGGCTGGCGTATCTCTGACGAAGCCTTTATGGCTGGGACGAAGAGCTGGCTCACGGACCTCAAGCTTCGTGGTGACTTCGGTATCACGGGGAACCAGTCCTTCGACAGCTACCGCTCGCTCAACACGATGTCGGGCTTCGGCTACTACCTATATAATGGTAAGTACTATCAGGTATGGGGACCTGGCAAGAACGTCAACCCTGACCTCGCGCTGGGAGAAGGCCAGAACTGGAACGTCGGTCTTGACTGGACGCTCTTCGGTGGTGACCTCTACGGCTCCTTCAACTACTACAGCCGTAAGCAGCAGGACCTCCTCGGTGACTCACAATGTCTCGGTGCCTCCCTATCTCTTCACCTCGACCTTCGTCAACGTAGGTACGATGCGCACAGCGGCTTCGAATTCGACCTCACGTGGAATGCCATCAAGACGAAGGACTTCACCTATACGATCAATGTCATCGGGGCTACGATGAGCAATAAGTTCGTTGACTTCAGCAATGATAAGTTCGTCGGGCAGGACTACTACGACGTCGTCGGCACGGAGGACCCCTATCCCTTCCACAACCTGCAGCGTATCGAGAAGGGTAAGCGTATCGGGAACTTCTACATGCCGAAGTATGCTGGGGTAGATCCTCAGGGGCGCTGGGTCGTCTATGACAAGGACGGTGACAAGGTCCTTGCCGATAATGCTACCGACGATGACCGTCAGTATGTGGGCAATGGCTTGCCTCAGTTCACCGGCTCGATGACCCATACCCTGCGCTACAAGAATATCGATGCCTCGCTCTTCTTCCAGACGGCACTCGGCTTCGACCTCTTCAATATCCACGACTTCTACTATGGGACGCGGAACTTCCAGGGCAATGTGATGGACAAGGCTTATAGCAAGAATAAGATCGTCTCGCAGAACCCCATCGTCTCCGGACTACTTCCTCGAGCCAGGGGACTACACTCAAGCTCTCCTCCGTCAGCCTCGGCTATACGCTGAATCTGAAGAAGAAGTACATCGATGCTGTACGTATCTACGCTACGGCGAGCAACCTCTTTACCATCACCAAGTTCTCTGGTATCGACCCCTCGAACTATCAGGTCAATGGGCTGAACCCAGGGGCTACGGGCTCCCGCTCGTACTACCCCTCGACCCGTCAGTTCATGATCGGTACGCAGGTGAACTTCTAATCTACTGATGGACATCACTGTCTGTGACATCATACAGAGTAAGCAATGAGAAGGACAATGAAATATATGGCAGGTGCGCTCGTCGCTGCCAGCCTCGTGGGATGTACTAACCTGGACGAGAATCTCTACGATCAGGTCGCCTCACAGAACTACTATAACACGAAGTCGGACGTCATCCGTGCCGTCTTCCGCCCCTTCGAGCACGCCTTCTGGAGCGTGCAGAGCCGCCACGTGCTCAATGAAGAATCCGCTGACCAGCTCATCACCCCCACCCGCGAAGACTGGTGGGATGATGGTGGACGCTGGGCGCGATGCACCGCCATGAGTGGCTCACGACCAACGGCGGAGCCCAGACGGAGTACAATGGTTGCTTCCAAGGGATCATGCAGGCTAACCTCGTGATCGAGGACCTTGAGCAGCGCTCAGCCGCGAAGTTCGGGTTCTCCGATGCGGAGTTCAAGAACCTCAAGGCGCAGAATAGAGTGCTGCGTGCGTGGTTCTACCTCCGTCTGCTGGATGCCTTCCGCAACGTCCCTCTGGCAGTGAGCTACTACGACACGAGTAAGAACTCCACGGGTCAGGTAGAGCCCCGCAAGGTCTATGACTTCATCGAGTCTGAGCTGAAGGCTGCCCTGCCCTGAGCTGACTCGCAAGACGTCTCTCGGTGGCAATCAGGCCGCCCAAGGTCAGTGGACGGCAGGCCAGTGCCGCAGCTCTCTTGGTGCGCCTCACCTCAATGCAAAGGTCTACATCGGTGAGACCACTACACCGAGTGTGCGAGTACGCTCAGGATATCCTCGACGGCAAGTACGGCGCATATAAGGTCGCTGATCGCTGGGATGCTGCCTTCGACTGCGGACAACCAGACTTCCGACGAAGTCATCTTCGCCTTCCCTGGCTCAGCAGGTCGCACACACTGGCACTACAATGGTGATATGTACTGGTGGTCTGTCCCTCTAAGGCCAGTGACTGGCTCAAGGATATGAAGAACAAGGTCGGTACGCACAACATCAAGTACTCGGCTTCTCCCAGCTACAACCCCAAGGGTGAGAAGTACACCTATGAGCTGGGTATGCCTATCGAGCGCTTCAAGCAATATCCCTCCGATGTCCGCCTGAAGATGTACACGAACCTCGGCAACAACCGCCGCGAAGGCCTCTTCATCTTCGGCAAGATCTCCTACACGGATGACAAGGGGCAGACGGCTTACCTCAAGGATCACAACGGCCGCTACACGCTTGACCTGCGTGATGCCGTAGGGAAGTTCGGCGGTACCGACGGGAATAAGTGGCTCGCTACGTCTGAGAGCCGTCTGGAGGATGGCGACGATAACTCTGGCTGGATGTTCGCCAAGTATCCTCTCTACTCAGACGATGAGTCAGGGCAGCTCGAGGCAGACTACTGTGAGATCCGCCTGCCTGAGATCATCTACAGCCTCGCCGAATGCAAGCTCCGCAGTGGTGATGCGACCACTGCTGCCCAGCTACTGAATAGCGTCCGTAAGCGTAACTATCCCTCCTCCGACTGGTCGACGGCTCTCTATGCTCCCGAGGGTACGGCACAGCTCGATCTCAAGGAAATGCTCGCCGAATGGGGCCGTGAGTTCTTCGCCGAAGGGCGTCGCCGTATCGACCTCATCCGCTTCGGGAAGTTCCTCGATGCTTGGTGGGATAAGAAGGCCGATGCCGATAGCCACACGCTCATCTTCCCGCTTCACCGAGATATCCTTGGGGCTAACCGCAACCTCAAGCAGAACCCCGGCTACTAACTCCACTACATACTAAGGTGTAATCTCTAAAGCACACAGATTAGACATGAACAGAATATTCAAGTATGGGATATGGGCTCTCGCAGTGCTCGCCGTCCCAGCGGTCCTCCAGTCATGCCATGATGACAAGGACATCGTAGTCATCGACGAGGAGCTCCCTCTCAAGGTCGACCATCTCTATATGGTAGGTGACGCTACGCCTGCGGGCTGGAGCATTGACAATCCTGCCGAGCTGGTACGCGATGCCAGCAGCAAGTTCGTCTTCACTTACCATGGCCGTCTCGCCGCAGGGGAGCTGAAGTTCCCTCTCGCTAAGGGCGACTGGGGGGCGACCTTCATCTATGCTCCGAAGGCAAACACCGAGATCAATAGTAAAGGTGTCGCCGAGAGCGGCATCAGCGTTCGCCGAGGAGGTGACGACACGAAGTGGAAGGTCACCGAGTCGGGTACCTATCTGCTGACGATCAACCTGCGTGAGCGCACGATCCAGGCTGTCTATGAGGGCGCTGAGCCCGTGACACCTATCACGACCTCTACGCTGGGCTTCATCGGTGACGCTACTCCTGCGGGCTGGTCAACGACGGAGGCTACGACCTTCACGAAGACCTCCGACAGCCCCCTGCAGTTCACCTATGAGGACGCACTGAAGACGGGCGAATTCAAGCTCGTCTCTGACGCTACCGTCCTCAAGGACTACGCTGGTCCCTACATCCAGGCTCCCGAGGCAGGTGTGACACTCAGCCACGAAGGGGTATCCAAGCAGGGTATGGTCGCTGGTGGCGCAGACTAAGTGGACGGTCACCGAGGCTGGGACGTATAAGCTCGTCTTCGACGTCACGAACCGCACGATCAAGGTAGAGTCCTTCACCGCTGCCCCCAAGAGTGATCCTTGGAAGACCGAGACGCTCTACGCTCTCGGCGATGCTGCCGGTGGCTGGAATATCGGCGAGGCGCTTGCCTTCAAGAAGGTCGGTGAGCATAAGTTCGTCTCACGCTGGCGAGCTCAAGGCTGGAGCACTGAAGCTCATGGCTACGAATACCGGGTGGCTTCGATGACGTAGCTAAGGACTGGTTCTATGCTTCGGCTGCCGATGTCGAGATCTCGGACGCTACGACCAGCGCACTGGACGTCGTCGCTGGTACCACAAGAGTGCTGACAATAAGTGGAAGGTCACGAAGGCTGGCAACTACGTCCTCACCATCGATATGAAGACGCACAAGCTCACCGCCGAATACGTCGGTGGTGTCAGCACGAGTATCGCTACTGCTGAGGCACGCCTCGTCGGTGATGCTACGCCTAGGGGCTGGGATATCAAGGGACGGCGATGACGAAGTAGGCTCCTCGCCCTCGAGTCTCTCTTTGGCAGGGTGCTCTCGGCACGGGGAGTTCAAGGTGGCTCTCACCGACCAACGATGACTTCTCGGTGACTGGCTTCAGGCCCTCAGGCTGATACGGAGGTGAATGCCTCGGGCATCAGTGCTGGCGACGTCGTCAAGGGCGGTGCTGACCACAAGTGGAAGGTGACGCAGGCAGGTACCTACAAGATCACCATCAACTTCTCCACGAAGAAGATCAACGTCACGTATATCGGTGCATAGCCGACGACTCTAACAAGACAATAGGAATATGAAGAAATATCTCATCGCCGCACTGGCGCTGGTCAGCTCTTATGACCAGCTGCAACAGCAACACGTGGGACGTGACGAGTGACCTCAGCGTCGACAAGGTCGACCCTACGCAGGGGCTTGACGCCACTGGCTCAAGACCCCTGGGCATGGACTATGCTCCGCTCTACTGGAGCGTCTATGGCGCACTGCGTCAGCAGGAGAAGGACGGCTCCTTCCCCAATATCTTCACCGAGAAGGACTGGGATGAAGCTATTGACTTCGTCGCTACCAACTCAAGCCCTACGGCTACGATATGCTTGTCACCGATGGCTTCGCTGCCATGGGTGGGGACGACGGATATATGACGCGCTACAGCTGCTCTCAGAAGGATGAGAGCTCTCCCTGAGATCGAGCTCTCACGATCATCGCCAGCTCAAGGCTAAGGGCCTCAAGCTCGGGGTCTACGACAATCCCTTCTGGCTGCACTATAGCAATCCTAATGCGATCATCCCAGGTACTGACGGCATCACTGTCGGTAGCCTGCGCTACAATCCCGAGAAGGATAAGGATGTCCTCCACCCCACGAAGAATGATCAGTTCGGCTGGGTGCTCACCGATCACCCTGGAGCTGAGCAGCACTTCGAGGCCTTCTTCAAGCACTACGCTGATATGGGCGTGCACTTCATCCGTATGGACTTCCTCCCTTGGTATGAAGACGGTATGAACTACAGCGACCAGATCGACCGTGGCTATGGCCGTGAGCGCTATGTGCGTGGTATGCAGTGGATCAATAAGTACGCCCGTGAGCACGGCGTCTATGTCTCCCTGCTATGCCTCACCTCAAGAACAATGCGATCATCGAGAAGTACGCCGGCAATATGATCCGTATCAATGCCGACGCTCTCGAAGGCTCTTGCTACCGCTTCTCGGAGAACAACCGTGGCTCGCTGCGCGGTGGCTGGCCTAACTCAGAGAATGCCTTTGACGGCTTCATCAACTGGTCGAAGATCTCGGGTCGTGGCAAGGTTCGTCTCGATGGGGACTTCATCCGCCTCGCTTCCTTCGCCAGCGATGACGAGAAGCGCTCGGCTATCTCTCTGCCTCCTGATGGCAGGTGGGCCCTATTGCCGTCACGGACTACCCCAATGCCCATGACCTCACCTTCTTCCAGAATGAAGAGCTGCTCGCCCTGCAGAAGGACGGCTTCGTCGGTCAGCCCTACAAGCGTGACCTCTGGGGTATCGATGGCGAGATCTGGTACGGCCAGCTGAAGGACGGCTCTTGGGTCGTCGGCCTCTTCAACCGCGATCAGTCAGCCGCCACGCGCTCCGTTATGCTCTCACAGATCGGCATCCACGGCTCGTGGAAGGCTCGCAACCTCTGGACACATGAGGATGAAGGCATGGTCTCAGGGACGATCTCCGCAGAGATCCCCGCGCATGGCTGTAAGATCCTCAAGCTCTCGAAGCTGTAAGATCCTCCGCTCCGAGCATCTATTTAATGTTGAGTAGAGCCTCTTGCCCTATGCGGGCAGGCTTGTAGTATGCCCCAGTCCAAGTGCGGGCTGGGGCATGCCTATCTCTAAGAGTTTATACCCATACCATTCATATAGCTAAGCAGATATGAGAAGATTCTTTATGCTTATGTGCCTCGTGTGCCTGGGGCTCGCTGGTCGAGTCCATGCCTCCGAGGTGACATCCCTCAACGGTGAGATGAAGCTGACCTTCACCCTCCGTGACTCCAAGCCCTACTATTCGGTCTCCTTCCGAGGTAAGCCCGTCATCAAGCCCAGCCGCCTCGGCTACGAGCTCCACAATGCGGAGAACCTCCTCGAGGGCTTCACGCAGACGGGGGAGAAGACCTCGACCTTTGACGAGACCTGGACGCCTGTCTGGGGCGAGAATAAGACCATCCGCAATCACTACAAGGAGCTGCTGGTGGTCTCATCCAGGAGAAGACGGGGCGTGTGGATGAACCTCCGCTTCCGTGTGTATGACGAGGGCGTCGGCCTGCGCTATGAGTTCCCTCAGGAGGGCAGTAAGCTGAATTACTTTCGTCGTCAAGGGAGGAGTGCACCGAGTTCGCCCTCACGGGTGACCATATCGCTTGGTGGATCCCTGGTGATTACGACACGCAGGAGTACGAGTAGTCGCGCTCACGCCTTAGCTGAGATCCGCCTCGCTCTTCAAGAAGAAGGTGACGGACAATGCTTCACAGACTTCCTTCTCCGAGACGGGGGTACAGACCTCTCTGCAGCTCAAGACGGACGATGGTCTCTACATCAACCTCCACGAGGCTGCGCTGGTAGAACTATCCTGCGATGCACCTCAATCTCGATGATAAGAACATGGTCTTCCGCTCTTGGCTGACTCCTGATGCACAGGGCATCAAGGGCTACCCCCAGACGCCCTGCCAGAGCCCCTTGGCGTCGATCATGATCACCGACGATGCGCGCAGGTCCCTCGCACCTCATCCTCAATCTCAACGAGCCCTGTGAGATCAAGGATACCTCTTGGATCCACCCCACGAAGTACGTCGGCGTATGGTGGGAGATGATCTCGGGTAAGGGTGACTGGGCCTATACCTCTCAGTTCCCCTCCGTCAAGCTCGGCATCACCGACTACGCGAAGGCTAAGCCCTCGGGCCGTCACTCGGCAAATAATGAGAATGTCCGCCGCTACATCGACTTCGCCGCTCAGCATGGCTTTTCGGTGGCGTCCTCGTCGAGGGCTGGAATATCGGTTGGGAAGACTGGTTCTGGCAACTCTGAGGAATATGTCTTCGACTTTCCAGACTGCCTACCCCGACTTCGATATCAAGGCGCTCAATGAGTATGCGCACTCTAAGGGCGTGAAGCTCATCATGCACCACGAGACCTCCTCGTCCATCATGAACTACGAGAAGCACATGGACCAAGCCTATCAGCTGATGAAGGACTATGGCTATGATGCGGTGAAGAGCGGCCATGTCGGCAACCTCATCCCTCGTGGTGAGCACCACTACGCCAGATCGCTATCAATCACTACCAGCATGCCATCGAGCGGCTGCAGACTACAAGATCATGGTCAATGCCCACGAGGCTGTCCGTCCTACGGGGCTCTGCCGTACCTATCCTAACCTCATCGGCAACGAGAGCGCACGTGGTACGGAGTATCAGGCCTTCGGCGGGATCACCCCTGGGCATACGGCTATCCTTCCCTTCACGCGTCTGCAGGGCGGCCCCATGGACTACACGCCTGGTATCTCGAGATGCAGTGCTCCAATGGCTCACGTGCCAACTCCACCATCGGCGGGCAGCTCGCGCTCTATGTGACGATGTACAGCCCGCTGCAGATGGCTGCTGACTTCCTCGAGAACTATGAGAAGCACCTCGATGCCTTCCAGTTCACCAAGGATGTCGCCCTCGACTGGGATAAGTCTATCTACCTCGAGGCTGAGCCTATGGAGTACATCACCGCAGCTCGTAAGGCAAAGGGCTCCAGCAGCTGGTTCGTCGGTAGCGTCACGGGGCTGAAGCTCGCAACTCTACCCTGCGTCTGGACTTCCTCGACAAGGGAAGACGATGTGGCTACGGTCTATGCCGATGCTCCCTGATGCCGACTACAAAGACCGAACCCACAGGCCTATACCATCACTAAGGGACTGGTCACGGCTAAGTCCGTCCTCAAGCTCCACTCGGTAGCTGGTGGTGGCTATGCTATCAGCATCGTAGAGGCTAAGGATACGAAGGGTCTCAAGCCCCTGAAGTAATCCGCCTATCCTATAGATAGGGAGGCTGAGGCTACGGCACTATGCGCCAGTGCTCAGCCTCCTCTCTTTGTGCCCCTTGCTCGCCCTCATGATACCCCACACACTCTATATATAATATTGTGTGCATGCCGAAGATGATCTCGAGCCTCTCCTCTGCGGCTCTCCTCTTCTCAGCTGAAGCTCAAGAGCCCACACTACCCCGTATGGAGCTCTCTACCGATAAGGCCTGTTATCTACCAGGCGAGATGGTACACCTCACCGCCTCGGTACACCTCCTCCGCCCTCTTCATCCGCCACCGCCACGGAGCGCAGATCCTCGCTGAGGTCCCCTATGCCGAGGTGGTGAAGGCTGGCCGCTGGTCATGGCGCCCTCCACGGCGGGACTTTCAGGGCTACCTCATCGAGGTCTATACCCGCTCTGCCGAATGTGAGCTGGTCGTCGCTACCATCGCCGTCGATGTGTCCAGTGACTGGCGACGCTTCCTCGCTACGGCTTCGTGGCGGACTTTGATGACGGGGGAGACCCTGCTGCCAAGCGCACCCGCATCGCCGAGGAGATGGCCTTCCTCAATCGCTGCCATATCAATGGCGTGCGGTTCCAAGACTGGCAGTGGAAGCATCATTATCCCGCTCCTCTCGATGCTAAGGGGCAGCTGATGCCCGCCTACCGCGACGTCAGCAACCGCTGGGTCAAGGCCGAGCACGTCCGTCACTACATCGAGCTACAGCACCGCTACGGGATGAAGTCGATCTCTACAACCTCTGCTTCGGGTCGTGGAAGGAGCTACGGAAGATGGTGTGCAGGAGGCTTGGGCGCTCATATGCTCAGCCCAAGGATGGCAGAGAGTATCAGGACTTTCCACGGCCTGCCCTCGAGCTGGCAGAGTAATATCTACCTCCCTGGATCCAGGAACGCAGATTGGCAGCGCTATCTCTGCGACCGCAATGACGAGGTCTATCGGCTCTTTGACTTCGATGGCTATCAGATCGACCAGCTCGGCAGTCGTGGTCCACGCTATGATGCGACGGGGCGCGAGGTCCATCTCCCACGCGCCTATGCCTCCCTTCATCACGGCGGTCGAAGCGTCGTCCCGAGAAGCGTCCATCGCGAATGCCGTCTCGGGCTATGGTGCTGCCGAGATCATCGGCACAGGGGAAGCTGGACTTCGCTACAATGAGGTCTGGGGCAATGGCAACGGCTATGGAGGTATTTCCTGAAGCGGCTCGCCAACCCTCTACGAGATCATCAAGCTGCAATGATAGCCTGAGCCGTCACCGCCTCCCTACGGTCTTCTGCGTATCTGAACTGATAAGGCCGATCACGGTGGGCGAGGGGATAGCTGATGAATACCCAGGTGTACTACTGACCGATGCGGTGATGTTTGCCCTCGGAGGCTCACACCTCGAGCTGGGAGACCACATGCTCTCTCGAGTATTTCCCGCAGCACCTGGCGATTGAGTCCCTGAGCTACGGGAGGCTATCGTCCACTACTATGACTTCCTCACGGCTTATCAGAACTGGCTCCGTGGGACGACCTCCCGCCATGCCTTCACACCTCGTATCTGGACGACGAGTACCGACGTCCAGCTCACGACTTGGCCTCCGAAGGCAGATACTATCACCGCCTTCGCTAAGCAGGTCGGCCTCGAGACAGCAGGTCGTCGCATCTGCTGAACTTCCTGGGGACGAATGACCTCTCTTGGCGGGATGTCGATGGCATCGCCCTGAGCCTCGCTTGGTGCGTCAGCTACCGCTCCAGTTGGAGAGTGCGGAGCGTGTCGTCCGTGTCTGGGCAGCCTCGCCTGACCTGCGTGGCGGAGCCCCCGAGCTCCTGCCATTCACCCAGCGTAGCGGGGTGGTATCGGTTACGCTCCCTGCGCTCCACTACTGGACGATGCTCGTCCTGGAGCTGGCACCTGCTCGTTAGCTCCCCCTCATTCATAAGTTGATAGGTGTTGTTGGCCCCGTCTCGTAGACCCTCGGTCTATGGGGCGGGGCTTCGCCTTATCGCGCGTATTCCTCTTGTCCAGCGGAGGGAAAAGCGTCCTTCTCGTGAAGGAAAAAGCACCTTCACGTAGTGGTTTTCCTTCTATCTATGCACGTAGTCTTAAAGACCAGGCACGTCAATCTAAATATCCACGTACGTAGATATTAGATCCACGTACGTAGTCCAAACTTATCTGCCACTCGTCCACAACTTTTTTCCCTACGCAGAGCAACAACCTAATAGAGGTCACTTCACAAAGCTATATAGCTTTCTTCGCCATTCTATATAGGTCGTCATCGCGACCTATATAGCTTCGTCGTCGGACCAATATAGCTCAGCCCGCCGACCTATATTGGTTGATAGCTCTCCCTTATATTCCTCCCCATTTCTCGGCAAGGAAAGAGGTGGCATTGGGGGGCTCTATAAATGCGTTCGTAAAGGAATTAAAGAACAGCGTATCTGTGTCTTATGAATGGAGAGTGCGCTGTGATAAGGGCTCTTGGCCTACCCTCGCGGTGGAGTCTTGCTTGTAGAGAACACCTTCTACAGTGTGATAGGGCCACTCGATACATTTAGTATCTATGGGCTGTAGGCCATGACGCTGAGCTTTACTCGTGATGTAGTCTGTGGTGACGGACCTCATCAACGCCCGACCAGTGCCTTCAGGAGGCAGCTGGTCGGGAGCGTCTGCATAAAGGAGTGTCGGGTGGGGGAGCTTATGTCGGTGATTTTTATTACCTTGTAGCAGAGATGATCGAGAGAGAGGCGAGAGCTTCCTCTCTTTGCATTCATCCCCTATTATCCTACGAGACGCGTCATGATCGATAAAGAGCTACATTGAGGGAATTGCTTCCCAGTACTGTGCCACCGAGCACCCCGATTATTATATTGTAGAAGTCGCTGTCCACCCTGGCAATCGTATTATCGTCGAGCTGGGTGCCCGTGGGGGCATCAGCATCGATGCGTGCGTCGCCCTCTCGAAGCATATCGAGGGGCAGCTGGACCGTGAGGCAGAGGACTTCGAGCTCGAGGTAGGCTCTGCAGGCCTCACCGCACCCTTCAAGGTCCTCCGTCAGTACACCGACGCTATCGGTGAGGAGGTCGAGGTGCTCCGTAGAGGAGGCATCAGGAGAAGGGCGTCCTCTCGACGCTACTGCCGAAGCGATCACCCTCACCGTCGTGCGCAAGGTGCGCCCCGAGGGTCAGAAGCGCAAGATCGAGGTCGAGGAAGCCCTCCCCATCCCTATGGACGAGGTGCTACAGACCAAGCGCGTCTTGAAGTTCTAAACTCACCACCCCTATCCAAGTAGAAGAATAAAACCTATATAATAGCCCCATGGCAGAAGAAAGAGACTACCAGCTTGATCGAAGCGCTCCTCGAGTATCAGAGCTCAAGAGTATCGACCGCAATACGCTGATCGCGGTCATGGAGGACTCCCTCCGCAATGTCCTGTCGAAGATGTTTGGCTCGGACGATACCTTTGACGTCATCATCAACGTCGAGAAGAAGGGTGACTTCGAGATCTGGCGTACGCGTCGTCGTCGCCGATGAGGGACTTCGTCGATGAGGTGCGTGAGGTGCTGAGCGAAGCCCAGCGCTTCGACTCAGAGATCTCCGTCGGCGAGGACTTCGTCGATGCAGTCGACTTTCAACTCCTTCGGTCGCCGCGCAGTCATCAACCTGCGTCAGGCCCTGGCAAGCAAGATCCTCGAGCTGCAGAAGGAGCACTTCTACCACAGCTTCGTAGGCCGTGTGGGCGAGCTGATCTCCGCCGAAGTCTATCAGGTATGGAAGCGCGAAGCCCTGCTCATCGATGATGAGGGCAACGAGCTCCTCATGCCCAAGACCGAGCAGATCCCTGGCGACTTCTTCCGCAAGGGTGAGACGGTACGCGCTGTCATCGAGCGTGTAGAGAACGAGAACAGCAATCCTAAGGTCATCCTTTCGCGTGTCAGCCCAGAGTTCCTCAAGCGTCTCTTGGAGCTCAACGTGCCCTGAGATCGCCGATGGCCTGATCACGATCCGTGCCGCAGCCCGTATCCCTGGTGAGCGTGCTAAGATCGCCGTAGAGTCGTATGACGACCGCATCGACCCCGTAGGGGCTTGCGTCGGGGTCAACGGTTCGCGTATCCGCAGCATCGTCCGCGAGCTGAAGGGTGAGAACATCGACGTGACGACCTACACCACGAACCCCATGCTCTTCATCCAGCGCGCACTCAGCCCTGGGAAGGCTGTGGCTATCGCCCTCAGCGACGAGGACGAAGAAATCAAGCAGGCCGAGGTCTACATGCGCCCCGATCAGGTGCCCTTGGCTATCGGTAAGAACGCTGCCAACCTCAAGCTGGCTTCGCTCCTGACCGGCTACCGTATCGAGATCTTCCGCGACGAAGAGGGTGCTACGGGTGAGGAGGATATCTACCTCGACGAGTTCTCTGACGAGATCGACGAGCAGATGATCCAGGCCCTCAAGGAAGAAGGCTACACACGGCTAAGTCCGTACTGCGTGAGGATCGTGCTACGCTCCTTGCGAAGACCGAGCTGGACGAAGACGTCCTCGACCGTATCCTCGAGGTCCTCAGCGCCGAGTTCTCCGAAGAAGAGCCCTACGAAGCTGACAGAGCCCGCCGCTGAGCTCGCCACCGAAGAGGAGAAGAAGACTAATCCGTCCCGCCCGCCCGCTGCCCAGCTGTCGCTCCCCTGTAGTGTAGATACCCATTAGCGAGAAGCCCGAGCAAGCCAGCAGCGAGCCCGTGAAGAGGCGGACATAAACCATTCAAAAGAGAAGATACATGCCAAAGGACATCAAGCTCTTTACCTTGGCCAAGGAACTCAACGTAGAGATTGGCTCATTCAAGGATTCGTTAGAGAAGAAGAACGTCTTAGACGTCAATACCATCACCCCCAACACTCGCGTACCCCGCGAGGTGGCCGAGCAGCTCATCGCTGAGCACGGCAAGGGCATGGGCAAGGCCGAGATCGCCGCGCTCCTCGACACCCTCAGTGGTGCCGCTGCTAAGCCTGCAAGCCTGCCAAAGCCCGAGGCCCCCGCTGCTGAGCCGCTCCCGCGAAGGTGAAGCACATCGAGACGGTCGTCCCCGAGGATCGCCGCCCCAGCCTCAATATCAAGGGCTCCATCGCCACGGAGAAGAAGGCTGAACTCAAGCCTGCTCCCAAGGCGAAGGCCGAGCCTAAGCCCAAGCCCGCTCCTGCTCCTAAGGCGGAGGCTCCTGCACCAGCAGCTAAGCCCGAGCCCAAGGTAGAGGTCAAGCCTGAACCCAAGCCCGAACCTGCTCCTGCTCCTGCTCCTAAGGTCGAAGCTCCCGCCCCTAGGCTGAGCCTAAGCCCGAACCGAAGCCAGCTCCCTGCTCCCGAGCCTGCCCCTGCAGCTCCCGAGGTCAAGCCCGAGCCCAAGGCTGCTCCCGCAGCAGAGGAGCCCACGGTGCGTGAGCCCGAGATCTATCGCCCTTCGACTCCAAGTGCAGGGGATCAGCTTCAACGTAGTAGGTAAGATCGACCTCTTCGATCAACGATAATACGCGCCCGCCAAGAAGTCCGCTGCCGACAAGGGTCGTAGCGCACCCGTATCGGTAAGGGTCCCGTCGATGTCAAGGCCGAAGCCGCTAAGGTGACGGACAATGGCACGAAGAAGCCCGGACAGCGCAACGGCAATGCCGGCGCAGGCCGCTCCGCAGATCCCCAACAACCGTGGTGGTCGTGGCAATGCCCAGCAGGGCGCTGCCGAGCAGAAGACCGGTCGTAAGGCAAGCGTCAGAGCCAGCAGCCTCAGAAGGCTGTCGTCACGGACGAAGATGTACAGCGTCAGGGTCAAGGAGACGCTTGCTCGTCTGACGGGTAAGAACCAGCAGGGGTGCTAAGTCCGCTAAGTACCGTAAGGACAAGCGTGATGCCGCTCGCTCTGCAGCTCTCGACGCTCAGGAGCGTAGCGAAGCCGAAAGCCGTACGCTGAAGCTCACCGAGTTCGTGACGGTGAGTGACCTCGCGAGCCTTATGGACGTCCCCGTGACGCAGGTCATCGCTACCTGTATGAGCATTGGTCTGATGGTGTCTATCAATATGCGCCTCGACGCTGAGACCATCGAGATGGTAGCAGAAGAATTCGGCTACAAGACCGACTTCGTCAGCGCTGAGGTCGTCGAAGCCATCACGCAGGAAGAAGAGGTTGATGACGAAGCTGACCTCATCAGCCGTCCTCCTATCGTCACCGTCATGGGTCACGTCGACCACGGTAAGACGTCGCTCCTCGACCGCCTGCGCAATACCAACGTCATCGCTGGCGAAGCAGGGGGTATCACCCAGCATATCGGTGCCTACAGCATCCGCTTCAAGGGGGGTAAGCGCATTACCTTCCTCGATACGCCAGGTCACGAAGCCTTCACCGCTATGCGTGCTCGTGGTGCGAAGGTCACGGACATCGCTATCATCATCGTCGCCGCTGACGATGACGTGATGCCTCAGACGAAGGAAGCTATCAACCATGCCGCCGCCGCTGGTGTGCCCATGGTCTTCGCGATCAATAAGATCGATAAGCCTGCCGCTAACCCCCGACCGTATCCGTGAGCAGCTCGCTGCCATGAACTACCTCGTCGAGGAATGGGGCGGTAAGTACCAGTGCCAGGAGATCTCCGCTAAGCAGGGCATCAACATCGATGAGCTGCTGGAAAGGTCCTCCTCGAAGCTGAGCTTCTCGAGCTCAAGGCTAATCCCAAGCGCCGTGCTGTTGGCTCCGTCATCGAGTCTTCACTCGATAAGGGTCGTGGCTATGTGCTACCGTCCTCGTGCAGAACGGTACGCTCTCGCAGGGTGACGTCGTCCTCTCAGGTACGCACTATGGCCGTGTGAAGGCTATGTTCAACGAGCGTAACCAGAAGGTCGAGCATGCAGGCCCCAGCGAACCCTGTTCTGATCCTTGGTTTGGATGGTGCGCCTACTGCAGGTGAGACCTTCAATGTCATGGAGACCGAGCAGAGCGCGTAGCATCGCCAGCAAGCGTGAGCAGCTCAAGCGTGAGCAGGATAACCGCACGAAGAAGGGTCTTACCCTCGACGAACTCGCTCGTCGTCGTGCGCTGGGCAACTTCCAGGAGCTCAATGTCATCATCAAGGGGTGACGTGGATGGCTCTATCGAAGCGCTCTCGACTCGCTCATCCGCCTCTCACGGAGGAAATTCAGGTCAACGTCATCCACAAGGGCGTCGGTCAGATCTCCGAGAGCGACGTCGTGCTCGCCTCCGCTTCTTCGGCTATCATCCTGGGCTTCCAGGTGCGTCCCAGCCAGGCCGCTCGTCGTCTGGCAGACCGTGAGGGCGTAGAGATCCGTACTTACTCGATCATCTACGACACCATCGAAGACATCAAGTCCGCTATGGAAGGGATGCTTTCGCCCGAAATCAAGGAGAACGTCGTGGCCAACCTCGAGGTCCAGCAGACCTTCAAGATCACCAAGGTCGGTACCATCGCCGGCTGTATGGTCGTCGAAGGGAAGATCAAGCGCAACAACAAGATCCGCCTCATCCGCGATGGTATCGTCAAGTACCAGGGCGAACTCGGCCTCTCAAGCGCTACAAGGACGATGCTAAGGAAGTCGTCATGGGTCAGGACTGCGGTCTGAACATCGATGGCTACAACGACATCATGGTCGGTGACATCATCGAGGCCTACGAAGAAATTGAGATCGAAGACCCTCGACTAAGTCGCGGTCAACTTCACCACGATATACCAATGACATTACGCCCCAGGCTGCTTCGCTAGCCTGGGGCGTAATCCGTTTTGCACTATCTGTGCGGTGGCTTTTGCGACCACTACTGGTCGCTGGGTTGACCAGTACTGCTCGCGCCGTGACCAGTACTGGCTGATTATAGTGACCAGTACTGCTTCGCATGGTGACCAGTACTGGTCAGATGAGCCACTTCGAAGATGCTCATATCGTACTACTGTGAGGAGTAGTAAGGTGTTGACTTCAAGGTCTTAGTTTGGGTACTTTCCACTTTTCTTTTGGGCTGTTGAAGAGCCTCCCCTACTAGTGGTGGCCTGAACCTATATTGGTCGTTGGGTGGATCTATATAGGTCGCTGTGACGACCTATATAGGTTCGTGCGCTGACCAATATAGGTCGGAGCAGTGACCAATATAGGTTCATAGCCCTTACTGTGGGGGCTTCGTGATACGGCGAGCCGCAGTGGGGTGCTTCTTTGGTGAGGGAGATGTTGCCTTGTGTGGGGTAGGGGATGAGCTCGGACTGAGGGAGTTTCCTCCGGCGAAAGTCCAGGAGATGCAAGGTGTTGTATCAGATATTTTTGTATCTTTGTGACCGAATTTCCTATGTAGGGTAGGAGAAGAAGTCTATCCCTCCGCCGTGGAGCGGGTGGCACCCTACGGGGCTAACTTTTTAGTTATCAACGATAATGTACGTCATCGTAGACATTCAGGGCCAGCAGTTCAATGTAGAACAGGGCCGTCGCCTCTTCATTCACCACGTCAAGGGTGCAGAGAGTGGCGCAGTAGTAGAATTCGACAAGGTCCTCCTCGTAGACAAGGATGGTGCTGTCACTGTAGGTACGCCTGTAGTGGCTGGTGCTAAGGTCGTGTGCGAAATCATCACGCCTCTTGTAAAGGGGCGACAAGGTACTCGTCTTCCACAAGAAGCGCCGTAAGGGCTATCGCAAGCTCAATGGCCACCGCCAGCAGTTCAGCGAAGTCCTCGTCAAGGAAATCGTAGCGTAAGTAATTGTATCACCGCATTAGTTTAGACATAAGACAATGGCACATAAAAAAGGTGTAGGTAGCTCCAAGAACGGACGCGAATCAGAAAGTAAGCGACTCGGAGTAAAGCTCTTCGGTGGTCAGCACGCTAAGGCTGGTAACATCATCGTCCGCCAGCGTGGCACGCAGCATCACCCAGGTGCAGGCGTAGTATCGGTAGGACCACACGCTCTATGCACTGATCGACGGTAAGGTGGTCTTCACTCGTAAGAAGAACGACCGCTCGTACGTCTCCATCGCGGCTGAGGCCTAAGACGGAGCACACGTCAGACAAGTCAACCGGAGGTTGCTCCAGAAGGGTCTATACAGCCCGGAGGGAGCGACCTCTCTCATTATACCCCACACGAGACATTATGCTTACACTCAAGCAAATCAAGGAGAATACCGAGGCGGTCATTGAGCGCCTCCGCAAGAAGCAATTCGAGGCACGCGAAGCGATTACCGAAGTACTGAACTTCGATGAGATCCGCCGTCGCTCTCAGCAGGAGCTCGATGCCAGCCTCTCTCGTCAGAAGGCCCTCGCTAAGGAGATCGGTGATCTGATGAAGCAGGGCGCCAAGGAGCAGGCTGAGCATCCGCTCTCAGGTGGCACTGCTCAAGGAGGCAAGCAAGAGCCTTGAGGAGAAAAGGCTGAGGCCGAAGCGAAGATCCGTGAGATCCTGCTCCTGTACCTAACCTCCCGCCGACATCGTGCCCGAAGGCGCTACGGCAGAGGACAACGTCTGCGTCAAGACTGGTGGCGAGATGCCCGCACTCGATGCCACCGCCGAGCCCCACTGGGAGCTGGCGAAGGACTATGACCTCATTGACTTCGAGCTGGGTGTGAAGATCTCGGGTGCTGGCTTCCCCGTCTATAAGGGTTATGGAGCTCGCCTGCAGCGCGCGCTCATCAACTTCTTCCTCGACAATGCTCGTGAAGCTGGTTACCTCAGGTGCAGCCTCCCTACGTCGTCAACGAAGACTCAGGCTACGGCACGGGTCAGCTCCCCGACAAGGAAGGGCAGATGTACCACGCTACGGCGGACAACCTCTATCTCATCCCTACGGCTGAGGTGCCTGTGACGAATATCTATCGTGACGTCATCCTCGAGGAGAAGGATCTGCCCGTACGCAACACGGCTTACTCCGCCTGCTTCCGCCGCGAAGCTGGGTCGTATGGTAAGGATGTGCGTGGTCTGAACCGCCTCCACCAGTTCGACAAGGTCGAGATCGTCTGTATCGACAAGCCCGAGCGCAGCTATCAGCGCCTCGACGAGATGGTCGCCTATGTAGAGACGCTCGTTACGAAGCTCGAGCTGCCCTGGCGCATCCTCCGTCTGAGTGGTGGTGATATGAGCTTCACCAGCGCACTGACCTATGACTTCGAGGTCTTCTCGGCTGCACAGAAGCGTTGGCTCGAGGTCAGCTCTGTGTCCAATTTCGAGAGCTACCAGGCCAACCGTCTGCGCTGCCGCTATCGTGACGCTGAGCAGGGTGTCCAGCTTGTGCACACGCTCAATGGTAGTGCACTGGCTCTGCCCCGTATCGTCGCAGCACTGCTGGAGAACAACCAGACGCCCGAAGGCATCCGCATCCCCGAGGCTCTTCGTCCTTACACGGGCTTCGACTTCATCCCCCGTCCTACGAAGAAGTAAGCGACTTCCTCTCGGACGTTACAATAGCTCATCCCCACACTGCCATCAGGCGGTGTGGGGATGAGCTTTTATTGTAGATGCGAATGACTCGCTGGGCTTACTTAGCGTCGGAGTAGATCTGCTTGATGGTCTCCTCGATCTGATCGGGAGTGAGATCGCCTACCGTCTGGATGGGCGTACCCTGCATAGGGATGAAGAGGCACATAGGGATGCTCTTCACCGAAGATATTGGCCAGACCAGCTTCCTTGTCGATATCGATCTTGTAGACGTCGATCTTACCCGCATACTTCTTAGCGATGGCTTCGAGCTTGGGGCTGAGCTTACGGCAGGGACCGCACCAGTCGGCGTAGAAGTCGATGATAGCGGGACGGCTGCCCTTGAAGACGAACTTCGAGGGCTCTTCCTTATAGTCCCAGATGTACTTGCGCAGGTAGGCTGCGTCGATGTGCTGATAGCGCCTTCTGCGGCCTTGTCGTCGGCAGCAGCTTCTTCGCTGGGGGCAGCTGCGGTCGTCTCGGTAGAGGCAGAAGCAGCGTTGCTCGAAGCCTTGGCCGTGCAGGCATAGCTCGAGAAGAGACCTGCGGAGATGAGGGCGAGGCTGAGGATGACTTTCTTCATTATTCAGTTAGTTGCTACGAGGTGATAGAATACTGCTCGTTGGTATGATAAGCGTGAGATGGGGCGAATTGTTCATTAAGCGACAAGCCGGGCATCCTCAGATGGGGAGGGTGCCCGGCTTGCTATGAGTGGGGAGAGGGCTGCGAAGCGCTTACTTCTTAGCCTCGGTGGAGCGGAAGAGGATCTCCGTACGGTCCTTTAGACTCGTAGAGCTTCTAGCGAGCCTGTACCGACTGAGGCGTGACAGCGTCGAGGAGCTTGTCGTAGTTCGTGACGAAGTCGAAGCCCTGACCGTAGAAGCGAGCGAGCTGGCCGAGCCAGTAGCTGTTCTTGCGGAGGCTTTCGCCGTGAGCCTTCTTGAGGTTCTTGACAGCCTTGTCGAAGTACTCAGCAGAAGGGCCGTTCTTGACGATACCTTCGAGACCCTTGAAGACAAGCTCGTTCATAGCTACGGCCTTAGCAGGGTCGGTCTGGAACTGGACGGTGACGTTCGTACGTGGGCTGGGGAAGCGTGATACATCAGCGAGGACACCGACGCTGTAGGCACCACCTGCATCCTCACGAATGGTCTTCGTGTAGAGCTGGTCGAGGATGGACTCAAGCACAGCGCTCGTCAGGCCTTCCTGCTGGTTGTAGGTCGTAGGAGCAGAGATGCCGTCGATGACGATACCCATGGGCGTCTCCATAGCAGCGCTGTACTCCTTCTTGTTCGTGCCGAGGCGTTCCTGGGGGACGCGGTTCGTGTGAGCCTTGTCGGTATAGGTCTTCTGCGCGGGGAGTGAAGCGATGTACTGCTCTACGAGAGGACGGAGGGTAGCTTCGTCGACATTACCTACGAAGTAGAACTCGAAGCCACGAGCGTTAGCGAAGCGGCTACGGAAGAGCTGCAGTACGCGCTCGTAGTTCACACTCTTGACTTCTTCGACGCTGAGGGGGTAGCGCTCAGGGTTGTTGGGGAAGATGTAGCGCGTGACGGAGTCGCCGAGGAAGGAGAGCGGGTTAGCCTTACTTGCCTCGATCTGGCTGATGGTACGCTCCTGCCATGCCTGGAAGGCGTCCTTGTCAGCGCGTACAGCCGTGAAGTTGAGGTAGAGGAGCTGGAGCATCGTCTCGAGGTCTTCCTTCGTCGTGCTACCTGCTACATCATCGCTGATATTGGAGACCGTCGCAGAGACAGAAGCGATGCGACCGCTGAGGGCCTTCTCGAGAGCGGACTCATCGAACTTACCGAGACCACCGATAGCGGCAAGGCTATTGAGGACCTTCAGCTCCGTAGCGCTGGGCTTGGTGAAGTTGTAGTACCCACCATCGCGGCGACCCTTGAAGAGGATCTCATCTTCCTTGTAGTCGGTCTTCTTGATGTAGACCTTCGTACCGTTGGAGAGCGTCCAGATGGTAGAGCCGTACTGACCGTTCTTCTCGGTCTTGACGATCTTACCCTTCATGGGGAGCTTGTCGATGAGCTTCTCGTTGCTGACCTCGTCCTTAGGAGCTTCGACCTGCTGCTTCAAGTAGTCGAAGTACTTCTTCGTGAGCTCCTCGATGCTGGGGAGCTTGACGCTGGGCTCTCTACGCTGGTCAGAGCGACGAGTACATTCTTCTCAAGGTCGAGCTGCTTGATCATAGCATTGATCTGCTCGAGTGGGAACTGCTCAGCGATGCCCTGGATGAGCTGGTAGTGTGTGGGGATATCGAGGAGGTAACCACCGTCTTCGAAGTAGTCTACATAGACGTTTGCCCAAGCATCGCTGGTACGCTTGTCACGCTCGTTGTAGAAGTTCTTCATACCGACGAGGTAGTCCTTCTTGGCGCGGCTGTATTCACCAGGCGTGAAGCCGTACGTCTTGAGGCGTACGATCTCAGCTACGAGAGCCTTGAGAGCGGGCTCCACTGCCCTTCCTTGAAGGTAGCGTCAAAGTTGACAGCGTCCTTGGTCTTAGCGACGACGTAGTTGCCGAAGTCAACGGAAGCGTTGACGAAGGGTGCATTAGGCTTCTTGACGATGTCGCTGAAGCGCTGGGTGATCATCGATGAGACGACACTATTGATGTAGTCCTCGAGGGGACCCATGAGGGTAGCACGGACATCAGCAGGCGTGACATCGCTCTTATAAGAGATGTTGATCGAGTTCTGCGTAGCTTCCTTGTCAGCAGCGATACCTACGATGGGCTTGGCGTTGTCTTCGACAGGGATGTAGACGCGCTCAGCAGCATTCACTGGAGCAGGGATGTCGGCGAAGATCTTCTTGATTTGAGCCTCCGTGTAGTTGACGTCGACGTCACCGACGATGATGACTGCCTGCAGGTCGGGGCGGTACCACTTCTTGTAGTAGTCGCGCAGGACCTGATAGGGGAAGCTGCGTACGATCTCCATCTTACCGATGGGGAGGCGCTTACCGTACTTGTTGCCAGGGAAGGCAAAGTCGAGGAGCTTCTCCATGTTGCGCATATCCCCGCTATTGCTGCGGCGCCATTCTTCTTCGATGACACCACGCTCAGCGTCGATCTCCTTATCCTCGAGGCTGATGAAGCTACTCCAGTCGTGGAGTACGAGGATACAGCTATCGATGATGCTCTTGCGTGGGACGGGGATCTTCATCAGCGTGTAGACCGTCTTGTCGAAGCTCGTGTAAGCATTGATGTTGCCACCGAAGCTGGCACCGATGCTCTCGAGGAAGTTGATGATCCCTTGCCTGGGAAGTTCTTCGTGCCGTTGAAGGCGATATGCTCGAGGAAGTGAGCCAGACCCTGCTGCGAGTCTTCTTCCTGCATCGAGCCTACCTTCTGGGCGATATAGAATTCTGCTCTACCCTTGGGCTCTTCATTGTGACGAATGAAGTAGGTCAGACCATTGGGGAGCTTTCCGATACGGACGGCGGTGTCTATGGGGAGTGGTGGCATCTCGCTGGGAGCTTGGGCTTGAGCAGCCGAAGGCAGGCCCAGTGTGGTGCCTACGAAGAGCGCCGAGAGGAGGATAAGATGATTTTCTTGAGCCTCATCGCTTGTTTGTGGTTTAAGAGGTGAAAAGATATTTATAGTTCACTGTACCGCAAATGTACGATAATTCTTCGGTGTGTATCTACTATATGAGATACCTCACGCGCGCAGGTATCTATATATAGGTATATGGTTGCGTAGGTAGAGCTATATAGGATGGCGAAGAAAGCTATATAGCTTTGGCTCGATTCCTATATAGCTTTCGGTGCGGAGCCATATAGCTTTGTGAAGTGACTTCTATTAGGTTGTTGCCCGCGTAGGGATAAAAGCTGTGGACGAGTGGTAGAAAAAGTGTGGACTACGTACGTGGCTCTAATATCTACGTACGTGGATATTTGGATTTACGTGTCTGGTCTTTAAAATCTACGTGCGTAGATATGGAAAAATCACTACGTGAAGGCGCTTTTTTCTTCACGAGAAGGACAATTTTCCCTCCGCTGGATAAGAGGAATACTCGCGAAGGGACGAAGGGCTTGCTGGTCACTTCGGAGAGGTATATCGGGGAGCTGGGCGTACGATGCCTTAGCACGCTACATGAGGGTAGGACTTGCAGGCAACAGTCTCAATAGTGGTATGAGGTATGATCCTATATTGGTCGCTGAGGCAACCTATATGGGGCCACTTAATCCTCTCGGAGATGGACTTCCGATATCCGTGGGGAAGGAGCTATATACGAGGGCTGAAAAGTGGGGGAAAGAAGGGGAGGATAAGGCCGTGTCAGTATGGCATAATGTCAGGTGCTTGCCGTGAAGCTGTCCCTCTTTTGTCTGAGGTATAGGCTTTTTTAAGTATATTTGCACGATATATTACCTATGTCATAAAGTGTCCACTCAATAGACCCCTATGTTACTTCACAAAGAAGGGCGCGGCCCACTCATTGGCTTTGCTATCACTCTTATCGGGCTGAATGCCTTCATTGCTCTCTTTGCGGAAGGGACGTTTAGCTACATCTTCCTGGCTATTTCGATCCTCTTCTATCTGACTGTCATCAACTTCTTCCGCTATGAGCCTCGCAAGCACAGCGATGGCCCGCTGGAGATCGTGTGCCCTGCTGACGGCCGTGTCGTCGTCGTCGAGGAGACGGAGGAGACGGAGCTGCTTGGCTGCCGCTGCCTGCAGGTATCCGTCTTCATGAGCGTCTTTGATATGCACGTCAACTGGATTCCTTGTAATGGGCGTCGTCGAGCATGTCTCGCACACCGATGGACGCTTCCTCTCGGCTCACCTGCCTAAGAGCAGTACGGACAATGAGCGCTCTGCTGTCATCATCCGCAGTGAGGGTGGGGATCGCATCCTCGTCCGTCAGGTTGCTGGGGCTATCGCACGCCGTATCGTCACCTATCCAGAGGTCGGTCAACGTGTGAATATCAACCAGAACCTCGGCTTCATTAAGTTCGGCTCTCGTGTCGACCTCTACCTCCCCTCGGCACGAAGGTGCACGTCAAGGTCGGGCAGAAGGTCCAGGGGAATATCACCGACATCGCTACGCTACCTCGCTAAGCAGTATAGCGCCCCTCCCTATACGTATATATAATAGTAGGAATGAATATCAAGAAGCATATACCTAATATGCTGACCGCGGGGAACCTCCTCTCAGGTGTGCTGGCTATCGTCTTCACGCTCTATGCAGGTCGCACCGATATCGCTATGTGGCTCATCGTCCTCTCGGCCGTCTTTGACTTCTTCGATGGGATGGTAGCACGCCTGCTGGGTGTGTCCTCTCCGATCGGGAAGGATCTCGACTCGCTGGCCGACGTCGTGAGCTTTCGGCTTGGCTCCCGCTACCCTTGTCTTCCGTGGACTGGAGGGCTTGGATGCAGGGAATTATCTGAACTATGGCGTCTTCGTCGTCGTGGCCTTTGCTGCACTGCGCCTGGCGAAGTTCAATAACGACACGCGCCAGTCGACCTCGTTCCTCGGACTTCCCGTCCCCTCGAACGCGCTCTTCTGGATCGGTGCTGCAGCTGCGATCCCTTCCTTCGGGCTGTCCATCGGTGCTTCGGCCACGCTCATCACTTATATAGTGCTGACGCTCGTGCTATCCCTGCTGATGGTCAGCGAGCTGCCGATGTTCTCCTTCAAGCTCTCGAAGGAGCCCTGAGCCACAAGTGGCCTCAGCTGGTGCTCATCGTGGTGGCTGTCGGGTCGGTCGTGTGGCTGGGCTGGTTCGGCTGCAGTGTGACGATCATCGCCTACCTCCTGCTGTCACTCCTTCCTCAGCAGAAGGGCGAGAAGGCCTAAGCGGAGTGCTGTGGCACGCTCTTTGAAAGAGGAGCTTTGTCACATAGTATGTATTAGATAAATCCGAATTTCGATATGAGCCTCCTGATAATAATCCTCATCGGTGTCCTCCTCTACCTCTACTGGCCTACGATCCAAGCTTGGCTGGCCGTGAAGCTCCTCCAGCGCCTGCAGCGTCGTATGACCGAGGCGGCCGGTGGTGAGGCCTACCGCAATCGTGGCTACGGTGCCCCTGGGGCATCCTCTGAGCGTCGTGAAGGTACAGCTGAGAGCTCGGACAGCCGCCAGAAGCAGGAGCTTGATGATATCGAGGCTCGCAAGTTCACCCGCCCCTCAAGCGACGAGTACGTTGACTTCGAGGAGCTTCCACGGGACTAAGCAGCGCTCTGCGGGTACTCCATACACCGTATTTATATACGCTATCCGAAGCAGTGGGATAGGGAAGTGCGCTTCCTTATCCCACTTCCTTCTGAGAAGGCCCTTTGTATTTGAGTATTCGTCGGAGTGTTTGTATCTTTGTTCCTCAAAGACTGAAATATAAACACTATTCATCCATAGGTAACAACAAACAATGGCAGTATTAGAGAAGATCCGAAGTCATTCGGTACTGCTGGTCGTGGTCATCGGGATCGCCCTGGCGGGCTTTGTCATCGGTGACCTCTTCACCAGTGGGCGCACCTTCTGGAGCAGAATGAGCGTACGGCTCTCTCCATCGATGGCAAAGATGTCTCGATCGAAGAGTATAGCATGCGCCTCAAGGAGCTCGAAGACCAGGCTCAAGCCCAGGGCCAGCAGCTCTCCGATGAGCAACGTATGCAGCTGAATAACCAACTGGCCCAAGAGTACATCTCGGAGTATGCCCTCAATGAGGTGACCTCAAAGGTCGGCCTCGGTGTATCTGACGACGAACTCACGCACTCCTCGTGGGTAAGGGATCGCTCCCTCGCCATTGGCTGCACAGTTCTTCGGCTCGGCAGATGAGAAGCAGATCAACGAGATCATCAAGCAGCTTTCTGATAAGCAGATCCAGGCAGCTCCTGCTGAGCAGCGTGGCCAGCTCCTGCAGGCTAAGAGCCAGTTCGAGCAGCTCCAGAAGCAGATCAAGTCTCAGCGTCTCCAGCAGAAGCTCTCACGCTGCTCGCTCGTACCTATAAGATCAACGATGTAGACCGTGAGCTCTCTGTCGGTAAGGAAAGCCGTAGCATCGCTCTCGTGCGCACCTCTGCTGCTCAGATCGCAGACGAGGCAGCTAAGCCCAGCGATAGCGAGGTGAAGAAGTACTACGACGAGCACAAGGACTTCTACAAGATGCAGTACCCTCTCACCGAGGTGAGCTACATCAGCCTGCAGGTCACTCCTTCGCAGGAAGACTACAAGAACGCTGCTGCTGAGAAGGAGAAGGCTGTCGCCGAGCTCCGCAACGCAAATGCCGCCAACGTCGAGTCTGTACTCCGTGGTTTCGCTACCTCCAGCAAGTTCTTCTCCAAGAGCTACCTCACCGGTGCTGAGCTCGATGAGCTGGGCCTCGGTGCTGAGCAGGTCGCCTTCGTCAAGGGGTGCTGAGGCTGGTGCCGTCAGCGATCCTCAGCTCGTCAGCGACCGCTACGATATCATCAAGCTCGTCGGTAAGAAGACGGTGACCTCAGGGTGTCTCTGTCCGTATGATCGTCCTCAACGACAGCGTCAAGGGTCAGGCCGATAGCCTGCTCTGCACAGCTTCATGCGGGTGCCAGCTTCGCTGAGCTCGCTGAAAGCACAGCATCGACCCCTCTACGTCGGCTGCGGGTGGCCTCATCCAAATGCCTAACCGCTACGGTCTCGGTCGATAGCACCTTCACCGAATCACAGCTGGTACAGCTCTCTCAGGGCTCAGCTCTCAACCTCGATACGCTCTACAAGTGCACCTTCGGTACGGTCGTTCGTCTCGGTCGGGCTCCTCTCTCCGTCCTCGTACGTGCTGAGAATCCCCAGCCGGCAGTAGATGCTTATCAGGTAGCATTCCTCTCCATCCCTGCTACGTTCTCTCCTGAGACCTACAACGCTAAGTACGCTGCATGAACCGCATCCTCGGTGGTGGCGGCGGCTTCGATGCTATGGCTAAGAAGGCTGAGAAGGAAGGCTTCAGCGTAGCTCGCAACATCCCTGTGACGACGCAGACGGCTGCTCTCGGGCAGATCCCCAGCTCGCGTCAGGTCATCAGCTGGGCTATCGGTGCTAAGGACGGCGAAGTCAGCCAGAAGCTCTACACCTGTGGTACGGACTACCTCGTCATCCCTGCAGTCGTCAGCCACGCCTGCTGGCGTAGCTCCTCTCTCCGCAGTCAAGGATGAGATCGTAGCTTACCTCACCAGCAAGAAGAAGGCTGAGACCCTCGCTAAGAACCTCGAAGGCAAGAACCTCGCTTCTCTCGATGCTTACGCTACGGAGCTCCAGACGAAGGTCGATACCCTCGTCGACGTCAACTACCTCGTCCGTGGTAGCGAGCCTGCTACACTTCAACGGCGTAGCTATGACGACCCCCATGGGTAAGATCTCTAAGCCCTTCGCTGCAAGCAACGCCGAAGTTATGGTCCTCCAGCCCGTCGCTGCTACACCTAACGATCCCGCTGCTGTCGCTGCACAGGTCAAGCAGCAGGAGCTCGGTCTGGCTCGTCAGTACAGCTACCGTGTCTTCACGGACTTCATCCAGAAGATGAAGATTCAGGACAACCGCGCTCGCTTCTATTAGTAGCCGGCTCCCACTCTATCGGGGCATCGGGACAACCCCTTTGCCACTGATATCAGTTATTAAATAGGCTGCCCGCATGAAGACACTCTGCGGGCAGCCTTATTCATTCATCCCTCGATTTATCCGCATACGATGCCAGAAGGCAAAGAAATACTCCTTGGTCGCACCCTCGATGAGCTTACCGAGCTGGTCACCTCCCTGGGCATGCCCCGCTTCACGGGCAAAGCAGATAGCCCAGTGGCTCTATGACAAGCGCGTCACCTCCATCGATGAGATGACGAACCTCTCCAAAGCTCAATCGCACGCTCCTCGCTGAGCGCTATACCGTCGGTCGTACGGCTCCCGTGATGAGCCAGCTCTCGAAGGACGGCACGCGCAAGTATCTCTTCGCTGTCTCCACGGGGGGTCTTGTCGAAGCCGTCTTTATCCCCGATAAGGACCGCGCTACGCTCTGCATCTCTTCGCAGGTGGGCTGTAAGATGGACTGCCTCTTCTGTATGACGGGTAAGCAGGGCTTCAAGGGGAACTTGTCCTCGGATGAGATCATCAACCAAGTCCTCTCCGTCGAGGAATCCGCCTCGCTGACCAACGTCGTCTATATGGGTATGGGTGAGCCGCTCGACAATGCGACGAACGTACTGAAGAGCATCTCCGTCCTGACCTCCGCATGGGAGCTTGGGCTGGTCGCCCTAAGCGCGCCACGCCTCTCACGGTAGGTGTGCGCCGTGGCCTTGAGCGCTTCCTCAGCGAGACGACCCTGCCATCTGGCGGTCAGCCTGCACAATCCCTTCCACGAGGGGCGTCTGGAGCTGATGCCTGCTGAGGGTGGTCTGCCACTGGAGGACACGCTGCAGATGATCCGCGAAGCTGACTTCACGGGGCAGCGCCGCGTCTCCTTCGAGTACATCGTCTTCGACGGGGTGAACGATAGCGACGAGCACGCTGCGGAGCTTGCTCGCCTCCTGCGTGGCATCCCCTTGCCGTATCAACCTCATCCCCTTCCATCAAATCCCTGATGTGCCCCTGCGTCCGCTCTCGCGAGATAAGATGGAGCACTTGAAGCGCCAGCTCGAGTCCCGCGGCTACACCACGACGATCCGCACCTCCCGAGGTGAAGATATCTCCGCTGCCTGCGGTATGCTCTCGACCAAGGAGCAGATGGCTCGTGGCGGCTCTGCACCACGCTAATCCCTCCCGCCCGTGATCCTCCAGCGTCTGCACCTCCTGCACTTCAAGAGCATCGCCTCAGCCTCCTGCACCTTCTCCCCCAAGGTCAATTGCTTCATTGGCCTCAATGGGATGGGAAAGACCAACCTGCTGGATGCGCTGCACTACCTCTCTTTCACCAAGAGTCACCTCTCGATCACCGATAGCCTCGCTGTGCAATATGGGCAGGAGGCTGCCGTGCTCGATGCCGTCTACCGAAGCGACTTCGGCGACGAGCGTCAGCTGCTCTTGCAGATCCGCCCGGCATCGCAAGGTTCTCAAGCGCAACAAGAAGGAGTACCCCTAAGCTCAGCGATCATATCGGTGCCTTCCCGCTGGTCATCGTCTCGCCACAGGACCACCAGCTCATCCTCGGGGGGAGCGACGAGCGTCGCCGCTTCGTCGACAAGCAGCTCTCCCAGCAGGATAGCGTCTACATGGCGGCACTCGCACAGTACCACCGCATCCTCGAGCAGCGCAATGTGCTCCTGAAGAGCCAGCGTGCCGATGATGCCGTCCTCGAAGTCCTCGACCTACAGCTCGAGCAGGTCAGCCCGCTCCTCTACGAGCGTCGTGCGGCCTTCGTGCGTGACTTCATTCCCTCTTCCAGCAGTACTATACCGCTATCAGTGGCGGGCAGGATCGTGTGAGCCTCGTCTATACGTCGTCGCTCGCTGAGCACGAGGGCCATTGCCTCGAGCTCCTGCGTGAGGCCCGTCAGCGTGACCGCCTCATGGGCTATACGACTATGGGGCTGCACAAGGATGACCTGCAGATGCTCCTCGGCGAAGAGCTCATCTGCAAGGTCGGGAGTGAGGGCAGAAATAAGACCTTCCTCATCGCGCTGAAGTTCGCTCAGTACGCGCTGCTCTGCGACCAACCCTCGAGCGCCCGCTTCTCCTCTTGGATGACATCTTCGACAAGCTCGATGCTGAGCGTGTGGAGCGCATCATCCGTCTGGTCGGAGGGAGTGACTTCGGACAGATCTTCATCACGGATACGAACCGCAAAGCACCTCGACGAGATCGTCACGAGCTGGGGCGAAGACTATCGCCTCTTCGAAGTGTCCTCGGGCGAAGTGCGCTCATCGACTCCACCTCATGAAGCAGAGTAAGACCGTGCTCCTCGGCTGAAGCCATTGCTTCGCTGTGGGACGACGACCCCGATATGTATGAGCAGCTCTTGGTGCATCGTCTGCGCGACTATCTGCCTGAGCTTTTAGGGCCGATGTACCGCTGGCTTTCAGGAGGTACGCTTCGACGAAGGGTACTCCGCCTGCAGGTCTCCTCGCCTGCGGTACGGCAGGAGCTGGGCTTCCAGCAAGCCGAGCTCCAGCGTAAGATCAACAGCCACCTTGGTGCCGAGCTCGTGCGCTTCATTCAGATTTACTAAGGGACGAGGCAATCATTTCGCCCCTAAGTTCTTCGGCTGATCTACTGCGGTAGGTCAGCCTTTTATGCGCACTCGGATCGTGACCTCACGGGAGGGGGATGCGAACCTATATTGGTCGACGAGGGCTGATCTAGTACTGCTTCGCTACTATTGACCAGTACTACTTCGTATCGTGACCAGTACTCACAGCCGACCAATATAGGTTCGTTTATCACCCTCAGCGAGAAATTTTTTTGAGCGTGGCAGGATGTTTCTGTGTGGTGGGGGTAAGTCGCTGTGTATGATGGGGTAGTGCTTTCTCTTCGCTCGGGTGGATAGCCCTCCATTGAGGGGTGTCGTGCGGGCATTTTTGAGGGGCGTGATTTGGAGTTTTCAAAAAGAGCTTTTGACCTTTGCACCAATCGGAAGGACATCCGTCGTGGATAATTCACCTTCCTCCCTTCACTCAAAAGAAAAGAAGACTAATAGCTATATGCAACAAGTCCAGTCTATGATGATTATGCGAATGTATGCTGACACGATGATGTGGCTCAGCATGATGACGCATATCCATAGGCGAAGTAGCTTGTTGTATACCTGTTAGTATATAGCATACCCATACAAAGAGTTTGTAAGAAGCGCTTCTCCTGGATTTCCTCGAGAAGCGCTTCTTCGTTGTATATATTCACCTCCAAATTCACCAATTCGCTAATGAGAAAGAGTTTACTAAGCCTGTTGCTCCTGGTTCTCTCCGTAGGACTTACCTGGGCACAGAAGCAGGTAGCCGTGACAGGGATAGTCGTTGCGGCTGAGAACAATGAACCGATCGAAGGTGCTTCGGTCATCTGTGTTGAGCACCCCCGCAGTGGAGCCCTCACCGACGCGAAGGGGAAGTTCACCCTTCGTCTGCCTGAGGGAGCGAAGACCCTGCGTATCTCCTATATTGGTTATGGCGCCGAGACGGTCGCCGTCGTAGCAGTAAGGAGCTTCGCGTCCAGCTCAAGAGCACGGAGAAGACGCTTGATCCACTGGTCGTATCGGCCTACGGTGTCCAGCGCAAGTCCTCCTCACGGGCGCTACCTCCAGCATCAAGGCTCTGAGCCTGCCAATGCCAAGGTAGAGTCCATCGATAAAAGCCCTCTCGGGTAGGTCTCGGGTATCCGCGTCGCTTCACAGACAGGTAACCCTGGGTCAGCTGGGACGGTCCAGATCCGTGGGGTAGGGAGTATCAACGGGACTACCGAGCCTCTCTACGTCGTCGACGGGGTGCCTGTCACGACGGGGAACTATGGTATCGGCGGCTATTCGTCCAACATCCTGGCCTCGCTCAATCCTGAGGATATCGAGTCGGTCTCGGTGCTCAAGGATGCTGCTTCCGCTTCGCTCTACGGCTCACGTGCTGCTAATGGGGTCGTGCTCATCACGACCAAGCGCGTAAGCAGGGCAAGACGAGCTTTAGCTTCAAGGCCAATACCGGCTTCTCGCGTATCGCTACCAATTCCTTCGAGCTGATGAACGCTAACGAAGCCTTCGACTACCAGCGCGAAGCCCTCATCAACTACGAGCTGTACCGAGCTGATGCCCTCCTGCCCTACTGGGTCGAAGTACGCTCAGCGTGCTACGCTCCGTCAGCAGCTCGAGGCGAAGTACACCGATGCAGCTGTCACGGACGAAGACCTCCTGGTGAAGAGCCGTACGACCGCTACCGACTGGCGCAAGGTACTCCTCGGCGGAAACGGGTCGTCTGAGCGATGTCAGCCTCTCCGCTTCGGGCGGGGTTGATGCTCTACGCTACTTCGCTTCGCTGGGCTACAATGATGTGACGGGTGTCACGCCCTTCGGTAGCTTCAAGCGCTACTCGGGTCTTCTGAACCTCGACAACAAGGCTACTAAGTGGCTCAATCTCTCCTTCAAGGGGCAGGTCTCCTATACCTCACAGGAGGGTAGTGGTGACAACTCTGGTCAGAGTGGTAGTGTCTCGCTCTCGCAGCCTACGATCCTGACGCTCCTCTCGGCTCCCCGACCAGCCTGTATATAATGCGGACGGTAGCTACAATCAGAATGTCGCACCTATGAAGGGTACGGACAATCCCTGCAGATCCTCGACCCCACGTACATCACGAATCAGCTGGGTACGCTCCGCGGTATCGGTGGTGTCAATGCTCAGGTGACCTTCACGGATTACCTCAACTTCAAGACGACGAACTCGATCGAGTACACGCTCCTCAAGAGCTTCGAGTACGTAAGCCCCAGTACGCAGGACGGCCGTCGTGTCGGTGGTCAGGGTGTCCGCTTCTCCAATGAGCTTGTCGTCAAGACGACCTCTAATGTCTTGAACTTCAACCGCACTTCACCAAGCACCACGTCGATGCGCTTGCTGGTATCGAGGGCTCAGAGCTTTCGACCAGCTCCGCTACGGCTTCGAGGTCAATAAGTACTCTACGGATAGCTCCGTGAGCTCGGCAATGAGCAGGGTCGTCGATAGTGAAAGCAATCGCTACGGGAGCTTCCTCCTCTCTTCACCTCGGTCGTGTCAACTACAGCTATGACAACCGCTACTACCTCGGTCTGAGCCTGCGTGATGATATCTCCTCAAAGCTCGGTAAGAACAAGCGCTCGGGTGTCTTCTACAGCGTATCAGGGTGCCTGGAGATTTGGCCGTGAAGCCTTCCTCAAGGACAATAACTCCTGACCGATGCTAAGCTCCGTGCTTCCTATGGTACCAATGGTAACCTCCCCGACGCCGAGTACAGCTGGAGAGGGCTCTCATGACTTTCGGTGGTAACTACGGCTCTGAGTCCGCTATCTACCTCAATCAGCTGGCTAACCTCGACCTCGGCTGGGAGAAGAGCCGTAGCCTCAATGTCGGGCTTGACCTGACCTTCGCTCGCCGCTTCGCTCTGAGCGTGGAGTACTTCAATAAGTACACGACCGACCTCCTGATGTCCGTACCTGTCTCGTGTACAACCACGGGGTAGCCAACTATCAGGCCAACCGAGGTGAGCTCTCTAACCGCGGTATCGAAGTCGAGCTTCACGCATCGAACATCCTTAACTCCAACGCCTTCCGCTGGGATGCTGACCTCTCGCTGACGAAGATCCGCTCTCGTGTAGAGGCGCTCCCCAATGGCGATATCATCACGGGTGCTGGTAACTACCTCTACCGCCCAGGTGTAGACATCTATACGTTCTACCTCCGCAAGTTCCACGACGTAGAGAAGGAGACGGGTCTGGCTCGCTTCGTCGTCGACCCCACGAAGGACGCTACGGCTGACAACCTCACCTACTACTCTTCTCAGGCAGCATTCACTCCCACCAGTCTGCTTATCCTAAGCTCTTTGGTGGTCTGACGAATACCTTCTCTTATGGTGGCTTCACGCTGAGCACACTCCTGACCTACCAGTTCGGCGGGCACTTCCTCGACCACTTTGAAGGCTTCGCTATCTCGGACGGCGCTACGTACGATCTCGGTGAACTCAAGCAGGGATCTGGTCGGTAACTACTGGACGCCTACCAATACGACGGCCTCCAACCCCCTGCCTATCCTGAACAATCCGCTCTCGAGTGCACGTCTGGCCTCGACGCGCTTCCTCCACTCCTCGGACTTTCGTCCGCCTCAAGGAAGTAGCGCTGAGCTACCGTCTTTCCAGCTCGCTCACCAAGGCACTCCACGTCAATTCGGCGAGCGTATCACTGACGGCGAACAACCTCTTCTATCTCTACGCAGCTACCAGAATAAGGGAGCTCGAGACGCCTCTCAATGGTTTCCGTACAGCCGATATCCCTGCTCTGCGCACGGTGAGCTTCGGTGTGAATGTTGGTTTCTAACGCTTATCCCTGGTATCCAGATGAAAAGATTCCCATTATATATCCTGCTGGCCTCCTCTGTCCTCTTCACCTCCTGTGAGAAGGAACTGAATCAGCTCCCCTCGGGCTCCCTGCCCTCTGAGGAGTCTGTCTCCTCGCTGAGTGGCCTGACCAGTGCCGTACGTGGCGTCTTTCGCACTCAATACCCGCTATGGCTACAGCGGCGAGACCGCTATCTTCGCCGATGGACGTGGTGGCGACGTGAAGATCGTCGTGAGGGCTACAATCACTCGACGGCTATCCACCAGTTCCTCACCGACAAGTCTTCGGGCTTCTCGGCTGGGGCTTACCAAGCCTTCGCCACGACCTCCAGCCGTGTCAATGACATTCTGCAGTATGTAGGCTCGGTGGAGAAGACGCTCAGCTCATCCGAGAAGACGCAGTTCAATGACCAGGTAGCACAGCTCTACGCGCTGAGAGGCCTGGCACACCTGGAGCTGGCACGTCTCTTTAGCCATATCCCCACCACGGGCGTGAACCTGGATGCGGCCTATTCGGGTATTCCCTTGAACACCGCCGTGCATCCCGTTGGTTACCGCTTCCAGCGTTCTACGCTCCGTGAGACCTATGCGCAGGTCATCGCCGACCTGACGAAGTCCCTCGAAGGGCTGAGCAAGAATAAGACGCTCAACTCGGGCGCTATCAACTACTGGGCTGCTGCAGGCCTCTTGGCTCGTACCTACCTCTACCTCGGTGATTGGCAGAACGCCTACAAGTACGCCAGCGAAGTCATCTCCTCCAGCCCCTACACGCTCTACAGCGTAGCAGACTATCCCTCGGTCTGGGGCAAGCAGGGGACGTCGGAGTCCCTCTTTGAGGTACTCACCACGGAGAAGTCCAACGCAGGGCTCAATAGCCTCGGGGGCTATACCAACCCTGGGGTGTACCCTGAGTTCGGTGCTGCTGATGACTTCGTCACGTGGGTGCAGACGACCCGCTCCAATGACGTCCGTGCACAGCTCATCACCGAGCGCTCTAAGGCAGGTGGCGTAGCGAAGGCCTACTACACCACGAAGTATGTGGGGTCAGGATGGCGCTTCGAACGCTACGGCGATGAATAACTCAAGGTCATCCGCCTCTCTGAGCTCTACCTCATCGCTTCGGAAGCCCTCCTGCGTGGGGCTACGGCGAGCGACGGGAAGACGGCAGTCGACTACTACAACACGCTGCGACGCAACCGCTTCTCCAGCTATACGCCTGCTACTTCGGTGACGCTGCAGGGATATCCTCGATGAGCGCCGTATCGAGTTCTTCTGCGAAGGACACCGCGCCTTTGACCTCCTACGCAATAAGATCAATCTCACCAGCCAGTACGTCTCGGGTGGTACGGTCAACTACCTCGACTGGCGCACCATCGTCGAGCTCCCCGAGCGCGAGAAGAATATCAATCCGGACCTCGTAGTCCGTGCCGCACAGTAGGCTATACGCTCTACTTGTTAGTGAAAAGGTGACACGCCCCCAGCAGCCTCGGCCGCTGGGGGCGTGTTATCTCTACCCGCAGGGAGGAGAGTACAAACCTATATTGGTCCGCGGGCTGACCTATATAGCTTTGCTCTCCGACCTATATTGGTCGCATCCGTGACCTATATAGGTCAGCTCGCCGACCAATATAGGTTCACTCACCGCCTTTGTAGTGATCGTCGCTTCGCTCTCCATAGATGGCCTATTCATAGGGACTTGTGCTGGAGGGATGATGGGGTAGCATGGAGGGGCGAATGAAGGGGCTATGGGGAACGAATATCCCGAGGTGTATGAGTGAAGCGCAGAAGGGTATTGTTATTCGAAGTCTTTTTCGCTAACTTTGAGGTGAGGGTTACGAAGGACTCCCTTAGTGCTCTTACCATAACTCATGTCACACTCCCCCTCGGGGAACTAAAAGCTATTCAACTATGGACATCAGAATTCAAGCCATCCACTTCGATGCCACAGAGCAGCTCAAGGCCTTTATCCAGAAGAAACTCGAGAAGCTGACCCGCTTCGCCGACGATATACAGGCCGCCGAAGTCGTCCTAAAGGTTGTCAAGCCCGAAGTATCCAATAACAAGGAAGCCTCCATCAAGCTCAAGGTCAATGGTGCAGACTTCTTTGTCGACAAGACAGGCAACAGCTTCGAGGAATCTGTCGATCTCTGTATCGACGTCCTGAAGCGTAAGCTCGAGAAGCACAAGGAGGCCTAAGCCCCCAGCCCTCGCCTTGAGGGCACACGCGACTAACTCTTGCCCCCACTGAGTCCCCCTCAGCTGGGGGCAACTCCTATATAGGTAGCGATCGCCCCAACTGCCTCCCCGAGAAGTGCCATTTGCTGTCCTCCTGGAGCGGTAGGGGTAGGAGGCGTGAGAATAGAGTGATTTTCGCACCCCTTGTGATAGGGCAAGTCATTCGTGTATAGGTGCTTGAGTATAAATGCTGTCAAAGTGTTAGGACTGCAGTGCACGAAGCGGTATCACGTAATGCTTTAATGTGTATATTTGCTACTACAAACGGCGACAAAGCATATGGACGAAAGACGCATCGCACGTATTCGTGAGATGGAGACCGCACTCAACGAGTGGGTCGACCTCGGCAACAAGGGGGAAGAACTCCTTGAGGAGATGACGGCTCATCTCCCCAGCCTTGAGCGTCTCGTCGCCCACTACAGCTCCCTGACTGGATGCGTGACCACGATGCCAGCGATGAGGGGCTCCTCCCACCAGATCTTCCCCACGGCGTCCTCAGCGAAGATGCCGTCTTCGACCTCCTCACCCAGCTGTATGGCTTGTGCGGGATCGTGAAAGACATAGAGCAGCGCCTCGGAAAGATACCTTAGAGAAAAGTTAGGGTAGCCGTACCTCCCCAGCCCTTGGAGCGGCGCACTACCCCCGACTATATAGTACACAAACAACTACATTAAGAAAACTATGCAGCAGTACACCCTCAATCCCATAGCACGCGCTATCGGGAAGGAGCCCAAGGACTTCACTAGGAAGACATCACCAAGTACATCCTCGACAGAGGGCATCCACGAGCTCAACTTCCGCTATACGGCAGCTGATGGGCGCCTCAAGGGTGCTGAACTTTCGTCATCCAAGATGCCGAGTATCTCGATGAAGTCCTCTCCTCTGGTGAGCGCGTAGACGGCTCCAGCCTCTTCCCAGGTCTGATGGAAGCCGGCTCCTCTGACCTCTATGTAGTGCCTAAGTTCTCCTCGGCCTTCATGGATCCCTTCACTGCTCAGCCTACGATCTCCTTCTTCTGCGCCTATATGGATAAGAATGGCCAGCCTCTCGCAGCTGCTCCAGACGAGATCCTGCGCCGTGCCGCTCAGGCCTTCCGCGAAGTGACGGGCGGTCTGGAGTTCTACGCTATGGGCGAGCTCGAGTACTACGTCATCGGCGAGCAGGAAGATGGCTACAAGCTGTCGACCAGCGTGGCTACCATGAGATGGGCCCCTTCAGCAAGCAGATCGACTTCCGCATGCAGGCTATGCGTATGATCTGCGAATGCGGTGGCCAGATCAAGTACGGCCACGGTGAGGTAGGGAACTTCACGGCTGACGGTCTCAACTACGAGCAGAACGAAATCGAGTTCCTCCCCGTACCCGTCGAAGAAGCTGCACAGCACCTGCAGCTCGGTAAGTGGATCCTCTTCGAGCTCGGCTGGAGAATGGGTCTCAAGGTAACCTTCGCTCCTAAGATCATCGTCGGTAAGGCTGGTAGCGGTATGCACGTCCACACGAAGATCGTCGACAAGAACGGCATCAACCAGTACGTCGACCAGGGCTGGCGAACTCACGGCTACTGCTCACAAGGCTGTCGCTGGTACGATGAGCCCTCGCGGCTTCGCTCACTGCCTTTCGGGTAATACGAACCCCACCTCTTACCTGCGTCTCGTACCTCATCAGGAGGCTCCGACGACGGTATGCTGGGGTGACCGCAACCGCTCGGCTCTCGTGCGTGTACCCCTCGGCTGGAGTGCAGACGTCGATATGTCCAGCATCATCAACCCCCTCGAAACGCCCAGCAAGAAGCGCTACACCAATAAGCAAACGATCGAGTTCCGTGCCTCGACGGCTCGGCTAACCCTCTACCTCCTGCTGGCTGGTATCTGTACGGCAGTACGCCACGGCTTTGAGATCGACAATGCTGAGCAGCTCGCTAAGGATACCTATGTCGCTGTGAACATCCACAAGGATGAGTTCGCTGGTGCCGTAGCTCATCTGGATAGCCTGCCTGCTTCCTGCGTCGCATCGGCCGAACGTCTGCGCCAGCACCGCGCTATCTACGAAGCTCGCGGTCGTCTTCGATCCTACGACGATCGATATGCTGATCCGCAACCTCGAGGCTTATCAGGATGCTGACCTCCGTGCTAAAGGCACAGGCTGATCCTAAGTTCCTCAAGGAGCTCGTCGAACGCTACTTCTACTGCTAGGCGACTCCTCCGTCTAGCCGCATCAAGACGGGCAGCCCCCGCTACTCCATCGGAGTGGCGGGGGCTGCTGCATCGGGGCGTGAGCGAGGGCGCTGTGTGCGCTTAGAAGCGGGAGCGCATCGCCTCAGCATTCTTGCTGGGCTTGCTTGCCCTGGAGGTGAGCACCGAGGTATAGGGTCAGCGCTGGCCATGAGCATCTTACGCATGGTCATATTGATGATCCTCGATCTGGTAGTCCTCGGTAGTCAGTGGTCGTACGGTGGGTCGGGCGAAGCGATATTCATGACGCCAGTGCTGCAGACGAAGGTGTCCCTTGAGGAGGCTATAGTTGAGGACTGAGGCTCGATGTAGACTGCGACTATGTATGCGTCCAGCACCAGAGACCTCCGGGTCCATGTAGTTCAGATAGAAGTTCCCGCTGAAGGTCTTCGTGCGGTTGAGGAAGAGCGTACCGTTGAGGCTTGCACTATAGGAGAGTCCCTTGTCTGAGTGAGTCGGGCGGCCGTTGTAGTCAACGGAGGAGATAGTGTAGCTGATCTGATGGCTGATGTAGCACTGCAGGAAAGGGAGAGTGAGTGGAAGAAGTAGCTATTCTGTAGCCCGACGTTGTCACTGCGTCTCGGCATTGTCGACCCTGATAGTGTGCAGCCTCACTGTCACGGGGTCGAGCAGTGCTACCAGGGGTCGTGATGCCGTCCCAGCTGTAGTAGCGAAGGCCCTGGAAGTTCAGTGTACCGTCGAGGGTATAGCCGAGAGAGAGAGCCCTTGCTGCTCGGGGCGCAGGTCTTCCTTCCCGAGATGGTAGCTGTACTGGTTCTCATACTGAGGATAGGGGATAGCTGGCTGAAGTGCGGGCGGTCGAGGCGGATCGTCCCCTCGAGGCTCAGGGCGTGACGCTCACTGGGCGTGAAGCCGAGATAGATGGTGGGGAAGAAATTGACGTAGTCGCGCGTCTTGAGGTCAGGCTGTCCCTTCACCTTACCTGCGGTGTGGGTGTACTCCATACGCAGCCCCTCCACGGAGGTTCCACTTGGCTGAAAGTGGCTGGGTGACGTCGGTGTAGAGGGCGTAGACGTGCTCGTCGAAGAGGATGGCATCGGTGCGTGCGCCGAGGGTCGTGTGGGCGAAGTATTCGTTGTGGTTGTCTGTACGGCTCCAGGTACCCTTTGCCCCGAAGGCAAGGATCGTCTTCCCTAAGGGCAGGGTGAAGTCGACGTTCGTCAGGTAGGAGTCTACGTGCTGTCCCTTTATTGCCTGGTAGGCGAAGTCCGCAGCCAGCTGCTGGAGCTCCGTCGGCGAGGTAACCCGTGGAGGCAAAGAAGCCATCTGTAGAGACGCGTGAGCCTACGTAGTCGGCATCCCATGAGATCTTGCGCCCTGGGGCTTTGGTGAAGGTCTTCTCGAGGTGGAGGTTGAGTGCGGTGTAGGCACCATGATCCTTCTCTGACGCAGTCCTGGCAGGCGGAGCTGAGGTCCTGGCTACCATCGGGGCGGATGGTGTAGCTGAGCGTCTCGTTCGTGCGGTCGGTCTGCTTCCTGCTTGGGCGTATAGGTGGCGGTGAAGCCTACGGTGAGCTCAGGGTTAATCGTGTAGTCGAGGCCGCCTTCTGACATTGAGACTACGCGCCTGATAGTCGAAGAGGGAGGTGCTGGCTGAATAGAGCTGAGTCGAGGGGCGGTGCGGTAGGTGTCGAAGTTCCCTCGATAGTGTAGAGGTGGCCGTCGAGGTTGAGCGAGGCGGATACACGACCCTGCTTGTAGTTGAGCCCTGTCGAGACGCTGGGGCTGATGCGCCCTTGAAGAGTGAGGCATTAGCCGAGATGCTCCCACCGAAGTAGTCGTTCTGAGCCTTCTTCATCACGATGTTCAGCACACCGGCATTGCCCTCCGCTTCGTACTTGGCTGGTGGGGTGGTGAGTACCTGTACTTCGGCGATGTCGGACTGGCTGTAGGAGCGGAGCAGACCCGTGAGGGCTTCGCCCGAGAGGCGTACGCGCTTATCATTGATGAGCACGATTGCCTTACCACGACCGATGATGGAGATGCCGTCGTCGGTGACGCTGAGCCCAGGGGTGCGCTTGAGGACGTCGAGGGCATTCTGCGCCCCAGCGCTGATCTGCTGGGCGTCGAAGACGAGGCGGTCTGCCTGACGGGTGATGATGGGGCGGCGGCCACGCACCTCGACGCCGCGGAGCTGCTGGGTCTCTTCGCTGAGGAGCAGCTCGCCGAGGTCAAGTCCAGTGGCGGGGAGGGTGATGGTCTTGTACTGACCTTGGTAGCCCAGAGCACGGAGCTCGAGGAGGTAGGTGCCAGCGGAGGCCGTGAGGGAGAAGGTGCCGAGGGAGTCGGTCACGACACCCGTGACGAGGGTGCTGTCGGGGAGCCTACGCAGTAGCGCATTACCCATGTCGATGGCTTGGCGGTCACTTGCGCAGGAGTCTGCCCCTGGAGTCGTGCGTCGCCCTGTGCTCTGAGCGAAGGTGCTTCCCGTGCCCAGTGCGAGGGCGGTGAGGAGTAGATGAAGGCGTTTCATAAGAGTTCTGCGGTGTAATGGATGATTATTACACCGCAAATATAAGCACTTTCTTTTGATCTGTACAAATGTATAGTACACTCCTTCGCATTTCCTGCTCTCGGGCGGGAGAATAACCCCCGATAGCCAGTCCTGGGCTGTCAGGGGGTTAGGTGCTACTCGTTGGATGATCGTGCGGGGAGGTGTGTGCTCAAGACTCTTGTTGAAGATGACTCCTGCAGGGGCAGCTCGGTGAAGGTGGGAAGGTCGAGCCAGGAGCGACCTCGGCATCCGAGGTGACGAAGCCTGCGGAGATGGACGTCCCACGGACGATACCGCGGAAGGAGCGGAGGATCGTTATCTTCCCGAAGGGCGTGGTCTTCGAATAGTCATCGATATAAATCGTGTCGCCAGCGAAGTGGCAGGGATGTCATACGTCAGGGTGTACCCATAGGAGAGCCCTCGTAGTTCAGGCTCAGCTCGACGTCCTCGGGACTATTGAAGTGGAGGGTGAAGATACCCGTGCTGTCGCACCATTCGGTGCCTTGGAGGTGGTGTTTGTCTTCAGCTGTGGAGGCTTTCTGGGCTCTCTGGCATGAGCCTAATAGGAGTGGAGGGTGAGCGCCTGAGGAGAGGGAGCGGAAGCAGGCGTGTCGTGTCATCGTCTTTCTGTTGTGTCGTTCCGTTGCAGGTGAGAGATGGACTGGGGATGGTACTCAGTAGCCCCAGCATATAGGGGCAAAGGTACACGCTTTCCCCGCCTTCTGCAATCCTCATTTTTAGGTATTTCTTCCTCCTCATGCTACGGGCAAGGCCTTCATCCATCACAGCGGTTTTTCTTATTCAGTAGCGGGAAAAAGTAGTAGTCCCGTGAGGAAGTATGTAGCTTCCCATAGTGGTATTTCTCTATCCACGTACGTAGTCTTATCGGCTGGGTATCTAAATCCAAATGTCCACGTACGTAGTCCTTAGATCTACGTACGTAGATCGAATGAATCCACCACAGGGATCTGTAGCGTTTTCCTCGTATGCGTAGGCGTTCATACCATTATTACTTCCAGCTTTTTCCTCCGCAGAAATGCACCTGCATACTACTACTACTACTATGCGGTGCGTATCGCAGGGCACTGTGTCATCGTCTGTATAGATAGGGGCTTAGCGATTTGCTCCCAAAAAGGGGGCTTTGAGTGGGAGATGGGGGCGTGCGATTAGCAGAAAGGGAGCAGGGCCTCGAGGAGGTGGATACGGGGCGTGTAAGTGATAGGTGACGAGTCGCTTACGTTCGTCAAAATATTTATTTAGTCGGCTCCTTGGAGGGGCGGAGTATTTGCCGTTACTTTGTCGTGGAGTCCTGCTCGATGCTCTCTTTTGCACTCCTCACCTCGCCCAGCTCCTCCTTGTATATATGTATGCTGGTAGGGTAGGGGGCGGGAAGAAGCGGAGCGCTCCAGCCTACATTTATTCATTTTATTCATACCACACGACGATGAAAACACCTATCATCTCTTCGTCTGCCGCTGCCCAGTCCAGCGTGCCTTCCCTCATCTTCCGCGCCTATACGGTCAAGGAGCTTGCCTGTCTCTACTTCCCACAGAAGACGGCTACGGAGCCTCCCGCTCCCTGCGTGCGCTCATTCGCCACGACCCCGAGCTACTCTCCCAGCTACGTGCCCAAGGCTATCGCCCGCGGGTGCACTACCTACCGCCCTCTGCCGTGCAGGTGCTACTCGAGCACTTAGGCACTCCAGAGGAGTTCTACGAGATCCTTCGCAAGGCTTAGCGGACGCTTATTCCATGGGAGCGGTACGGGCCAAACGAAATATTTGACTATCTTTGCACCACAATTAAGAGGACGTGTGCGCCGTTATAGTCATGCCGTAGGGCATAAGAGTCCGCACCCCTCCAATGGATTGGTTGGGTAGCTCAGCTGGATAGAGCAATAGCCTTCTAAGCTATCGGTCCTGGGTTCGAATCCCAGCCCAATCACACAAGCTCCCCCACTCAATATCCCTTACATCACTAAGATATCCTTTTGATGGGAGTTGGCTTTTGGCTCTTCACCATCATCTCTGTAGCCACCTCTGGCTACCATTTATAGTCTGATATATTATCCCTGGGTGGCTGACCCTCCCAAGCACTTCGGGTCGTCAGGGGCGTCTGTAGGGCGCACCCTCATCGCTCTCGTAGCCTACTACCCAAAGTCCTTGTGTCGATCAGTCTCCCTATGACATCCGTCCTGAAGGAGCCCCGCCCCTGGGGATAGTACGTATTCATAATCAATATGCAACGATACAATATCACCGAGCTGTCCAGCAAGACGCTGGAGGAGCTCCAGGAGATCGCCCGAGAAATAGGCTTCTCTCCTGATGCCTTCCCCGAGAAGCGCGAACTGATCTACGAGATCCTGGACCAGCAAGCTCGTCACCGTCGCTGAGACGACGAGTGTCAAGCGCAAGCCTGGTCGCCCTCGCAAGTCCTCTTCTGCCGAAGAGTCTACCCATGAAACGCCCAAGTCTACCCCCCTGCTACCTCTTCTGCTCCCGCTGATAGCACCCCCGAAGCCTCGGAGAATGCTCCCGAGGTAGAGCAGCCAAAGCGTAAGCGTGGTCGCCCCTCTAAGGCTGAAGCGCTGGCACGTGAGCAAGCCCTCTCTGCCGTAGCTAAGGCCTCCGAAGAGCATGCTAAGGATCCCGAAGCGATCGCTGTCGAGGAGCCAGCTCCCGCCCCCAAGCCCATCCGTGGCGCCCGCACGTCGGCCTCCGCTGCGAAGCCTGCTGCCGCCGTAGAGCCCCGCGTCGCTGAAGCTGCCCCCGCAGCCGAAGCCGCTAAGGAAGGCGAAACTCCCGCAGCAGCAGCTCCTGCGCAGAGCCCCGCCCGCATGGTCTTCCGTCACAAGGATAGTAAGTCCGTCCTCGACGAGATCCTGCCTACCCTCAATACGCCCCAGCCCAAGGTGCGTCAGCAGCCCCAGGCTCCTGCTCAGCCCCAGGTACATCAGGTACAGGCAGGCACAGCAGCCTACCGAGCCTAAAGGCTCAGCCCGCTGTGAAGGCTGTCGCTCGCCCCCAGCAGGAGTTCGACTTCTCGGGCATCCTCGAGTGCTCCGGCGTACTGGAGATCCTGCCCGACGGCTACGGCTTCCTCCGCTCTGCGGACTACAACCACCTCCCTTCGCCTGATGATATCTACCTCTCGGTGAATCAGATCAAGCAGTGGAGTCTGCGCCCTGGCGACCTCGTCGAGGGCTTCATCCGTCCTCCACAGGATGGCGATAAGTACTTCCCCTTCGATACGATCACGCGTGTCAATGGGCGTACCCCCTCGGAGATGCGCGACCGCATCCCTTCGATCACCCTCACGCCGATCTTCCCCGATGAGAAGTTCCGCCTCGAGTCTTCCCACAATCCCTGGTGTGCAGGGACAAGATCGCGATGCGTATCGTCGACCTCTTCGCCCCCATCGGTAAGGGGCAGCGTGGTCTCATCGTCGCACAGCCCAAGACGGGTAAGACCGTCCTGCTGAAGAATATCGCTAACGCTATCGCAGCCAACCACCCCGAGGTCTATATGATCATCCTCCTCATCGACGAGCGTCCTGAGGAAGTCACCGACATGGCGACCAGCGTCAATGCCGAGGTCATCGCTTGACCTTCGACGAGCCTGCTGACCGCCACGTCAAGATCGCCGAGATCGTGCTGAACAAGGCTAAGCGTATGGTCGAGAGCGGTCAGGATGTCGTCATCCTCCTCGACTCCATCACGCGTCTGGCACGTGCCTACAATACGGTACAGCCTGCCTCGGGTAAGGTGCTCTCTGGTGGTGTCGATGCCAACGCCCTGCAGAAGCCCAAGCGCTTCTTCGGTGCTGCGCGTAACATCCGCGGTGGCGGTAGCCTGACGATCCTCGCTACGGCCCTGCAGGAGACGGGCTCGAAGATGGATGATGTGATCTTCGAAGAGTTCAAGGGGACGGGTAATATGGAGCTCCAGCTCGACCGTCGTCTGGCGAATAAGCGTATCTATCCTGCCGTCGACCTCGTGGCCAGCAGCACGCGCCGCGATGACCTCCTGCAGGATCAGACGACCCAGAGCCGTATGTGGTCTGTGCGTAAGGTCCTCTCGGAGATGAACCCCATCGAAGCGATGGAGAACGTCAAGAACCTCATGCTCCGCACCAAGGATAATGAGGAGTTCTTCGCCGAAGTGAATAGCTAATCACAGGGGTAGTGGCTTAGTCCAATAGTTCTCTTATCTTTGTAGAGTAAACACAATTACTACTAACACAAAATATCCTATCGCACAATGAGCAAGATCGGTATTTTCTACGGCTCTTCTACGGGCTCTACCTCCGAAGTAGCACAGCGTCTGGCTAAGGCCCTCGGCGCAGAAGCTAATGTCTATGATGTCGCTGGCGCAGATGCTGCTGATGCAGCTGCCTTCGATGTCCTCCTCCTCGGTTCCTCTACGTGGGGTATCGGTGACCTTCAGGACGACTGGGAAGACTTCCTCCCCAAGCTCGCTGAGCAGAGCCTTGCTGGCAAGAAGGTCGCTCTCTTCGGCTGCGGTGACGCTGACAGCTATCCCGATAGCTTCTGCGAAGCTCTGGCTAAGATCCACGAAGGCCTCGCTGGTACGGGCTGCTCCTTCATCGGTGCTTACGAGCCCGAAGGGTACAGCTACGATGCTACTGAAACGGAACAGGATGGCAAGCTCATCGGTCTCTGCCTCGACGAAGCTAACCAGTCTGACCTCACCGACGAACGTATCGAAAAGTGGGTCGCTCTGCTGCAGTCGCAGTTCTAAGACGAGCGCTTAGCACGACAATATCAGTTGCCCTTCGGCTGTCTCCCACACGGGGGCACGGCCGAAGGGCAACCTTTTGTATCTTTAGGGTATAGTTAGTTAGCTCGCTATGTCATCACTCATCATCAACACACTGTGAAGCAAACGACACTCCTCGCAGCCTTTGCCCTGGCTGTCACAGCCTGGGCTACTCCGTCTGCTGAGGCTTGCTCCGACTCTGATCGTGGGCAAGAAGGCGTCGGTCGACGGCTCCGTCATGATCAGCTACTCGGCCGACTCGCACACCTCTACGGCGACCTCGTACATTATCCAGCTAAGGCTTGGGGCAAGGGCCTCATGCTCCAGATCCACGAGTGGGATACGGGCAAGCCCTGGCTATATCCCTCAGGCCGCTGTCACCTACAATGTCGTGGGGGAACATGAATGAGCATCAGGTAGCCATCACCGAGAGTACTTGGGGTGGCGCAAGGAGCTCCACGACCCCTCGGGCGTCATGGACTACGGTAGCCTCATCTATGTGGCGCTGCAGCGCTCCCGCTCAGCTCGCGCAAGCGATCCGCGTCATGACCGACCTCGTCCGCGACTACGGCTACTACAGCTCGGGTGAGTCCTTCACCATCGCTGACAAGAACGAAGTCTGGATCATGGAGCTTATCGGCAAGGGCCCCAAGAAGAAGGGCGCTACGTGGGTAGCTATCCGCATCCCCGATGATGCTATCGCAGCTCACGCCAATCAGGCACGTATCCACAAGATCCCCTTCGGAGACAAGGAGAACTGCATGTACGAGAAGGACGTAGTCAACGTAGCTCGTGAGAACGGATGGTTCAAGGGTAAGGATAAGGACTTCGACTTCCAGAAGGCTTACAACCCCTATGACTTCAGCGGTCTGCGTGCTTGCGAAGCCCCTGTATGGAGCTTCTTCCGCACCTTCGATAAGAGCATGGACAAGTACAAGAAGCACATCATGGGTGATGCTTCCGAAGAGCCCATGCCTCTCTACATCATCCCCGACCGCAAGGTGAGCCTCGCTGACGTCCGCGAAGGGATGCGTAACCACTACGAAGGCACCGAGCTCTCGATGACGAACGACCCCGGGGCTGGTGTCTATAAGGTCCCCTACCGCTGGCGTCCTATGACCTTCAAGAGCGAAGGCCGTGAGTACTTCAACGAGCGTGCTATCGCTACGCAGCAGACGGGCTTCGTGCTCATCGCTCAGATGCGTAGCTGGCTGCCCGATGCTGTCGGTGGTATCCTGTGGTTCGGTGTCGACGATGCCAATACGGCTGTCCTCACGCCTATGTACACCTCCATCACCGAGATCCCCGAATGCTACCGCCGTGGCAACGGGAGCATGACGGAGTTCAGCTGGACGTCTGCCTTCTGGATCCACAACTGGGTAGCTAACATGGCGTACAACCGCTATGAGCCTATGATCCGCGACATTCGCCCCGTGCAGAAGGAGCTGGAAGATAGCTACGTCGACCTGGTGAAGAACACCGACGTTAAGGCTCTCGAGCTGCTGAAGAGCAGCCTCGCACAGGCTACGCGCTTACCTCACGGAGGTCTGCGGCAAGGTAGTAACAGGGCGACCGCTCGCTGGAAGAAGCTCGGTGAATACCTCCTCGTCAAGTACATGGACGGTAACGTCAGAAGGAGAAGGACGGCAGTTCAAGAGAACGGCTACGGCCAGATCGTCTCGCCCTAACTTCCCGGCTGCAGCCAGGAATACTACGACCAGGTCGCTAAGAGCGAAGAAGGCCAAGCACCTCGAGGTCCCCAAGAAGGATAAGGAATCGTACTCTCTCCCAATGAGACTTCGCCCCCGTGCTCTCGTAGCGCGAGGCGAAGATCGTATAGGGGCAGGGGGCACGCTAAGGCGCGTATTCCCCAGCGTGATAGCGGGGCGGAACTTTCCAGTATACTGCAAAATATATTTTCTATATGCGACATTCACTGCATATACAGTCAAATCGCCGTATACGCAAAGTTATCGCGCATATGCGGGTGCTCGGTGCCTGCTTTCGCCCGTCATTTTGGGGCTAGGGGAGTGCGGGGTCGAAGGGCACTACCACTTGGATAAAAAGCGATCGTCCACGGACGTCACCCACGAGGGTGGGGCGGTCCGTGGACGACTAGTCTTGTGAGCGGGTGCGCCTGCTGGCTCCAGCGTGCCGAGCTACGGGCCCGAGCCTTGATGAAGGCGGCGATGAGCGCGTCGAGGTGATGGCGTTCGTGCGCGCGCGAGAGCTGTACGCGGATACGTGCCTGACCCTTGGGGACGACGGGGTAGTAGAAGCCCGTGACGTAGATCCCTTCTTCGAGGAGGCGTGCAGCGTATTCCTGCGAGAGCTTAGCGTCGTAGAGCATCACGGCACAGATAGCTGACTGGGTGGGCTTGATGTCGAAGCCGGCAGCGAGCATCTTGTCGCGGAAGTACTCGACGTTCTCCATCAGCTTGGTGTGCAGGCATCGCTTCCTCGAGCATCTTGAAGACTTCGAGGCCAGCGCCGACGACTGCGGGAGGGATGGAGTTACTGAAGAGGTAGGGGCGTGAGCGCTGACGAAGCATGTCGATAACTTCCTTGGGGCCCGTGGTGAAGCCGCCGATAGCGCCACCGAAGGCCTTACCGAGTGTACCGGTGTGCAGGTCGATACGGCCGTAGCAGTTGAACTGCTCAGCGACACCGCGACCCGTGGGGCCGACGACCCCAGCCGAGTGGCATTCGTCGACCATGACGAGTGCATCGTACTCATCCGCCAGGTCGCAGATCTTATCCATCGGAGCGACGTTGCCGTCCATGGAGAAGACGCCATCGGTGACGATGATGCGGAAGCGAGCGGACTGGGCTTCTTGGAGTACGCGCTCCAGGTCTTCCATGTTCGCATTTTCGTAGCGGTAGCGCTGGGCCTTACAGAGGCGTACGCCGTCGATGATGGAGGCGTGGTTCAGCGCGTCGCTGATGATAGCATCTTCAGGGCCGAAGAGGGGCTCGAAGACCCCGCCGTTAGCGTCGAAGCAGGCGGCGTAGAGGATCGTGTCTTCGGTGTGGAAGTAGCGGGCGATGGCCTGCTCGAGCTGCTTGTGGATGTCCTGCGTACCGCAGATGAAGCGGACGGAGCTCATCCCGAAGCCGTGGCTGTCCATGGCGGCCTTTAGCGGCTGCTACCAGACGAGGATGGTCGGAGAGACCGAGGTAGTTGTTGGCGCAGAAGTTGATGACCTCCTGCCCCGTGCTGATCTTGATGTCGGCAGTCTGAGGGGTCGTGATGATGCGCTCCCGCTTGTAGAGGCCGGCTTCGTCGATGGATTGAAGTTCCTCAGCGAGGTACTTCTTCGTGTTCTTAAACATAGTCCTTGTTTCTTCGTGTATAGCTTGCTAAGTAGTGTGCTTTTGCTTGCTGGTGTGCCGTGTGGGGCGAGCGAAGGGCTCTATCCCTTTGCGGCGGATGGTCTCGATCATGTCGCGCGTCAGTGGCGGGCAGGTCGTACTGGGGCTTCCAGTCCCACTCGCTTCGAGCGCAGCTATCATCGAGGGAGTTAGGCCAAGAGTCAGCGATACCCCTGACGGAGTTCGTCGAGCTCGTAGGTCATCTCGAAGGTAGGGATCACCTCACGGATAGAGGCAGCGATACCCTCGGGGTCGAAGCTCATCGAGGTGATGTTGAAGGAATTGCGGTGAATGAGTCGTGTGGGGTCAGCTTCCATGAGTTCGACGCAGGCGCGCAGGGCATCGGGCATATACATCATGTCCATATAGGTGCCTGGGCGCAGGGGGCATGCGAAGCGACCTTCGCGTACAGCAGCATAGTAGATGTCTACAGCATAGTCGGTAGTACCACCACCCGGAGGTGCAACATTAGAGATAAGGCCAGGGAAGCGGACGGAGCGAGTGTCGACGCCGAAGCGCTTCTGATAGTAATCACTGAGGAGTTCGCCAGAGACCTTCGTCACCCCGTACATGGTCTTGGGGCGCTGGATGGTGTCCTGTGGCGTCATGTCGCGCGGTGTCTCAGGGCCGAAGGAGCCGATAGAGCTGGGGGTGAAGACCGCACAGCCATTCTCGCGTGCTACCTCGAGGACGTTGAAGAGACCGCCGAGGCCGATCTGCCATGCCAGCTGTGGCTTGGCTTCGGCGACAGCACTCAGCAGTGCTGCCAGATTGAAGATCGTGTCGATCTTGTAGCGACGTACGACTTCGGTGATCTGCTGGGGATTGGTAATGTCTACCACTTCACAAGGACCAGTCTCGAGGAGCTCGCCCTTGGGAGGAGCTGCAGGGATGTACCCTGCCACGACTACGGGATAGAGTCGGCGGAGCGTCATGGCGAGCTCGGTCCCGATCTGGCCTGTAGAGCCGATGATAAGGATGTTTTTCATACCTCTGTGTGATACGTATTTTCTTGCGAGATGCTCGCTAGCAGGGTACTTCATGGTGACGCTGCAGGTGCGAGGCGGACCTAATAAATGCGTACAAATGCCCTTTACTATGCGCCAAATGTAGTTAATCTCGTTGGAAAAATCAGTATTTCCATGAGGCGTACCTTTATAAGGCTCTGATTATTCGCTTGGTAGGGTGCCTATGGAGATGTGTAGGAGACGCTATACCTTTGTCTACGCTAACGAAAGAACTTTAAGAAGATGACTCATTGTGTGATGCACACGCTCCCTTCGGGGCTTAGGATCATCGCTTCGGTAGAGCCCGAGGCGGCAGTCAGCTACGTGGGCCTTGGGGTGCGCGTAGGGGCTCGTGACGAAGGCCTGCGCTGGCATGGGCTGGCGCATAGCATCGAGCACATGCTCTTCAAGGGCACGCGCCTGCGCTCCTCGAGCCAGATCATCGAGCGTATGGAGTCCGTGGGGGCTGAGCTGAATGCCTATACGACGAAGGAGGAGACGATGCTCTACGCCATCGCCCCCTCACGCTATGCTCGGCGCTCGCTGCACATGATCCTCGACATCGCTGCCCATAGCACGTTCCCCGAGCGGGAGTGGGCGAAGGAGCAGGAGGTCATCCTCGATGAGATCCATTCGTATGAGGATAGCCCCTCGGAGCTGATCTTCGATGAGTTCGAGGATCAGGTCTTCCGCCCGCACCGCCTTGGGCATGCCATCCTCGGTACAGAGGCTTCGGTGGGACGTATCACGGTGGAGGCGCAGCGCCGCTTCCATCGCACTTACTACCGCCCTGAGCGCATGGTGCTCTTTGCCCGTGGTGTGCTCGATATGGATGATCTGATAGCCGCAGCGGAGCAGGCCTTCCTTGGCGAAGGTCAGACACTCATCTCAAGCAGCGCACTTCCCGAGCCACTCCCTATACCTATATAATAAGGAGGCGCCGCGTGGTGCGTCGTCGGGATACGGCGCAGAGCCACGTGCTGCTGGGGCGTGCCGCTTATTCGCTCTATGACCCGCGGCGTCTGGCGCTTAGTCTTCTCGCGAGTATCCTCGGCGGGAGCGGATGAATGCCCGGCTGAATATGCAGCTGCGTGAGCAGCGTGGGCTGGTCTATCATGTCGAGTGCAACTACACGCCCTACACCGATACGGGGCTCTTCTCCGTCTACTTCGGCTCATCGCATCGTGCCGAAGCGGAGGCTATCGAGCTGGTCTATGCCGAGCTGGCGCGCTTAGTCGCCGAGCCCTTGACGCAGCGAGCACTGGAGCAGGCCCTACGTCAGACACGTGGGTCAGATGATCGTAGCCTCAGAGCAGCGAGCAGCACTTCCTCTCGATGGGGAAGAGCTTCCTGCATACGGGGACGTTTGAGTCGGACGAAGTGCTGCAGGAGCGCCTCTCCGCCCTCACGCCCGAGCTACTGCACGAGGTCGCTGGAGCTCTTTGATCGCTCTATGTTCCACGAACATCTATCGCTAACGCTGGCGAAGGCATCCCTTCACGCGAGGGGGGGGCGAATAGTGGTAGTCGACCAATATAGGTCAGCCCACGCCCATAGATTCATGCTGCTACTATCGGACGACCGTAGAGTCCCTACCCTCTGTTTAGTTAGAGTGCTATCGCACGCTCAGCTCCCCGATATGCCCTCCGAGGATACGCCCTTCACTTCGGCGTATTCCTCTATTCAGCGAGGAAAGTGTCCTTCTCGTGAAGAGAAAAGCGCCTTCCCGTAGTGATTCTTCATCTATGCACGTGGTCTTAAAGTCAGGCACGTAATCCAAATATCCACGTGCGTAGATAGTAGATCCACGTACGTAGCCCAAACTCTATCTGCCACTCGTCCCGCAACTTTTATCCCTACGCGGAGCAACAACCTAAATATAGGTCAGCCTGACGACCTATATAGGTTCATACCGCCTCACTGTCGGGGGCGAGTATGCTGTGATAGTCGTTTGGCGAATCGACCTATTGAGCTTGCTCATATTTAGGAATCATTTTATCTTTGCTTCATCAAAGAAATAGGCGGATCGTTGGCCAACGAATACGCTACAAAGAATATGACGAATCAGAATGTACAATAGAGGTTGCGCGCACTCAGGATAGTAATATCGTGAGTTAGACATCTATGTCCCTATTGTAAATTCATCATCAGCATATAATAGAGGCTTGTCGTGACTCACGGCAAGCCTCTTTGTCGTGAGTACGGATCCGCAGAAATGACGTCACCTGCCTTAGGCCTCTACTTAGCTCCAACTCTTTCATTCAAAATCCCAACTTTATGACACCCTTCCAAGTAGATCCCAACGGCTTTTATGGCGACTTCGGTGGCGCCTTTGTTCCCTCCATCCTCGAGCCCATCATCAAAGAGCTGCAAGATACGTACCTACAGATCATCGAGAGCCAGGACTTCCAAGAGGAGTTCCACAGCTGCTGCGTGACTATGTAGGTCGCCCCAGCCCCTCTACCACGCGCCGACTCAGCGAGAAGTATGGTGCAAGATCTCACCCCGCGCAGACCTCAATCACACGGGGGCGCATAGATCAATAATGCCCTCAGGGCAGATCCTGCTGGCGAAGAAGATGGGTGAAGCACCGCATCATCGCCGAGACAGGGTGCAGGCCAGCATGGTGTAGCCACCGCTACCGCCTGCGCGCTCGCGGGTATGGAGTGCTATATCTATATGGGGCGCACTTGATGTCGAGCGTCAGCATGTCAATGTCGAGCGCATGAAGATGCTCGGTGCTACCGTCGTCCCAGCGAAGAGTGGTAATCAGACGCTCAAGGACGCTGTGAATGAGGCGCTCGCGGCATGGTGCGAGCGTCCCGAAGATACTCTTCTATCTCATCGGCTCGGCAGGTAGGTCCACATCCTATCCCGATATGGTGGCACGTCTGCAGAGCGTCATCAGTAAGGAGATCAAGGAACAGCTTCAGGAGGAAGGACGTGACTATCCTGGACTACCTCTTAGCCTGTATCGGTGGCGGGTCTACACGCAGGCATGATGTACCATTATCTTGATGACCCACGCGTGCATATCGTCTTAGGCGAAGGGGCGGTCATGGTATGTACTAGCGGTGAGACAGCCGCCACGATCAATATCGGCACCGAGGGCGTCCTGCACGGAAGTCGTACACTCGTCATCCAGACTCCCGAGGGCGAAGTGCAGAGCCTTTACCCATCTCGGCGGGCTTGATTATCCTGGCATCGGCCCGCTGATCTCTCAGATCGCTGTGCAAAGAGCGTGCCGAGGTGCTGTCCATCAATGACGATGAGGCGCTGCGTGCAGCCTCTGAGCTGACGCGCTTGGAGGGGATTATCCCGCGCTGAGAGTAGCCACGCCCTAGGGTCTCCTGCCTCATGTGAAGCTCCAGCCAGAGGATCGTCGTCGTGCTGACTGGAGCGGACGTGGAGACAAGGATATCTCTACCCTATCTGGCTCACAAAGCAGAGATCTTTAGGGAGAATAAAGGCGCGATAAGAGTATGACGAGGGCCCCTGTCTCCAGAGAGCTGGATGCAGGGGCCTCGTCGCCGTGCTACGGCATAGAGCGCGTGTGTAGAGGGCTTTTCGTACATTTGTACTCTAAAAGAAATCATCAAGTAAGATAGTAGCTATCCCTAAAGCGGAACAAACATGAATATATCCTACGATCTACTACGCTCCTACGTGGAGACGGATCTGACCCCGATGAAGTCGGCTGCTCCCTGACCTCTATCGGTCTTGAGGTAGGCGGTGTAGAAGAAGTCGAATCAATCCCCGGTGGGCTCAAGGGCCTTGTCATCGGTCACGCTGACCCTGCGACGTGCATGAGAACTCCGATCACCTCACGTCACGACAGTAGATGATGGTGCAGAGGCGCCCTGCAGATCGTCTGTGGTGCGCCCAATGTAGTCGCTAGCAAAGCGGTCGTCGTCGCTACCATCGGCACCGTCCTCACCTCGCGTGACGAATCTTCACCATCAAGAAGAGCAAGATCCGTGGCGTCGAGAGCTTCGGTATGCTCTGTAGTGAGGTCGAGATCGGCGTCGGGCACGACAATAGCGGTATCATCCTCCTCGATGCTGCTACGACGAAGCCTGGGACGCCTGCTGCTGAGCACTTCGGTGTCAGCTCCGACTACGTCCTCGAGGTCGATATCACGCCGAACCGTGTCGATGCTACTTCGCACTACGGCGTCGCCCGCGATCTCGCTGCTTATCTCACGCAGCAGGGGAAGGCCACGAAGGCTAAGCTCCCCGAGGTGCTCCCCGCACCTGCCGCTGGTACGGCTTGCCCCGTGCCTGTCACGGTCGCTGTCGATGAGACCCTTTGCCCTCGCTTCGAGGGGCTTGTGATCCGTGGACTCAAGGTCACCGAGAGCCCCGACTGGCTACGTCGTCAGCTCGAGACGCTGGGTCTGCGCCCCATCAACGTAGTCGTCGACGTGACGAACTACGTCCTGCACGAATTCGGTCAGCCCCTCCACGCCTATGACTTGGCGAAGACGGGTGGCGCCCTCTCGGTGCAGCTGGCACGAGAGGAGAAGATGGTCCTCCTCGACAAGAGCGAAGGCCAGCTCACCGAGCGTGATCTCGTCATCGCTTCGGCTACGGGTGAGCCCCTCTGCGTCGCTGGCGTCATGGGTGGTCTTGACTCGGGTACGACGGAGACGACGACGGATATCTTCCTCGAGTCAGCGAACTTCAACGCGACCTCCGTGCGTAAGACCGCACGCCGTCTGGCTGTGAATACGGACTCCTCCTTCCGCTTCGAGCGTGGGCTGGACCCCAACCGCACGACCTGGGCGCTGATGCGTGCTGCTTCGCTCATCCTCGAGCTTTGCCCCGGTAGCTATATCGATGGTGGCCGCTTCGACCACTATCCCGTGCCAGCTCAGCCCTACGAAGTGACGCTGCGCCCCAGCCATATGGATGCACTCATCGGTAAGTTCATCCCCCGCGACGAGGCTGTACGTATCCTCGAGAGCCTTGAGATCGAGATCGTCTCCCGTGAGGAAGACGCTTGGCAGCTGCGTGTACCCCGCTATCGTGTCGACGTGACCCGTGAGGCAGACGTCATCGAGGAGGTCATGCGCATCTACGGATACAACAATATCGAGCTCAGTGGCTACGTCCATGCTAACCTCAGCCCCGGGAGCGAGCGACCGTCTTCACAGCCGTCGCATCCCTCCTCTCGGAGCAGCTGACGGGCGCAGGCTTCAATGAGCTTCTCAATAACTCCCTCTCCTCCGAAGCCTACTACGAAGGGCTTACCTCCTACCCCGCTGATAAGCTCGTGCAGCTGGTCAATCCCCTCAGTGGCGAGCTGAACGTGATGCGCCAGACGCTCCTCTCCGGGGGGCTCTCCGCTATCAGTCGTAACCTCCGCCGTCAGCAGAAGAGCTTCTACTACTATGAGTGGGGAATTGCTCGCCGCTGCTCCCGAAGTCGAGCGCTCTACCGCCACGACGCTGGCAGGTTACCGCGAGACGCAGACCCTCGGCCTCTGGGTCGCTGGTGCACGTATCCAGAGCAGCTGGGCACATGCTGACGAGCCTGCTTCGCCCTTCGAGCTGAAGGCCCATGTCCTGCACATCCTCGAGCGTCTGGGCATCAGTGAGCGTAGCCTGCGTGCTGAGTTTGTCGAGTGCGACCTCTTCACGGGTCGTGGCTACAGCTATGCGACCCATGACGGCAAGCCTGTCGTGCTGATGGGGCAGGTCAAGTCCGCCCTCTTGGCTAAGTGGGATATCGATATCCCCGTCTACTACGCCGAGATTAACTGGGACAACCTCAATCGCCTCGCTGAGCGCGTGAAGATCGAGATCGCTGACCTGCCTAAGTTCCCCGTCGTACGTCGTGACCTCTCGCTCCTCCTCGACGAGAAGATTACCTTTGCAGAGCTGGCTGAGACCGCTCGCCGTGCAGAGAAGAAGCTCCTGCGTGATGTCACCCTCGACGTGTACGAGGGAAGAACCTCCCGCAGGGAAGAAGAGCTATGCCCTCCTTCTACCTCCAGGATACGGAGCGCACGATGAGCGACAAGCAGATCGATCGCTATTATGGCGAAGATCCGCAAGAGCATCGAGGATACCTATGGAGCTACCCTCCGCTAACCACCTAAGACGAATCAACTATCACTAAAGAATATTTATGGGAAGAGCATTTGAATATCGTAAAGCTCGTAAGATGAAGCGCTGGGGCAATATGGCCCGCGTCTTCACGAAGCTCGGTAAGGAAATCACCATTGCGGTCAAGGCTAGGGGCCCTGAGCCTGAGACCAACCCACGTCTGCGCGTCCTGATGCAGACGGCCAAGAAGGAGAACATGCCTAAGGAGAACGTGGAGCGCGTCATTAAGAAGGCCAGCTCGAAGGACTTCTCCGACTATAAGGAGATGAACTACGAGGGCTACGGCCCCTTCGGTATCGCTATCTTCGTCGAGACTGCTACTGACAACACCACCCGTACGGTGGCCAACGTCCGCAGCTACTTCAATAAGTTTGGCGGTAGCCTCGGTACCTCGGGCTCGCTGGAGTTCCTCTTCGACCACAAGTGTATCTTCCACATCGTGAAGAAGGAAGGCATGGACCTCGAAGAGCTGAGCTGAGCTGATCGACTACGGCTGTAGACGAGCTGGAGGAAGACGAAAACGAAATCATCCTCTACGGCGCCTTCTGCAATGCCCAGATCCAGTCGATCTCGAGAAGCTGGCTATGAGATCACCTCTGCTGAGTTCGTCCGCCTGCCTAACGACACGAAGCCTGTGACGCCTGAGCAGCGTGAGACCTCGCCAAGCCTCATCGACAGCTCGAGGAAGATGAGGACGTGCAGAACGTCTTCACCAATATGCAGGAGGAGGAAGAAGAGGAAGTCTCAATCCTTTCGCCCCACTGCCCCACCCCGGGGAGCTCAACGATACGCGATCCGCTACGGATGCACCCTCACTCGGTGCTCCGTAGCGGATCGCTTTTATTTTGATGGAAGTCGCTGCTATTGTCCCCTGCAAAGTGTTGTGTAGTAGTACTTTTCTGGTAGGGTGGAAGCCGAGCGCATGATGGGAGGAAGGGGCCATCGCAACCGTGGCAATGTCGTATCTTTGTCTCAATATAGTGGTTAGCTGATCATTTGCCCTGCCCAAAGGCGTTATTAGAGCAGTGGTCACCCCACGAGAGTGGGGAGACTGACCTATTACACGAACCCGTACATGACGATCAAGATGAAAAGTTACTTAGGGTACATCGCGGCGCTCTGCCTCCTCACGCCATTCAGTGGGGTAGCACAGCGCTCCAATGTGCGTGCCGCTGATCGCCTATTACAGAGCGATCAAACCCAACTACACTGAGATCCGCCGCCTCATCAGCTCTGCCGAAGAGCATGAGGACACCAAGGACGATGCCTATACCTACTATGTCAAGGGTCTTGTAGAGCATACCCTCTATAAGACTGAGTTCCGCAAGGTCACGACCCCTGGGAGCGTGGGTGACACAGCGAAGATGTTTCGCCACGTCATCGACGAACTCGTCGGCTGGCGTCGTGCAGACTCTATCGAGCGTCAGCCCGACCCCTCGACAGGACGTATCGTGCTGAAGTATCAGAAGAAGATCCAGGACTATGTGCGTGAGGATGCCCCGAAGATGTATGAGGCGGGGCTCTTCTGGCTCGATCGTAAGAAGTATGCTGAGTCTACGGCTGCCTTCTCTGCGGCTCTTGAGGCCCAGCGCCTGCTTCTGCCCGTAGGGCGCAAGGAGCTCCTCCGATACGACGGTAGCTAACCTCGCTTACTATGCGCTGGTGTCGGCTACACAGGGGAGCTTTACCCCGAGGTGATCCGCCTCGGTGAGCTCTATCGTGACGTAGCTGCCAATAAGAATGAGGTCTACCAGTTCCTTGCTAAGGCCCATATGGCTATGCAGGATACGGTCGGTGCGATGCCCTTCCTAGAGGAAGGTATCCGGCTTTACCCTGAGACGACCTTCTACTTTGGCTCGATGATCTCGATCTATCAGGCACAAGGCCGCTACAAGGAAGCCGTCGCCCTCATTGACAAGGCGCTGAAGGTGACCCCCGACAACCCCAATCTTTTGGTGCTTCGCGGTAATGTCTACTTCCTCGCCCAGGAGTGGGATCGTGCCGTCGAGGTCTATCGTCAGGTCCTTCGCCAGAGCCCCGACAACTACGATGCGCTCTTCAACCTCGGCCAGGTCTACTACAACCAAGCCGTCTCTATCCTGGCTAATCCGCTGAGCTCACGTCTCGAGGAGAAGAAGGCCAAGGAATACTTCCGCCAATCCCTTCCCCAGCTCGAGGCTGCCTATAAGGTCGCTCCCGATCAGGTGCGTGACCTCCTCGGCAATGTCTACTATCGTCTGGGGCTGGAGAAGAAGTATGCTGAGCTCTACACTGACAAACCTTCAAGCAAATGAACCCAACTATAGCCTCCTCCGTGCGTGAGGCCCTCCTCGACCGCTTCCTCCGCTAGTGTACAGATCGATACGGAGAGCGATCCCAATAGCACGACTTACCCCTCGACAGAGAAGCAGTTTGACCTGCTCCGTCTCCTGCGTGACGAGCTGATAGCCCTCGATGTGCCCTCCGTACGCCTTGAAGAGAAGGGCTATGTAATGGCGCAGATCCCAGCTACTCCAGGCTATGAGGATCGTCCTGCGCTGGGGCTCATCTCGCATGTTGATACGAGTCCCGACTTCACGGGCCGTGGTGTCCGCCCGCAGATCATCGAGTACTATGATGGTACGCCCATCCCCCTCGGTGATGATGCCATGCTCACGGTACAGGAGTTCCCCGAGCTGCTGGAGGTCCTTGAGCATACGCTCATCACGACTGATGGGACGACGCTCCTCGGAGCGGATGACAAGGCGGGTGTCGCCGAGATCATGGAGACGGTACGCTACATCCTCGAGCATCCCGAGCTCCCCCACGGGCGTATCTGCATCGGCTTCACCCCTGACGAAGAGATCGGCAAGGGTGTGGACTACTTGATGTAGAGGCCTTCGGTGCGGACTTTGCCTTCACCGTCGATGGTAGCCGTGAGGGCGAGCTGGAGTATGAGAACTTCAACGCTGCCTCTGCTCGCGTCGTCGCTACGGGACGTAGCATCCACCCAGGCTCGGCTAAGGGGAAGATGATCAATGCTATCGAGGTGATCTACCTCCTGCATGCTTCGCTCCCTCACTACGCGCGCCCTGAGTTCACCGAGGGGTATGAGGGCTTCTATCACCTGATGCACTTCACCAGTGGGTAGAGCATGCCGAAGCCGAGTACATCATCCGCGATCACGATCGTGCACTCTTCGAGGAGAAGAAGGCGCTGATGGAGCGTGTCGCAGGCGAGATCAATACCGCTTACAAGCGCGAGGTCATCAAGGTCGAGATCCGCGACTCCTACTATAATATGTACGAACAGGTGGCACCCCACGAGGAGTATATCGAGCGCGCTAAGGCTGCTATGCTCCGTGCTGGAGTCACGCCCTCGCATCTCGCCCATCCGTGGCGGGACGGATGGCGCCCGCCTCTTATATGGGACTGCCTTGTCCCAACCTCTTCACGGGTGGAGCGAACTTCCATGGGAAGTATGAGTATGCTTCGCCTGACACGATGTGCCGCTCGGTAGAGACGCTTGTCTACCTCCTCACTGAGACTGCGGAGTAAGTAATGATACAGAAGAAAAGGATCGCTATCCTCGGCTCTACGGGCTCTATCGGGACACAGGCCCTGGAGGTCGTCCGTAGCCATCGTGAAGCCTTCGAGGTGACGGTGCTGGTGGCCCGCCGCTCGACGGAGCTCTTGATCGCTCAGGCCTTAGAGTTCAGTCCGCTGTGGTCGTGATCTCCGACGAAGCCTATTATCCCGAAGTCCGACAAGCCCTATCACATACCTCTATCGAGGTCATGGCAGGGAGTGAAGCTATCGCGGAGGTGGTCGTCCGACCAGATGTAGATATCGTCCTCACGGCGATGGTCGGCTTCTCTGGCTTAGTACCCACACTTGCAGCTATCACAGCTGGGAAGACTATCGCTCTATCGAATAAGGAGACGCTCGTCGTAGCAGGCGAGCTCATCATGTCACTCGCAGCTCGTCATGGAGCGCGTATCCTGCCTGTCGACTCTGAGCACTCGGCTATCTATCAGTGCCTCGTCGGGGAGGAAGGCAATCCGCTGGAGCGCATCCTGCTTACGGCATCGGGAGGTCCCTTCCGTAGCTATAAGCGAGTAGAGGAGCTTGAGGCCGTGACGGTCGAGGCTGTCTGCGTCACCCCAACTGGAGTATGGGGGCTAAGGTCACCATTGACTCTGCTTCGCTGATGAATAAGGGGCTGGAGATGATCGAGGCCCGATGGCTCTTCGATACGCCTGCCGAATCGATCGAGGTACTTGTGCATCCGCAGAGCATCATCCACTCAATGGTGGAGTTCGCCGATGGCTCGATCAAGGCACAGCTGGGGCAGCCTGATATGCGCCTGCCCATTAGCTATGCGCTCGGTCTTACGGAGCGTGTGAGCAATGACTATCCTCGCCTCAACTTCCTCGAGCACACCTTTACCTTTGAGCGCCCCAATATGGAGCTCTTCCCCAACCTCGCGCTGGCCTATCGAGCGCTGGAGCTTGGTGGTACCGCTCCATGTGTGCTCAATGCCGCCAATGAGATCGCTGTCGAAGCCTTCCTCGCTGGCAAGCTGGGCTCCGTGCTATGAGTACGCTCATCGCCCAGGCCCTGGAGGCGCACCGCCCCGAGCGGAGCTACGACCTCCAGCTGCTCTCAGAGCTCGACGCCGCAGTGCGTGCAGAGTCTCGTGAGCGACTCAATCATATCAGATAATAGTAATCCAATGGATATAGTAATGCGTATATTTCAGCTCTCTTCTCACTCTCCATCCTCGTCTTCATCCACGAGCTGGGACACTACTCGATGGCCCGTTTCTTCGGGGCTCGTGTAAATAAGTTTTATCTCTTCTTTAACCCCTGGTTCTCTATCTTCAAGTGGAAGAGTAAGCGTAGCGGTACGGTCTACGGCCTTGGCTGGCTCCCTCTCGGTGGCTACTGCCAGATCGCTGGTATGATCGATGAGTCGCTGGATACCGAGGCGATGGCCAGTGAGCCTAAGCCCGATGAGTTCCGGCAGCAGAAGCCTTTCGCTCGCCTGATGATCATGGCCGGTGGGGTGATCTTCAATGTCATCCTCGCCTTCATCATATATACTGCTATCACGCTCACTTGGGGGACGAAGGTCCTTCATAGCGATCAGGTCTCTGCGGGGATGAATTTCTCCACGCCCGCTGAGGAAGTTGGCTTCGTCGACGGGGATGTGATCCTCAGCATCGACGGCAAGCAGTCTCCCAATGTGCTTGACTCACGCTTCATGTCATCGCTCATCAATGCTCACGAAGTCGTGGTGCGTCGTGGCGGTGCCGTGAGACGATCTCGCCTGCCCTGAGGATATGATGCAGCGTCTCCTCCGCGAGAAGAGGGCTTTGGCTCTCTGCGTATGCCCTTCGTCGTAGATGCTGTCTCCGAAGGTAGCCGTGCGCAGGGGACATCTGGTCTCTGGAGACCGTGTCGTAGCAGTTGACTCTGTCACCTGCACCGATGTCACGGAGGTCATCACGGCTCTGGACAAGAAGAAGGGGAAGGATGTCGTGCTTACCGTCGAGCGCTCGGGTACGGGCTCTGCAGACCACGCTCCCCGTAGACACGGCAGGGCATATCGGTGTCGTCCTCAAGGGCATCGAAGAGCTCTATCCTATTGAGCACGTTCAGTACAATGTCTTCACGGCTATCCCCGCAGGTATCGACCGCGCAGGTCAGACGATCTCAGGCTATGTACGTGGGCTGAAATATATGTTCACCAAGGAGGGCGCTAAGCAGATGGGTGGTCTCGGCACGATGGGTAAGCTCTTCCCACGACCTTCGACTGGCAGAGCTTCTGGTCTATCACGGCCTTCCTCTCTATCATCCTTGCGGTGATGAATATCCTGCCTATCCCCGCACTTGATGGGGGCACATCCTCTTCATCATCATCGAGATGATCCGTCGCAAGCCTCTTAGCGATAAGGCGATGACCACGATCCAGACTATTGGTCTCGTGCTGCTCGTCCTGCTGATGGTCTATGCGAACGGCAATGATATCTACCGAGCCTTCTTCGGCAAGTAAGTAGAGCGTATGGGGGACTTCCGCGTCCATATCTTAGGCTGTGGCTCGGCTCTGCCGACGATGCAGCACTACCCGACGGCCCAGGTCGTGGAGCTTCGTGATAAGCTCTTCGTCGTGGACTGCGGGGAGGGTGCGCAGCGTCAGCTACGCCGTCAGCGTCTGGACTTCGGGCGTATCGTCGGCGTCTTCATCTCCCACCTGCATGGTGACCACTGCTACGGGCTCTACGGGCTCCTCTCTACGATGGGGATGCTCGGTCGCCGTAGGGCACTCCCCGTCTATGGTCCTCGTGGGATCGATAAGTTCTTAGCCCCCTTCATCGAGGAGAGTCGCTCCTATCTGGGCTATGACATCGAGGTGCATGTCGTGGATGACCGCACGAGTAGTGTTTGCTACGAGGATCGGTCGGTGACGGTGACGACGCTCCCGCTGGAGCACCGCACGCCCTGCACGGGCTACCTCTTCCGCGAGAAGGTCACTGAGCGCCATATTGATCGCGCTTCGTGTGATTTCTACGGCGTTCCTCGTTCTTATTATACAGCGCTACGTGAGGGAGCGGACTTCACCACCGAGGAGGGGAAGGTCATCCCCTGTGAGCGACTGACGCGTCAGGGTAAGACTCCACGGAGCTATGCCTACTGCTCGGATACGGCTTACCTGCCCTCTCTGGTGCCACTCCTTCGGGATGTGAGCCTCCTTTATCACGAGGCGACGTTCCTCAGCGACCGCTTGGCGCGAGCTAAGGAGACGGCGCATAGTACGGCTGAGCAGGCTGCGCGTATAGCACAGGCTGCGGGTGTCGAGCGCCTTGTCATCGGCCACTATTCGGCCCGCTATATAGATATCCAGCCTCTCTTAGAGGAGGCTCAGGCCGTCTTCCCCGAGACCGTAGCAGCGGACGAAGGGATGATCCTCGAACTTTGATATACATCTCTCCCAGCCCCATTGCTTCTGGGAGCCCCAATTAATACAAACTATATGACTACGAAGAAGACGATCAAGCGACTCATCCTCTCTCTGGGGTGTGCTTCTCTTGCTCTAAGCCCGCTTGCAAGCCAGGTCCTAGAGGTGCGTCCTGATCGGACTATCCTGACTCAGCTGCAGCAGGACTTTGTGAGCCGCAATTATGTAGGCTTCCGGCACGACCTGCCCCGCCTGCGTGCTTTACCATTACTCACCGAGCACCAGCCCTATCGTGAGGCGGTAGCTCGTCTGATGACCGAGGAGACGTCTCCAGATGCTGTCCTCACACGCTTCCTCAAGGAGCATCCAGGCTCCCTTGATCGCCCCTCAGCAGAGCTCTTGCTCGCTCTGGTGTATGCCGATCAGGGGCTCCTCCCTCTTGCCCGTACGCAGCTCGAGCAGGTCAAGCGCTCGGCACTCTCTCCTCGAGAGGCTGCTCAGTACGACTTAGCTCTTGCCTATACGATCCTGGCCGACCAGAGAGGTGCAGCTGACCTGGATGAAGCTCAGCGTCTCCTCCCTCTGCGAGTGAAGACCTCATCATCGGGGGAGCAGGCTCTTATCTACCTCGGCTCTGTGGTCGGGGCACGCGGGGGATATTCAGGAGGCTCGTGCGATCTTCTCGCGCAATGATTACTCCAGCGACCTCGCTCCTGAGGCAGCCTATCAGCTGGCTCTGCTCTCCTTCGCTACGGAGGATGCTAAGACGGCTCAGCGTCGTGCGAGTGACCTCCAGCGTCGCTATCCCTGAGATGGTTTCGCGTGCTTCCTTCCAGTCAGTCATCGGGCAGTCCTACTATGCTGATGGCAATTATGATCAGGCTATCCGCACCCTCCAGCCCCTGCAGGAGCTCGAGGACTATAAGCCCACGGCAGAGGAAAGCTATGCCCTCGGTACCTCACTCTATGCTAAGGGACGCTACGAAGAAGCGCTTCGTCCGCTGAGTGCTGCCTCTGAAAGCAGCTCTGCTATCGGTGCACAGGGGCTCTTCCTCCTTGGTAATGCCCGCCTCAAGCTCCAGCGCACGAGCGAAGCTGCTCTGGCGTTCAGCCGTGCAGGCCAGCACCCTGGGGCTACCGAGCGAGTACGTGAGTATGCGCTGTACAATGGGATCCTCCTGCAGGACGAGACGCAGCGCTCGAACTTTGGTCAGACCGTCCGCATGGCTGAGACCTTCGTCACCGAGTTCCCCAACTCCAGCTACCGCCCTCAGATCCTCCAGCTCATGAAGAGTATCTTCCTGACGAATAAGGACTATGCTGAGTCGCTCGCTACGCTGGATCGTCTGCAGGTCAAGAGTGCTGAGCTGAGCGAAGCCAGGCAGTACGTCCTGCTTCGTCTCGGTGAAGGTGCTTTGGCTTCTCGCGACTATGCCCGTGCTAATGACTACCTGAATCGTGCCGTCACACTCGGCACGAAGAGCGAGTACACTGCACAGGCGCATCTCCTCGCTGCCTCGAGTGCTCTGGAGCGTGGCGAGTATGCTGCTGCTGAGTCTGCTGCATCGAAGAGTATCGCCACGGGTGCAGCTCCTGCGCTGGCACATTATATCCAGGGCTACGCTCGCTACAATCGAAGCAGTACGCCACGGCTTACCGCTCCTTCGAAGCCTTCACGCAGTCAAGCTCTGGCGATGATGCTCTGCGTCGTGCCGATGCCCTCTCCCGCATGGGCGACTGCCAGCTCATCCAGAAGAAGAGCGCAGAGGCTCTATCTCTCTACCGTCGTGCCGACGAAGGTATGCCCACGGGGAATGATGAAGCTCTCTATCGTATCGCTACGATCTATGGTCGCTGGGGGCAGTATCAGAAGCAGATCGAGACGCTCGACCGCATCATCAAGACGCACCCCGAGTCCACGCACCTGCCTGAGGTCCTCTATGACAGGGGCGTGCGCTGGTGCTGAGCAAGGCACGGCCCGAAGAGGCGACCGCTGTCTTCAACCAGCTCGTCAAGGACTATCCCGATACCCAGTATGCGCGCCTCGGTGCTATGGAGCGTGCGATGCTGGCCTACAATAACGGGCGTACCGAAGAGGCTATCAAGGCCTACAAGGACCTCATCGCCCGCTACCCTGAGAGTGAAAGAAGCCTCGCTCGCACTCTCTGACCTCAAGAATATCTACGTCAGTCTGGACCGCGTCGATGAGTACACGGCCTATGCCTCTACTCTCGGCAAGCAGCTGACGCCCTCAGAGAGCGAGAAGGCACACCTGCAGTACCTCTCTCTCGAGAGCCGCTACAAGAAGGATAAGAATGCTTCTATCGCAGACCTCGAGTCCTTCGTCCGCTCCTACCCCGCCAGCCGTGAGGCCGGTCGTGCTGAGCTTCTCTTGGCTGGTCACTACGCCCAGCAGGGCCGCAGCGACGAAGCTGAGGCGCTCTACAAGAAGCTCTCTGCTCCCGCACGCTCCCTCGACCTGCGTATCCCCGCCCTCGAAGCTCTGACGAAGATCTACAACGATGGTGGTAAGAAGCGTGAGGCTCTCGATGCTTGGTCCAGCCTCTACGCTATCGAAGGGCTGGAAGCCCCCCAGCACCTGCGCTACGGGCTTGCTCTCTCACGTGCAGCCTACGAAGCGAAGGACTACAAGCGCTCGATCACTACGACCGAGAGCCTCCTGAAGCGTAGCGACCTCCCCGCAGCTACTCAGGCTGAGCTCCTCCTCATCCAGGGTAAGAGCGAAGAGGCTACGGGTGCTACCGGCAAGGCTATGAAGACCTATGAGCCTCTGCTCAAGAACTTCGATACTGCCTACGGTGCTGAAGGCTACATCCGCCACTCCACGCTTCTCTTCCACGCCGGCAAGGTGAAGGAGACGAAGAAGCAGCTCGATGCCTTCATCGCTAGCGGGTACACCACAGCAGTACTGGCTGGCACGTGCCTTCCTGCTCCTCGCCGACTGCTACCACAAGCAGGGTGAGACCTATGTCGCCCAGCAGTATCTCGAGAGCCTGCGTGACAACTACAAGGGCACTGACGATGATATCGCTCAGATGATCAACGAACGTCTCACCTCCTACCAGAATAAGAAATGAAGAAGCTTGCAATCATCCCTATAGCTGCTATCACGCTCCTCTCGAGCTCTGTACTCTCTGCTCAGGAGGCTAAGACGAAGCGTGCCGATACCCTGCGTCGTGAGCTCACTGTGATGACCGAGGAGGAGGTCTCTCTCTCCACGCGTCAGCCCCGTGACCTCTCCTATACGGTGCCGGCTCCCAACCTCAGCCCTGTGCGTCACTCCCATCTGGATACGCCCATCCCCTTCACGCTGCGCCCCAGCGTCTCACCCTTAGGTGCTCTGACGGCACCCGTGGGGCTGAGCGCTCGAAGCAGCGTGGCTATGCCTTCGCCTCTGCTGGTATCCCCATCAGCTTCAAGGCTGGTGCAGGTCTGAGCATCCTGTCTACGAAGACCGACCGCCTGGATGTCTACGGGCGCTACAACTTTGCTAATCCCAGCATCCAGACCGAGCTTGGTCAGAGAGTCAAGGGCTGGGAGAAGGCTTGGCACCTCGGTGCGAACTACGGCCATCAGTTCGAGGACGCTGCGCTGTCACTCGGTCTGGACTTCGGTCAGCACGGCTACAACTACTACGGCCTCTCGCTCGTCGCTCCTCCAGCTGGTGGTGGGGTGTCGCAGATCTGCTACGGTGCCCGACCTGCGTCGTCGTGCCACGGAGGTCTCCTCTCGGCTCGCTACGCTACCGAAGAGGACTTCACCGAGGACTGGCTGTATGACTTCTCCGCTGGCTTCGACTATACGGCAGCTAATGTCGCTGAGGAAGCCCCAGGCGTGGTGCTTAATAAGTTTAAGGAGTTCCTCCCCGAGCTTCGTGCGAACCTCTCCTACCGCATCAGCAGCATGGCGCGTCGGTGCGCTGGGATCGTGGTCGCTGGGTCGTCTGACCAGCACGGAGCCTATCCTCTATGGCTTCCCGCAGAGCCGTACGGCCAGCTCGCGTATGATCCTCACGGGTGCACCCTATATCTTGGCAGAGGATGCTAATGACCAGCTCTCTTGGCGTGCCCTCGGTGGTCTGCGTATCCTCACGGGGAATGACCACTACAACGCACACTTCGTCCTCTTCCCGAAGATCGACGCTCGCCTGCGTCTGGGCTCGGCCTTTGGTCTGCGACTGGAGACGGATGCCGAGCTGGTGCGTCACAGCCTGCGTGCCCAGCCTCTCGAGTCGCCCTTCATCGATGCCGAGGCGTTCGCTGGCCGCTATGAGCGTATCTATGATGCTAAGCTGACGGCTTCTACGACGATCGCGAGTGCCTTCGCTCGAAGCCTTCTTCCGCTATGCCGACCATAAGGGTGCTGTGGACTACTTCCCGCATCGCTGGCGCTGCCTTCGGGTGCTGCGGCTCGACAGCCTACTTCATGCCCGTGCGCTTCCGTCCCTCTTACGTGGACTATAAGGAGCAGAACGTCGGGGTGCAGCTGGCTTACAACCACCGCGGTCTTTTCTCGGCTGCTCTGCGTGGGGTCTATGCCCACTACACGACGACGGCTACGATCCTCTCGCGTCCTACCTTCACGGCTTCGGCTCTTGTGGAGCTGAACATGGTGCCCAACCTCAGCGTCCGTGGTGGCTATGAGTTCGCCACGGCACTGAAGAGCTACGACCTCGACGGCTCGATCACGCGTCTGCGTCAGCTCCATCTGCTCCATGCCGATGCAGTCACTCGCTGACGAAGCGCCTGAGCCTGACGGCAGAGCTTCGTGCACCTATCCTCGCTGGGGCTACGCGCTGGTACGGCTATACGTCGCAGCCTATGCTCCTGCAGGGAGGTCTGCAGTTCACCTTCTAAGCGGATGCGGGGGATCTCCCCGCTCTTGCCCTACAGCGAGTACGGCCGCCTCAAGCATCGATGCTCGAGGCGGCCGTACCGCTTTCTTCGCTGTGGGCTTCGCCGAAAAGGCGCTTTGAAGCCGCGAGTGATCATACCGCTACCGAAGCAGATGCGGTGCTCCGTGTCATAGAGTACGGCATACTGCCCTGGGGCAATGCCTTGGATAGGCTCTTCGCTCTCGATGAGGTAGCCCGAGGCGGGATCGTAGCTGAGTCGCCCGCGTGTGAAGTCGGGAGTATGGCGCACCTTGAAGGTAATCTCCACCGACTCCTCACGGGAGAGGGGAGCATCCAGCCCACGTACCTCGGCGGCGTACTGCCAAGGGTCGTGGCTGATGAAGTCGCAGGTCTCCATACCGATGTGCTCGCCGTACTGGTCGGCGGGGTCATAGCCCTGACTGACCAAGATGATATTGCGACGGATGTTCTTCTTCACGACGAACCAGGGGCCACCACTCAGCCCGAGGCCCTTGCGCTGACCGATGGTGTGGAACCAGTAGCCCTTGTGCTTGCCGAGGATCTTCCTGTCTCACGCTCGATGATGAGCCCTTCCTTCTGTCCGAGGGCGCGCTCGATGAACTCGTTGTAGTTCACCTTCCCGAGGAAGCAGATACCCTGACTATCCTTGCGGTTTAGCACTCAGCAGGTGCGCCTCTTCGGCGATACGGCGTACCTCGCTCTTGAGGAGGTGACCGGTGGGGAAGAGGAGCTTGGAGACCTGGCGGAAGTTGATCTGCGCGAGGAAGTCCGTCTGGTCCTTCACGGGGTCGGGAGCCGTAGCCAGATAGAGCTGGTCGCCGATGAAGGTCGTCGTGGCGTAGTGCCCCGTAGCGATGAAGTCGAAGTCCTTGCCCCACTTCTCCTCGAAGCAGCCGAACTTGATGAGCTTATTGCACATCATGTCGGGGTTGGGGGTGAGACCACGGCGCACGGTGTCGATGGTGTACTGGACGACGTTCGCCCAATACTCGTCGTGTAGCGAGACGACCTCGAGAGGGCAGTCATAGCGGTGTGCCAGATGGCGCACGATCTCCAGATCATCCTCCCACGAGCAGTCCGTGAAGCCCTTCTCCTCCATCCCGATCTGGATGTAGAAGAGGGTAGGGCGGTAGCCCGCCTCGGTGAGGAGGTGGACGACGACGGAGCTATCGACCCCCCCTGAGACGAGGGCGGCGATGCGGGGCTCGGTGAGCCCACTTCGGCGGATGCGCTCCTGTAGAGGCGCTATGAGATCTTGCTTCTGCATACTACAAAGGTACGGCAATTCCCGTGCTCTTTGGCGGGGTGGGCTCGTGTGCCCTCCTCAAGAGCCAGGGTGAAGCTCATAGCAGTCGGGCCTTCAAAGCAACTACTGCTCTGCACGCGTCCGACTATTGCTCCGTGCTCAATCCACTATTCGTTTGTACATTGAGTGAATAGTGGTACTGGGGTGTCATCCACTACTCGTTTGCACTTCATACCACTATTGCTTTGGAAGGCTCACCATATTAGGTTGTTGCTTTCATCGTAGGGATAAAAGTTGTGAGACAGTAGCAGATAAGTTTAGGACTACGTACGTGGATTTAATATCTACGTACGTGATATTTGGATTTATGTACCAGGTCTTAAAACTACGTACATAGACAGAGGAAAACCCCTTACGTGAAGGCGCTCACGAGAACGATGCTTCTTCCTCCGCTGAATGAGAGGAATACTCACGACAAGGCGAAGGGCTTACTTGAGACTTCTGGAGATATATCGGGGAGCTGGGCGATATCGATACCCCTAAAATCAGAGAGACAGGGGCTCTAAGGCAACAGTCTCTATATGGGGTCATGCCTCTCCCCTCAAGCAGAAGGGCTGTACCCCTCGGTATACCATATATTATATTATCGTACTTTTATGGGGAACAAAACTTATAGCTTATGAAGCACAGATACACTGCTTTCCTCTTTGGTATAATGGCCCTTGTTGTCATGTGCCTCCTCACGGGATGTGCAACGCTACGCCCTCCTACCATGCGTGTCAATAAGGACCTTCGGGCATATAGTCATGTCTATGTCCCAGCAACTCAGACTATGGATAGTCACTCGGGAATACCCGTAGCAGGAGTTATCATCCCTTATTCTCAGTCAGTCAATCCCCGCGATGTGATAGCTGGAGCTTTTGCTAAGAGAGGCTTCGTCGTCCTACCCAGCTTAGATGAGCGCTTTAGAACCCAGACCCTCATGGTGAGCTATGGTGAGAGCGGACGTCGCAATGTTGCATTGGGCTTAGGCTATACGATCGAAATAACCATCCAGTTGGTCTCGGCAGAGACGGGAGAGTTAGTGGCTACTACGACCGCAGAGGGATGTGGCAGTACGGAGGCCGACGACATTAAGCAGGCTATCACGAGAGCTTTGGACGCGCTATTCAACTAGCCCAGTCGTAATAAGGTAACCTAATAAAAAGCAAATCGCTGCAGGAGCATATCCCTACAGCGATTCGCTTTTTTGTGAGGGGAGACGATCTTGTCGCTGTGGATACAGATAGTGATACCAGAGGAAGAAATATTCTCTGTTTCAGCCTGTTGCTTGGTATGAAATTTATTCATATATTTACCGTAATAGTATTGTTAATTCCACGTTAGCGATGCGATACCGAAACACCTACTCAAGCCCACTTGGTAGCTCATGCTATGTACTGAGTCTACTGGTCTCCCTCTGGAAGGGGGAGGGGGTTACTCGGCCCTATCGGCCTCAGCCTTACCCTCGGGGCACAGAGCTCCATCAAGATCCGAGGGGTCGTCCACTCAGGCAAGGAGCCACTCCCTAGAGTCTCTATCACCCTCCTCTCCGTGACAGATAGTACCATCCTTAGCTACGCCCATACGGATGCTGGAGGGCAGTTTGAGCTCACGGCAAGTGGCCAGCTCACTCAGGCTATTGTGTCGGCTCGCTGCCTCGGCTACAAGACCTATACCCAGCGTCTCACACTCCCCACGGCGCACGAGCTAGATATTGATCTCAAGGAGGATACCTATCTCCTCAAGGAAGTCTCCGTGCAAGCTCCACGGGTCTGGGGAAACCAAGATACCATCAACTATAATGTCGCTCGTCTAGCGAAGGCCACTGACCGCAGTATCGGGGATGTCATCCGCCGTATCCCAGGTATGCGTATGGAGGGAGGCCTGCTCAAGTACCAAGGCAAGCCCCTAAAGCAAATCAATATCGAGGGGATCGATCTGACCCAGGGGGGCTATGAGCTGATCACGAGCAATATAGACGCGAGCGACATCTCCACCATACAGGTGCTGGATAACTACCAGGGCATCAAGGCGCTGGTAGGCAAACGCTCCTCGGATGATGTCATCCTCAACCTCAAGCTCTCGCCCAAGAAGCGTGGGATCTGGGGTGTTTCGCTTGACTTGGGGCTTGGCTATGGTGATGGGCTTGAGACCAATAGCCGTATTAGGAGTAACTACTTGCCCTGGAGAGCTCAGTTCCTCGGCGTGGCGTATGTCGATAACACAGGTAGGCAGTACTACGAGAGCTCCTCTGGCGTACAGAGGAGCGGATCGAGGGAGGAGCGTATCTTTGCCCGCATAGATAAGCCCGCTACTCCCAACCTTCCCCCATCATACTATACAGACAATGTGTCGCTGATGGCCAGTGGCAATAGTGCCTTTGTCCTCTCGGATAGTAGCCAACTCAAGCTGCAGGGGAGCTATCGGTATGATAAGATTCGCTCCGAGGGCTCTTCGCAGGCTCGGTATGGACGCTCCTCCTCCCCGCTCCTCCTAGATGAGCGCATCGAGCATCTACTACGGCAGGGGAGCGCCTCGACCAGCCTTAGCTATGAGAAGAACTTGCAGGGCTACTACCTCAAGGATCAGCTTCGTGCGAGTGCCTCGCAGAGTAGGGCCTCGGGGACAATCGCCCTCAATGGACTAGCAACCCCTCAGCGTCAAGGGCTGGATGCCCTGCACCTGAACAATCAGATGCACTTCATCAATGGTCGTACACGTCTCCCGATAGAGCTTATCCTCACCCAGCGGCTTACGACCTCAGACGAAGACTTTGAGACAGCCAATAACCAGCAACTGCAGCAGGTACTCCCACACTACATAGCATGATCGGGCAGCGGGGATGGTTCACAAGTCTCTATACGGACAATCGCCTTCGGATCCTCAACCTCCCCTTGTGCGCTACTGGACGTATAGCCCTCAGGTCTTCGCCTCGTACCAGTGGCAGAGCCTATCGAGTAGCCTACTGGAGCGCACGGGCAGTAGCTATGATCGTGTCCTGCGTGTAGGTGTGGAGCAGACCCTAAGCTATCTACGTCAGAAGTATTCCATAGATCTAGCACTCCCCGTCATCTACCAGCTTCGACGGACAAGCTCAGATCGTCTAGCAGGCCTCCTCATTTGAGCCTCATCTCAAGGTCAAGCTAGCCTTAGGACAGCACTGGGGTCTCCAGCTGGCAGGTAGCTATGCACATACGGAGCCGAGAATCCGTGATTGGTATCCCTACCCCGTCCTAGAGAGCTATCGCAGTCTGACGGTCGGGGGACACCCTAGGCTATTCAGGGAGCAAACAGCTACCATAGAGGGCGGGTAGACTACCGAGACATCTTTTCGTTCCTGTCGTCCTCTCTGAGGGCGAGGCAGAGCATGCACTACAAGCCCTTTATCCAGATGCTGCTCCTCGGTGAGGACGGAGGACGCTATGAGCTCCTCGAGCACAAGCACCATACACAGACCTTCTCGGGGGTGTGGTCGCTGAGCAAGGGATTTACCTGGGCAGGCCTAGGGATCGACCTTGACCCTAGGCTATACACACCATCTAGGGCAGGTAGCCTCATCAGGGGACGATCACGCCCCTATAAAGTACATACCCAGAGCGTGCGACTAGCCCTGAAGGCCAATCCCATCAAGGAAATCCTCCTGGACTACAATGTCTACTATGGACGTAACTATACCTCCCGATTCGCCTCTCGCACCGAGATAGATAACCTCCTCTCCGAGACCGCACAGATAGGGAGTAGCCTTTGGGAAAAACATATTTTGGGATATTATCCTAGAACATAATCATGTCAGCTCCTCCAGCGAAAAAGACCGATGTCCTACTTCTGGACAGCCAGCTCAAGTGGATCGGCTCTCGAGTAGAGGTGGGCTGCGAACTGAATAATCTGCTGGGCATGCAGGTCTATCACAGCATCCAGCGCCTATCCTATGCTACCATCCAGCACAGCTATCGTCTACGTCCTCGTGCGGTGCTCGTGAAGGTCTCATTCAAGCTCTCAACCACTAACTATAGATATAATATGAAAGCCATTAAACTCATACTCCTAGGAGTATCCCTATTCAGCATCCTCCCCCTCGGGGCACAGGTCTTCGACCCACCACGCTCGCTCGCTGAGGCTGATAGTCTTGATCGGGTGCAGTATCGTGTACTCTACCAGCTAGACTTCATCTCTGATCCTACTGATCGGGAGTATGTCACTCAGGATCAGGTGCGCTTAGACATAGGGACACAGATCTGTAAGATGTATAGTCTGAGACACTACCAAGCTGACTCTGTCGCCACACCCTTGATCGAGGCTGGTCAGTCTCCTCGGAAGATCGTGACAGATGTGGTCCCGCCGATGATCCTCTACAGGGGCTATCCGAAGACGCAGGATATTACCACTGACTACCGCCTGCCCGCTGGAGCTCCTGTGATGAGCTACGTAGAGCCTAAGCCTACCCTACAATGGCAGGTGAAGCCCGAGAAGCGGGAGATCCTCGGACATAGCTGTCAGAGGGCAGAGGTCACCTTTGGGGGGAGGCAGTGGATCGCTTGGTTTACACCAGAGATCCCACTCTCTGAGGGGCCGTGCAAGTTCGGGGGACTACCCGGGCTGATCTCTAGAGGTCGCTGACAGCAAGGGGGACTATCGGTATACCTGCATAGGGATCACCAACCTCTCCGCTGGGGAGAATATCGTCCGCTGGAAGTGGAACCAGCGCCCCACGACGAGGAAGGAGCTAGAGAAGATCATCGTCCAGCTCTATGCCAATCCCGAACAAGCTATCAAGGCCCTCGGAGGACGAATGGGCTTCAAGGGTGATCCTATGCTCAACCTCCCATACAACCCCATAGAGAAGTAAAGCCATGAGCACTCGGCAGGTCTTATGCATCGTACTCCTCGGTCTCGGCCTCTGGGGCTGCAGGACGCCCCGAGGGATGCTTCAGGCGAAGGAAGGGCAAGCCCCGATCACTCCTCGCCCGCTGTCTGAGATCCAAGTGATAGATCATATCGCAGTCAGGGATCGAGATGGGAGGACTAGTTGGGAAGAGAATGGGCATACCTATGAAGCTGATATGGGGTGGGTAACACGACTCAGCATCTCCGATCACCTCTCGACCCTGTCAGGGAGTAGAGACCCTCCGGTATCTGGATGGGGCATGGGCGAGTTACCTCAATGAGCGACTGAGCCGAGTAGGTATACGGATCGAGAAGGTTATCCTCAGCGTCTCGAATCACCTCATCGTCTTTCGTGGCTACGAGGCTCCGAGCCGTAGACGTGTCGTGGATCTGTCTGATAGCTCCCTCATTCCAGAATCAGTCGTATGGAGTCCAATATACGCAGCCAGGCATCTTTACCTCTGAGAATATGGCGGTCAGGGAGTTCTATGAGTTTCCCGCAGAGGATCAGATCTTGATCGTGGATCATCTACGAGACCGCAATGATGTAGGTGACCTCTGTATCGCTTATATCCTGCAGGATACCTCACACCTCGGAGGACGAACTAGAGCGCTACAGCTTCCTAGGCTATACATGGTATCGTCGCCTCTTCACCAATCGGAGTACGATCTACCAGCATATAGCTGAGTTCATCAGTCCGATCACGGTGAGCCTCCTGCCCTCGTGTCGCTACAAGGAGTTTGTCCCACGGAACTCCTCCGAGGTGATCCCTAAGACCTACCTCACCAAAGAGAAATAATAAAATGAGACCATTGCGCAAGGCTATCTCTTCACAGCTTGCTCCTTCTTGCCTCGAAAATCGGAGTCTTTAGGCTGAGAAGTGGGAGCCTGTCTCTCGCTCTCTGCCCCCTCGGGAGGATCATCCTCCCGAGAGGGGCTCTTGGGCTATTGGGTGCTCTGAGTACAAGAAGCTCCAGCATACGCTTCAGATTGTATGCCATAGCTTCCAAGATATTCTGTGTGTGCGTTCGCTCAAGCCCTCGGTAGCGACATCGCCCTCCTGAAAACCACCTTCGAATACTCCCGAAGGTACGCTCTGATCAAACAGCGTATTTTGCTAATGGCATTATTCAGTTCACGTTGTCGCTCTGTGAGCTTCACCCCTTCTGTGCCTTTGGAGCAAAATCCCATCAATCAGCCGTGCTCAAAGCGACAAGCCGAGTTCTTCTTGCTACAATAACCTTTATCGGCAAGGACACTAACGCCCTGCGTCAGCTCAGCCTTCTCATCAGCTCGGGCACACACCGTATCGGCACAATTGGCTGGCGTGGTAATTACGCTCTCCACCAACCCCTTGCCCATCGGTCAGCACGTGCTTTTTGTACCCGTAGCGATAGTGCCTGCCTTTGCGCACCCAACGAGCTTCCGTATCGCCCCTGGCTTGCGACTTTCAGCTCATACTGATAAGCCTGCTCTTGGGCTTGCTTCTTCGGTGCGCAAGTCCTCTCGGTCGTCCGCCACTTCGATGAGGATACTTCCATCGGGAGTGAGGGCTATCCACAATGCTCGCATCCACGATAGCCCCTTTGGTCAATACGGCTAATCCGTGCTTCTTGAACTGCTTATTCAGCTCGTCGAAGGAGCTTTGTCCATAATCCCCAAGCGGGTCAGTTCAGTGTGAAAGCGACAGATGGTGCTGTGGTCTGGAGCTGGAAGACCCATATCCAAGAGGAGGAATTCGCTGAAGAGGAGGGAGTCGTTGATCCGTTCTTCGACTTCGTAATCACTCAGGCCATACCAGGTCTGAAGCAGTAGGGATCTTGAACATCATCAAAGGCATCATAGGCTGGATTGCCTGTGGCATTCTGGGTCTTTGTATACTTCTTGTTGAGTAGTGTGAATACTCGCCAGTCAACGCAAGCGCTGATCTGTCGAAGGAACGAGTGCTTCATACGGTCGCGCGCGCACCTGCGTATAAACTTGCAGGAAGCTCGGAGCGGATTCGGTTGGTTTGGTAGGCATAGCGATACGACTATCTTATCTATGAAGATGCTAAATATCAATAATATACAAGTGACCACAATCCTGTATGCCTTGAAAAATACCGTGCAATGGTCTCAATAAGTAGGGAGCAGGACTCAGCTGCAACGGTCTCATATTGGTCACGACGCTGACCTATATAGCTTCGCTCACCGACCCATATAGGTTCATATCCCCTCTTATATTGCTCGCATCACGCTCACATATTATCAAGCTAAGAGTCCCTATTGAAGCGGTCACTCTGTGGGAGCTACACATCTCCTTTCACGCGTCATAATGCCCGATTTTGCGGGGTATAAGGGTCGTATAAGAGTCGTTAAACGGCACTTTTGCCTGAGAAGGGACATATAGGTAGGTAGAGGTGGGCAATAAATACCAACAAAAGGGGAGGATAATGGGCCACTGTTTGCCCTAATTTTGCAACGCCGATAGTACACATTCGATCTCTAACTTAGCCGATAGCGAATGAATCAAACCTCTACCTCCTGATAAGAGCTGTAAGCCACAGCCATATCTCTGACTACCTTCTCATAGGTGAGCGAGCCACATGCCCGCACCATGAAGCGGCCTCATGACCTTGACGAGCTCCCCCTCACCGACCTCCTTCCTATTATCCAACCCTCCTAAGATAGGAGTGACTACACACCACCCGCCCTCCCCACGACTATGTGGAAAGCAAATTGTAAACCCTACTCTATGGGCTCGGTGCGCCTTGGCCTCTTCGGTCTCGTACTCACCTCCGCCCTTGCCCTCGCGCCCCATCCCCTCGGGGCTACTACTACCGAGGAGCTCGCCCCCGCAGAGCAAAGTGCGCGGGAGCAACTCACGATCACCATCCTTGACCAAGCCACACGCCAGCCCATCATCGGGGCGGTCATCCGCTGCGCTACGGCGGTGAGCCCTACGATGACGGACAAGGCAGGGCATGCCACCCTGCGCTTCCGCTCCGCTCCCACGAGTATCCATGTCGAGATCTCTTGTGTGGGCTATCAGCGCCTCGCGTACGGTCGCAGTCCCCGCCTCGCGCAGCATCACCCTGCAGATGCAGGAGGATGCGCAGGTCATCTCGAAGGTCGAGGTCACGGCGCAGAAGCGTCATACCTCTAACCTCCAGCAGACGGCGACCATCGACCGCAAAACTATCGAGCGAGGGGGGGCTACTTCGCTCGCCAAGCTTCTGGAGACCGTCCCTGGTGTCAGCTCGATTAGCTCGCGGTAGCACCATCGCTAAGCCCGTGATCCAAGGGGATGCACAGTAGCCGTATCCTGCTGATGAATAATGGTGTCCGTCTGGAGAGCCAGAGCTGGGGTGCCGATCACGCCCCTGAGCTGGACCATACAGGGCTCGAGCATGGTCGAGGTCGTCAAGGGGGCCGAGTGTATCCGCTACGGCTTCGGTGCTATGGGGGCGTCGTCCTTCTGAATGATGCGCCGCTACCCTTTGGCAAGGAGAAGATCGAGGTCCATGGCAAGGCGAACGTCGGCTACGACACCAATGCACGAGGTGTCAGCGGTCTCGGCAAGCCTCGAAGCGGGCTACGGCGCGTGGGGGCTTCGCCTGCACGGGATGTACACCAAGGGGGCGACTACAGCACCGCCGACTATATCCTCAACAACACGGGCTACAATACCATCAGCCTCTCGGGAGCGCTCGGCTACCACGCCTCACGCGTGACGGCGACCGTCTACTCCAGCCTCTACTACCAGCGTAGCGGTATCTACTACGCCAGCAAGATCTCCGACCTCGATCAGCTCGTCAAGCGCTTCGAGTATGGGCGCCCTGACTCATCGACCTTCCGCCCCTTCTCCTACGATATCAAGCCACCCTTCCAGCAGTCGCAGCACTTCACGCTCAAGGGTGAGGTGAAGTGGAATCTGAGCGATAACCACCGCATTGACTTCACGGCCTCGTTCCAGGAGAACCTCCGACAGGAGTTCGAGAACCGTAAGAAGGCCGACTGAGCTGGATACCGATGCAGGACCTCATCCTCAAGACCTTCAAGGCGGACGTGCTCTGGCACGCCAAGTGGAACCGCTGAGATGACTACCGACGTCGGGACGTCGAATACCTACCAGACGAACTACAACCACCCTGGGACGAAGCAGCCTGCCTTCGTGCCGAACTTCGCCGCACTCTCGATGGGGGGCTACTTCCTCCACAAGGCTGAGCTGGGTAAGCTCCAGGCCGCACTCGGTATGCGCTATGACTTCCGCGTGATGTCGGTCAGCGGCTACACCAGCCTGAGCAACTACACCTACTACGACGACTTCAAGCTGTATAGCAACTTCACCACGAGCCTCGCCGCTCACTATGATATCAATCAGAACTGGGATGTGCGTGCGAATATCGGCTGGTCATGGCGCCCACCCGATATCAACGAACTCTACGCTATCGGGCTGCAAGACGGCTCCTATTGGGTCGAGGGGAATCGTAACCTCGCCAGCGAGCGTGGCTATAAGTCCGTCATCGGGGCACGCTACCGCAATAGCTGGATCTCTATCGAGCCCAGCGCCTTCTACCAGCGCATCAGTAGCTATATCTACGACCATATCGGCGCAGGGAAGGATCGCTTCCACAACCACCCCAGTGGGAAGTACCCGAAGTTCATCTACGACCAAGACGATGTCAATCTCTACGGGGGCGATATCGAGGCTACGGTGCACCCACTGCCTGGGCTCGCTGTCGTAGGGAAGGGCGAATGGATGTTCGCTCGCAATATCACGCGTCAGGACTGGCTGCCCTTCATGCCCTCCGACCGCTACGGCCTCTCGGGGACGTATGACTTCGACCTCACACGGGACAAGAAGTACCACGCGTCCGTCTCGCTCTCCAGTATCTATGTGACGAAGCAGCGTCGCTTCGACCCTGACAAGGACCTCGTCAGCGACTCGCCCGATCCTTACTTCCTGCTCAATGGTACGGCTGAGGTAGGCGTGCGCCTTCCCCACGACCACTCCCTACGGCTGATGCTCGTCGGGGATAATATCCTCAACGCCCTCTACAAGGAGTACACCGACCGCTTCCGCTACTACGCTCACGCCCGTGGCGCAAACTTCTCGCTGCGCGTGCTCTATAAGTTCTAATGACTGCGACTATGAAATCCATCATATCTCACTACCTCCTCCCCGCTCTCGGTGTAGCTTGTCTCCTCGGGAGCTGCTCCAATGAGCGTGTAGACGCCTTCTTCAAGAAGATCATCCAGGCTCCGCCCTCCGAGATCGAGCGCGATGTCAAGGGCCACGACCAGATCTATGCCGTGCATGCGATCCTGCGCATGGGCTATAAGGCGGGCCAGATCGGTGTCGGCGCGAATGCCGACGAGATGGTCGATGTCTACAACACCTATCATATCGCAGGCGAAGAGACCGTCATCCCCATCGTCCAAGAGATTGATATCGCCAAGGATGACAACGGGCAGATGACCGTGACGACGGAGCGTGATCACTTCGATGTCGTCGCCTCGGACAAGATCGTCTACGGCCTCGAGCTGAAGTACTACGATCAGAACGGGATGCTCATCAATCACCAGTTCACGAACTTCCCCTACGTCAAGGGTAAGGACGGCTACAGCGAGCCTGACGAGGACAACTCCACGCTGATGATGCACCAGCACTTCTTCGGTGTCGGGCACTTTACCCTCAGCAAGGGCTCGAAAGGATGAGGCTAAGACGCTCCAGCTCGCTTACCCCCGCACGCTGGCCGATGTACCCCACTACATCGACCGCTATACCTTCATGGAGCGTGGGGGCAAGGCAGAGCCTGCGACGAAGTTCTCCGCATCGAATATCTACGTGCCCGATGGCTTCGAGCTGGGGCGCAATGCTGTGCCTTTCGACAACGAGCTCCGTGGCGCTCTATCGAGGTGACGGGTCGCCCCTGATGCCCTCCAGCCCTTCCGCGCCCAATGGTCGATGTACCACCTCGTGCGTAGCATCGACAACCAGCGCCTCAATCAGCTCGTCCCCGAGATCTTCACCTATACCTACCGCGATACCGACCCCATCGAGGAGGAGCTGGGTAGCTCTTCGACGAGTCGTACAACGATGACTTCATCGACCCCGAGACGGAGGCTCCCCGTCAGCGCTATGGTGAGACGGTGGGTCTGCTGAAGCAGGAGCGTAGCCTCGATGCAGGTGCGCCGCTCGACCGACTGGGTTTCAAGGGATCTTTAAAGTTCCGTCAGGGCGGGGATCTTCCTCCTGCAGGTGCGTCTGTGTAATATCCTCACCAAGGGTCAGCAGCGCACGGGAGATGTCGCCAAGCCCGCGAAGTACACCAATGCCGCGAACCCTGATGGGGGCTACCTCTGGGACTTCAACCAGATCCAGCCCGGCTGGGATAGCTACGATATCGACTACCCGCTGCCCGTGCGCATCATCGCCGATACGAAGGATGGCGAGGCGAAGTGCTACGAGGACGTCCGCCGCTTCTACCCCTCGGTACAGCGCTCAGAGCTCTGGCGTATGCTCTCCGACCCCGAAGCCTTCTTCTATCGCTATCGTCGCAATGTCGTCCTCATGTAATGCCCACTCCTCGCTATGAATACCTCTATCAGTAAGCATCTCAAGCGCGCCACTGTCCTTGGGCTCTCATCGCCTTCTCACTCAGTGCGTGCGATAAGTTCGTCTTCGGGGATATCCACCCTAACTACGACGACAACCCTCTCAACACAAAGACCATCCCCCACAGTGGCGCCGACCACTATGTCGATAGCATCTCGAAGATCAAGGTCACCGAAGCCCTTGCCAACCCTGATCCAGAGGGAGCGTTCAAGGACTGGGCGACGTGTCTGGTGATGTTCAAGGAAGGCCACTCCCATGGCGACGGCATGATGCACGGGAACTTCGTCTACCCGAATGCCCCTGGAAGCAGGAGGAGTTCGTCATCATCCACAACAATGCTGGCTCTTGGCCCACCGTCGAGGTGCAGCGTCAGAGCACGGTGACCTACCTCGAGCAGTACGACAAGAAGCAGGGTCCCGACTACATCCGCATCATCGGTGGGCGCCTCAAGCGCTGGGGCCTCTGCCTCTATTTCTTCGATAAGAATGGCCGTCTGATGAATGATGATATCCTGGATCACTCCGACGAGTACCAGATCTTCTTCACGGTAAGCGATGTCGATGACAAGGGCCAGCCCTACGAGGTGACCGATACGCGCGGCACTTGGCAGGCCAAGTACGACGAGTACGATACCTGGCAGCCTGGCGGTACGATTGACCACACGCCTGTGCCTTCGCCCTTCTTCGCGAATAAGACTACGTGGAAGGAGCGTGCCGATGCCACGCCGAAGATCTTCGAGTACACCTACCGTGACACGTGGATCCACGATGCGATGGGCGATGGTGCGCGCGAGCTCTTCAATCAGCGCCTCCTCCCTCCTCTCACGCGTAAGGAAGCAGACTGGGCTGTCGCTCCCTACGACCAAGACCGTGTCGGGCTGAAGGGACACTTCAACTTTCGATATCGATGCCGATGAGAATGACGACAAGCACAAGGACTGGCCGCTCGAGATCACACGCCGTACCGACCCCACGACGGGTAAGGGTGGGCGCTATACGCGTCCCTCGTTCGTCCTGCCGAAGTTCTACCTCTCGGTGCGTGTCATGAAGTGCCCGAAGGGCAAGAAGGCGCTGATCCCGAAGGATCCCTATCTCGCACGCCACTCTACCTACGTCTTCCTCAGCAAGTTCATCTGCTCAGACTGGTACAACCCTCGACGAGCCGAAGGACTACGGCGCTGACTCGCAGTGGAAGGATGTCCTGCGCTTCAACATCCCTATCAAGGTCTTCTGCAGTAGCTTCGACACCGACCCTACGGCCATTGATCCCCAATGACCCCTTACTACTATTATCTCGGCCGTGAGATCGGCCTCACAGCAGAGGAAGCTCTCTGAGGCTTCGCAGAATGTCCAGACGCATGGCATCGGTGGTGGCTCGGGCTTCGGCAACTGGTTCCTCTAATCTCTCACTAGCATTATATCCAGCTATGCGCACTTATATATATCGCTTCGCCTTGGCCGTGGTGCTCCTCTCGGGGCTGATGGCCTGTACTCGCAACGAAGCGCCCCAGCGTCGCTCGAACTCCCGATCCTCCGTCGACCACCTCATCATCAAGGAGGTCTTCTACATCGGGCACGTCATCACGAAGAGCTTCCCCGAAGAGTGGGGATACGCTCCCGTGAAGTCGTGGTATGAAGACGACCAGTACATCACGATCTTCAACCCCACCTCGGAGGTCAAGTACCTCGACGGCCTCGCACTCTGCACCACCGCCCTCGACCCTTCGGACGAGCGTACTTCGCAGGGAAGGAGGACTTCCGCCGTAAGTATATCGGTGTCGAGACGATCTCTTACTTCCCTGGTAGTGGGAAGGAGCATCCGATCCAGCCAGGGCAGGCGGTCGTCATCGCTAAGTATGCCATCGACCACGCCAAGCAATACTTCGTTCGTCTCAATAAGCAGGCCGATGATTATGGCGAAGAGCGCGAAGATCCCAAGCGCTACAAGGGCGTGGACTCTCATCGATCTAACGAAGGCCGACTGGGAGTGGACGCACAGTGACTACGACCGCCAGCATATGAACAACCCCAATGTCCCCGACCTCGTGCCCATCCTCACGGGCGTAGATAAGAAGGGTGCGAAGTACTCGGACTTCGGTATCAAGCAGATCTCTGGGCAGAACGGTATCGCCCTCATACAGCTCCCCTGGACGCCTGAGGACTTCGCGAGAACTATCAGGATACCAAGGAGCGCCTCGGCTACCGGCACTATATCAATGTTACCAACAGCCTCTTCGCCGACTTCTACGCTATCGAGATCCCCTTCTCCAAGGCGCTGGACTGCATCACCGTCTGCCCCAAGCGACGCTACAAGATCAATCCCTATAAGAATACCTTCGATAAGGGCTACAACGCCGTCACGGAGGTCAGCGCGAAGAACCTCCCGAAGAGCGACTGGCAGAAGTACTCCGGCCTCGCACTGATCCGTAAGTGGGACGGGAAGAAGTTCGTCGATGACAACAATTCGACCAGTGACTTCACCGTCCAGCCCGCTTCTCTCGGCTTGAAGAAGCCCACGACATCGGAGAAGTAATCCTTCCTCCGAAGCACCGGCTTCCTCATCTACATTCTTTATGCCCTCGCCCCCTCGTGCTCTTTGCAGCCGTGGGGGCGAGGCCTTTCCTATGCCATCGCCCTAATTATTACGTACTTTTGCAGGTGAATTCATAAACGAATCAGATCATGTATTCTGTAGAAGATATAAGAGCCCAATTCCCTATACTCGCAGCGGAGGTCTATGGTAAGCCCTCGTGTACCTCGATAATGCTGCGACCACTCAGAAGCCTCGCTGCGTCATTCAGGCTATCGAGGAGGCCTATTATTCGGCCAACGCCAACGTCCATCGTGGCGTGCACTACACTCAGCCAGATCGCGACCGAGCACCACGAAGCTGCACGCCGTCGTGTCGCTGACTTCATCGGAGCGCCCTCAGCCGAAGGGCTTATCTTCACCCGTGGTACTACGGAGGCCATCAACCTCGTCGCATCTTCCGCTGGCGAAGCCTTCGTCTCCGCTGGCGACGAGATCATCATCAGCACGATGGAGCACCACTCGAATATCGTGCCTTGGCAGATGATGTGCGAGCGTCGCGGGGCGCATCTGCGTGTCATCCCCTTGACGCCCGTAGGTGAGATCGATATGGATGCCTACCGCTCCCTGCTTAGTGAGCGTACGCGCCTTGTCGCCGTCGCCCACGTCAGCAACGTCCTCGGTACGGTCAATCCGGTAGTCGAAATCACGCGCTTGGCGCACGAAGCAGGTGCCCTCGTCCTCATCGACGGAGCGCAGGCCATCGCACATACGCGTGCCGATGTCGAGGCGATCGGAGCGGACTTCTATGCCTTCAGCGCGCACAAGATCTACGGCCCGACGGGTATCGGTGCGCTCTATGGTCGCCCCGAGGTGCTTGACCGTATGCCACCATATATGGGTGGGGGAGAGATGATCGAGCGAGTGACCTTCGAGAAGACTACATATACAGCCTGCCCTTCAAGTTCGAGGCTGGTACGCCCGACTACGTAGGCTCTACGGCCTTTGCTCGTGCGCTCGACTTCGTGACGGAGCTGGGCATCGAAGCCATCGCAGCGCATGAAGAAGACCTCCTGCACTATGCTACGGCTCGCCTCAAGAGTGAATTCCCCGATAGCTTCGTCCTCGGCGAAGCACCCAATAAGGGTGGTATTCTCTCCTCGGTATTGGGGAGATCCATCCCTTTGACCTCGGTACGCTCCTCGACCGCATGGGTATCGCGATCCGCACGGGGCATCACTGCGCCGAACCGCTCTTGGCATCCTACGGACATCAGGCGGTGGCACGAGCTTCCTTCGGGCTGTACAACACCCGTGAGGAGGTGGACCGCTTCTTCGACGCCCTGCACCGCGTCGTCCCTATGCTGAGCTAGCCCCCGCTTACGATGAGTAGGTCTATGAAGTCAGTGAAGGAACACGCGCCCCTGCGCGTGAGCTTCGGCGAAGATGGCCGTCTGGAGTGTGGCTGTGATGAGGCGGGGCGTGGGTGCTTAGCCGGCCCCGTCGTTGCTGCGGCTGTGATCTTGCCTCGACTTTCTACCACCCGCTGCTCTTCGACTCCAAGCAGCTCTCCGAGCATCAGCGTGACACGCTCCGCCCGATCATCGAGGAAGCGGCTCTGGCGTGGGGTATCGGGATTGTTTCCCCCGAGGAGATTGATGAGATCAACATTCTGCAGGCCTCCTTCCTCGCGATGCATCGTGCAATAGATGCTCTACTGCTTCGCCCCGAGCTACTCCTTATTGACGGCAACCGCTTCAAGCCCTACCACGACATCCCCCACGAGTGTATCGTCAAGGGGGATGCCACGTTTGCAAGCATCGCTGCCGCTTCGATCCTCGCGAAGACGCACCGTGATGAGCTGATGCTCGCCGAAGACGCCCGCTACCCAGGCTATGGCTTCGCAGGGCACAAGGGCTACCCAGACGCCAGCGCACCGTCGTGCCATCGCTGACTTAGGCCCGTCGCCCATCCATCGAATGACCTTCCGCTTGGTCTGATCCACTCCTTATATATAATGTATAGTAGAGCGCCCCGCTGCTTGGCTACGTATAGCCAGCAGCGGGGCGTCTACTATATATATAGGGTGGTGAAAACGACCAGTACTGGTCGGTGGTCGGAGCAGTACTGGTCACACGGCGAAGTAGTACTGGTCACTAATAGCGACCAGTAGTGGTTGGAGTGGTGACCAGTACTGGTTGCTTTTCCCTCTTTAGAGAGATAGGAGGAAGGCTACCTTTAGTGGGGTGGTGTGAATCTATATAGGTCGATGGGTGAAGCTATATAGGTCACGAAAAGCAACCTATATTGGTCGAAGAGCCGACCCTATATAGGTTCACCCGCTGACCAACATAGGATGATATCACTCATGTCTGCATCTACTTAAAAGGAGTAAGGGGCATGCAGTGGCTTTTCCCTTTTCGTACGCCTTTCATCCCCACCAAGCGGACCTCTTCCCGCTCAGCACCTCGTTCTTCCCCCGAAATCGCCCATCTTCCCCAAGAGGATGAAATTTTTGCCCCTTGTAACTCTCTTTGCTTATGGGGAAATGAATGCAACTCAACGGGTGTTATTGAGAAATATTTTGCGTGAAGATTTGGTTTGTATTTAGTTTTTTTGCTCTATCTTTTGCAACCGCAAACGAGAAACGAACCGCCTCGAAGAAGAGCTGACCCTGAGCGAGGGTAGCTGAGGAGTGGGAAGGCAGACGTTAGCGAAGACAATATAAGTAAGGCGACTTACTTATGATTGACTCAAAGGAGGTGTCATAGGGTTTACACCAGCGGCCCTCTTAGCGATCATTGACATACTTGATAAAAAAACAAACGAGAAAAACAACGTAGAGTATATAATAAGTTAGTATACAACCTGCGTGCTTTCGGATAGCATATAGAAGTACGTTAGGCGCAAAAACAGATAAGGGCAGACGGTGGATGCCTTGGCTCTCGGAGGCGACGAAGGACGTGATAAGCTGCGATAAGCTACGGGGATTGGCACATACAAATTGATCCGTAGATTTCCGAATGGGGCAACCCGGCATGTAGAAGATATGTCACACTGCAGAGCAGTGAGCGAACGTGGGGAACTGAAACATCTAAGTACCCATAGGAGAAGAAAACAAAAGTGATTCCCTTAGTAGTGGCGAGCGAACGGGGAACAGCCCAAACCAGATTTGTTTCGGCAAAACTGGGGTTGTAGGACCTCGATATAGGAAGACAAGATTAGGAGAACGGTCTGGAAAGGCCGGCCATAGAACATGACAGCTGTGTATCCGAAAATCTTCGTTGGACTTAGAGGTATCCTGAGTAGCGCGGGACACGTGAAATCCTGTGTGAATCTGCGGGCCCATCCCTGTAAGGCTAAATACTCCTGAGAGACCGATAGTGAACCAGTACCGTGAGGGAAAGGTGAAAAGAACCTCGAACAGAGGAGTGCAATAGATCCTGAACCCGTCTGCCTACAAGCGGTAGGAGCAGCCCTGTGCTGTGACTGCGTGCCTTTTGCATAATGAACCTACGAGTTACTTTCTCTGGCAAGGTTAAGTGATGAAGAGTCACGTGAGCCGAAGCGAAAGCGAGTCTGAATAGGGCGATTTAGTCAGAGGGAGTAGACGCGAAACCAAGTGATCTACCCTTGGTCAGGTTGAAGGTTGGGTAAAACCAACTGGAGGACCGCACCGGTAAGCGTTGAAAAGCTTTCGGATGAACTGAGGGTAGGGGTGAAAGGCTAATCAAACTTGGAGATAGCTCGTACTCCCCGAAATGCATTTAGGTGCAGCCTGTGGAGTTTCTTACGTGAGGTAGAGCGACTGATTGGATGCGAGGCTTTCACCGGCTATCAAGTCCAGACAAACTCCGAATGCACGTTAAGTAAGATCCACGGGAGTGAGGGCATGGGTGCTAAGGTCCATGTCCGAGAGGAGAAGAATCCAGACCATCGGCTAAGGTCCCGAAATAATAGCTAAGTTGACCAAACGAAGTCAGAGTGCGAAGACAGCTAGGATGTTGGCTTGGAAGCAGCCATTCATTTAAAGAGTGCGTAACAGCTCACTAGTCGAGTGCTTTGGCGTGGATAATAATCGGGCATAAGCTATTTACCGAAGCTGTGGGATGTGTAAACATCGGTAGGGGAGCATTCTAGCGGCGCTGAAGGTGAGAGGACAACTCTTGCTGGAGTTTCTAGAAAAGCAAATGTAGGTATAAGTAACGATAAAGGAGGTGAGAAACCTCTCGCCGAAAGACTAAGGGTTCCTGATCAACGCTAATCGGATCAGGGTTAGTCGGGGCCTAAGGGGAAGCCGAAGGGCGCACCCGATGGAAGAACCGGTTAATATTCCGGTACTAATTATGTGAGCGATGTGGAGACGGAGATGTGACGGTCCTGCCAACTGACGGAATAGTTGGTTGAAGGGTGTAGGAGTTGATCTGAGTAGGCAAATCCGCTCGGAGATCCGAACCTGACAGTACTCTGAGTGCTTGCACAAGGAGATATGGACAACTGTAACGGTGCTCCCAAGAAAATCCGCTAAGCATATTGCATGATTACCCGTACCACAAACCGACACAGGTGGTTGGGTTGAGTATACTAAGGCGCTCGAGTGATTCGCGGTTAAGGAACTAGGCAAAATAGTCCTGTAACTTCGGAATAAAGGACGCTCACAGTGAAGGCTGTGAGCCGCAGAGAATAGGCCCAGGCGACTGTTTAACAAAAACACATGGCTATGCTAAATCGAAAGATACTGTATATAGCCTGACACCTGCCCGGTGCTGGAAGGTTAAGAGGAGATGTCATCGCAAGAGAAGCATTGAATTGAAGCCCCAGTAAACGGCGGCCGTAACTATAACGGTCCTAAGGTAGCGAAATTCCTTGTCGGGTAAGTTCCGACCTGCACGAATGGTGTAACGATCTGGGTACTGTCTCAACCGCGAGCTCGGTGAAATTGTAGTATCGGTGAAGATGCCGATTACCCGCAACGGGACGAAAAGACCCCGTGAACCTTTACTATAGCTTTGCATTGGATTTGGGTAACAAATGTGTAGGATAGGCCGGAGACTGTGAAGCGGGTACGCCAGTATTCGTGGAGTCGCCGTTGAAATACGGCCCTTTTGTTATTTGGGTTCTAACTCGCTGGAGCGAGGACATTGCATGGTGGGTAGTTTGACTGGGGTGGTCGCCTCCAAAAGTGTAACGGAGGCTTCTAAAGGTACCCTCAGACCGATTGGTAACCGGTCGTAGAGTGTAATGGCACAAGGGTGCTTGACTGGGAGACTAACAAGTCGCACAGGTAGGAAACTAGAGCATAGTGATCCGGTGGTTCCGTATGGAAGGGCCATCGCTCAAAGGATAAAAGGTACTCCGGGGATAACAGGCTGATCGCTCCCAAGAGCTCATATCGACGGAGCGGTTTGGCACCTCGATGTCGGCTCGTCACATCCTGGGGCTGGAGAAGGTCCCAAGGGTTGGGCTGTTCGCCCATTAAAGTGGCACGCGAGCTGGGTTCAGAACGTCGTGAGACAGTTCGGTCTCTATCTGTTGTGGGCGTTTGAGATTTGAGGGGGCCTGACACTAGTACGAGAGGACCGTGTTGGACGAACCGCTGGTTTATCGGTTATGCCGCCAGGCGTATTGCCGAGTAGCTACGTTCGGTTGAGATAAGTGCTGAAAGCATCTAAGTACGAAGCTTGCCTCAAGATTAGATCTCATTATAAGGGTGGTTATAGACGATGACCTTGATAGGCTACAGGTGTAAAGGCGGTGACGTCATAGCCGAGTAGTACTAATTGCCCGAAAGTTTTTGCCTGAGGTTGTATACCGACTTAGCGATACGTGAGTGAGTATTGTGCGTTTTTATCAAGTCAATGATTGTCTAAATACAGAGATATTTAGGTGGTTATAACGTTGGGGTTCCACCTCTTCCCATTCCGAACAGAGAAGTTAAGCCCAATCGTGCCGATGGTACTGCGTTTTGTGGGAGAGTAGGTAGCCGCCATTTTAAGAGATAGGGTGATGGAGTGAAAGCTTCGTCACCCTATTGTCGTTTATACGGCTACCGAAGCGAAGGCAACGCACCAGCTCATGCACCAACTCACACGTACACACCCAGACTCACACACCAGCTCACAGAAGAGCGAGCACATCCCACCAGCTCACTACAGACGCATACCTGCGAGGTGGGGAAAGTAACCTATATTGCTTCGTGCCGCGACCTATATTAGTTGCCACTCGGACCCATATAGATCGGTGAAGTAACCTATACTGCTTTGTGTCGTGACCAGTACTGCTACGTATTTCGACCATATAGCTATGGAGAAGCACACCCTATAGAGGATGTCTGTGGGGCTGTGTATATGACCTTTGTGTGCTATTGGTGAGGTGCTTTTCGTGCTAAATGTGCCTGCTCAAAGCTGTGCCATAGACCTTTCTTTATAGCCCTCTGGCTAGGGTCTTACATTATAGTTGTTGAGTGTTTTCCTTTATTGTCGTACCTCTGCAGTCGATTTTTGGCTGGTTGCGTCCTGTGAATTGGGGATCACCAGCACCTGAGTTGAGCTTACTTTTTGATTAGTAAGACGTATCTACTCCCTATCTCTATTCTATTATAGAAACTAATTCTTCACATGAGTAAAATGTACTCAATGCTTCCCTCAAAGGAGGCTTACGTAGCGCCCGCACTGGAGCCTCTATACGCTCCATACGGGTGATCTGCTTGTTGATCCTTCGGCTCCTGTCGACTATCGTTTTGATGAAATCCAAGGTTATGAACCAGACAACGACTATTAGTATCTCTCGCTGGATGGGTCGTACCTTCCCGCTACTGGCTCTCGCAGCCATGGGGCTCTTTGCCTCTTGTCGCAATGAAGCGACCTCCGAACCCGTACAGACCAAGACTGCTCAAGAGGCTACTACCTCTTATCGTGAGGGAGATATTGACTTCCCGCTCGCAGCGGACTTCAATATCACCTTCAACGAGGAGACGGAGAGCACGCTCCGTGGTATCTCTGCTACGGTCAGCCCTACGCTCAATGCTAAGGGGCGTCATGGTATCACGCTCCTAATGAGCTTCCCGTACTCTGCATCATCCGCAGCAGTGGCAATGATGAGCCTACCTACTACGAGGCGAAGGCCGTGAAGACGACTAATGGCTACCACATCGAGAAGGAGCGCATCAAGCTACGCTCTGGCTCTGCTCTTGCTCCTGGTAAGAAGTGGTATGTCATGATCGCTATGGGGGACCTATGATAAGGATGCTGGGCAGATGAAGTTCGGTGCCAGCGGTCCTGAAGCAGCACCTGTCGCTACGTCTGCAGGGCGTGTGATGGATATCCCTGCTGTATCACATTGGATGGAGATGCCTACCTATCCCAATGGTCACCCTAAGTGGCCTAAGGACTGGTCGCAGGCTGAGAAGCAGCGTAAGCTTGAGGTCTTCCCTCAGGGCGTCCTCTGCCGTGCGACGCTCAGACTGGATGATGCGTATAAGCAGCGTCTGGGGAGCGAACAGGTTGCCCTCAAGGTGAATACACTGCGTATCGTATCGACTTCTCTGAGCTTTGCCGGTTACTTTTAGCTTGGCTAAGAATGACCTGCCAGCGGTCGACTTTAAGGGCAAGTCAGAACTCGATCGTGGCGGCGCGAATAATGGCAATCTGATGAAGTGGGTTCCCTCTCAGACTGCGGCTACGAAGAAGGAGTTTACTGCGCTCAATGCTTCTACCCCCTGAATATGAAAAAGATCTTCACGGGTGATGTCTTCTCTCTGCAGGGCGGAAGTAGCGCAAAAGATCTTCTCCGACACCTCGGTGGGGGGCTGATGTGAACCGCAATGTAGCACCTGGTATCCCCACGATTCTCTTCTGGGCTATCCCCACGACGACGGCTGGTACGAATCTTCTACGACGCTCATCGCTGAGACGGGTACCAGTAGCAATGCTCGTATCCTCGAGCCTAAGCATACCTATATCTATGGTAAGAAGCATCCTAAGCAGGTGCTCTCGGGGAAGAGCGTCTACTTCGATGCGGGTCTATTACCACCCCTACACGCCACTGGACCACATGGCGGAGTACAATCTCGTGCGTAAGGAGCCATGGCAGTTTGTGAAAGGTGGTCGCATCCCCCAAGGAAGTTCTAATCAGCTTGACACACAGCATGGGGTCAATTCCTTTGCTATGCTGACAATGGGGGAAGTTAAGCAGGTTCAACTATCGCATAATAGTCGAACCCATACCTCTCCTTCTCCCTCAGCAGTGGGAGAGTGTCATCCCCTATACAGGGGCAAGCTGCCGTGAATCTCTCGGGAGCTCAGACTGTGGATAATGCTTCTGTGAATGTGCAGTTGGGGGCTTCATTGAGGGGGACTACGGTCTATTCTTCTCGTCGTGTAGGTAACGTCGTCTATGCTATCGCCTTGAGAAACCTTGGCGGAACAAATAAGTATAGCGTGGCTTACCGCATGAGCGAGTTAATAATCCTGATGCTCCTACAACGGCAAATCCCTACTTGAGTATTAGATATACTCGGGCTCGAAACTCTTACCACTTGAACCCTCAGTTCTCGCTAGCAAAAAGTAGTCCGGAGTTATATGACCGTGCCGCATTCCAAGTTGAGGCAGTTCATCTTGGTGCACACTTTGTTGGCGGGGTAGATGATATTGCCAATGAGACATTTTGGACCGATCTCTCTATGCGTAAGGAACGTCGTATCCTTCCGACCCACTATACTTCCTATGAGGTACTAGGTTGGCGGGCCGATATAACTATTGGTTATCGAGGTACTACTTACTACTGGATTGGAGATTTATCAAAGACAGCTTTATGTAATGGTGCTTACTTCTGGGGGCTGGTCTTCCTGATACACGATTAGGGAGGTTCTCCGCTTCTCCTGCCGTCCCTTCACTACCGAGGAGCACCCTTAATGGGTAGCCTTCTCCGATAGAGAATAATATGAAAGGCCGAGGTGCCGTATGTGCTCAGCTGATGCTGAGTCATGCGGCACCTCGGCCTTTTTATGGGAGATGCTTTTTAGCTGTGAGTGCTACTGAAAGCGCTGGCGGATCTTGTCACACAGGATACGTAGTACCCAGCGCGACCAGAAGAAGAAGTGGAAATACTTCGTATAGAACTCTGATCCGTTGCGTGAGATGGCACTGAGCTGATTGTGGTAGTTCGCGATCTTCTTGCGGTGAGCGAAGGCTCCATCACTATCATAAATCGAGATGCGCAGACCAATTTCTTCGGCACAGCGAATGTGGCGGTAGAGTTCCTTCGGCATATCTTTCGTCACACGCTCGATAGCAAGGCTGTAGGCTATAGGTCCAGTGGTGCGGAGGACTCCCCAGAGGCCTCACCCCTGTTGTAAAAGGATTGTAATTATCAAGGCACTTCAAGACATCGAGAATTACGGCTCGGAGGATAGGATGCCCTGGGCTGGAGATGACGAAGCCCTGATGGAACTCGCCATAAGGGAAGCGATCTCTGGGTAGATCAGGGTAGTATCCGAAGTCCCTTGTAGCAGCCCTCGACATCATTATTCCAGTGGTAGATGATGTTGCGGTCTGATGGGAGGAGGATCTCATCAAGGGGACGCTCCATAGATGACTTGATGTCAAGGTACACACCACCAAGGCTATAGACGATGAGGTAGGGAGGAAGTCTGCTTGAGCAGCTCGGTAGTCGGGGGAGATCATACGGAAATAGCGCAGGATCTCTTTGTTGTAATGTCCAAGGATGAAGCTATCGATATCCTCTTCACTCCAGAGGTGGTACTCCCAATCGGGGTTGATGCGACATATGTATTGGACATTCTCCTTCATTGCATCAGGGAGTTGGTCGGCAGGCTTGCCGAGGAAGATCTGATGTATGCGCTTGAGGGATAGGCGCATCTTCATAGGGGATGTTAGGCAATAGTGCCTCGTAGTCAATTGTATTCTTACTCATAATGGAAGGATATTTGTCTGTGAATATTCGGGGTTACCGGCCGCAGCTAAGGGCGAAGGGACAGTAGGCGCACTGCTCGTCGTCCTCGGTCTGTGTGAAGGGTTGGTCGGTGTCGTAGAGTTCGGCTAAGAGCTCATCTACGAGGAGCGCTTCGAAGGACTCTTTGACTTCCGCATAGGGGGCTGCTACTTTGCTTTGCTTTTTCGCCAATAGGGAAGGTGAGGAGGGATCGTATTTCTTTTGCTTCGTCACAAGCCATCGTTTCCTTTGAAGCGGAAGATAGCAGGGTGGATCATTGACTCGTCGAGCTTGTAGGTCTGAGCCAAGCCTGCGCAATAGATCAGCGTCTGAAGGATAGCCTTGTTCTTAGGATCCTTGAGTCGCTCCTCCCATCTTACGCTCTTGTCCTTGGGCTTGCTGATCGTGAGTGAGGCATTCCCCGTCTTGTAGTCTACGACGCGATACTTGCCATCGACTTGGTCGATGCGGTCGATGATACCACCGAGATAGGCGGTCTGGCCACTGGGGAGTGTGAAGGCGGCATAGACCTCGCTCTCGCTCGCAGCGTAGCTAAAGGATGCGGCATGCGCACTATCCCACTCGAGGGAGCTCACGAGCATGGCGCTCGATCGTCTGGCAATAGATGCGCGAGAGTCCGCTGAGCGGTACACTCGACTTGAGCTTAAGCTCTTCACGATAGGCCTTCTCTACACGCTGCCTGATGTTGCCCTTAGCCTTCAGCTTCTCATCGATCATCTCCTTGGTGATGGTGGTGAAGGTGAGTTGGTCTCCTGTGCTTGGGGCTCTTTGGTAAGGTCTGAGTAGAACTCTTCCATGACGCGGTGCAGTACGGTACCGAACTCATTCGAAGCCAAGAGCAGGCTGGGGGAATCCTCTTCGTGGTAGCGACAGATCGCCTCGTAGTAGAAGCGCAGCGGACAGGCAACGTACTTCGAGAGGCTACTTGGAGAGAGCGGGCGGACGGCCTTACGGTCGGGATCCACCTTGGGGTCGGTCGTCGTACGGTAGACGAACTGCTCCCATAGCTCCCCCTCTTTACGCTTCGAGATACCTGCACTCTCCTTGGCCTTGGCTTCAAGGCGGAGGGAGCGGCGCTTGATGTCGCAGCCGTAGATGTACTGGAGTAGGCTGATGTAGCGGCTCTCTTCGCCGAGGTTGTAGCCGTCGCTGGCGGGCGCTACGACGAAGGTCAGACGCTCGGCACGTGCGATACTCTGGAAGAAGGTGTAGTCCTGCCCCGGGTCTTCTTCGGCGCGCCCTGCAGGAAGGCCGAAGCCTCGGCGGGAGCGTGTGGGGACGAGCGTGTCGCTGTAGTGCTTCGTGGGGAGGGCACCCTCCTGAGCGGAGAGGTAGATCATCGTGGGGAAGTGGAGTAGTCGCGTCTCGAGAAGCCCCATGACCTGCAGACCTTGCAGTGGGTCGCCCTCGAAGGGAATGGTCACAGTCCCCACTAAGCCCTCTAAGAGATGTATCATCGCCTCGAAGCCCAGCACCATCTGATGCTGCTGGATGAGCCCCTGCAGGCGGTTGATGAGGCGCAGGTAGTGGTGGATGAACTCGAGGTCGAAGGACGAGAGCCCTTCATATACGAGCGTTATATCTTGCTCTTCGCCCTCCTCTTCGTGAGTGCTCACTGGTACGTATCTCCTGCTGGGCTGATTGGATGAGGTGGAGGAGTACGGCCTCGATGCGCTGCAGTGGATCGCTCGTCTCGGAGAGCGGGTCAAGGAGGAGGTGCAGGAACTCAGCTTCGGTCTTGTCCGTCCAAAGATCCTTGGCGGGGACGAAGAAGCGCTTGCTCTGGCGGATATGCTCCATGAGGCGTGTGGCCTCGGGGGCGTGTGCCGTGATGAGTCCTTGACCAAGTAGCCCGAGGAGCTGGTCAGCGGGGTAGCGTGCCGAGCTCTCCGAGCGCTTGAGGTTGAAGGAGATGAGCGTGATCCATCGCTTCAGCATGAGGGCGATGGGTGTGCGATCCAGCGGATAGCCGAGGGTGATGTTGATACTGCCGATGTCGTCAGGTATCGAGCTGACGGTGGGGAGAAGGAGCCCTTCGTCGGGCAGGATGATAGCTGCCTCGAGGTTCTCCGTCGCCTCGGCGATGTTCAGCTCTTGGAGGAGCGTCGGGAGTCCCTTGGCCTGTGAGAGGAGGCTGGAGCACTCGATGACCTGTACCTCGTGAGGGAGGTGGTGCGCACGAGCGCCCTCCTTCCACGGGCCATCGACTTGACCGAACTCCTTACAGAGCTTGTGGAAGTACTTGCTCGCAGGGTGGTTGGTGTCGTGTACGACCTCGACGGCAGCGTCCCAGCAGAACTCAGCACGCTCTGCCTTCGTGAGGGTCTTGAAGAGCTTCTCCTCGGAGGGGGTGAGGTAGAAGAGCCCGACGAAGACGAGCTTTTCATCCCCCGCCAGCTGATTGAGTACCTCTTCCTTCGCCTCGGCTGCACGGCGATAGAGTAGCCCGTCATAGACGTAGCCCTCTGCCTGTAGGCTGGTGGTGAACCGCTCATATAGCGGAGCAAGGCACTCCCAGAAGGAGAGAAGCGCTTCTTGTAGCCCTTGTCGTCGTCCTCTGCGATGCTCTGAAGGCTGGGTAAATCGCCCCGAAGCCCTGGATCATCTCGCGGGCTTCTTCGGTGAGGTAGCTGAAGTCGTCGGAGATCTCCTTGATGTCTCTGAGGTTGCGATAGAGGTGGTCGGTGCGCACCAGATAGCGGTCGCAGGTCTCGAAGTCCTTGAGGATAATGTTGCCCCAGTAGAGGAACTCATCGAAGCTCTCGGTCATCTCGCCTCGCTCGGCACGTACCTCGCAGTAGGTCTGGTAGAGCTTGAAGAGGAGCGCTGTCTTGTCGAGGATCTGCACCTGAGGCTGGAGGCTATGTACGAATTCGCTCACCGTCTCCATCCGTGGGGCGAAGAGGGGCGTGCGGTAGCCAGCTGGCTCAGGTGATGGCGGAAGAAGGAGAGGGCACGCTTCGAGGGGAAGATGAAGCGTAGCTTGGCAAGCTCTTCGGCCCCTTGCTGATAATAGTGGGCCGCGACTTGCTTGAGGAAGGGATCGATATGATTCATTAGCGCTTGGCGGTGTTCTTAGGGATTCTCCAGCTCTTCGGCACGGCGCAGGTCTTCGGCTGCCTCCTTGGTGTTGCCAAGGGTGGTATTCAGCTCGGCTCGCAGGCGGTAGAGGGTAGCTGGTGCACGACCTCCGAGGAGCTCGAAGGCCTGACGGATATCGCGCTGGGCGAAGCCACGCATACCCTTAGCCATATACATACGTGCGCGTCCCTCGAGGACCTCGGCATTCTTCGGGAGCTTGTCCGTGAGGAAGGCATAGAGGCGCTCGGCCTCGTCGTAGCGTCCGCGCATCGTCTCCAGCAGGGCATAGCCTATGCGAGCCTTGAGCGAGCCGTCATTCTCCTCGATGATGGTCTTGAGGTCCGCCTCGGCCAAGTCATACTCCTTCGTCAGCAGGTAGACCATCGCGCGCTGGTAGCGGTAGAGTTCATTCTTCGGGTGGTCGCTGAGAAGTAGGGCGAAGTCCGTGAGGGCTGCCTTGTACTCCTTGCGCTGGACGAAGAGCTTGGCGCGGTTGAAGCGCGTCGTCGCTTCGTGGGGATCCTTGCTGAGAGCGGAGGAGAAGGAGAGTAGGGCGGCATCGTCCTTACCCTGCAGGAGCTGAAGTCCCCCGAGGTTGTTGAGGAGCATGGGCTGCAGGGCTGCAGGGGATTGAGTCGCAGAGCCTCTGCGAGGAAGGCTTCGGCAGCAGCGTAATCCCCGCGGTTTCCTGCTGTGAAGCAGGAGTCGATGAGGCGGGTATAGCGGGTGCTATCCATGGGCGCTGTCGTCTGCTCTTGGGCGAGGCACGAAGTGGTGCTAAGAAGAGGCCTATGCAGAGGGCTATGAGGGCAAAAGGAAATTATCTGTCTGGAGCAGGTCATCGAATGGAGTGGGGGAGGGCTAAGTAAAGGAGCCTCCCTATCTATCAAAGATACTGCTCATTCTCGATATAGCATACGTCTTGATCCAGTAGAGGGAAAACGCTATTCCCGTGAAGAAAAAGTAGCGTCCTGTAGTGCTTTTCTGCTGTCCATGCACGTAGTCTTAAAGACCAGGTGCGTAAATCCGAAAGACTATGTACGTGGATTTAGGGACTACGCACATAGATTCAGCTTATCATCCATAGGGTCCGCCACTTTTATTCGTCCCCATGAGAAGTCATACCACTGCTATTCCTTGATTTTCCTCCAGAAGTAAATCCTGTAGAGCACAGCTTCGTGGGGGGAGATCGTAGGGGTGGCTGATCAGGTAGGCTCCTTTGCGCCTGCATAGATGGCTTATGGAGTGGGTGTGAATATCTCCTTCCGCCCCAGCCGTGGGGGCTTTTTATTAACTTTGCACGGGTAATTATAGCCTTGCCTCACTGGGCAAGCCCCTCCCTATAAATATATTATGGTAGAAGACGAACTGCTTGGATATGATGATACCGCTTCGGTGGCCTTCATCCGCAACTATATCCCCCAGGAGCTCAAGGAGCTCCTCTCTGATGATGATATCGTTTACTTCGTAGACCTCATCTATGACTACTACGAGAGCCGTGGCTATCTGAGTGACGATGATGCCGATGATGAAGAGCCCATCGAGATCGATGAGGACGAGCTGGTCGACTATGTCGTACGCAATGCCCAGAAGGATGGGGTAGGGAAGTTCGATCCCGACCAGATCCGCTTCGTCGTGCAGGGTGAGCTCGAGTACTGCGAGAGCATTAACCTCTTCGACTAATCGCCTGTGGGAAAGAACAAGCTGGCGAAGTTCGCCGAGATGGAGACCTTCCCCCATGTGCTCCAGTATCCCTTCGCGCGTCTGCAGCAGGAGGCCTTCCCCTTGCGCGGGCGCTGGCGTGAGGACTTCTTCCACAACGACCGCCCCATCGTCTTGGAGCTCGGCTGTGGTAAGGGCGAGTACACCGTAGGTCTCGGTGAGCTGTATCCAGAGAAGAACTTCATCGGTGTGGACGTCAAGGGCGCTCGCATCTGGACGGGTGCAAAGGCTTCGCACGAGGCGGGTATGACGAATGTCGCCTTCCTGCGTGGGGAGATCGAGTCCCTGACGAGCTTCTTCGCTCCTGGAGAAGTCGATGAGATCTGGATTACCTTCCCCGACCCGCAGATGAAGAAGGTGACGAAGCGCCTGACCTCTCGCGCTTCATCCGTCGCTATCTTGAGGTACTGCGCCCTGGTGGCTCGATCCATCTCAAGACCGATAGCCCTTTCCTCTACACCTATACTAAGGCTTTCATCGAGCTGAACCATCAGGAGATCCTGACCGATACGGCCGATCTCTATGACGGTGCCTTCGAGGATAAGATCCTCGGGATCAAGACGTACTACGAGCGTCAGTGGCTGAGCCGTGGTCTGACGATCAGGTACCTCCACTTCGTCCCCAAGGAGCCTGCTGGTGGCTTCGTCGAGCCCGACATCGAGATCGAGCCCGATAGCTACCGCAGCTTCAGCCGCTCACGCAGAGTCCAATAGCACTACTCCTATGTCCATCACACTATATCCCAACCTCATCCTCGACGCCCTGCGCCGTGTCCGCTACCCAGGTACGGGTCAGGACTTAGTCACGGCCGGCATGGTCGAGGACGATATCCGTATCGAGGGTATGAAGGTGAGCTTCTCGCTTATCTTCGACAAGCCCAACTCCCCCTTCATCAAGTCGGTCGTCAAGGCCGCTGAGAAAGCCATCCTCACCTACGTCAGCCCTGAGGTCCAGATCGAGGGGAATATCAGCGTGAAGGTCCCCGAGGTCGTACCTCAGGATAGCCTACCGTTGCTGCCGAAGGTGAAGAATACGCTGGCGATCTTCTCTGGTAAGGGGAGGCGTCGGGAAGAGCACTGTCTCGGCGAACCTCGCCGTAGCCTTAGCCCAAGCAGGGTATAAGGTCGGGCTGCTGGATGCCGATATCTTCGGCCCTTCGCAGCCTAAGATGTTCGGCTGCGAAGATGAGCGCCCCGTCCTCGAGGACGTCGACGGGCAGGAGCTCATCGCACCTGTCGAGCGCTTCGGCGTGCGCATGCTCTCTATTGGCTTCTTTGTCAATCAAGGAGAGTCCCGTGCTCTGGCGCGGTAGCATGGCGAGCAACGCTCTCAAGCAGCTCTCACGGAGACGAACTGGGGTGAGCTGGACTATCTGCTCATCGACCTGCCTCCAGGGACGAGTGACATCCACCTGACGCTGGTGCAGACGCTGGCCTGACGGGCGCACTCATCGTCACGACACCTCAGCAGGTAGCCCTGGCAGATGCCATCAAGGGCGTGGGGATGTTCCTCGACGAGCACGTACAAGTCCCCATCCTTGGGCTGGTGGAGAATATGGCATGGTTCACTCCTGCCGAGCTCCCACAGAATAAATACTATATCTTCGGGCGTGATGGTGGTAAGGAGCTGGCTGAAGAGCTGGATATTCCTCTGCTCGGGCAGATCCCCCTCATCCAAAGTATCTGCGAATGTGGTGACGGTGGTGAGCCCATCGCCACGCAGCGCGATAGCCTGATGGTATCTACTTCCGCACGCTGGCACGCAATGTCGTCGAGCAGATCGAGCGTCGCAACGCTGAGCAAGCTCCGACCCAGCGCGTAGAGCTACAGAAATAAAAGAAGACGCTATAGAGCAGTGGGGCGGTCTGTCGCGCACCCCTTCGGTCCTCGGGCTGAAGGGCGTGTGAGGAACGTCCGGGCAACGCAGAGCGCCATACTTCCTAACGGGAAGCTATCCGCGAGGGTAGGTAGGTGTAACAGAGAATGACAGCCACGGAGGACTCGCTCCCCCGTGGTGATGGTGAAAAGGTGAGTAAGAGCTCACCGGGTGTGTAGCAATACATGCTGCCGTACATCCTATGGGTTGCAAGGTCATGTAAACCGACGCTACGAGGGTTGCTCGCCCCAGTCGGAGGGTAGACCGCACGAGGTGGTAGGTGACTACCATCCCAGATAAATGACAGACACCCGTCGGGTGGGTGACCGCCCACGGGTACAGAACTCGGCTTATAGCTCCACTGCTTCTATTGCGCGCTTCTTCTTCATATCCCTCTCATGGTAGCGGGTGTGTCCCTGCTCCCATCCTCCCTTCCCTCCCGACGAGATCACTTATCCTATCCTCATTACCCTCATTCCATGCCTAACGTACTGCGGCATATAGAGGCGCAAGCCCTCGCTGCTTGGCGCTTTGTGACGCTCGATATGTGGCGCCTGACATGCGCTTCGCTCGCAGCTCCTACCCGTCTCGGGGTGGCGACGCTGCGTGTGCTCTACATGACGATACAGGCCTATATCGAGGAGGGTATCGGTTCGCTCGCGGGTTCGCTCACCACACAGCACGGTCCTCTCGCTGGTGCCTATCCTGGCGGTCATCATCGGTATCGCTAAGGGCTTCGGACTGCAGGAGACGGTGCGTGATGCCTTGATGCGGGCCCTCCCAGGGCATGAGGTGGAGTTCGGGAAGGCCTTTGCCTACGTCGAGAACTACCTATCGCAGGTGCAGGGTGGCCTCTTCATCGGTGTCGGTCTGGCGGTACTCTTCTACACGGTGCTGATGCTGATCTCGACCATCGAAGATGCCTTCAACCGCCTCTGGCAAGCACCCTATGCCCGCCCTTGGTCACGCCGTGTGATCAACTACCTCGGCGCCTTCATCCTCTTCCCGCTACTACTCACCATCTCGAGCGGTACGACGCTCTTCCTCTCCACCCTGAGTAATACCTACCTCGGTGAGCTGGGGATCATCTCAGCCCTCACGACACAGATCCTCGGTCTCGTGCCCTATGTCCTCGTGACGCTCGGCTTCGTCTGTCTGTACTTCTTCGTGCCGAACGTGCGGGTACATTTCATCCCCGCCCTCATCTCAGGGCTTATCGCGGGGATTGCCTTCCAGATCTTCCAGGCTCTCTACATCAATGGGGTGCTGTGGATCTCACGCTACAACGCTATCTACGGGAGCTTCGCTGCCGTACCACTGGCGCTCCTCTGGATCCAGCTTTCTTGGATCATCATCCTGCTTGGTGCGCAGATCTCCTACTCCATACAGCACGTCTGGCACTTCACCTCGCCTCCCAATAGCCGTCCGCTCTCGCGCCGCTATGCCGATACCGTCTTCATCGCCCTCGTGGCACGTATCACGGCACGCTATACCTCGGAGGATCCCGAGCCTTACCGTGCGGAGACCTTGGCTGCTGCCTGCGACCTTCCGCTGAGACAGACGCAGGAGGCACTGAGCCAGCTGACGCGTATGGGCGTACTCATCGAGGTGAACTACGGCAAGGACGAAGTCATGGGCGGCTACTACTGTCCCTAACATCGCGCCCGACCGCCTCACGCTCGGTGTGCTCCTCGATCATATTGATCGCTTCGGTGGCGAACTCCTTTCGCTCAAGCTCAACGGCGTGCACGCTGCCGCATGGCAGGCGCATGCCCGTGCCTATGCTGCTGTCCGTGAGCGTGCGGACGTCCTACTGCGTGACCTCGTATAGGCCACTCCATCGCTGCACTGCGCTTTGTACCCTCCGCGAGGTGTAGCAAACTACGATTGCTTATGCAGACACTTATCAAGATATTCTTCATCTTCCTCTTCTACTGGATGGGCGAATTTCTCTCCTATCTGATGGGGGGATTTGTACCTGGTAGCGTCCTCGGGATGCTCCTTCTCTTCCTGGCGCTGCAGCTGAAGCTCGTCAAGGTGCATCAGATCGACTCTCCTGCTCGTGCTCTGACGGACAACATGGGGCTCTTCTTCATCCCTGCTGGTGTGGGGCTGATGGCGCAGCTGGATACCGTGGTGGCCAATTGGTGGGTCATTCTGGTGGCGGTCATCGTCAGCTCTATCCTCGTCATCGCTTCGGTGGCCTATGTACAGGATCAAATGGAAAGGAGGCGTAAGTAATCATGCTCGAGCACTTCTTCCATAGCGAGGTCTTCACGATCACGTTCGTCATAGGCCTCTACCTCATCAATATCAAGATCCATCGCTGGGTGCAAGTACCTGTACTGCACTCGCTGCTGCACCCTGTGCTGATGACAATCATCGAGCTGATCCTCATCCTCACTGCTCTGAAGGTCCCCTACGAGACCTTCCGCGAGGGGAGCCGTATGATTCACTTCATGCTTGGCCCCTCGGTCGTCGCTCTCGGCTACATCCTCTATGAGCAGGTGGCGCATCTGAAGAAGAACGCGATCTCTATCATCGTCGCGATCACCATCGGTGCTATGGTGGTATCGGCTCTATCGTCGGTGTCGGTCATCTACTCGGCGTGAAGAGCTCGCTCATCGCTTCGCTTGCACCGAAGTCCGTGACGACGCCTATCGCGATGGAGCTGGCTGGTAACAACGGTGGTATCCCCGGGCTGACGGCGGTCATCGTAGTCTGTGCGGGTATCATCGGTAGCATCATCGGCCCTCCGATCATGAAGCTGATGAAGATCAAGAGCCCCGTGGCAAAGGGCTGGCGATGGGTGCTTCATCGCATGGTATCGGTACGGCTGCAGCCATTCAGATGGGCGCTATCGAAGGCGCTCTGAGTGGGCTGGCAATCGGTATCATGGGTTAGTGACCTCCATCCTCCTGCCGCTCTTTGCTCGCTGGTTCGGCTAAGCATACGTCCCCCAACTCGCTATCACAAGCCCCGAAGGCCTTAGGTCTTCGGGGCTTTTTAGTACCAATTCGTAGCCACCCACCGTCTATTTCCGTAGAGCCAGTATGTCAATCTCTCCCCCTGTGTAGTAGGGTTGTGCATGGTTTTCACCAATTTCATCGAGCTGATGAGTGAATAACAAATAACACTTATATTTGAATGGTTTCTATTTGCATTGCGCAAGTAGTTGTAAAGCAAAGTTAAGTATAAGCGTAATTATTCTCACAACTAACCATGACTCCTAAGAAACTATGGTATGCACTGGCGGCAGTCATCCTGCTGTCGTTCGGTGTACTTGGCTTCTTTGGGCTGGAGATCTTCCGCACGATGCCCCCTTCCCAACGAAGGTGGTGACGACGGATGGCACGACGCTCTTCGAAGGTCAAGACATTAAGGACGGCCAAAACGTATGGCAGTCCATCGGTGGTCAGACCGTAGGTAGCGTATGGGGCCACGGGGGCGTCATCGCTCCCGACTGGTCCGCCGACTACCTGCACCGTGAGGCTGAGCTCCTACTGAAGAAGTTCGCCGAGCGTGACGGTCTGGACTATGCTTCACTCCCGCCGCTGAGCAGGCTAGGTATCAGGTCCTCCTGCGTGAGGAGTGCGTAAGAACACCTTCGACGAAGCGACGGGCGTCATCACGTACTCGCCGCTGCGTGCTGAGGTCGCTCGCGAGCTGGGTGCCTACTACGCAAAGCTCTTCCTCGGCGACAATTCGCCTGAGTTCGTCAAGCTCCGCTCGGCCTACGCCCTGCGTGATAAGAGCCTCGAAGATCCCCCGTAAGATGGAGCAGATGAGCGCTCTTCGCTTGGGCTTCGTGGGTCTGCGTCACGAACCGCCCTGGTACGGATGTCAGCTACACCAACAACTGGCCTCACGACCCCACGATCGGCAATATCGCTCCCACGTCGCTCCACCTCTGGTCGGGCTTCAGCGTGCTGATGCTGCTGACCTGCGTCGGTATCCTCGTCTACTACTATGCTCAGTCGAAGGAAGACGAGGTAGGCGTCCTGCCCACCTCTGATCCGCTGCGTGGTATGAAGCCTACGCCCTCGATGCGCGCCACGACGAAGTACATCTGGATCGTGTCGATCCTCATCCTCGTGCAGATGGTCCTCAGGGGCGATCACGGCACACTATGGGGTCGAGGGTGACGCACTCTTCGGGCTGCCTATTCAGGACTTCCTCCCTCAGGCGGTATCACGTAGCTGGCACGTCCAGCTGGCTATCCTCTGGATCGCTACCTCTTGGCTGGCTACGGGCTCACATCGCACCTGCTGTGTCGGGTGTCGAGCCCAAGTTCCAGCGCCTCGGGGTGAATGTGCTCTTCGGCGCACTCATCTTCGTCGTCGCTGGTTCGCTCGTCGGACAGTGGCTCGGTGTCATGCAGAAGCTCGGCCTCATCGAGAACTTCTGGCTGGACACCAGGGCTACGAATACGTAGAGCTTGGCCGTCTCTGGCAGGTCCTGCTGCTGGTGGGCCTCGTGCTGTGGCTCTTCCTTATGATCCGCGCACTGATCCCCGCTCTCAAGCGCAAGGATGAGAATCGCCACCTCCTGACGCTCTTCATCATCGCCTCGCTGGCTATCGCCTTCTTCTACGCTGCTGGGCTGATGTACGGCCGTCAGACGCATATGGCTATCGCCGAATACTGGCGCTGGTGGGTCGTCCACCTCTGGGTAGAAGGCTTCTTCGAAGTCTTTGCTACGGTCGTGGCTGCCTTCCTCTTCTGCCGTCTTGGGCTGCTACGCATCCAGTCGGCTACGGTCTCGGTACTCTTCTCGACGATTATCTTCCTCTCGGGGGATCCTCGGTACCTTCCACCACCTCTACTTCAGCGCTACGCCTACGGCGGTGCTGGCACTGGTGCTACCTTCAGCGCTCTGGAGATCGTGCCGCTGGTACTCATCGGTATGGAGGCTTACCACAACTATAAGCTCTCGAAGTCTACCGAATGGATCGAAGCCTATAAGTGGCCTATCTACTGCTTCATCGCTATGTGCTTCTGGAACTTCCTCGGGGCAGGTATCTTCGGCTTCGCTATCAATCCTCCTATCGCACTGTACTACCTGCAGGGGCTGAATACGACAGCTGTGCATGGTCACGCTGCGCTCTTCGGGGTCTATGGTATCCTGGGTATCGGGCTGATGCTCTTCTGCCTGCGTGGTCTCTACCCTGACTACAAGTGGAATGATAAGCTCATCGGTACGGCCTTCTGGATGATCAATATCGGGCTCTTCCTGATGGTGACGGTGAGCGTCCTGCCCATCGGTATCCTGCAGGCGCACGAATCGATCACGAATGCCTACTGGTCGGCTCGCTCGGCAGAGTTCATGCAGCAGGATCACATGCAGCTGATCCGCTGGATGCGTCATGCCTGGTGACCTAATCCTCGGTATCGGGGAGCTGCTGCTGGTGGTCTTCATCTTCGGCCTGCAGTTCCGGCTGGTCGCAAGGGACGCGTTAGTCCCTTCACTCTATTTCGATAGCAGAGGCTATCACTGCTCCCATGGGAGCAGTGATAGCCTCTGCTTACGTTTATACCCCGCTTACGGGAGGATGCTCGGTGTACGAATAGGGGAGGGGGTGTGAACCCATATGATGAGTGGGTAGAGCTGTATAGGATGGCGAAGGATGCTATATAGCTTTGGACTGATTCCTATATTGGGTTGTTGCTCATGAGGGATAAAAAGTTGTGACGAGTGGCAGATAAGTTTGGGCTACGTACGTGGACGATAAATCTACGTGCGTGGATCTTTGGATTGTGCCTGGCCTTTAAGACTACGTGCGTAGATAGAAGAATACCACTATGGGAAGGTGCTTTTTTCTTCACGAGAACAATGCTTTTCCCTTCGCTGGATAAGGGGAATACGCGCGATAAGGCAGAGGGCTTGTGTATCACTCGGAGAGGTATATCGAGTAGGGCATGCGCCCTTGATAGGCTTGGTGTCGAGGGCGGGGTGAAGGCTTCTCTGCGGTCACGATGAATCCGTCTGGCTGTGTAGTTTAGGTCGCCGAGAGTGAGTATCTTTACATACGTATAGGGACACTATTAATTAAATATAAAGACAAATAATATGGCACTATTAGATGACCTCGTGTGCGCCACGCCACGAAGGCTCTACGACCCCACCAAGAAGCTCCGTGAAGAAGACCTGATGAAGATCGTCGAGGCAGCACGTCTGGCTCCCACGTCATCGGGCCTGCAGCAGTTCCGTCTGATCGTCGTCGGCAACCAGGAGCTGAAGGAGAAGATGGTCGAAGGGGCGCTGAACCCCTGACTGCATGCGCGAGTGCTCGCACGTCATCGTCTTCGCTGCTTGGGATGAGTACACGCCCGAGCGTATCGATGAGATCTACGACCTGACGACCGATGAGCGTGGTCTGGTACGTGGTCGCTTCAAGCGCTACACCGATATGCTGAAGGAGACGTTCGGTAAGATGCCTAAGGAAGAGCAGTTCCAGCACGCAGCTAACCAGAGCTTCATCGCCCTCGGTCTGGCGCTGGCACAGGCAGCTGAGCTGAAGATCGATAGCACGCCCTATCGGTGGCTTCGACCCCAAGCCAGTCGACGAGCTCCTCGGTCTGCGTGAGAAGGGCCTGCGTAGCGTCTCGCTCCTTTACCTCGGCTACGCTGACCCCGAGCGCGACTGGCTGGGTAAGATGAAGAAGGTGCGCAACTCGATGGAAGAGTTCGCGACTTCATCTAATGACCGTTACCTCCTGTAGAGTATACACCCATGCGGCCTATCCTAGCAAGATAGGCCCATGAGGGTCATATGTACTACGTGGAGTTTATCCCGTTGATTAATGACGTATTATTCCTTTTAGCATAGCTTATACCCTGTATGCCCAAGCATATCAAAGCCCTGAAGTGCCCTCACGTGGTAGTACGCGCGACGCTGATTCGAGAAGATCACATCGCTGCGATAGCCGCTCGACGGAGTTTTTCTCGACTCGGACGATATCACCATCCACCATACAGTACGAGACGCCTCTAGTCGCACGGATGATCCCTTTAGCTGTCTTGCGGAAGCAGATGACCGAGCATCCCAAGCGCTCGGTCGCTATCATCTTAGGGACACTCTTCGCTTTCTTTCATTATCTTCCTCGGCAACTATTTCTCAAGCCGCTCTATGGATCGTGTCGCTGAGCGTATCGCAAAGGATACTCCCTGCCTGCTGGTGCAGCTGCATAGAGAGCGAATGTCTTATGATCTAAGAGCCTCTTGCTTTTTACGAGTGCGTCCGCGTCCTGTGGTGATGATCTCATGGGACATGTCATCCGATGAGATCGAGTTGGAAGGAGGCTAAAGGATTTGTTCTTTTGGTCGATGGTGAGACAAATAAGCTCTCAAGGAGATTGAAATACCGGATATTAAGGGACGCTTTGATTTTTAGCGATGTGTGCCAGTTTGAGGATGGTCAAGTCTATCTGATTATCAATAAGAAGCTACCTTTATCATATAGATCGTTCGAGCTGAGATAAAGGGAGCCCATGGCGAAGACTTCCCTAACCACTCGCAGCTACATGATGGATTTGCTAGGATAGAGTTCGCCTATCGCGATGAGGGCGATGGCTTTAAGATCATGACGAATCTGGGAAGAACTATCTTTTTCTATCCCTCGGCAGGCAAGCTCTATACCGAAGATAGCAAGCGTAATGCATACACGGAGAAATTGCCTTCACCGAAGGTCTACACGCGCTTTGCCTTCTCGACAAATAACTTTGAATACGAGGATCAACAAATCCAGTTGGTACGCTATCGTACGCTTGATCAGATGGGCTATCCCCTGCTTCTCTCCGACCTTTGGCTGGCAAAAGGATTATGGGGGCTCTGGCGTCTTCACTGAAAGATCTCCATTCCGCAAGGTTTTTGTCCTACCCTACCATATGCAGATCTCACGCATGCAGGGCTATGAAGACCTGACTCCAGGAGCTTATTACTTCTCACCTGAGGTCCTCTATTACTCTGAGGATCAAGTCCTCATCTCTTTCCTTCCCACGGCAGCTCCTGATGCTTCGTCTCGATCCAGTGCTTAGATGCTCAGACGGGAAAGCTCCTTTGACGCTCTCCGATGATGAGGAGGGCAAGGAAAAGCTTGGTCGTGTCCAGGGGGTATCGCTTTGCAGGAGGCTACTTGCTCGCTGGATATAATACGGCTTGGCTTATCTCCAATGCTGGTAAGCTCGTCAGTAGCACAAATTACGGAGAGCTTATTAAAGGCTAATTACTCCACTTATCTAACCTCATATACTATTTCATGGGTCTATTCAATGTTTTTCAGAGGGCAGCTAGCGCAGGTCATCCAGTGGGATGATCCACGCCCAGGCGATCTCTGGTATCGCTTCCCTCCTCACTTGATGAAATCAAGGACGGTAGTAAGCTCATCGTGGCTCCTGGTCAGGGTGCGCTCTTGTCTACGAAGGCAGAGTCGCGAGGTCTTGACCGAGGCAGGCTCCTTCCAGCTCAAGACAGATAACCATCCCTTCTTCACCACGCTGGTGCGTCTGCAGTCAGGGCTTTGAGAGCGAGCATAAGCTCCAGATCTACTTCTTCCGCACTACGCAGATCGTCAATATCCCATGGGGAACAGCTTCGCCTATCCTCATCGTCGACCCTGATCTACAAGGTGCCTGTAGAGCTCGGGTGCATGGGGTCTCATGCCTTCCGTGTCGCTGATCCCAGCCACTTCTTCACCCAGTTCATCGGTGCTGGTGTCGCTAACTACGAGGTAAGCACCCAGAGTGTCATCGTCGAGCGTGCCTACCAGCAGATCGCCTCTATCCTCCATGCGCATCAGTATCCCATCACAGAGATCGACGGCCGCCTGCCCGAGATCTCCGCGAACTCCAATCTACGATGTCACCCATCCTCAGCGAGCTGGGTATTGAGCTGACGGATGCGTATCACAGGCACCCACTATGATGAGGCTACGAGCCAGCGTATCGCTCGCGCGGCAGACATCACGGCAGAGAGCCTTGCTGCCAGTGAAGCGGGTATCAGCTACGAAGAGATGCAGCGCCTCGAAGCTCTGCGCGATGCTGCTCGTAACGAAGGTGGTATCGGTGCTGCAGGTCTGCAGATGGGGCCTCGGTCTGAGCTGGGCAAGAAGCTCACCAGACCGTGAATGGCGAAGAGCCTGCCCGCAACCCTGCTCCCGAGGCTCCTCAGGTGAAGACCGAGGATCTCGGCTCTGATGACCCACTGCTTCGTCGCCTCACGCAGCTCAAGCTCCTCCTCAGTGAAGGCGTCATCACGCAGGAAGACTATGACAAGAAGAAGCAAGAGCTTTGATCAACTCTAACCCTCAGATAGATCCAACTTATGAAGTACATCTTTGGCGGCATCATCACGCTGCTTCTCCTGGCCACGCTGGCCTTCTATCTCCTTGGGATGTGGGGTGTCGAACTCCCATCACCTCTGCTGACTCAGGTAAGGCTTGGATCACGGGGCCTCGTCGCTAGGGGGCTCTTCGGTCTTCACGGTCATCCTGCCTTCTTCTTCGGCGGTCGCTCCAACCGCTACGACAAGTCTTCGCCTCTATCGCTCAGCGCAAGAAGGACTAGGACTAGTCCTCATAATACGGCCTCCATCCCTACCGAGAGAGATGGAGGCCGTGACCTATTTATTAGCTTATTAGTCGGGTGTCAGTCTATCCCCAGCACTAGGTATTTTTGTGGGTAGGTGATCCATAGTTGTAGTTTCTGTGTTTAACTTTGTGTAGACCCAACAGAACAAGATCCCTCGCTCTACCGAGGAATCGCTCGAGAAAGCTTCTCTCCGCTCGACATGTAGCCCTTTTCCTGGATCCTTTGACGGGTGAGCTATGCTGGGTGGACTACGCCTTGCTCTGTTGTTGGTCCGATTCGTATAATCAACTTATAGCATACATGAAGAGTATTATTTGCCGTATGGCACTACTGCTGAGCCTTGTCCTCTGTGGCCCTTGGGGCAAGCTCAGGCACAGCACTCAGCGACTCACGGGAGTATCGTGGGCACCGTCGTCGACGCTTCGACCACGAATCCCTTCCCAATGTCCAGGTCCTCATCAAGGGGACCACGATCGGTACGACTACCGATGTCCATGGAGCCTTCTCGATCCAAGGCCTTGCTCCGGGCTCTTATACCATCCAAGCCCGTCTCGTAGGCTATGGGGTGGAGGAGAGCCGTGTCGGGATTGAGGCTGGGCATAGTCGCCACCTAGACCTCTATCTCCAGCAGCAGAGTATCGACCTTGATGGGGTCGTCGTCTCGGCTAACCGTCAAGAGACACTTTCGCCGTCACGCTCCCAGCTTGGTCACCGTCCTCTCGCAGGAGATCTTCAAGAAGACCAATTCGGAGAACCTCAGTCAAGGTCTCCGCTTCCAGCCAGGTCTTCGTATCGAAGACAACTGTCAGAACTGTGGCTTCAACCAAGTGCGTATCAACGGGCTTGAAGGGGCCTATTCTCAGATCCTCATCGATAGCCGTCCTATCTTCAGTTCGCTTGCTGGCGTTTATGGTCTGGAGCAGATCCTCGCCTCTATGATCGAGCGTGTCGAGGTGGCACGTGGGGGTGGATCAGCCCTCTTCGGTGCTAATGCCGTCGGTGGGGTGATCAATGTGATCACGAGAGAGCCTCTGCGCAATACCGCTAGCCTTCGCCAGAGCTATACTTCCTTCGAGCAGAATAAGGGGGCATACACCTCGCTGATGCCTACGACCTCGTTCAACGGTTCGCTGGTCAGCGAAGACCGCCGCTGCTATGCGATGATCTTCGGTCAGCATTCCTCTCGTGGGATCGTGGATGTCGATGGGGATGACTTCACCGATATTCCCGAACTGAAGAATAGAGCCCTGGGCTTCCGTGCCTACTACAAGACGGGCATCTATGGCAAGCTGACGGCTGAATACCGCTCCATGCACGAATATCGTCGTGGTGGTGATCGCCTAGTGAAGCACCCTTCCAGGCTCGTATCGCTGAGTATCTCCAGCACTTCGTCGATGGGGGAAGCCTACGCTTCGACCAGACAACCGCTGAGGGCAACGACAGCTTCAGTCTCTATGCTTCCGGGCAGAAGGTCCTGCGTAAGAGCTACTATGGTGGGGGTGACTATGCTGATGAGCTTCTGAAGCCACTGATCAAGCTCCCTCGTGGTAATGCCCAAGGCACCGACGAGGAGAAGAAGCAGGCCGAGGAATATCAGAAGGCTTATGATGATGCCCTCAAGGCGCTGACAGCCTCATGGCGAGACCAAGGGCTTTGACTTCCAGGGGGTGGTACCTATGTCCACAAGTTCCCCAAGGCGCTGACCCTCACAGTAGGGGCGGAAGGCGCTTACTCGACGCTCAACGATAAGAGTGGCTACCGTGCTCATGGGATTGATCAGGTCACGACGACTTGGTCGCAGTACGACCAGCTGGAGTATTCTGACCGACCGTTGGAATTTCCTCCTGGTGGGCCGCTTCGACTATGTCCGTTTGACGCAGGGTGGGCAGAAGAGCATTGATCCGCTCCTCATCTTTAGCCCCAGAGCAAACGTACGCTTCATCCCACGAAGGACCCTCAGTCTGCGCCTCTTCTACAGCGAAGGCTTCCAGCTCCTCAGTTCTTCGATGAGGAGATGCACGTCACGCTGGCGGGTGGCGAGCCCAAGGAGCGTGTCCTAGCGAAGGACCTGAAGGAAGAGCGCCTCGTAGCCTCAGCGCTTCCTTCGACTGGTACACCACGCTGGGGAAGGGCTGGCAGCTCAACCTCATGGGTGAAGGCTTCGCTACCTGGATCCGAGACAAGTTCACTCCAGACAACGAGGATGGTGTCCTTGACCCCAAGACGGGGCGCAAGGTCATCACGATCATCAATGCTCGTGACGGGATGAGCAAGGTCTATGGCCTGAGCTTCGAGGCTCGTCTGGCGTACCAGCGCCTCTTCGACCTGCAGGGCGGTGTGACCCTACAGCGTAGCCTCTACGGGCAGGACAAGGTGCTCTTCGATGCCGATGAAGACAATCCTACGCAGGCCAAGGTCACCACACGAGACTACGAGCGTACCCCTAATCTCTACGGCTATTTGACCGCTACGCTTCGTCCTACCTCTGCTCTGAGCTTCGTCCTCTCAGGTACCTATACGGGCTCGATGAATGCCCCATACGGCCTATACGAAGGTGTTGGGGATCTCAACCTCCAAGCTAATGAACTAGACGCTCAGGGACACTTCGATGTCGTGCGTGATGGCATGCGCTACCGTGGGCAGAATGCAGGGTCAGCTTACCTCTACAAGGCAAAAGCCCTTTGTTGATCTTGACTCGTGTAGCTATGCTTTCAGCCCTCACTCGCTGGTGAAGCTTACGCTGGATGCTGGTGTGCAGAACTTCCTCAATGCCCATCAGAAGGATACCGATATGGGCCCAGGGCGAGCTGGACTACATCTACGGGCCTAACCGTCCTCGTCGCCTCTACCTCTCAGCGACCTTCGATATCTAAGAGACGATTGCGCAAGCAGTGAAGAGCTGGTTCAGCAATGCTCCCACATAGAGTATATGGGTGTAGGTGAACTATATAGGAAGCAGTCCAAAGCTATATGCTTGGACCGCTTCCGTATAGCTTTGGGAAGTGATCTATATTAGGTTGTTGCTCCGCGAGGGATAAAAAGTTGTGGAGGAGTGGCAAATAAGTTTAGGGCTACGTACGTGGCCTCTAATATCTACGTACATGGATATTTAGATTGACGTGCCTGGTCTTTAGGGACTACGTGCATAGATGCAGTGAAAAACCACTACGTGAAGGTGCTTTTTCTTCACGAGAACAATGCTTTCTCCTCCGCTGGATAAGAGGAATACCGTGAGCGAAGGGCTTGTGTATCACTTCGGAGAGGTATATCGGGAGCTGGGCACGATGCCTTAGCACTCTAAATAGAGGGCAGGACTCCTGCTGCAACACTCATCTAGCAGACATACGCTCTCATCTAGATCACGGCCTCCATCTCACTCGGTAGGGATGGAGGCCGTGACCTTTGTCCTTGGTAGCTACTTCTTGCAGCGCGAGAGACCACTTGCGGAAGAGGTGCTTGAACTCATCGGCACAGAGGCGAGAGAGCCCTCAGATTGTCGATGAGCTTCGCCGACGACGATCATCGTCGTCAGGGTGAGCTTTGTTCTCGTGGACGATCTGTGCGAGGTCACGCAGTACGCCACGGTAGATACGCTGGTCAGGCCACGTCAGGGTGATAGCAGGCTGCGACGGGCGTATCCTCGGATAGTGCTCGCGAGCTGACGCTGTACATCGTCGACGATACCCTGCGCTGAGGAAGATGCACATCGTGCCTGTGAGCGAGCCAAGAGGTGAAGCTGCTCGTCTCGGCATCTTCGTGCGGCCTTCGCCACGCGTCAAGATGATGGTCTGCGTCTTCGAGGGATGGTGAACTGCGAGCGGAGCTCCCGCAGCTGCCGCCTGGAAGGACGAGATCCCTGGGGTGATATGGTAGCTCATCCCATAAGCACGAAGAAGCCATCTGCTCCTGGATAGCCCTGCAGATACAGGGGTCACCGGTGGAAGGCGGGCGACGATGAGGCCCTGTCGTAGAACTCCTTCATCAGAGCGAATTGTCCCTCGAGGTTCATGTCAGCCGAGCTGCGTACCGTCGCACCTGGCTTTAGCGCAGAGCGTCAGGGCACGAGGGACGAGGCTTCCCTGCACAGAGGATGAGGTCAGCGATCTCCAGCCACTGACGACCACGGATGGAGATGAGGTCGGGGTCACCCGACCTGCACCGATGATCTCGATATGTCCGCGACGTTCTGCACTGCGCTCTACAGCCAGAGCGAAGGTGAAGTCATTGCCATTGTGGAGCATACCCTTCTGCTTCTCCAGCACGAGACTACCGAGGAGGCAGCATAGCGTGCCGTGCTCAGCTACGCCCCATACGCCCGTCACCCGTGGACCTTCTTCGAGGGATTAGCGACCCCTACGTCTGCCAGGTCGGCTGCGGTGCAGATCCGGGAGGAGCTGGAGGTCGCGGCGAGCTCATGCAGGAGCGGCTCGTCCTTCTGAGGTCGATGGTCGCCAAATGGTGGATGGCCTCGGAAGAAGCCATGACGGCGTACTTCACCGAGGATATAGCTGACGATATCCTTGGGGTCGCACTGATAGCGGCAGCCGAGGCCGAGACTCAGTACAGGTGGGATGAAGTGTACGACGGGGAGTAGGTCTGGTCTCCAGAGCTCGGTAGGGAGACGACGAGGAGCAGCGTACTCGAGAGACGAGGGATAAGCTCCTCACGCCAGTAACAGACGTCGACATGGTCGGCCTCGGGTACGCTCCAGCTCGCTCCGTACCTTGTCCCACCTCGAGGAGGAGGGCGTCTTCCCCATTGCAGTATAGAGAGCGATGGGACGGTTCAGCCTCGGAGCCGGCCTCTGGTCACCCAGCCATAGCGGCGAGAGAAGAGATCCAGAGCCCACAGGCCTGTATTGTCAGTCTGCGTGCTGATGACGGCCTGGCACCGAGGAGGGAGGCGAGGTCGCGCGTCAGCTCGTTGGCACCGCCGATGTGTCCCGAGAGGACGGAGACGACGTGGCGCCCCGTGCTGTCGATGTTGATCACCGCTGGATCGGTGTACTTGTGCCCGATCAGTGGAGCGATGCTACGCACACAGATACCCATAGCACCGATGAAGATCCACCCTTCGGAAAGCGGTGAACTGCTCGGCTACGAACGACTGGATATGATCGATGTGCTCGACCCTTCCCAGGATGAGTGGAGAAGAGGCGAGTATTGGGATAGTTGGATAGGATCGGCTTAGCCGTCTGGATCCCTTGGGGTGAGACGGCAAGGATGGCAAGAGTCATAGAGGAGGTTTTGTGTAGTGATATGGGGATTAGCAGCGAGCAAGGATGCGTGCTACTGCTTCGTGGTCGATGTCTTGATCTTCACCGAGGAGGGTGCCCGCTCACGGAAGCGACGGACGACCTCTTCAGCGTAGGTCATCTCCGAAGCCACGCTCCGCGAGACGCGCCTCGAGACCAAGCGAACGGAAGAATGCTTCTGTCTTGTCGATGGCCTGAGTGATGCGTTCGTCCTCACTACCCTCGGTAAGACCCCAGATGTGAGGAGGCATACTGCGGGAGCTTGGCATGCTTCCCTTGCCAGCCTGCTCTCTGAGGAGGGCGGGTAGGGACGATGACCAGTGTGTGACCATGCGTTAGCCTCCGTGAGAGCCGTGATCTCATGCCCTATGCGATGGGTCGCCCAGTCTTGTGTCACGCCCATAGAGATGAAGCCATTGAGCGCCATCGTCGCCGAGAGCATGAAGGTGGCACGTGCATCGTAGTCTGCAGGCTGAGCCTTTGATCTTGTCTGCCTCCTCGATGAGGGTGAGTAGAATGCCTTCTGCCCAGCGATCCATGAGAGACTCTCCCGACACGGGTGAGGTACCGTTTCACGACGTGGATGAAGCTATCGGCGATACTGCACGCCATCTGGTAGTCGGGTAGGGAATAGGTATAGCTCGGATCGAGGATCGAGAATAGAGGATATTCGTTGTGAAAGCCGAACTTCTCATGTGTCGCTTCGCTGGAGATCACGGCTCCACGGTTCATCTCTGAGCCCGTAGCGGGGATCGTCGCACGGTGCCAAGAGGGAGGGGTCTGGACGCTTCGGTCAGCGCCATGTAGCATGAGATCCCAAGCATCACGCCCGAGGGGATAGCATTGACGATAAGCTTGCTGGGCATCAGGACACTCCTCCGCCCACTGCGAGGGACGAAGGTGACTCCTCCCGCTTCCCTGAGGGCAATAGCTCACGCAGGTCTCTACCTTGGGGTTAGGTTCGATGCCCCAGAACTCTCTACGGTCTGGAAGCCACTGAGCTGACTGATGACAGCTTCGTAGACACCATTACGCTTGACGCTACCTCCGCCGAAAGTGAGGAGGATCTTGGCATCTGAGGGAAGGAGCTTAGGTAGCTCCAGGATGCTGTCTTTCGCCGAAGACGAGCTTGGTGGGATTGCAGAAGGTGAAGTTATTCATAGGGCTTTACTTGTTGGATAGACGTTACTTGTCTGAAGAGATACGGTAGACTTGGGCCGTGGATCTCCTGCTGGATGCGGAGGAAGTCTGCTTCCTGCAGTGAGCGATTAGAGAGTAAGTGTAGATCGACCCAGGGAGGTCTGCTCCATAGGGTGGCTGGCAGTAGTCGAAGGGCTGTACGGTGAGTCCAAAGCGGTGCATAGAAGGCTAGGCGTCGCTCTGCCATCGGTGAGTAGCCTGCTGGTTCGGCTTCGAGGACGATGGGATATTTGTCATCGTAGAGCTGTCCCAGCAGATGGAGTACCCATTACCAAGGCCTTGTCCTCTTCGATTGGGATCAATGACAAGGTACTCAAAGTAATGTGATGAAGGTAGCTCCCAGCCTACGACGAAGCCCACGACCTCGTCATCGGAGAGGATGAGCTGAGCTACATGCTCGCAGCGCTCTGGGCCGAAGAGCTGGCGTCCACGGACGACGCTCTTCGGGAGGGAAGGCTTCTCATAGATCTGTCGCTAGATGTGCTGAGGCTCTGTCCCCAAGGGTATAGGGTATAGCTCGATGGTAGGCATGACGGGTCAGCAGGAGTAGCGGCGTGGGAAGCGCAGGAGGATCGAGAGCAGTGCGCAGCCACCCATGATGAAGGGATAGTAGAGGTTGGGGACGATGTCCATAGGCGACACACCTGCGAGCTTCGAAGCAAGGAGGAGCTGAGCGCCATAGGGGATGAGCCCCGCACGAAGCAGGAGAAGGTGTCGAGGATACCGCTGTCTTACGAGGATCGAGGCTGCACTGCTTCGTGATCTCACGGGATACCTTGCCCGTGGTGAGGATAGCGATCGTATTGTTTGCCGTGCAGAGGTTGGCGACAGAGACGAGGACGGCGATAGTCAGCTCAGCCCCACGCTTGCCACTGATGCCACGTGTGAGGTGCCTGAGGAGGTAATCGATACCGCCGTTGTAGCGGATGAGCTCGAGTACACCGCCTGCCATCAGCGTCACGATGATCAGCTCGCCCATGCCCGTGATACCACTGCCGAGAGCGCCTATCCAGTCCCAGGCGGATAGCGTACCTGTAGCCCAGCCCGACAGCACCGCAGGCGATGATGCCGAGGGTGAGGACACCCAGCACGTTCATCCCAGCGACGGCCGCCACGAGGACAAGGAGTGGTGGGAGGGTGAGGAGGAAGAGCCTCGCCCGAGGGACGTACGGCAGGGGAGCTCCAGTCCGACGACGAAGTAGAGGACGAGAGCGATGATGGCGGCTGGTAGACGATGGCGATGTCTCGCACGGAACTTATCCTTCATGCTACAGCCCTGTGTGCGGGTCGCCGCGATAGTCGTGTCGGAGATGAACGAGAGGTTGTCGCCGAAGAAGGCGCCCCGTGACGACGGCGGCTACATAGGCATTCGATAGCCCGAGGCTCTCACCGAGCCCTGAGGGCGATGGGCACGAGGGCGATGACCGTGCCGACACTCGTGCTGATGGAGAGGGAGATGAAGCACGCCGCGATGAAGAGCCCAGGGAGGAGGGAGCGAGGAGGGGAGGAGCGAGAGGATGAGGTTCACGGTCGCGCCAATGGCACCCATACTCTTAGCACCTGTAGCGAAGGCACCAGCCAAGACGAAGATCCAGATCATCAGGAGGATATTCGGTCGGAGGCGCACGTGAGTACTGGCGGATACGCTCGAGCTTGATGCCGCGGGTGATAGCGACGGCATAGATCGAAGCTACGGTGAAGGCCACCGTGATGGGCATCTTATAGAAGTCCCCTGCACAAATCGAGGTCAGTAGATAGACGGAGAGGAAGACGATGAGAGGGCTCAGACCGAACCAGCCCCATCGCTTCGGCGAAAATGTAGGGGTATCTTGCTGCATGCGGGAGGGAGTAAATGATGGAATGTACGTCGTGCAAATCCCTTGCACAGTGGCACAAAGGTACGCATTCTATTCCGACTATCTGGCGGATGAGTGCTCAGTATGCGCAGTGCCCCGCCCTCAGATCGAGGGGCGAGGCACTGCGTGAGGGGGACGCTCGTGCAGAGTGCTGATCGTGAGGGATTATCGTAGGGCGGCGAAGAGGTCTGCGAGCGTCTTCAGCGAGTTCTCCTTTGAGTCGATCTTCAGGCTCATCTTACCATCGAGATTGGTGGCCGTGAAGCTCAGGGACTGGAGGACGCGGAAGGACTTGGCCTTCGCCGATGAACATCTGGAGTAGATCAGAGGTAGGAGCCGTCGTCAGAGCTTCAGGTCGATGTAGCAGAAGTTGTTGCCTTCTTGAGCGAGCTGTATTCGCTGTGCTTCGTGAAGTTCTCACCCGACGTCTTGAAGAGCAGTTCTCACCCATCCCGCCAGTAGCCATGATAGGTCACACCATCTTGGTAGCCGAAGAAGAAGGGGCCTTCGTTACGCGATAGCGGTGCTCACCACCGTCCTGACGTATCTCGCCAGAGTGCTCCTTTCAGCCTGCTGATAGAGCATATCCACGAGCGTAGCATCCTTCGTCTTGAGGTAGCCTACGAGGCCGAAGTCCGACTGCTCCGCTGATGTGGGGGAAGGTGAAGCGATCTCTCTCCGAGGGTGGGGACGATAGCTCGATATCGACGCCTCCTCCTGAGCCCGAGAGTGTTTCTCGAGTCAGGGAGCTTGCTGTAGTGCTCGAGGAGCTTCTGTGCGCTGATCGTAGCAGCAGCGGTCATGTAGCTATCCTTGGGAGGTACTTCACGAGGTCATCCTGTACGGGACTTGGGAGAGACTTCCTGGCGAGCTTCTTGAGCTTCTTGAGGATCTCCTTGTCTCGCTACCATAGGTCATGGTACCCACGACTTCGCCCGTCTCGAAGGAGACCGAGTAGATGCATAGCACTTCTCATATCGATGCCATCGAAGTTGGTGGCATCCGAAAGGCCTACAATGTTCTCAGTCATTGATTTGCCATGGCTGGAGTCCAGGAACTTTGCCAATCGAGAGGACACCGCGGATATCGCCCTTCTGGTCCTCGAGGTCACGGGAAGGCTGTAGCTACATAGCTCTTGTCCTTGGTCTGGCTGAGGTACTGCTTTTATGAGCTGCTTTCGTCTCTTCGATGGTCGACTCGCTGGTGTTGAGGGGAGATGAAAGCTCTGTCATTGAAGGCGTAGACCGTGACATTCCCTGAGACATGATAGGTAGAGATCGGGGACTCGTGGGCTGTCGTGCGCTGGTCCCTTCGATGGTGTCGTACTCACTCATCGTATTCGACATCTTCAGCTCGGTGAGTCTTCGTCGATATCGAAGAAGATGCTGTCCTCGCCTTGGAGAGCTGCAGCATCCTTGTTGCGGAGCTTACGAGCTTGTTCACGCAGGCTTCGAGCTTGCTCTTGTCATCGACACGCAGGAGGTAGCCGAGGCTGACCTTTTCATTGGAGAAGAGGAAAACGGGGCTTTTGAGGTCGACACCGCTCTTGCTGGGGTTTTGGATGAGCCTTGCAGTAGGTTTCGGCCTCTGCTGTCGCTCAGCATCTCGGTGAGATCGCTTGCAGCCTCGCCATCCTTACTGTTGGTGACGCCGGCTTTTCTTGGCCATAGACTTGAGGTCGAAGGAGCATACTGAGAAGGCATCAGCAGGCAGGGCATGCTGGTAAGCTTGGTCCTTGCTACAGCTGGAGAGCCTGAGGGCAAGGACTGCTAAGAGGAGAAGGTAATGTTTGATCTCGTTTCATAAGTCGCTATGATGTGAGTTAATTGGGGCATCTATATACTGCAAATATAGGGATATATCCACTAAAAAGAGGCAGCTACGCGTGATCACTCTGCTGTTAGCTCAAACGGGCATTTCCTCCTCCTATTATCCTGAGAGCAGGATGTCGCTCAGCCGAAGAGTAGAGCGGGAGAATGGGAGAATAAGGGTGCTTTGTTAGTGCCTGACATTCAGGGGTATATTGCGTCGCTGCCTGAACTGTGGAGGAGGGGGATAGCGACCATATAGGTCTCGACGAACCTATATAGGTCACTGTCGAACCAATATAGGTCGCATATATCGACCTATATAGCTTCGCTCTCGACCAATATGAGACCGTTGCCCGCGTAGGGATAAAAAGTTGCTGGACGAGCGGCAAATAAGTTTGGGCTACGTACGTGGCTCTAATATCTCACGTACGTGACATTTGGACGTACGTACCTAGTCTTTCAAGACTACGTGCATAGATACTGAAAAAACCACGTGAAGGCGCTTTTTCCTTCACGAGAAGGACACTTTTCCCTCGCAGGATAAGAGGAATATATGTGATAAGGCGTAGGGCTTGGCTCGGTCACTCGGAGAGTGTATCGGGGAGCTGGGCGCACGATGCCTTAGCACTCTAAATAGGGAACAGGACTCTGTGCAACAATCTCAATATAGGTCAGCCCACCGACCTATATTGGTTCACATCACCTCCTTCGGGGTGTGTATCCTGGTCTCGGGGGGAGATGAGGGTTAAAGCGCTTAGATGCACTACCTTTGTGCTATCATTCATCTCCTTACTACGAGCGGGGAGTCTCCCTGCTCGCTCTCGACCCTAAGCCAATGCATTGACCCAACTCCTCTCTGACCGCCGTCTGGGTGCAGACCGCGCAGAGCGCCCCCAGTCGCGGGGCTGGGCACGAAGCGACTTCGAGCGGGACTATGACCGCTTAGTCTTCTCGCCTGCCTTCCGTCGCCTACAGAATAAGACGCAGGTCTTCCCACTACCAGGGAACATCTTCGTGCACAACCGCCTGACGCATAGCCTCGAGGTGAGCTGCCTCGGGCGCTCGCTGGGCAACATCGTCGGGGAGGTGCTCTCCGAGCGCTATCCCACCGATCGTGAGACACCCTTCCGCTCGGGGATCAGTGCCATCGTCAGCGCTGCGTGTCTGGCGCACGATATGGGGAATCCGCCCTTCGGACACAGCGAGAAGCGTGCGATCAGCGCTTACTGGGCGAAGGCCCGGGGAAGCGCTGGGAGCTCTGGTACGTGCTGAGGGCGGACGCTGGAGGACTTCTCTACTTCGAGGGAAATGCGAATGCCTTCCGCCTCCTGACACATCAGTTCCGTGGTCGCCGTCCTGGGGGCTTTGCTCTGACGTATAGCACGGTGGCGAGCATCGTGAAGCATCCCCATAGTAGTCTCTGGCAGGAGGGAAGAGTAAGTTCGGCTTTTTCGCCACCGAAGAGAGACGATGAAGGAGGTCGCCACAGAGCTGGGGGTCGAGCGACGCACCGCCTCAGCGCTGAGCTATGCCCGCCATCCGCTGGTCTATCTCGTGGAGGCTGCAGACGATATATGCTATCAGATCATGGACATCGAGGATGCAGCGAAGCTCCACATCCTGAGTCGTGAGGAGGCACAGGCTACTCGGCCTCTTCTCCGAGGACGAGCCGTGGAGGTCCAGCAGGCCTTCGGCATATCACCGACCCCAACGAGCAGACGGCTTACCTGCGCTCCAAGGTCATCAACTCTCTGTCGAGGAGGCTGCAGGTATCTTCCTTGATACTGAGCGAGATCCTCGCGGGACCTTCTGGTAGCCTCATCCATCACCTCGAGCCACGCACGAAGGCAGCCTACTGAGGCCTGTAGCCAGGACGGCCTATGCCCGCATCTATCGGGCCCGCGAGGTCGTCGACGTCGAGCTCGCAGGGCATCGTATCTTCACCGCCCTCTCGACCAGCTCCTCGAGGCACAGCTCACCCCGACCATCAGTACAGCCGCACGCTCTCAGTCGCGTAAGCAGCCAGTATGAGATGGGGCAACCCACGATGTACGGACGCATCCAGAGCACGCTGGACCATATCTCGGGGATGACGGATATCTACGCCCCTCGACCTCTATCGCCGCATCACGGGGATGAACCTCCCTGCGGTCTAAGCCCTCGCTTCTCCCTCTTGAACCTACATATAAATAGGGTGTAGAGGCTATAATGACTACCTTTGCACCGTCATCCGACAATCCACATATATCTCCACGATATCATACATCCCATCATGTCTATCAATAAGCTATATCCCCTGACCTTCGAGCCTCTCTTGAAGGAAGTCATCTGGGGCGGCAGTGCTATCCGCCCATTCAAAGGCCTTACTCCCGACGATAAGAAGGTCGGTGAGAGCTGGGAAATCTCTCACGTTGACGACAATTACTCCGTCGTCGCAGCTGGCCCGCTCGCTGGGAAGAACCTCGACGAACTGATCCATACCTACGGCGAAGAGCTCGTCGGTAAGAGCGTCCTCGAGCGCTTCGGCCGTCGCTTCCCCCTGCTCATCAAGTTCATCGACGCCCGCGACTCACCTCTCATCCAGGTGCATCCCGATGATGCCCTCGGTCTCAAGCGTCACAATTCCTTCGGGAAGACCGAGATGTGGTACGTCATCAACGCGACCCCAGGAGCTAAGCTCTATAGTGGTTTCGCCGTGCAGTCTTCGCCCGAGGACTACGTGCGCCGCATCGAAGAAGGTACCATCGTCGAGGCTCTCGCCGAGTACGAAGTGAATGCTGGTGACGTCTTCTTCTTCCCCGCAGGCCGTGTACACGCTATCGGCGCAGGCTGCTTCATCGCCGAGATCCAGCAGACCTCCAATATCACCCACCGTATCTACGACTACGATCGTACGGATGCCGCAGGCAACAAGCGTGAGCTTACACCGAGCTGGCGAAGGACGCCATCGACTATCACCTCGAGGACGACTACCGCACGGCTTACACGCCCCAGGTAGATGCTCCCGTCGAGCTGGTATCTTGCCGCTACTTCGAGACAAACCTCCTGGACCTCAATGCGCCACTCGCTCGCGACTGGTCTAAGCTGGATAGCTTCGTCATCTACATCTGTATGGAGGGTGGCGTACGTCTGACGGATGCTGACGGCACGGTCGTCGAGCTGCATCAGGGTCAGAGCGTACTCGTCCCAGCTTCCAATCCTTCGCTCACCCTCACACCCGTGGGCAAGGTCAAGCTCCTCGAGACCCACATCCCCGCAGCTGCAAGCTCTCGCAGCTATGGCTGCGCGACCTTCTACCGCATCAAGGAGGTGGCGCACCAGCTCGGTGAGCCCGTCTCGACGGTCCGCTACTGGGAGACGGTCTTCCCACAGGTATCGCCTCACATCTCGCCTAAGGGCGTGCGGCAGTACACCGAGCGGGATATCGAGACGCTACGCACCATACAGCTCCTCCTGCGAGAAGCGATGACGATCGAGGGGCGAATGCCCAGCTTCGCGCCCGTCAGTCCTCCTCGAGTCGCGCCGCCGACACGCTGCTCCGCCTACGGCAGATCCGCTCAGCAGCCGATGAGCTGCGAGGCACTCGGCTAATCGCCCTCGCCGTAGCCCGCTGAATAGTTGATAAAGTAGCCCGTGCTCCCACATCGAGGCACGGGCTATGCTTTTTGTGGCGCTTAGTGGAGGCTATGCTTAGCGAAGAGACTCAGGCTGTGCACCTATGACGGATGGAGAGCGTATTGATGAGCGCCGTGATGAGGAAGATGCTGACACCGATGAGGGCGGTCGTACCAAGCCCTCCGCTCACTTCGTCAGAGAGCAGACGCTGGCTGCCTCGATATAGTAGCCAGCGGGCATAGGCCACAGCGACGAGGCTAAGGCCGAGGACAGCACACTGCACGATGAGCGTCAGCGCGATGTAGGGGGCGATGACGGCACTACGCGTGTAGCCGAGCAGTAGGAGATCCTCGATCTGTCGCGTATTCTTCTGCAGGAGCAGGCATATCGAGTAGGAGCAGATAGACCGAGAGGCGGAGATGAGCATCCTGATAGTTAAGACGAGCCCCCGCGAGGAGTCGCAGGAGATACATCGATTCGCCTGATGCCAGGCGCTCGCCTTCGCCTCATAGTGGTGGTCAGCAGGTAGAGCGTGATGGCTGGATCGGGAAGGACTTGACCCGACGATGAGGCGTGTCGAGGGGCTTCGGCACCTGGAGCCAAGCGCTTGTTCATCGCCTCGAGGAAGGGTAGGGGGACGAGTAGCGTATTGAGGCGGTTGGAGAAGCCACGATACGGCCACGTAGCTGACTTCTTCGCCAGCACTCGAGAGGTCGAGCTGGAGGGAAGGCTACTCATCGTCGCCCGGAGAGAAGCGGGAAGGCCTTGGCTCTGTGCGAAGGCAGAGTTGTCGCCCGAGGTAGTTGCGGGATGATGATAGGCACTCATCGCTATTCGGGATCGTACTTCCAGTCCTCGGCCTTCACGTCGAGGAACCTTCGGGCACGGCTTCGAAGAACATATAGGTCGACATCCCGATGCCGAGCGTCAGGCCCAGCTGACACACGGAACTTCGAGGGGAGGAAGCGTCCCGACACGCAGGGCAAAAGTCTTTCGCTTCGATAGCTCTTCGATTTTTCGCTGGCGGAGAAGCTGTTGCTTCTTCCCGCCGAAGAGCCCGCCGCGTACCCTGCTTGCTGATGATGATGTAGTCGCCCTTCATGAAGCGGTCTGCACCGAGGACGCCTCGTCGCATCTTTGCAGAACTGGCACCCTGAGTAGGGATGATCGCCATGCCGATGAGGTTGGCGACGAAGAAGCCGAAGAGCTGCAGTGGGCCTGATATGACGGCTCAGCAGGCGTATGACAAGTCTATTCTATGGGGCCATAGCTGGTAGGTGGTGATACTCCAGCGGTAGGTGCTTGCCACGGAGGTGACGATGACGGAGGCGCCTTTGGGCGGTGGCTTCGGCGGGTGATGAGCCCTGCGAGCGTGCGGCCGTTCGCCCTCATCGAGGTGGGCTGATGGGCTCGTCGAGGAGGAGGAAGTCGAAGGGCTGACAGAGCGAGCGGATAGCGGCAGGCGCTGCTGCTGCCTGAGGGACAGCAGGCGTGCGGGGCTCTTTGAGCTTTGTCGGCAATACCGAGTGCCCGAAGTAGCCTCGATAGTCTGGGCGGTCCTGTGCCCTGTGAGCTGGTTCTGATCCACACGTTGTCCCGCGCGTCAGCTCGCCGAAGAGGCGCATATCCTGGAAGAGGAAGCTCAGGACTCACGTCGGATGCGCCCCCAGGCCGAGGCGGAGAGTGCGCGGATATCTTGCCCGTCGAGGCGATGCGCCCCGAGTAGTCGCTACGCCAGCCGTAGACGAAGCTGACAGAAGGACGACTTACCAGCGCGGAAGAGGCTTCTATGAGATAGTGCTTGCCCTCGCTCGAGGCTGAGCTCCTGTCGCCAGATCTCGAGACGAGATCGGTACGCTCACGAAAGACCCCGGCAGGACTTGGGAGAGGGTGATTTGCTGCATGAGAGATGGACTCATGCTTAGTCGCTTGTATTCTTGGGGAGGGAGAATGCGGGTCTAGTGCGACTGCACCTCGTGATTATCAACGTGCAAGATATGGATTATCGGCTTATGATGCAAGAATAGTCCCTTCGTGGGGGCGAACCCCATCACGGGAGATTTTTCTTGCTCAGCGGAGCAAAATCTACATTCCCGTGAAGGAAAAGGTAGCTTCCCTCATAGTGCATTTCCTTTGTCTACGCACGTAGTCTTAAAGACTATGTACGTAAATCCCAAAAGACTACGCACGTAGATTTTAGAGCCACGCACGTAGATCAAACTCATCAGCCATTCGTCAGCAACTTTATTCGTACTGCAGGAAAATCATTTCGCCTACTGCTTCCCTCGCTTTTTCTCCGAAGCGATGGATCTGAAGTGGTACTATCGTATGATGCTTGAGCGCAAATAGTCTTTATCTTGAGGGTAATGTGCGAGGCCCGAAGCAGAAATGCTCTGGCCTCTGCACGTTTGATACTAGTAAGCTACGGCTAAGAGCGACGCAGCACGCGAGCATAGGGCAAAGGACGATCAGAAGTAGACCAGCGCCTGTACCCACAGCGTGATGTACTGCGGTAGGATGTCGGAGAGCTGTGCGCCCATACTGTTCACGGCGACGAAGGCTTGGACGCCTGGCGTCGAGGGGATGAGATACCCCAGCGCACGCAGTGGCCCAGGGATAGCCGACAGAGGCCACGACAGCCCCGTGAGGAAGAGGAAGGGCACCGAGGTGAAGACCCAGAGGATCATCGCCTTTTCACGGTGGCGCGTCAGGAGACCGCAGCCGAGAGAGAAGAAGATCATCGCCAGGATCATCGGCAGGAAGAGAAGCACATAGGGTCGTGAAGTCCGTCAGCTGTGGTAGGCCGAAGAGCCAGGGTGCGACGACCAGCGTGAAGAGCGACGTCACCGAGCAGAGGGTGAAGTAGCAGATCGCACGGCCTACGAGGAGGCGCATCACGCCGACGTAGTGCCCACCGACGTACTGCACAGGGCGTGCTCAGCCCGCCACGCTCACGCTGCGTACCCGACATCATCGCGATGCCGATGAGGAGCGTCTGCTGATGATGAGCACCAGTACCCCAGGCAGGAGGAAGCTTTTGGAAGCTCCTTGCGGGTTGTAGGGCACGACCCATTCGCTCGATGGGCGCGACGGAGATGCGTGTGGCTCGCTTGAGGGCCGTAGGTGGCGCTCCGCTTCGATTTCGCGCCCCATCGTCAGCGCTACCTCGGTCGTCGCCAGAGAGAAGGCCTTATAGTAGAGTGCGGAGACGAAGGTCGCATGCAGGTCGACGTGCGCTTGGCGCCCGCTCATCAGCATACGGTCGAAAGTCCGCGGGATAATCAAGATGCTGTAGGCACGCCCTCCCCGATGAGGCGGTAGGCCTCTGACTCCCCAGCGACATGAGCTACCACACGGCCATCGGGCGAGGCATCGACACGACGAACGAATTCGCGTGAGTGTGCCGTGGCTCTTTATCGATGACGACCAGTGGTGCCTCCCGCACGACTTCGCTCCCACAGAGGGCGGAGTAGAGGAAGCGATAGGCGAAGGGGACGACGAGGAAGAAGAGGATGGCCCCTGCTGTCGGCGAAGATGTGACGGAACTCCTGAGGCAGACCTGCCAGAGGTCACTTATGCGGGAGTCTGAGAGATCGGATGATATTCATAGAAGCATCAAGCGATATAGCCGATATTCAGGAGGTACTCTCAGACGAGCAGCATGATGAGCGGCAGGAATATGAAGGCGAGTAGCGATATATTGAGGGAGCGAGTCGGCGAAGGGTGCCCTGATGAGCGCCTGATTGATCCCTTGCGCGGAAGTAGTCGCAGGGGAAGATGAGAGCAGCGCCTGCATCGGTGCGATCATCGAGCTCACGGGGATACCATCCCTCGAGATCGAGAAGGACAGCATCCCGAGGAGGCTACGAGGCTCATACCCATGCGGGAGTACGGGGGATCAGCGAGATGAAGAAGATACTGAGGGCTTGAGCTGCCAGCACGAGGAAGAGCATGGCAAGCGCCATCGGTGCCCAGCCCGACTGCAAGGGATAGCCCATCCAGCCGTAGAGGATACCCTGATGATCCAGCCCGAGAGGGACGAAGAGGATGGTCTGCGTGAAGAGCTGTCGATGAGCGCACGGCTCATCGAGCCTTTAGCCAGACGAAGCTATTCGCTCGCCGTACCGCGCTGATCTCGAGACCAATGCTGTACGAGGTGAGGAGCAGGATCATCAGCTGCAGGATACCAGGAGGATCGTCGTGGGTGAGGTAGGCCGAATAGTTCAGCCAAGGATTGCCATCACCTCATTGCGCACGACGATGGGCTGCACGGTAGCTATGATCTCCTCCATCGTCTTGCCTCTTGGCTTGGCCGGTCTGAAGGCCGACCTTGGCCGAAGCAAGCTCGGAGAGCATCTTCATATCGCGGAAGGTGAAGCTCCCAGCCATCAGGCAGGCGCTATTGGTATAATAGTGAGCTTGGGCTGACGTGCCGATCCCGCACCCGCCTGTAGGCCGGAGGGATGTGAAGATCGCATAGACCTCCCCACGGCGCATCGCTCGAGCGCCTCGGGCATCGAGGCAGCTTCGAGGGCCACCTCAGAGCTCTGGAAGGCGTCGAGGCTACGTGAGGGCACGCGAGGTGGGGTGTGGTCTTCGTCCACGACCGCTACGGGCATATTGGTCGGGAGTCCCTCCGCCCATCATATAGAGGAGCATGAGGGTGACCAAGAGCGGTGCCCTGAAGATGGCGAAGAGGCAGATAGGGCGCGTCGTGAGGTAGCGGAGTTCGCGCTCAGTACGGCACCCAGACCTGTCTTGGGGGTTGACATCTTAGAGCTGACCCTTGTCCAGTACGATCGTCATACCCGCCAGCAGGCCTTCGACAGGCTGGGTGGGCTGAGCAGTTACTTCGAAGGTGCGCAGGTCGTGCTGGTCGCGGGGCTTCGTAGCCTTCCACGTAGCGTAGCTCCCCATGTCCTTCATCTTCGAGACAGTTAGCTCGACCTTCTAACCGCCGAGGGCGGGGATGGTGCCGTGGAGCTTACTGCCCTGACGTAGGCCGGCGAGCTTGTCTTCACGCACAGCGAAGAGGACACGCACGGCGCGGTAGTCGGAGATGCTCATGATAGGAGCGCCCGTACCGACGAGTTCGCCCTGATGAGGGTAGATCTCGGAGATGATACCGTCGACGGGAGCGATGAGCGCACCTTCCTTGAGGTAGGCATCTACTTCGGAGATGGCACCAGAGGCACGATCAACGAGGGCTTGTGCTGCCCACTTGTCTTCACGCTGCGCCCCATTCATAGCCATGTCGTACTGGCTGCGAGCAGCACGTTCGGTAGCGCGCATGGCATTGAGTTGTGCGGTGGCCTCGTCATACTTCTGTGCTGGCAGGACGCCTTCCTTGTACAGACGCTCGACACGTCGAAGCTCTTTCTGCTACCCGAGACCTGCTCGGCCTTCGCCACAGTTCGTAGGCGCTTCCTTCTGCTCCTGCGAGCGCCAGCCCTGTGCCCTTCTGGCTCTGGGCTTCGGCAGCGGACTTAGCGGCCTGAGCTTGCTCGAGCTTAGCGAGGACTTCGGGCGAATAGATGCGTACAAGGGTGTCGCCACGATGTACGCTCTGGCCTTCGCTGACGAGGAACTCAGTGATACGACCTGGGACCTTGCCCGCGATGCGTACTTCATCGACCTCTACTTGGCCGGTGATGATATCCTCCTTCTCACCGAAGAAGATGAAGCCAGAGAGGGCTAAGAGGACTATAGCTACGACGACGATACCGACGCCGAAGATGATACTTTTCTTGGACGATGCATTGGCAGCCCCGTTCTGCGGGCTGCTGCGGGTTGAGTACCATCTGTTTTATAGGGCAAGGATATTCTTCAGTTTGCTTTTCGGAGAGGAGGACGTGGATCTGTGCGTCGATGAGGCTGTCTGTGCGCTCATCCAGGCGGTCTGCGCCATAGTATAGTTGAGCAGGGGATGACGCCTCTGTAGCCGACTTCGGCGTAGCGCATGTTCTCACGCGCCATCTCGACAGCCTTGAGAGCCGTCTGGTAGGCACGGCGAGCATCGTCGGCCGTGCGGATTGCCTGCTCATCTGCAGGGTGATCTACTGCGGGCTTCGGCGAGCTCGAGTTGCTTGACACGGTGCTCGGCCTTAGCCTGACGACGGCGGAAGGAGCCATGAGAAGAGGTCGGAGATGGGCACCCTGAAGCTACGGCGCCGAGGTAATACTGTCCGCCAAATTCTTCTTCGGGCCATTAGCTATTGGGGATTCGTAACTCGAACAGCTGGCGAAGCCGTAGACCTTAGGCAGGAGCTCTGCTGTCTCCATACGCACGCGCGCTATAGATGGTGTCGACCATACGCAGTGAGCGCACTTCGCTGCGGCGCTCGACTGGCGGCGGGAAGGTCCTCGCCTGCAGGCGCTCAGTAGGGAGCGGGGAGGGCAAGCTCGATCTGTCCTTCGTCCGCCAGATGGATGTCAGCAGAGGACTCTAGCCGCAGAGGTCAGCCAGGAGCATCTTCGAGAGCTCGAGGCCATTCTGTACCTGACTGCGCTTGACCTCGGCTTCGCTGAGCTCAGGCGGACGGAGAGGCTGTCGGCCTCGTCGCTACACCGGCTGCGATGGAGGCATCTGCACGCGCACGGTCTGCGCTCAGTAGGGTCACGAGCTGGTCGAGCAGGCGGACTTGCCGTCGAGGGAGATGATCTGCCAATAGGTCTCATCGACCTTTCGTCTCGATCTCCGTGGCAGCTGTCTCACTGGAGGTTGCCCTGGAGCTGCTCGATGAGTGAGGCCATCTGCAGCCTGTGGTGATCTTTACCACCGAGGTAGATGGGCTGGATGGCAGTGACGTTGCTACCCATACGTTGCGCAGGTCGACGGTGCCGAGGTGACGCAGACGATCGGGGATGAGGAAGTTGAAGGAGCCCAGTGGCTTGTCCCAGTCAATGAGGTGGAATTCTTCTGCATGTGCAGGTAGGCTCCGCGAGCCGTCACCTGAGGGAAGAACTGTGAAGACCTCTGCTTTGCGGGCGTGGGCAGCTTCGCGCTCGGCGTCCTTTTCTGCTGGAGCACCCTGGCTGTGGGTCTGGCCATTTCAGCACTCGTCGAGGGTGAGCTTTCTGGGCAGAGAGCAGCGACGTGCTGGCCACGAGCCCTGTGAGGAGGAGGGCTATACGCTTGGTGCGTACTGATAAAACGTAGATCCATTATAGCTATTTTTTATTCTACTTAGTCTGGGAGGGGCTGCGCTTGATCTGGCAGGTGATGCGGCCGAGCGCTTGGCGGATATTCTTCGGGTGCATGATGATCTTGCAGGCTGGAGGGTCGCTTCGGTGACCTCCTCGGGGGTGTTCATCAGCTTGCCTCGACGAAAGGGCATCAGGTGCCCATCTTCCGAGTGTCGACGCCGACGCCTTTGCTCGAAGCTCGTACGATACGACCTCGGAGAAGGCACGCAGAGTGGACTCCACATCGATGCGGGAGAGCGAACAGATACTGCTGATCTGCTCCATCACTTGGTCGATGCTTAGCTTCGCGCTGTCGGGGTAGGCGTAGTAAAAGCGCCTGCTGGCACTGAAGGCCCTGCTTAGATACCTCACTCTTTTATCTCAAGAGTCATCATATTTCTAATTGTTTTTAGGAGTAACCTATGCAGTAATGAAAATGTACTTTATCATAGGTGATTTGAGATGCAAAGGTAGGTAACAAAATGTTATCAACCAAATATTCATTGCTTTTTCCCGCTTTTTCTTTCACCTTTCCCTTGCTTCCCAGCTCCCTCCCTCCGAGGGTGCGGCGATGCTCAGCTCTATAGTGAGTCATCTTTCTCGTTGAAGCGTGAAAGATTTGCCGTGACTGCTACTCAAAATTTTCCTTTTTGATGCTTAATGCACTGTGTGTGATAGTGAGGACTGAAAATCAAAGATTTGCCAAACGACGGTATGAAGATTTTCCACTCACCTCATAATGATGGGTGCTATATTTATAGAGAAAGCCCTCGACGCGCAGCGTGTCGAGGGCTTTGTCCTGCGGAAGGTGTATGGGGGATGATCATCGGAGTTGCGGCAGGAACCCTGCTTTGGGAGAGCTGCTGCATGATGTAGCTCGTCAGGATGTTCTGCGTCAGTCGAAGCGATATACTCCTCTGGCTGTCGGGAGTCTGAATGAGTAGTCGCTGCTCGATGAGCTGGCGTATCTTCTTCGGAAAATGGAGGAGGAGAGTGCTGAGGGAAGAGCTTTGAGTGTCGCTGTTTTGGAATATCTGAGCTCTCACAGCCCTCATGGAGAATGCGTGCATCGTCCATGCCAAGTCGCCCATCCCGAAGCGCCATGTCAATAGCAGGGCGGAGTATCTTCTTGCTCAGGTAGCTGTGCTGGGCGAGATGATCCACCTTCTCCAGCTCCACCTTGAGCCCTCCGAGGACATATTCGCACCACGCTTCGAGTCCAGCATCCGTACCTGTATCGGCCTCCATAAGCATGTTGTAGTACTGCTCACGGTCATTGCAGAAGACCGCTGTCGGGTTCAAGATACGCTGCGCTGTCTCTACACGGAAGCCATACTTCATCAAGAGGGCGTAGGTGAAGAGGCGCAATCGTGCGACCATTCCCATTGGTGAAGGGGTGAATCCACGAAGCGGTGGTGGGCAATGGCGATTTTGATGAGGTCATAGCGCGGGTCATCTTCCCTAGTGACAAAGTCAATAAGTTTCATCCATATACCCATCGACCGCCAGCGAGAAGGGGGCAGGTGCTCGATTCTGGTGATCACAGCTTGCCCGCTTCGGAAAGCTCCAGGGTGTGATCCTCCTGTCCACGCCCCGTGGGGAGTCCACTGACGACGCGCTAGTGCAGCTCCAGGAGATAGTTTTTCGTGATCGGCCTCCTCGATGGTCTCTTCGATGAAGCGCAAGGGTATGCTCAATGTTCTCGATCTCCTGCAGGTCGGCTTCGGTCGCGCTTGGTGGGACGCCTCGCCGTGACTCTGCACGTAGTCTGCGATGGTGGTGTGGTTGTCGATACGTGCTGAGCCGATACTCTCTACGCTGTGGAATAGTCGCTTGACCCCGAGGAAGAGTTCGGGGCGAGTCGTCAGCTCTACACGCTTCTTACGCAGCTCTTCAAGAGACACGATGAGCCCGACAAGCTTTGAGTCAAAGCTTAGTGCAGTAAGCGGAGTTCGTAGTCTTGAAATGTAGCTATCGTGATGTCTTATTTTGTGCAGTGATACAAAGGTAAAGATTTGCCGTGACTACTGCTCAGGATTTTTCCTTTTTGATGCTTAATGTGCTGTGTGATAGTGTAGATTGAAAATACAAGATTTGCCAAACGACTTGGTGAAGAATTGCCGGAATTGTGCTGTATCTCCTCTTGGAGCTTCGGTATCATGCCTCCGAGAAGGGGGAATGGAGTGCCTTCGCCTGTGCCGTCGTCGGAGTCTCATTAGCTGGGGAGCGCTACCGTTATTGGGGCGGGAGTCTCTTGTGTCTTCATTGACTTGCGAGGGCATTCCTATACAGGAAAGTTCCACGCTACCGAAGGAAAGCTCCCACGGCGTAGTGGTAGAGCCAGAACGAGTATAGTATTACTTCTGTCTACGTGCCTGGATCTCAAAATCTACGCACGTGGATATTAGAGTTTACGTGCGGATGATAAACCCACCCACGTAGATAAGCAAAATGCACTACGTGTGAGAGATGATATCCCTATTACGATCTCATCCTACCTCTATTGCTATCCCACTATTTCTGTAGGCATGTGTGGCGGGTAATTGTAGTGGAAGATACCGCTTGGCTGAGGGGAAATCGACGTGAATTAGCTGATGTAGGTGATCAAATCTCGGCTTTTTAGTGGCTCGAAAAGAGGTGTAAGTGCCTGGTTGAGTGTGGATAAGGTAGCGTTTCTCAAGAATTTCACTGCTCGTCCTGTGGGAGCAGGACGGGGTGCCCCTCAGTCACATCGTAGATCGTCTGGGGCTGAATACGAATACGCTCACGCCTTCTGCTGAAGCGCCTCGAGGCGGCGGGCTTGTCACGCGCACGCGTGGTACGGTCGATAGTCGGCAGGGTGATCCTCTGTCTTACCCTCAGGCGAAGGCCTTGCGTGAGGAGGCAGAGGATATCCTCGCTCTTCTCCTGCAAGCTGCGAGATGCAGGGCTGTGCCGAGGGCGAACTATCGGCACTCGTGAGCAACTCGATCATCTGATCCCACGCTTGGAGACTCTCACCCAGACCGCAGGAGTATAGCCCTCTTCAATAGGATAGCACTCGCCCCACACCGTAAGCCTGATGGCTCGTGGTGTGGGGCAGGGTGTTTCTGCTATGGATTATGAGGCGGAGCGGGGCGCGCACTTGCGGTAGTCCTGCTCGATGTAGTCGATGAAGGCCTTGTTCACCAGGTGCGAACCGCCAGCGGTGGGGTAGTTGCCGCTGAAGTACCAGTCACCAGGGTGCCCAGGGATCGCCGTATGCAGACCCTCCAGACTCTGGAAGACCAGCTCGACCTCAGCCTTGGTGTCTACGGGACGAAGGAGCTCGACCATCTTGCGAGAGATCTCTTCGGGGAGAAGGGAGCGTAGATGGCCTTGACGACATTCTCCACGTGCTCGTTGTGCGAGACGCTCTCCAGCTCACGTGCCTTCTGATACTGCTCCTCGAGGAGGTACTGCATACCTCGCTCCTCGATGAGGGCGATAGCGGCGGAAGGCGATGAACTCCTTCATCTTGCTCATGTCGATGCCGTAGTAGTCGGGGTAGCGGACCTGTGGGCAGCTCGAGACGATGACGATCTTCTTCGGGCCCAGGCGGTCGAGGATACCGATGATACTCTGGCGAAGGGTCGTCCCATCGCACGATGCTGTCGTCGATGACGACGAGGTTGTCCACGCCACGCTCTACGGTGCCGTAGGGTGATGTCATAGACGTGTGCTGCGAGCTCATTGCGGCTCTTGCCCTCGGAGATGAAGGTGCGGAGCTTGATGTCCTTGATAGCGACCTTCTCCGTGCGGACGCGTGCGGAGAGGATCTCACGCAGGGCTTCGTCGGAGAGCGAAGGCGTTCTTGATCTGTCGGAGCTTCTCCTCGGTGAGGTACTTGTCCATACCCTCGATCATACCATAGTATGCGACTTCGGCGGTGTTGGGGATGAAGGAGAAGACGGAGTGGCGTAGGTCACCACCGATAGCACGGAGGATAGCGGGCGTGAGCTGCTCACCGAGGGCTCTTACGCTCGCGGTAGATGTCGACGTCACTACCACGAGAGAAGTAGATGCGCTCAAAGCTACAAGCCTGATCCAGCTTAGGGCTGGATGATCTGCTCGGTGCGGACCTCGGCAGCGCGATTGACGAGGATAGCTTGCCCTGGGCGAAGCTCGGTGATCTGCTCGGCGGGGACGTTCATCACCGTCTGGATGACGGGGCGCTCAGAGGCCAAGACGACGACTTCATCATCGATATAGTAGAAGGCTGGGACGGATGCCGTGGGGGTCACGCATGGCGTAGGTCTCGCCGCTACCCGTCTCACCGCACATGACGAAGCCCCCTGTCCCAGAGGGGGCACACTGGCGCAGGACGTTCGCCAGGTCGATGCGCTCCTCGATGTAGTGCGTGATGTCCATGCCCCGTGAGGCCGTGGGTACGGCTCTCTTTGAAGAGACGCTCGACCTCGCGGTCAAGGCGGTGCCCAAGCTGCTCCAGGAGGATATGCATATCGGAGACGTGGCGGGGATGCTGGCCGACGGAGGTAATAGCGTCGAAGACGTCGGTGACGTTCGTGAGGTTGAAGTTACCGCAGATGGAGAGGCACTTAGCACGCCAGTTGCTGCGGCGGATCATAGGGTGCACGTAGGTCAGGCCACTCTTGCCCGTCGTGCTATAGCGCAGGTGTCCCATGAGGCAGGAGCCAGCGAAGGGCAGGTAGCGCTCGGCATAGGCTGCATCGGCGAGCTTCTCTGCGGGGACGTCAGCGAAGGAGGCGTAGACGGAGTTGAAGATCTCTTGGATGGCGGAGGCACCTTCGGCGCGCTCGCGGAAGAGATATTCGTCACCAGGAGCCGCGTGGAGCTTGACGACAGCGAGCCCAGCACCTTCTTGACCACGGTTGTGCTGCTTCTCCATGAGGAGATAGAGCTTATTGAGGCCATACATCCAGGTGCCATACTTCTCTTGGTAGTAGGCGAGGGGCTTACGCAGGCGGATCATCGCCACGCCACATTCGTGCTTGAGGGGTTCCATTGAGTGAAGGGATAAATCTATGGGAGTCGGTATAGAGGAAAGAGTAAAGATGCGCATGCCTCCCGCAGCGGGGAGTATGCGCATCTTTGACTTATCTATTTGTGCATAGGAGGGTGCGGAGGATTAGCGCTTGCCTTGCTTCTGGGCTTTGCGCTGCTGCTCCTGCTGGAGGCGCTGAGCTTCCTCGAGGCGCTGCATCCACTTAGACTTCTTGCGGGGCTTCTTCTTGTTCTCTTCGAGCTGGCGGAGGAGCTTGTCCTCGTTGAGCGTCCAGCGGAAGGCGAAGTACTGCAGGATGGTGATGAGCGTAGAGACGAAGTAGTAGTAGCTAAGACCCGAGGCGTTCTGGTTGAACATGAAGAAGAACATGATCGCCATGATATAGGGCATGGTCTTCATACCGGCCATACCTTCGCCCGAGGGGCTCTGATTCATCGTGTAGCGCGTGTAGAGGATGTTCGTCACCGTCATCAGCACGCAGAAGAGGCTCAGGTGGTTGCCCAGGAAGGACGAGATGAGGGGGATGTTTGCATGCCACGAGATGACGGCATCATAGGTAGAGAGGTCGTCAGCCCAGAGGAAGCCCTGTCCGCGCAGTAGGATGGAGGTAGGGAAGTACATGTACAGCGCGATGAGGAAGGGCATCTGCAGCAGCATAGGCAGACAGCCGCTCATCGGGCTGGCACCAGCCGAGCGATAGAGATTCATCGTCTCGGTCTGACGCTTCATCATCTGATCCTGCTCCTTGCCGGGGTACTTAGCGTTGATGGCCTCGATCTGAGGACGCAGCACAGCATCTTCGCCTGCGACATATAGCTCTTGTAGGTGAAGGGCCAGAGAAGCATCTTGATGAAGAGCGTCATCAAGAGGATGATGATACCCCAGTTCGACAGGAAGCCAGAGAGGAAGGTCACCACGGGGATGATCAGATACTGGTTGATCCAGCGGGAAGACGCTCATGCCGAGGTAGACGAGGTGGTCGAGGTGCAGGGCGTTTGCCTTGTCGACACCTTCGTCATAGCCCTTCAGGAGGTCGTAGTCGTTGAGGGCCGAAGAAGAACATGAAGGGCACGACAGTCTCCGTCTCCTTGACAGAGATGGGGAAGGTCCCTTGAAGTCGCCGGAGCGGACGTAGCCGCTGCCTTCGCCCTCGGTCTTGAGGGTGAGCTTATTATCCTGAAGCCCGTAGCCGAAGCGATCAGTACGGAGCTGAAGTACTTGTCCTTGAAGGCCACCCAGCGCAGCGTCTCTTGGATATCTTCGTTGGCTTCGCTGGTCGTCTCGAGACGGTCTACATCGCCCTGAGGGTAGTGGTAGTAGATACCGCCATACTGCCCTCGAACTTCCAGGACTGCTCCTGCTGGGGGATGCGCTGACGCCACTCGATATCCTGTAGCGCAATATTGACGGGGAGGAAGCGACGAAGCTCGTGACCGCGGATGGTGAAGTCCACGCGGTAGTCCGAGCTGCGGAGCTTATATACGTAGTCGAGGTAAGCTGACTCGTCGAGCTGCATACGCAGGGTAGCAGTGGAGTCGGTGGCTTCGATGATGTCGAAGTTGGCATCAGCCGTGCTCACCATACGGTTGTCGAGCGTGCGCAGGGGGAGGTCCAGACGCGTGTCACCCTTACGGAAGAGATGTACGGGCTTCTTCGACTGGTCGAGGTAGTCTGCGAGTACGGCTTCGACAGGGGCACCACCACGGGTGGAGATGGAGAGAGCGAGCTTCTCGTTCTTCAGTACGATGACCTTCTCTTCCTTAGCCTGCTGGTAAGGGGAGGATGGGAGCACCCGTGCTGTCGAGGGCGGCGGTGTCAGCCGTGGCCTGTGGGGCAGCGGGCTGCTGGGCTACGACGTGGGTGGTATCCGCTGGTGGCGGTGTCTGCTGAGTCGGGTCGGGCTTGCTGAACCAGGTGAACCCGATGAGTACGGCCCCGATGAGTAGGGCTCCGATGAGTGTATTCTTATCCATTAATCTATACTATGCTCCACACGCGCCAGTGGGGCGCTGGAGGCGATGTGATACAGTCGCAGGGGGCTCTTAGGCCTGATGGCGCTCGCCACCGTGCTTGATCGCCTCCTTCACGAAGGCGAGGAAGAGCGGGCTGGGGTGGAGTACCGTGCTGCGGTACTCAGGGTGATACTGTACGCCGACATACCAAGGATGTCCGCTGAGCTCTACCGTCTCGACGAGCCCCGTGTCAGGGTTCTCCCTGCACAAATCATGCCAGCTGCTCGTAAGCCTCGCGATACTGGCTGTTGAACTCGAAGCGGTGGCGGTGACGCTCACGGATGAAGTCCGAGCCATAGGCGGCAGCGATCTTCGACCCAGGGCGCAGTACGCAGTCGTAGCCCTCGAGACGCATCGAGCCTCCGAGGTCGGAGATGCTCTTCTGCTCTTCCATGAGGTCGACGACCTTGTGCGTGGTCGAGGGGTCAATCTCCGTGGTGTGGGCATCGCTCCAGCCCAAGACGTTGCGGGCGAACTCGATGACCATGCACTGCATGCCGAGACAGATACCCAGCGTGGGGATGCCGTGCTCGCGGGTATAGCGCAGGGCGACGAACTTCCCATCGACACCGCGGGACCCGAAGCCCGGAGCTACGACGACGCCATCGACACCACCCAGCAGTTCGGCCACATTCTCCCTCAGAGACCTTCTCGCTGTGTACGGAGATGAGGCGGAGCTTGCGGCCACTGTAGGTAGCAGACTGCAGGAGCGCTTCGTCGATGGACTTGTAGGCATCCTGCAGCTCGACGTACTTACCGACGAGGGCGATGGTGACGACGTCCTTAGCTTCTTCGCGCAGGGCGAGGAACTTCTTCCACTCCTTCAGCTCGGGCTTAGCCTCGGGCGTGATACCGCTCTTCTTGAGCACGATCTCATCGAGATGCTGGTCGCCGAGTGCCAAGGGTACCTGATAGATGGTGGGGACGTCGACGCTCTGCACGACGGACTCTGCTGAGACATTACAGAAGAGTGCGACCTTGCGGAGGATGTCGCTGCTGAGTGTGTGCTCAGTGCGCAGGACGAGGATATCGGGCTGGATACCGACCTCCTGGAGCTGCTTGACGGAGTGCTGGGTGGGCTTGGTCTTCACTTCGCCAGCCGCAGCGATATAGGGGACGTAGGTCAGGTGGACGCACAGGCAGTTCTGCCCGAGCTCCCACTTTGAGCTGTCGTACGCTTTCGAGGAAGGGAGGGATTCGATATCGCCGACGGTACCACCGATCTCGGTGATGACGAAGTCGTACTGCTTCTTGAGGCCAAGGAGCTTGACGTTGCGCTTGATCTCGTCGGTGATGTGGGGGATGACCTGTACGGTCTTGCCGAGGTAGTCGCCCTTACGCTCCTTGCGGATGACGTTTTGGTAGATACGCCCGGTGGTGATATTGTTGGCTCGTGAGGTCGCTATGTCGAGGAAGCGCTCATAGTGTCCGAGGTCCAGGTCGGCTTCGTGCCCGTCATCGGTGACATAGCATTCGCCGTGCTCGTAGGGATTGAGGGTGCCTGGGTCAATGTTGATGTAGGGGTCGAACTTCTGTATCGTGACGCTGTAGCCACGTGCCTGTAGGAGCTTGCCGAGAGGCAGCTACGATCCCCTTGCCTAAGGAAGAGACGACGCCCCCGTGACGAAGATGTACTTTGTTTCCACTATGCGCTATTATATATCGGATGAAGCGTACTCCAGCTATGACCACACGCCCCTTGCCTTGCAGGGGTAGGGACGAGCTGATAAGTACTCCACCCAAGTTACGCTGCAAAGATACGCTTTTTACCCGCTTTGCTCCTTCCCTTGTAGTGTGTGCTGCAAATTTCTCCGACGTCTATTACTACCCCAGCTGATCTCAATAGAGAAAACCCTGAGATGCTGGCCTTCCCGTAGCTCAGTCTCCTGCAGAGAGGAGGGGCTCTGAGGTGCTTCTCTGACGGGGTACACAAAGGCGATGAGGTGCAAAGGACTATTGGTATGGGGTGTGAATGAGTAGTTGTTTGTACTCAGACCACTATTCGTTCATACCCTCATACCACTATTGGTTTGCACTACCGACCACTATTGGTTCACGCGTAGACTACTATTGGTTTGCGCTGTCCTGCTCGGGGGGCTCTTTATCCCTTCCGAATAAGATGCCCCACTTAGGAGCAAAACAACGGCTACGCCCGAAGTCTGACTTCGGATGTAGCCGTTGCTATGAGGGAGAGAAAGGGGAGGGCTTTACATGAAGAGGCGTGCACTCCTTCGGTTCGCCTTAGAAGCGGAAGCCAATGGACACGCCCATATCGAAGATGTCAGATGCCTGCTTGATCTTTGAGACCTTGACCTGGGGCTGTGTGGCGTCGAAGGTAAACCCAGCATTCGTCATATCTCTGGGGATATCTTGACGAAGAGCCTTTTCGACCTCTGCGTGGCTAACCGCTGGAGTATAGGTGCCTGTAAGACTCCCGCGTGTGAAGCCACGTCCGACACCGAGGATGTGCCAGTCTAAGACGATGTTCTTCCGTCGCCCGAAGAGCCATTGTGCCCCGATGCTGAGGCCGTAGCTATGTGTCGTGGCCTGACCATCGTAGTCGACGCTGATATATTGCATCTTGTCGTCCACCACCTTGTGCTGGGCATATATATGCTGGTGGGTGAAGTCGCTATGCTGGAATCTGTAGTAGCCCTGTATGTAGAAGCCATGTCCCAAGCCTCCATTGAGATACCATCTCAGCTGGGGCGAGATGGCTACATACTCGGTTGCTCGGGAGAGAACATCGATGGAGTTGCTGAGAGCATAGCTACTGGTAGTGGAAGGCTCCTGACTGCGTCCTGTCATCTCCTTGAGGGGTGAAGTAGAGACCGAGCTGAGCACTGACTCCATGGGCGAGGAGGCGCTCGACCTGAAGGTTGAGCTTCCCGACGACATCGCTCAAGGGGTCGGTCTTGACGATGGTCTTCCCATCAAGGAGCGAGTAGAGCTGGGTCGGGTCGGGCTTGGGCGCTTCCTGTGCCAGCACGGGGAGTGTGCCGAGGCTAAGCATAAGGGCAGTAAGTGTCTTTCGCATAAATATGTAGAGAGGGCTGGAGCTCTGTGACCCTCAGCTGACTTAATGAATCGTTAGAAGCGGAAGCCGATGGAGAGCCCCATATCAAGGATATAGGACTGGTACTTGATCTTCGAGACCTTTACCTTCGGCTGTGTGGCATCAAAGGTGAACTCAGTACCCTCTCCTTGGTTAGGGAGCTCTTCGCGGATGCGCTCTGTGAAGCTCTGCTGGTCGAGGGCTGAGGTATAGCTCCCCGTGAGCTTGCCTCGGACGAAGCCACGGCCGATCCCAGCGATGTACCAGTCTAAGACGACATTCTTTCTCCGGCCAAAGAGCCACTGTGCCCCGACGCCAAAGCCGAAGCCATGCATCGTAGCTGGGCCATCATATACCAGAGTAAATTCAGGTGTATTATTGCCAATTAGAGTGCGGTGCGCGCTGATCTCTTGGTTGGTAAACTGAGTGTGCTGGTAGTGATAATACGCCTGCATGTAGAAGCCATACCCCAAGCCATCATTGAGATACCATCGTACTTGCGGCACGACAGCGACATACTTGGGCTGGAAGGAGTAGAGGGCTATACTACTCGTCACCGAAGTGATGTCGTGGAAGGCTCCGAACTGTCGCCCTTGATTGGCCTTTTAGGAGAGGCGAAGACGGATAGCTGTGCGCTAAGCCCATCGGTGATGATGCGCTCGACCTTGAGGTTGAGGTTCCCGAAGATATCGCTGAAGGGGTTGGTCTTGATGATGGTCTTCCCATCGAGGAGCGAATAGGCCTGTGGGGGGTCTGGCTTAGTGTCTGCTGCGCCAGCACGGGTAGCGTGCCGAGAGCAAAGAGCAGGGGAGTAAGTCTCTTGATCATAATGGATAGAGGTATAGATCGTGTCGTATCGTACCGCTAAGTTAGTGAATTCAGGGAATTTTTCTGTTGGTGTGCTGCTGTGGCGTAAGTCGTAGGGGAAAGAGCATTGCGGGAGGGTAAAGGAACCTGTATGGTCGCATGCGAAGCTTATAGCTTTGTGAAGTGACCTCTATTAGGTTGTTGCTCCGCATTGGGATAAAAGTTGCGGACGAGTGGCAGAAAAGTGTGGGCTACGTACGTGGCTCTAATATCTACGTACGTGGATATTTGGACTGACGTGCCTGGTCTTTAGGACTACGTGCATAGACAGAGGAAAAACCACCACGTGAAGGCGCTTTTTCCTTCACGAGAACGATGCTTTTTCCCTCCGCTGGATGAGAGGAATACGCGCGATAGGGCGAAGGGCTTGTGTCTCTTTGGAGGGGCATATCGGGGAGCTAGGGCGTGCGATATCTTAGCACAATAAGTAGGGGGTAGGGACTCTATGCAACAGGCTCAGTACTGGTAACTACTGGTGAGCAGTACTACTTCGCTCGGTGACCAGTACTGGTTGCTTTTACCTCAAAATACGACGAGCTGGCAGAGGGCTGTGAGTACTCTGCAAAGTCTTGGCTAAAAGAGAGGGTGGGGTTATTCCTCGGGGAGGAGCGGTTCACCGAGGTCGCGTAGACCTTCGATGAGGTAGGGGCGAGTAATGTCCCGTGGCTTGAGGATCTCCCGATCCCAAGTGATGAGGTCGATATCCACGGGGATGGCTTCGGGATGCTTCTTGCGCTGCTCGGGGGTACGCCCCGTGCGACGCTCCAGCGCCTTGAGCTGTGTAGCGAAGGTCTCCAGCTCCATGCTTGTCTCTCCTACGGCCACTTGGTCGGTGAAGAGCGCATCGGAGAGCGCGAAGCTGATGGGGGCAGATTCGCGAGCTGGGGATAAGGTAAGGCGCTCCAGCCCGAGATCGCGGAGCCCCGCTTGGGCCAGGGAGAGGTGTTTTTGTGGCTCATTATTAGAGCCCAAGGTCAAGACAAAGCGATGGAGCTTCATGGTCACTTGCTGTCGGTGTGCTGGGTGTGTACAGAGGCCTCGTGGATCGAGCTGAAGAGCTCCCTGAGGAAGCCATCATCCAGCCCCAAGGCTCGGCCCTGTGATAAGCGGTCCTCCAGCAGACTGCGGTAGCGGTCGGGCTGCACGATAGGGAGGTGGGCACTGGCCTTTGATATGCCCGATCTCTTCGGAGACGATCATGCGCTCCCGCAGCAGGCGCAGGAGTTCGGCATCGATGTGGTCGATCTTCTCACGTAGCCCGCTGAGCATGCGGTCATCGGTCGGTCGGGCAGGGCGGAGATCCAGCTGGGAGAGGATGGTGATGAGGTCGGCAGGGGTGAGCTGCTGTGCGGCATCGCTCCAAGCACTCTCGGGCTCGGGGTGCGTCTCGACCATCAGACCGGAGAAGTTCATCTCCAGCCCCATACGGCTGACCAGCGGTACGAGGTCTCGGCGCCCAGCGATGTGGCTGGGGTCAACGAGGATGGTAAGCTCGGGGTGACGACGGCGTAGCTCGATGGGGATTTGCCAGAGGGGCGCATTGCGATAGAGCCCCTTGGCGTAGGTGCTGAAGCCGCGGTGTATAGCCCCTATCTGAGGGATACCTGCTTGGTAGAGGCGCAGGAGAGCGCCTTCCCACAGCTCGATATCGGGGTTAAGTGGGTTCTTCACCAGCACGGTGACGCGCTCTCCGCTGAGGGCTTCGGCAAGCTCTGCCATAGCAAACGGGCTTGTCGTCGTGCGCGCTCCGATCCAGAAGGTATCCAGCCCAGCAGCGAGTGCTTCCTCCACATGGCTGGCGGAGGCCACTTCGGTGGCGACCTGCATACCCAGCTCACGCTCGACGCGCTGGAGCCAAGGCAGGCCTCGCTACCTACCCCCTCGAAGGAGCCTGGGCGTGTGCGGGGCTTCCATAGGCTGGCACGGAAGAGGCGGATACCTCGGGCACGCAGCGCCTCGGCTGTCGCGAGGGTCTGTGCTTCGGTCTCGGCACTACAAGGGCCAGCAAAGACTATATAAGGGAAGGGAGAGGGATGACGGAGGGTGAGTGGGCGGAAGGGGGAGGCTTGCATGGGCGAGCGAGTGAGGGGCTGGGACTACGCTTTGGGGGCTCTGCGCCGAGCTCTTCGATGAGACGGAGCATGGAGCGATAGAGGACGGAGTGCCAGGGGTGGGTCTTCTGCGAGAGCAGGTCGTTGTGCCAGAGGAGCGTGAGCTCGCCGTTGTATCGAGCTGTCGTGCGGATGAGGTCGGTGCGATGCGCTCGGCTTCATCTTGCTCCAGCGCCATGTAGCGCTGATCGCTCAGCGTCAGGTCGCGCAGCACGAGAGGGTGGAGGATGAGCTCCGTCAGAAGGCGGGTATTGGGATTGATGAACTTCACCGGACGGCAGGTGCCGAGGCGGAAGCCGACGACATCGGCATAGCCCATCGAGTAATCATTGCGGAAGCCCGAGACGTAGGCCTGAAGGAGGTCCTCCGGGCTCGCAGGAGGTGAGCTTATTGTGTCGCAGGCCACGGGGACGCTGACGGAAAGGCTTCTCGAACTGATGGCGCTCCTTGCTGATGAGCTCCGACTGGTGCCCCGCGCATAGCTGCACTGTAGCGCTAAGAGTACCTTATGCTTGGCGGCTATCGAAAGGATACGACGGAGGTAGAGGGAGTGGAGACTATAGTAAGGCTTATCCAGCGGGTGGCGCGAGGGCATGCGGATGAAGAGGAAGATATCCGATCTATCCCTACCCAAGCTATCGCAGGTATTACGATCCCACTTGAGGAACTTGGGGAAGGTGAAGTAGTCGTCCTCGACATCTGCTGAGAAGCTCAGGCGTGCAGCCTCTAAGGGACTCTTCTTCTGCTTGAGCCATGCACGCAGGAAGCTTCTCCAGCCACGATAGTTGTACGGGCGAGAGAGGTCGTGGGTGAGGTTGACTCTGCTGAAGGTCTGGGGACGCTCCTCGAGGCGTAGGTTGTGGCGCTCAGCGATGCCCGTCTCGAGGAGGATTTGTCTGAGGGCTTCGCCGTACTCGTCGATGATGGGGCGGTGCAGGAAGCCTGCTCGATAGGGGAGCGAACTCTTCCCAGGAATCGCCCATAGGAGTCGCGCTCACTACGTCGGTACATCTCCTCATAGCGGGAGATGAGGAAGTAGGTCGAGGCGAGGAGGTCGGCATGGATGATGAGCTGACTCCCATCAGCGCTCCACTCCTCTCGGGGCTCGCCGAAGAGTAGCGGTATCCCTCGCCACGTCTTTCAGCGGGAGGGTAGGCATCGACCCCTCGGTGCCGTAGACGTCCATCTTGAAGAAGCCTGAGGGGATGATGACGATGGGATAGAGCTTCATCTGCTCAGGATCGTCGGTATAGCCGATGGCTTCGAAGCGGCGCTGGAAGCGATCGTCACCTTCACTCTGTACCCAGAGCGAGCCGACGAGGAAGTCAATGAGGTACTGGCGTATCTTCTTGCTGAGCATAGGGTGCGGGATTACTCTTGTGCTGGGCTTAAGCTGAGCACAGCCTCGATAGGATGGTGATCCGATTCGCTGGCGGTCTTGTCGACCTCGCAGCTGATAGCACGGAAGGCAGAGCCGTAGAGGATGTGGTCGATGCGCACGATGAAAGGGGCGCGTCGTGAAGGTAAAGCCGAAGCCATTGCCACGCTCGACGAAGGCGTCCTTCAGCCCATCGGCGATCTTACGGCGGGTATAGGAGAGGGGCGTGTCGTTGAAGTCACCGCAGACGATGACGCGCTCGGTGCCGTAGCTCTGTATGAGCTGGTGGATGACGTTCGCCTGTATGCCATGGGCGCGGAAGGTCGGTGCGAGCTTTGCGCCCATGGCGTCCTTCAGGCGGACGGCATCGCCTTGAGAGGCCAAGCGTAGGTAGTCCTCTCCATCGACACGGCGCAGATGGAAGGACTCGAGGTGTACATTGATGATGAGTGTCTCTTCACCACGGATGAGCACCTTGTAGGCTATAGCTCCGTTGACCCAAGAGTCGATAGGTATCTCCTTGGTCTCGGTGATAGGGTACTTGGAGAGAAGCGCGAGGGTACTCCCGCCACGATTCACGCGATTCACCTGGATATAGGGGTAGTCCTTGTCGAGATAGCTACGCAGGGTCTTTCGAGACGACACCTGCCCAAGGATTCTGATTGAGCATCGCCTCCCGTAGGCAGACGATGTCAGCACCACTGCTCTTGATGTACTGCAGGATGGCGTTGGGGCTGGTCTTGCTGTGGGGCTTGAAGCCGAAGGCGCAGACGTTGTAGGAGAGCACGCGTATCGCATCGTCTTCGTCGCCGAGGATCTTCGCCGAGCGGCTGATGGGGAAGTAGGTGAGGAGCTGTGGCAGGGAGATGAGCCACACGACTCCGACGAGGATGAGGCGCTTCTTGTCGAGCGCGATGAGCCAAAAGAGGCTCACGAGGATCTGTGCTAAGAGCAGGCCAGGGAACAGTAGGCCTAAGAAGCTCGGGAGGATCCAGGTCTTCGGTGCTATGTACCCCGAGTAGGCTCCGAGGAGATAGATCCCAGAGATGAGGAGTGTCCCCACGAGAAGGATGACTCGTGCGACGCGTGAGCTGAAGGTGAAGAGAGCGCGAAGCTTCATTATTGGGATTGCCGTGGGCAGGGTTAGTTCTTGTCTTTGGGGAGGTTCTTCATCAAGCGACGGCGCTCCTCTGGGCTTAGGCTGGAGAAGCTCGAGTGACGGGTCTTGCGTAGCAGCTCCTCTCGGTCGCTGGTGAAAAAGTGCTTGCGGGGCGCTTGGCCTGCTTGCGGTAGTAGAGACCGCAGGCGATACCGAAGAGGAGCCCGCCGAGGTGCGCCAAGTGTCCGCCTAAGTTCCCTCGCCCAGCACTGAGGAAGACGAGGAAGAGGAAGACCCAGAGTGCGATGGGTGGGACGCGATTTCCCGTAAAGCGCAGGGTGAACGAGGAGAAAATCTTGCGATCCACCATGACTGCTGCAGCGCATACGCTGAGGATGGCTGCTGAGGCACCTTGCAGCGACAGGGGAGGGATGGTCTCTGCACCGAGGAGCTGATAGCCTAAGAGGTAGGTCAATGCTCCTGCGATGATACCTCCGATATAGGTCCAGAGGAATCTGTGTGTACCGAGTCGATGCGCCATCACGGGGAGGAGCGCATAGACCAAGCACATGTTGCCAAAGAAGTGGAAGAAGTTTAGGTGGGGAGGGCATACGTGACGAGCGACCAAGGGATGGTAGAGTACCTTGTCCCACTCAGGGTAGAATGAGAGCGAGAGCCCGAGATCCCACCAGCGTAAGGGTGTGATGAGCGTGCAGACCCAAGAGGTCAGCCCGATAAAGGAGGTAGGCGAAGGTGTGTAGGATGAGGAGGCGCATGACGATGCTCCCCTCTGCCAATACTCTTTATATAGCTTCTGCCAGTTCATCGAAGACCTATCGGATAACCCCCTTCTTACGCCAGAGATAGATGAGGATAGCCCCGCCGATCATCCCACCGAGGTGAGCGAAGTGGGCTACCTGACCCCAGGTATTGTGGATACCAGCGAAGAGCTCGAAGGCGCCGTAGAGGAAGACGAAATACTTCATCTTCAGTGGTATGGCGAAGCCAATGAGGACGTATGAATTGGGGAAGAGTACGCCAGAGGCAAGGAGGATGCCGAAGACAGCCCCTGATGCCCCCACGGTATTCAGCATACTGAGGAAGGTGTCGAGTGGGTACGATCCCCGATGGGAGCTGTACGCTCGCGTACTGTACGACCTCGCGAGCTCATAGTACCAGCTCAGCTCCTGCACCAGCCCTGCACTAATACCACAGAGGAGATAGTAGATCAGATAGCGCTTGCTGCCCCAGAAGTACTCGATGCTCGAGCCGAACATATAGAGCGCGAACATATTCGACAGTACGTGCTCGATGGACGAGTGCTGTGGAGGAACTGATACGTCAGGAGCTGCCACACTCGGAAGGCTGAGGACTCGAAGTAGTGCAGGCCAGCGACCTCCGCAAGGTCAAAGCCTCGACGCAGTAGCAGGACTGAGGCGAAGTAGATGATGAAGTTGATGACGATCAAGTTGCGGGTCACTGGGGGAGTCCCAGCGAGTCCAGGCGGAGGAGGACTGTTGCATACAGCGCCATGGGAGTGATGATGGAGTCTATCTAATATATGGAGCTCTCGGGGATGTACTCACCTGAAAAGCCCCGTCTCACAAAGATAACTATTCTTCCCCGCTTCTTTGTTGCACAGCAGGAAGCGAAATAGCCCCGCAGGAGGTCATCCTGCGGGGGCTATTTATATCCTACGACTTCGGTGCGCGGGCAGGGCTGCCTCAGCGCAGATGGGCCGTACGGTGTGGACTACTTGATGCGCTTGTAGCCGTAGACAGCGAGGTCACCGAGCTCTTCTTCGATGCGGAGGAGCTGGTTGTACTTAGCCATACGGTCGGTACGGCTGAGCGAACCGGTCTTGATCTGACCAGAGTTCGTAGCTACAGCGATGTCAGCGATCGTAGCATCTTCCGTCTCACCAGAGCGGTGTGAGGTGACGGAGGTGAAGCCGTGGCGGTGAGCCATGTCGATAGCGTCGAGGGTCTCGGTGAGCGTACCGATCTGGTTGACCTTGATGAGGATCGAGTTACCGCAGCCTTCAGCGATACCGCGACGGAGGTACTCTACATTCGTGACGAAGAGGTCGTCACCGACGAGCTGGATCTTCTTGCCGAGCTTGTCGGTAAGCTTCTTCCAACCTTCCCAGTCGTTCTCAGCCATACCATCTTCGATCGAGTCGATGGGGTACTTTCTACGAGCTCGCTGAGGAAACTCAACCTGCTCGTCGATCGTGCGCTTCACGCCGTGGTCACCTTCGAACTTCGTGTAGTCATAGATGCCATCCTGAAGAACTCAGAGGAAGCGCAGTCCATAGCGATGGTGATATCCTTACCGGGGACGTAGCCAGCCTTTTCGACAGCCTTGAGGATCGACTCGATAGCGTCTTCCGTACCGTGGAGGGCAGGAGCGAAACCACCTTCGTCACCTACAGCGGTGCTGAGGCCACGGTCGTGGAGGACCTTCTGCAGTGCGTGGAAGACTTCAGCACCCATACGGAGACCTTCGCGGAAGCAGCATGCACCGACGGGGCGGATCATGAATTCCTGGAAGGCGATAGGAGCGTCAGAGTGTGAGCCACCATTGATGATGTTCATCATAGGGGTACGGGGCAGTACATAGGTGTTCGTGCCACCGATGTAGCGATAGAGGGGGATGTCGAGGTACTGAGCGGCAGCCTTAGCGACGGCGAGAGATACACCGAGGATAGCGTTAGCGCCGAGGTTGCTCTTGGTCTTGGTGCCATCGAGAGCGATCATCTTCAGGTCGATCTCACGCTGGTTGAGCACGCTCGCACCGTAGAGCTCAGGTGCGATGACGTTGTTGATGTTCTCTACTGCCTTGAGGACACCTTACCGAGGTAGCGACCCTTGTCGCCGTCACGGAGCTCGAGAGCTTCGTTTTCGCCCGTGGATGCACCGCTGGGTACAGCTGCACGACCGATGATACCACACGCAAGGTGTACGTCTACTTCTACTGTGGGGTTCCCACGGGAGTCGAGGATCTCACGCCCGACGATCTTGATAATTTCCATAAAAACTAATTCGAATTAGCAAATCTGTCTATATAGACTTTTCTGTCTCCTACAAAGGTACAACGAATATATGATATTCAACTGCCCGAGTTACAAGAGAATGGACAGGGATAAGGGCACCTCTGCACCCTATTTAAGGCCTCTTTCAAAAGCGACACTCCTCGGTAGTGGGAAGGCCCCACAGCACGCCTTCTCGTAGCGTGCTGTGAGGGCGAAGGTGGGGAGAAAGGACGAAGAGATGAGCGCCTTAGATGCGAAGTGTAGCCGTCACGATGAGCTCGCGGGGCGGAGCGGTACGGCGAAGCTCGAGATGTCGGTGGCGGAGAGGCGGGTCACTGGTAGGAAGTCTGTCCCCATAGGTTCGCTAAGCGGGCGGTGAGCTTGATGCGCTTGCTGACGGTCCAGGCGGCGTCGAGGTCACCGAAGAAGGTATGCTTGTACTCTCGGGAGCGACCTCATTCATCGAGTGGACGACCTGCAGGCCGAGGAGCCAGCGATCACCGAGGGGGAGGCCTGCCTCGAAGCTCTCACGTAGGGAGAGGACGGGGCGTAGCTTCGTCAGCGGGTGATGTATCCATAGGCTGCTGAGCTCGAAGGTGTAGGCCAGCTCCAGCGGCGAGAGCTTGTTGCACGTCATCGTGAGGCTGGGCACGAGGAGGTCGCTCTGGATCTGATAGACGCGCTGTGCCTGTGAGGAGATGTAGCTCGAGTGGCTGTATCGTAGCTCGGCATGTAGGCTCAGCCCGAGTGGTGCGATGGACTTGTCGACGACGCCCGCTGCGGAGAAGGTCTGGCGGTGGTGCGTGCTGTCGATGGGGATGCTCACCGTGCGGTCAAGACTATAAGTATAGTCACGGTAGTAGCCGCGGGTCGTGTAGTTGTAGCTCAGATGGAGGTAGGTGAAGAAGAGCTCCAGCGGATTGCGATAGGTGAGGCGGAGCGAGCTGGAGAGGGTCTGCTGACTGTAGAGGTGCTCGAGGCTCTGGTAGTAGAGGCGGTAGCCTCGTCTCTGGAGTGCTGGGGCTGTAGTAGCCGTCGAGGTCGGGGCGCTCGGAGTAGCTCCCACGTAGCCATAGCTCCCCGTGCTGCCCGAGGCTCGCCCTCACACTGAAGAAGGGGGCGATACGTAGGCGTGTCGCCTCATCGTGGCGCGTACCTACCTGAAGCATCTCCCGCTCGAGGGTCAGAGGGCTACCCACCGAGAGATAGAAGCCCTCGGGGCGGTAGCTGAAGGAGGCGTCCAGCGCCAGTGAGAGGTCGCGGTAGCTGCAGGAGCGGGCGAGGCTCGCGTAGGGCGTGTCAAAGCTCCGTAGGTCGGCCGTGGCTGCCAGCCCCGTGTGAAGTGCGGTGGTGCGGGAGAAGTGGAAGCTCGTCGAGGCTTGATGCGTCGTGTGAAGCTGGGTGATGCGTCGCTCTTCGTAGAGCGTCTGTGTGGGGAGTGCCGCCTCGGTCCACTCGCTACGGAGCGTCTCTCCAGCGGTGTAGCCACGTGTGAGGAGACGAAGTCGAGGACCGTACCGCCTAAGCGGAGGGTCGTCTGCAGGGCCGCTTGGAGCCAAAGCGGCTCCTGCCGTAGCCCCAAGGTGTACTCGCGGCTATTGGAGCGAAGGCTCTCCGTTTGGTCGGAGTGTCTGCCTCCGAAGCGTAGCTCTCCTACGAGATAGCGCTTGGGCGCATTGTCCTCGTAGCGCAGGGGCGGCATTGTAGTAGTTGGGGCTTCGGGTCAGCTGAGATGTCTCGTAGAGGTCGAGGGTGTAGTGCCGAGGTAGTGGGTCTCGCTCTCGGAGCTGAGGCGTCGGCGGTCATGGTAGCCCGAGACGTTGATGCGGAGGTTGCTGTACTCCCCGAGCTTCTGCAGGTCATTGATGCCCCAGTTGAAGCCTCTGTCATCGAGGTAGCGCCCGATGTCGAGGGGCGGGCGCTGTGGGGAGGAGGTCTGTAGGGTGGTCGAGGGAAGGGAGATCTGCGGAAGGCCACTCCCTGCGTCGTGCTGCTGCTCGAAGTCCGACGAGATCTACCCCCGTATTATTCCCCTTGAGTGAGGGTGATGAGCTGGTTCGTCGGTGAGGCCTGCATGAGGAAGGCTTTTTCCCTCCCAGAGCGGCGCAGGCAGGCCCGTTCCAGCTGAGACTTCCCGAAGGGACGGAAGCGTGAGGCCTTGCTCAGACGGATGTTCAGCGCTGCCTGGTCGCTGGGGACGAGGCCCTGTAGGACGCGCTTGTGCTGGTTGTGCTCGATGACATCGACCTGATCGACGGCATTGATGGGGATGTTGCGCGAGGCCTGCGTGTAGTTGCTGCCCAAGGGATCTTGCCCTCGATGTAGAACTTATTGATCGGCGTACCCTGATACTCTATCCGTCCATTCTCCTTGACCTCTACCCCGGGGAGCTTCTTGATGACATCCTCGAGGTAGCGGTCTCGCTTGCCTGCGAAGGCCTTGACGCGGTAGCGGAGCGTGTCGCCCCGTACGGTGATGGGGCGTGCCTTGATATGTACCTCACGTATCGGCGTCGTCGAGGGCTGGAGACGCACGGTGAAGCTATCTCCCGAGAGCTCGCTGATGCGTAGCTCTTGCTTCGTATAGCCTAAGAGGACGAAGGAGGAACTGGTCTTGGGGCGTGAGGCGAAAGCGGGCCTCGCCCTTAGCGTCGCTCTGCGTGAAGGCTGTGCAGTGCCGTTCGCCGTCCCATGCCGAGCAAAGGACGTCGACGATGGGGGCACCTGTCTCGGCATTGACGATGCGGGCGGTCACGTGGCGCTCACTCGTCTGCCCATGCGCTTGTCCTGTGGGGAGCAGGAGGAGCAGGGTGAGGAGGCACCAAAGGAGTCGGGGCGTGTAGTCGTGGTGTCTCATAGTGGTATCGGGTAAGGGCGGAGACGTATTTACTCCAGCTCGATGGGGTTATAGGGCTTAGGTGGCTTGGCAGTCTTCTTCCCCTGGACGTTGATCTTCGGTGTGCTGTAGCCCGAGGGGTTCGCCATATAGTTGCGGATGGCCTGCTGGAGGCGCTCTCTCGTCGTCTTGAAGTAGGACTTCTTCTTGCGGTAAATGACCTCCCCGAGCGGAGCGCGCTCGAAGCCCTGCAAGGTGAAGACATGGTCACGGTCCTTATCATAGATACAGGTGATGAGTCCAGGGAGTCCTCTGAACTTATACGGGCCATAGCTCAGCGGGATCTCCTCGGTGTACCAAGCCGTGTAGTCGCGCCCTCGGTAGCGGGTCTGGGCGCGGTGGCAGGTGTATCCTGCGATGATGCTATCTCCTGCGACCAGCTCCCACTGCTGCTGGGGGATACTATCTACGTAGGTGAAGTAGTCGGCGACGATCCGATCGAAGTACTCCATCTTCCCTCTCTCTGAAGGAAAAAGTATGTGCTATCCATGACGGAGCTCTTGCTTGCCTTATAGTGTCCTGGGACGAACTCTTCAGGGGCCTTGCCCGTCTTGACTCCATCGTCAAATATCGAATCAGCCAGCAAGGCCCCATGGTCTATATAGCGCTGGGCCGTTTCACCGATTTGCAATACTTGCGTCCATTCATAGGCTGGCGCCATGCTTTTCGCAACAGGATGGTACTCTGCTTTTATAGAATGCACGATAGAGGTTGGGCTCAATGACGTCCTTGCGTATGGTGTCAGCCTTCATTGATTTTGAAGGCACGTATCAAGCTCTCGATGAATGGGGCCATGTTGGTCTCTTGTGCCTCAGCGCTCATTACGGAGAGGATGCACATACAGAGTGATAGGACGATGCCTCGGAGGAGTCTTACTGTCTTCATATAGGGCGGGGAGAAGTGGGAGGGCGGCTTTTACTCCAGCTCGATCGGGTTGTAGGGCTTACTATGATGCTTGACGGCTTTGCTCTTGGGGTCACGGACGACGATGTCGGAGGTGAAGAGGTCGGGCTGCTCGTGGAAGTACTTCTGATGCTTCGCCAGCACTTCCCTCGTGGTCTCGAACCACATGCGTCGCGCTTCCTCGTAGATGTAGTCCTCTGACGGGAGCTTTCTCGAAGCCTACGAGCGTGTAGATATGCTCGCGCTGGGTGTCGTAGATGCAGGTGATAAGGCCAGGGAGTCCGCCGAACTTAAAGGGCCCATAGGGGAAGGGGATCTCCTCGGTGTACCAAGCGATGTAGTCTCGTCCACGGAAGCGCGTCGTGGCCTTGTGGCATGGGTAGCCTAAGACCGTGCTATCGCCCCGCGCCATCGTCCACTGGAGCTGGGGGATGGGCTCGGTGTAGTGGTACGTGCTGATGAAGATCTTCTCGTGGGCATTGATCATCCCCTTGGAGCGGTCAAAGATGAGCTTCAGATGAGATAAGGTAGCTCTTGAAGCAGCATGCTCCTCCGCCTCAAATTCCCCATATTTCTTCCTCGCCTTCACCGAAGCATTCCATATCGAGTCACTACGTAGCGCTCCATAGTCGAGGAAGGCTTGGTAGTTCCTGCCTATCTGCAGGACCTGCATCCAGTGATAAGCTGAGGGGGAAGACGGGTCGTCTCGGTACTGCTTCTCATAGTAGGCCCGATACTGCGCGTCGTCAAATATGGTCATCTGAATGGAGTCACTCGGCTCATATACATAGGTGTAGTCCGGGAAGACCTTGGGCTTTTGACCTATGGCGGGAAGGCTTAGGCACCCCATCCCGATAGTGAGGAAGTAGGGTGCGGAGAATGGACTGTTTCATAGCTCAGCAGGGGGCGATTTATTCTAATTCGATCGGGGTTGTAGGGCTTGGACTTGCGCTTGATGGCCTTGTTCCTGGGGTCAGGGGTGACGATGTCGGGGGTGAAGAGGTCGGGCTGCTCGTGGAAGTTCCTCTGCAGCTTCGCCACCACTTCCCTCGTGGTCTCGAACCACATGCGTCGCGCTCGCTCGTAGATGTAGTCCTCTGACGGAGCTTTCTCGAAGCCTACAAGCGTGTAGATGTGCTCGCGCTGGGTGTCGTAGATGCAGGTGATGAGGCCAGGGAGTCCGCCGAACTTAAAGGGCCCGTAGGGATAGGGGATCTCCTCGGTGTACCAAGCGATGTAGTCTCGTCCACGGAAGCGCGTCGTGGCCTTGTAGCACGTAGCCTAAGATCGTAGCTATCGCCCCGCGCCATCGTCCACTGGAGCTGGGGGATGGGCTCGGTGTAGTGGTACTTGCTGATGAAGATCTTCTCGTGGGCATTGATCATCCCTTGGAGCGGTCGAAGATGAGCTTCAGATGAGATAAGGTAGCTTTATAGGCAGCGTCACTCTCCGCCTCAAATTCTCCATAGCTTTTTCCTCGCCTTCACCGAAGCATTCCATATCGAGTCATAACGCAGCGCTCCATAGTCGAGGAAGGCTGGTAGCTCCTGCTCATCTGCAGGACCTGCATCCAGTGATAAGCTGAGGGGGATCAGACGGGTCGTCTCGGTACTGCTTCTATAGTAGGCTCGATACAGCGCGTGATCAAAGATAGTCTGCTGAATGCTGTCACTCAGGTCATATACTCTGCTGATCAGGCTTGCTTTGGGCGTTTGCCCTGTGGCAGGAAGGCTTAGGCACCCCATCCCGATAGCGAGGGATAGGGTGCGGAGAAGCGAGCGTATCACAGCGCTCTGCGAGGTTATTCCAGCTCGATGGGGTTGTAGGGCTTGGGCTATGCGGTTGATCTTAGTGCCAGGGGCTGGCGTGAGAGGTCGGACTTGAAGAGATTCGGCTGCTCGTGGAACTGTCGCTGGAGTTTATTGACCTCCTCGCGTGTGCCCTCGGTGGGCTTAGCGTCGGCCGTTGCCGTAGTAGATGTAGTCTAAGGTCGGGGCTTTCTCAAAGCCTACAAGCGTGTGAGATGTGCTCGCGCTGGGTGTCATAGATGCAGGTGATGAGACCAGGAGACCGCCGAACTTATAGGGCCCGTAGGGGTAGGGGATCTCCTCGGTGTACCAAGCGACGTAGTCTCGTCCCACGGAAGCGGGTCGTGGCCTTGTGGCACGTGTAGCCTAAGATCGTGCTATCGCCCTCGGCCATCGTCCACTGCTGCTGGGGGATGGGCTCGCTGTAGTGGTACTTGTTGATGAAGACCCTGTCGTGTGCGTCCAAGACACCCTTTGTTGCGGTCAAGGAGGAGCTTCACGTCGCGCTGCGATTCATCCCTAGCTGCAGACCATTCGGCGTGAAATTCAGCATCACTCTTGCCCGCCTTTACCGAGGCGTTCCATATCGAGTCGGCGCGTAGCTCCCCATAGTTGACGTAGCCCTGATACTTGCCCCTCGATTTGCAGGAGCTGAAGCCAGCGATAGGACTTGGGGTCGGAGGGGACATCTCGATATTCCTTTTGGTAGTAGGCTCGGTATTGAGCATAGTCGAAGATGGTGAGTGCTATGGTGTCGCTCAGGGCATAGTGCTTGTCGGGGCTTTTGGGTGGCTTGAGCTGAAGCGGTCGTGCTGTGAAGCTACAGGCTCCCTATTCCGATCGTGAGGAAGAGGGTGCAGAGCAAGGGGTTTCATGTGTCGTGTAGTGCTTGGGGTGTGTGGGAAGATGCGATGATTAGGATTGGGTAGGGCGGTAGGCGATGTAGAGCGGGCGTTTGCTGCCCTTGCGCTGGATGCGTAGGTAATGGCCTGTGTCCTCCGTAGCGAGGAGCTTGAAGAGGCCAATCTTCGTCTTGTAGAAGTAGCCACTATAGCCGAAGTAAGCTCTCGAGCCGAAGACACGGAGACCATTCATTAAATTGATACCACTTACCTCCGAGATGTCGTAGGTCGTGCGGCTATACCGCTTCGACCATAAGAGCCGTCTCAAGACCACGGTCTCTCCGTCATCCTCTATCGAACGGGGCATAGCGAGGGAGGGTAGATGAGGCCCAAAGCGCCTGCCCAGAGGACGAAGGCAAACGATGATAAGCCGTCTACCGTCACCAGAAGGTAAAGGATGAGTGCAAGGGCCCCACAATCCCAATGAAGGTGATGACCTTGACGAATGTAGAGTACCTAAACGTGTAGTGCATAGCGCGATTAGATGGAAGTGATGGTGTTGCTTTGCGCTAACACCCCATTCTGATGGTGAGGAATAGGGTGCGGAGTAATGAGGGTCTTGTGGAAGGTGTGGTGCTGGGGACGGTATGGGAAGATGCGATTAGTAGGATAGGGCAGGCTGGTAGGCGATGTAGAGCGGGCGTTTGCTGCCCTTGCGCTGGATGCGTAGGTAATGGCCAGTCTCCTCCGTAGCGACGAGATTGAAGAAGCCCATCTTCGATCTGTAGAAGAGGCCTCTATAGCAGAAGTAACCTGCCGAGCCAACGATGGCGTAGCTCTTCGTTAGCTCCATACCACTTACCTCGGAGATGTCGTAAGTCGTGCGGCTATACCGCTTCGTCCATAAGAGCCGCCTCAGGACCACGGTCTCTCCGTCATCCTCTATCGAACGGGGCATAGAGAGGGCGGAATAGAGGAGCGATGTCAAGACCACCCAGCTGTATAGGGCAATCATGAACCAGGAGTGTAATCTGAGTGCATAGGAGATCAGCCCAAGAGCCACCACGGAGAGAGCGGTGTAGACCTTGAGGGTGATAGGGTATCTAAACGTGTAGTGCATAGCGCGATCAGATGAAAGTGGTGTCGTTGCGTTGTGCTCCTGTGTCTCTGTATTGCGTGGAGAAGGGCTTCTCTCCACACTGCAAACCTAAAAAAAAACTTGTAATCAGCAATACCAGAGAAGAGAACCTTGCGATACACGTCGCGTAGCCGCGCTATGTGGGGCTCGTCTCTTCGGAGAGAAAAGCTGAAAGCAGTAGTGGAATGACTCCCTACGAGCGCGAATAAAAGTCTCGGACGAATGGTAGATAAGTTGCGTCTACGTGCGTAGATCTAATGTCTACGTACGTGGATCATAGAGTTTACGTGCGTGGTCGTTAAGACTACGTGCCTGGATAGGGGAAGACCACTACGGGAGGGCGGCTTTTTCTTCGCGGGAATAGCACTTCTTCCTCCGCTGGATGAGAGAATTCTGCGTGATAGGGTGAGCCCCTTATCCTCTGTTAGCGGCTATCCTCGCGCGTATAGGGGCGCAGGTGCGTCTCTTTAGCTATCTTTGTACCACTATACATACAGATAATCACCTCTTTTTAAGAAGAAAAATGATCAACTTTATTGAAGAGCTGCGCTGGCGTGGGATGATCCATGATATGTTCCCAGGCACTGAGGAGCAGCTACAGAAGGAGCGTACCTCTGCCTATCTGGGTATTGACCCCACGGCAGACTCCCTTCACATCGGCCACCTCGTCGGGGTCATGATGCTGCGCCACCTCCAGCTGGCAGGCCATCGCCCCATCGCCCTCATCGGCGGTGCTACGGGGATGATTGGTGACCCCTCGATGAAGTCCGCCGAGCGTAACCTCCTCGACGAAGAGACGCTCCGCCACAACCAAGCTTGCATCAAGAAGCAGCTGTCTAAGTTCCTCGACTTCGATAGCGATGCCCCCAACGCTGCCGTGCTGGTGAACAACTACGACTGGATGAAGGACTACAGCTTCCTCGGCTTCATCCGCGACATCGGCAAGCATATCACGGTCAACTATATGATGGCTAAGGACTCGGTGAAGAAGCGCCTCAGCGGCGAGAACTCCAACGGGATGTCCTTCACCGAATTCAGCTACCAGCTCCTGCAGGGCTACGATTATCTGTATCTCTATCGCCACTACGGCTGCCGTCTGCAGATGGGGGGCTCTGACCAATGGGGGAATATCACCACGGGTACGGAGCTGATCCGCCGTATGGATGCTGGCGAGGCCTATGCTCTGGTATGTCCGCTGATCACGAAGGCCGACGGTGGTAAGTTCGGTAAGACCGAGAGCGGCAATGTGGCTCGACCCCGAGCGCACGAGCCCATACGCCTTCTACCAGTTCTGGCTGAATGTCAATGATGCCGATGCGGCACGCTATATCAAGATCTTCACGACGCTGACGCAGGAGGAGATCGCAGGCCTCGAGGCTCAGCAGGCTGCCGCTCCCCACGAGCGCGCACTGCAGAAGCGCCTGGCGGAGGAGATCACCGTCCTCGTCCACGGCCGTGAGAGCTATGATGCCGCTGTGGCTGCCTCAGGGCATCCTCTTCGGGCAGGGCACGCGCGAGCAGCTCCAGTCGCTCGACGAAGCTACGCTCCTCTCCGTCTTCGAGGGCGTCCCCAGTTCGAAGTCTCGAAGGACAAGCTGCAGGGCGGTGTGAAGGTCATCGACCTCCTCACCGAAGATGCGGCAGTCTTCCCCTCGAAGGGCGAGCTGCGCAAGCTCATCGCCTCCGGTGGTGTGAGCGTGAACAAGGAGAAGGTCGCCAGCCCCGATGACCTCATCACCTCTGCCCAGCTCATCGCTGACCGCTACCTGCTCGTACAGCGCGGTAAGAAGAACTACTACCTCGTCTTGGCTAAAGTAAGCCACCGACATCCCCTGTATACGACGGCTCCCCGCCACCGCTAGCGGTAGCGGGGGAGCCGTCTTCTTTTGCCCCCACCTCGGGGGTGTACGGATGGAGAGCCGAAGCACGCGCCTTCTGTATTCAGGTCGGTACCGTCATCGGGAGAGCATAAAAAGCCACGGGCGCGCTACGATGAAGTAGCGCGCCCGTGGCTCTTGGTCTTCGCCTGCAGAAGGCGAAGGGGAGGGTGGGGCTTAGCCTTCGGCCTCTTCGTCGAGGAGGTTCTGGCTATAGCCGACGAGGTGGCGGAGGTTGCCGAGGAGCTCGTTGGTCTCGATGAGGACGTTGAGGTAGACCATCGAGGCACGCAGGTCCTCACGACGGCCCTTGTGAGCACGCTTCATCTGGGTCTTACGCATATCCTTGACGATCTCGCGCAGCTCCTTACCCATGTTCTTCGCCTTCTTGGCATCCTCCATACGCTTGCTGGAGATGAGCTGGTGGACCTGTGCGATGTAGTCGATGACGCGGTCACGGATGGGGGCGAACTCAGCGCGGTACTCCTCGGGGATGGGGTTGTAGTTGTTGTCTACGTGCTCTACCGCTACCTCCGTAGCACGCTCGAGGGCGTAGATCATCTGCAGACAGCTATTGGCACCGAGGTGGAACCACATGTTCTTCTCCAGCATGTCTTCGTCGCTGGCCATGCGTCTCAGCCCGATGGTCTCCTTACGGCGCATCGTCTTGAAGGCACGCTTGTGCTCGTCGAGATGGTGCATGGTCTTCTTCAGACGGCGCAGATCTTCGCTGAAGAGGCCATTGGTCATGTCGAGGTAGTCCTGGCTGACGTGGTCGAGCAGGCCGATCTGATTCTGACGGACGTGCTCAGAGAGCAGGCTCCACATCGTCGTAGGATCTTCGGCATTGAGGATAGCGACGAAGAGCTCATCATCAGCATCACCCTTCTTGCGACGGATGAGATGGCTATTGAAGAGCAGGAAGAGTGCCACAGCGATGAGGGCGATCATAGCGATGAAGCCACCATAGCGCATGATCGTAGCGATGATGATCGCGATGATGAAGGCCGCACCAGCCGTGATGAACCAGCCACCGATGACCGACATCACACCCGTCACACGACCGACGGCACTCTCACGACCCCAAGCGCGGTCTGCGAGCGACGTACCCATACCTACCATGAAGGTGACGTACGTCGTGGAGAGAGGGAGCTTGAAGGAGGTGCCGAGTGCGATGAGTAGCCCTGCCAGGGACGAGGTTCACCGAGGCACGCACGAGGTCGAAGGCTGCACCAGGCTCCATCGTGAGCTCCTGCTTATTGAAGCGGGAGTCGATCCACGTGCGAGCCTTCTGCGGTACGGCACGCTCGAGGACGGAGCCGATAGCACTGCTGGTACGCACGAGACCACGGGCGATACGTGACGAGCCGAAGGTCTCTTCACCATCGTCTTGGCGGGAGAGGTTCACCGAGGTCTTGATGACATTCTGCGCGCTCTTAGAGAAGAAGAGGGCCAGCGTCATGATGACCCCTGAGCCGAGGAGGAAGATATAGGGCGTCTTGGCGGGGAGGTTATTCGCTCCCATGAGGTAGGTGTCGTAGGCCCCATTCCCGTTGGCCATGTAGTCCTGATAGGCGGAGAGCCCCGAGAGAGGTACCCCGATGAAGTTCACGAGGTCATTACCAGCGAAGGCCAGCGAGAGGGCCAGCGTACCCGCCAGGATAATGATCTTGAGGATATTCACGCCGCACCAGTGCAGGACCCTGCATGATGATCGAGAAGCCGATGAGGGCAGCCGATGACGAGCTCCAGCGTGTGGTCGTTGACCCAGTCCTTGTAGGCGAAAGGTCGACTCCTCGAGCCCTTGATGAGCATGAAGTAGACGATGGCGGTCAGCGCGATACCCCCGAAGATACCAGCGAGGTAGGGTAGGGTCTTCTTATAGTTGAAGGAGAAGCACACACGCGTGATCCACTGCACCACCGAGCCGAAGAAGAAGGCCACAGCTACCGAGAGGAAGATAGCGATGATGACCTGTAGGGCCTTGGTGGCATTCAGCATATCCAGCATCTGGAGGCTGGGGTCGTCAAAGCCCTTGAGCACCGACATACAGAAGGAAGCCCCGAGGAGCTCGAAAGACCATGGAGACGGTCGTCGAGGTCGGTAGCCCGAGTGTATTGAAGATGTTGATCAAGATGATGTCGGTGACTACCGCAGCCAAGCAGATGGTCATGACCTCCTGGAAGGTGAAGTAGGCGGGTTGTATATCCCATTGCGCGCTACGTCCATCATCCCATTACTTAGGGAGGCTCCGAGGAAGATCCCCACGGCAGCGACGCCGAGGATGACCTTGAACGGGGCAGCCTTCGCCCCCGATAGCGGAGTTGAGGAAGTTCACCGCGTCATTGCTCACCCCTGCTACGAGGTCGAAGCAGGCGAGGATGATCAAGAAGGCGAGGATACAGATAAAGATAATGTCCATTACAGATAGCTGATAGGATTCGTGATCGTCGTGGAGAGGGGAATTAGGAGGGATTAGAGAAGAGGGGAGGTCGGCCGTGTCCGCCTCATCGGTGGAGACGGCGGGCTGCTCTCCTTCGTGGGGCTCGATGAGGGCGAGGAATTCGTCCTCGGAGAGTATGGTGATGCTGAGGTCGGTGGCCTTAGCGAGCTTTGCTGGGCCCATGTTGGCACCGGCCAAGACGTAGCTGGTCTTGCTGGAGATGGATGAGCGATCTTTCCCCGAGGCTCTCGATGAGCGCCTTGTACTCCTCGCGAGTGGTGGGTGAAGACGCCACTGATGACGAAGGCCTTGCCCGAGATCGCAGCATGATCGGTCGTCGGGAGCGGCTCTTCCTCGGGCGACGGCTCAGAGGAAGCCCCAGACGCTGGAGCTCCGAGATGAACTCCCTATTCTCGGGTGAGGCGAAGTAGTGGACGAGGCTCGGCGATGACCGCACCGATATCGGGGATAGCCGTGAGCTCCTCGAAGGTCGCTGCGCCTAAGGCCTCGATATCCGCATAGCGCTGCACGAGCGTCTTAGCTACCGTCTCGCCCACGAAGCGGATGCCGAGCCCGAAGAGTAGGGGCACGGAAGGGGCGCTCCTCGGGAGGCCTCGATGCTCTCCAGCAGGCGGGTAGCACTGCGCTCCTTGAGCCTAGGGAGCTGCAGGAGATCCTCCAGCTTCAGGCGGTAGAGGTCAGCGATACTATGCACGAGTCCGTGGGTGAAGAGGAGGTCAATGGTCTCCGCTCCGAGGCGTATGTCAGCAGCCTTGCGCCCAGAGAAGTGCTCGATACGAGGCCGTCTGCTGTGGAGGGCAGGTCGCTTGGTTCGTGCAGTAGAGGCAGCTTCTCCTTCGTTTCGCTCAGGGAGAGCCACAGGCGGGGCAGTGGCTGGGGAAGAGGACGGGCTGAGCGTCGCTGGGACGCTCCTCGGTGACGACGCCGACGATCTTCGGGATGATCTCACCGCCCTTCTCTACGAGGACCTGATCATCGATGTGCAGGTCGAAGGCCTCGATGAAGTCAGCGTTGTGAAGCGAGGGCACGGCGCACGGTCGTGCCCGAGAGTGCTCACAGCATCGAGATTGGCACAGGCGTGACAGCACCCGTACGCCCGACTTGGAAGTCTACGGAGATGAGACGCGTCTTAGCCTGCTCGGCTTGATACTTGTAGGCGATAGCCCAGCGTGGGGTCTTCGCCGTATAGCCCAGCTCCTCCTGCTCGGTGATGGAGTCGACCTTGAGCACGACGCCATCGGTGGCGACGGGGGCTTCGGCACGTGCCTGCTCCCAGTAGTCGAGGAAGGATAGTACCTCCTCCAGCGAATGGCAGCGGCGGGTAGCCTCCGAGATCTTCAGCCCCCAGCTCTTACAGAGTTGCAGACGCTCGTAGTGACTGTCGGGGAGATTGGGCTGCCCTGGTACGTAGTAGAGGTAGGCATCGAGGCGGCGCTCGGCTACGATAGCGGGATCGAGCTGCTTGAGCGTACCGCTGGCGGCATTGCGAGGATTAGCGAAGAGGGGGAGGTCGGCACGATGACGCTCGGCATTCAGTCGGTCGAACTCCACGAAGGGCAGGAGGATCTCCCCACGCACCTCGAGGCTCTCGGGATAGCCCGTGCCACGCAGGCGGAGGGGGATGGAGCGGATCGTGCGCACATTAGCCGTCACATCATCGCCCATCTGTCCGTCGCCACGGGTGACGGCACGGGATCAGTAGTCCCTTCTCATGGGTCAGGGAGATCGAGAGCCCGTCGTACTTCAGCTCCGCAATGATGGTGAAGGGCTTACCGCCCAAGTCCTTCGAGACGCGCTCGTAGAACTCCCGTACATCGTCGTAGCTGTAGGTATTGCCCAGCGAGAGCATGGGGTAGCGGTGCGCTACCTGCGTGAAGCCCTCGGTGCGGTCACGGCCGACACGCTGCGTAGGCGAGTCGGGGGTGATGAGCTCGGGATGCTCCGCCTCCAGTCGCTCCAGCTGCTTGAGCAGTTGGTCGAAGTCGTAGTCCGAGATGGTGGGAGCGGAGGACGTAGTAGGCGTAGTTGTGCGCCTCGATCTCCTCTCGTAGTCGCTGGATCTCTGTGGCTATGGGTGCCATATCTGATAGTAATGGAGGTCCTCGTAGTGGTTGTCTTGCCAGTGCCAGCGGGGGAGCGTGGCGGTATGCTCGAAGCCGATGCTGCGGAGCATCTGCTGGGAGGCTTCGTTGGAAGCCAAGACCTCGGCATAGACTTGCTCGCAGCGGAGCTTGTCGAAGGCGTAGCGTAGCGCTAAGCGGATGGCTTCGGAGCCTATCCCCGTCTTGCGAGCCTCACGGTCGATGTAGATACCGACGCCCAGACGGCGATGGATGGGGCTGTAGTCATAGAGGACGAGATGCCCCAGTGCCGAGCGAGTCTTGAGCCCCTTCGATGATGAGGCTCATGGAGCCCGTCTCGAGGATATGCGTGGACGAGGCCGTGATGTAGCGCTGGATGAAGTCGGGGGAGAGGGGTTGATCGTGCCGCTGGAGTACCAGCCCTCGGGGTCGTTCTCCCAGCTGAGTAGCAGCGGTAGATCTTCCTGTGATAGGGCGCGGAGCTGTATGTGCTCGCCTGGGATGCCGATAGCCTGCGTGTGCATGGGGTCAGAAGCTTAGCGACTGATCGAAGTCCGTGCGGGTGAGGATGGAGCGGCCGAGCGTCACTTCGTCGGCGTACTCGATCTCATCTCCGATGGCTACACCGCGGGCGATGACCGAGAGGCGTACGTCCAGCCCCGCGAGGCTGCGGTAGATGAAGAAGTTCGTCGTGTCCCCCTCCATCGTCGTGCCCAGCGCCAAGATGACCTCACGGACACTGCCACTGCGTACCCGCTCGATGAGCTCGGGGATCTTCAGATCGTCGGGACCAATGCCGTCAATAGGGGAGATGACACCGCCGAGGACATGGTAGACACCACGGTACTGACCCGTATTCTCGATAGCCATCACATCGCCTACGTGCTGTACGACGCAGACGGTGGAGCTATCACGCTGGGGGCTGGAGCAGATCGGGCAGAGCTCGGTATCACTGATGTTGTAGCACTGCCGGCAGTAGACGATACCATCTCGCATCTCTACGAGGGCATCGGCGAAGGTATGGGTATCGATCGGGGGACGTGAGAGCAGGTGTAGCGCCAAGCGTAGAGCGGTCTTGCGCCCTACCCCTGGTAGGGTAGAGAGCTGCTCTACGGCTCGCTCGACGAGCTTGGACGGGTAGGCGTTCATCGTATCGGGTCTCGCTCTCAGTAGAGATAAAGCCCGCAGAAGATACCCTGAGTACTATCGCTATGGGATAGGGGAGGGATCTTCTACGGGCTTTATCGCAGGTTATTCTTCGAGGGCCTCGATTTCGTTGCCTTCCTTGTCTACGAACTTGTAGTCGAGGAAGCCGAGGCTCTGATTAGGGGTCACACGTATACCGCGAGCTATCTGGAGCTTCCAGCGGCGGGCGATGGACATGAAGAACCCCTTGGTGAGGGTAGGCGGCCACGTAGGGATGTACGTGGACGTTGATGTAGGACGTGTCTAAGCGTGGAGCTAAGTCACGGAGCTTTTCTTCGAGCTGATCGGTGAAGAGGATAGAGGACTTCATCTTCCCTGTGCCAAGGCACGTGGGGCACGTCTCATCCGTATTGATCTGGGTGGCGGGGCGCACACGCTGACGGGTGATCTGCATCACGCCGAATTTACTCAGCGGTAGGATGTTGTGTCGCGTGCGGTCGCTCTCCATCAGCTTGACCATGTGCTCATAGAGGAGCTGACGATTCTTCTGGTCATGCATGTCGATGAAGTCGACGACGATGATACCACCCATATCTCTCAGGCGGAGCTGACGAGCGAGCTCTTCGGCTGCGATGAGATTGACATCGATCGCTGTGCCCTCCTGCTCGGTGCTCTTACGGGAGCGGTTGCCACTATTGACGTCCACGACGTACATGGCCTCGGTCTGCTCGATGATCAGGTAAGCACCACTCTTGCAGGTGACAGTACGCCCGAAGGACGCCTTGATCTGCTTGGTGACATTCTTCTCATCGAAGATGGGGAGGTTCCCCGTATAGAGGCGGACGATATCTTCACGCCCAGGGGCTATCTGACGGACATACTCGCGTATCTCCTCGTAGTAGGCCTTGTCGTTGACGTGGATGCTCTGGAAGGAGGGGTTGAAGGTATCGCGCAGGATGCCTAAGGCACGGCTGGACTCTTCGTAGACGATCTTTGGGGTCTTGGTGATCTTGGGGAGCTTCTGTATACTCTCTCCCAGCGTCTTAGCAGACGGCTGAGCTCCTGATCGAGCTCACTGGCTCGCTTGCCCTCGGCCGAGGTGCGGATGATCACGCTGAAGTTCTTAGGCTTCATGCTGAGGATGAGCTGCTTGAGGCGTGCTCGCTCCTCGTGTGATTCGATCTTGGCGCTGACGGATACCTTGTCGGAGAAGGGGACGAGGACGAGGTTTTCGCCCTGCGATGGATATCTCAGCCGAGAGGCGTGGCCCCTTCGTGGAGATAGGCTCCTTGACGACTTGGACGAGGACATTCTGCCCAGCCTTCAGGTAGTCAGCGATCTTCCCATCCTTCGGCAGGTCAGGGAAGGTGGGGATCTTGCTCAAGGAGGGTACTGCCTTGGTCTTCTCGATTTGCTCGAGGAAGCGCTGCTGCGCTTGGTAGATCATCCCCAGGTCGAGGTAATGAAGAAAAGCATCCTTCTTATATCCTACATCGACGAATGCTGCGTTGAGGCCAGGCATCACCTTCTTGACGCGTCCGAGATAGATGTCTCCGACGGCGAAGGCCAGGTCACGACGCTCGCGCTGGAGCTCTACCAGTCGTTGGTCTTCCAGTAGAGCCATCGAGATCTCCTTGGCGGAGACGTCGACGATCAGTTCACTGTTCACTTGGCGGATTCGTTAATGATAGTAGAGTAAAAAAGGAAGTAGTATAAAGTGTACGGGGGCAAGGCACTCGTCTTGTGAACTGCCCTACCCCCGCGCATGTGACATTACTTCTTCTTATGTCTGTTCTTCTTGAGTCTCTTCTTACGCTTGTGCGTAGCCATCTTATGGCGCTTTCTTTTCTTTCCGCTTGGCATAGCTGCTTTTGATTATATGATTATTTACTATAGTTCGGCTTTTCGATCCACTACTTGACCTTGGAGGCGAAGAGCTTCGAGGGCTTGAAGGCAGGGATGCGGCGCTTGGGGATGATGATCGTAGTCTTCTTCGAGATATTGCGAGCAGTCTTCTGCGCGCTCCTTGATGATGAAGCTACCGAAGCCACGGAGGTAGACGTTTTCTCCACGTACCAGAGAGTCCTTGACTGACTCCATGAACGCCTCTACCACTGCCAGAGTAGTCTCTTTATCTACTCCCGTGCTCTTGGCGATATCGCTCACCACTTCTGCTTTCGTCATAGTTGATGAAATATTTTAATTGTATGAATATCATTCTTTTTGCCCTGCAAATATACGGTAAATCTTCGAATATGCAAGGTGTACTTAGCATCAGAGAGCGGGGTAGAGACTGTACCTCCACCCCGCTCCCTTATACTTTATTTTACCTTCTACTAGCTTACTTGAGGGCTCTTGAAGTAGGCGTCGAGGAGACGCTGAGCTCCGACGAAGGAGGAAAGGCGGTCGGAGAGGATGGCATCTCTCGACCTCGGGGCGTAGGCTTTCGAATAGCCTCGCTCTGGTAGAAGGAGTTCTTCAGAGCTTCATTGATGCTCTCGTACATCCACCACTTGGTCTGGCGCTGGCGCTTCTCTTCGAAGTAGCCCGAGTCCGTGGCGAAGTGTCGGTACTCATCGACCATATCCCAGATCTCCTTGATGCCAAGACCGTAGAAGCCTGAGTAGGTGAGGACCTTGGGGCGCCAACCTGACTCTGTAGGGGGGAAGAGGTGGAGGGCATTGCGGAAGTGGGTGGCAGCAAGGTTAGCCTTGTCGATGTTATCACCATCAGCCTTGTTGATGACGATGGCATCAGCCATCTCCATGATGCCGCGCTTGATCCCCTGTAGCTCGTCCCCCGTACCAGCCAGCTGGATGAGGAGGAAGAAGTCGACCATAGAATGTACTGCCGTCTCACTCTGACCGACGCCGACGGTCTCGACGAAGATCGTATCGAAGCCTGCGGCCTCGCAGAGTACGATCGTCTCACGCGTCTTACGAGCTACGCCACCGAGTGACCCTGCCGAAGGGCTGGGGCGGATGAAGGCATTCTTCTCGCGGGAGAGCTGCTCCATACGGGTCTTATCCCCGAGGATACTACCACCAGAGCGCTCGCTACTGGGGTCGATAGCGAGGACTGCCAGGCGTCTACCCTGCTTGACGAGGTGCATCCCGAAGGTGTCGATCGAGGTACTCTTCCCTGCACCTGGTACCCCCGTGATGCCGATACGCATAGACTTCCCTGCATAGGGGAGGCAGCGCTCGATGATCTGCTGGGCGATGGCCTGATGGTCGGGGCGGTTGCTCTCGACGAGTGTCACGGCCTGACTGAGGCAGGTGATGTCGGAGCGGAGGATGCCTTCGACGAATTCGTCCACCGTATAGGTGCGGCGAGCTACGCGTCGTAGGTTGGGATTGACCATGGGCTGGGCTGCCACGCCTTGATTGACCTTGAGCCCGAGGTAGGCTGGATCATTCTCTGGGTGGTGTAGAAGCTCTTCGTTGATGTCCATATCGCTTGCTTTGAATAGTGCTTGTTTTGTGTCGGTGGTAAAGGGGCACGGGATAAGGTCGTCCCCATGCTCGCGCTTTCCTTTGTCAAAGGTACGCAATTTCGCCCTGTGCCACACCCCTCATATTTTATACGTAGTGGGGGCTTAATAGCACGCAGGGTGGACCAATATTGGTCCACCCGCGTGCTTTATCTTTTGCCTGCTCTTGTTAGTGCTAGCCAGCTTCATGAAAAAGCTTGGATGAGCGATTGAGGATGGGCTGGAAAAGTGCTCCGAGCAGTAGAGCACTGATGAGGAAGGTCAGGACGCTCTGGTAGGGGGAGAAGTGGAGCTTCTCTGCCAGTGCAAGCCCCAGCTGGCGTACGATCGGGTGGCTGACGAAGATCGCTGCGGAGATGCTACCGACCCAAGCGAGAGGTTTGTTCACGCTCTGCGGAAGGAGTTGGGTGCATGAGATGGCAAGAGCACAGACGAAGATCGGCGTCGTGATCCATGGGAGGAAAGAGAGGCTTGTCACGAAGATCAGTGCGATCGAGACCAGGGCAATGATTCCGTATGCCGTCTTGCTCAGCTGGATATCCTCTTCATAGCGCGCATAGAGGAGACCAATACCGAAGGGAAGGATACTCCCGACGAAGTTATTTCGTAGCCATGTCATGGTGGCTCCATCTGGTATGACGAAGGCTTGTGCGATGCTACATACGAGGATCGCTCCGACGATCACGCCCCACGAGCGACGGAAAAGGAGCAGACGATAGACCACATAAAGCTGGAGCATAAGCCCGAAGTACCAGTAAGGCCCTGGGGCGTAGGTGTTGTGCGAGAAGATATTGAGATTGCTGAGCATAGAAAGTTGGCTCAGGATCCCATAGATAAGTGTGGGAGGGTAGCTCTCATAAAGAGCATTCAGTAGGAGGTATGCCGCATACCCCACGATACACATCGAGAGGAGCTTGAGGTAGTGCGTCCAGATGAAGGGAGGGGCGGACTTCTTGGTCGTGCGTCCATACTTCTTCTCCAGACCGTAGGCACTGAGGAAGACAAAGATCACGACACCATAGTGCCCAAAGAAGGAGAAAAGCTGTAGGGGGAGTCTTCCGTCGAGGTGTGATAGGTAGTCCAAGAGCTTCGAGACGTGCCATGACTGGTACATAAACTCGTTCTCGAAGATCGCTCCATGCATCCAGTGCGTATAGTTGTGGAGGATGATCGAGAGGATGGCCAAGCCTCGTAAGACCTGACTATTGAGATTGATTGATTGAGATGAATTAGAAGATACCGCCGACTGATGGGGCATATACTACTTGAGGTAAAGGATGATGATAGCGAAGCACTGCGAAGTGCGTAAGCTGAGGAGGAGTGAGGCCGATCAGGTCCAAGATCAGATGTATCGACCTCTATAAAAGGGAAACGTAGTCTCACGGCTAATTTAATCTATGCGAGGGTCTATAAGACAACCTCTCTCAGAGGTCAGATCTCGATGAAGAGTCCAGTACGAGCGGACTGTCTTACGTGACCCCCGCAGAGTCTGTACGATCTATTATAGTGATATGCTGATACTTATCTGATTGAGGGATGGGACTATCTAGCCTTTGCTCGCTATTTAAAGTTAACAAAGCATCAGCCCCAGCGTAAGGAGTGTGCACTTACGCTGGGGCTGATGTCTTGTGCCATGGAGTCATACTTAGAGCTGGCGTACGAGTTCGCTGAAGATGCGGCCCATACGGTCGGAGGCTGCGTTGGCGGCGCGTACGACATCGTCACCATCGTTGACGAAGTCATCATCGAAGTGCCAGCCTTCGTTGGTGATGACCGACATACCGAAGACGCGGATACCAGCGTGGCGTGCGACGATGACTTCGGGCACGGTGCTCATACCGATAGCGTCACCACCCGAGCGAGACCAGTAGGTGTACTCAGCAGGGGTCTCATACGAGGGACCCGTGAGGCCGACGTACACACCTTCGTGGACGTGGATGCCGAGCTCCTGAGCGATGGCCTTAGCCTTCGTGATGAATTCGCGGTCGTAGGGGCGCGTCATGTCTGGGAAGCGTGGCCCGAACATCTCGACGTTGGGGCCGATGAGCGGGTTGGGGAGGTTGTTGATGTGGTCGCGGATGATCATCAGATCACCTACGCGGAAGGTCTGGTTGATACCACCTGCTGCGTTGGAGACGAGGAGGTTCTCGATACCGAGGAGCTTCATCACGCGGATGGGGAAGGTGACCTGCTCCATGGGGTAGCCTTCGTAGTAGTGGAAGCGCCCCTGCATGCACAGCACGGTTACGCCCGAGAGGGTACCAGCGATGAGATTCCCCTTATGGCCGATAGCCGTAGAGTGTGAGAAGTGGGGGATCTGTGTAGGGGATGATGGTGGGATTCTCGAGCATGTCGCCGAGCTTGCCAAGGCCGCTACCGAGGATGATGGCGGTCTTGATATCCTTTGGCAGGGCGTGATGCCAGGTAGTTGGCCGCCTCGTGATAGTGTTGGTCGAGCATAATAATAGGGATATATCTTGCTGAATATTGCGAATAGTATTCTGCCTCAAGGGCAAAAACAAATATAGCAATAATCGGGGAAGGGAGACGGCGCTATCTACTCCTTCTCTTGCACGGTGGAGTTGTAGGGGTACCAGCTTCAGCTCCCCGCTTTCGTATTCGGCAAGGAATATATCTGCAGCAGACTCATATCCCATCTTTTGCAGCTCCTCGGCGAGCCACTCTTCGGTGCGGTCTACGTCATCCAGCACGCTGGTCTGTACGATGCCATCTGTGATGACAGGGTACTTGGGGTTCTCCTCGCCTCTCAGGACGATGATGAGCTCTCCATTCTGCTCGAAGACAGCTCGCTTCACGTCGCGGATGTGGTAGACTCCCTCGCGGCGTAGCTTGAATGCTACTTCGTTCGCTGTGATCTTAGCCTTGCGGCAGGCCTCTACATCGAGGACCCCGTGCTTGATGAGGGACAACAGGGAGCACCATCGATGAATCTCTTGATGCTATGGTTCTTCGTCTTGAGTCGTCGCAGGCCGATGATGAGGGAGGCCCAGATCGCGAGGACGGCTGCAAACTGGAGGATCGAGATGGCTGGGCTATAGATGATCCCACCGATGATACCCCCTGAGGACATAGTTCTGCACCTGGTCTATCGCAGAGGTTGGTGCCAGATTGCCCTTGCCGGACTTGTTGATGACGAGGACAATGGCAAGTAAGCCCAGGAGTAGCTTCAGGAAGACGTTCAGATAGAAGAGGTCATCCGACTGGAGGTAGGAAAGTGCTGTCATATTATATGAATGAGGTGAGATTGATTAGACTGCTGTTAGAATGAGATGTCGAGGCCCGGCATCGACTACATTGTAGTCCTTACGTATGTCTACGATGGGGTCTGTATCATAGATCAGGCGGTAGGCGCCTCGTATCCCGATGGTGGGCGTGATGTTGTACTTGAGGTCGACGGCACCTCCGAAGCGGGCCTTCTTGAAGTACGTGTCGGGAGTCGCTTGATGGATGGCGGTCGTCGTGAGCTCCCAGTGCTCGCCGATCTTATTCCGCATGCTGAGCGAGAGATGGCTCTTGATGCGGTGGCTGTAGGCATACTTGGGGCCATTTGCAGCGGGCATCGGGCGCTCCCACTCTTCGTATTCGTAGAATAAACCCAGTGTAGCGAACATAAGGGTCGTGGAGGAATTCAGCAGACGATAGCGCGACTGAATCCCCGTAGAGAACTTAAAGGCCATGCCTCTACTGGCCGCCCACTGGGATTCCGCAAAGGGTAGACCTCAAAGGCATGGTCCAGCAGGTAGCGGAATTCAGCATGGATATACCCACCACTGAGGGTCACTTTCTTACCGTAGGTGGAGAACTCAAACTTATTTATGAGGTTGATCACTCGGCTACGCTTGATGAGCAGGTTGATATTGGCGCTATTGCGGAAGGTGAATACCTCCTCCTTCTCGGTCTGGAAGTTGAGTGAAGGGCTGATCGTCCCCTGAGTGTCTTCGTGCTATCGATGCTCATCGTCATATTCTCAGAGAAAAAGCATCTGTGCCGACACGTGGATGGGTGCGAGTAGTATGGCCAGTAGATAGAGTAATCGCTTCATATAGGATCTATTGTTCGTTCGTCTTTTGACGCTGCAAAAGTAGAAAAAAAGTGTATGCAGATTTAGCGGAGCGATATACCCAATATATAGGGAGATAGCTGGTGTCAAAAATCGCCGTGATCGCTTGACGAATATATGCGTGGGGAGGCTTGATGAAGCGGGCTACTCCATCACCATCTTCTTATTCGACGTGGGGGAGACGACGATGCGAGTACGACGGTCGTCGTAGGTGGGCGCGAAGAAGTTGAAGCGTGGCTGTGTATACTCGGTATGGATGCCGAGGAGATCTACGAGAGCGTGTGAGCAGATCCGATAGGATACGCTTATCCCGCTGACGGCTGATCTGGCGCCAGAGGTCGGGACGCTCCTCACGGAGCTGTGGGGAGAAGTAGACGAAGAGCGGGATCTCGACCGCACGGGGCACAAGGGCATGGCCCATCAGCTCGGGGTAGTCTTCGTCGAAGAGCGTATCGCCGTGGTCGGAGAGGTAGATGACGAGGGCGTTCTCCTCGCGGTAGCGCTCTATGATCTCGTGGATGATGTAGTCGGTATAGAGAAGGCTATTGATGTAGGCTGAGATGACCAGATCCTTAGCTTCTCCCTTGTGGATGGGTAGGCTATCGGATGTGAACTTGTTGAATGCTTGGGTATCGCTCTTTGTAGGTCATGTGCGAACCCATAAGGTGAACGATCTGGAAGAGTCCTCTGGGGGAGCTCATTCGGAGACTATCTGATAGGTCTCGATGATGAAGGAGAAAGGGGAGTATGACTTCATCAAACAAGTCGGGGCGATTTGCTACACCTTCTCCGCCCAGTCCTTTGAAGAAGGCTGGATTGCCCGTGAGGATATCTGCCTGTCTACCCAGCAGGTTAGACATCGAGTACTTACCTGTGATTTCTTGATTTGCGATCCAGGCTGTAGCATACCCTGCTTGGCGAAGCACATTAATAATCGAAGGGAACTTATACCAGGGCTTTTCGCCTTGCTCTTGAGTGTAGAAGGTCAGTGAACGCGTATTGGAGAGGATCGTTGCTGAGGCTGGCGAAACAACATTGGAGAATGGAATAAGCTCCTGAGCCTGAATTAGACTGTCTGCATAGGGGTGTTCTGCAGAGGATAGCCATAGCAGTGCATACTGCTACGACGGGCTGATTCTCCGAGGATGAGGACGATGTTGAGTGGAGCCTTAGATATGGGGGTTAATGACGACGCTATTGAGCTTGTGCTGGGAGCGGCGTATCATGTCCAGCTCTGCAGCGATATGCTTCATCGCTTTGTGAGCACTAAGGGTATTGAAGATCGTGCGATCAATACCAGCGTATTCGAGTCCTCCGAAGTTGTAATGCCGACGACATAGACGGAGGTTACTATAGATGTTTTCGAGACCCACGAAGAGGGAGGAGAAGTGTAATCGTAGGGCTGCAGCACAGGGTGATGCAGGAGGGATACTTCTTCCTGAAGACGAGGGATACTACGAAGGCGATGACGACGGCAGGCGTGAGCTGGCAGAGCACGCGGAGAGCTTGCTCGGCGGTGATGCTGTCGAGGAATTCACTGCCCTCGCGCCAGTTGGTCGAGAGCATGATCTGCGCCAAGTCCATGTTGTAGGTCACATGGTAGAGCCCGATGAGGTAGAGCTCGTAGGCGGAGAGGGTGAGGACGACGACGGAGAAGAGGAGCCCGAGCGTGCGGGTCAGCCACTTCCACGGGAGAGGGCGAAGAGGAGGGTCAGGAGGCTCGCCCAGCCCCCGATGCGAAGGAGCTGGCTGAGGACCAGCGGGAGCACTTCGCCCGAGGGCACCTCGGTCTGATAGGGTAGATAAGCCAGTAGCACACGCAGCTGGGCGAGGAAGACTAAGACGAAGAGCCAGGGACGCTCGCTTAGTCGCCTGCCGAGGGCTGCGTGTGCTACCTCGATGAAGTATGGAGGGAAGTCCCCGCATTTATCTGTGCTTACTGAAGAGACGCTCGGCTACCTCGCGGGCTTCCGCGATGATAGCTTCCTGTCCCTGGCACGTGCTTGTCGCGCATAAGGATGCGCCATCGACGATGACGGTGTCGATGCAGCTGCCCCGAGGTAGCATAGACGAGGTTCGACGTGAGGTCATTCAGCGGCACGAGCTCAGGCGTATTGAGGTCCACGAGGCAGACGTCTGCCAGGCGTCCCTCTTCGATGCGCCCTGCGTTGAGGTCGAGGATGTCTGCACCCACAGCCGTAGCAGAGGCGAAGATGTCATCAGCCTTGCACGCCGTGCTGTCGAAGCGCCAAGCCTTCCCGAGGAAGGAAGCGAGCTTCATCGCTACGACCATGTCGAGGTTGTTCGACGAAGAGCAGCCGTCCGTACCGATACCGATGCGGATGCCACGGCGCTCATCTCCTCGTACTTGAAGGTGTAGCCGCTGGCGAGCTTCATGTTGGAGGCGTTGTGCACGACGGAGACGTTGTGCTGCGACAGCAGATCCATCTCCTCATCATCTACCCAGACGACGTGCGCCAGTACCAGATGCTCGCTGAGGATACCGAGCTTCTCGAGGTAGCGCACAGGGGCTGAGGCCGTGCAGAGCGGATACATTCCTCTACCTCGCCCTTGGTCTCAGAGAGGTGCAGGTGGATCTTCACACCGTGCTCGACTGCGAACTGATGGCAGAACTGCAGCTGCTCACCGCTCACCGTATAGATAGAGCGTGTGGGCCGAGGGTGAAGGTGATGCGGTCGCTGAACTCGCCGAAGCGCTCCATGTACTCGTAGCTACGCTTGCGGTCCAGTGCAGCGCGCTCGGGGTTGCCTTGGTCGAAGAGCGTGTAGGAGAGATGTGCACGTAGCCCCATCTCTTCGACAGCCTTGGCGGTCTCCAGCGGGTGCATATACATATCGAGGAAGCAGGTCGTGCCCGAGCGAAGCATCTCGAGGCAGGCGAGCTTGGCGCCGACATAGACGTCATGCGGAGTCATCTGCGCCTCGACGGGCCAGATGTAGTCCTCGAGCCACGTCATCAGCGGTAGGTCATCGCCGTAGCCACGGAAGAGCGTCATCGATGCATGGGTATGCGTATTGATGAAGCCGGGGATGATCGCCTTGTCGGTGCCGTCAAGCACCTCCGCTCCTGCGGGAGCGGAGATACCTGGGGCGATACGAGTGATTAGGTTTCCCTCGATGAGGACGTCGGTAGTCGTCGTCCCGTGGAGGACATTCTTTATTAGGGATAGAGTCATGAGATATCTATTCAGGGGTGAGGAGCCTATCGCTTGGGGTAAATCTTGTAGAACTCGGCGACGGCTTCGATACCCTTGTAGAAGATATCCAGGGGCATATTCTCGTTGGGCGAGTGGATGGCGTTGCTCTCCAGCCCGAAGCCCATGAGGATGGTCTTCACGCCGAAGACACGCTCGAAGGCTGCGATGATGGGGATGCTACCGCCACGACGTACCGCCAGAGGGCGCTTTCCGAAGGCTACTGCGAGCAGCCTCTTCGGCTGCCTGATGAGGCGGAGCGGGTCGATGGGGCAGAAGGTAGGCTTCGCCGCCGTGCATAGGCGTGACCTTGACGCGGACGTACTTTGGAGCGATGCTCTCGATGTAGTCGATGAAGGCCTGGCTGACCTTGTGGTGGTCTTGGTTGGCTACGAGGCGGCAAGAGACCTTAGCATAGGCCTTGGAGGGAAGGACGGTCTTCGAGCCTTCGCCCTGATAGCCGCCCAGATGCCGCAGACGTCGAAGGAAGGACGGCAGCTATTACGCTCGAGCGTGTGGTAGCCGACTTCGCCGAAGAGGTCATCGATGTCGAGAACTTCTTGTACTCCTCTTCGCTGAAGGGGATCTTCGCGATCATCGCGCGCTCTTCATCCGAGAGGGGCACGACGTCATCGTAGAAGTGGGGGATGGTGATACGCCCGTCCTTGTCCTGGACCTGAGCGATGAGCTTACAGAGCTCGTTGATGGGGTTAGCGACAGCACCGCCGAAGTGGCCGGAGTGCAGGTCGTGGTTGGCACCCGTGACCTCGATCTGCCAGTAGGCCAGACCGCGCAGGCCCGTGGTGAGCGAAGGCGTCTCGGCGCTGACCATACTCGTGTCGGAGACGATGATGTTCTCAGCGCGGAGCATCTCGAGGTGCTCACGGCAGAACTGCTCGAGGTGCGTCGAGCCGATCTCTTCTTCACCCTCGAGGAGGAACTTCACATTGCACTCGACGAGACCGAGTGCCAGAGCCGTCTCAAAGCCCTTGATCTGGATCATCGACTGACCCTTGTCGTCGTCAGCACCGCGTGCCCAGATGTGGCCGTCACGTACCTCAGGGCTCGAAGGGTTCGCTCTTCCACAGCTCAAGTGGCTCGGGGCATGACGTCATAGTGTCCGTAGACGAGGATCGTGGGCTTGGAAGGGTCCTTCTCATAGTGCCCGAAGACGATGGGGTTACCTGCCGTCTGGTAGATCTCTACGGTCTGTACGCCGAGCTTCTTGAGGTGGTCACGCCAGTACTCTGCACAGCGCTGCATGTCGGGCTTGTGCTCGCTCTTGGCGCTGACCGATGGGATGCGGATGAGCTCGAAGAGGGTCCTCGAGGAAGCGAGCTTCGTGCTCGCGGATATAGTTCTTGATCTGGCTCATAATAGGTATGGGTCCAAGGGGTGAATGTATTTGTATGGGGTAGGGCAAAGGCGTGGGAGGGCTCCCGCTTTGCCCTAATAAAGGTAGGAAAAAACTCTGTCTTGTCTCCGCTACGCCTTGCTTTTCTTCGCCTTGCGTGGGGCTTTGCGGAAGTGGATATCCTCGAGCGTGAGTAGCGCTTCGAGGACATGGTGCACCTTTGACCTCCTCGATGTGGACGGTGGGGTTGAACTTCTCGCCCTCTTCTACGGCGCGGCACTTGAAGGTGGGCATGAGGTGTCCCAGCCGACCATAGTCGACGATGGCGCCCTCCGAGACGAGGTCGCGTGCGGTGTCTGCAGCGAGGTTGAGGACGCTCTGCACCTCCATGTAGTTGAGGGTAGTGTTGCGGGCGACGAGCGAGCAGAAGCGCTCAAAGTCCACCTGGTATCGGCCCGTGAGTCGTGCGACCTGCATGCTCTTACCACGGTGCTTGCCGAAGGTGACTTTCCTCTGGTGAGGACGTACTGAAGGGTTTTTGCTTGTCATAGTACATTGTGTAGTTGGGCGAAGGAGCTGAGATCCCTGAGAGAGGTCGGCTACTTCGCGAGGTTTATTCCTTGAGCAAAAGGTAATTCTATCGGTAGAATGCGAAATCTCTTTTTCGAGTTAAGTTCGGGGTAGTTTTTATCGCTTGAGGTTGCAGGATTAATACGTATTAATCCGCAAATTAACTACGTATAAAATCCCGACTTAATACGTATTAATTCTCAAATTTATACGTATAAATCTTTGCCTTCATTCGGTTAATCTTCCAGCTACTACCACTTTAAATGGTGGCGAACTCAAAGGTAGCTCGCTCACGAAACTCCTTTGCATTCGTCGTCAAGCTCCTTTCCTTTACTCATGCGCTTCCCCTTTACTTTGCTCTCCTCCTTCCTTTACTCCCTCCATCGACCTCTACGTATCTATACGACGACACCCCGCAGGGTGACTGCCTCCAGAGAGGCAAGTCCTTGCAGGGTGTCGTATGTAGGAGTTAGGCTAAGCCTTAGAGGCGGCGAGCACCGTCCGGGAGATGACGACGTCTGTAGAACTTAGGCTGGATGCCGTGCTGGCTTCAGTAGCGCTTCTTGACTTCGGCGATGAAGCTGTCGTGAGCTCTTCCTTGAGAGTTGATCGTACGAGCCCCTGAAGCCACCAGCCATGCGCGTGAGCCGGTGACGCCGAATTCACGAGCGAGGTCGTTCCGGAAGTCGAGCTCTTCGCCAGCTCACTTCGTAGAGACTTTGCTCGCGCCGTGGTGCGTCTCGTACATCTTCTCACCGACGGTCTGGTAGTCACCCTTGTCGAGGGGCTTCGCAGACAGCCAGGACGCGCTCGACTTCGCCGATGACGTAGGCTGCACGCTTGTAGTCCTCTTCGCTGACTCTCATTCTTCACTCTTCGAGCTGAGCGAAGGAAGCATCGCGGAGGAACTTGATCTCGGGATAGCGCTTAGCGAGGACGGCGACGACGATTCTCGCAGCTCTCACGACGCTTGTTGTAGGCCGAGCTGGCAGCTCGTGCTGTACGCAGCTGTCGACGAGCAGCAGACGATGGCCCTTAGGATCGAAGGGGTGCGTCTTCGTACTCGAAGCTCTTGCAGTCGAGGCGAAGGAGCCACTTACCCTACCGAAGACTGAGGCGAGACTGATCCATGATGCCGCACTTCACACCGCAGTGGTTGTGCTCGGTAGCCTGACCGATCTTCGCCATATCCCACTTAGAGGACCGAGAGAGAAGAGATCATCAAGGGCGAAGGCGAAGGTGCTCTCCAGCGCGCAGACGAAGACATCCCTGCGCCCAGAGGTACATCGCCTGCGAAGACCGTGTCGAAGCCAGCGATCTTACCACCACGCTTCTGTACTCACGGCAGACACCGAAGATGTAGCGATGCCCAAGATTGGCTGGGTGCATCCTCTTCCTTGAGGCCGAACTCCAGCCGATTCGCCGAGGTCGAGTGCGAAACACGGACGCGGTCCCGTACCATTGGGGCGGATCTCAGCGACCATAGCCTTGTCGATAGCGCCGGGGAGACGAAGGCGCCGGGTAGTCGGTGTGCTCACCGATGAGTTGATACGGCCAGGAGACGTGTAGGGGGTACCGGCTTCGCCGTAGAGAGCATGCGAACTTATGCGCGGATAGCTTGTGTATTCATCTGAGTGATGGAGCGATAGGGGTGAGTAAACGTGGTATGATAGCAAGTCCTGACGCACCGACGGGTGCGGGAGGGACTGAGATGTCCTAGAGGACTAAGGGGCTGGCGAACCTTGCTGACCTACGAGGCGTAGTAGAGGAGGTAAGCTTCACTGATCGACGATGATCCAGGTGAACTGCCAACCGCCGAGGCTGTCTGCGAGGATACCCTGAGCGAAAGGTAGGATAGCACCACCGACGATACCATCATCAGGGCACCCTGAGCCAGCGGACGTGTACTACCGAGCTTGTCGATGAGCCAGTGAGAAGATAGCGCCCCACATGACGGAGTGGAAGGACCAGCACCGACGAGGAGGGTAAGGATTGTTCAGGACCATACCACCGAGGACGAGGATACCTGCGCCCAGAGGAGGTGATGAGGAGCTGCTTGCTGGCGCTGATGCTGCTGAGGAGAGCTACCACAGAGACAGCCGACGAGCATCAGACCCCAATAGATGGTAGCCATCAGTGCAGCCTCCGAAGGCTCAAGCCGAGGCTCTGATCCATAGAGGTTGATATTACCCTCACGCAAACTTCGACACCGACATACATGAAGATAGCGACGACACCGAGAGCGAGGTGCGAGAAGCTCCATACGCTCTTTTCGAGGACTTCGCCTTCCTTCTTCTCTGCACTTGCGATCGCTGGAAGGTGGAGCTTGAGAGTGTTGCGATGAGGACCACCGACGAGGACGATGAGTACGAGGAAAGGGGATGTGAGACGAGCTCAGTGCGATGTCAGACCGCCTTACCTGCGAAGATGACGAAGCCACGAGGATACGGGAGCGATGGTAGCCATCGTGAGGTTGGCCGTACCAGCGATAGACTGACGCGTGACGCCGTCGTGCCCTTCACGTCACGAAAGCGACGATGTAGGGGTTCAGTACTGCCTGCAGGAAGGTCATAGCAGAGCCTGCTACGAAGCCAGCCAGAAGGAAGATGTAGTAGGCCACGGGGATGATGACGACGTTGGGATCGTCCGTAGCAGCCTGGAACTTTACGAGTCTACTGACTCGAAGACATGGGCTGAGGCTCGACACAGTCCGAGGCAGCGATCGGCCCAAAGAGGCCCGTGATGAGGGTGATTCTATAGCCCTTCTTCTCGATGCACTTGGCGCTGGGGATGCCATAGCGAGGTAGCCGAGGAAGAAAGCGAGGTGATCAGCGTGGTGAGCGCATTGGTGAGCGAGCCCGATTTCTGCAGGAAAGCGGCCTGCATAGGTGCTTGGAACTGCCCGTTCCAGGTTGGTGATCAGACCGACGAAGCGCCATGGCACGACCATGATGATGAACGGCACCAGATAGCTCTGAGTCTGTTTCTGTTGTCGTCATTGCTTACTGTTTATGTAGATGGATTTTTGTTTGTTAGCTGGCTAAGCTTCGAGCGTGAATCGGAAGATCGTCGTCGAGGCGGAAGGTCTCTCCGGGATTCAGGCGCGTCGAAGGGTATTCGGGCTTGTTGGGGCTGTCGGGATAGTGCTGCGTCTCTAAGCAGAGTGCGGCACGTGCCGGATAGCGGTGATCGTGCTTCTCGCGGGTTGCCCGCTCATCCAGTTGCCTGTGTGAGCTGTGCGCCTGGCTGATCAGTGTAGACCTCCATGACGATGCCGGTCTTAGGCGAAGAGCAACGGGTGGCACGTCCGAGCTTACCCAATGCCTTATCTAATATGTAGGTGTGATCGTAGCCTCGCGCCCAGCGGAGCTGATCGAAGTCTGCATCTACTCGCTCCCCGATGGTATGAGGTGTGGTGAAGTCCATAGGTGTCCCCTCGACGGGCGCAGGTGCTCCGTAGGGGATAGCCGTCTCATCGGTGGGAAGATACTCCTGAGCGTCGATCACGAGGGTATGATCGTGTACAGAGGGATCACCTTCGCCGGAGAGGTTGAAGTAGGCGTGATTGGTGAGGTTCACTACCGTAGGACGCGTAGTCGTAGCCTCATATTCGATGCAGAGCTCGCCTTCATCAGTGAGTGTGTAGACGACCCGTACAGCAGAGCTGGCCTGGGTAACCTTCTTCGCCGTCGGGGGAGGTATAGGTGAAGGCAACCTTGTTAGGATCCAGCTCTTTGCCATCCCAGATGACGGCATTGAAGCCCTTGAGTCCACCGTGTAGGCTGTTGGGGCCATTATTGATGGGGGAGCTCATAGCCTGTGCCATCGATGGTGAAGTGACCTCGGGCGATACGATTCGCATAGCGCCCGCAGATAACATCGAAGTAGGCTTCTTCGCTGTGGATATATTCGTCCAGGACTGTCGTGACCGAGGACGACGTCTGTATAACCTGTGCGGCTGGGGGACTACGAGAGAGACGAGCTTAGCACCTTGGTTGATGAAGTGCGCTTCGGCTCCTGCCTTATTGATCAGGTGTAGAGCTGGACGGCTTTACCGTCTACGACCCCATGGAAGGCCTCATGGGAGAGCCCGGCTTTATTCTGCTGCATCGTTGGTTTGTAGTTAGTTGGCTGTGAAAGCCACTCAATTGAAGCTTTAACGTGGTCGAAATATACGAATAAGTACGCATACAGCCACGGCTCTCAGTACTTTGTCTGGAGCGGAATGAATAGATAGTGAGCGCCCGCATCGGTACTTGGTGCGGGGCGTCGGCTGTAATGGTAGGATGCAGGCTACTTCTTCGCGTGTAGGCGCATACGCATGATGATGACGTTTTTCAGCGGACGGTTGTTGTCATCCGTCTCGGCGCGCTGGATCTTATCACGGTGCCCCCAGCCATCAAGCAGGCGACCAAGACGGTATATCCGCCATCCAGGTGCTGCGCCGCCTGGAGCTTAGGAAGCTCGCGCTGCTCGGCGTGTACTTCACGACGACCAGCTTCCATCGTCAGATCCATGTCGGTATAGTACTTCCCGTGACGATATAGAACTGGCTGAAGGACGACTTCTTCTTGGGATTAGTATCATCACCCTCGCGGGCAGCACCTATATAACCCGCGGACATGGACGAACTTCTCGGGGCATGATCTCTGCCTTTATCGTCGCTTCGTCGGGTCGCCAGGAGGGACTTCTCGCGGGAGAGACCGCGGGTCTTCTAGGATTCCCAGCCTGGATCATGGAAGTCCTTGATGGCGCGGTGGAACTGTCACGCCGTCAAAGGCATGTTGTCTGATGAGCTTGAGATAGTTGTCACGGTGGACAGGCGTCTCGTTGAAGAGCTCGACGATGATTACCCTCTCGTCGTCTCTACGAGGATCTGGGGCGCTGCTCGCTCTGTGCGCTGACGATAGAGCTTAGGCTAAGGGCACCGAAGAGCGCAAGTAAGGGGCGAAAGCTGTCGCATGGGTGTGTGATGTGTGAGATTAGGGGAGGAGAGGCATGCTGTCGTTGGACGCATCAGCTGTCGTGATGAAGGCCTTGGGGTCAAGATCAGCTCGAGCGAGCTTCTTGAGCATGCAAGTGCTTTGCGCTCGATGATGATGAAGAGTACCTCACGGGGCGTGCTCGAGTACATCCCTTGGCCGTGGAGGAAGGTGCCACGCACGATTTGTCCGATGAGTACCTCACGAAGCTCCTGCAGTTTGTCCGAGATGATGAAGACCGACTTGTGAGGTTCTGAGGGCTGGAGGGCATCGACGACCTTGCTGTGAACGAAGATAGCGATCACGAATGAGAGGGGGACACGCCAGTCTTGGAAGACCCACAGCCCCAAGAGGACGATCGGCGAGTCGATGAGCATGATCAGGGTACTGACCTTTCTGTTGAACGACGGACAGTACGCGTGCCAAGGCAGTATCAGTACCGGCGCAGGTACTGTGCCGTGAAGATCATCCACACCTTACTCGAGCGAGGGCCCTCGCCGTAGCTACAGAGAATAAGACTCTTCGACGAGCGGACGACCGCCTGACCGCGTCTCGATGAGGTCAGAAGAGGGCGACGAGGACGAAGGTCACGACGGTCTTGACTGCGGTGATCTTCCCAAAGTCCCTTCATTGCCGGGAGGAAGAGTGGGATGTTGAAGACAAGAGCAATGGTACCAAGGCCCAATTCCAGCCCAAAGAGGCTGCGTGCAACCTCGCGGATGACGAGCGCTAAAGCCATAGACGCCGCCCGGGCTATTATGTGCTGGGGGCGAGGAAAAGGCTGTAGCCAATGGCCAAAATAAAGGAGCCGAAGACGATGAGAAAGGGCATCGAGCAGGGCTGCTTCTTCGTTGTCGGAGCGGTAGGCATAGTGTATGAGGTAGATGTTTCTCTCACAAAGATAATTCCTCTGGTTGATTCTGCAGCCTCCCGAGGAGATCCTGACAAAGCCACCCGATGAAGCTACTGAAAGTGATATGACTTCGCCTCAGAGTTATATTACCTTGTCTCGAATGTTATATTACTTTCACTTAGAAGTTATATTACTTTCACTAGAAGTTATATTACTTTTCACTGAATGTTATATTACTTTTCAGCGAAAGTTATATTACTTTTTCCAGCGCCTCCGAAAGCCTTGTGTAGGCAGGCTTTGTAGAGCCCTCGAATGACCTTCTGACCCGACAAAAACGCCTTCCCTCCCTTCGCCGAGAGCGAAGGAAGAAGGAAAAGGCTGTTTGATCGCTGAATTAGAGGACGGGCAAAGCGTTGAACAGGACGTTGCCGCGCTAAAGGACCTCGAGCTGGGCGAAGCGCAGCAGGAGCTTCTTCGTCTCGCCCGTGTCGAAGGTGACGGTTGCCTTGGCATTGTCGCCACGACCTTCGAGTTCGTCGATGACACCCGCACCGAAGCGCTTGTGTACGACACGCCACCGACAGCGAGCGCACCGATGCGCTTGTGCTTCTCCTCGGGCGTGTCGCTCGCGTCTCTGCGCTCGATGAGGACACGGCGCGAAGGGGCAGGAGGCGCCGAACGGAAGACAGGGCGATCAGAGAAGTCCGTCGGGGAGGTCACCACCTAAGGGACGTGCTGTCTTGGGGCGATCAGGGCGAGGCGTGACTACTTAGCCCTGAGTCAAAGATCACTAATTCCTTGGGGAGCTCACGGACGAAGCGGCTGGGACGGCTGAACTCCGTGCGCCCGTTGCAGGACGCTCTCTCATAGCCGATGTGCACGTCTTCTCGGCACGCGTCAGAGCGACGTAGAAGAGTCGGCGCTCTTCCTCCAGCTCCTTGCCCGTATTGCTCATCATCGAGGGAAGATCTTCCTCCAGCCCTACGATAAATACGTGAGGAACTCAGTCCCTTTCGCCGAGTGAACGGTCATCAGCGTGATGCAGTCCTCCTCGTCGCCCGCCTTGTCTTGGTCGGTCATCAGTGCGATCTCGCTGATGGTAGACCCTCCAGTGACGGCGTTTGGTCGGCCTCCAAGAGCGGCATGGATGTATTCGTCGATACCTCGAGTAGCTCCTGGATGTTCTCCACGCGCCCCTTGCCTTCGCTGGTGGTATCGCTTTTGAGATCGGCGAGGATACCCGTCTCATTGATCACGCGCTCGGCGATCGCACAGAGGTCATCCTCCTGCTGATTGTAGGTGCGCAGGTCATCGAGGAGGCGGCGAAGGCTTGTGGTCGGTCTGCCGTGGGCTCGTGACCTCGACACCATAGGCGAGGGATCACGGAGGATCTGCATCATCAGCATCCCTGCTGTGAGGCGGCCTGACGTACACGCTGCACTGTCGTGTCGCCGATGCTGCGCTCGGGTAGTTGATGATACGCAGGGAGAGCCTCTTCGTCCAGCTCGTTGACCAAGACGCGGAAGTGAGCAACGACGTCCATGATCTCCTTGTGGTCGAAGAACGAGCGTCCGCCATAGATCACGGAAGGGGAGCCTACACGGCGGAAGACCTGCTCAGGTACGGCTCTGCGCATTGGTGCGATAGAGGATAGCCACCGAGCTGTGAGGATGCCATCGACGATGAAGGCGTTGTACCTCGTCAGGAGACCAGAGAGCCTCGGGGTCACCGTGGGTGCCTCATGCACGATGATAGGCTCACCGACAGACTCCTCCGAGAAGACATCCTTGAGGGATCTGGTACTCGTTATTCGCGATGATCTGCCCGCAGCGCTTGACGATGGTCTGCGTGGAGCGGTAGTTGCGCTCGAGCTGAAGGTGCGGGCGTTGGGAAGGTCTTCTCGAAAGCTGAGGATATTGTCAGGTTCGCCCCACGGAAGAGGTAGATACTCTGGGCATCATCGCCGACGACGAAGATAGCGCCCTTGTCCTGCATTAGCTGGCGTGCGATCATGTACTGGGGCGAAGTTGGTATCCTGATACTCGTCGAGTGAGGTAGTCGATGCGGTCCTGACCAGGCTTCAGCACGTCGGGGTGCTGGCGGAAGAGGATGTTGATCTGCAGCAGGAGGTCATCGAAGTCCATCGCATTGGAGCGCTTGAGCTCAGCTTCGTAGTGCTGGTAGATCTCGTGAGAGCTTCGGCAGGCCTCTTCGCATCGTGCCGGGGAAGTCGGTGTAGGAGGCGTAGGCGCTGGCGGTGATGAGACGGTTCTTCGCTGAGGAGATGCGGTTGTGCACGACATTGGGCTTGTAGACCTTGTCGTCGAGACCGAGCTGCTGATGATGGCCTTGATACGGCTACGGCTGTCGGAGGTGTTGTCAGATCGGTGGTCCGAGGTGTAGCCAGGAGGGGGCATGCTGGCGGAGGATCTTCCGAAGATCAGTGAAAGGTGCCCATGTGGATCTGCCGAGCTACCGAGCCGACGTGGCGGGAGATACGCTCCTGCATCTCACGGGCAGCCTTGTTGGTGAAGGTCAGCGCCATGAGGACCTGCAGGGGTGATGGCCCGAGTCTAAGAGATAGAGGAGCTTGTAGACGAGGACGCGGGTCTTGCCGCTACCTGCTCCAGCGATGACCAGTGCAGGGCCATCGTTGCTAGACGACGGCGGCACGCTGGGCTTCGTTAGAGCTCACTGAGGTAGGGTAGGTCGAGGGTATCACTTGCACTCATGACGGGAGGGGTATGTATAATAATGTAGGGGAAGGCCGATATGCCCGAGCTCTTGCTTCGGGGAGCTGAGGGCTTCTTTTTGCCTAGCAAAGGTACAGCGAATCTCTCCATAATATATAGAGGTATGAGCCCTGCAATGCGGTCGCATTGGGGCTCACTACTCTTAGGGCGTCGCTGTCTCCGAGCTACAGCTTAGCTGCTGCATGCTACGATGGCTGTGCCAGTCTCTGCGCAAGCGATGGAGGAGCGACGCGTGAGGCCTGCACCTTCGAGGATAGCTCCGACGAGGGAGCATGAAGAAAGAGACTGGGAAGACGATCCTTCAGTTGTTACCAGCAGACTCTGCGTAATAGAGTAGCCAAGCAGGAAGGCATAAAGGATAGTGAGTAGGATTCGCTCCATAGTCATTACAAATTGTGGATTCAGTTGAGCTGCATGAGGGGAGCCTGAGGGCAAGTGCGTATGTTGGTGCCGAGGCTCACCCTGCGAAGATAGTACATTATTATCATATAGATGCTTATCCTGATTGAGCACCTTGTTGTGAGAGCCTCTTCAGCGCAAGCTTCGAGGGGCGTATTATGAGACTATTGCCGCGAGGTCCTGTCCTCTGTTTAGGTGCTAAGGCATCGCACGCCCAGCTCTCCGATACACCTCTCCGAAGTGATATACAAGCCCTTCGCCTATCGCAAGTATTCCTCTTATTCAGCGGAGGGAAAAGTGTCCTTCTCGTGAAGAAAAAGCGTTTGCCTGTGTGGTTTTTCCTCTATCTACAGTACGTAGTCTTAGAGACCAGGACGTCAATCCAAATATCCACGTACGTAGATATTAGATCCATGTATGGCCCAAACTTATCTACCACTCGTCCGCAACTTTTATCCCTACGCGGATCAACAACCTAATAGAGGTCACTGCTTAGATCTATATGGTCGACGTCGTGACCTATCTGGTCCGTGTGATGACCTATAGGTTCGCCTCGCCGACCAATATGGGTCGGTAGCACTCCTATGCGAGGTGGTATGATAGGCTCATGGAGAAGTCTCTTAGCTTAGTGGGGATGAGAGGGGCTGTCAAAGGCGAGGACAGAGGCCGATTTATTCGTAACTTTGTGACTATACATTCTTTCATGGTAGGCTCTGCTCGGGTCTTCCTTTCATTTATTAGATGCAAGACTTAGATATTCGTGGTGCCGCGTGCATGACTAAGGACGTGGATGCTCACATCCCTCGCTACTCACTGACAGTCTTCACCGGCCTGAGTGGTAGCAGGAAGTCCTCATGGCATTCGACCTACCATCTACGCTGAGGGTCCAGCGCCGCTATATCGAGGACGTTCAGCTCCTGTGCCCGAGGCTTCCTTGGTGGAGGTCTCGAGCGCCTGATGTCGATGAGATCACGGGCCTCGGCCCCGTCATATCTATCGGGAGCGAAGACCACGAACCGCAATCCCCGCTCTACCGTCGGGACCGTCACGCGAGATCTCACGACTTCTTCGCCTCCTCTATGCACGCGCAGGTGCCGCTATATCGTACCTCTCGGGCAAAGCCCTATGGTACGCCTTATACCGAGGAGCAGATCCTGGAGCTCCTCCTGGAGCGCTATGAGAAGAAGGTCCTCCTCTTGGCCCCCGTCGTCAAAGCAGCGTAGGGGGCACTACAAGAAAGCTCTTCGAGGCAGCTCGTGAAGAGCTTCTCACCGTCCGCGTCGACGGGGAGCTACGAGAGATCACCTGGCATGAGCTCGGCCGCTGCAAGCTCATAGCGTCCGGTACAGACCGAAACAACTCACTATAGCGAGAAGAACCGCGACCGCCTGCTTGCCAGCCTCCGCCTGACCCTCAAGGAGGGCGACGGGGTGATGATGCTCCAGGAGTCGCCACAGGCGGGTCGCTTCTTCAGCCGCCATCTGATGGACCCCGAGACGGGGCTATCACACAACGAACCCGCACCCACAACTTCTCCTTCAACTCAGCACAGCAGACTGTCCGCGCTGTAAGGGCCTCGGCGAGTGCGTGTCATCGACCTCGATAGCATCGTGCCCGACCGCACGAAGAGCATCTATGCTGAGGGCATTCTCCCTTAGGGAAGTACCGCCGTACGCTGGTCTTCGCCCCTAGATCGAAAGCCCTCTGCGCTAAGTATGAGGTCTCGATCAGGATCTATCTCCCAGCTGCCCTGATGACCCTACTCACAGAGATCGTCGAGGGCAGTGAAGAGGACTTAGTCCTGCTACGGACGACCGCTTCACAGAGCTGCGTGGCTACCCTCTCCTATGATGGCCTCAGGTGCCTACCTCATGGCACAGAGCGAGAGAGGAGAGAGCCCCCGAGTGCGGAGAGTGGATGGCACAGTTCACCCACTCGAGGTCTGCCCCGAGTGCCATGGTGGACGCCTGAACAAGGAAGCCCTGCACTACTTCATCGGCGGGAAGAATATCGGTGAGGTCGCTTCGATGGAGCTGACGCACCTGGCCTCTTGGCTTGAGGGGCTGGAGGATAAGCTGACGGATCAGCAGCGCTGCATCGCTACCGAGGTGCTCAAGGAGATCCGTGCCCGTCTGTCCTTCCTCCTGGATGTGGGACTCAGCTGCCTCTCTATGAACCGCAGCCGCCTCCCTCTCAGGGGCGAGAGCCAACAATTTCCGTCTGGCGACGCAGATCGAGTACCAGCTGGTCGAAGTGCTCTATGTCCTCAGATGGGCCGAGCATCAGGCCTCCATCAGCGAGACAATGTGCGCCTCATCCATTCGCTGCAGAAGCTCCGTGATCTGGGAATACCAGTCATCGTCGTCGAGCGCGACAAGGATATGATGCTCGAGGCAGACCATATCATCGATATGGGGTCCGAAGAGCGAGCCGCCTCGGTGGCGGTCGTCTTCTCAGGCTCGCCTGGGGCGATGATGCGAGCCGGTACGCTGACGGCACGCTATATCAGCGGTGTCGAGACCATCGAGGATCGCCGACGTCGCCCGATGACGAGCGTCAGCTCGCCCTACAATAGGCGCACGTGGCAATAACCTTCGTGGTATCGATGTCGGCCTCCACTGGTACCATGATATGTGTCGCTGGGGTATCGGGTGAGTGGTAGAGCACGCTCATCAATGAGACCCTGCGCCTATCCTCAGCTCAGCACCTCTATTCATCGCTGAAGGATCCTCTGCCCTAGTGATAGCATCGAGGGGCTGGAGTACGTCGACGAGGTCGTCGCCGTAGGACCCAGTCGCCTATCGGCCGTACGCCCCGTAGTAAATCCTGCGACTTATACGGGCGTCTTCACCGATATCCGTAACCTCTTCGTGGGGGCTTCCGAGAGTAGAGATCGCGGCTACAAGCCTGGACGCTTCTCTTCAACGTCTCAGGCGGACGCTGTGAGACCTGCTCGGGGATGTACAAGACCATCGAGATGAACTTCCTCCCCGACGTCTTCGCTCCCTGCGAGGCTTGCACGGGCGTCCCTACAATAGAGAGACCCTCGAGGTGCGCTTCAGGGCAAGTCCATCGCCGACGTCCCGGACATGACGATCAATGCGGCGGTGGAGTTCTTCGCCCGTCCCATATCCTCAAGAAGCTTCAGGTCCTGCAGATGTAGGCCTCAGCTATATCAAGCTCGGGCAGTCCTCGACGACCCTCTCTGGCGGCGAGAGTCAGCGTATCAAGCTGGCCTCCGAGCTCGCTAAGCGACACGGGTAAGACCGTCTATATCCTCGACAGGCCGACTACGGGCCTGCATTTCGAGGATCTCGCGCCTCTCCGGCATCCTCAATCGCCCTCGATCGATCGTGGGAATACCGTCATCATCGCGAGCCTGCTATGATGTCTCAAAAGTGCCGACTATATCATCGAGATCGGTCCTGAGGGTGGGAAGGACGCGGGCAGACGTCTTTCGCTGGTACTGCGGAGGCTTTGGCAAGGTCAAGGACAGCCCTACGGCACCTTTCCTCGCCGACGAACTCAAGCTTACTGGCCGTGAAGACTTCACACAAATAGTATAGTATGTTGTGATGAATAAATCCTTACCCTCAACACTATAACCACCACACCCATGAAACTTGAAACCGTTTATCCAACAAGATCTGTCCGACAACGCGACGATCGAGGAGTGGCGGTAGTCTCCGCCGTGAGAACGCACCGGGAGTGACTTCACCGTGGAGCACCTCGACAAGAACCGCATCTGGGTGACTACTCGTCTGCAGCAGCCGCTACGCTGCTCTTGCGTCCATGGCGTACAGAGCGATCGCACCTTCTGCTCTGTCTGGACTGTACCAATGGCTCTCGGTAGCTGTAAGCACCTCGAGGCGGTATCGCTCGCCCTCGAGGAGCACGTCCTGAGCTACCCTGGGCTGGCCTGAGCTATGCTGCCGAATACTCCTCTATCTATGTCAGCTGCGAGGCGGGCGTAGCATCCGCCTCCGTGTGGGCGATGCGTACCGTGCCAGTACGAGCGTCTGAAGGAGAAGTACTTCTCTCGAAGGATCCTCCCCAGAGCAACTATCACCTCCTTGAGCAGATCTGTGAGGAGGCATTGGCGATCTCATCCTCCTTCCCGCTGCTAGTGAGGATGTGCAGGAGTTCGCTGAGGAGGTGCCCAACTCAGTCAGTGGAAGTGAGGCTCCTCGCCTATCCCGGAAAGGCTATCCCGATAGAAGCAGATCAATCCCGCTTACTCCGAGGTCGAGCACCTGCTCTATGACCTCTGCTTGAATGGCTTTGGCTTCATCGTCGGCCTCAAGCATCCCTTCACATGACCTCTTGGCCCGCCTCGTCGAGGGAGGTCTATCAGAGAGAGGTCTGAGCGTAACAAGGCCATATCATCGTAGGGAATGAGACCGATGTCCTGCTCTGGCAGTCCATCCTCCTGCAGTACAGCGAGTACATCCATCTGCCCGTGCAGGTGGTCTCGCAGCAGACCTTCCTCAAGCAGCCCATACAGCAGCGAAGGCGACCTTCGTTTACGTCAATGATGCCGACTGCTTGAAGGGTGGAAGAACCCGTCTCGCTTCGCCAGTAAAGCCCTCGAGATCACACATCTCTACATGCATGTCGAGACGCTCCAGCACTTCACTCCCGTGCAGCTCTCTCGATCCTGCAGCATATCAATCCCTTCATCATCGGGCCTTCTACAAGTTCATCCACACATGCCGTCCGATGTTCCCCTCCGTGGGCGCATAACCTCCCTCCGAGATGCAGCCCTTCACGTTCTTTGTGACGCAGGTGCTCTTGACGGCGCTTGTCCTGCCTTCAGGAGATGCTCCTTCGTCGGCCCCTCTGCCGGTAGAGAGATGCTGACCCTGAGGCGCGTGTGACGAAGTTCCTCTCCTGCTCGGCGAGATCCGACGACCCGAAGTCAACCGAGATCCTTCGTGAGCGGATCGCCCGTGGTGCAGGCTTGCGGTAGCTTGTAAAGTAGTCTATTTGACTACCTGCACTCAATTTGTTAGGGTGTTGTGGGCGGAGATCTCACCTCCTTGCCTGACCCGACAGATATTACCTAAAGCATAGTATACATTAAATAATAAAGACGAATGGCTAGTCGATTAAGCAGACCTCCGATGTAGCTGTCATCACCGTCCAGGTGAGTGCAGCAGACACCAACCCCAAGTAGATAAGGCACTGAAGAACTATCAGAAGAGTGCTTCTATCCCAGGCTTCGTAAGGGCCACGCCTCGGCCTCATCGAAGCAGGTGGCACCTCGGTCAAGGTCGAAATCACAGTGCTGTCGTCAGCTCTCTTCGGCTATATCGACGAAGAGCTCCGAGATCTCGGCAATCCCCTGCCTGTAGAGGACGCTAAGGAGTACGACTTCGCTACGGAAGAACTGAATTCTCCTGACGGCCTGGCCCCTCGCTCCCTAAGATCAATAGCTCGAGAAGAAGGACAAAGCTCACCTACTACCGCATCGTCGCTACCAAGAAATGGAAGACGAGCAGAGTCAAGCGTATGCTTGAGAACGCTGGTAAGCAGATCGAAGCTGACACAGAGGACAACGCGTTCATCGCAACGCCGTACCATCGAGCTCGCTGATGGTCAGCCTAAGGAAGGCGGTATCGAAGCTTCTCGGGCGTGATCCTCCCCGCTTCACTAAGGTGAAGCTGAGAAGCTAAACTCATCGGTGCTGCTCGGTGATACGATCACCTTTCGAGCCCTTCGCACTCTATGACGGTCAGGCTCTCGAGATCACTCCCTCCCTCCAGATCGAAGGAAAGCTGTCCCGCCCTCGATGGTGTGCCTTCTCCTACCAGATCACGAAGATCTCCGCCGCGGCTGCCGTGGGCTCAACGATGCCTTCTTCACCGAAAGCCTCGGCGAAGTGGCGACATCCGGCGAAGAAGCTCTGCGTAAGACATCCCAGGAGGCTTCGCTGAGCGGTTCGCCACCGAGAGCGACTTCAAGTTCACGCGTGACCTGCGGGCCCTCCTTCTGAAGGGCTGGCAAGGTAGCTATGACGAAGCTCTGCTCCAGCGCATCTTCCTCGCTCGCAACGCTGGAGGCTAGATCAAGATCCTCGATCGTGACATGCCTGGATCATCGATGACATCACCTTCCGACCGCATCAGAGGGCAGCTCCTCAAGCTGCTGGTGTGCAGATCTCGATGAGGACCTCAATAAGTTCGCCTCATCGTAGCTAGAACCAGTTCGCTGCGTACGGCATGACTTCTGCTCGACGGAACTGCTCGAGAACACGCTCAGAGCATGCTCCAGGACGGGCGCACGAGCGGGAGAACCTCATCGACCGCGTCGCTGACTCCAAGCTTGCTGCTATCGCTAGGAAGCAATCACCGTCACTGAGAAGAGTATCTCTGAAGAGTTCAACAGCTGATGAGTGACACACGAAGGCTTAAGCCCCGCTGTCCTCCCAGCAGATATAGTAGACAAGCCCTGTCGCATCCCTGCGGCGGGGCTTCTATATTATCTGATATCGAGAGATTGGTATTTAATAGAGTTTCCTCACCTTACCATCAAGATAGACAAGGAGAGACACTGACACACCTACGCGATCCTCTCCGACCAACGCATTACCCTCACCGACGTACCTTCTCCCTATGGCTGAGCGATAAGTCTTAAACGCATGCCCTGAGTACCTTTTCTTCAGAGGTAGGCACTCGAGTGACTCAGCACAGCCGTGCCATCACTCCTCAGACCCTCCCTTCCCGCTGCGAACACCCAACCTACACTGAGTAGAGCCTTTACTTTACACCTTGATGTGATCTCATTACCCTCAGCAGCGGATGAGGTCCCTCCACCCGTCGTCAGATCCCATTCGTTTCACACTTAGTTACCCAAAAGACGCAATAGAAGAGTTTACTCTTACTCCTATTCCTAACTCTTTCGATAGGAGTAGCATGGGCTCAAAAAGAAGCAGATCACCGTCAAGGATCGTCCCTCGCTGTGGAGGACAGAGCCCATCGTCCCGGCCTCAGTCAGTCTGTAGACTATCCTAATATCAGTGCTGACCGACCCGAAGGGACGTTCACCCTTCACCTCCCCAGGGGAGCTCGCACGCGCAGTGTCGAGCGTCGGCTGCTCGCCGTGGGTCGTCACCCATCACGGGCAAAGAGACTTCGCATCCTCCTGACAACGATGAGCAGTCCATCGACAAAGGTTGTCATCGTAGCCCTATGGTACGCAGAAGAAGCAGAGCCTCGTCCGGGCGCAACCTCGATCAGTGGCAGCAGCGTGCAGCCCGTCCTATCTCAATGCCTCGAACGCTCTGGCTGGTGCTGCTGCAGGGTGCAGGTCACGACCTCATCGGGTCAGCCTGGCTCGAAGCAGATATCCGTATCCGTGGCTTCGGCTCGGTCACCTTCCTCAGCCCCTCTGTACGTCGTCGACGGTGCCGTCTATACGGGCCGTATCTCGGATATCGCTCAGCGGGATATCGCTGATATCTCTGTCGGCGAGGACTGCTAGCTACCGCCCTCTACGGCTCCAGTGCAGGTAATGGGGTCATCCTCATCACCACGAGCGCACTGCGGGCAGGCGGGTCAGCCTCATCACCTTCTCTACGAGCCAAGGCTTCTCTGTCCGTGGGCTTCCTGAGCACGATAAGATCGGTGCATGGACCACTACAAGGTCCGCTAGCAGCAGTGGTACAACACGCTACGCTACAATGAGCGCAATAAGAATAAGACTGATGAAGAGCTCGGTACGATCGCAGCCTCCCAGACTTATCAAGCGCTGAAGTACAATCCTATGTGGTATCGACTCCTACTATCGTAAGGACGCCAATGGGTCTCACACTCTAAGGGTGGCCTACTAGGGTGTATCCTGGTATCCTCCTTCTACGGTGAGCTGGAACAGAGATCAATGGCCTCCTCATGGCGATGACTCGACTGGTACAATGCACTACCGCACGGGCCATCGTGGTGAGTACACGCTCAGCGGGGGTCTCCGTACTGATAAGCTCCAGTCATACCTCTCGCTGAACCCTCAACGAGCGTGGCTTCCAGTGATCGAGTCAGGCTACAAGCGCTGCCAACCTCCGTGCTAGCCTCTATGATATCCGCCCCTGGCTGACGCTCGGTACGAATATTGGGCTGACGCACACGCTCCGAGGTCCTCGCTCGCTCGGTGGTGCTTCTGCCAATGGCACACCTACTCCCAGACTGTCGCTCCCTATCTATCATCATATCCACGACCCGCTGACGGGAACTACGTCCTTGATGACCCGGGAATAGGATCTGCAGACCACAGCGGCACCCGCCCCTATCATAAGAACTACAATACCAGTGAGCTGGCCCTACCTCGACCACAATGAGTCGCTGCGTGATGCCTGATGGGCCCGTGCACATCTCGATATTAAACCCTATTGATGGGCAAGCTCTCGCTTCAGGTGTAGCCTACGGTCAAACGAATACCGCTCTAAGGTCCGCTACAACAACAAGAGCGGGGATAATCCTCAGGGTGTGCTCAATGTGGATGTGGGTCGTGGCACGACTCTGACCTTACACAGCTCGTAACTTTCACACAGAAGAAGCTGGGTAAGGATCATGAGTTCAGAAGGGCTCATCGCCCATGAGGCTATGATCTTGAGAGCTTCATATGTCGAATGAAGGAGTTCCTGAGTTCATCGTCATCGATGAGCTCTCCAACTATACTGGGTACGTTCGGTCAACTCCAGCACCGATGTCTATCGCAAGAAAGTTGTCGGTCGCTTCAGCTACAACTACAGTGACCGCTACAATCTCTCACTGGCCTACCGCCGAGATGGCTCCAGTCGCTTCCATAAGAACAGCTGGGGGAACTTCTGGGCCGTGGGTGCTGGGTGGAATATCAACTCGAGGAAGTTCTGAAGAACGTCTTGGGTCAACTGCCTCAAGCTCCGTGGTCCTGTGGACAGACGGGGAATGATGGGCTATCTGGCTACGTCCCTATCAGACTACCTACGGCTCCCGCACAACCTCGATGAACCTGGTCTGCATGTAGCACATGTCAGAGATACCAACTGGCGTGGAAACTCAGATTACCTCTGACGTAGCTCTAGATTCGGCCTCTTTGACCGAATCGATGGTACGATCGAAGTCTTTAATAAGGAGTCGAAGGACCTGCTCTTGTAGCAGGCTCGCTGCCTCGACGGGTGTCCTGCATCGACCGTATATTGGGTGGGTCCGCAACTATGGTCTCGGCTCGAGCTCAGCGCTAAGATCCTGCGTATCGGTGACTTCTCTGGAGCCTGCGCGTCAACGCTACGTGGCTGAAGAATAAGATCGTCAAGCTTCCCTGACCTCAATCGTGAGGATGGTATCATCGTCGGGACGAAGAAGTATTTGGAAGGTCATAGTCTCTAGCTACTACCTCTACGAATACCCGTGTGACCCAGCTGATGGTAAGGCTGTGACTGTGCCGTCTCGACCGAGAAGTATCGATGAGCCTGGTCTCGAAGCTGCGAGGTGAGCGCTACCTACACGAAGAATGGAAGGCCGCAAGCACTATGCGACTCATCTATCTGATGTCTATGGTGGCTTCTCACGAACTTCACGCTACAAGGCCTCAGCTAATGTCTTTGCCTATCAGATCGGTGTGTAAAGTCCTACGATGGTCTTTATCAGAGCATGATGTCGTGACCTTACTACGGGGACGGCTATGCACCTGACCTCTATCGTGCAGCGCAAGCCTGGGCTGAGGTCACTGACGTCCTCGCCTCGATGCAGACCCACAGAACTTCGACATTGACCTCTGACCTAGCTCATCTCTTCGACTGCCTTGCACTGAAGAGTATCTCGATGAGTCACGATCTCCCAAAGCGCTTCCTTCAAGAAGCTCCGGGGTCGATGGCGTTGGCCTCACCTTCGCTGCTGAACCTCTTTATCCTCTCCCAGAGAAAAGACTCAACCCCTTCAGCGGCTACACGAGTCCATAACTCTGTCGGCTATGCTGCTGCCCGCACCTTCACGACTCTCAATGTCACCTTCTAATCTTTGCCTACGATCATGAAGAGATTCGCATACATACCTTGCTATAGTTGCTGGTGGACCTTGTCTCACTCCCAGCATGCAGAAGGACTTCCTCGAAACGTCCTCCACCACCTCACTGGGGACAAGCAAGCTGAAGGGACCCAAGAAGGGCTCTTGGGGATCGTCAGCCAAGCTACATAGTCTGATGCTACGCCTATAACTTTGGTCAGGGCTCGGGGCTGGAGCACCTTCGCTCAACCTGCCTTGACCTGATGAGCGACGACGTCATCAATAGCATGCTTCCCTAAGAGAGTACACCTATCTGGGGCGCATAATGAGCGTGGGGATCGAGCGTCATCAACTTCCGGAGCTTGGGACTTCTACTATACCCTCATCCAGCACACAGAATATCGCTATCCGAGGGCTTCAAGAAACCCGACAGAAGAGGAGCGTAAGGATAAGAAGATCCGCTACTCGTGAGGGAAACCCTGCCTTCCAGCGCCTAGTGCTTATCATCAGCTTTGTCCAGCTCTATGCTAAGCGCTACAATGCCTCGACGGCGGCGCAGCGATCCTGGGGTCGTCATGCGTACTGATGAAGCGACTAACGCTCAGCTCTGAAAAGGCTCGCCGTGGTACGGTCCTTTGAAACCCTATGCGCTCATCGAGTCGGACCCGAAGTGGCTATGGAGACCTCAGGATCTGGATCAGAATAATCGCGCAACCACCCTACGCTACTCGACGGTCTGTGGTGTCGCTGCGCGTGGCTCTCTGTAAGTCCGACTCGAGCGCAGCGGAGACCTATGCTAAGGAGGCTATCGCAAACGCTAACTCTAAGCTCAGGAGGGTGAAGAGCTCCTCGATGGTTTCAACGACTACACCGCCAACGAGTGGATATGGGCACCGTATGCAGAGACGCAGAACCAAGGCTATGGTACCTTCCTCACAGTACTCGACGAATTTCGATAACGGCTGGCAGGACCACTTCCGCTTCGCTGTGAATCAAATATCTTCGACCAGCTAGAGGACAAGACGCGTAGCAAGTGGTGGTACTGCTATGACCTGGATCAGAATATCCCAGAGGATGTCGATGCTGGCTACCTCCCTCTGATCAGTGGAGCAGCTTCGAGATCACGGGACAGTGTATGAAGTACGCGTGTAGAACCACGCTTACCAGTAAGGGGACGTCCTCATCATGCGCCCTCGGCGAGATGTACTACATCAGGCTGAGGCTGAGGCTCGTCAGGGGAAGGATGCGCTGCTCAGACGACGCTCTACACGGTAGTAAGACGCGCGATGCTGACTTTGATAGCAGCCCACGGAGACGGGGATGCCCTGATCGAAGATCTTCCTGCACAAGCGCCTGGATCCCTCTTCGAGGGGTACGCTTCTTCGATATGAAGCGCCTAGGTATCGTGCCCAATCGCTAACACTGAAGAACTTCCAGATCATTAAGGACTTCGCCGGTCCTGGTGGTGGTGAGACGAGCTGCCCGAGGCTATCGCGAAGAACCAAATGCATCCTTCGAGACAATGCCTAAGACGCCCGACGATAAGAACTGATTCAGATCCCTTTACTCAGAGATCAAGGTTAATCCTCTCTGTCAGCAGAATCCTTAGTGCTCTCCTGCTTTGTCGTTTAAAGCAGGCACCATTTTCATCCTGCGAGTCGTGAGCATCCGTATCTAAGATATGCGGAGGCTGAGGCTACCAGCCACTGGTGGCACCACTACCACCTGAGCGCTCCACCAGAAACTGCCTCCACCGAAGCCGCCGCCGAAGCCTCCGCCACCCCCAGCCGCCCGATTGCGGCCTGAGTCGAGTAGAGCGCCGAGGGCATGCCTCTCAAGAGCTCGTCCTTATCCGACTGACGGCGGTGGTACAGCTAGGCGAATCGAGCCGCAGTTGCGACGGCGGTAGTGTCGGCGCTCATGGCGCCCTCCATCGATAAGCTCGTACGCAGCCAAAGGGCTGCCATGTAGGGGCTCCACAGCGCTCGCAGCGTGTCCATGCATCACTGACGTCACGCCCAGCGGCCTCCACATAGTGACGGTGGCTACACTGATAGACCGAGTAGAGGGCGTGAGCCGATCTCCATCTCCTTCTGCTCTGCAGGCGTCAGATAGCGCCAGCCCTCAGCCGAGTAAGGGGCGCCATCTTATCCTGTCTACACCGGGCAGGAGCTGGCGGTGGCGTATTGTTCAGTACCCGACGTGCATGAAGGATGGGTAGTCCTACGGGCGGGCAGATGATGTAGAGTAGGATGGGGTGGGTCTTGGCTCGGAGCTTCGATCGAGAAGCGCTCTGGCTAAGCGCGGTGTGCGGCTACGGAGCTTCTCCCTCATGAGGCTGGAGAAGGCGCTATATCCAGCAGAGAATACCAAGACACCGTAGAGGACCCAGAGCATGAAGGTGAAGGACTCCCCTTCGCCACGTGCGCCGTCCTGCGGTCGAGGTGTACTCCCTCTCCTTGGAGCACCTTACCCACGGCTACTACACCATTATATAGCTCCGTCATAGTCGCCGCGCATCAGCGGGGATGATGTACTGTCGCTGGATACGGCTGGCACGGACGTCGGTCAATATCCTCCATCCCATAGCCCGTCTCAAGCGGACCTTACGCTGGTCCGCGACGACCAGCAGCGGGAGCCCGTCATTGCGGGTCTTCGAGCCCAGCCCCATAGCCTAAAAGAGGTCCGTGGGAAGCTCTCGATATCTCGCTCCCCGATACTCAGAAGTATGACCGTGGCGACTCTACCCGTCGTGCGACGGATCTCGTAAAGTGCCGCATCGATGCGTCTCGCCCTCGGCACTGATGTAGCCCTCGGGGTCGGAGCAGGCGGGTGCTGTCGGTCGTGAAGACGATTCGGTACGAGCTCGGGCGTATAGACCTTCCCATCGGCCCAAAAGACCGAGTGGAAGAGGCTAATGAGGGCGAGCAGGAGGGAATGCTCGAGCGCTCTATCCATCCTGTAGCGCATAGTCGTTTAGTGGGGATTACTTCTCCGTAGAGAGTCGACGGTGGGTGCTACTTCGCTGCAGCCTGAGCCGTGAGTAGGGGCGCTCACGGAAAGCTGCGGTACACGCGACGATGACGGTGGGGAACTTGTTGCGGCGCGCAGTTGCATCGCGACAGCATCATTGGTAGCGCGCGCGCCAGTAGCGGATACGGTTTTCCGTCCTTCGAGCTGTGAGGAGAGGTCCCGTGAACGACTCGTTGGCCTTCAGGTCGGGTGGTACTATCACCGACGACCATCAGACGAGAGAGGAGCAGAGGAGAGAGCACCTGGCTCTCTGCTGGAAGCGCTGTGAGTGCGGCTTCGTCCATAATCGTTGGCATTGATCGTCGTTGAGGTAGCCTTTCGCTACGAGCCGTGACATGACGCTCTCGATGGGTCTCCGCAGGTACGCTCAAGGAGCAGTATAGCCCTTGACGACATTCACCAGATTGGGATGAGGTCACTACGACGCTGGTGCAGTCTCTACCTGGCTCCACTTGTTCTTGACATTCTGGTCCAATAGTGACGAAGGCCGTTGTGCTAGAGATCCCAGATGGCAAGGAGGACGATGACATGCTATCATGATAGCCCACTTAGGAATTTCTATTGTTTGCCCACTGTTTTAGGCCGTCTCGCAGAGTGTATCCTGACAAGCATGACGGAGGCTAGAATACTCACCTTCTTGATGTACACGATAGTGCACAAAGATTGTGCCAAAGAGCACACAAATGGTGTCGGACTTACTTGTGTTGCAAGACTTCTTTCTACTGGAGCAGATGAGGGCTGTGGGCATGGTAGGTGTAGCCTTCTATGGAGGGTAATGGCTCCCAGCCATGAGTCCGCTCCTTCGCATGTCATAGGTGGGGGCGTATGAGTCTAATATTGGTCAGCAGGGCGAGACATATGGGTCACCGTCGTGACCTATGAGAGGTCGTCATGCCAACCTCATATAGGTTCGCCCGTGACCTCTAATGAGTTTGTTGCTCCGCGTAGAAGATAAAGTTGTGGACAGAGTGGCAGATAAGTCATGGGCTACGTACGTGGCTCCTCACTATCTCACGTACGTGGATATTTGGATTGACGTGCCCTGGTCTTTAAGACTACGTACATAGATAGAGAGAAACCACCACATGAAGGCGCTCTTCACGAGAAGCGACACTTTTTCCTCCGCTGGATGAAGAGAATACTCGCGATAGGCGCGAAGGCTTGCGTGTCACTCGGAGAGGTAAGGTATGTCGCAGTAGCTGAAGTGACCATTGCTTAGCACACTCAGTAGGGGACAGACTGCATGACGCCAGCCTCAGTATAGGTCGATAATCCACCACCTCAGCCACACTCCATGCTTTTGCGTAGAGAGACGCACGCTGCAGACCCAAGGAGGGTCTTGCGGCGGAAGGCGGCTGCAGTCGGCGATAGTATCGAGGAGCTGAGCTCTGCGCAGCCTCTAAGAGCGCCTCAGCTGCGGCACGGGTGACATCGGGAGAGCTTGCTTACCGCTTCTGCATGCGTGCGATCTCATCGATGCGCTCCTCTGCAGTGAGTGCACTGATGAAGCTGCGGGTGCTTGCTCGCCGTGCTCCCTGTGGATGTAGAAGTGGTGCTTCGCCGCTGCGGCTGTCTGGGGGAGTGCGTCACCATGCGAGACCACGTGCTCTCACCCATGCGACGAAGGATCGTGGCGATGCGCTCGGCGGTCTCGCCCGAGACGCCCGTAATCGATCTCGTCGAGGCGATGATCGAGGGCTACGGCGGTCGGCGATGGAGTGCCTGTGATGGCGAGCATGAGGCGGAGATTTCCTCACCCGAAGCGATCTCCGCTACGGGCTCGCGCGATCTCCTATTTCGCGGAGAGGAGGAAGGCGTGACGTGATCCAGCCCGTGAAGGGTGGGGGCGTCTGCTGATATCCTGACGGATGACAGAAGCGCACACGAGGCATGCCCAGCTCGTGAGAGTGGTGATGAGGGCGCCTTCGATGCGCGAGCGGCCTTGGTGCTGGTCTTACTGAGGGGCTTTCCCGAGGCGGGAGAACCTCAGCCGCGCACGGGGAGGGCTTCGGAGAGGGCAGGAGGGTGCTCGTCAGAGGAGTTGATTTGCTCAAGACGGCTGGAGGATCATCCCCGAGGCGATGAGTTCGTCGCAGCTCGCGGGCTGTGCTGTGTCGAGCTCACGGATGAGGTCCAGGCGTGCTCTCGACCTTCGCCGAGACGCTTCCGCGCCTGGTCACTTCCTCACGCTCGACGCTCATCGAGGCTCGCCAGATCTTGGAGCTACGATACATTGCGCTCGACGCTCGCACCACTCAGCGGCGGTGGGCGTGTGGTGGCGGCGAATGCTTTCGACGGAGCGCAGGGCATGATGGAGGGCGGAGAAGCGCACGATAGCTCGTCATCCTCCGAGGGCCCAGGTCGCACTGCCGAGCTCCTCACCGGATCTCTGCGTGGGAGAGCCGACGCACTTCCTCAAGCGATTCGAGTTCGCCCGCGCTTTCGGCTTCCTCCAGCTGGTCGTATTGGAACCGTGGGTAGTCCCGCTACGCGCCTCGGCTCTTCAGTCCTCCCTGACAAGCCTCTTCGCAGGCACGTTGCTCACTGCGGAAGGAGCGCAGAGGCACGCTGATGTTCGCGAGAGGCGCTCTCCCGCCGTGCAGATCCGAGGACGGAGAGCTGGAAAGCCTGCATCACGCCGAGGAGGAGATCTCTTGTGCTGCGAGATGGAGCTGTTCATGCAGGGGTGGCCTGCTCAGACGCTTCCCGAGGAGCTGGAGCAGTGTGTGCTGTTGACAGAAGCGCGCGTCTTGGCCCTTAGCCCGTGATCTCTACTGGCGCACGATGCACTTCCTCGTCGCCATCGGATGTCTTCCTCTTCGGGCATGCGCTACGGCTGCGCTCAAGCGGTGGAAGCAGGCTTCGATGACGCAGCGCTCAGCTCCCAGGGGCGGATCGTGGAGCCATATCCGGCACGCTGCCCCATCAGAGGGCGCGATCGTGCACCGAGGGAGGATACTCTTACCGAAGCGCCCGTCTCCTCCCGTGATGACGGAGGCGGGTGTGAACTGGATGGTGAGCTCGTCGACGAGCACGAAGTTCGAGATGCCGAGACTCTGAAGCATAGGACCCGAGCGGAAGCGATTAGCGGAGTGCTGCAGCTGGTCTCCCGCGCGCGAAGAGCTGGCGAGACGCTCAGAGAAGAAGACAGCTCGCTCCTGGGGGCAGACGGAAGAGCTGGATAAGCTCGGGAGCTTGGTGCTGCCGAGGTCAGGAGAGTGCGACCGAGCGGGAGCGAGTCTGCGAAGCTCTACGAGCTCACCCAGTGACCGCCGCGCAGGAGAGACCTCACGGGCCTCCTCAGGAGCTCAGAGCGAAGGCAGTCTAGCCCTCACGGTGAGTAGCGGTACCATGTCACTGGCGGTAGCGCCCATCTTCCCGCGAGTCCGTGCCAAGCGTCGCGCGGTGTGACAGACCACGCTCGGCACTGCTCCACCCTTCCAGTCAGTGATTCTCATAGCCGAGGCCACGAGGGCACTCAGGCGAGGCTAGAGGCGAGCACCTCCGAGGGGAGAAGCTATCAAGCGTCGCCTCAAGCGATGACAGTAGCAGCGTAGAAGGAGCAGAGCGCCACCAGCGGGTGCTCGCGCTCCGCCCCCGATATGCCAGGTGGAGTGGGTCGCCTGGTGGGTAGGTGAAGGTGATGCTGGGATCGCTGCAGACGCGTCGGGCTCATATAAGTCCGGTGCTGTAGATGCGACGACAGGCGGAGATGACCAGCGCCTCTTTGTAGCCGCACTGCTTCGCTGCGCTCTTGGAGGGTGAAGCATTGCGGAGACATCGATACGCCTGACGCCTCGCGTGGGCAAGGTCCGTCCAGCGTGTGCGACCGAGAGGTCCGGTGAGCTGGCGACGCAGACTCATGGTGAGACCTCGCCCTTCGCCACGAGCGCGCCTCTGTCCGCAGCTCTACCACAGTCGCCCGCAGCTCCTGCGCTCGCAGTGCAGTGAAGCCCCAGCGTGAGGATGAGTGGGACGAAGATTGATGGAGCGCATCAGGCTTCTGGCCTTGATGGGCAGATGAAGAGTGTTGTCTACGCCGAGGCGCTTGATGATGAAGTCATGCGCGTCGTGGGCTGCGGCATCCTTGCTCTTCTACACTCATGGGCTTCGATAGAGCCCCCACGGTCGAAGATCGTGACCTTATTCGTCCCATGGGCGAAGCGCACCAGCATCACGCGAGCTATTCAGCACGATGGCATCGAAGTGCTTGGCGCGCATCTTACGCTAGCCTCCTCGACACCGGCATTACTCGAGGGCGAAGCCGACGAAGAACTGCTCAAGAATCGGCGTTTGCGGGCGTGCCGAGCGTGGGCAGCGATGTCGGGATTGCGGACGAGCTCAAGCTCCATCTCTGCCTGCCTCACGCTTGATCTTCTTCTCCGGCGGTGTAGTGATAGCGGGTGGGCGGTCGAGCGACGGCAGCCGAGAAGATAGCGATATCAGTTCTCCTCGATGACCTCCTCCGTGGCCTCGTAGCATCTCTCTGGCCGTCGTCACACGGGTGGTGCGGACAGCTTCGGAGGGGCTTGAGTGAGCGAAGGGGCCGAGGATGAATCGACCTCCGCGCCCACGACGAGCGAACTCCTCCGCCAGGCGATGCCCATACGGGCCCGTAGAGGATTGCCGATGAGCGCACGGGATCGATAGGGCTCCGTGCGTCGGCCCAGCCGTGATGACTCGCGACGCCCCTCATAATCGAGGGCAGAGGGAGAAAGAAGTCTTCGGTGCAGCGACGATACCTTCGATCTTCCATGCGACCCTGTCCACCAAGTGGCTGGCAAAAGCTCACCTGACTGAGGCTCGATGATGCAAGTTGCCACGCTGACTCAGTAGGTCGAGGTTGTCCGTCGTCGAGGGGTGGGGCGAGACATATCAGGTCCATCGCTGGAGCGAGTGAAGACGAGAGCCTTCATCGAGAGGTAGGTCGTCGGGAGCATGTTGTCCGCTACTCCGTGTGACCCATCTTCCCGATGGTGGCGGCGGTAGCGGTGCGATGACCATAGCATCTGCCTACAGCCCGACATCGACGTGGCTGTTCACGTACCGTCACGTCCGCTGGAAAGAACTCGCTGATGACGGGGCGTGAGCTCAGTGCTGAGAGGGTGATGGGCGTGATGAACTCCTTCCCGCGGGGGTGATGACGATCTGTACCTCCGCTCCTTGCGCACGGAGAAGGCGCGTCAAGACGGCGGCCTTTAGTATGCTGCGATACTCCCGAGATGCCGAGGACGATGTGCTTACCGCTGAGGATGCCCATTATAGCTAATACGTGTCTCTTGGTAGAGGCGGGAGAACCAGCGCTTCGTCTCGAGGGGAACTGTGCGCCCATGACCCAGTTAGTACCCAGAGTCCTGGTGGAAGACCTCCGTAGGACACCTGTACTTGCCGAAGTTGATGACTGATCTCGTCCTTATCGTTGTACGTCAGACTCCCAGCGAAGTCCACACGACGCCCGTGGGTAGAGAATTCTGCCAGCGGGATGTCGTTCTTGAGGTCTCGGGATAGCGGTCGAGCTGGGCTTCGAGGACTTCGAAGGTAGCCAGCGTGTCCGCCTCAGCCAGTGGGCATTCTCCAGCGTCTTGTCGCAGTAGAACTTGTGGCAGCCTCCAGTGTGCACGCTCCATCTTGTGGAAGATCGTCTGCACCGTCGACGAAGTGGCGGTCATCGAAAGTCACAGCGACGCCAGCACGGGAGGAATTCCGCGACGAGCATCGGTACGTCAAAGCGGTTCGAGTTGAGGCCTGCGATATCACAGCCCTCCAGCCAAGCGTAGAGGCTGCGTGCCACTAGCGCGAAAGGTGGGGCAGTCAGCGACATCGGCATCCGTGATGCCAGCTGCACGGCAGAGGCCTCTGCGGGGATGGGCATCTCGGGATTGATGCGTCGGGTCTTGGTCTCGCGCTCGCCGTCGGGGCTGATCTTCAGGATCGAGATCTCGACGATGCGGTCACGAGTGATCTGTACGCCCGTCGTCTCCAGGTCGAAGAAGACGATCGGGCGCTGTAGATAAAGCTTCATGTGTGCACAGGTGTAGTGCTCGGCTACTATTCGCCTAAGAGCTTCATGGGGATGATCAGGGCGGTGATGATCGATACCTTCGTCGCTGGTGAGCGGGGATGACAATACCGGCACGCGCTCTGGTCGTTGAGGCTGAACTGGGATCTGCTCGCTCGCTCACGTTCTGCGGGAGGCGCTGCAGGTAGCTGAAGTCGAAGCCGATGCGCAGGCGCGCACCAGCCTGCTGACCGGAGCAGGAGATCGTCTCCTCAGCTGCGATCGAGGTCAAGGTCCTGACCGGTGATGCGGATCGAGTCATCAGCGAAGTCGAGGATCACGAGGCTGCTGGCACGGTTCGAGAAGAGCGAGCGCTTCGAGCGAAGAAGAGCTGATCCTTGTCGACGATGATATTGTGCACCGAGCTGGTGGGGATGACGGAGTTGTGGTTGGGGAACTTCCTTCGAGGAGACGTGCCGTGAGCGAGCCGCTGGGCATAGAGAAGCTGGCATTGCGCCCATCGAAGCTGATGGTCACTTCGCCTGCTTCCTTCGCGAGGATCCCGCGAGTCAGGAGCTGTGCGATACGAGCTGGGAGTGCAGAGGATGCCGTCTCACCGCACTTGATGTTGGAGTCGGTGTGGCGCACGAGGATGCGGCCGTCGGAGGCTACCGTGATGAGCTTTGTCGGGGAAGAAGTCGAGATAGACCCCCGTCATGATGGGGCGCGTGTCGTCATCGCTGGCGAGCGTAGAGGGTGCGCTCGAGCCTTCAGCAGGCTCTGAGCGGGCATGACGATGGTGCGAGCTTCGTCAGGTTCGATGCCCTGAGGATAGATGTCCGCAGAGGTGAGAGGAAGCTGTAGTGCCCGTTGCTGCATGGGGTGATGGTAGCCTTCCGCTCGCTATCGACGTCGATCTCGATAGGCTGGTCGGAGAAACTCCTTGATAGCGTCGAGGATGATGTTGCTTCGTACGGCGAAGGGCCATCTTCCCCGAGGTTATTGACTTCGAGGCGCAGGTCGGGCGGTTGTTGCTCTGGTCTGCGGCGGTGAGAAGTAATGTCTCGCTGAAGCTCAGAAGGATGTTTTCGATACGGGACTGCTGCTACACTTTTCGATTATTATCTGGCTACAGCCTGGAGCTGCAGGAGCAGGTCGTTGCTGGTGACAGTAAATTTCATGCTGTGCAGATGTATTTTGTAGTATACAAATATACGGATTCCCGCTGGATCAGCGCTATGCTACGGGAGGCGCACCGTCGGGTGTCGCTCTATAGATGAGTACAAGGCATACCTTTTATGCATCAGCAATCCTCCTCATAGATAGCCTCTGGAATAAACTTTATTCTTTCATGCTCAAGGAATATTTTCCCTGAAGCTCTACGGCTATTCTTTCGGTCTACGTGCCTGGTCTTCAAATCCTACGTGCGTAGATCGATGATCCTCCTGCGTGGTCTTTTAAATCTACGCGTATGACTATGATCCTCCTGCGTGGTCTTTCATCTACGTGCACGATCTTATGATCCTCCTGCGTGGTCTTTATGACTGCGCACGTGAACGAAGGTTTTTACTACTGCGTCCTACTTTTCCTGAGATGAAATGCGTGTTTCTTCGAGGTGACCTGGAGCTTTTCTTCCAAGAGAAATGATGTGCCATTTCGTATGGCAGGCGTCGTGAAGAACAGCTCTAGCGTCCTAATGGAAGGAATCGCTGTTGAGGGCGCTGAAGTATGGTTTGATCTTACGCTTGCGGGGCGTGACGCTTAGAGGTCTTGCTGATGTCTCCAGCTCGATGAGCTTATTCACGATCCATAGATCGTCCAGACCGCTGGGGCTGTGGATCTGGAGCTTCTTCGAGATGTTGTCGTCGGTGGTGATGACGGTGTGGGTCGAGGGTAGGTTATCTGTGATCTCACTTGTTCGTCATACCCTTGACGACGCAGATATGATCTCACGTTCGCGTGGTGTGAGGTCTGTGAGTCCGAGGCGAGGCGCGCTGAAGGGCTCGCTCTGCAGGGGCTGAGTTGATGTCGAAGTCCGTGGGGGAGTCGGCGAGGTGAATCGCGGCGTCGAACTCCTGAGGATGCCCGCATCATAGGTCAGCACAGCGCGATGAGCTTCGCATGCTCAGGAGATGAGGAGGCAAGCCCGTGGGGTGGGGACCCGTCAGAGGGATTGATGATGAAGATATCCGCAGAGATGACCGATGGAGTCTGCCACTACGACGGTTGTCATCGGAGGTAGATGATCTGGGCTTTATGGTGGAGGAGCTTGCGCAGCTGGGCCTCCAGCCCGATCGGACGATGGAGGACGGCTCTGCGACAGCTATCTTGATAAGCGTGACCATGGGATATATCAGCTGGGTGCGGGTAGATGAGCGGGTCCTTGGTCTCTAGTGATGCCCGCTGTAGAGGCGCGGGTAGGCGGTGTGACCTTAGGCATGCTGGCTCAGATATTCGATGAGGGTGAAGATCGTGTCCTCAATATAGTTGTGACCAGAGGGTCGACTTCGACGGCGAAGATATCGTTGAGCACGGCGGTCATCTCGTAGCCCGTCGGAGCGGTGTGCACTGATCAGGAGGTTCTTGAGCTCGGTGATCTTGAGCTCGATCTGGTCGTGACGCGATGAATACCGATGTTGTGACTAGCTGTCGCTCGCCCGCTATGAGCTTGCGGGGCATAGGGGAAGACGACTCGGTCCTCATGGTTCAGTGCTTACGCACCTCTTCGACTCATCGAAGAAGCGGCGTGACATACATTGGGTCTTGAGGGCAGTTCGACATCGCCGAGAGGAGGCGCTGGGGATCAGCGGTAGGCGGAAGTCGAGGAAGAGTGCAATTGATCAGAGTACTTCAGTAGGCTGTCCAGATGCACCGAGGCGAGTGAGCTCAGGCGTGGGCTCGTATCCATCGATGATCGAGCTATTGAGGAGGAGAAGCAAGGTCTGACTCGACACCATGCTCTTGGCATACCTGGCCGATGCACTTTGGTCACCCAGCCCAAGGGATGCCGAGGCGCGGGTGATGAGCAGTGCGCGCGCGCTGCCTAAGATGAGCGTCACTGATGCGGGGTCAGGAGCTGTGAAGGGCGTGACGAGGTGTGACCTTGTGTCTGTATGAGTTCATTTGATCAAGTCGTTGAGGGGATACTATGGAGGCTGCATGGAGGCTAGCCCGATGAATGGAGGCAAAGGTAGAGCATTATCCTACCAGTACAATCCCATAATTAGGTAGATGGGGCGCAGATAATCATTACAAATGGGTATTGGCAGCTCTCTGGGGTTGGTCTACCTTTTATGCATTGTGAGTGATACGGCTTTAGAAGCAATTGACTCTTGTAAATAATTAAACCGTTTAAGTGATAAATCGAATGACCTGGCTATCTCGGGAGAGATGGCCAGGTCAGCTTTTATACCTATGCCTCATTCGCGATACTCGCTCCGGTAGCATGGGCATAGCGCCGTGATGGCTGCAGACGAAGGCGGCGACACGTGTGGCAAGTGCGACAGCCTCCAGATGACTTCTTCCTGCTAATGGCGCTGAGACAAAGCCTGCGGTGAAGGGTCGCCAGCACCTACCGTATCGGCTACCTTGATGCAGGCCGATGGATGGAAGACACTTCCCTTCTCATGATAGATCGAGCATCCGTCTGCTCCGCGGGTTAGGATCACTGCGCGCTGGCTGTAGTCGGTGAGCACCTGACGACAGACGGCCTCCATATCGCCGCAGCCCAAGGGGCGTGCGACGATGGGTACCTCCTCATCGTTGAGCTTCAGGATATCTGCGTGCTCCAGTGACGTATGGATCGTCTCACGGGTATAGTACTGCAGGCGGAGGTTGATGTCGAAGATACGTAGGCTACCCTCGGGCATCGCCTTGAGGAAGCTGAGGATCGCCGAGCGAGATGCCTCGTGGCGCTGTGCGAGCGAACCGAAGCAGACGGCATCAGTGCGCTGTGCCAAAGCTCGTAGCTCGTCGGTGAAGGCGATATGATCCCACGCGACGCCCTCGGAGATCTCATACGTGGGGCTTCCCGTAGCAGAGAGGGTGACCTGTACCGTGCCGGTGGGGTAGTCCGTCTCCTGCAGTATGGCAGGTAGCTGGCGTGCCTGGGCTCGGGCTTTGATCTTCACCTAAGGTATCACGCCCGATAGCGCCGACAGAGATGGCTTGGGCCTGAGCTGCTGGCAGTGGTAGGCAAAGTTGGTCGGTGCGCCACCAAGGGCCTTGCGGTCAGGGAAGACATCGAAGAGCAGCTCACCGATGCCGACGATAGTATACTTCTTCATTGGGCAGAGTCAATAGATAGTGTGTGGATGGATCGGATGAAGGAGGGGCTATCGGCGCCAGAAGGCTTCTTGGTCTTCGTGACTTTCGTGGCTCTCTTGGTGAAGAGTCGTAGGAAGAAGCCTTGTGCTTGAGATGCTGCCACACCGATGAGGCAGGGGCTGAAGATCCCAGATGGAGAGTACATAGGGGATATACTTGCTGTACTTGCCGAGCTTCCATGGGTAGAAGTCGCTCCACCTGTACCGATGGCCTGATGGCGGGTGGACTATAGCCGAGTTTGTTGAGGATGGTGCCGACGACGGGGATGGTCGTATAGTTGATCCGCCCTCGCCTCGGACATGGGTGACCAGCTCAGAGCCGTGATGCGGATGTGAGTCAAGCCACGTGCGACCTCGGGGAAAGTCTCATCCTGCAGTAGGGCGTCTGATGGCGAGCCTGCTCAAGGACGAGGTACGAGCCACGCTGGTGCATAGCACGGGAGGGACTATTGTGGCGCTGCTTGCGGAAGGTGGGGATGAGGTCGAGACGCACATTCAGACGCTGTGTCTGAGCGAGTGCTCGGCGGGCTACGATGTCACGTACGATCTTGGAAAGGTGATCAAGGGGCGCAGGGCACTGTCGGCAAAGATAAGCCCGACATAGCCAGCTGCCCAGACAGAGGAAGCCTATCGCAGGGGATTCGCCACTCCATCTGCCGAGCATAAAAGCCCCAGAGCGATATTCAGGCGCGAGAAGAGGAAGAAGAAAAGGAGCAATCAGCACCAGAAGACGATCTTCGCGGTGCCACGGGCTATCGATCCTCCCAGTGATAGGGCCGTGATATCAATACGCTCGGCTGAGGTGACCGAGATGATGGACGAACTAGGTAGTGAGAATCCGCTTGCTAGACTTCATATACGCTAGTATACTTAGAATAGTGGAGGGAGAAAGCGAGGCAAAGAATACACAGAGCTACAAACCCTGCGGGGAGCGCTGCTCGTGTATTCGCCTCGACCTAGGACTGACTTCGCGCTGCGAAGACTAATCGTTATCTTGAATCTCATCGAGCAGATCGTTGAATCTCTTCGGTGAGCTTGTTGCAGGTAGCGATTATAGCGGTCCTTCGCTTCGTGGTACCCTTCGACGATGCGTAGCGGCGCGCTCTACGCTGCTGGAGAAGTTATCTCGAGAAAGCCCGCGCTCGACGATCGAATGAAAGCTGCGGCTGCCCTGCGCTGCGCCGGTAGCCACGAGGAAAAGTTTCCGTTCCATTTGAGCACTTAGAGCATAATCTTTGTTCGATTAGAGATTAATATATGTATGAACAGTGTAAAGGTAAGATTATTTCTTGACTATACACTGTATTTGTGGATGAACTCATTTGGATAGATAAGTATCTTGCTACCCTCCCTCCAGTGAATCCAGTAGCTGGGATTGACTTCGGAGGCCTTGGAGACCTTCGCCCATTCTTCCTCTTCGATGACTCCTTCTCTGTCGGGGCATGCACTGTAGTCTCATACCCTGTACTTCATCCATTCACCCTGGACATCGCGGATGAAGAATCCTCTCCCGAAGCTGTCTTGTATGAGGGTGATCTTCTTTCCTGGGGCAACTTTTCGGGTTGGGGTAGAAGTCCAAAGGGAGACGTTCGCCTTCCTCTCCTCTCGGTACGTACGTATATTGCTGGAGGAACTTCCCCGTGCTGTCGATCTGGATATGGGCACTACTCTCGAGGGTCTTCCATTCATCTCCGACGCGTACTTTCGATAGTGCCTCGCCTCTGGTCTCTTTGCAGAAGAAGGCGCAGTCACGACATCCCAATAGTAGACGAAGATCTACCTTCGAGTAGGGTATCGGGCGCAGAGGTCGTTTTCCTCGTTATGGATATCCAGGTAGAGGGTGCCGTCAGGATTCTTGAGGTAGTAGTGCGCGAGGCCAATGTTGGGGTCATCCGTGGAGCTGAAGAGCGTGGCAACGAATGTGAGCGTCATCCTCATCCTCATTCATCGCCTGTTGACTATTGCTTTGCTTTGCTCCGCAGCCAGAGATGCCGAGGGTGTGAGAGTCCGAGTAGGGCAGTCGTTATCTTATTTACATAGGCAAATCTAAGGAAAAAGCTTTCTACCTCACTATCATCGGGGATGATGTTGAGAAGAAGGAGCCTTCAAATAGGAAGGCTTCCCGCCTCGTGATCGAGGTAGTGGGAAGCCTTGCTGTCGTGTTGATGTGTTAGCTATACGCTTAGCACCGTACTTCAGAAGTAGAACTCCGTCTGTGGTGTGAGGATCTTGTCTCCCTTTCTCCAGCGAATCCAGTAGGTGGGACTTGTTCGCTAAGCTTGAGATCTTCCCAGCCCTCTTCATCGACGATAGCATCATCTGCGTAGAGTGGGCCGTAGTCGATGCACTGCTGGAGCTTCATCCACTCGCCTTGATCTCACGCACGAAAAGTCCTTCGTGCCGAAGCTGTCTGTGCATGAGGGTGATCTTCTTTGCAGGATCTGCCTCGGGCTGGGATAGAGTCTATGTCCAAGGGCTCGTTTTGCATGCCTAAGGGAGAGAACATATAGTCCTGTAGGTACTTCGACGTGCTATCAACGTGAATGCTGGGGGCGCGCTCAAGGATCTTCCACTCATTGCCTACTCGTACCTCGATAGGCTTCCCTCCTCAGGCTTCTTTGCAGAAGAGGCATAGATCTCCTTATCTGGGAAGTAGATGAAGATCTTTCGGAGAGTAGCAGTCGCTGAAGCCCTCCTCGTCGGGTAGCCGTATATTGCAATAGACCGTGCCATCAGGATTTTTCGAGGGTATAGAATATTGGTGGTATCGGTTTCCGAGGGGTGAAAGAGAGAGGCGATGAAGTCATAGCCACTGTCATTGCTTTGCTCTTGCTTCGTAGAGCGGCAGGATACACACAGGAGTGTAAGGAGCCCAAGCAGGGCCGTCGTAATCTTATTCATGCCAAAATCTAGGGAAAAGCTCTACACACACTATCATCTCGTAGAGGAGGAACTAAATAAGGCTGCCCCGCCTCGTCGTTGAGGGACAGGGGAAGCCTGCTTTTGTGTTGATGATGTTAGCTATATGCTGCAGCCGCACTTTGAAGTAGAACCCCGTCTGTGTGAGGATCTTGTCTCCTTTCTCCAGCGAATCCAGTAGATGGGATTCTTTTCGCTGAGCTTGGAGATCTTCTCCCAGCCCTCTTCATCGACGATAAGCATCTTCCGCATAGAGTGGGCCGTAGTCGATGCACTCTTGGAGCTTCATCCACTCGCCTTGGATCTCACGCACGAAGAAGTCCTTCATGCCGACGCTGTCTTGCATGAGGGTGATCTTCTTTGCTGGGTCGGCCTCCAGGCTGGGATAGAAAGTCGATGTCAAAGGGCTCGTTTTGTAGAACCCAAGGGAGAGAACATAGTCCTGCAGGTACTGAGGCGTGCTATCAACGTGAATGCTGGGGGCGCTCTCAGGATCTTCCATATTCATTGCCTACTGTCACTGCCGATAGAGGCTCCTCCTCGGGCTTCTTGCGGAAGAAGCCAGATCCCGTTATCGGGAAGTAGATGAAGATCTTTCCGAGCAGCGAGTCGCTGAAGCCCTCTTTCGTGAAGCTCTTTTCGTAGGAGTAGCCGATATTGCACATGAACCGCGCCATCAGGATTTTTGAGGACGTAGGATATGCTCGTTGGTATCGGTTTCCGAGGGATAAAAGAGGAGGCGATGAAGTCATAGCCACTGTCATTGCTTTTGCTCTTGTTTCGTAGAGCGGCAGGATACACACAGGAGTGTAAGGAGCCCAAGCAGGGCTGTCGTAATCTTATTCATGCTGCAAAGCTAAGGAAAACCCATGGTTCACTTGTCGCCCTTCCCTGTCGCCGCTTCATCGATAGCGAGCAGGGTAGCCTGCTTAGTACCGCATGGAGCTATCAGTGGTTGAGCTATCCACCAATAGCGTACTTGTCGTAGAAGTCCGAGAGTGGCGTGAGTAGCTGTCCCTGCCCAGCCATCGGATCCAGTAGGTCGGATAGGTTGAGCTGCGCTGGGACATTTCTTCCCAACTCTCTAACCCGATCTCGCCGACATAGTGGGTGAAAGTAGGAGCTGTGGTCGATACATAGCTGAGCTTCATCCATCAGCACGGATCTCGCGTATGAAGAAGTGCTTGATCTCAGAGCTATCTTGTCGTATCTCAAACTGCTGTGATGGGTCTTCTCGTGGGACGAGGTGAGACGTTGACCAGGCGCGACTCCTGGCCCTTCTCTATCTTGGGGCTGTACATGTAGCGCTGGAAGAACTTGACAGTGCTATCGACACGGACGGACTGGGTATGGTTTAGGAGCTTCCACTCGTCACCGACAAGGATCTGGAGGCTTCCCCTTTTTGAGGCTTCTGCAGAAGAACCCAGGACTCATTCGCCCAATAGTAGATAAATATTTTTCTCACCGAGGGCAGAGTCTACGCTGGTGCCGCCGTCTACAGAGCTACGTTGCTATTGTACATCGTCCCATCAAGGGTTCTTGATGAGATAGTGCATGCCATCCGACTTCCACCTTTGCCATTGAAAAGCGTGGCGACGAAGTCGTAGTCATGTCTTTGTCTTGGCTGATGAGGCAGCAGGGAGGGCTGAAAAGGATGAGTAGCCAAGGAGGGCTGTCGTGAGCTTCTTCATAGAGGCAAAGCTAGGGAAAAGCGCTTGCCTTATAATTGATAGCATTCACAGCATAAGACAGCTCTTCCCATCTCACAGCTGCGGGATGGGGAAGACGTGCAGTGACATAAGGGATATGCGCTACGCTAGCATTCACGTCTCTGTACTCCAGATAGTCCTGTGGGATCAGGACCTGCTCCCATCACGCCAGCGGATCCAGTAGGTAGGATTGTCCTGCTCACCTTGCTGAGCTGGTTCCAGTCTCTAAATTCGCAGTCATAAGACGCGCTGTCTATATCACGGAAAAAGCCCATTCGACGGAGGTCGACGCATAGCTGGAGACTTCATCCACTCGCCCCGAATATCGCATGAAGAACACCTTTACATCGTTCAGCTTGTCTTGCTTCAGGGTGATGCGCTTAGCGAGGGTCTTCCTTGGGAGTGGGATAGAAGGCTATAGGTAGATCCTGCCCGTAGTCTCACAAATTGGGAGGAAGACAGATTCTGTGAAGAGTGGCGGGTACTATCTACCTTGATCTGTGGAGTAGACTCGAGTCGTCTTCCATTCATCACCGATGAGGATCTGTAAGGGCTTCCCTCCTCGGGCTTCTTGCAGAAGTGATAGCGAACCTCCCTGGGAAGAAGAATACAATCTTTCCACTGAGCTTTGGGCTGCCGAAGTCATTGAAGAAGTTATACTCGGCATTCATATCCAGCGTATCGAAGGGCGTGCCATCGAGATTCTTGATGAGATACTTCGGTTGTGCAGTTGAGTCGACTGTCGGATCAAAGCTGAGGATAGCGATGAGGTCGTAGTCGTTTTCGATGACCGCTTGTGTGGAGCGACAGGAGCTGCCGAGTATCATGAGGAGTAGCCCAAGGAGGGCTGTGGTGATCTTGTTCATAGTGCAAAGCTAAGCAAAAACGCTTGCCTCACACTGAAGCCTCCCATACCCCATAAAGCAAGTCTTCCCCATCTCACAGCTGCGGGGTGGGGAAGACTTTATGCTATACTAGATGAAATACCTTTATTCGATGAGGCTATTGTCAACGAAGAAGAGATTGAGTGCGTATATTGAAGGTGAGATCCTCAAAGGTACGCGTAGCCGATAGCGTGCGGTAGGCATCACCACTCGTGCCCGTGTCATCACTAAGAGCCTTCCATTGTCACTGCGCTTCGTCGTAATGGAAGCTTCGTGTGAGGGTTACTCTCTGGTTACTCTGTCCAGATCTGCTCCAACTTGAATATGCTTCGGGGCGAATTTCGATGTCTATAGATAAGGTCACATGGTTGATCCCCTCAGGTTTGCAGTTGTAATTAGTGCGCCCATAGATAGGGAGATACGCTGTGCTTCGCAGACCAGCTTGAGACACTGTATTACCATTCTTGTTATCGTATAAGTATAGTTTGTAGTGTATACCCTTATCTTCTATCTTGTCATAGCTGACGCTTGCATCAAGGATCTTAACGTGTCCTCTATGTGATATTTTCCATTTCCCCTTTGAGCTAGTTTCAACAACGATATCTCTAAGGAGTATGGAAATATTGTTATTCTTGGTTTTGGGAAATGAAGGTTACCTGTCATAAGAGTATTTGAGCGTATTAGACATGCGGACGGGTAATGCATCATAAAGATGCTTAATCGTAAAGGAGATGGGGGCTCCAACGTTCTTCGTGGAAGGAAGTGCTCCGTCTTCAATGAACTTGAAGACCTGAGCCGGAGAGATCGCAGCAACAAGCCCCCCATAGGCATCCCCTCCTCGCTGAATCATTTTGACTCGGCTCTCTTCAAGCACTTTGCTTTTCTGTACTCCTAGCCCTGCCTTAATGCCTGTGAAGCTGGTACTAAGTGCACTTATCAGTTCGCTTGATGTATGGCTGCTTTCGAATAGAAGGTAGTATACACGTCCGTAGGATACTGAGGAGATGTAACAGATAGGGTTTCCTGGACCTGTATAAGGAGCTAAGTCACTATGCTCGATTGTAGGCTTGAAAGCTCCTTGAATCCTCCATCGGGGGTCCTCATAACTGGAGAGTGTAGAAGCGTTGGTAGAGCTTAACGAGTACGTGGCTTTTTCTTTGTCAAAGCCTGTGCCGAAGAAAGCCTTGACTTTTCCCAGCTCTTGTCAATATCTCAGCCCACTGGCGATGATGGCTTCTCAGCGCTGTGTACGACTTCATAGTGAATGAGGTACTTGCAGGTACTCCACTCTCTTGAAAGCGACGGATGAGTTTATTCTGGGCTTGGATGACGTTGCTCTCACGCATCTCTGATACTTCTTCGTACCAAGTCCTTCGCCATCATCACCAGCTGACCGTGCTCCTGAGATGACCTGTAGGTTGATACGTCCTGGCTGGCGCTTACTTATGATGGGGATAGCCGTCGGTATATTCTTTCCCCGGATTGATTTTCCTGGATGAGACAGCCTGGCCAAAGAATGCTTGCCCAAGGATCAAGGATAGCGAGAGTCCTCAGAGTTGGAGATGAAGTCATACTCCATGGTCTGAGTCACCTTGTCACAATCGACGATAGTCCAGAGGACTCCAGAGTCTGCCTAGGAGCTGCCTCTGAAGTTGGTGCGCCTATCGGTCTGGCTATTAGCATGGCTTCGGCAGCCTCAGTAACGTGTCCAGCAGATCGGAGGAGTTGCCCAACTTCTTGGATGTTCTTGGGCTCTCTGGAGTCGGGACCTGGATTGGTGTGTCACCTCCACCATTGGGAGTCTTGTCGCAAGATGCGAAGCAGATTCCCGCTAGCAGGGCGAGTGCAAGTGTGATCTTCTTCATAAAAACTATGAGTTTTCTACAAATGTAGTACCTATATTCCTCCCTCACAATAGCCATCGAGCATAATAAAAGTAAGCCCCTTTTCTGCATAAAAGCAAGAAGAGGCTGAAATATTATTGTTGTAGTTTAGCGTTTGCTTGTGCAAAGGTCTCATATAGGTATATGGGTGCGTGGGGAGAGCTATATAGGATGGCGAAGAAAGCAATATAGCTTTTGGATTGCTTCCTATTATAGCTTTGTGAAGTGACCTATATTAGTTGTTGGTCCGCGTAGGGATAAAAAGTTGTGGACGAGTGTCAAATAAGTTTGGGCTACGTACGTGGCTCCTAATATCTACGTACGTGGATATTTGGACTGACGTACCTGGTCTTTAAGACTACGTGCGTAGATGCGGAAAAAACCACTATTGGTCCGCGCTCGACCACTATTGGTTCGTGTGTGGACCAATAGTGGTTCACTCAGTGACCAATATAGGTTCGCTCATGGGGCTATAGAGGACAGTCGTTCTATCCTTGTAGGAGGGTGGGGAAGATCCCTCTATTTGTGTGGGCTATCTCTTGTTATGGAGCTTCTGATAAAGGCGGTATTAGTGCGCTCAGGGCGCAGCTTCATAGCGCCCTTGTGAGAGGCTGGAGAGAGAAAAGCACAGCGCGCACGGGCGTGGCATGTGGGGGAATGGAGATTCCTGCCACCTTTGTGATTAATACGAGGGGCTTCCAGCAGTGCGGACCCTCTCCTAATTGAACACGAAGCATTATGTCGCAAAGCAACGAGCGTGAGCGACAGCTCCTGAGAAAGCACTTCCTCTCCTTGGTCAGCGAAGAGTCGCCGATCATCAGTCGCCCTCTCACCGATCTCTTCCTCTTAGCTGATTGTGCTACGGGCACGCTACACCTCTATGATGACGAGGATAAGGAGATCAGCCACGTCTCCGTCTTCGCTTGGGCTGAGACCGGTACAGAGAGCGAGCCTTCAGAGGTCGCTATCGAGACGCTCCATGCAGCTGGTGACACGCCTCGAGCAAAAGGGGCTATCGGGATCGTCCCTGCTTCGCACGTCCTTTCTCCATTGAGCTTATCCGCCCCGACTTCTCCGTCATTGAGGATCTCCTCTTCCTTGACGAAGACCTCATCAAGATCGAGCCCCCCCTGCTGGATGGGTGTAGGGTGAAGAGCTGGATCGTTTCTTGGACGAACTTTTGGAAGATCTAAAATAATTCCCCACCTTTGCAACGCATTTGAGGGACGCCCTCAGGATAGTGCGCCGAAAATAGCTCAGTTGGTAGAGCAATTCATCTCGTAATGAATAGGTCGCCGGTTCGAGTCCGGCTTTCGGCTCAGTAGAGTAAAACGGCATTGCTTCACACGAAGCAATGCCGTTTTTGCTATTCCCCTCGCCTTCCTCTGCTACTCGTATTCGAGGAGTAGGCGGATGGGTAGTGATCGCTTACCCACCTCGAGTAGAAGCTGCCCCGTAGGGTGCGCCAAGGTACAGGTGCACCGCCCCGCTGAGCTGCGTCGTGAAGAACGGACGGCAAACGGTCTCAGCACCACCCGCCACAAAGTGAAGGCGTCCCCGCTGCTGGAGGAGTGAGGCGGTGAGTGGGCTTGATCAGCTGAGACCATACGCCCCTGATAGCAGTAGCTCCCTGGTGGCTCTTGCTTTGTCTTCCGATGAAGGAGGGAGAGAGGCTCGGGTGGGAGGTCTTGCACCGCCATATCCGCTGTATAGGGACGACTGCGCAGGGCTTCGCTCGTGGGGGCTTCTTCGGAATCGCCGTTGAAGTCCCCGAGGAGCAGGCAGTGCGTCCCTTCTCCGCCTTGTGCCATCAAGCTATCGACCTGCTCACGGAGGTGCGTGCAGCAGTAGCTGCGGTAGCGAGCTGAGGCCTGTGCGCCTCCACGGCGCGAAGGGAGGTGACAGACGAAGACGTGGAGCGTGTCGCTCGAGGAACTTCGCCTGTGACGCGAAGCAGGGAACGTGTTCGACGTAGCGAATCAAAGGGGAAGTGAATGGGTATCTCCTCGGAAGCGATGAGGCTGAAGGTCTCGGGCGCATAGAGGAGCGCTACGTTGATGCCACGCTTATCCTCTCCGTGCGTGATGATATGGCGGTAGCCTGCCTTCTCCCCGAGGGCAGTGCGATGGAGGAGATCGCTGAGTACGGTGGCATTCTCTACCTCTATGAGCGCGATGAGGTCGGGGAAGGCTTCTCCCCGACGGCACTGATGACCTCAGCGATATGTTGGATCTTCGTCTGGTAGCGTGCACGTGTCCAGTGGTGCTCTCCCGTGGGGAGGAAGCTGTCATCGTCGTGAGAGGGATCATCTTCGGTATCGAAGAAGTTCTCCACGTTGTAGCTCATCACACGCAGTACCTTCCTCTGCGCCCATAGCAGGGGCGAGGAAATAGATAGCGAGAAGGAGAAAGGCAAGGGAAAATAAGGCTGTGTAGCGATGCTTCATGGTAAGCAAAGAAGGCTGACTACTACATGCTTCGTGAGAGAAGCTGTAGTCGCCTATGCGCTTTAGATTCTGTTAGTCGGAGTGTGCGGCGCGCGCTCGACTTAGGAGGTTAGGGTTGACGGTCTTCCAGTCAGCTACTGCGGGATGACACCCATAGAGATGACTTCTGTCGCGCATCTTCACGAGGTGCTCGTAGCTCTTCTTGAGAGCAGCCTTTTCCTCTTCGCTACCCTATGATCTCGTGGCTGTAGTGTACACTCATCCTTATCGATGACGGTCTCCATACCCATGACGACGTGGTCAAGACCAGGGATGTTCACGCAGCAGCCAGCAGGCCAGCGGAAGGAGCACCACCCATAGCAGCATGGATCATCTCGATAGAGACGTATGCGGGGCTCTGGAAGGATGAGCGACCACGGAGCTTGATGATGTTGGCACCACCCTTGGTGACGCGCTGCTTGATGTCTTCCCACGTCTCAGCGGAGAGCTTATCGCTACCGATGAGCGAGGAGAGAGGCTCGCCAGCGACAGTGGCACCGCTGGAGAAGACAGCCATAGCTTCACCGTGACCACCGTAGGTGCGTGCACCGACGACTTCGCTCTGAGCTACACCGAAGTGCTTAGCGAGCTCGCTCTGCAGACGCGTAGAGTCAAGAGCTGCGAGCGTGGTGACCTGCTCGGGACGGAGACCAGAGTGGATCAGCGTCACGAGACCCGTGATGTCAGCAGGGTTGAAGATGATGACGACGTGACGAACATCGGGGCAGTAAGCCTTGATATCCTTACCGAGCTGAGCGGCGATCTCGGCGTTACCCTTGAGAAGGTCTTCGCGAGTCATACTGTCCTTACGGGGAGCACCACCCGAGGATACGATGTACTTAGCGCCGGTGAGTGCCTCCTGATATCAGAGGTGAAGGTCAGGTTGAGCCCTTCGAGCACAGTGGCGGATCTCTTCGGCTACCCTTCGAGGCCAGTGGGGAAGGGGTCGCAGAGACAGATGTTGAGGGTGAGAGACATCGTGGCTGCAGTCTGGGCCATGTTCGAGCCGATCATGCCAGCGGCACCTGCAGATCGTCAGCTTGTCTTGTGTGAGGAAGCTCATAACTATTGGATATTTATGATTTGGTTGAGGGTTTCTCTTGTCTCACAAATGTACGCTTTTCTCTGACGATTGCCAAGGGGAAAGGACATACATCTCTTCTTCCCACAGCGTGTGCTGGGAGTAGGGTGGAGGCCGTCCCTATTTGCGGAGACTATCGGCCTCTTGAGGGCGTGCCGTGACTGTCGGGCTGGGGCTTCTTCTTCCTGCGTGAGAAGAGCTCCTGAAGCGAGTCAAAGCGGCGCTGGAACATGAAGCAAGACCCTGTGTCGTCAGCGACTGACGCACGTACTGGTACATACGTTGTTGTAGTGGCTGTAGCCCTCGAGTCAGATGTACCAGCAGCATTGAGCTTGTACTCGAGGTCACTCGCCGATGTACTTCCCTGAGAGGAAGGGTTGTCGTGTAGCCGACGTTCCCATTGATGAGGAGCGGTCATCCAGCCAGCTACCTGAGAAGAGTAGCTCAATGTCGGTGTTGTCGAGTGCGCTATTGGCTGTGCGGATATTTGCGCCGATCTGGATATCGTTCGAGAAGCTGAGCAGTCGAGAGAGCTGGTCGGAGAGTGTTGTCGTTGCGAAGGACGTGAGATTGTTGGATACAGTAGTCGTGCCCCTGCTTCGTGTCGGTGGTGAGAACTTCCCGAGAGTCATCAGGTAGAGGAACTGGCGGTTACGCTCATCCTCAGACGTGAGGAGCGACTGGATACGGCGCTCCATCTCGGGTTCTGAGCCAGGGAGCTCGACGCCGAGCTTGATGTCTGGGCGTGTGATCACACCGCTGAGCTGGACGGTGCAGCTCACGGGTATGCTGGTGCGCTGAGTGAGGGAGAGAGTCCCGCATCAAAGTCCGCGATATTCGCCGTCAGGTCGTAGGCGGCCTTAAGGTCAATGATAGCCGCCATGGGGTCACCACGGAAGTCAAGGCGCCCACCTTCCTTCAGGGTGAAGCGCTTACGGGCGAACTGCTCGAAGTTGAAGGTGTACTGCGCCCTTCGCGTAGCGTCAGGCTACCGTAGGTCGTGGGCGAACCCGAGTGGGGTACCTCGATCGTCAGGTCCCCTTCGCAGCGTGTGACGATATCGTTTTGCATGCTCTGGCTACTCCCGAGGCGCAGGGAGAGGCGTGCATCGGGTGTGACGTGAAGGCCACATACGCATCGTGACCTCCGTCTCGGCTGCGACGGCTGGGCGTGCGACGGTGTCTGCGAAGGCGAGGCTGTCCTGTAGAGAGAGACGTAGAGGACGGTAGGTGAAGAGACGCTCGTCCTTGCGTACGTCCGTCTTGTTGAAGTCGAGTACGACGTCCGTACCAGGGGCACTGCGGAGGTTCACATCCAGGAGGAGCTTGGGGAGCTTACCCTTCATCTGGGCTGTACCAGTGCCGTAGGCTGTGCCATAGATAGGCAGTGCCTGCTTCGCAGCGATCTGTGGACCTTCACTCCACGCATCTCCGAGGCGGTGAGGGTCAAGATCAAAGTTATCGAAGAAGCGGTGACATGTCACCCCATCGACGATACCCGTGTGACCCTTTCATCATCACGCATCGGGATCTTAGAAGATGATCGGTGGGGGTAAAGGTCAGGCGGTGCAGAAGCTGTGAGCTCGTGCCGAGGAGGCACACCGATATTACCATCTTCGACGTCGGCTTCACCCTCTACGGTGACGCCTCTTCGAAGACCCGAAGAGTAAGTGCACCCTGCGCACGGCCTTCATACGGTCGAAGAGCGTGTCCATGAACTTACCCATGAAGTCTGCACGCAGACGCTCCGCCTCGGAACGTGAGGTCGATACCTGCACCACCAGCTGGGCGTATGTGGCCCGTGACATGGCTGTGCCCGCCTTCGCTCTGGTTGACATCCCATCGATCATGATATCTTCCGACACCGCTGTCGAAGGTGAGGTCTCGCCTTCAGCGCACCGACGTCGACGCCCTTGACAGTGGAGTGCTGGCGGGTGACGGCTGCCGTAGCGATTATCTTCCGCCTTGGAGACTTGCCGTAGCAGGGCCCGTGAGGTCGGTGTTGATCATGTTGAAGCCGACACCTGCTGGGACTTGAGGATGTAGAGGAGGTTGATCTTCTTGAGGGCGATATTGAGGTGCTCCTCGGGATTGGGCTGAGTGCTCCGCTGATGCTGATACGACGCTCTGAGGAGGCCAAATCAAGACCTTCGACGCGAGCTCCCTTGCCTCGGAGGAGAGGTGTGCGGTGACGCTCCACGTGTCGCTGTACACGGATGGTCGAGGGATCGAGCGTGACGTCGAAGCCGAGTGCTGGACGGCTGTTCTCGCTCTGTGTGTATTGGTGCAGGGACGCACCGATATTGAGGAAGCCATTGTGGAGCTTACTCTTGACTTCACGCCCCAGATCAAGCTGGACGTGCAGGCTATCGGTGAGGATCTTCGTCATCATGGCGAAGCCCTGTATCTGTGCGCCAGCTTGCCAGACGTGCCTCACCCGTGAGTTTGAATTCCTCATCCTCAAGGCTCAGAGCCGCTCCACGTAGCTCATGACCACCCAGACGAAGGGTGGGGACGGAGGCTTGCAGACCCAGCGAGTGGCTCGCACCGATATAGGAGGCACGTACATCTGCACCCTCCCCGGGCCGATGGGTAGCTTGAGAGCCTGCTGCCACCCTCAGGGATCTTGTGCAGCTGGAGGAGAGGTCGAAGTCTGTACCTGAGATCTCGCTGCATGCGCACCTCCTCTTTGAGCGAGGTCAAGCGGGGGAAGTGATGATAGAGTGTGCGACGTGGGTCAGGGATCAGCGCACTCAGCACATAGTGCCCCCGTAGGGTCGCAGAGAGATAAGGCGAGCGGAGGTAAACTCATACGCGCTCCCTCGGGGCTGCCTGAGAGAGGATGTTCAGCTCTGTCCAGTGAGAGGGTGCCGCTGTGGTGAGGTCAGCGAGATATGAGTCGATAGCGAGACGTCCCTGCCCGCGGTCGATGTTTCAGCTCTGTCCATGCTGAAGCGCCCCGTGAGCGAGAGTGTCTGACGGGGCTGTTGGGATTAAGACCCGAAGAGGTCGGTCTGCAGGTGGCACCTGGAGATCAGCCTCTACGGCATGCAGGGCACGGCCCGAGAAAGTCGCCACCCCGTCGAGAGCGAGGGAGGCTGCAAGGGTCATCGACCTCGAGGTGCACCTTTATGACGACGTGCACCGACGGGGTGACGGCGAGCTGGTGCCACGGAGGTCTGCCCGCGGTAGGCGACGACGGGGAGTGCCATCTGTAGCGTGCCCCGCCAGTCCTCAAGGGTGCCGGTGCTGACGGCATCGAGGTCAATGGTCTGGCTACCGAGCCTACGGGTGCCGAGATCGCCGATGATAGGGGCGAGGTCCAGCCTTGGGTCGAAGCCTCTCCCTGTGAGCTGCTGCAGGCTCTTGCCTTCAAGCGCTTCCCGTGAGGTCATAGTCCCAGCGTCCTTGTGTTGAGGCGATGTAGCCCTTTCCTGAGAAGGACTTCCCAGGGACGAACTGCGTCTTCCCCGCATGGCGGATGCTCTGCAGGCGGCTGAGACGCTCGACGAGGGGAGGGAGGAGGCGGGGAGGTGAGGGCGATGAAGCCGACGATAGCGGAGCTTACCTCGGCATCGGTGATGTCAGTCGAGATACTGGTGACCCTCGCCTGCGCTGTCCCATGTGACACGGCCACCACCCTCGAGGATGATGTGACGGGGAGGCGTGGGAGAAGTTCGCACGTCCGGCTGCAAGCCCTTTCGCGGCAATAGGTCGCCTGCAGGGTGGCCTGCTCGTTGCGATCCTGAGCGCAGGGAGAGGATGCTGAGGGTCAGAGAGCGTGAGCTGCGTGATCGCCCAGCTCCAGCTCCTCGAGGAGTGCAAGCCCCTTGCGCTGCGTCTCAAGGCGTGCCAGCGGGGATGGAGACGAGCTCTTCGGTAGGCGGATCTGGAGATTGGATAGGTGAGGAGGCTACCCTGAGCTCCCCTTGTCCCTGTGAGCGAGGAGAGGGTGAGCCTTTGTCTGTCGTGAAGCTCAGCTCATCGATAGCGCCACCGATATAGCCCTTCGAGAAGCGCAGGCGGCGGACGCGGGTAGAGCAGTTGATGACGAGGGCGCTCGCTGGGCTTCGCTGAGGGAGAGACGCACGTCACGTATGATGATGCTATTGATGTCTACGGGGATCGACTTGCCGGAGCTCTTGGGCTTGGAGAGGTGATCGATCGTGCTGGATATTCAGTCGTCCTGTCTCGGGTCGCGTATGAGACGCAGGTCAGCCTCGAAGAGTCGGGCAGGGGTGATGCGTACCTCCTGCTGAGTGATGAGGTCGCTCAGGAGATCCCCCGATGAGGCGGTCAGCAGTGAGCATACGTCGCCCAGCGAGTGTCGAGGACGATGACGCGATGAGCTCCTGATATTCGTCCAGGACATAAGCTCGGACACGCTCCAGCTGTACGGGGCCGTCAAAGATTTCGGTGAGCAGGCCTGCAACACGGCTGGCAGCTTCCTTCTGCACGGCGGGGATACGGAAGAGTCCGAGAGGAGGAGATAGAGCAAGATCGAAGAGGGTAGCAGCTATCCATGCTACTACCTTCAGTACCTTGAGGAAAATGACGATTGACCTGCCAATGGCGCATGCCCTACGATCCTGACTTGCTCTTATATATTATTGTGTCGATGGAGCGCCCAGCGCCCTCTTTTCGTATAACGCTCCCCGTGCTTCGGGTCGCCTGCAAAGGTACCACATTATCATGTAGCACTGAGTGGCCTGTGCTCCTTTGGCTGATAGGCTCCCCTACAGCAGGGAGGGCACTGATGTCTGTGATGGGCGGGCGAACCTATATATTGGTCGCTGAGTCAACCCATATGGTCGTCGACGGATCAGTATGGTTCATACCCTCATCCTATATTAGGCTGTTGCAGGTGCGTAGGGACAAAAGTTGCGGACGAGTAGCAGATAAGTTTTGGACTACGTACGTGGCTCTAATATCTACGTACGTGGATATTTGGATTTACGTGCCTGGTCTTTAAGACTACGTACATAGATGCAGGAAAACCACTACAGGGAAGGCGCTTTTTCATCACGAGAATGGCACTTTTCCCTCTGCAGGATAAGAGGAATACTCGCGATAAGGCGCAGGGCTTACCCTAAAGCAATAGTCGTTCGCACTCCAAACGAATAGTGGTTTGCTAGATCAACCCTACCTCCATACGGCTTCGCAGAAGAGGAGGCGATTTTGATGCGGGAGTCCCGTAGCGTAAATACATGCCATTCAAAAGCAAAGTATTACCTTTGCGTACCCGTATTAGTGGAGCACGAGGGCATTCCTGGCATAAAATAACCACCGAAGCTATATTATAGTAGGGGTTACGTAGCCAATCCCTGATTTACTTCGCGCCTCTCCTAAGCAGATGAAGAAGAAAGTAAACCAGAAGCAATATGATCACAGTCAGCGATCTCGCCGTACAGTTCGGTAAGCGTGTCCTTTTCCAAGACGTCAACCTCAAGTTCACCCCAGGTAACTGCTATGGCATCATCGGTGCCAACGGTGCTGGTAAGTCAACCCTCCTGCGTACCATCAGTGGGGCGCTTGAGCCTACGCGCGGTAGCATCACCCTCGGTCCTGGTGAGCGTCTCTCGGTCCTTAGCCAGGATCACCACGCCTTCGATGCCTTCACCGTCATGGATACCGTCCTGATGGGGCCAGCGTCCTCTGGGCAATCATGGAGGAGAAGAACGCGCTGTATGCTAAGCCTGACTTCAACGATGAGGATGGCAATCGCGTCGCTGAGCTGGAAGATAAGTTCGCAGAGATGGAGGGGTGGAACGCTGAGAGCGATGCCGCCATGCTCCTGAGCGGTCTCGGTATCAAGGAAGACCAGCACTACAAGCTCGCGAAGGAGCTGAGCGGTAAGGAGAAGGTGCGTGTCCTCCTGGCACGCGCACTCTATGGTAAGCCCGACAACCTCCTCCTCGACGAGCCTACCAATGACCTTGACCTTGAGACGGTGACTTGGCTGGAGAACTACCTCTCTGAGTACGAGCAGACGGTGCTTGTCGTCAGCCACGACCGTCACTTCTCGACTCGGTCTGTACGCACACGGTGGACATTGACTTCGGTCGCGTCCAGCAGTTCGCTGGTAACTATAGCTTCTGGTACGAGTCCAGCCAGCTCGCTCTGCGTCAGCAGCAGCAGCAGAATAAGAAGGCAGAGGAAAAGAAGAAGGAACTCGAAGAATTCATCCGACGCTTCAGTGCCAATGTCGCTAAGAGTAAGCAGACCACGAGCCGTAAGAAGATGCTCGAGAAGCTTAATATCGAAGAGATCAAGGCCAGCAGCCGTCGCTACCCAGGTATCATCTTCACTCCTGACCGTGATCCAGGGAACAAGATCCTTGAAGTCAAGGGCCTCACGGCTTATGCTGATGATGGTACGCTGCTCTTCCGCGATCTGAACTTCAACGTAGAGAAGGACGACAAGATCGTCTTCATCAGCCGTGACCCTCGTGCGATGACCGCTCTCTTCCAGATCATCAATGGTGTAGAGAAGGCCAGCGAAGGGACCTACGAATGGGGACAGACCATTACCGAAGCCTATCTGCCACTGGATAACTCGGAGTACTTCAATCACGGATATGAACCTCGTCGAGTGGCTCTCTCAGTTCGCAGCTGACACCAACGAAGTTTACCTCAAGGGCTTCCTTTGGGCGTATGCTCTTCTCCGGTGAGGAGATCCTCAAGAGCGCCTCTAGTCCTCTGGGGGTGAGAAGATGCGCATGATCTCGCGATGATGCTCAAAAAATGCGAATGTGCTCGTCCTTGATAGCCCCACGAACCACCTTGACCTGGAGTCGATCCAGGCGTTCAATAATACGCTCAAGACCTTCAAGGGCAACGTCCTCTTCACCAGCCATGACCATGAGTTCATCCAGACGGTAGCTAACCGTATCATCGAGCTCACCCCTGGTGGTATCATCGATAAGATCATGGACTACGACGACTACATCGTCGATCCTACGGTCGCTGAGCTCAAGGCTAAGTACTACGGCGAGTAAGCTCGTAGATAGAGCCGGACTAACTAAACTTACGAAAACGAGAGTGTCGGTAATGTCACCACGATGCTGAGCAACGACTGGGAGATCACTGATGGCGCTGGTCTCAAGGAACAGCTCGAAAAGCTGAAGTCTGGCGAAGGTGAGCACAAGGCTTTGGGACTGGGCTCGTGGCGTAAACATCGCATGGGCAGGTCTGCGTGCAGGCTTCATTACTCGCGAAGAAGTCGATGCTTACAACGCCTCTCTCGTACCCCTGGCACAGGCCAAGTATGCAGACTGGAATGCTTACTTCAATGACTTCCTCGCTGGTCGTAAGGCTTGGGACCCCCAGGATGAATACGGGGTGCAGCAGAATTTGAAGAGGTTGTTAAGGACCTCCTCGACAATAAAAGCTTCGATCTACAAGGTTGTGCCCTTCAAGTAGTCCTACCCTGCTGACTCTCTAAAAGTACCGAGGCGGTGCCCCACATATGGGGCACCGCCTCGGCTTTTTATGTGAATGCGTCTCTACTGATTAGTCGTGGGGCGTGGGGATGGTCGCTTGCATCCAGTAGGGTCGAGGGGTGAGGCTACCGAGCTGATGCGTACATGGTCTGCATCACCCGAGATCGGCTCGATGGAGTAGGGTGAGTGTCTCGTGACAGACTGTAGATACCAGTCGAAGGCGCGGTGACCGAAGAGCCAAGAGATATCCTTCTGGATGATGCGCGTCGTGTGGAACTGCGAGGGCTGTCCGTAGATCGACGTGAAGTCCATGTAGTAGCTACCCCAGCTCTGATCCAGCCAGTAGGTGATCTGGAAGAAGAGCGAGATCTTCGGCATCATGGCACTCGTGCGACCGAAGTATACGTCCGTGCCGAAGCTACCAGGGGTACACGTCGCCCTGCTGCGTCTCCCTGCACCTGCGTGAAGAGGTTCAGTGCATCAGTACCTGCCGTCGCCGAGCTCGCATAGGAGAGGATGGTGTACTGCTCCGAGAGGTCATACGTCCCTGTGTAGAGGCTGGAGGTCTGCTTGCCATCCTGTGTCGTGACAGCCGTCTTGTCGGCATTGAGCTCCAGTGTGCGGAGGGTATCTGAGCCGATGGTGAAGGGGCGTCAGCAGTCGCAGCCCCTTGTCTGTGAAGGCGAAGGGTAGCAGCTTCTGCTCATTGTCATAGCGTACCCAGAGCTGGCGTGCAAAGCCGAAGATCGATACAGCGACCTCCTTGCCTCCGAGCTGAAGAGGAGCAAGTGCCTTTACCCTTCAGAGCCTGCTGGCTCTCGGTGATCTTGGTGAAGTAGCTATTAGATTCTCATCGACGCGGGTCAGCTGCATCTCTCCCTGCGTATGTCCACCGCGTAGGGTGATCGTCCGCCCATCTTCGCTGACGCGTAGGACCGTGAAGTCGAAGTCGCCATCGTAGGCTACGGGGATACCCCACTGAGGGTTGGAATACTGGTGCAGAGCATCATTGAAGGTGTCGAAAGTCAAGCGTACCCCGCCATTCTGAGAGAAGTGATAGCTGGAGGTAGCAGGAGTCTGCGACTCTTCGGAGAAGATCGTGACCTCGTTGTCGGAGGTGAACTTGAGGCTGAGGTTGAGCCCACCGTACTGTCCCGTCCCAGGGACAAGCGTCAGCATCCAGCCGTGCTCACTGGAGCGTAGGAGCTGACGTAGGCTCTGGGTGTCCTTGGCGATAGCTGTCGAGACGTAGTTATCACCACTGGGCATGTCCTCGTACATCCGGCAGGATGTGAAGAGTGTGAAGAGGCCTAAGGCCAAGATATGGTAGTAGCGCATAGTTAGTAGCCGTTAGGATATTTGGTGAAGTCCATTGATGCGACCAGAGGGAGGCGCTTCTGAGCCTCGGCACGTATCTTGTCGAGGTCGGCGGAGTACTCGGAGCGGAGGTACTCCTTCATGATAGCCACCTTCTTCTCGATGATCTCGCGACCGGTGTACTTGGCGTCGGAGCGGTTCTTGCCTTCGGCACCCTTGAGACGGTCTGCCCACTCGCTGTCGCTGTCGAGGGATATAGTAGGCGAAGAGTTCGGCGAAGTCTTCGTCAGCATCGGTGCTGGCGTAGTCACTGACGAAGCCTGCATAGCTCGCATTCTGCCCCGTACGCCACCAGTAGCTGAAGGCATCCTGCTTCTGATACTCGAGTGCGGAGAGCTTGTCGAACTCAGGTGGGTAGGCTCGCTCTTCGTGGAGCGTGTGAGCCGACTCGTGGAAGAGCACGCTGATGTAGTCCGAGCGCACGGTACCTGTGTACTGCGTATTCAGCTCATTGATGTTGTAGATCCAGATCATCCCCTGTGGAGCTGCACCAGCCATACGACGGTCGATGGCGTAGCCTGAGGAGCCGAAGAGGTTCAGATACTTGATCGTATGGGTCTGTAGATAGCCCTCGGGAGTAGAGGCTTCGTAGACCTGGAAGAACATATACTCGATGAGGTTGAGGTACTCCAGCGCCTTCTCTTCCTTGACTGGAGCGAGGAGATAGCGGCGGTCTGTGACCTTGTCATCGTAGCGGTAGGCGATATCGACATTGTACTTCTTCGCGAAGGCCTGCTGGATATAGCGGTCGAGGCGAGGCAAGCTACTGACCGTCGTGCTTGCGATGACCTGCCGACTGGGTTGTACATAGTCTATATCAGCGTCGCAACCCGTGAGCCCTGTGAGTGCGAGGGCTGCAAGGGGGAGAAATAGCTTCTTCATAGCGCGTAGTCAATTAGTTGGTAGTCGGATTGGGAGTGATAGCGCCCTTCGTCGCCCTGGCTGGGGAGCTGGATGGCGTGGCGAGGATCGCGACCAGGGAGCTTTGTCCTGGACGATGTAGCGGTAGCCATTATTGAGGCGGCGGTAGATGGGGATACCGAAGCGCTTGATATCTTGCCAGCGCAGACCTTCGTGCATGGTGAGGATGCGGCGGCACTGCAGGAGGTGCTGCAGGAGGGCATTCTCCTCATCCGAAGCAATGGTGAAGTGCGCATTGAAAGCCTTGCGGATCGAGGCCTTCCCTTCGGAGTCGATGGGCAGGGCGGAGTAGAAGCAACAATCTCCTGTTGGGTGAAGGTCTTCTGACGTGAGTTGTTCTCCCCGTCGTTGAGGTAGTTCGTAGTCCAGAGGTTCATATCCTCAATAGCGGAGGCGTACTGACTGCTACCCAGATGGAGCTTAGCCTCGGCACGTACCAGCAGTGTCTCGTCGGTAGTGAAGGGTGTCTCCATCGTCTGGATGCTATTGCTGGGGAAGGTGGGGAGCTTTAGGCTGGACCGTCTTGTTGATATTCCCTCGGTATAGATGAAGGGCTGGAACCAGTAGGGGTCCTTAGTGCCCCAGATGTTCTTTTGCGAAGAGGGTCTCGGTGAGCGTCAGCTCCTGCGACTGCGTGAAGCGCGTACTGTAGTAGGCCGTCCCGCCCGTCACGAGCCATGGGTAGTAGCTGTAGGTGGGGACGGTAAGCAGGTTCGCAGGGTTGCTGATGTCGTAGTAGGCCAGTGCGAAGGAGGCATCGGTACGAGGGATGCTGTAGAAGGCCTTCCAGTTGCGTAGGACGAGCTTAGGATCGGAGCCCAGCACCTTGTCTGCATGTGCTATCGCCTCCGTCCACTTCTGGTAGTAGAGGAAGAAGCGTGCGGCGAAGGCATGGGCAGAGGCTGCGGTGAAGTGGAACTTCTTCTCCTTGTCCGTATAGTTCGAATACTTCTCCAGAAGTGGGATCCCTGCCTCGAGGTCAGCAGCGATCTGCTCGTAGGTCTCCGCCATCGTACCGCGAGGGTAGTTGGGCTGGAGGTTGACTACGCGCTTCTTGATGTAGGGGATCCCAGGATCCGTGGAGCTGGACGAGGGGTCGTAGGGCAAGCAGAAGAGGTTGGCCAGACAGAAGTGTCCATAGGCACGAGCCAAGAGAGCCTCCCCCTTGATACCCTGTAGCTCCTCTTTATCCCCCCCGAGAGCCTCTATATCCTCCAGCGCTTCGTTGGCATGCGCTATGGAGTTATAGGTATTCTGCCAGATGAGGTAGGGCGCATCATAGAGCCCATCGGAGTTCACAATGGTTTCCCAGTAGGCGGCTTTCTCACAGAACTGATTCGTGTAAGGGTTATTCACCCCGTCATCCTGGATATTGTCGGAGGAGAGCTCCGTGAGGTAGGCTATCGAAGAGGTAGAGTAAGCACTACCAAGGAGCTTCTCTATCTTGCTCGCATTGTCGGGCTCGACGAGCGAGGAGTAGGGGTTCTCATCGAGGAACTTGTTGCATGATGTCATCGACAGGACGAGCGTGACACCAAGGCTTAGAATCGTGATTGGCTTCATAGCTTCTAAGTATTTCGATGACTACATACCCACCGTACAGGTGAAGATGAGCGAGTGTGGAGTATAGGCGTAGGGGAGCGCACCGTTGAGCTTCTTATCCGAGTAGATGAGGAAGAGGTTGGAGGCCTGCAGCTTCAGATCTACAGAGGAGAGGAAGCTCTTCGTGAGGAGGCTCTTGGGGAATAGAGTAGCCGAGTGATACGTCGCGCAGCTGGATGTAGTCGCAGCGAGCGATACGTACGTCGGAGTAGTCGTAGGGTCGTGAGGCCTGCGAGAGATTGGGGTAGCGGTTACGCTGATCTGCCGTGGGGATGGAGGGGACGTTGGTGTGCTTCATCGCCAGGGGCCTTCCAGCGGCGGTTGAACTCATGCCCGAGGACCTCGTAGTCGTGGTACATGGTGCTGAACTCAGCTGGCAGGCGCTTGATACTACCGGAAGGAGTAGAGGATATGGGCGCTCAGCGTGAAGTTGCCGATGCGGGAAGCTATTGTTGAGCCCCCTTGGTCGGTAGGTGAGCGTACCCGAGTACTTGAGGTAGTCAAGATCCTCCGTCGCGCTGAAGTTGATGTGGTCACGCTCGATCTGCCCCTTGCTATTGTAGAAGAGGGGGAAGCCTTCGCTTGACAGCTTGTAGAAGGGGATAGAGAAGACTGATGCCAGAGGATAGCCTTCGCGGGCAGCACCACTTGAGGAGCTTACTAGCGTGGAGACGTCTGATTGCGAGAGAAGCTTCGTCACCTTATTCGTATTGCAGAGCATAGGAGAAGGATGTCGTCCAAGAGAAGTTCTGCGTCTTGACGTTCTGCGTCGTCAGCGAGAGCTCGACACCCTTAGCTTCCATGGAGGCCACATTACCGTAGGGCTTGAAGAAGCCCCCCGTACCCTGATTGTAGGAGATGTCTACGAGGTCACGACCCTGACGCGAGAAGAGGCTGAGCGATACACCGATGCGGTCCTTCAGGAGTCCGAAGTTGAGGTTCCAGTTGAGCTCATACATCTTCTCATAGGTGAGGTCGTGGTTAGCGGGGTTCACTGATATAGAGCGAAGGGGAGCTGTGGTCGCCTGGGCGGAAAGGTAGGTAACCCTTGATACGTTGGTAGGAGTTGTAGACGGAGGAGTGTCCCAGTCATCCCGTAGGAGAGACGCGTGGAGAGTGAGGAGAGGGGGCTGAGGCTGGGGAAGAAGGATTCACTCGAGACGTCCCAGCCGAGGGGCTACGTTCCAAGTGGGGATCCAGCGTACCAGACGAGACTTCTGAGCGGTTCGTCCTTCGTAGCGGAAGGAGCCATCGAGGGTATAGCGCCCGAGGTAGCTATAGAGAGGTTCCCGAGGAAGGGAGACATTACGATAGATCGTCGTCGAGCGCGAGTAGTAGTTGTTGCGACGATCATGGAGCCAGTGGAAGAGCATCGGGTCAAAGGTGCTCAGCTGACCGATCTCGAAGTTCACCCCATACTCATTGTGCCAACCATTACGCTCGAGGGTAGTCGTAGAGGTCTGTACCGACGAGCGTCAGAGCATGCTTGCCCTCAGCGAAGGTGTCGGTATAGGTAGCACGAGCCTGTAGGTCGAAGCGACGTGAAGCGTACTCTTGGATGGTGCGGTAGCCCCCATGAGGCATGACGACCCGTGGTACGGCATATACGTCATCGGCTGGCTTGTAGAGGTAGCTATTTCGGTCGCGGATGAGACGCTTGTTCATCGCACGGAAGCGCTCTGAGGCGTTGGATTTCTCGGTGTGGATGAATTCTGTCAGGTCATTGTAGTACTGGATCGAGCCGAGGAGCGAAGCGTTGAACTTCGTCGAGGGGCGGTAGGCGATCGAGGCCTGCAGACGGACGTTCACAGCATCGACATCGCGGTAGTTCTGGTTCATCTCCTCCTTGATGTTGTAGGGAGCGAACTCATAGAGGTAGTACTGCGTGGGATCCATCGTACGGGAGAGTGTCTGCGCTACTGAGAGGGGCGTGAAGTCCCCACCGTCATGATCGCGGTGTAGGATGCATTGACGATCGTCCCGAAGGTCCAGTACTTATGTGGCTTGAAGGTGGCGTTGAGGTTGAAGAGAGGTGTTCTCCGCTACCTTAGCCCACCCTGGGTCAATGGTAGCACCGAGTGAGGCGTAGAAGTTCGATACCTGTCCGCCAGATGCCAGCGAGACCGTGCTGATGACGGATGCTGTGCTGGAAGAGCTCCTTGAACCAGTCGGTATTGCGCATCTCTGCTTCTTGTAGGTAGCGGGTGCGGCCCTCGAGGGTGTTGTCCTGGAGATACCCTTGTTCTTATACTTGATCGCGTTGTCGTACATCAGCCCGTAGACCCCGCAGCGCGCCTGGTGAGCACGGTCTCGGGAGAGAGGCTACCACCACCCTCAAGCTCCTGAGTACCGACATCTGGTCCCTGCGAGTTGAGGATGTTAAACTCGCGGTAGGAGGGATGAAGCGGTAGTAAGCTGTGAGGTATAGGGTGAAGCGGTTGATGCCTTGGCCTGCATGGCGGGTGCGCACGAGATCACACCACCGGTAGCTTGGTTCCCATAGAGAGCCGTCGCCGAGGCATCGGTGATGACAGTGAAGCTCTCAATATCACGCTCGGAGAGCCCAGGGAGAGCTGCGGCGATGAGGCGCTTGGCGTCGGTGGAGGCCAGGTCAGCGGTGTTGAACGTGCTGTCTTGCTTATAGACGACACCATCGATGACCCAGAGCGGATAGTACTTGGTCTGGATAGAGGTCGTCTGACGCATGGTCGTCACCGTAGAGCCCTTCTGCTGCTCTTCACCATCCTCGAGGGTAATCTCGAGAGGGGTAGTTGTAGCAGGGCTTCGGAGGTCTTCTTGCCCGTGAGGGTGAAGACGAGGACGGTTTCTCAGGGACTTGGAGGAGAACTTCCCTTCCTTGTCGGTCGTCGTGTGCGTGGAGTTGTCGAGCTTGACCGTGACAGATACCTTCGGCAGAGGCGTACCTCTGGAGTCAAGTACCTTCCCTGGACAAGGATCGTCTGGGCACAAACGGCCGTCACGGAGCCGATGAGTAGCATCAGACTCACGATGAGGTTACGTAGCTGGGTTCCCATAATCTGTAGAGACATTGGTAGGTTAGTGCTTCAGTGCATCTCACTCCCTTTATATAAAAGAATAGGGCTGGGGTGAGGTGCAATAGCAAATGTAAATAAAAAAGACAATACGTTGTATTCCTTCTCAATAGCTACTTATATCCTATATAATTTAAGGAAATGAGTGTGTTATTTGGACTTAATTTAGGGAATTCCGCCCACCGATTGGGGGCGGGATAGACATCGGAAAAGGGAGGGGACGCACTACCTCCGAGGTGTGGGTGCGGGAGTGCTTTGGGGTAGGGAGACTGACCCCAGAGAAGTAGGTGAGGCAACCAGTACTGGTCGACGAAGTGACCAGTACTGCTTCATATAGGTGACCAGTACTGGTCACGGTCGCAACCAGTACTGGTCAGATCGCCGACCAGTACTGGTTCATTTTGCTCGCTCATGTGGTGTCTGGGAAGTAGCTCTATGGTAGAGATTTATGAAGGCAATAGTTTGTGTGTCAAACTTATTTGTTTGAGGAGGGTATCACTCCCCTTCAGGCGCTCTGATCTACCTATATAATAGAGAGGCACACCAAGGCTGGTCATCTGACCCTATACCTTGGTGTGCCTCTTATCTTGTGTGGGAGTGGTTAGCTCAGTGGATCCTCACCTTCGGCGGGCTTGTAGCGCTGGGCATCGAAGGACAGGGGCCTTGGGCTACGTCTCTCCTGATGGTCGGGAGCAGGGAGCCGTCTGATGGATACGTACCCTGAGCGCCACGATCTCCGTGCTGGTGCTTACTCGCCCTTCGCGGTCGGTCTCACGTACGTACTCGATACGACCAGCGATGGAGATGTGAGCTCCCGCGTGCAGATGCTCCAGCGCTATCCCTGCTTGACCGCGAGCGATGATGCGATGATAGAGCCGCTGGAGGTAGGGACGGCCACCTTCGCGCCCTGTGACGTCCTCCTCGGTCTTGAGGCGCAGGCGCACCTCGGGGAAGTCGGGTGCCAGATAGTGCACGCTCGGCTCTTCGGTGAGCTCACCCGTGAGGATGACTTGATTGGTCAGGGGGAGTTGGGGCATGAGTGCTTAGCGGTTGAGGACCTTGTTCTTCGCAATCACGGCGACGTAGTCCTTGAGGTAGTTGGGTGTCCAGTAGGCTGTGTCGACAAACTCTCACGCTCGAAGGCAGCCGAGGCAAGAGCGACCATAGCCTCTGCCGTAGGGGCAAAGCCTTCGTCCCATACTTCATAGCTGTGCTCTGGCCACAGACCACGGGCCTTCGTCGCGCCATTACCGATGAGTATGGGGTCTGGAGCAGCGTCGAAGATAGAGGCTTCGGGATCGAGGATCGCTGCGAAGTCATCCTGCTTGCGCTCACCGGTGTGGGTGAACTCTGCGGCATAGACCTCCATTCGTCGGGCATCCAGCAGAGGGAAGAGCGTAGCGGTACGCCCCTCGGGGAGTGCGCACTGTGCTTGATGTGCCAGCAGCTCCAGCGTGTCGATAGCGATGAGGGGGACGCGATAGCCGAGGCAGAGGCCCTTGGCAAGCGAAGCTCCGATACGCAGTCCCGTGTAGCTGCCAGGGCCTGCACTCACGGCGATAGCTGAGAGGGTAGCTCCTATGACTACAGAGTGCCTCGAGCAGCTCGTCGACCATGGGGGCAAGGGCTGCAGCGTGCCCCCCTTCGGGGGACTCAGCTTCGCGTGAAGCGAGTATTTCTTTACCACGACCGAGGGCGGCACTGCACTTCGTCGTGGAGGTCTCTATACAAAGGATCATAGGGGATAGTGGATCTATCTCTGGGTAGATGAGTCGAGTATGAGCTCTACGGGGCAGTGGTCAGAGCCGTAGATCTCCGTATGGATGGCGGCACCCTGCAGGCGGGGAGCGAGGCGCTCGGAGGCGACGAAGTAGTCGATACGCCAGCCTGAGTTGCGCTCACGGGCCTTGAAGCGGTACGACCACCACGAGTAGATGTCTGTTTGGTCGGGGTAGAAGTGGCGGAAGGTGTCGATGAAGCCTGCATCCAAAAGCTCCTGCAGCTTGCCGCGCTCTTCGTCTGTGAAGCCCGCATTGCGGCGGTTGGACTTGGGGTTCTTCAGGTCGATCTCCTTGTGCGCTACATTGAGGTCGCCGCAGATGATGACGGGCTTCTTCGCATCCAGACCCTTGAGGTATGAGCGGAAGGCGTCTTCCCAGGTCATGCGGTAGTCGAGGCGACGGAGGTCATCCTGCGAATTCGGCGTGTACACCGTGACGAGGTAGAAGTCGGGATACTCGAGGGTGATGACGCGACCCTCTTGGTCGTGCCCTCGATACCGATGCCGTAGCTGACGCTGAGAGGCTCGTGACGGGTGTAGATAGCGGTACCAGAATAGCCTTTCTTCACGGCATAGTTCCAGTAGCTAATGTAGCCAGGGCAGATCGGCATCAAGCTGACCCGCCTCGCATCTTCGTCTCTTTGCAGGCAGACGAAGTCAGCGTCTAATTCTTTGATGATATCGGGAAAAACCCTTGGGTGAAGACGGCGCGCAGGCCGTTGACATTCCAGGAGATGAACTTCATTCGGATCGGAGTTCTTTGTGATTAGTCTTTGTAAATGGTGGGGTCTTCGATGCCAGCCTTGAGCATGGCCTCACGGCGCTCGATGCAGGTGCCACACTGGCACACTGCACGTCGCCGCCTTCGTAGCAGCTCCAGGTCTCGGCGTAGTTGATGCCGAGTGCCTGCCCTGGCGAGCGATCTCACCTTACTATATCTGTATAGGGGCTGTGACCTCGACGCCATTGCTCGTACCGGCTGCGATAGCCTCGTGCATCGGGCGGATGAAGGAGGCACGGCAGTCGGGATAGATAGCGTGGTCACCAAGTGATTGGCAATATACGCGCTTTAGGCCCTCGGCTCTCAGCGAGACCAGCAGCGATGGAGAGCATGATGCCATTGCGGAAGGGGACGACCGTCGCAGCCATATTCTCCTCGTCGTAGCTCCCCTGGGGATCTCTCCGCCCCCTGAAGGAGGGCACTGCGGAAGTACTGCCCATGAAGCCGAGAGGGATCGTCAGGTGCTCGATGCCGAGGCGCTCGCAGTGCAAGCGGGCGTAGGGGATCTCCTGTGCGTTGTGCTTCGAGCCGTAGTCGAAGGATATGGCCAGCGCGATATTCGCCTGATATTCGTAGAGGAGGGTGACGCTATCCATCCCTCCCGAGAGGACGATGAGTCCGTCTTGCTGAGGCATATAGTCGAAGTTAGAGGAAGAAGCTCAGGAGGATCTGAGCAGATATGATACGTACGAACATCCCACAGGGATAGACGATAGCATAGGCTACGGAGCTGGAGCGCGACTCGTTGATGGACATCGCATAGTCCAGCGCCATGGAGTTCGCCATCACGCCACAGAGCATCCCGACAGTCTCGGCATGCGTCTTCTATAGCCGAAGAGCGAGAAAGCCCGACAGCCATCGTCGGGAGGTAGGTGATGAGGAAACCTAAGCCAATCCAGAGCAGACCATCTCCGTGGATGATCATCTCGAAGAAGTGCTCACCACTGGCCAGACCCAGCCCTGCGAGGTAGAGGATGATGCCGAGCTGCTTGATGAGCTGCGTGGCACTATTGCTCATATAGGTAGCGATACGCAGGCGTGCACCGAAGGCACCCATCAGGATACCCACGATGATAGGCCCACCCAGCGAGCCCGAGCTTGATCGGCATGCTCAGTCCAGGGATAGCTAAGGGGATCGAGCCAAGGATACAGCCTACGGCGAGGCCGAAGAAGAAGCTGAAGAGCTTCGGCTTGTCGAGGACGTTGATCGAGTCCCCGAGGAACTTCGAGGCGCGCTCGATCTCCTGCGCTTCACCTACCACCGAGAGGCGGTCACCGAGCTGCAGGTGTAGGTCGGGCGTAGCGAGGATCTCGATACCAGCACGGTCGATACGGGTGATGTTGATCCCGTACTGATTGCGCAGGCGTAGAGCACCGAGCTTAGCGCCATTGACCTTGGAGTTTGTGATGATGATGCGCTTGCTGACGAGCTGGGAGTCAATAGCGTCCCAGTCGATGTCGGGGCGATTCCAGTCACGGCTTTCAGCACGGCGACCGAAGAACTGCTCCATCTCCTCGACGTCCTCAGGGTGTACCAAGACCAAGAGGTGGTCACCCTCGTGGAGTACGGTCTGTGAGGAGGAATGATCAGCGTATCACCACGCCAGATGCGCGAGATGATGAAGTGCTTTTCTTCAAGGCGTACGGCTTCGAGGATGGTTTTACCGAAGAGAGCTTCGTTCGTGAGCTCCAGCTCGGTGATATAAGTGTTGCGGGAGTTCTCCTCCTCATTACGCTTGTGGCGCTTCGGATCAAGGATATTGAGGGTCAGTATGGCGAGGATCATCCCGACGACACCGAGAGGGTAGGTGAGGGCACAGCCGAGCGCAAGGTCAGCGATTTGGCGGGCACCAGCAGAGCTGAGCATCCTGCATCGTGCTCTGTACGGCTGCGAGCATCGGTGTATTCGTCACAGCGCCGGCCATGATCCTGAGCATATTCGGCATCGAGATCCCGAATATATAATGTAGGGGCGACCACGACGGTGAGGCCGAGGCCGATGACCATAAGGCCTAACGTATTATATAGCACACCCTGACTCTTGAGCGAAGGGAAGAAGGACGGCCCCACCTCGACTCCGAGGGCGTAGACGAAGAGTGCTAAGCCAGGGTCTGGGCAAGCTATTCATCTCAGGGTCGACTCGTACGCCAAAGTGAGCGGAGAGGATCCCGACGAAGAATACAAAGGTGATGCCGAGAGATATCTTACCCACGCGTAGCTTGCCGAGCAGGATGCCTACGGCAGAGACGAGGGTGAGCCATACAAGGGTCTCCAGCACCGAGGGGTGATGAAGACATCGTGTAGCCACGAATAGAGAGCTTGCATTATAATGTACTGAAGTCTTGGGGAGCTTCTGCCCATTCACAAGGGCTTAGCTAGCGCAAAAGTACCACTTTTATAGCGATCCTTCTTCTCAGCCGTCAGGTCGTGGACTGGTGATTTTCTATCTCTTGGGAGCGTGAAATATGCAAGGGGTTCCGTAGGCTAACCGTATCAATGGTCTCATATTGTTACTATGAGTACGTGGGTAGAGCTTATAGGATGGCGAAGAAAGCTATATAGCTTTGGACTGATTCCTACATAGCTTTGCTTGGATTCCTATATAGCTTTCGGTGAAGCTATATAGCTTTGTGAAGTGACCTCTATTGGGTTGTTGCCCGCGTAGGGATAAAAACTTGTGGACGAGTGGCAGAAAAGTTTGGGCTACGTACATAGTCCCTAATATCTACGTACGTGGATATTTGAACTGACGTGCCTGGTCTTTAAGACTACGTGCGTAGACGGAGGAAAAACACTATGGGAAGGCGCTTTTTTCTTCACGAGAAGGACACTTTTCCCTCCGCTGGATAAGAGGAATACTCGCGATATGGCAAAGGGCTTATGTATCACTTCGGAGGGAAATATCGGGGAGCTGGGTGTGCCTGGGTACTATTAATTTGGAGCTTGCATATTGCGCGATGGTATAAAGATGAGAAGTACAGGGGGCTTCTGAAAGGGTGGATTTTGCTGAAGGATTTGCTCCGTGCTGGTAGATAGTCCTCAGATATCCTCAATATGCCCTCTGACTTTGATGTGCAGGCTCTGGCGCTCTGACAGTCAAATAGTGAGGATTCACTATATTTGTCCTAAAAGGGGTAAGTGCCTAAGTGCACTCCCTGCACTATCTATCACCTCCTCTCTGGCTTCGCTCCCCAATGGAAGAACCCTTACAACCCAAAAAGCCCTTTAGGCTTCGGAAGACCGTCTTGGCCTCCTTCGTTGGCTTCATCGCGGCAAATATCCTTTGCTCGATCTTTCGCCTTTTTCCTATTCATCGTCATCGTCGTAGGGTGCTTTTGGCCTCAGGCTCTACTCCGACCGAGATCCGTGATGGAAGCGTGCTGAAGATCGATCTTAGCTCGATCTCCGAGATCGTCACTACGGACGAACTCTCGAGCTTCATCCCTGGGATGGGCTCGGACGAGAGCCGATCTCACTCTCGCAGGCCCTCGCCAGCATCCGTAAGGCGAAGGCAGACTCTCGCATACGAGGTATCTACCTCAATGTGGAGGGCTATAGTGGGGGTATGGCTTCACGGCAGATCTGCGTGAGGCACTCAAGGACTTCCGCTCCTCGGGGAAGTTCATCATCTCCTACGCCGACTCCTGTGACCAGAAGGCCTATTACTCTCGTCGGTAGCGAACAAGGTCATCCTCAACCCTCAGGGTATGGTGGGGCTTGTCGGGCTGGCTTCAGCGCCTACCTTCTACCGTCAGGCTTTGGACAAGCTCAGTCAAGGCGCATATCTTTAAGGTCGGTACTTATAAGGGGGCTGTAGAACCCTTTATGCTCGATAAGCTCAGTGAGCCCAATCGTGAGCAGATCTCGGTCTATCTCAACGGGCTGTGGGACTTCATGCTTCGTGAGATCTCGGCTTCGCGCTCGGTGCCCGTTGATAGCCTGCGTGCCTTTTGCTGATAGTGGTCGAGCTTTCGGTGAGGCAGAGACTTTCGTGCGTGCTCACCTCGTCGACACCTTGGCTTATCGTCTCGATGTCGAAGACCTCATGGCGCAGCGCCTCGATGTCGCCTCGGCTGATGATATCCCTGTGGTGACGCTGTCGACTTCCTCATGGAGCCCTGATCCGCTGGATAAGGGACGCACGGATAAGGACAATGCTGTGAAGGTACTCTTCGCTGAAGGAGAGATCACAGAGAGTCCGCTTAGTAGCGATGGTATCACGAGCGACTTGGCACGTGACCTCCGTGCGCTGCGTGAGGATCCTACGGCTAAGGCTGTCGTCCTGCGCATCAATTCGCCAGGGGGGAGTGCCTTCCTCTCGGAGCAGATCTGGCATGAGGTACGTGAGCTGAGTCAGTCACGTACGGTCGTCGTCTCCATGGGGGACGTAGCGGCGTCGGGTGGCTACTACATTGCTTCGGCAGCTGATGCTATCGTCGCCAGTCCCGTGACGCTCACGGGGTCTATCGGGATCTTCGGTATCCTGCCCGATGCGTCTGAGCTTGGACGTAAGGTCGGGGTAAGCATTGATGTCGTGCAGACTTCGCCCTATGCAGATATGAGTATGAGTGATCCGATGGCTATGCTTCTGCGTCCGTTGACTCCTGAGAAGGGACAGCTGATCCAGATGGAGGTAGAGCGCGGATATAAGACCTTCCTCTCCCGCGTCGCTATCGGCCGTGATATGTCTGTCGAAGCAGTAGACTCCGTCGGTCAGGGTCGCGTGTGGCTTGGTGCTAAAGCGAAGGAGCTTGGGCTTGTCGATGAGCTTGGGGGGCTGGAGACGGCTATCCGCCTTGCTGCACGCCTCGCAGGCCTTCATGAGGGCTATGCCGTAGACTACGGCACCACGTCTACAAGCTTCCTCGAAGAGCTCTTCGCCTCGAAGACCTCCGAGCGCTTCACTGCACGTCTACGTGACTTCTTCATGACAGACGAAGAGAAGAAGATCCGTGAGTTCTTCCGCGAAGGCTACCGCTATACGGGGATCCTCGCACGTCTGCCCTACGAATATACATCCTACTAAGCACAGGGAGGGCGCTGGCTTTCCTCGCTCGCACCCTCCTGCCCTCACCTCGGTGTAATGAAGAAAAGTAATAATCCGCTCCTCTATCCGCTCTCCTGGCTCTATGGTCTGGGGGTAGGTCTGCGCAACTTTCTCTTCAACCAAGGGATCCTCAAGCAGCAGGCTTATCCCATTCCCTTGATCTGTGTCGGGAATATCACCGTCGGAGGGACAGGGAAGACGCCCCATGTCGAGCTACTCATCTCGATCCTTCATAAGCAATATCGTATCGCTGTCATCAGTCGTGGCTACAAGCGAAAGAGCCGTGGCTTGAGGGAGGTGACCCTGACCTCGACAGCTGAAGAAGTCGGAGATGAGCCCAAGCAAATCAAGCAGAAGTATCCCGAGGTGCGCTTCGTTGTCGATGGCAATCGTCGCCGTGCTATGCGCTACCTACTGGCACTCCATGAGGAAGAGCGCCCCGAGGTGGTCCTCCTCGATGATGGCTTCCAACACCGCTACGTGCAGCCCTCCTTCAATATCCTGCTCATCGATGCCCAGCGTGAGCTGCATGATGACGAGCTTCTCCCCCTCGGAGGCTTGCGCGAGCCTGCTACGGCACGCTATCGTGCTGACTGCATCATCCTGACGAAGTGCCCACATGATATGCCGCCGATCAAGCTACGTATCATGCAGCGCAATCTTGACCTCTATGCGCATCAGAAGATCTTCTTCTCACGCATCCACTACCAGCAGCCACGTGCAGTGCGCACCCTTTTTGGTGAGGCTGGTAGTCCGCTGCCTAAGGATGCACTCGTCATCGCTCTCTCGGGGATTGCCTCACCTGGGCTCTTCTTCTCCTACCTTGACGAGCGATATGAGCTGATTGACCAGCTCGTCTATCCTGACCATCATCAGTTCCGCCGAAAGGACTTTACGGCGATCAGTGTGCGCTGGCAGGAGCTGTGTGAGCAGCACTCGGGGCGTCCTGTCTACATCGTCTGCACGGAGAAGGATGCGGTGCGCTTCACTGATAGCCTCGGAGAACTCCCTGAAGAGCTGGTCAACAACTGTACTCTCCCGATCGAGACGCAGATACTCTACAAGCCCCAGGAGTTCCGTGAGATGATATGCAAGGCGCTAACTCCCTGCCGCCCTCCCTGCAAGGGCTGCGCTAAGGAGCTTTTCCTCTCCCATCGAAGGTGCTGCGCTTGCGGTGCCTATCCCAAGTATTCTATATCTATATGCAACGAACAGAGATCTCTTCGCTCGGCGAATTTGCGCTCATCAAGCGCCTGACCCGAGACTTCCCCATACAGCATGAGAGCACCCGCCATGGTGTGGGTGATGATGCTGCCGTCATCGCGTACCCCGAAGGACTGCAGACGCTCGTGACGACTGACCTCCTTCTTGAGGGGATTCACTTCGACTTGACATACTCCGCTCAGACACTTAGGCTATAAGGCTGCTGTCAGGGAGCTTCTGATATCTATGCAATGAACGGGCATCCACAGCAACTCACCTGCTCGGTCGGTGTCTCGGCTCGCTTCGCTGTGGAGGATCTTGAGGAGCTCTATGCCGGTATTCGCCTTGCATGTAGCCGTTACAGGGTGGACTTAGTTGGGGAGATACCTCGGCAAGCCTCACGGGACTCTGCATCAGCATCACCTGTCTGGGGGCTGCTCGCGAAGAGGAGATCGTCTATCGTAGTGGTGCTCAGCCCACCGACCTCATCTGCGTCAGCGGGAATCTCAGTGCCGCCTATATGGGACTCCAGCTCTGGAGCGTGAGGCGCGTCTTCGCAGGGGAGAAGGGAGACTTGAGCCAGACTTTGCCGAGCATGAATACATCCTCGAGCGTCAGCTTCGTCCCGAGGCCCGCCAAGATATCATCCTTGCTCTTCGAGAGAAGGGACTGCGTCCCACGTCGATGATTGATAGCTCGGATGGCTAGCCTCGAACTCCTCCACCTCGCTACGGAGAGTGGTGTAGGGGTGCGTATCTATGAGGAGCGTCTGCCGATCGATATCGAGACGCATCGCATGGCTGAGGAGCTGAATATGTCGACGACGACGGTAGCGATGAATGGCGGCGAAGACTTTGAGCTCATCTTCACCATTCCGCTTGCTGAGCTGGATCGCCTGAAGGAGCTGGATGGTATCCATATCATCGGTCATGTGACCAGTCCTGGGCAGGGCTGCTACCTCGTTACCCCCGATGGTGCAGAGCTTCGTCTGCGTGCTCAAGGGTGGCCTGATGAGGCAGAGGAATAAAGTCCGTCTACTATATAGCCTACTTGTCCTCTATCTACAGGGGACTAATAAAATAGAAGGGTACTCTCCTCAAATGGAGAGTACCCTTTGCACGTATAGGAGTTCTTGTAGTGTGTCAGCTCATCGAGCTTGAGTTATAGCTAATGTGGGGCGAAGCTGACGGCGCCAGTAGCGCAGGAGCTCCGTGTGGTCGCCAGAGGCAAGGTTCTCTTCGAGCAGATGGATGATGAGCTCCACCGCCTCAGGACAGCCAAGGTGCGCTGCTTGCTCAGCATAGTAGTAGGCAGCATCGTAGTCAATGGGCCCCCGCCATTGCCAGGGAGGAAGCCCTTGGCGACGATCAGATAGGCTGTGCCCGAACCAGCCTCCATAGCCTTTCTGAGATAGTTGATAGCTGTGTCTTCGTTGGCCTCTACGCCCTTCCCATCGCGATAGAGATGATAGAGCTGGAGGTAGGCATCGGAGAAGCCTCGCTCTCCAGAGGCCTGGAGGTAGAAGAGCGCCTGTGGTGGCACAGCTGCTCCTTCCTTTTCTTCGATCTGGATAAGAGCACTGGTATAGAGCGCTAAGGGATAGCCCTGCTCTGCAGCCTTGGTCAGCCATTCAAAGGCAGGACGATCGCTACCTTCCCCATGCCCCGAAGCGTAGTAGTCAAAGAGAAGGTACTGTGCTTCGGCATCGCCAGCTTCAGCTGCCGCCCGTACTTCTTCGAGGCTGCGTGTGTCGAAAGAGGGGGCGGTGGGTAGGTCAATGTGTGTCAAGTTAATTGCAGGGCGAGAGCAAGAGGCTGCGCTTTGGGAGGTAGTTGCTTGAGAAGCTGATATCTGTGCCTCGGTACTTTGGGGGCGCTGTCCTTCCTTGTTGCTGGAGAAGAGCTGTGCGATTTTTGAGAAAATATTGCTCATTGATTAGGTTCTTTTCTGTAAGTTGGTGGCGTATATTATAGCCACTTTTCTTAAATGTATGCTTGTACTGTGCAAATATAAGGAAATAGTCTATCCGATGTATCGCTATTTGGGTATGGGGGCTGCATTGGAAGTGATATTTTGTAGGGGCTCTCACATGACTCGTAGGGATCTTGTGAAGTAGAAGGCGCTTATCTTGATAAGCTACAAGGGCTTAGCAGGAGACTCATGCAGACAGACTCATACCAATAGGAGACTGTTGTATAGAGTCCTGTCCTCTATTCAGAGTGCTAAGGCATCGCACGCCCATCTCCCGATATGCCTCTCGAAGTGATATACAAGCCCTTCGCCGTATCGCGCATATTCCTCTTATCCAGCGAAGGGAAAAGCGTCCTTCTCCTGAAGAAAAAAGCACCTTCACGTAGTGCTTTTCCTCTGTCTACGCACATAGATTTAAAGACCAGGCACGTCAGTCCAAAGTATCCACGTACGTAGATATTAGATCCACGTACGTAGACTAAACTTATCTGCCACTCGTCCACAGCTTTTATCCCTGCGCAAAGCAATGGTCTCAATAGTGGTATGCGGTATGAACCACTATTGCTTGCGGTGTGAACCAGTAGTGCTACGAGTGGAAAGCAATAGTGCTTCGCGCATCGAGCAGTAGTGGAATGCTCCGCATAGTGTAGTGTAATGAATCTGTATCGGCTACTTCTGAGAATTGTCGTATCTTTGCAGCCGATCCGATAAGCCCAGATGGCGGAATCGGTAGACGCGTTGGTCTCAAACACCAATGGACGAAAGTTCGTGCCGGTTCGATCCCGGCTCTGGGTACAATGAAGCGATCCCCACTATGGTCACCAGACCATAGTGGGGATCGCTCTTTAGCCGTAGGGTCGTGGTGCTTTTATACGTTCTATTACCCCAAAAAGTGAAGAAAATTGTCCGCTGATAGGGGAGCAGCGGATGAAAAAAAGGGAGGATTCGGTACTCTTTCTCTCTACTCAAGAAAAAAATTTTTCTGTGCTCATTTGTGAAGGTATTATCTCCTCGTATGGAGATGGCTTTGCTTATTCTTCTGATGCAATCTATTGATATAGAAAGCGTAGTCTCTATATGTACATGTGAAGAATGCGCTATCTCTACGCGATAGTAGTAGTCCTTCGCAGAAGAAGTTTAATCAATTTTATAGATTTATTTGGTAGTATAAAAATGTCGTACCTTTGTAGTGTGTTTTTCATGGTATTAGATTTAAGGTTAACAGAGAGTAGGGGCTGTCGGGGAGACAGTCCCTATTCGTTTTCTAGTAGCTTGGGGCTCGAAGACGGCCCTCACATTATATAAAGTGTGCCCCCGAGTAGCGATAGAGCTGCTCGAGGGGCACACTTGTCTTTATGAGCTCAGAGGGCGGGGGCGTCTGCTGAAGCTGGGGTGGGGTGGCTTAGAGCCCCGTGTAGTTGTGGGGGAGATGCGGTGCATCTCTTCCTTGATCGCGTCGCTGACAGCGAGGCCTTCGATGAAGTCGTAGATGGACTTCTCCGTGATGGCAGCGTTGGTACGCGTGAGCTCCTGAGGGCTTCGTAGGGCTTGGGGTGGCCTTCGCGACGGAGGATCGTCTGTAGTGCTTCGGCTACGACGACCCAGTTATGCTCAAGATCTTGGTAGAGGGCATCCTTGTTGAGGAGTACCTTCCCGAGGCCCTTACGCAGGCTCTTCAGTGCGATGAGGCTGTGTGCAGGGCACACCGACATTACGCAGTACCGTGGAGTCGGTGAGGTCACGCTGCAGGCGCGAGATAGGGAGCTTGCGAGCGAGGAAGCCATAGACGGAGTTCGCGATGCCGAGGTTACCCTCTGCATTCTCGAAGTCAATGGGGTTGACCTTGTGAGGCATGGCTGATGAGCCCACTTCTCCTGCACGGATCTGCTGCTTGAAGTAGTCCATCGAGATATACATCCAGAAGTCACGCGCCAGGTCGATGAGGATGACGTTGATACGCGTCAGCACATCGAAGAGCTGCCATCTGGTCGTAGTTAGAGATCTGCGTGGTGAAGGCTTCACGCTCGAGGCCGAGGCTGCGGACGAAGTCTGCAGCGAAGCGCTTCCAGTCATGCTGAGGGTAAGCTACGGCATGGGCGTTGAAGTTCCCCGTGGCTCCGCCGAACTTCGCTGTGAGGTAGTGCTTCGAGCGTCTTGAGCTGCTCCTGCAGGCGGTAGACATAGACCTCGATTTCCTTACCGAGGCGCGTGGGGAGGCTGGCTGCCCGTGGGTACGTGCCAGCATCGATACGTGCTCCCACTCTGTGGCGTAGAACTGGAGCTGGTCGATCAGTCCGCCGAACTCAGGCAGGAAGATGTGCTCGACAGCTTCGCGTATCATCAGAGGGGAAGGACGTATTATTGATGTCTTGCGAGGTGAGTCCGAAGTGGACAAACTCCTTCTCATCGCTTAGGCTGAGGGTCGTCGAACTTCTCCTTGATGAAGTACTCGACGGCCTTGACGTCGTGATTCGTCACGCGCTCGATCTCCTTGATTCGGAGGGCATCCTCGGTGGTGAAGCTCAGATAGATATCGTGGAGGCGGTCCGTGCGGTCCTTGCTGAGTATACCACGGAGGTGTGGGAGCTCTTCGCAGAGGGCGATGAAGTAGAGGATCTCTACACGTACGCGGTAGCGGATGAGGGCTTCCTCTGAGAAGTAAGAGGCGAGGGCCTCTACTTGGCCGCGGTAGCGCCCATCGATGGGGGAGATAGCTTGTAGCGAATCGAATTGCATGATTGCAGAGTAATAGATATGATAGGAGGGGAAGGGGAGAAAGCAAGCACCTCCCGTCTCACATATGTGAGGGAGGTGCTTCGCAGATGGGGATTATCGTAGGGCGCTGTGAGGCTCGGATAAGCGTCTCGTCGTAGATCATACGGCGGGAGGCTAAGCAGAGCAGAGGCAGGCAGATGATCGGCAGAGCCAGTGGGAAAAGCGGATGGCGAAGGTCGCCCCATTCGCTGAGCAGAACTGATAGCTGGCCCAAGCGATGTAGATGAGTTCGCCGATGATGACCAGCATTGTCAGGATCGTCAGGCGCATCTGTAGGATTCTTCGCTTGTAGAGGAAGATCAGTCCGAGTGATGCACAGCCCGTCAGGATGCTGAGTACACCGATGACCCAGGTGCTGTGCAGCGTCGTGCTGTCGACAGCGCTATAGATGCGCCAGTTGTCGAGGACGTAAGCCTGTCCCTCGGGAGAGGGTGAAGACCGCAACGTCCTGCAGGGCAAAGGTGATCATGATGAGCCCCACGAGGAGGAGCCATACTGTCTGTATGCGCTGCCACATAGCGGTAGAGAGCTTGTCGGGACTTACTTCTTGGTGCGCCCAGCGATGTTGTGGTAGAGCTCGCCGTCTTCGTAGCTCCTTTAGCAGCGATGAGCGTAGGCTTGGGCATGCGCTCATACCGACGGGAGATCTCGATCGCTCTTCGTTCTCGACCATCTCCCTGCTGATCATCGGTAGACTGCGAACCCCTGCAGCTTAGCTTCGAGCTCTTGCTTCGTCTCCTGAGCGATCTGGTTCGCACGCTTGGCGATGATCATCACGGTCTCGTAGATGTTCTCCGTGTCCTGCTGAGGCTGACCATGTCACGGCTAATCGTGTTGGTCGGTACATTCTTTTTGTACTTAGGCATATTCTTTATTCTCTATGATACTTCGTGGGTGGGTTATTCGCTGACCTTCTTGCTGTTCATGCGGTCGAAGATCTTCTGTGCCTGCTTCGTGTATGTCCCGTTGGGGAAGTCATTGAGGTAGGCATAGTAGGTGTCGATGACGTCGCGGAGACGCTCCTGCAGCTTCTCGGGGACGCTGAGGTCAGCCATCTCGGCCTTGGCACGCAGGATGAGGAAGGTCAGGTCTTCCTTGTGCTTGGTGAAGGGGTAATCCTTCAGAGCATTCTGCGCCGTGATGATGCACGACTCGTAGTTGCTGCCGAGGTAGAGGCCAAGGTTGTAGTAGAGCTTGGCAGCGAGGAACTCCCTTATAGGCGAGCTTGTCCTGCAGCTCGAAGAGCATCAGTTCGACCTCTGAGCTATGCTTGCCCTTGGGGTAGAAGTCGAGGTAGGACTGGAGCTCCTTGATCGCCCCAATGGTAGCAGTCTGATCCAGTCGTGGGTCAGGCGATGCCTGGAAGAGGCAGTAGCCAGCCTTGAAGCGGGCTTCCTCGACCATAGGTCCCTTGGGGTAGCTCGTATAGTAGTTCTGGAAGTAGCGTGAAGCTTCGCTCTCATCGCCCCGCTGGAGGTAGGCGTCGGCCAAGAGATAGGTACTCTGAGGGCCTTCGTTCGTACCGACGAGCTGGGGGACGATGTCTTCGAGGAGGCTCACGACACGCCCATATTTCTTCTCATTATAGCTTTTCTTGGCGAAGGAGTAGCGCTCCCCGAGGTCCGTGGACTTCTGCACGCGGTAGTACTCACCACATGAAGAGAGGAGCAGGAGCCCCCGCACAAGCCAAACAAAGTCTTTTGATCATATGTAATATCTCATCACAGCCCAATTCCTTCTTATATTATTGAGCCTCGCGGGCAAAGATACGACTTTCCAAAGGGAATGCGCCCATATTTTTCGCTCCATACCTGATGGGGTAGTGTCCGTGCTACGCTTGGGACAAGCTGCTGAAGAGAGTGGACTCGAGAGCGTGACTCTATGAGGCGTAAATACAAGGTGTAGCTATGAGTACTACCCTCTGATGGAGGCGAAGAGTATGAACCAATAGTGGTATGAGGTGTGAACCTATATCAGGTTGTTGCTCAGCGTAGGGATAAAAGTTGTGGACGAGTGGCAGAAAAGTTTGGACTACGTACGTGGCTCTAATATCTACGTACGTGGATATTTGGATTTACGTGCCTGGTCTTTAAGACTACGTGTGTAGACAGAGGAAAACCACTACGTGAAGGCACTTTTTCTTAGCGAGAATGCCACTTTTCCCTCCGCTGGATAAGAGGAATACGCGTGATAAGGCGAAGGGCTTGTGTATCACTTGGGGAGGCATATCGGGGAGCTGGGCGTGCGATGCCTTAGCACTCTAAATAGAGGACAGGACTCTTGGCAACAGTCTCCTATAGCTTGCCTTCGCGACCTATATAGCTTTGCCCGCTGATCTATATTGGTCAAGGCGGTATCTTACAATAAGGCCCACCCTGTACGATACAGGGTGGGCCTTATCAGCAAGAGGGAATGCCAGCTGTCTACTCTACATGCGTGTCTCGGTTGGCGAGACGCTCTTGGCGGGCTTGGTAGGGATCGACGGGTACGTTGCGCTTGAGGATGAGGCGGAGTGAGCGGTCGTAGGTCACATAGTTCCATATCCAGTTGAGGAGGACGATGACCTTGTTGCGCACCGAGAGAATGGAGCGCAGGTGGACGACGAGCCAGAGGAGCCAGGCTGTGAAGCCACCCCACTTAGCCTTGCCAATCTCAGCGACGGCACGATTTCGGCCAATGGTCGCCATCGAGCCAAGGTCTTTGTAGCGGAAGGTCTGCTGCTTTCCTCCCGTGAGGCGTACCTTGAGGTTCTTTGCCAGCAGGGCTGCCTGCTGGATAGCGACCTGAGCCATCTGAGGATGCCCCTGAGGGTAGGCTGGATCAGCCGTCATGAGGCACTGGTCACCGAGAGCAAAGACGTCGGGTACGCCCAGCACTTCGTTGTAGCCATCGACGAGGATACGCTTGCCACGACCGAGAGAGTCGGCTTGGATCCCCTCGACGGTGTTGGCAATGATACCGCTGACCCAGATGACTGTGCGGGTATTCATCTTCGTCCCATCACCGAGGGTGAGCACGCGACCATCGTAGTCGGTGACCATCATGTTGTGGTGGATCTCGACGCCAAGGGAGGTGAGACCTTCGGCGGCGGTGCGAGAGCTCTTCACTCATCGCCAGCAGGAGGCGGGGTGAAGCGTCGATGAGGTGGATCTTGAACTGGTCCGTCTCCATGTAAGGGTAATCCTTCGGTAGGACATAGCGCTTCATCTCCGCCAGCGCCCCTGCGATCTCGACTCCCGAAGGACCGCCACCGACGATCACTACCGTGAGGAGGGCTTCGCGGGTCTCGGGCTTGTCGGAGACGAGCGCCTTCTCGATGTTCTGCAGGAGGACGTTGCGCAGATTCATCGACTCGTAGAGGGTCTTCATCGGGAGACTATGCTTGGCGACCTGCTCATTGCCAAAGTAGTTCGTCGTACCACCGCATGCCAAGACGAGGTAGTCGTAGGGTGCTTCGCCCACCGAGGTGATGAGCTGCTTCTGCTCAGGCTCGACGCCGATGACGTTCGCCAGGCGGAAGATGAAAGTTCTTCTTGCGCTTGAAGGCTGCACGGAAAGGGAAGGCGATGGAGCTGGGCTCCAGACCCGATGAGGCGACCTGATAGATGAGTGGGGGAACTGGTGGTAGTTGTGGTGGTCTATGAGGACGATCTGGAAGAGCGAAGAGTCAAGGGCTTGTGCCAGCTGAGACCAGCAAAGCCCCCGCCAGCGATGACGACGCGGGGAGAGAAGATGGAGGTAGATTGATACTCATCGGGAGATATTATTAAATACTTAAATAAATAGGCAATAGGAAAACACGCCTAAGCCTCAGATAGTTTACCCTGTGTGATTTCCTCGCTCGTGGAGTTGGGTACAAATAGTTAGCCCTCCATCGTGCCCATCTTGGGCAACCGATGCGGGGGCTTGTGTGATAAGGGTGCAGAGGGCTATGCTTGCGGTGCGAGAAGCTCGGGTATGAGGAGTAGGGCCTTGCGCGCTACATCCCTCAGTGATAGTGGCCGATGGTGTGCTCCTTCGGCAGGGATGCGGTGGCAGGGAATGAAGGGGCTAAAGGGATTGGCTCCTACGGCTGACCCGACAGCATGGGCTGCCTGAGGCATGCCGAAGAGTCTCGCCGAGGCCTTGGTAGCTGGTGTGGCTCCCCTCAGGGATGAGGGAGCATACTCATCCAGACGCTCCGCTGGAAGAGCGTGCCGATGAGGTGGAGTGGGGAAGAGCCTCCGTCGTCGGGGGCTTTGAGATAGCGAATCGCCTGCTGGAGGTATTCGTGCTCGACCTGAGGTCATGCGTAGCTTTGGGGGTAGAGCTGGCGTAGCTCAGCGAAGCCCCTGCCAGTCGCCGAGAGTGAAACTGCTAGCACTAGCCCAGTGACGTAGTAGCTAAAAAGCAGCTCACCGAAGCGGTATGGGAAGAAGCAGTAGGAGACGGGTCCTGTGTAGCTGCTGTCGAGGGTCAGTCGTGTGGGGATAGTCGGAGCGGAACTCCGTAGGGGCGCAGGCGAAGAGCGTCTTGAGAAAAGAGCGCAGAGCTTCGTCTGCACGGCAGGCAAGAGGGCTGCGAAGGCTTCGTCCAGCTCAGCCTCACTATAACCAAGGGCATAGAGTCAGCTCCATCAGTGTGGGCGGATCGATGCGCCGAGGTGTGAGCTGATCCAGCGCACCGAGGACGATGGTGAGGGCTTCCTGCTCAGACATTGGCCAGAAAGATGAGGATGGGGGAGGTGGTGTGGACGGTGATCTGATTCTCGATGGCGCAGTTCAGTGAGCCACACCATAGCGCAGGAAGTGTAGTCTCCACAAGGGGCCAGCGCACTCCTCCGAGGCTGATGGGCGTCCGCTGGAAGTTGAAGATCGATATCTGCTGCCCGATCAAGACCTCGATCGTGGAGGGCCTCGGTGATGAGGAGAAAGTAGCCTTCGTCGGTGAGCATCACGAGGTCCCTGACAAGGGGCGCATAGGTCGGGAGGAGTGCGAGGTTCGCAAGGATGTGGTCTTCGCGTCCGCCACTGGCACCGAGGAGGGTGATGGCCTGCTTCCCGTAGCGCGAATGGAGATAGGTAAAGGTCTTCGTCAGGTCGTTGGTTTCTGATCTGGGAAGTGCTGGATACGCCCCGCTAAGAGATCCTTGAGTGCAGGAGATACCGAGTCGAGGTCCCCGATGACCGCATCGGGTAGGCGGTCGGTATAGCGACGGAGCTTATTGACGGCTCCGTCACAGCAGGTGAGGCTGTAGCCCTCCTTGCCCAGTATCCAGTGGTCGATGAGCGCAAGGGGCGTAGGGGCGGTGGGGAAGGCCCCGTTCGCGAGGACGAGTGTCTGCGGGAGGGTCTCCTGAGTGAAGCGAGGGTAGGTGCGCATGGTGTCGAGAACTACTTAGACGGTGTGCTTGTCGGGCTGCTTCATCAGCTGGCCCCACTTGCGGTAGCCGAAGAAGGCGGTGACGAAGTTCACGACGTAGACGAAGGAGGAGATGTAGTCCTCCGCTCCGTAGAGGGCGATGAAGCCAGCAGCATTCGCGACGATCCAGCAGAGCCAGTGCTGACGCCACTTTTCGTGCCTATCCAAAGCATGCCGATGACCGAGGCTATCGTCATGAGTCCGTCCGCCCAGGGGAGCTGCCACTCGGGGATGAAGGGATGGAGGAAGAGCAGAGCGATGTAACCCACGAAGGCCAGGGCGAGGTAGATCGCCCCAGCCTTCGCTGGAATATTAGAGATGGGGACTTCTTCTCCCTCGGCATTGCCCTTGCGCAGCTATGCTATCCAGCCGATGATGCTGGTCACGAGGTAGTAGACATTGATAGCGAGCATGCCGTAGAGATGACTCTGATAGCAGATCGGTATCCATAGCAGGGGTAGGATGATACCTGGGCCAGAGCCAGATGCTGGCGCGGTACTCGAGGTACAGCCAGATGAGTGACACGACGAGCGTGACGAGCTCCAGGACGTGCGAGGAGAGGAAGGAGAGAGACGGTCAGATCCATAGACCGTAAAGGTAGAAATTATATCGTGATGGTCGTGCCGAGGAAGGCGTGGATACCAGCCTGAGGATAGGTCCAGGTGTAGCTGCTGATCGCACCCTTCTTGTCGAAGGTGTAGCCAGCTCCGCCATTGCTCGAGTAGCGTGCATCGAAGAGATTGTTGATCTGCAGACTGATGCTCCAGCTACGCACGAAGTGTACGGGGTAGCTCATACCCGAGGCGTAGGCTCGCTACGTGATAGGAGGGAGACTACGCTCACGACTCCCCGTATTGTCGAGGTACTGCATACCGACGTACTGCGAGGTAAGAGCCGCTTCGAAGGCTCGATGCGCAAAGGTCAGCGTATTGCTTAGGACCAGCTGGGGTGAGTAAGCGATAGGAGTGCGGTCGTAGGTCGTGAGCACTTCGGCCCCTGCCTCGATCACTCCAAGCGTAGAGGTGGTACTGCTTGATTTGGTTCTTACCGACGGCACCAGCCAGATCCCAGCGAAGCACGGGGCAGATCTTCCATGAGCATTGAGCTCGGCACCCATGCGGTGGCTGCTGGCTACGTTCTCGCTGAGCTTACCGCCGACATCGCTCTGCTTACCATTGAGCACGAGCTGATCGTGGTAGTCCATATAATATAGGTTGAGCCCAGCGGTGAAGGTGCGACTGCGGAAGCCATAGCCTACTTCATAGTCCGTGAGGCGCTCAGCACGGGGGTAGTCCTTGGGGCTGACCTCAGTGTAGTTCTTACGATTGGGCTCTCGGTGAGCTACTGCGACCGAGCCATAGACGTGATGTCTGGGGAGCGAGACTGATAGAAGAGCCCCTGCCTTTGGATTGAGGAAGTTGAAGGTCTTCTGAGGTCGATCTCTTGCGCTACCATCGCTCCCTGGCTATTCTTCACGAAGTGGTCGATAGTACCTGCGATGCGATAGTCGATGAAGCGGTACTGGAGGTCGGCAAAGAGGTTGAGGCCAGCCACTACCTCATAGTTCGCCTTGACGAAGCCTGAGAGGTCGGTCTTATTGGCCTTGTCTTCGTAGTAGCGCTCATTGGGCTCGACGAGGTAAGGGTAGGGAGTGACGGGAAGGCGCTCGCCGTAGTGATCGCCCGCATAGTGGTTAACTGATAGCCCAGCAGTGAGCCCAGACGGTCGGATTTATAGTCGAGCGTCGCGATACCTCCTGCGAAATCATTGTCAAGGTACTTGGTACGAAGCAGTGTGATTTTCTTGACCTTCTGCTCCTTGCCATCCTTGCCGAGGATAGCAGCGCCATTCTCATCAGCGGAGGATGAATTCCTTCAATCCGTATTCCTTGAGCTTACGCCCCGTGCGGTACTCGTCCGTGAAGCCGTAGCCCTTGGTGTAGTGTGCCGTGAGATTGAGTATCAAGCACTCGCTCAGACGCTGGGTGAGCTGCGCCTGATAGTGGTACTGCTCGTAGTTGTCCGTATTATATCGGTAGCGAGCATCTTGAGGTGTGCTGCCGGGATTCATATGCCCAGCGGAGTTGTAGCGTCGGCCGTAGACGGCTTCTTCCTCGGGGCTAAGTCCATTCCAAGCGATACCTGTGCGCTGCTTCCCGCCGAAGGAGAGGAGCTTGAGGATGGTATTCTCCCCGAAGTATCCTCCCTGGATGAAGTAGGAGGTGCCCTCCGTACCGCTGCGGTCGATGTAGCCATCCGTGGTCGTCTTCCCAAGGCGAGCTTCTAAGGCCCAATGCCCTGCGATCACGCCCTGTAGAGGCATGGACGTCACGTCGGAAGGTATTGTAAGACCCACCGAGGAGGGTGAGGGAGGCGGTCGGCGTCATGGAGAAGTGGTCAGTGCGGAGGTTGAGGCTGGCACCGAAGGCAGCAGAGCCATTCGATGATGTCCCGACGCCACGCTGGAGCTGAGCATCCTGGATGCTGGAGGAGAAGTTCGGCATATTTGCCCAGAAGACCCCTTGGCTCTCGGAGTCATTGAGTGGCACGCCATTGGTCATGATGTTGATACCAGCTGCATCGACCCCGCGCACTCGGAGGTAGGTGTAGCCGATACCGATACCAGGCTCGCTCGTCGCTACGACGGAAGGTGTCTGCAGAAGGAGGTAGGGGACGTCTTGCCCAAGGTTTGACTTCAGCAGCTGGCCCTTCGAGACGTTGGAGAAAGACATAGGTGTCTTCGCTGAAGCGCGTGTAGCGGTTACCTGCACTTCCTCGAGGCGGTGCGTGCTGAGACTATCTGCGAGCTGTGTAGCTGTAGCTATGGAGGGAGAGGCTAGGAAGGTAGCTGTGGCCGAGAGGACCACAGTGGAGAGGAGCGTTGTTTTTCTCTTCATCATACAATACTTATTCATTTGCATAGTAATGCAGAGCTGAAGGGGAAAGGGTAGATAATGGTCGATGAACAATCCCTACGCCAGCATGATCTGGGTCAGGTCTTGAGGGTATCATCTCAGCTCACCATCATATGCGGTGAGCACCCCTTTGTCCTTAGTTCTTTCGGGCGCAAAGGTAAGCCAAGGTAGGGCATTTTACCAAACAAATAGCGTCCAACGTATAAAAGAGAAGCAGGCGGTCTTACTCATCGATAGAGTAGATCGCCCGCTTTCAATGCGCTGAAGGGACTCGAACCCCACGCCTGCAGCATCAGATCCTAAGTCTGACGTGGCTACCAATTACACCACAGCCGCCTGTGGAAAGCATGTTGCCCATGGGCAAGGCTTCTGTAGTTGCGTGGCAAAGGTAGTGATAATATCCGTTGTAGCCAATACCGCTCGCCTGATCATCGGGCGATACGGTGCGTCGAGTAGCTCGACCCATCCAGCACGCGTACGAGGTAGAGCCCGCGTGGCAGGGTGCTGAGCGAGAAGGTTTGCCTGTGTCGTACCTGTGAGGGTATGGAGGATAAGACGCTTACCCGTCAGGTCAAAGACCTCCAGACGAAGGGAGCTGCTTGCCGATGACCTCGACACTTTGCGCTGGGGAAGTAGCGAGTTGCCCTTCCTGATGCTCCTTCCTTTCGGGTGTCGGTGTCGGCTTAGGCTCTGGCTTGGGGTCAGGCACAGGCACTGGCGTGGGCTGAGGCGTCAGCTTCGAGTCGGTATGGGGCGTAGGCTGTGGCTACGAGGGTAGGTGTAGGTGCTGGCTCAGGCTCAGCATTGCTCCTCAGTTGCGGGTCTCGGCTGGACGGACCTCAGCTGTCGTGGCGTCTCTGGGCTTCGATCCTGTGATGAAGGTCACGTAGACGGCAGGCTCGTTAGGTGCCCAAGCGCTGTACACCGTCTCACCCTGTGTGACCTCTGCCACGACGCGGTAGGCTCTACCTGTGATGAGGGTTGCTGAGAAGCTGCTGGGTGAGGGCATCGCTCTTGATGATGTTGGTCATCGTGTAGAAGCTCGAGTGAGTGAGGGTACGTGTTGCACAGAGTGTACGGCTCCCTGTCGTGGGATCCTCGAGGTAGAGGCGTATCGTGCCGAGAGACGTATTAGATGAAGGAGTCTTCACGCTGACAGCAAGGTATGAGTTACTACCCGTAGTGAGGTCTACGGGATAGCTCTTGAGTTCTTGCCCTGCGGCGTCTGTGATCAGAGCTCCTACGGCCTGTACGCGTCCCGTGATGGGAGCTGATACCGTGAGATAGGTCTCCTCACGAAGCTGGTAGCGCTGTGTCGGATAGGTGCTGCTCCCATCACCGTGCTTTACCTCAAGCGAGAGACGATAGCGCCCTGCTTGTATCCCTGCAGGGAGCGTGAGAGGTAGGTGGACAAGACGTGTCTCCATAGGCGTGAACTCCAGCTCAAGCGGTGCTGCTTCTTGGAAGCCCTCGACGAGCTTGCCTGCTTCGTCATAGAGACGAAGGACGAGCTGGGTGTCGCGGCTGGTGGCAGCGAGATGCTTGATGACGAGGGGGAGACGGACTTCATCACCTGGGTAGAGTGCGGGCTGCTGCAGGGGCTCCATGATCTGGAAGCCTCGGTCGAAGCCGTCCTCCTCGATGACCTCCACCTCACTATCAGTGAGACGAAGACCCAGGGTGGGGGCATCCAGGATGAGCTGCCAGGGAGTCCAGCTTCCATCCTCTTGGAGGCGTGAACTCATCGGACGCAGGGCATAGATACCCGCTGAGAGGCCCTCGATAGCTAAGCGGTCCGTCTCGGCCATCTCCTCACTGATGTACTGCCCATCGACCATCTGTCCATAGAGCTTGACCTTGGTGAAGCCCCCTGCACTGTGGTACTTGGAGGGATAGATACGCAGGAGATGCCCTTCGCTATCGTAGAGTCCATAGCCGTAGTCACCCTTGAAGGGAAGCCCCTTGTTGATGAAGCCAGCGAGGTCTACATCGATGCTCTTCTTGCGAGCACGCTTCATGCCTCCAGCTCCATGCAGTCGAAGGAAGGCTGAGTAGTGACTTGCTAATCCTGATCCCATGCCCTTCACCTCATCAGAGAGTGGAGCTGTACCCGTGCGCTTGGGACGGGCTAAGATGACTTGTATCCCTTGGGAGAAGTCGACCTTGCGACCAGCAAACTCATTCCCTGCTTGCCCAGGGGCAATACGTCGGAGCGAATAGTAGCCATCGCTTTGCCCGTCCCAGCCAAAGTTCATGTGAAAGAGCCCGTCGGCATCTACTCCGTCCACGACCCAAGCGTGACCATAGAGCTTGCCTCCACTCCGATTCATCCCACTGACGTAGATGGGGAAGCCCGCTTCAAGCTCTTCTTTCAGAAGGCGCTCAATGGTACTCATCCCAAGGACCGAGGCCGATAGAGCTGGTGTAGCATCATAGCTGAAGTAGGTCGAGAGGGCTGCGGCAGCCTGCTCGGAGGAGGTGCTACTGGCGTACTGGGTATAGCCCATAGATACAGCGACGCCGAGGTCGGACATGAGTTGGGCTACCGAGGTGAAGATCGGATCATCATCGGGGCGTACACGACGATTGTTCCCCGAGCCGATGTAGCGCTCATCGTTCCCATAGACGGGGCGCATATCGCTCCCAGCGGTAGTGGCTTGCGGAGAAGTCGCGATAGCCGAGCTGATTGTGCGTCTTGGATCCAGTGCCTTGAGCAGGCCACTGATGATAGTACATCACCTGAGCCATAGCCACGGCTACGCACCCAGCATACATATGCTGCTGGTCGCCATCGCTGTCGGTATAGGTCGGGGTGCCGAGGCTATAGGGATGGCCTTGTCCCCAGCGCGGGAGCTAACTAAGGGGGCTATTACCTTCCCGTGCTTTGGTGGATAGCCAAAGGCGCGTGCTTTCGCTCTTGCCTGTGCGGCGGGGCTGAGGGCAGGTCAAGCGTAGAAAAAGTACTCTGAGCTCCTGGGGCATGCGCTCCAGGTCAAAAGCTCCACGGTCGCTGTAGCCGATGATAGCTCCCCTGTATCGTCCTTGGCGATGAGTGCAAAGCCTCCACCTCCCCCTACATTATATATGTAGTAGGTAGGGCGCCCGGTGAGCTGAAGGTGCTGGAGGCTGCGTGCGGAGTGCCTGCTGACGCTGGAGGACTTGGCGTGCCAGCTGCGAGGGCTGTCGCTTGGTCGATGGGTTTAGCAAGGGCACTCTCTGTGAGAGCTGCGAGGGAAAGGAGTAGGGTGAGAAAAGCGTAGAGGTCATGCATAGCGTAGGATTGAGGGTACTATGAGAGGGTGCGCCCCCAGCGAAGGCCGAGGTAAGCTCAGTAGGACGCCCCTGATGAGGGCTAAGGCTGAGGGTAGGCGAGAGCTGTGAGAAGCTCCCCTACGTGCAGGTAGTTCCACGAGGTCAGCCGAGAGGTGGAGAGGTCGTGAAGCCCGCCCGCAGAATCCGATGATGAGCAGCGGGCGGTAGTCAGCGCTGAGTCCCGTAGAGCGCTATCAGCCCCAAGAGCAGCCCTGATGAGAAGGGAGCCTAAGAGGTTGATACCCCAGGTCGTCCATGGGGTCAGGCCGTCCGAGGAGATGTGCTGTCCCCCAGCCAATAAGGTATCGGAGTAGGCTCCTGAGCTCTCCGATGAAGATGTATAATAGAGCCTTGAGCGAAAGTGCCTCCATTTTTAGCTGTGAGAGGGCTTAGATATGCGCTCGAGGACGAGGTCAATGAGACCCCTCGATGCTGCCCTTGTAGTCGGTGTTCATGATTCTGTGCCTTACGCCCAGCGATGATACAGCAGACGGTCATGGCACAGTGCCCCATGAGAGCGGCAAGCCCTGCGAGAGAGAGAGCTCTCCATCTCGTAGTTTGTCAGACGGTAGCCCTCGAAGTTGAAGCCCTGAATCTTCTCATTGAGCTTGGGGGTCTTGCAGAGGGAGGCGCAGCTGACGACCCTTGGGGACCGTAGAAGCCATTGGCAGCGATGGTGTTCCCACGCAGGATGTCGTCCTGGCAGATCTGCTGGATGAGGCTCTTGTCTGCAGCGACGACGTAGGGGCGCAGGCCTTCGATCTTCCACTCGAGCTGACTGATGAGAGCTTCTTCGAAGGCGCGATTGCGGATGCGTGCCGTACCCAGAGTAGAAGTAGATCACACCGTCGAAGCCGATGGAGTGCTCGGCTGCAACGTAGGTGCCGATAGAGTCTCGTCCTGTAGTCCGCCCGAGGTGCCGACGCGTACGAGGGTGAGCTGACGGAAGGTGTCCTTCTCTTGGCGGGTCTCGAAGTCGATGTTCGCCAGGGCATCCAGCTCATTGAGGACGATGTCGATATTGTCCGTGCCGATGCCGTGGCTGACGATGGAGATGCGCTTGCCCTTTGTAAGAGCCTGTGATGGTGTGGAACTCAGGCTCGATACATTGCACTCGATGGAGTCGAAGCGTGAAGCGACCATGTCAACTCGTGCGGGGTCCCCGACGAGGAAAGACGCGGTCAGCGAGCTGCTCGGGACGCAGATGAAGGTGGAAGACGGAGCCGTCACCATTGGATGATGAGCTCAGAGGTGGGGATGGTACGCTTATTACTCATAAGTATTCTTGATAGGGTAGGGAGGTGAGACGCCTCCAGATGAGTGCCTCTCCTATGAGGAGAGGAGTGGACTATCAAAGATACGCCAACTTTTTGGACTCTGCTGATTGGGCGGTTTTTCCTCAGGTCTTCTCCTTTTTACGATTGCCATCAAGGAGGCTTTCATTTGGGTAGCCATGGAGCATACTTCCGAAGGAAGGAGGGAGGTTAACCTATATGGAGATCATGGTGCAAGCGCCATCTTCACAGCTTGCACTCTCCTCCTTCGAACTTCTCAGCCTAAAGCCTCCGATTTTCGAGGTGAGAAGGTACGAGTAATGAAGAGCTCGTCTTGCCAATGTTCTCATATAGGTATGATGGGTGCGTGAGTTGACCTATATTAGGTATGGTGAAGAAAGCTATATAGCTTTGTGACGTGATCTATATTAGGTTGTTGCTCCGCGTAGGGATAAAACTTATGGATGAGCGGCAGAAAAGTTTGGACTACGTACGTGGCTCTAATATCTACGTACGTGGATATTTGGATTTACGTACCTGGTCTTTAAGACTACGTGCATAGATGAGGAAAAACCACTACGTGAAGGCGCCTTTTTCTTCATGAGAATTATACTTTTCCCTTCGCTGGATAAGAGGAGTACTCGCGATAAGGCGAAGGGCTTGCTCGGTCACTTCAGAGAGGCATATCGGGGAGCTGGGTGTGCGAAGCCTTAGCGCTCTAAATAGAGGACAGGACTCTAAGCAACAGTCTCATATTGGTCACCGCTCCGACCAATATAGGTTCGCTTTCGGACCAATACTGGTCGATGTCGTGACCACTATTGGTTCACTCATCGACCACTATTGGTTTGTAGGCTGCACCTATTGGTTCACCCTCCATACGAATAGTGGTTTACATCCTCCACTTATATTGCCTCGTGTATGCTCTGCTGTTAGTCGCTAACTTGCCAGCTTAGGGGAGGAGTGAAAGCCCTTCTCCGGAGCGACGTGCTCAGAGAAGGGCTTGATGCTGTACCAGCCACAGAGGGCGGAGGGAAGCTCAGCTGCGGCGCTTCAGCTCGTCGCGGATTTCGCGGAGGAGCTCGATATCTTCAGGCGTAGCTGCAGGAGCTTCGGGCTGCTCTTCTTCCTTCTTGCGGAAGGCGTTCATAGCCTTAATCATAAGGGAAGATACAGAAGGCGATGATGAAGAAGTCCACAGTCGTCTGGACGAAGTTACCCCAGTTCAGCTCAATTGCTTCCTTGACAGTCTCACCAGCAGCATCAGAGTTCTGCGGGACGCAGGACGACCTTAGCATCGCTGAAGCTGCTGCCCGTGATGAGGCCGATAGGAGGCATGATGATGTCATTGACCAGCGAAGTGATGATCTTACCGAAGGCACCACCGATGATGATACCCACAGCCATATCCATGACATTACCCTTGAGGGCGAACCCTTAAACTCTTGGATGAACTTTCCATTGCTTGTTTTGCTTTACGTCTTTAAGTATTAATTGTAATCTCTTGCAAAGATAATCATAAAATGCATCTCAAATTACTAGCCCTTTCTATGGGCGTATATATAATGTGTATGGATGTGTGCTGAGATATGTGCGCTATACGTGTCTGAGTAGGAGCATGTACTGTAGGTGAGATCCCCTCTGGAGGTGTGTGCTGACCTACTGCCTCCTAAAGAATTTGTATCTTTGGTAGTGCGTATGGGCTTGGCTGATGAGGACGAGTACCCTCCATCTGCCGCAGCCCGCGCTTACAACACAACGGAACAGCATGCCTAAAGAGCGGGGAGTCCTTCCCTATGTCTTCTACATCGTGATACTGCTTGCCTCTGTGGCTGCCCTTTGGGGGACGCTCCAGTTAGGTGAGGCACTTACCCCTACGGCATTACGTCCCACAGAAGAAGTAGTGACGCTCTCCTCTGCCTTCGGAGACTTCAGCACCAGCGTCAGACACCATGTACACTCCACCATCGGAGTACTCCTCCTCCAGATCCTTATTATCCTCCTTGCCGCCCGTCTTATGGGATGGGTCTTCCGCAAGATGCGTCAGCCTGCCGTCATCGGGGAGATCGTCGCAGGGATTCTCTTAGGACCATCGCTCTTTGGCCATGTGTCTCCAGAGCTCTTTGGTGCACTCTTCCCTACGGAGAGCCTACTCTAATATCCAGTTGCTAAGCAATTTCTTTGGGCTGATTCTTTATGTTTGCCATCGGTATGGAGCTCCGCTTAGGGATATCCGCGTCAGCTCAAGAGTAGCCTTATCATCAGCCATGCTGGGATCTTTATCCCATTTGCACTCTCCCTACCACTCAGCTACGCTATATATACGGAGTATGCCTCGAGCCTAACGGACTTCACGCCCTTTGCTCTCTTTATCGGGATCGCCATGAGTATCACGGCCTTCCCAGTGCTGGCACGTATCATCCAGGAGAACCATCTACAGCGCACGCACCTCGGGAAGCTCTCCCTCTCTACGGCTGCTGCTGGTGATATCACCGCTGGCTCATGCTCGCTGCGATCATCGCGATCTCGCAGAGTGGGAGTATCTTGAGCACAGGCTACAACCTACTCTTCCTCATCGCTCTACCTGCTGGTGATGTTTGGCATCATCCGCCCGCTCTTCCGTGTAGCGGGGAAGGTGTACAACAATACGGAGGTCATCAGCCATGGTATGGTCGGGGTGATCTTCATCCTCCTCCTGCTCTCCTCCCACATCACCGAGCTGCTGAGTATGCACGCCTCTTCGGAGCCTTTCATGCTCGGGCTCGTCATGCCAGAGGATCTCTCCTTCCGCAAGATTCTTACCGACAAGATCGAGGACGTCTCGCTGATGCTCTTCCTTCCGCTCTTCTTCGTGTCGAGCGGCTTGCAGACAGAGCTGGGGCTGATCGATAGCCCCTGCCACCTGGGTGCTCCTCGGCTCTTCACTCTGTCGCTGTCGTCGGGAAGGTCGGTGGTACCTATGTCTCTGCTCGCTTCTCGGCGAAAGCCCCAAGAGCAGCATCTATCTCGGTGCCTTCATGAATACGCGCGGGCTGATGGAGCCTCGTCGTCTTGGGTATCGGCTATGAGATGAAGATCCTTCCCTCGACGATCTATGCGGTGCTGGTGCTGATGACGGTGATCACGACGGTGATGACGATGCCGATGGTGCATCTGATCAATGTCTTCATCCGCATGAGGGAGCGTAAGCGTGACCACATCGAGACTATTGATAAGCAGGCAGGAGCTATGGTGCCTCTCCTGGTCGTCCTTCCTCGGGGGCTACGCTGCTGCATCTGACGAATCAGCTCCTACGCCGTGGTGGCGCTCACCCCAATGTGACGGCCCTGCACATCACTACCGACAAGGATATCAATCCCATCGAGGCAGATAAGTTCTACCAAGACAGCTTCCGCCCCATCCTCCGTGCTGCCGAAGAGCTGGAGCAGCCTCTCGAGACCGACTATATCGTAGCTGATGAGGTAGAGAGTGCCGTGCTGAATAAGCTCACGGAGCGCTACAACCTCCTGATCGTAGGGGCTGGCGTACGTCTCTCCTCGGATGAAGATGACCGTGAGGCCAGCTCGATGCGTCAGCAGATGAGCCGCCTCATGGGCTCACTGCCGATGCGCACCACGGAGAGCCTCCTCTCCATCCACAGCATGCTGCGCGACAAGATGGCCTTCTTCGTGCACCGTGCCCCCTGCTCAGTAGGTATCCTGCTGAGCCGTTCCTTTCGATTCACCCGAAGCATATCCTCGTGTATGTGCGTAGTGCCAGCGACCTGCGTCTCTTGCCCTATGCCCGCACGATGGCCGAAAATAATCAGGCTACACTGCGTATTGTCCTCTACACCGGAGTCGCACGTGAGGGCCTCACTTCTCATCCTGGAGAAGAGATTATCGCGACAGATAAGCTCTGCTCTGTCCCCACCGAGTGTGACCTCGTGGTCGTCAGCCACACCTATTGGCAGGAGTCCTTTGATACTTCTGAAGAGCTTCTTGCACAGCTTCCCTCCACCTTGATACTCAATCTCAAATAGGTCCACTCCTCATCACTTCACGCCAGCAACTGGCCTCAACGCACAAAGACTATGACGAAGTTAGCAGCAAATGACCCATGGCTTAAGCCCTACGAAGAGCGTATCCGCCGCCGCATGGAGTTCACTCATGCCGTGAGCGCTCGATCACTCAAGGTGGAGATATTCCCTGGGAGCAGTTTGCCGACGGCTACCTTCACTATGGCCTACACCATGATAAGGAGAAGGGATGCTGGATCCTCCGTGAGTTCCTCCCTGGAGCTCAGAGTGTGCATCTCATTGGCTCATTCAACAACTGGCAGACGATGTCGGTGTGGAAGCTCAAGCGTGTCGATGACTATGGCAACTGGGAGATCTGTATCTCAGACAAGGCAATGCGTCACGGTGACTTCTATCGTCCCTTTGTCCATTGGGGACGATGGTGAGCGCATCCCCGCCTGGGCTACTCGTGTGGCAAGACCCCTCGACGGGTATCTTCAGCGCCCAGGTCTGGGCACCTGAGGATAGCTATACCTTCCGTCACGCACGTCCAGCTCGCACCGAAGAGCCCTCGCGATCTACGGAGTGCCATCAGCGTCTGTCGTCAGAGGAGGGCAGGAGCAGCCACCGTGAGTTCCAAGAGAAGGTCCTGCCCCGTATCATTGACCTCGGGGATAATGCTATTCAGATCATGGCCATCCAGGAGCATCCTTACTATGGCTCCTTTGGCTACCATGTCTCAAGCTTCTTCGCACCCAGTAGCCGCTTCGGTACTCCCGACGAACTGAAGGCGCTCATCGACGCAGCCCACGCAGCTGGTCTCAAGGTCATCATGGACCTCGTGCACAGTCATGCCGTACGCAATGAGGTCGAAGGGCTGGCATGCTATGACGGCTCCCGCACGCTCTTCTTCCACGAAGGTCCTCGTGGCGATCATCCCGCTTGGGACTCGCTGTGCTTCGACTACGGGCGCAACAACGTCATCCACTTCCTCCTCTCCAACTGTAAGTATTGGCTGGAGGTCTTCCAGTTCGATGGCTTCCGCTTCGACGGCGTCTCCTCGATGCTGTACTACAACCACGGCCTCGGTGAGTGCTTCACCTCGTACTCCGACTACTTCAATGGTCATCAGGATGCCGATGCTATGGCGTACCTCACGCTGGCCAATAAGCTGATCCATAGCGTCTCGCCCGATGCGATCAGCCGATCGCCGAAGAGGTGAGTGGTGCCTGGTCTCGCTGCTCCCGATCGAGGACGGAGGCTTTTGGCTTTGACTACCGCCTGCGATGAATATCCGCGACTTCTGACGAAGCTCATCACGGATCACCCCGACGAGGGGAGCCCAGGTGCGATCTGGCACGAGCTCACGAACCGTCGTGAGGATGAGAAGACCATCAGCTAAAAGGCGTAGAGCCATGACCAGGCGCTCGTGGGCGACAAGACGCTCATCTTCCGCCTCGCTGATGCCGATATGCTACTCGGCACATGAGCCGCCTGCCGCACGCTCATCACCGACCGCCATCGCCTTGATGGGCTTATTCGTCTCGCTACTGCCACCACGATGAATGGTGGATACCTCAACTCATGGGGAATGAGTTCGGTCACCCTGAATGGATTGACTTCGCGACGGTGAATGGCTGGTCTTTACCACCATGCCCGCCGTCAGTGGAGCCTCGCAGATAATGCAGATCTCTACCACGACCTGCAAGAGTTCGACTCGCGCGATGGTTCGCTTCATCGGACTCGGTGGAAGGACTTCCCTCGCTCCATATCGAGCAATATCATATCCACGAGGAGGATAAGACTCTGGCCTTCGGGCGGGGACCATCTCTTCGTCTTCGCTTCCACCCCACACGCCTCACGTCGACTATCCTATCAATGTCCCCTGAGGGCGCAGTACCGTCGTCATCGATACCGACTGCAAGGCCTTTGCAGTTGGGTGGCCTCATCGACGACAGTCTCATCTATGCCACGCAGCCTGCCGAGAAGGCTGGGACTACAGCCTGCCCTCAGCTCTGGCACCGCTGCGCCTCTCACCTCCCGCACGTACGGCTCTCGTGCTCAGCTAACACAAACAACAATGACTCTCCATAGTGGTGAGCCCCAATCAACTTACACGTCAAATGAGTATCAACACAAAGAACATTGCCATCTTCGCAGGCTCTGCTTCGCTGGAACTGGCAGGAAAGATCGCCGAAGCCCTGGGTATTAACCTCGGTGATATGCAGGTAGAGTATTTCGACGACGCGAATTCTCTGTCTACTACAGAGGACAGTATCCGTGGTGAGATGTCTTCCTCGTACAGTCCACCCATCCTTCTTCGGACAACATCATGGAGCCTCCTGATGGTCGAGTATGCTAAGCGTGCTTCCGCACACTACATCGCTGCGGTCATCCCTTACTTCGGATGGGCTCGTCAGGACCGTAAGGACAAGCCCCGTGTATCTATCGGGGCGAAGCTCATGGCAGACCTGCTGAGCACGGCAGGGGTCACAGCGTCATCACTATGGACCTGCATGCTGACCAGATCCAGGGCTTCTTCAACGTGCCTGTGGACCACCCCCACGCCTCTATGGTCTTCATCGACTACCCGCGCCAGACGTCTGATCTTGAGCGCGGCCATCGCTACGCCTGACGTCGGTGGCGCTAAGCGTGCTAACTCCTATGCTAAGTTCCTCGGCGTGCCCATGGTCATCTGCCACAAGAGCCGTGCTAAGGCCACGAAGTCGCTGAGATGACGATCATCGGGGATGTCACGGACAGGACGTCATCCTCGTGGACGATATCGTTGATACGGCAGGGGACGATCTGTAAGGCGGCTGACCTGATGATGCAGAATGGCGCTCGTAGCGTCCGCGCTGTAGCCAGACCACGCAGTACTGAGTGATCCTGCCACCGAGCGTATCAATGCTTCGGCACTCAAGGAAATGATCTTCACCGACTCCATCCCTCTGCGCAAGCACTCAGATAAGATCCACATCGTGTCGGTAGCCAATATCTTCGCTGAGGCTATCAATCGTGTGATCAATCACGAGTCGATCAGCATCCTTTACTCTATCTAATGCAGCCCTCTCGTCGAGGAGCCCTATCTCAGCCCCGCCCCACACGCGTGAGGCGGGGTTTTACTTTTGCCGTCGCGAAGGCCTGTAAATGAATGTGTATGAAGAAGCGTGAATACATCGAGGCTAATAAGGCTTGGCTCAAAGCGAAGTCTCAAGAAGCTGGTATTAAGCCCTTGCCCAAAGGAGCCTATTACAAGGTAATTACCGAAGGACGTGCAGATGGTAAGCATCCCTCGCCTCGTAGCATCGTCACGGCTCACTATACAGGGCGGACGATTGATGGGCAGGTCTTGATAGTACGGAGGGCGATGTGCCTGCAGCCTTCCGCCTGAGTGACCTCTATCGAGGGCTGGATCATTGCCCTACAGCAGATGTGTATCGGTGATCGCTGGGAAGTCTATCTCCTGCAGAGCTGGCCTATGGTCGCTATGCGCAGCCAGGGATCCCCGCAGGCTCAACCTGTGATCTTCGAGCTGGAGCTCGTCAGTATCGCATGATGCAGCCTTTCGGACTACAGCCCACCGATCTCGTCTTAGTACTCCTGCTCACTTCTCAACGCCCTGACCTTTGTCATCTATGGTGTTGATAAGTGGCGTGCTCGAGGAGGAGGCTGGCGCATCCCCGAGCGGACGCTCCTTCTCTTGGCTGCCTTCGGTGGAGCCTTAGGTGCCTGCCTTGGGATGGTCGTGTGGAATCATAAGACTTCGCACAAGCGTTTTCGTTATCTCGTCCCTGTCTTCGTCCTGCTCCCAAGGGCTGCTGGCATTCTATTTCTGCGCCTCTATCTGTTTCGCATCAACTCAACCCCTTTACCAGCCTTATAGATAGAGGCCCCATGGAGAGGCGAAACGAACCAGTACTGGTCAGTGCGTGACCAGTACTGCTCGAGTGTGTGACCAGTACTGGTCATATATCTTACCAGTACTGCTTCGCTCGGTGACCAGTACTAGTTGCTTTATCTGGCTAGGTAGATGAGCTTTGCTGGATGACCTCTTTCGTGCAGCATGTAGGGAAAGTCGCACCTCTTTTGATAGCGTCGGAGGGCAGTCCTGCAGAGGGTGCCACTTGGTGTTTTTACTCCAGTAGTCTATCGCCTCGTATGGTATTAATGCTTATATTTGTGTAGTAATACTAACTCCCGGTAGTAAAAAGACTATGCACAGAGACAACTATTGTGTCATCATGGGCGGAGGCGTAGGCAGCCGCTTTTGCCATATAGCCGTGAGGCCAGAGCCAGAAGTTCCTCGATATCTTCGCCACAGGTCGCACTCTTCTTCAGATGACTTATGATCGCTTCTCGAAAGGTAATCCCTAAGGAGAACTTTGTTGTCGTCACCAACGCCATCTACCGAGACCTTGTGCTGGAGCAGCTCCCCGAGCTGACCCCAGGGCAGATCCTCCTGGAGCCCGATGCGCGCAACACAGCACCTTGCATCGGCTGGGCGACCTATCACATCTACGCGAAGAATCCCAATGCTAATGTCCTGGTCACTCCCTGCTGACCACCTGATCCTGCAAGAGGATGCCTTTGACGAAGCTATCCGCCGCACTGCGGACTATGTGAAGGCGCATCCCGTTGGTTACCCTCGGTGCGCCCCTCACGTCCTGAGACGGGCTATGGCTACATCCAGTTCACTGACTGTGAGGATGAGCACTAGAAGGTGAAGACTCTTACGGAAAAGCCCTAACATCGAGATGGCGAAGGTCTTCTACGAGCAGGAATTCTCTGAATAGTGAGGATGTTCGCTGGAACGTGCAGACGATCCTCGATGCCTTCCATCAGTACCTGCCTTCGCTGACTTCTATCCTCGACGAGGTGAAGGTGCTTATGCTACCGATGAGGGAGCAGAGCCGTGTCAGCCAAGTCTTCTCTGAGTGCCCTAATATCTCGATTGACTACGCTGTCTTGGAGAAGGCGGACAATGTCATGGTGCTTCCGTCGACTTCGGTTGGGCAGACCTCGGTACCTGGGGCTCGCTCTATGAGCTCAGCGTGAGGAGCCTCGTGCAAATGTGGCACTCCACACCAAGGCTCTCTTCTATGAGGCTGAGGGCAACATCGTCTCGCTTGATGGAGATCCCGAGAAGCGCTCGTCGTTGTCCGGGGATCAATGACTGCATCGTAGCTCAGAGCGAGGGAGTCCTCTTGATCTGTAAGCGCGATGAAAACGAGCGCATCAAGGAATTTCATGGGCGAAGCATCCGTCCAATTTGATAAGAAGTTCGACTAATCACTTAGTCTCTGAGAAGCAGCGGGCGAATCACCACTGGTGATTCGCCCGCGCTTGCTTTTTGTTTACTCTGAGAGGAGCTTCTGAAAGCTCCCTTGACGGCGATAAGTGCGGTGGCGAAAGCACCATCCCTGCGCGACCGACGAAAGCCCATGTGCTCGGCTGTCGTAGCCTTCAGCGAAATAGCGCCCTCAGGGATGCCCATAACCTCCGCCATCACACGACGCATCTCGGATGTGCGGGTTGATCTTCGGTGCCTCTGCTGCTACTGTCGCATCGATGTTGCCGATCTCATAGCCTGCTTCACGCACGAGGTGCAGCTACGGCTGAGGAGGATCTTACTGTCAATGCCCTTGTAGGCCATATCGGATGCACCGATATCACCGAGGGCAGCCGCTCCGAGGAGGGCGTCGCATAGCAGCGTGGAGGAGGACGTCTGCATCGGAGTGACCTTCGAGGCCCTGCTCAAAGGGGATCTTCACGCCGCCGAGCCAAAGCTCATAGCCGTCACTGAGACGGTGGACGTCATAGCCGAAGCCCGTCCGGAAAGGTATCTGTGGCATATATTACTTGAGTAGTCCGCGGATACCGTCCATATCGAAGCCAGCGTAAAGCGGAGGTCTGATCGAGTGGATTGTCGGAGATCGTAGAGATGAGGTAGGGAGGCATCGATGCGAAAGGCGCTCATGCGGAAGCCTGCCCCAGCGGTGAAGGCTTGGAGATTCCCCTTGTTGGGGTGGAGGTAGCTGTAGCCAGCACGTACGAAGAACTTGTCACAATAGTTGTACTCGGCACCGAGGCTCCAGCGGATTTCCTTGAGCTCTTCGCCGAAGCCACCAGGCGCATCACCGAAGCTCTTGAAGATCCCCGCGATGGCAGAGGTCTTCTGATAGTCGGCGATCTTCTCTGCATCCCCCGTGGGAGGTGTGGGGGACGAGGAGCTTGTAGCCTCGAGGTTTACGGAGACTCATGTTCTCCTTGTCGATGGGGTAGAGGAGTCCCGTCCCCAGAGCGAGATTTCGTGGGGATGAAGGAGGAAGTCGTCCCTCCGTCAAAGGAGATCTTCGTGCCCGATATTGCGGATGCTGAAGCCCTTTGTCCACAGGGCACTCAGCCCCACCGATCGTGATGTACTTCTGGTGGTAGCCTGCGATGTCGGCGGCAAGGCTGACCCAGGCGGTCTCCTTGCTCACGGCTTCCCTGATCCGAATGGATGTAGCGCAGGGGTACAGCGAGGGAGAAGTTGGGAGAGCGCTTACGGGCGTAGCTCGCATCGATGGCGAACTCATTGGGGTGCGATACGCCGAGGCTTCTTCCCGAGGCATCCCACGTCGTGAGCTTACCCATGGTGAAGTAGCGAGCAGGCACCCGATAGTCTGGGTGTTGTCATTCCCAATGCGGAAGTAGCCTCCTGCATGCATCAGTGCGATGTCGCTTACCAGACGAGATAGCCAAGGTGTATAGCCGAGCGATAGGCCGGCCTTGCTATCGATGAATGCAAACTTGGCGGGATTCCAATACTGGGAGTAGGGGTCTGCTGTCGTTGATACACCGACGTCGCCCATACCAGAGGCCCTCGCATCAGGGCTAATCTGCAGTGATGGGACAGCAGCTGTCACGGGATTGAAGTAGCGAGCTTCTTGGGCTTTGGCCGTTCCGATGCACCCGAGGGCGCAGAGAGCGAGAGTAGTAAAGGTAGTCTTTTGGTTCATATTCCTTGGGGTATGCTCCCTCTGGAAAGGGGATTAGAGAAGGATACCGAGTTGTACTATAGCGCAAATACTGACTATCCACCATGTAGCACGCTATTAGCTCTCGGGTAACCCTGCTTCCCTGCGTGAGGACTTAGAGGCCTTGTGAAGCTTCTTGCTACCCTTGCTGTGCTCGCTATGCTTCTTCCCTTTCGCCGCTATCTTCTTCGTGGGGGCAGGAGGCGGAGGAAGGGGCTGCTGGGTAAAGAGCCCCGTCAAGAGGCGGGTGAAGGTCGTACGCGCCTCAGCACTATTGATGGCTCCGTTAGCGATGTAGACGATGCTGTACCACTTGTCCTCATGAAGGGGTAGCCCGCATAGCCACTGTACACCACGCATAGAGCCACTCTTGAGGTGGGCAGTCACTTCGCTCGGGATGGAGGGCTACGTACTGTGCCTTCGACGCCCAGCTTCGGGGAGTGAGGCTCAAGAAAGGCTTGTGGAGTGACTGGTCACGCATGAGCTCTGAGAGATGAGACTGAGTGCACCGGAGGAGGCGTCCTCTGGGCTGAGTCCTGACCCATCCATAGGATAGAACTCGGTCGGAGTAAGCCCCAGACGCTCCCGCCAGTAGGAGCGCATCACCGTAGGCTGGCCTGTCTTGCGCTGCTCGTAGCTATTGAGCGCATAGGCAAGGCCTTCGGCATAGATATTGGAGCTACGGAAGTTCGTGATCTTCGCGAGGGTATCCGCAGGGAGTGAGGTGTAGTAGCCCAGCGTATCAAGGCCCGTGATGAGCTCGTCATAGTTGAGCTCGGGGCGATCCTGTAGGTCGATCCCCTCGAGCCGCAGGCCTTCATTGAGCCACATCGTGGCATAGCTGGGAGGGTCAGGCATCGTCCAGCGTGGGTGTCGACCTGAGAGGCCTTCGCGTACGGTACCCGGAGATGAGCAGGGTGTCGGCTCTACGCATCGAGGGTAAGGTCCAGTCGAGTTGAACTACCGAGGAGTAGCTCTTGGTGCGTGGGGACGAGGAGTGAGGCGACATTCGGCTCCACGACAGGCTGCTCCCCGTCGCTGGAGAAGAGGTAGAGATCGGCGTAGTTGTCTGCGATGTTAAAGCCCGAGATGGGAGCGCCATAGTACTCGTCAAGGTCTTCGTCGGCCCAAAGTCTCATTGAAGAAAGGACGGGAAAAGCCTCGAGGTCAATGATTAGACGTCCCGTGATACGGGTGATCCCGCTCCTCAAGCAGCGCCTTGACCTCACTGATGAGGCGCTTCTGATTGGGAGGGATGTAGTGCGATCAGTGAAGGGGTCTACTGAGGGCCTTCAGCACAAAGTCCCCATGCAGTGTCTCGCCATCGACCCGTCCGCGGATCATCACGGGGATGTGGAAGCGGTAGTCATGCCCACGTAGCGCAAGGAAAGGCTCCCGTCGTGGGGATCTTCACCAGCGAGGCGGGGCGGAAGGCTTCGGACGTGCGGTGAGCGGAGTACGGGCTCTCCTGTCTGGAGATCGCGTGCGAGGAGCTGTGACACGTACTCCCAGGACGCTGCTCATAGCGGCGCAGTACCTCGATCGCTTCGGGGTAAGGCTGCGAGTAGACTGGGTGCGGTGAGAGCAAAGGCTGAGGAGAAGGAATAGCGAGTGCGAAGGGACATCTGATGGTCTGGGACTACATGAGCTGGGGAGAGGGTGGGAGGGAGAGAGAGGCTACCCCTACATGTGGTAGGGGTAGCCTCTGTAGGTGGGCGATGGGAGCACATCAAGGGTGCTCTATCGCTTAGGCTGAGCTGTGAGCTTACGTTGCCTAGCCATAGCACCACGTGCAGCACGGGTGAGCTTAACGGCGCAGACGACAGCGTTCTTAGCGTTGATGACTTCGAGACCTTCGAAGCTGAGGGCACCGACCTGGATGGTCTTACCAAGACCAAGCTCCGTAACGTCGATGAAGAGCTTCTCGGGGATCTCCGTGTAAGGAGCGCGTACCTTGAGCTTACGCATTTCGAGGCTGAGCTCACCCCTGCCTTCACACCCTTCAGCGTGACCGGTGAGGACGACGGAACTTCCATGACGATAGGCTTGTAGCTTCTACCTGGAGGAAGTCGAGGTGGAGGATAGCGTCAGTGACGGGGTGGAACTGGAGGTCCTTGAGGACAGCCTTGACCTGACGGCCATCGATGTCGAGGTCGATAGCGAAGATGTCTGGAGAGTAGACGAGGTTACGTACGCCATCCTGGCTTACGGTGAAGTGGAGTACTTCGTTGCCTCCGTAGAGGACTGCGGGGATCTGATCACCAGCGCGGAGGCCCTTAGCGGCCTTCTTGCCGAGCTCGTTGCGGAGCTGGCCTGAGAGTTGGAAAGTCTTCATTCTCTTTGTTTTGAAAATTGTGTTACTCAAAAATTAGTGTCTTCTAATTTCCCATCACACGAGTCCTCTCTGTCCGCGGAGGAAGGAGGGCTTCTCGTCTTCGAGACAATCGTCGAACGGCGCAAAGATAGTGATTTTCATCGACATCCCGACATGTCCTCTGCGAATAGCTGGTGTTCCCAAGGCCTCAGCTTCCTCTAACCATAGCATAGAGAGGCTACTGTCCCGAGCAGCTATCTAAAGGAGGGTGCTACCAACCTATATAGGTCGTCGGGTGAACCTATATAGCTCGTGAAGCCGACCAATATAGGTCACGAAGCTGACCAATATAGGTTGCCCCGACGACCAATATAGGTTCATATCCCGCTCTCGTAGTGCCTCTCCCTCCAGCCGATAGGGCAATTCTTTGTAGCTTTGTTCCACCATAGCCCCTATAAACAGATGAAGAAAGAAGATCTACGTATCGTATATATGGCGACGGCGGACTTTTGCCCTGCCGTCCCTCCAGCGCCTCGTCGAAGGTGGATACAACATCGTGGCAGTCGTCACGATGCCTGATAAGCCCGCAGGTCGTGGGCATAAGCTCAAGCAGAGCAGCATCAAGATCTACGCCGAATCGGTAGGACTCGAGGTCCTCCAGCCTGAGCGACTCAAGGATGAGGCCTTCGTCGGTCGCCTCGACGGAGCTACGCCCCGATCTCGGTATCGTGGTCGCCTTCCGTATGCTCCCCGAGGTCGTCTGGTCACCCCCCGCTTCGGGACGATCTAACCTCACGGCCCTCCTGCCTAAGTACCGTGGTGCAGCTCCCATCCATTGGTCGATCATCAATGGCGAGACGGAGACGGGGGTCACGACCTTCCGCCTTCGCCATGAGCTCGACACCGGGGATATCCTCTTGCAAGCGAGCCTACCTATCGGGCCAGAGGATGTGTGGGGAAGATCCACGATGAGCTGATGCTCCTCGGAGCAGAAACGCTCCAGCGCAGTGTCGACCTCTTCCTCGCAGACGAAGAGCCGAAGGCCAAGCCCCAGAGCCTTTATGAGGCGAATCCCACGCATGCACCTAAGCTGACGAAGGAGAATACCCAGCTACACTGGGATCGCCCAGCGGTAGAGCTGAATAACCTCGTGCGTGGCCTCTCTCCTTATCCTGCAGCATGGTGTCTCCTTTCTCCTTTACTGGTGAAGAAGCCCAGCCCTTCAAGATCCTGGAGACAGCGGTGAGTGGCGAAGACCTCCCCACGGAAGAGCATCCTATCGCTCTGTCATCATCACGGGGCGCGTGGTCTGGAGATTCAGACCTCGGCGGGTCGTCTTGCTATCAAGACCCTACAGCCCGCAGGGAAGAAGGCGATGCCTGCCTCCGCCTTCCTCAATGGACTCCATCTGAAGTAAGCCTTTCTCATGGCTTAGCTCCCGAGAGAGCTATCCTCATACTATCCGCGGGCGACTACACTCCATCGTGAGGTAGCCGCCCGGTGGCATATTTGTAGTCGCTTACTTAATGAGCGAGTAGGCTTAGCAGAGGCGCGTCAGCTGAGTGAAGTCCTTCAGACCACGCAGTGAAAGCAAACTCGAGGTCAGCATCGATGCGTGAGGTGAGGCTGGGATCCTTCTGCAGAGCCTTCTGGGTGAAGAGATAGCCTTGGCAGAGTCACCCATGCGAGCAGCTACGATAGCGCGGAGGTAGTCGGTCGTAGCATCAGGCTTAGCGATAGCTTCGAGCGTCTTGATAGCCTTGCTGTAGTTGCGGTTGAGGATCTGTGCTGCGGCAGCATTGTTCGTCGTGACATCACCATAGGCCGTCTCAGCCTTGGCGTAGTCACCCTGACGCAGATAGAGAAGCCAAGAGCGTCACCTACACCAGGCATAGAGCTGCCTTCGGCGATGAGTGAAGTGGCCTTGTTGAGGTCGCCATCCTTCAGAGCCAGCAGACCGAGGGTTGACCTTCGTCTCAGGGTTGTCCTTACGCTTGAGCGCACGGTCGAACCATACGAGGGCAGCCTCATAGTCACCACGCTGCAGGCAGAGTGAGCCGACGTTGTTGTATGAGCGGTAGTCCTTGGGGTACTTCTGCATGACGAGCTTGTAGATGTTCTCCTTTTGGGCTGCGTCATCGGTGAGGGTAGCCGAGTAGAAGAGCTCTTCGACAGTAAGTGCGCTGGGGAACTCTCCAGCAGGCTCTGGATCTCAGCATCGCTCTTGCCAATGATCTTGACGTTAGCGACGAGGCGTGAGCGACGAGCTTGGGGAGACCTCATCTGCGAGCTTGCTGAAGACAGCCGAGATATTGCGGATCTCATGCTCACGCTGCTCGGGATCGGGGTACATGCTCAGTACGCGAGTACGGTTCCTTGTCCTGGAAGTCGCTCTGCTCGACGAGCTTCTTGAAAGCCTTCAGTCTGAGCGGTGTAGTGAGCGTCGATAGCGACGTCAGACATCTTCTGCTTCTTGAAGGCCGTCTTGAGCTGTGCCGTGGTGTTCTTCTCACGCGAAGCACTGAGCTTTTCGTTTCAGCTCCTTACCACCATCGGGGAGGCGTAAGCCTGGACTCGACAGATACCTCCTGGTTGGGAGTTTCCTTAGCGTTCTGTACGGTGTACTTCCACTCCTGCACCTCATCCTTGTTCAGCTCGGAGCTACGGACGTTGGACTGCTGGATGAGGAACATGATGTTGGCATCATACGCCTCCTTGATGACGCGCTGGAAGCCGTCGGGAGAGATGACGGGCGTCACACCTGCGAGCGTAGCGAGAGCTTCGGTAGCGATCACGCCATCAGCGACCTTGAGGTCGGGGAGCTTGACGGTGCGGCTACCCTGCTTCCCCTTGAAGTTGAGGTAGAGCTCGCTCTTTGCCATAGCGGGGACGTAGGGCAGGACGAAGTTGACGGTGGCGTTGGAGCCATTAGCATGGTACACGATACGGTCGTTGCCGTAGACCTTTTCGCCCTGGAAGGTGGTGCCGTTGCCCCACTTCTCACCGCCCTGATAGCGGAGGATGGGGACGATGGTCAGCGTAGCATCCTGGGGAACCACTTAGCGGGGAAGGTGAGGTGGACGGCTACAGGTACTTTGCCCCGACGACTTCGAGGGGCTGAGGTTCGGCCTTGACTTGGTCGGCCGTCATGGGGCGTAGCTTTTTGGCTACAGCTGCTTGCGGTGAGTAAGACAGTCGCCGATACGAGGGCGCCTGTGATCACTTGCTTGATCATTGCTGCTTGGGATAAATATGATGAAGGGTTAATGTTGCGGAGTCGTAGCCTTCTTGTCCTTGCGCTTGAGGAAGGGCTGGACGAGGGAGGCGGAGGAGCAGGGCGAGAAAGTGCGGTGCAGATCTTAGCGACCAGCTCACTGTAGATGGATCGAAGCGGGGTCAGAAGGTCATCGTCAGCTCGTGTGTCCCTGCAGGGATAGTAGGCTGCACGAAAGCGTATAGTCGGCACGTACCAGAGGGAGCTCGTCCTTGCCGTCCAAGCGTGAGTGCCATCCGTGAGGATAGTAGATCTCAGAGAAGACGAGGAGACGAGGCACATCGGTCGTGACGCGGTACTTCGCCTGGCTGGGAGCGTAGGAGAGGAGCTCGACCTGACCGATAGCGGGTGCGGGCTGTAGGCTATCTGTGGTGAGGCTATCTGTGGTAGCAGCGACAGGAGCAGCCTTGTAGCTTGATAGTTCGCCCTCGAAGCGCTTGTCGACGACAGCCGTAGTGCGCAGGGGCGTATCATCCAGCGCGGACATCTCTTCGTCAGCTGTCGTGACCCAGCGGATATCATTGACGAACCATGCGGGGCCGAAGGCCTCGGAGTTCTTCTGATACTGCAGGCCATGCTCTTGGTCAGCGAAGATGAAGTAGCGCGTGTCGAGCATGTTGTAGACCTCCATATTTCTGCTTGGCGAGCTGACGCTCGATGAGGTCCTGATAGCGACGGAGCTTAGCAGCGTGGTAGCCACCTACGCTGCGGTGATTGGCGCTGGTCGTAGCATCGTTGAAGCTATTGACCGCGAGGTTCATCACACGGTAGTGAGGATCCTTATCCTCGGCGATAGCCTTGTCGACGGCGGTCACAGGACGAGCCTGTGCTTCGACGCTTTCCTTGGCGATGAAGAGATCATCATTCAGATAGCGCTTGTCGACGAGCCAGAGGTCGCAGAGGGTGATGATGCCGATAGAGGCGAAGAGGAGGACTCTTGATCTTCCCCTGAGCATAGAGTACGCAGGGGACGAGGGAGAGGATGATGACGAGCCCAGAGCGGAGGGCGTCGGCAGAGACGATACCGGCACGGACTTCCTTCAGACTGCTCATGATCGAGGAGACGGGGAGCTGGCTATTGCCCATCGCCTGACGGAACATCTCATGCTCAGCGTCACTCATCAGCCCGAAGGTCTGAGGTACGAGCCACAGCACAAGACAGGTAGGAGCGTCAGGGCAAGGCTCGCATATACGGCGACCTTGTCTTGGAGGACTTCCTTCGGGTGGCGTGCGAATTCGACCAGTGCCAGCACCGCGAGTGCGGGGATGGTGAATTCAGCGACGACGAGGATCGATGACACCGTACGGAACTTATTGTACAGTGGCATGTAGTCGATGAAGAGGTCGGTGAGCCACATCATATTGTGACCCCACGCCAGTGCAATAGAGAGTGCCGTGCCGGCAAGGAGTGCCCACTTCAGCGGTCCACGCACGATGAAGACACCCAGGAGGAAGAGGAAGAAGACGAAGGCACCGACATAGACAGGGACCAGCCGTGAAGGGCTGATCACCCCAGTAGTGGTTCATACCTCCGATGATCTGCTGGAATTCGGCAGGTACATCCTCCATATTTGCTGAGCCTTCGCTGAGTGCACCCGATGCTCCACCGTAGAGGTTGGGGATGAGGAGCGTGAAGGTCTCGCCCTTGCCGTAGCTCCAGGCGGTGATATATTCCTTGTCGAGGCCCTTAGCGGTAGCCTGTACTTGCTGTTGGTTGCCTTCGGTAGCTTCGGGCGTGAGCTCGCTACCACCACGGATCGTCTCCTGCCCGTATTCATAGGTGTGATAGAGGTTCGAGCCGTTGATGCCGATAGCGATAGCGCCTGCAAAGAGGGTGACGCAGGTGGCGATGATGAAGCTACGCAGAGCCTTCCCTCGCAGCGCTTCGACGAAGTAGCCGATGAGGAGGAAGACAATGAGGAAGGCGAAGTAATAGCTCATCTGCACGTGGTTCGACAGGATCTGAAGCGCCGCGAAGAGCCGTCATAGCGCCACCGAGGAGGTAGCGCCCGCGATAAGTAGTATGATCCCTGCGATTGTCGGCGGGATGAAGCAGAGGGTCATCAGCTTCCATATATGTCCTGCCGTAATGAGGATGATGAAGTAGCTGGAGAAGGTCCACATGATCGCCCCGAGCACCGATGGTAGGCGCTCCATACGTAGGGCACGCATGAAGAGATAGAAGCCACCGAGCATGGCGAAGAGCAGCCAGCTATAGCCTGGTAGGAGTGTGAAGGGCCACTGCAGCGTCAGCACATCCTGTATCGTGCGGATGACGCCGACCGAGGGGTAGGAGGGTGCGATCTGATACATCGGCATCCCCCCGAAGAGGCTGTTGGTCCAGTAGGAGAAGCCTTCCCCGTAGCCTCATGTGCATGAGACATCCGAAGCATTGCCGCTGGCACCAGCGACGTCTTGCTGGAAGAGCTCACGGCCCTCAAAGACAGCGGGCGCGAAGTAAGCTAACGCAAGGAAGAGGAAGAAGATGACGACCCCAATCACTGGGACCGAAGAGCGGAGGTAGTGCGAGGTAGAGGAGGGGACTTTGGCTTCACGTATGATCTAATTAATTACAGAACCAAACAAACATATCTCGCCCCAAAAGGTACTAAAAGCCCCATGCACCGTGGTGATGCCCTGTGGAAAGGGCTTTCGAGCGGAGGATGCTAACGGCTTTTCATCGAAAAGTCACAGCGCATGGGCATGGGCGACGATCGCGCAGCGCCTTCTAAGGGGTGGAAGGTGCCTTGACTGCAGTGCAAACTAGCTGAAACAGCTCAGCTAACCAAGCAAAGGTACTTGAGTGGGCGAAGTTTCTTCTTGAAGTTCGTGCGCGTTCATAAGGAAGATGCCGACAGTTCTTAAAGTAGCTTCATGATGATTTATACGTATTAATGCGAGATTAATACGTAGTATTTTCAGCGATTAATACGTATAAATCCAAAGATTAATACGTATAAATTCGCCAGTTGATGCGTATAAATGTGCGCATTCATACGGTTGATTTTCTGAAGTTAACCGTATCTTCTGCTGCGAAACTCAAGGAGGAAAGCGCGCGAAGTCAAGTACCTTTTTCTCGCCGCCTTCAGTAGTTCCGTCCGTGCAGTAGCGATGGTGAGAGGATGGATCACGTTCCTTTTGCTCCCCTCGGAACGGCTGCTTTTGCCGTGAAATAGCCCCTTTTCGCTCGCTGAGGCTCAATGGGCTGAATAGAAAAGTCCGCCTCAGACGCTGCACCACTGTCGTGGGGCGCTGAGGGGCGGACTTGCGATGGATAGCCAAATAGAGGCGTGGCCTCTACGTGTACCTGCACGCCAAATTCCTTCTTGACCCTGCGATCCAAGCGGTGAGGCGGGCGTCGGTAGCTCAGGCTGATTCGTGGGATCAGACGATAGAGGCCGACGAACTGATCACCGCACTCGGCGAGTGAATGCTCGTATTCGTAGCCTTCGCGCGACGTGCGGCCGACGACTTCAGCACCCAGCTCTTCGAAGTACCTGGCGAGGATACCCGCCATCAGCAAAGCTGACGGGGGTCTCTACCTGATTGCCGGGGCCGTAGATAGCTACGCGCTTGCCGGAGAAAGTCAGCGTCCTCGATCTCAGGAAGGAATTCGTCCCAAGCCGAAGGCAGCTCGCCGTTGAAGTAGGTAGGCGTACCGAGGATGAGAGCTGCGTGCTTCTCGACGTCAGCCAGATGCGCCGTGTCGATGTCTACATATTCGATCCCTTTCCCCAGGCTGCAGCGATACGCTCTCCCAGCTCGGCGGTGTAGGCTGTGCTCTTGCTGTAGAGACGGTCCTATAGTCTTCATATTGTCGTTGCTTTTGGGGTTAGTATTCGATGAGCTCCTTAGCTGCGGCGTAGATCTTGTCTTCGCTGGGCAGGGTCGTCAGCTCAAAGCACTTGTGGAAGCCTACGGGCGTGGAGAGTGCCCCGACACGGAAGATGGGGGCATCCAGATCACGGAAGGCCTTCTTGGCGATCGAAGCCGCGAGCTCTGCACCGAAGCCACCGAAGACGCGGTCTTCGTGTACGATGAGCGCCTTGGACGTCTTGCGGATAGAGGCATAGACGGTCTCTTCGTCCCAGGGTACGAGCGAGCGAAGGTCGATGACTTCGATGCTCTTGCCGAGGTCTTTCTGGATGCGCTCAGCGACATTGAGAGCGAAGTGGAGCGTATTCCCGTAGGTGATGAGCGTAGCATCCGTCCCTTCGCGGCGGATACGTGCCTTGCCGAAGGGTACTTCGAAGTCTTCGGGGATGACCGAGGCAGACTCAGCACTATTGTGCACTGTGCCTTGGGCTCGAGGAAGACCGTGACACCACGTGAGCGCATCGCTGTACGGAGAAGCCCTGCAGCGTCGTCCGAGAAGCAAGGGATAAACGACGCGAGCACCAGGGAAGGTCGTCAGGACACCTTCGACACTCTGTGAGTGGTACAGACCACCCTGGATATAGCCACCCGTAGGAGAGGCGGATGGTGATATTGGGGAGTACTGCCCGTTGCTGCGCCAGAAGTCGTGCGTGGAGTTCACGAACTGCTCCATAGCCGGCCAGAAGTGGTCGGAGAACTCAGCCCTTCGATGACGATACGGATCTTGTCGCTGAAGCGGCTCATACCGTTCGCCGTACCTACGATGTAGTCTTCTGCGATAGGAGCGTTGAAGATACGCTTGTTGCCGAAACTCCTGAAGCATGCCCTTCGTCACGTTGAAGACGCCACCCTTATCCTTATTAGCGACGTCCTGACCCCAGAGGAAGGTGTCGGGATTGTGACGGAACTCCTGCTTGAGGGTCTTGTTGATAGCCTGCACGAGCGTGAGCTTCTCGCCCGAACCATCGGGGATACCCGTGCCGTACTTGTCGCCAGGGTAAGCTTCGCCGATGACGTACTCCATGACTGTATCAGCCGAGGGGTCTGGCGCCTTGAGGAGCATTGCGGTTAGCGATCTTCAGCTCTTCGCGTGCTTCTGCTTCGATAGCCTGCAGCTCTTCTTCGGTGAAGCGCTGGTAGCGCAGGAGCATACGGCGGAACTTAGGCAGCGGGTCTGCTGCCTGAGCGCGCTGCAGCTCTTCTTCGCTGCGGTAGAGCGTGTGCTTATCCGAGTTGGAGTGTGCGCCGATACGTACGCAGTCTGCCGTGACGACGACAGGTGTGCGGTGCTTGACAGCGTACTCACGTGCAGCCTCCATGGTGTTCATGGAGTCGAAGACGTCCTTACCATTACAGAAGAGGACCTTGAGATGGCGGATACCAGCGTAGTTCTGCCCGACGCGTGGGTTAGCCGTCTGCTCGTGCGTAGGCACGGAGATACCATAGCCATTGCCCTGCAGGACGAAGATGACTGGGAGGCGCTCACGTGCTGCACCATTGATAGCTTCGAAGACGTAGCCTTCGGAGGCTGAGGATTCCCCATGCGAAGCGATAGCCACACCGTCTACGCCATAGTAGTCGAGAGCACGTGCCAGACCTACAGCCTGCGAGTCATGTGCAGCGACGCAGGAGGAGATGTTGTGGATACCCCATTCGACCTTAGCGTGGTGGTCGGACATGTGTCGCCCGCCACTCGTGGGGTCAGTAGCCTTGGAGATACCGTTGAGGATCATCTCTCGACCGTCATACCAGCTGATAGGGCTGCCAGCAGGTCACGGTAGTAGAGGAAGAGATGGTCCTTGCCTCGCTGGAAGATCTGTCCGATAGCGAGCTGGATACCATCGTGGCCAGCGTTGGAGGCGTGGAACTGCCACCCGATAGACTGTAGCAGGTAGCTGGGCGCCTTTTCATCAAGGCAACGGCCGAGGTAGGAGGTAGTACCAGCGACGAAGGGTCTCCTTGTCGGTGGTCTTGATCCATATATCTTCTTTACTGAGCTCATGGTTATGCGTTGTTAGTCTTCCATTCTTCGAGGATAGCGTACTACAGCCTGCAGGAAGGCACCGCCGAGCATACCATCGATGATACGGTGGTCATAGGAGAAGGAGAGATAGATCTTGTGGCGGACGGCGATGACGTCACCAGCAGGCGTCTCGAGGATCGTGGGTTCCTTTTCGATAGCCCCGATGCCGAGGATAGCGGACTCAGGCTGGTTGATGATCGGCGTACCGAAGAGTGTGCCGAGAGCCGTAGTTCGAGATCGTGAACGTGCCGCCGGACATTTCGTCTGGCGTGAGCTGTCCTGCGACTCTTGTCTGCAAGGCGAGCTACCTGCTCAGCGATGCCTGCAAAGGCTCAGCTTGTCGGCATCACGGATGACGGGCACGACGAGGTTGCCATCGGGCGGGAGCTACAGCCATACCAACGTTGACGTGCTTACGCTCGATGATGTTGTACCCATCGACAGCTGCATTGATGCGGGAAGTCCTTCAGCGCACGGGCTACCGCTTCGATGACGGGAGACATGTACGTCAGTGAATAGCCTTCGCGCTTCTTGAAGCTGTCCTTCTCTGCTTCGCGCCACTTCACCAGATCCGTGATGTCGGCCTTGATGAAGCTTGTCACGTGAGGAGCTACCTGTACCGACTGTACCATGCGGTCTGCGATGATACGGCGGATAGGATCCATGGGGATCACGCGGTCTTCGGGACCAACGGGCACAGCGGGAGCTGCGACCTGAGGACGAGCGGCGGATGCGGGAGCAGGAGCTGCAGCACGCTCTGCACGTGGAGTAGGAGCGGGCGCCCCCTTCTTCTGCTCGATGTAGCGGACGATGTCGGCCTTGCTGGCGCGACCGCCAAAGCCCGTGCCCTGGATCTTGTCCAGCTCTTCCTGACTAACCTTAGCGGCCTTAGCACGCTCGAGGACGACTGGTGAGTACCAGCGCTCTACCGTGCCACGATGCACTTCGGTGACGGGAATGGATGGGGTGGGGGCAGCGGCAGGGAGCAGGTGCTTCCTTCTCTGCTGCTGGGTGCTGGGGTGGCAGGGCTGCTGCCTGACCCGAGGTGTCGACGATGATGACGGGCTCACCGACAGCGACGGTGTCGCCTTCGGCATAGTTGATCTTGACGATCGTACCTGCTACGGGGAGGGATCGTAGCGGCCGTCTTAGCAGAAGTGATCTCGAAGAGGTCTGTGTCCTCCTCGATGTAGTCCCCCTACCTTCACGTTGAGGGACGGTGATCGTACACTCGGTTACGCTCTCGCCCATCTTGGGCATCTTGATATCGAATGTCGCCATGAGATTTAGCTTATATGATGTGTCTATTATATCTATGGAGTGGGTAGGTAGCTCTTAGGGAGAAGAGGACCTCGTGGAGGATCTCCTGCTGTGGGGTGGGGAAGATATGGCGTCGGAAGTCCTCGATGCTGGAGCGGTCGGTGACAGCGATACCAGCCAAGAGGATGAGCTCCGATGCAGGATTCCCTAAGATGTGGCAGCCGAGGATGGTGTCATTCTCGTCGACAAGGACCTTACACAGCCCCGGGGGCTTGCTCGTTCTCTACGACGTAGCGTCCTGCATAGGCCATGGGGAGCTTGAGCACGCGGTAGTAGCGGCCTTCGGCACAGAGCTTCTCTTCGGTAGCCCCGACGCCAGCGATCTCCGGGGTGCATGTGAGACGACAGCAGGCACAGAGTCGTAGCGCATACGGTCATCACTGCCTCCTACGATGTGGTTGATAGCGACCTCACCCTCACGGATGGCGGTATGAGCGAGCATGGAAAGCCTGTGATATCCCCAGCAGCATAGACGCGGGGTGGAGAGGTCTGCATGTACTCGTTCACCACTACGGCTGCGCGGTTCATCTGGATAGAGAGGGTCTCAAGGCCTAAGCCATCCGTCACGGGACGACGGCCGACACTCAGAAGGATCTGTGAGGTAGGGAGGACTTCGGTCTTCCCGTCCTTCGTCTCGATGCTCACGCCCTCAGCTGATACTGCTGTGACCTTCGTCTCGAGGTAGAACTGAATACCACGGCGTGCATACTCCTTGACGAAGCATGCCTGAGGTCTCGCTGTCCATAGCGCCGAGGATCTCGGGAGCCATCTCGATGACACGTACGGGTACACCGAGGGAGGTATAGATACCAGCGAACTCCATACCGATGACACCACCACCGATGATCGTGATGTCTTTGGGGAGTGTCGTAGCACTGAGGGCCTCGCGGCTCGTCCAGTAGCCGACTTCGCTAAGGCCTGGGATGGGGATGGCAGTCTCACTACCAGTAGCAAGGAGGACGTAGCTCACGGCATAGGTCTCGTCGTCCGTGGCGACTAAGATACGGTCTCCCTCTTCGCCCGTGAGGCGAGCAGTCTTGGAGACGACCGTGACACCAGCACCCTTGAGCTTGGAGGAGACACCTCCGGTAAGGGTCTTGACGATCTTATCCTTGCGGGCAACGATCTCTGCATAGTTGGCTGAGATAGCTCCCTCTACATGGATACCATAAGCAGCGCTTTCGCGCATTTCGTCGAGGAGGTTGGCCGAGTGGAGTAGGGTCTTCGTTGGTATGCACCCTTCATTGAGGCAGACGCCTCCGAGGGCTGTGTGTTCAAAGAGTACTACTTGAAGGCCGTTGGCTGAAGCATTCGCTGCAGCATTGTAGCCAGCAGGACCGCCACCGATGATGGCTATATCGAAGTTCTTCATTCTAATTGTCCTTTTTGTGTGTGTACAAAGCATTCCAAAGATACGTTTTTTCGTGGTACACTATCCAAATACCTTGCTTACAAGGTACGTATAGCCCTAGAGGAGACTGTTGCATGCAGTCCTGCCCCTACTTACTGTGCTAAGGTATCTTGCACGCCCAGCTCACCGATAGGCCTCTCCGAAGTGATACAAAGCCCTTTGCCTTTATCGCAGTATTCCTCTTTTTCCACTGGAGGAAAGTGTCCTTCTCGCAGAGCGCCTCCTGTAGTGGTTTTTCCTCTCGTTCATGTACGTAGTCTTAAAGACCAAGTACGTAAATCCAAATATCCACATACGTAGATATTAGATCCACGTACGTAGCCCAAACTTATCTGCCACTCGTCCGCAACTTTTTATCCCTATGTGGAGCAACAATCTAATATAGGTCACTTCACAGCTATATAGCTTCCGAAAGCTATATGGAATCCAAGCAAAGCTATATAGCTTGCTTCGCCATCCCATATAGTTCTACCACGACGCATGTACCTATGTAGAGCATTGCGCAGCTGTGACTAGATGGCCTTGCGCAATGGTCTCTTGAATGAGCGCGAGTGCCTCAAGAAGCTCGCCCCCAACTCCGGGATCGGGAGCCAGGCTACTATATATAAGGTGGACCTTGGTTGGAAGCCCTTGCCGTGGCAGTGCTTGAACTTCTTACCGCTACCACAGGGGCAGAGATCGTTGCGGCCGATCGTGTGGGCTGCCTGAGCAGGCGTACGGCGCTGCTCTTCGCGGTCCTCGGGGCTACCGACTTCGTGACGCTGCTCGTGGTACTGGGGCGCAGGGCGCTGTACCTCAGGGGCAGCTTCGCGGATCTCTACCTGACGGGGAGCTTCTTCCTCGGGAGGAGCGATGTTGAGGCGGACACGCATGAGGACGGAGGCCGTCTTGCGGTTCATGTCTTCGATCATCGCACGGAAAAGCTCGTAAGACTCGAGCTTGTAGACGAGAGAGGATCCTTGTTTTCGTAGCTGGCGTTCTGCACAGAGTTACGCAGCTCATCCATCTCGCGCAGGTGTTCCTTCCAAGCTTCGTCGATGATATGCAGGACGATAGCCTTCTCGAACTCACGCATGATCGTGCGGCCTTCACTCTCATCAGCTTCGCGGAGGTTGCAGCTGACGTTGTAGCCCATGCGTCCGTCGGTCAGAGGGATCGATGATGCGCTCGTAGACGTGACCCTGCTCGGTGAAGACCTGATGAAGCGTAGGATAAGCGATATCGGCGATCCGCTTTAGCGCGAGCCATGAAGGTCGATTCTACAGCTTCGTAGAGCTGGTCGGCGAGGTCATCAGCCTTGGTGCGGCGGAAGGTCTGCTCGTCGAAGGGCGACTCCATAGCGAAGGTACGCATGATGTCCGTCGTGAAGCCCTCGAAGTCTTCGGCAGGGCTGATGCGTGTCGATGAGCAGGCGTCCAGCATCGCAGAGTGTGTTCATGACGTCCATCTCGATACGCTCACCCATGAGGGCGTGGCGACGGCGCTTGTAGATGACCTCACGCTGGGAGTTCATCACGTCATCGTACTCGAGGAGGCGCTTACGGATACCGAAGTTGTTTTCCTCGACCTTCTTCTGGGCACGCTCGACGGCCTTGTTGAGCATGCTGTGCTCGAGTACTTCACCTTCCTCGAAGCCCATCTTGTCCATCATAGCGGCAAGGCGGTCTGAGGCGAAGAGACGCATCAGGTGGTCTTCGAGCGATACGAAGAAGACGGATGAACCTGGGTCACCCTGACGACCCGCACGACCACGGAGCTGGCGGTCGACACGGCGAGACTCGTGACGCTCGGTACCGAGGATCGCGAGACCCACCGGCATGCCTTGACCTCGGGCGTCAGCTTGATGTCGGTACCACGACCAGCCATGTTGGTGGCGATGGTGACGACACCGGGCTTACCTGCCTGAGCTACGATCTCAGCTTCCTTCTGGTGGAGCTTAGCGTTGAGGACGTTGTGGGGGATCTCACGCAGGTCAAGCATCTTGCTCAGGAGCTGCGAGATCTCGACGGAGGTCGTACCGACGAGTACAGGGGCGGCCTTCGCCTACGAGGCGTACGATCTCCTCGATGACTGCTGCATACTTCTCACGAGCCGTCTTGTAGATGCGGTCGTTGAGGTCCTGACGAGCGATGGGGCGGTTCGTGGGGATGACGACGACGTCGAGCTTGTAGATATCCCAGAGTTCGCCTGCTCTCGGTCTCTCGCCGTACCCGTCATACCCGGAGAGCTTGTGGTACATACGGAAGTAGTTCTGCAGCGTGATGGTGGCGAAGGTCTGGGTAGCAGCCTCGACGTGACGCGCCCCTTAGCTTCGATAGCCTGGTGCAGTCGTCGGAATAGCGGCGTCGTCCATGATACGACCCGTCTGCTCGTCGACGATCATGACCTTGTTGTCCATGACGACATACTGGTCATCCTTCTCGAAGAGGGCATAGGCCTTGAGGAGCTGGTTCACGGTGTGTACGCGCTCGCTCTTGATAGCGATAGTCAGAGAGGAGAGCTTCCTTGCGTTCGGCGAGCTCCTCGGTGGAGAGACCTTGGTTCGACAGGTCTCGCCAGGAGGCTGGCGATGTCGGGGAGGATGAAGAGGGGGTCATCTGTACCGCGCGTCAGGAGGTCGATACCCTTGTCGAGAGCTCGATGCTATTGTGCTTCTCGTCGATGACGAAGTAGAGCTCGTCGGTGACGATGTGCATCTGGCGCATGTTGTCGGCCATATACTCTTCCTCGACCTTGAGCATACCGGCCTTGATACCAGGTTCGCTGAGGTACTTGATGAGGGGCTTGCTCTTAGGCATACCCTTGTAGGCGCGGAAGAGGAGGAAGAAGCCTTCTTCCTGCTCCTTCTTGTCAGACGAAGAGATCTTCTTCTTCGCGTCGATGAGGAGCTGCTGGCAGAGCTTGCGCTGCGCATCGACGACGGTCTCTACGTTGGGGAGGAACTGCTCGAAGAGCTGATCGTCACCCTTGGGCACAGGGCCTGAGATGATGAGAGGCGTACGGGCATCGTCGATGAGGACGGAGTCTACTTCGTCGACGATAGCGTAGTTGTGACGGCGCTGCACGAGGTCTTCGGGGCTGGTAGCCATATTGTCACGCAGGTAGTCGAAGCCGAACTCGTTGTTCGTCCCGAAGGTGATGTCAGCGTTGTATGCCGCACGACGCTCGGGGGTATTGGGGCGATGCTTGTCGATACAGTCTACGCTGAGGCCGTGGAACATGTATAGTGGGCCCATCCACTCCGAGTCACGCTTGAGAGGTAGTCATTCACCGTGACGACGTGGACACCATTACCCGTGAGGGCATTGAGGAAGACGGGGAGTGTAGCGACGAGGGTCTTACCTTCACCCGTAGCCATCTCAGCGATCTTACCCTTGTGCAGGACGGTACCCCCGAAGAGCTGTACGTCGTAGTGCACCATGTCCCAGGTGATCTCATTCCCGCCAGCGAGCCAGTGGTTCTGGTAGATGGCCATATCATCCTCGATGCGGACGAAGTCGTGGCTGACGCTGAGGTCGCGGTCAAAGTCTGTAGCCTGACTCGGATCTCGGCGTTCTCAGCGAGCGGCGACCCGTGCTCTTGACGATGGCGAAGGCCTCGGGATGGACTTCGTCGAGGACGATCTCGAGCTTGTCGAGGATCTCCTTCTCGAGCTTGTCCACCTGGGCCCAGATAGCTTCACGCTCATCGAGCTCCTTGCCTCGACGCTGGCCTTGAGGGCTTCTACCTGGCACGCTCGCTGGCTACGTAGTCGCTGATGCGCTGACGGAGCGCGAGGCGGTGCGGGCACGCAGGTCGTCGTCAGACAGTGCATCGATCTCGGGGTAGACGGCCTTGACGCGCTTCACCCAGGGCGTGATCTCCTTGAGGTCACGCTGTGACTTTGTTGCCGAATAGCTTCGACAATAGGTCTATGAACCCATATATCTTGTTTTATTTCTTCTTGTATGATGGAGAGGGAGGGCTTCCTAGTGCTGTGATAGCGGGGAAGGGTACCTCATATATAATAATGTATAGGGCGATGTGGCATCGGAGACCCTATACTCGGGGGGCGCTATCGTGCGGCGTTCGGCGGGCGGATGCGGAGGACGTAGGCGATGGCCTTGGCTACGTCGGGAGCTTCGACGATAGGGTAGTCGAAGTCACGTGCCGTGATGCCTCGCTCCGAGGAGGATGCAGGGGACTGCTGATGGCTGTGGAGTGAAGCCATAGGTTGGGGCTGTCTGCAGGCTCCTCGACCTCCCATCCGAGTGTGAGGGTCCAGTAGACATCGGCCATATGGCGGACGTGGATCGAGCGGCGAAGTGCTCGGGCGGCATCGCTCAGAGAGGACTGGGTGACCAGACGCTCGCCAGCGACAGCCATACCGATGCCCTCCATCTCCTCGAGGAAGGCAGCCGACTTATCCTGGAGCTCGGAGAGTGCGATACGCTTCGTCTCAGCGAGCTTCCTATTGAGGTACACGCGTCCATCGGCGAGGCGCTCTACCCAGCTCCCCTGACCGTAGAGGGCGGAGAGATAGAGGTTGAGTAGCGCCGCACCTTTCTTGGCGCTGAACTGCCCGTAGCGGGCCTCAGCACCGCGAAGGCGCGGACGGCGATAGTGGGTATAGCCCGTACCCGAGAGGGCGAGCAGGTAGTTGCCTTCGCCGAACTTACGGCGGAGCTCCTGCAGGAGGGCTTGGATATTCTTGTCAAGTCGTACGTAGGCGTCGACCTCTTCGCTGGTCAGCTCACCCCTGAGCTTCGCGTGAGTGCGACGTCAAGGCTGTGGAGAGAGCCAGCATGCCAGGGCGACTTGCTCTCGGCATAGCCCCCTTGGTCGAGTATACGTAGTGCCAGGCTCGTGACCTCTTCGTTGGCCAGAGCGCTACGCTTGAAGTCCGCTGCCTGATGTCCCTGATAGCGGTGCGTGAAGCGACCACCCCAGTCGGACCAGGTGCGAGAGGGCGAGCTGTAGCTACGGAGCGGACTCCTGCCATCTGCCCACCGACGAGGCGTTTATTAGGCCCTTCGGCGGAGCGGTTGTAGGCCTCGAGGCTCTTGGGCATCGCCTCGTAGTAGCTCGAGCTGGCCCATGAGGCGATCTTGCTGTCGAGCCAGAAGGCACCGTTGGCAAACCACCCGCCCGAGGCGATAGCGGTCTCTGCGTCCGAGGCGATGGCATAGACCAAGCCTGCCCCCGAGGAGGCCTCCTTGATGCGGTCGCCAAGGGTATTGACTAAGAGAGCCTTGGGCGAATAGGTGTCGCGGGTATAGCTCCCCGTGACGCTGGGGTCATAGAAGACCGAGCGCCAGGGCATGCTCCTTCTTGCTCCAGAGCGTCGTGCGCTCGATGCCGTGCGTCTGGGGATAGGGCTCCCTGCATGCAGGGTAGCCGTGGCCGAGGCGCGGTCCAGCTCCGCCAGAGGGAAGCGGACATGCGGGTAGATCTTCCCTCTGAGAGCATATGCAGCCTAGCTCGTCCTCAGTAAAGAGGGGGCGTAGCTGCTCGAGGTAGTCACCACGGAGATCCTCGATGGTGATATAGACGACTACACGAGGGAGGTCCCCCGCCTGTAGCGGCTGCTGGAGTGCCACAAGGGCCAGCAGTGAGGTCAGTAGGTAGCGCATGCTACGCTGCTCCAGTGGGCTCTTGGACATACTTATGAGATATAGGCTTGTGAAGGAGACGCCCCAGCGAAAGGAGGCCGAGGCTGAGAGCGATCAGATAGACGCTCGGATTGATCACCCTGCCCTGCGATGAGGCTCGCGATGGGGAAGGCGATGAGTAGCACGAGACAGACGGCATGCAGGACTGTGCGCACACGGCGTGTACGCTGTCCAGCGGGCATCAGGAGTGCTATGATGAGGTAGAGCGGATGGAGCGCGAGGAGATTGAAGTTCGGCGATACCATCGGGTGCTCAGAGATGAAGCTGAGGTAGCAGAGGAGCGTCCCCCGAGGCCTGCTGCGAGATAGAGGCTGAATTCGATGACTCCAGCGACGGGCTTTCTGAGCCAGCGCCAGATGAAGACCCTGATAGAGAGCAGGAGGATGAGGGAGAAGATGACGAGGGATGGGTCACGCTGAGGCCTGCGGGTGCGATAGGGCGTGGCTCGCCATACCCAGCGTCTGCTGGATGGGGCGTCCCCAGATCTCTTGGTCAGGGGTGACGATGCCCATAGCGAGGTGGGGGAGCAGGCGTGCGGCCTCCATGGGGATGAAGAAGCGGTCGCGGATGCTCATCTTCTCGTCCAGCTCGGGGCCCATCGCGAGATCTGTCCCCAGTACCAGCCAGGGAGAGGAGGCCTCAGCTCGTTGATCGCCTCGCGCCAAGTCTTGTCGGGGAGTGGCGTGATGCCAGGTACGCTGTCCAGCACGAAGGTGAGCTGGCTCCCGCGCTCGTCGAGCTTGCCGAAGTCCGTCAAGGTCGCGAAGTAGAGATCCAGCGGGCGCGTACTGCAGTTGTTGCGGAAGGCATTGTATCGGTACGTGCGGTTCTCGGGCTGTGCGTTCTCGATGAGGAGTCGCCAGAGGTGGGCACGCTGTGTGCTGTCGGTATTGAGCACCAGCTCGCGGATGACACCACGGCTCTGATACTCGCTCATAGTCACTGGTCGCTATGGGCAGGACGATGTAGTCGGTCTTGCCCTGAGTGAAGCGCAGGGAGAAGTCGTCGGTAAAGTTGAAGATACCGTAGTTGAAGGTCACATCGATCCCCTGCTCTGCATCCCATACGCGTAGGCCTGCATGGCCTGCAGAGGTGTAGGAGTCTTCGGCGCTGGGCTGGGCAGCCAGATAGCTAATCTGTGCGCTCTGTGAGAGGGTTAGGGGGAGGCCGAAGGTCTTGTCATGCTGGGGCTGAGGCGTCTCAGCGACGCCCGTCATAGAGGCACACAGATACACCACCGCCACGAGGAGGAGGCGGTAGGTCATACCAAGGGTCTTATATATATGGTGTAGCTGGCCTATAGCTTGCATCGAATCTGATCAGATAGGACAAAGATACTAAAAGTCTGCATGCTCTCTTGGGTTCAGGCCTTCCCAGAGCAGGCAGGGGGCCTTCTCCCATCGTAAGCGCCTCGTCTTTGCTCTGATTTCTCGGGGGAAGAGCGTGTGGGAGGATATGCTCCTTGTAGGTGGGATGGTGAGAACCTATATTGGTCGGCGGGCTGACCAATATGAGTACGTGGGTGAGCTATAGGGATGCGAAGAAAGCTATATGGCTTTATCGAAGTGCCTCTATTAGGTTGTTGCTCCACATGGGGATAAAAGTTGCGGACGAGTGGTAGATAAGTTTGGACTATGTACGTGGCTCCTAATATCTACGTACGTGGATATTTGGATTTACGTGCCTGGTCTTTAAGACTACGTACATAGATAGAGAAAACCACTACGTGATGGCGCTTTTTCCTTCACGAGAAGGAGACTTTTCCTCCGCCGGATAAGAGGAATACTGCGATAAGGCGAAGGGAAAAGCGTATCACTGAGAGGTATATCGGGGAGCTGGGCATCCTATGCGATCTCACCATGGATCTCCTCGCTCAGGTAGCTGCTGTCGCTCATTCGTCTACTGCAGGAGGTGGGGAAGGACTATATATAATAGCGTTGTTTCATAGGCGTTTATGGTGCTGATTTTTTTTCTTCTTCTATAAAGTTGCTATCTTTGTGTATCACTTCACTGTTGCACTCTTGCTGTTATGAAACACGCTCGCATGCTCTGTGTCGTCCTTGCGCTCTCTTCAGGTAGCCTTCTAGCGCAGACGACCTTCCCAATACAGGGCACCTTGAAGAAGACCGCCGACCGCACCCCTGTGGACTTTGCTAACGTCCTCCTGAGAAAGCCCGCAGATAGTACTCGTCGTCGGGACGACGAGTGACGAACATGGGGGCTTCCGCCTCGAGGCTCCTCAAGGGACTTTCCTCCTGGAGATCCATGCACTAGGCTACAAGCCCTTCCACAAAACCCTGACGGTCACGGGTGCTCTTGACCTCGGCGAACTCCTCCTCACCGAAGAGACCAAAGAGCTCTCCGCTGTCCAGTCACAGGGCGTCGCCCCATCATGCTCCGCAAGAGTGATCGCATGGTCTTCGACGCTACACAGATCGCTCCCTGCTGCCAGCTCTGGCTCTGGATGTCCCACGGCAGACCCCTGGGGTGAATGTCTCCGACGATGGTGTCAGCCTCAATCGGTAAGGGCGGGTGATCGTCCTCATCAACGACAAGCGTGTCCGTCTCTCGGGGCTGCGTCTCATCGGGCTCCTCGCTCCCTACCGCAGTCCGACCTTCAGGAGATCCAGATACTCACCACCCCGCCTGCTAAGTACGAAGCTGAGGGGAATGCTGGTGCTGAATATCATCCTCAAGAAGGCCAAGAATGATTTCTTAGAGGAAGTATCGCTCTCCGTCAGCACTTCGTAATGATAAGGTCCCTCGTATGGCCTCAATACCAACCTCAACTATAAGAAGGACAAGGTCACCGCTTCCTCCAGCTCGAGGAGGCTCGGCGAGCTATGATGGCTCTCTAGGTACCCTACCGCACCTATCCCAAGCAGGGCACTTTCCACTCGAGTGAGACCGCCTCACTCGGGGAAGGGTCCTCACTTCAACGTCCGTGCGGGACCAGACTATGCCTTCACCCCTGAGCTCTCGATGGGAGTCAAGTCCTACAGCCCGCAGAAGGATGATACACGCCGAGAGAATGATAGCCGAGACTATCGCATCCTCCCCAGTGGTGAGCGTGAACTCACGCCTCCCTGCCTGGCGTGGCCGACGAGACCGACAAGAGCCAGTATACTCACGGCGAACGTTCACCTGGAGAAGACTTCAAGTCGCTCCCCAGCGTCGTTCCTCGTGGGACGCCGACTATGTAGGCTACCGAAGTCTGGAGGGGCGCAACTTCACCTCCCGAGGCTTGATGCCTAATGGTACTCCCATCCCTGGCTCGGACTTCCACTTCGATGCTCTGACCGATCAGCACACTGACTCCTCACATCACGAGCCTAGACTATGCCGAGCCTCTGGGTAGGGGAAGCTGGGACTCGAGCTATGGGGACGTGGACCCGCACCACCAACCAGAAGCGACTACGATGCGAAAGAGCTCCATGGGTGAGCGCCACGACAAGATCACTTTCGACGAACATGTCCATGCGCTCTATGCCGACCTGAATCAGCCCCTCTCCGATAAGTGGAGTCTCCGCACGGGTCTTCGTGTATGGAGTACACCCACACGGCAGGGGAAAACAATCGGTCGCCGTCTGGAGCATCTCAAAGAGCTACATCAATGTCTTCCCCACGCTCTTCCTGGGCTATAACCCCAACGACCGCCATGCCTTCAGCCTCAATGGTACTGTCCGCCTCAATCGCCCCCACTGGCCAACTCTCGCCGTTCGCTAGCTATGAGAACCAGTACAGCGTCATGCGAGGGAAGAAGATCTGCGTGCTGCCAAGCGTGCCCAGCTTGCTCTCGGCTACACCTTCCTTGGGGCGCTGAACTTCCAGCTCGACGGTGGCTATCTCTGGGATGGTATCACGCAGGTCATGCGCCTCGATCCCGTGACGAATCAAGGGAGCTATATGCATGACAATGCCGAGAAGACCTGGACCTTCGGCCTGGAGAATAGCTTCTTCTTCAATAAGGTCAGCTTCTTCCAGACCTACATCTCCCAGCGTCTCTGGTACTCCGATATGAAGATCGGCCCTGAGTCCACCTCACTCTACGGAGGAGCAGGCTTGAGCTATCATGTCAGCCTCAACAATACCTTCTACTTCAACCGCAGTAAGACCTTCCAGGGGACCTGTTCCTTCTACTATCGGACACCTGGCTACGATGGAGGCTTCCATATGGGACACATCATCTCCGGCGGAGCGGGCCTATCCTACACGCTCCTCCAAGGAAGCTTCGCCTGCTCTTGATGCGTACAATCTCCTCCGCAATAATCTCCGTATGGACATCACGACACCTGACTCCCCAGATGCACGCAGACAACGAGAATAATATACTCACCCTCAACCTTGGCGTGACCTACTCCTTCGGTGCTCCCTATCCAAGGCAAGTCCGAGCGCAAGAGTGCCCAGAGCTCCGCTCGCGCATGTAGTGCCCGCCGCCTCCCCGCTCTTGGGTCACTCCCGCTAAAGCAAAAGCCCCCAGCAGCCGTCCTCGTGGCGCCTGCTGGGGGCTTTGCTAGTCTCATCGCAGCTCCGCTGTCGCCCGCTCGCTACTGCAGGAGGCGGGGGAGAGGACGTATAATAGCGGTGTTTCAGCGTGCGTTTATGGTGCTGATCTATAAAGTTGCTACCTTTAGGACCACTTCCATTAGCACGCACTCCTTGAAATGAAACACATTCACTTGCTCTTAGTCGCCTTTGCGCTATCTTCTGGTAGCCTTCTCGCGCAGACGACCGTCGCTGTACAGGGCTCCCCTAAAGAAGACGACCGACCGCATGCCCGTGGACTTTGCTAACGTCCTCCTGCGCCATCCCGCTGATAGTAGCCTCGTCGTGGGGACGACCAGCGACGAGCACGGGGCTTTCCGCTTGGAGGCTCCCGAGGGCACCTTCCTCCTCGAGGTGCGTGCGCTGGGCTACCGACCCTATCATCAGACGCTCACCATCGCTGGTGCTCTTGACCTCGGCGAACTCCTCCTCACTGAGGAGACGAAGCAGCTCTCCGCTGTCCAGGTCACAGGGCGCCGCCCGATCATGCTGCGTAAGGCTGACCGCCTGGTCTTCGATGCGACCCAGATAGCGCCTGCCGCCGCCTCGGCACTGGATGTCCTACGGCAGACGCCTGGGGTAAATGTCACGAATAGTGGCATTAGTCTCATCGGTAAGGGGGGAGTCATCGTCCTCGTCAACGATAAGCGTGTGCGCCTCTCTGGTACCGCTCTCCTTAGTCTCCTGCGCTCCTATCCACAGTCCGACCTTCAGGAGATTCAGATCTTGACCACACCACCTGCTAAGTACGAAGCCGAAGGAGATGCGGGCGTCTTGAACCTCGTCTTGAAGAAAGCAAAGAATGACTTCTTCGGAGGAAGTGTCACGCCATCCTTTGGGATCAAGACAGGTCGCGACCTCGCTATGATCTCAGTACGAGCTTCAACTATAATCAGGGCAAGGTCACAGCCTCCCTTGATCTCGGTGCCGGTACGGGGCTGTTTGATGGTGATCTGCGTACCTATCGCACCTATCCTCAGCAGAAGACCTACTATGTCAGTGATACCTACTACACGGGGCGGGATAAGTACTTCAACGTACGTGGAGCGCTGGACTACTGCCTCACTCCAGAGCTCACACTCGGCTTCAGCGCCTCCCTATACGCCACAGCAGGATAGTGCGCATCGTGAGAATGACTCTCGCGACTATAGCATCGCTCCCCGATGGCTCGTACCAGCTCCTTCGCTCCCTCCCAGGGCTTGCGGTGAACACTCGATCATGGGAGGTACATCTCGGCGAATGCCCACATGGAGAAGACCTTCAAGGGGGTGCCCAAGCGTCGCCTATCGTGGGATGTGGACTATGTCGGCTACCGCAATCGGGAGGATCGTAGCTTTACCTCCTCGGGCCTGACCCCTCAGGGTGCTCCTATCGCAGGCTCCGACTTCTGCTTCAATGCGCTGACCGATCAGCATATCGACTCTATATCGCCAGCCTGGACTATGTCGAGGCCCCTCGGTAAGGGAGGCTGAGCTTCGGAGCAAAAGGGAGCTTGGACGCGCACCAGCAATAGTAGTGACTATGATGCAGCGAGCACGATGGGTGAGCACCATGATAAGATCCGCTTCGATGAGCAGGTCTATGCGCTCTATGCGGACTTCAAGCATCCCCTCTCTGAGACCTGGAGTCTTCGCACGGGGCTTCGTATGGAGTACACCCATACGGCAGGGGAGAATAACGGCCGTCGTCTGGAGAACTTGAGGAGCTATCTCAACCTCTTCCCCACGCTCTTCTTAGGCTACAATCCCAATGATCGCCATGCCTTCAGCCTCAGCAGTACCATCCGTCTCAACCGTCCGCATTTCAGTCAGCTCTCTCCCTTCGCTAACTACGAGAATCAGTACACCATCATGCGAGGGAAGGAGGACCTACGTGCTGCGAAGCGCGCACGGCTTGCCCTCGGATATACCTTCCTCGGTGCGCTGAACTTCCAGCTCAATGGGGGCTACCTATGGGACGGGATTACGCAGGTGATACGCCTGGATCCTGCGACGAACCGAGGAAGCTACACCTATGAGAATGCCGAGAAGACCTGGATCATTGGACTGGAGAATAGCTACTTCTTCAATAAAGTCAGCTTCTTCCAGACCTACATCTCCCAGCGCCTTTGGTATAATGAAACGAAGCTTGATACCGATGTGTCCTCTCCCTATGGAGGCTCTGGTCTAAACTATAGCTTCAGCATGAACAATACCTTCTTCTTCAACCGCAGTAAGACGCTCCAAGGTACCTGCTCCATCTACTACGCGAGTCCACGCTACGATGACGGAGTATGAGATACTCGCATAAACTTCACGGCTAATGCAGGCTCTATCCTATACGCTCCTCGATGGGAAGCTCCGTATCGCTGCCGATGCCTACAGCCTCATCTGGACCCAGCTCTACATCAATATCAATACCGACCTACCAGCTGCGCGTCAGAACAGAGTCGAATAGCCTCTACTGCTCGCTGAGCTTGACCTATTCCTTCGGTAGCTTCCATCGAGGGTAAGATGAGCGACAGAGTGCCGGGATCTTCGCTCACGTATGTAGCGCCCTACCGCTCCCGCTCTTGGATCACTCCCGCTAAAGCAAAGCCCCAGCAGCCGTCCACGTGGCACCTGCTGAGGCTTGCTGTATCCCCTCGCCTGCAAGCAGAGCTGCTACTGTCTTTCGCCCAAAGCTTGCGCCTTCACTCTGCTTTCTCCTTCGCTCAAAGTGCCTGCTTCATCGGTTGCACGGCCCGAACGTATACCCCTTCTCATCAAGACGTATACGTGTCGTGAGCAAAAACGTATACGTTTGGCGGTGAAAAACGTATACGTTTTCGAGCGTGAAACGTATACGTCTTGGGCAGAAACGCATACACGTTTTGCCCCGCAAGGTATACGTCCTCCCGCCATAGCCTCCTCCGTCCCGAACAAACGCCCGCTACGCCGCCCTCAGCCCCGCAGAACTATCTACTATTCTTGGTAATTTAGATGCCTCATAAGGGCTTCTTCGCAGTGGAAGACAGCTGCAGAGACTTATAGTAATTGGTTGATTTTTACTCAGAAATATGGATGCAAGGCGGTGTATGATCATAGACTTGGAGCGGCAGGGGGACAAACGAATGTTTATCACCGAGCAGGTCGAGTCCATAGATGTCAGTGAGCATGGAGGATGGATGGTGCGCTTCAAGACTTCTCCCCGTGTCTTCCAGTACAATAAAGCGCGCCTCCTTTATCTGAAAGATCCCAAGCCAATCAACGTCGTGCATAGGGGGCTCTACGTCCGGAACAAGCGCATCTCCGACATTGCAGAGCTCCTGTGCTTCGTCTACTCCACGTACAATTTCTATCGAGTGACCCATACGAATGGCTATGTAGAGTGCCTCGATGGTCGGGAGGTCTATATTACCCGAACACCGATAGACCTGACGGGGGGCTCTACGTGGGACTATCTGAAGAAGCTCGCAGCTGAGACGGGACTATGCGCCAGCGACGGGACAAATATCTTAGCGAAGTCCTACCGTCTGGTGGATGTGAAGCGAGATAACGTGCCCTTGCTCAGTACCTTGGTGATAAGAGGAAGCTGGCTACGCGCTCTATGCCACGGCAGGTCTACTATCCCTTTGGTTGCAATGCCAGCCAAAAGGCAGCGGTGGAGGCAGCTCTGTGCCATCAGGTGAGTATCGTCAGGGGCCTCCAGGTACTGGGGAAGACGCAGACGATCCTCAATATCATCATGAACTTACTCCTCGCAGACAAGACTATATTGGTGGTCTCAAATAATAATTCTGCCGTAGAGAATATCGCCGAGAAGCTCCAGCGTGAAGGCTTGGGCTTCCTCGTGGCACAGCTGGGGAACTCTGAGAATAAGGAGGCCTTCATCCAACAACAGCAACCCTATTACCCCGATATGGAGGGATGGGCGCTCGAGGATGCTTCGGCGGTCAAGAAGGTGGCCAAGGAGGCTCTGCGGAAGGTGTCTCAGGGCTTTGAAGACCAGACGAAGCGAGGCGCAGCTACGGGCCGAGCTCAATGCCTTGCAGACGGAGCGTCAGTATAATGATCTCCTTAATGAGGCTATCGGGCAAGATGTCAGCTGGCTGAAGGATAAGTCTCCCTGCTGGGCTGATGGCCTTGCCGCGCTTTCAGCAGCTCGCAGAGCGGTCAGAGCAGCCCAGCTTTTGGTTTCGCCTCAAGAGTGCATTCACTTTAGGACCGCAGGCCTTCTCGTTCCTCAAGAGAGAGTTTGCGGAGGTCATCGCTTGCCTGGAAGATGCTTACTACTATGCTTTTCAGTCCAAGCTGGAGAAAGGAACTGGTCGCCGTCACGCAGCATCTTCAGTCTATCAATCAAAAACAGGGATTCAGGAGCTTACAAACTCTTCGAGTCAGCTCTTAAAGAGTGAGATAGCGAAGCGATATAGTAGTGGAGGAGCTCGAATCCTATTCACCTCAAAGAATATCAAGCGGGGGACTGAGGCCTTCCTCAAAGAATATCCCATCGTGCTAAGTAGCATATAAGTCGAATGATAATATCAACTCGGACTATGTCTTTGACTATGTCATCATGGACGAGGCTTCGCAGATCGATATTAAGACGGAGCATTGACCCTATCGTGTGCTATGAATGCTGTGATCGTAGGGGATGACAAGCAGCTACCTAATGTAGTAAGCCGAGAGGAGGCCCTTGCTCTCACAGCTATACGAGAGACCTATCAGGTCGATGACCGATATGATGCTGTGACGCATAGCTTCCTGAAGTCCTGCTTAGAGATCTTCAAGGATGCCCCCGTGACGCTGCTACGTGAGCACTATCGTTGCCACCCCAAGATCATTGAGTTCTGCAATCAGCGCTTCATGATGGGGAGCTGATCTCCATGACGACGGATAAGGGTGAGGAGAAGGTGCTTCAAGTCCTACGCACCGTGAAGGGGAATCATGCCCGAGGGCGCTTCAACCAGCGTGAGATAGACGTCATCACGCAAGAGGTGCTCCCAGAGTTTCATGATCAGGGCAGCATCGGTATCATTACTCTATAAAGATCAGGTGCAGGCTATCAACCAGATGCTGGGCATGGATATCGCAAGTACGGTGCACAAGTATCAGGGGCGAGAGTGCGACACGATCATCGCGAGCATGGTGGACAATGAGTCCGACAGAGTTCTCTGACGATCCAAACCTTCTCAACGTAGCTATCTCTCGTGCAAGACTCACCTCTGTATCGTGGCGACAGGGGAATGATCTGCCTGAGGGCATCCTATCTCAGCTCATCAGCTACATTCAGTACAACAACTTCGAGGTGAAGGAGGAGAGTTGCGCTCAGTCTTTGACCTGCTATACACGCAGTACACTACGGAGCGCTTGGCTTATCAGTCCAAGCATCAGGTCTCCTGGCCAACTATCTGAGACGCTCTTCTATGATACGCTACTCAAGGCTCTCAATGAGGTGGGGCGTAGTGAGCTTTCCGTGCTCTGTCACTATCCCCTTGAGAGACTCATCGCTGATGTGTCGCTACTAGATGCTGAGGAGCGAGCTTTTGGTCAGAGTCCTCTCTCGCACGTGGACTTCCTCATCTACAATTCGCTGACGAAGCGTCCGCTACTCGTCATCGAGGTCGATGGCTGGAGCTTCCATAAGGAGAGTACTACGCAGCAGGCCCGAGATGCACTCAAAGACCGCCTTCTCTCCAAAGTATGATCTCCCTCCCTATCGTATCTCTACGACAGATATGGTGACGGTCGATATGCTGAGAGAGCGATTGGCTACTTTATTGTAGGCCTGCAGTAAGGCACTGCAGTTATTAGAAAAAAGCCTACCTTCGTGGTGCTTCCCAGGATGGGAAGTGTCTTTCATAAAGTGTCCAGAGAACGGCTACGAGCCGTCCGCAACCTATCCGCATACGGGGCAAGGTGCGAGAGGCAGACTCCCTGCCTGACACGAGAGGACGTATCGTCTCATCTAAAAATAAAAGGGTATGACTACCCAGCTACATCTACTTCGACAGAGGAGCTCGCATTCAGCTCCCGCACTATCTCGACTGAGCACCCCGAGGGACAGCTGCGTCGGATGGATGGCACCCTGCTGCGTCTCTATCCCGCTACATCTCTCCCCGCACCGCTGACGCCCGAGGCACGCACCGAGGCTACTGAGCTCTTTCGCCAAAGCCTCTCCCTCTTGTGGCGGCATCGTGAGCGCATCCTTTCGGATAGCCAGATGTTCCTCACTCCCATAGCCGAGCCGAGATGGCTTGGCATATCTGAGCGCCTTCCCGCGGCGACACTGGGTGCGTACATCGAGCTCTGGACGCTGTGTGATGCTGCAGCTCTCACGGACGAGCGTGGGATCCAGCACTTCGTGACACGTGTGGCTGGTAGCCCGCTCTCTGGGAGCAATCGCTGCACGCTGGTAAGCGAGGAGGGCGAAGTCAGCACGTGCAGTGTGTGTGGCTTTAGTTCGCTGTGGCACCCTTCCGTGGCTTGATTCGCCGCTACCGAAAGCTCATGCTACCGCCGAGCACTACACCCTCACCGAAGTCCTCACCTCCTCAGCGAAGAAGGGTAGGGCAGTCCTATCCATATTGAGCGGAGGGAAAAGTGTCGCTTCTCGTGAAGGAAAAGCACCTTCCCGTAGTGGTGTTCTTTATCTATGCACGTAGTTTTAAAGACCAGGCACGTAAATCCCAATATCCACGTACGTAGATATTAGAGCCTACGTACGTAGCCCAAACTTATCTGCTACTCGTCACAACTTTTTATCCCTACGCGAGCAACAACCCTAATATGGGTCAGTGGGGCGACCAGTATTGGTCGATACGCGAACCACTATAGGTTCATAGTAGTGACCAATAGTGGTTGACTCGTGAACCACTATTGGTTTGCACTACGAACAGAGTAGTGGTATGCTATCCCATCCCTCGCAAGAGTATGCCAGTAAGCCCCTGATGCATGCAAATAGCCGTGCGTCAGGGGCTCTTTCTGCACCTTTCTTGTGTGCATATGTTTTACTAAGTTTGTGGTAGACAACTGAATCTGAAGACATCAAGTCTACACCACAAACGTCTTACCATAACTCACGGTACCCTTATGAAGAAGAGGCCCTTCATAGTCTATGTCGCCCTGTCTCGTGTGAGCACTCTCGCCTCATACGGAGCTCAGCAGGCGCTCTGCCTTGCCCACAAACAGCCCCCGACACAACCGATCGTCTGCAAAAGAAAAATTGAACACCATGAAGACTCTAACTAAATGCTTCCTACTCCTCGTAGTACTACTTTGTAGTGAGCAAATTCTCTTAGCCCAAGCTATCAAAGGCACCGTAGTCGATGCAGGGGAAACCCTATTGAGTTAGCCCATGTTATTGCTCGTAAGCGTGCGGACAGCACCTTCGTAGCAGGCTGTCTGACAGATGCCCAGGGGCGGTTTGCTTTTGAAGCGCTGTCTGCGCCTGAGCATATACTCACCGCCAAGTGTATTGGCTACAAGGCTCGCACAATAGCAGCTCAGCCGGTCTGTAATATCATATTGGAGGGTGACGCCACCGAACTGTCAGAGGTCGTCGTGCTTAGCTCCTATGTCAAGCGTTCTCCCTCGGGAGATCTCTCTGTGCGCATCCAAGGTAATCCCATTGCTAAAGGGAAGAGCCTCATGGAGACTCTGCGCTATATACAGGGAGTCGAGGTGCTTAGCGGAAATATCTTGGTCAATGGTAAAGACCATACCATCATCTATCTTGGAGATCGCAAGATTACGGCCGAGCAATTACGCTCCATCCCTACCAATATGGTGAAGCATATCGAGGTGATACCCAATGCAGGAGCTTCTTTTGGGCAAGAAGCCCAAGGAGGTATCGTGCGTGTAACTCTTCGACAGAAGGAGGGACTTCTTGGGGCTATTGGCTTGACGGCACAGGCAGACGAAGAGGGTTTTGTAGATGCCATCCTCACTCCTACGCTACAATATCAGTTTGGTAAGCTATCTGTATATAACAACCTTAAATTGGGTTCAGGGAATTATCGCACAAGGTACAAGCGTCAAGATAACTACGGCACTCATCATGTAGATCGAAAGTTTCATTCGGATAAGGAGTCCTTGGCTCTTCACGAGAATTTGGGGCTACAGTATCAGCTTACTCCGACGCAATCCCTGCAAGTTTATGGAGGGCTATATCTGATTAAGGACCGCATCAATCAAACCAACCACAACGGGCAGCTGCTGAGTCTGAGACAAAAGACCCAAAGCTCTTTTATCGAAGGTAATGCGGGCTTGCTCTATCGAGCTAATCTGAATGTCGGGAAAAACTCTTCCTTCTCCACCAAGGTCGAGTACCTCAGTCGGAGAAATAGCGATCATATAGACCATCAGCTCAATACTCATGACGAGAATGAATTGAGGCAGAGGCTCTCCTACCTCTATGTGGAGCCTCGTTTAGAACTGAAGTCGAGTAAGGGAAGTAGTGTAAACTTGGGGATTCGCTTTAGCCGTCTGAGGGACAGAAACGAAATGTCGGGTATCGCCAGCACAATACTCACTCAAGTAAAGCAACAAGATTTCCAGATCTCTGGAGGGACTTTTGCCCCGTGGGATAGAGTACAGTCGCATGATCGGTCAGCGAGCATTCGTGCAGGTAGGGGCTGACCTATCAGCTAACAGATATGAAAGTATAGCGATTATCTCAATCGGATTGCGTCTATCAACAACCGTTATTCGGGTCTGTATCCCAATGTCCAGTTGCAATACATGCTCAACCCGCAGAAGCAGTCGGGTATATCTATAGCTTATCGCCGAGACTATTCGCTGCCTAACTATGGCTACTATAGCCCTGTGGCTGTCTATCAAAACGAGAAGCTGTATAGCATAGGGTAACCAAAATCTAAAGGAAGAAACCTTTCATTCTGTAGAGGCGAATTACTACATCAATCCCAATTGGATCCTGACTTATAGGCTAAAAAAAGCGGTGCGAACATCATACATCTGCTTGCTCATCGGGACCCCACGCAGCCAGATGTGGTGTACACGAGACCCGAGAATAGTGGCACAAGTCTACAGCACTATACTTCGCTCTCCTATACAGCCAGTGTGTCGGACTTTTGGCAGACAAATAATAGGGTCTTTGTGAGACACAATACAGAGAAGAGCCCTGGTAAGACTATCTCCAGTGCTTGGTTGGGGCTGGAGTGCCACCCAGCAGTTTAGATTGAGTAATGACAATGGGGACTAACGCTATCGGCTACTGGACAGACAGCAGAGAAGCATCTAAGCCATGAAGTAGGGCTACGCTATGATATAGATGCAGGTGTCTATATGAGCTTGCTGAATGATCGGCTACAGATCAATCTTGGGGACGCTCAACCTCATTCATAATAGAGCGGTCATGCGCATCAAAACAGATTTTGCAGAGCTCGAGCGTACGGATTTATCTCCTCGTAGACGCCTCAAATTAAGCGTGACATGGCACTTCTCCAGCGGAGATAAGATCAAGCGCAGTAGCTCGCGTACAGTTAATTCGCCCACGAGAGAGACCCCTACACTGTAAGGCTGGATACTATCCCTCCCTCGCAAGTATAGTCAGCAAGCCCCCTGATGCATGCAAATAGCCATGCATCAGGGGGCTCTTTCTTCTCGCCTTTCTTGTATGTATACTTTTCACTAAGTTTGTGGTAGACAACTGAATCTGAAGACATCGAGTCAACGCCACAAACGTCTTACCATAACTCACGACACCATTATGAAGAAGAGAAGCCTTCATAGCCTATTCGCCTGTCTCTGTGTGAGCGCCCTCGCCTCATGCGGAGCTCAGCAGGCACTCTGCTTTGCCCCACAAACCACCCTCGACACAAGCACCAACACGATCAAGGTCGCTGATCAGCCCGTCTTCAAGGTATCTACCTCGGTGCTGAACCTCAAGGAGGAGCAACTTGCGCTGAACAAGGAAGCGCTGCCGAAGGAGCGGGCAGCGTATATCGCCTCCATTTCTCAAGGAATGCCACTCAGACTCAGGACACCATCATCGCTGCTTCGCCGAGTTTCACCCTCGTGAAGAGCACGGGCACTCATAGTAAGCGTGATGTCGGCTATATGTATAGCTATCAGCTCGACTTCGAGTCAGGGCGCTGGGTCTGCATAGGTCTTGATGCCGCAACGGAGAGTGCGCCGACGATGGATGGAGTGTGTGGATTTCTACGGAGGGTCTATGTGATCAAGCGGAGGAATCGCGTGATCGTCAAGGATTCTTTCGGAGATATCGCCATCGTCTATGTCCTCCAGGGGCGGGATCGCAAAGCTCCTTTCAGCCACACCTCGGCTTGGCGACCAGCCGACATCTCCGCTATGATTTCGACAGCGTACTATATTCAGAGGGAGTTCGATCCCAAGAGCCATGCCGTAGCGACTGGGAGGTATGTAAAGTAAATCCACTAAGCCATGAAGAAGCTATTCACCATCGTCCTCTGCTGCCTCTGCGCTCAGATCACGCTGCTCTCGCAGATCATATACTCGGGGCGGGTCATCTCGTCCGAAGACAAGGCGCCGATTCCCCTGGCCAACATCGTCCTCTTAGCGCAAGACTCCTCCTTCATCGCTGGCGGGGTCACCGACGAGCTCGGGCGCTATTCGATCACGACGGAGCAAGGGAAAGTCCCGCAGTGGATACGAGCGACGTGCATCGGCTATGAGGATCTACTGCGACCTATCAGCCGCTACCCTCGGGAAGGTGCGGAGCTCATCTTAGAGGTACAGACTAACCAGCTGCAGGATGTGACGGTTCGGGCGAAGCGCAAAGCCTTCAAGCTGAAGGATGGTGCATTCGTTGCCAACGTCGCGGCGGTGCCTTCACTCAGGAATAGCGGCTCGATCGACAACCTACTGAACCGCATCCCCTTCGTGCAGGGGATCAGGGCGGATCCTTCTCTGTGCTGGGGACGGGTGGTGAAGCGACCCTCTACCTGGATGGCCAGCGGGTGCAGGATGCAGTATCCTCCAGCACCTCCGCTCCCAAGATATCGCAAGTGTCGAGGTCATCAATACCCCTGGCGCCCAGTACTAGGCCTCCACGAATTCGGTGATCAAGATCCACACGATCAAGAAGCAGAATATGACCAGCCTCTCTGCTTCGCAATACGCTCTCCTGCAGAATCGCCTCAGCACCTATACTGGTGTCAACGTCGCTCACAGCAATGCTCGGGCTTATTGGAACTTCAATGCGGGCTATAGCCGCGCAGCAACTGGTGAGTGGGAATAGCGATTACTACGGTATGCTGAATGGGAGTGGTGACCTATTGGAGACCTTCAGTTCCTCAGATATGACGAATCGAGTGACATCTTCATGGGCGGCTTAGGGCTGAATATATCCCCAGCTAAGGAGACGAACATCGGCTTTGTCTCCAACCTCAAGGTGGTTGCTGTGACGATCGATTACGCTTCTGAGGGGCTGATCCACAAGGAGAGCGGGATCGTACGCCTGAATACTCCCTATACCTCCCAAATAGATTCACGTCCCTACAAATCCACTTCTAGCCTCTATTACAATGGGAAGATAGGGACGACGAGTGTGAACGTCACCGATGAGATCCTTCTGGGGGGTGACGAAGTCCTCCGTATACGACGAGGTAGGTACTTCGGCACATGCGCAGACCAAGGGGGCTGATCGCTATGGCATGAACTCCCTGATGCTGTCCTTCCAGACACCTGTCAAGGGGGTGAAGCTGGGCTACGGTGCTGAGCTGGCCTTGAGCTTCAATAAGAATGAGCTGCAGCAGACGGAGCAAGGCATCGTGACTGACGTCGTTAGCTCCACGGTGAAGAATGGCCAAACGCTACTGGGCACCTTCGTTGATGTGAGGGCTCAGTGGCTGGGGCTGTCGTGGTATGCAGGCTTGCGATATGAGTATGAAGCCTCTTCCTATACGCAGAATGGTACGCGTGTCACCCGTCAGAAGCCCTCCCCTCACTTCCTAAGCCCCAGCTTTCTCGCTGTCTTATTCGGGCGAAGATCTCCAAGCTACGCTGTCTTATCGTAAGAGCCTCCACCGCCCAGCGTACTCGTCCTGAATAACTCACACTCTCGAGAATCAGTACGTCTACCAGCAGGGTGAGTCCTTCTTACTCAACGAGACCAATGATGCCCTACAGCTCCTCGGCACGTACAAGACGCTGTCCTTCAGCGCCAGCTATAACTACATTCGGAATACGGCGACCACAGCGCTAGCCCGCCACGAGACGAAGGCCGACGTGCTGCTCAAGCGTACGATAAATATCCCCAGCTATTCGACGCTCTCGCTGGGGGCTGAATTGAGTGATTCATTCGGTCCGTACTCCATCAATCGAGGTGGGATTCCAAAAGCAGCTCCTCAGTACAGTGGCTTGACCTTCGATCGCCCGATGCTGGAGCTCTCGACAAGCCATTATGTAGAGCTGGGGAAGGGCTGGAGTGTGAACGCTGACGCCAGCTACTCAAGTAGAAGTCATAGCCTCTTCAGTGAGTACTCTGCTAAGTGGAGCTACAGCCTGATGCTATCCAAGGAGATAGGGAACTTCACCTTTGACCTCAGCCTGCAGAACCTCTTCCTTGACAACAAGCAGTACAGGACGCGCAGGATGGCAGGCATCTTTGCGCAGGAGATCGAGCGCGGGACTTCTCAGGCGCCGGCTTGAACGTCTCCTACCGCATCCATTCCCTCAAAGGCAGCCTACCGCAACAAGAAGGCCAGCAGCGAAGGCCAGCGCTTTTTAGCCCACCTCCCATCCACACCTCGATGAAGCCCTTACCCTCCTCAGCGAAGAAGGGTAGGGGCTTACCTGCATCAAGTAGCGGGCTTGAGCCGAACGTATACCCTTCCTCCTCGGGACGTATCTACGAATCGTGAGCAAAAACGTATACGTTCCTCCATAAGGCGAGACCATTGCGCAAGCCCATCTCTTTACAGCTTTCACCTTCTTGCCTCGAAAAATCGGAGTCTCTAGGCTGGGAAGAGGGATCCTATCTCTCTTCTGCCTCTCCTCGGGAGGATGATCCTCCCGAGAGGGGCTTTCCTGGGCTATTTGCTGCTCTGGAGCACAAGAAGCCCAGGCATACGCTTCAGATTGTATGCCATAGCTTCCAAGATATTCTGTGTATGCGTTCGCTCAAGCCTCGGTAGCGACATCGTCCTCTGAAAAACCACCTTCGTATGCTTCACGAGTACGCTCTATCAAACAGCGCGTCTTGCTGATAAGATTGTTGAACTCACGTTGTCGCTCTGTGAGCTTCATCCCCTTCTGCACCTTGAGCATAATCCCATCAATCAAGCCGTGCTCAAAAGAGACGCCGAGTTCTTCTTGCTACAATAACCTTTCTATCGGCAAGGACACCAACACCCTGCGTCAGCTCAGCCTTCTCTATCAGCTCGGGCAATACCACCGTATCGGCACAATTGGCTGGCGTAGTATTACGCTCTCCACCAACCCTGCCCATCGGTCAGCACGTGCTTTTTGTATCCGTAGCGATAGTGCCTGCCTTTGCGCTACCCTAACGAGCTTCCGTGTCCACCCCTGGCTTACGACTCTTCAGGCTCATACCGATAAGCTTGCTCTTGGGCTTGCTTCTTCGGTGCGCAAGTCCCTCTCGGTCGTCCGCCACTTCGATGAGGACACTTCCATCGGGAGCGTGCGGGCTATCCACAATGCTCGCATCCACGATAGCCCTTGGTCAATACGGCTAATCCCGTGCTTCTTGAACTGCTTATTCAGCTCGCCGAGGAGCTCATCCAATCCCCAAGCGGGTCAGTTCAGCGCGAAAGCGACAGATGGTGCTGTGGTCTGGAGCTGGAAGGCCCATATCCAAGAGGAGGAATTCGCTGAAGAGGGGGAGTCGTTGATCCGTTCTTCGACTTCGTAATCACTCAGGCCGCATACCAGGGTCTGAAAGCGGTAGGATCTTGAACATCATCAAGGCGTCATAGGCTGGATTGCCTGTGGCATTCTGAGGTCTTTTGTATACTTCTTGTTCAGGGAGTGTAGTGAATACCTCGCCAGTCAACGCAAGCGCTGATCTGTCGGAGGAACGAGTGCTTCATGCGGTCGCGACGCACCTGCGTATAAACTTGCAGGAAGCTCGGAGCGGAATTCCGGTTTGTTTGGTAGGCATAGCTATACGACTGTTTTTGATTGTGAAGACACCAAATATCAGCGGCATAAAATGATTAAAAAACCCTGTACACCATTGAAATACACGCACGGTTCCATAATGACGCCAATTATCTGATAAAGTATTCTGTGGAAAATATAGGGTAGAGACAACTTTGGAGATGGCTGGGATGAAGGGAGATAAAGATGGGATAAACACTGCAGTGCCAATTTTCTGTCTTGAAGGAAATTTTATATCTTGTGTTAGAACCCTTATTGCAATGAGAGGTTGGTTGTAAGCGACTCAGATGTAGAACTAGGAAATCACAGATTGTGTTGAGGAGCCAGCTTACGAGTGACTTATGCTGTATTTGGTATGGGGTCATTGTTCGTATCTCGCAGGTTTTTCTAGTGCTCATATCACATGATCAATGCCCCTATGCTTTTTAAGCATTGGGGCATTAAAATTATGAGTAAGGCAGATGATTTCTTAGATGAGTGAAGAACCTAGGGGAGTGGATAGCTCTTTGCATACAACAGGGAGTAATCAACCTGCTGTAATTTTCGAGAAGTAAAAACGTGGCTATGAATTTGAAGAAGTCTCTCCTAATAGATGGGCAAAACGATGTTCTGCCTGTGTAGGGCAAGAGACATCCCATTATAAGCTAGAAAAAGATACTCCGCCTTTTTAGTAGGCAGAAAGAATCGCTTGGCTATTGACACGCGAGACAGAACTCTGAAAGATTTTGGACAATAGAGATGCATTCACCGGGGAGCACTCTTCTGTTGCGGAAATAGATCATAAAGTTCCGTGGACTCGACTTGAGTGTAGACATCGATGCAAGAGGTCTACTGATGAAGAACATACGGACTCATTTTTCAATTACTAACAATGAGAGCACAATATGTTGCAGGACAGAGCATGTGACTGCCTGTAAAAATGAAAAATGTCTCGTCCTGCTTTTGGGCATCTCCTTTGGTATAGTAGCGGTCTGAATATCTGGCTACTTGCGAAGGTTGTGATGGTTTGATGGAGAGAAGTGGCGTTATGAACTCATCAAAAATATTATTAAAAGGATGACTGCCAAAGAGTTTGAGAAGCTTTTAGATTTAAGGGAACTAGCAGCATCCTCTAAATTGGGGACAGGTTCAGAATAGAGGGAGACGATAAAATCAATATGTTCTCTATTGATTTGTATGAAGATTTAGAGAAGCAGATTGAACATCTGTCCGAACCAGAAAAGAATTATCTTAGACGAAGGTGGCGTATCTGTGGCGTAAGCACTCACGTGACGAGTATTATCTCTATAGCAACGATAATGTTGAGCAAAATCCTGATCGATACGATAAAGCGTGGGATGTTAGATCTGCGTTTCTTCATTGCTTTGATGTAAAAGGTACTGTTGTCTCCACGATGATATGCGAACCGGGGTTGAGGATTTAATAGATGACCCACACGAAATGGTTCAAGCTATGATGAGCAAGCAGAGGTAGGCGATTTGAGGTTCAGAATAGGTTGTTTATTGTCTATCACTCATATGTTGATCCTTAGAGAGTTTTATTTGAGGTGTGCGTGGAAAGTAAAAAGAAGGATATACAGAATCTTCTCAGAAAATATAGATACCACTGCTTTTGAGTATAACACGCTTTATCAGCTGTTATCTTTATCCTCGAACGAGAACCTGCTGTCGTGAGCTATAAGACGTGCGTGGCTTGACGCTAGAAACTTTGGAGGTCAATCTAGAGTCTCGAGAAATGAAGTTTGATACAATAATTGGAAATCCACAGATATTAACATAGACAGTCTTTTTGGATTATTGGGGCCTCGAGCTAAAGGAGGAAAAGAGAGAATAACTATCACATCCACCATATTGGGATATTGTGAAGGTTACAGATACGTGAGGCTGATTTATCTCAGAGTAAACCTAGAGAGATTTTTGTCTCTATTCCTGAACTCAACAGAAAAATACGGTAAAGTATCTTTCGTTCTGGCAAACACTCTGCAATTGTTGAGGGAGATATATCGAGATGGGAGATTGTCTCCCCGCCTTTTATATAATGGATGTCATCGTTATATTTAGAATGTAAACAAACTCAAGGATCAGAAGAAGACATCGTAAGCAATAGGGAAAGATGGAGCTGAAGGTCTTGAGGCATCGCACACCAAAAGTGATACGTGTTTAAGCAATGGTATATTTTTCTATTTACGATAGGGCTGATTCTTTGTGGTTTCATTTCTTGATTCATATTTTTGCACGTAAAACTAGACAAAAGTAGACAGGAAGAAAAATGGAATCAGTCTCATACTTATACGATAGCCGGAGGTCGCAGGCATTTGAAGATTTCACAGAAATCAGTTCGTAGATATATTGTTAGTAACAAGCTTAACGCCGTTAAAATAGGAGGGCACATCGATCCCAGTGCCAGCTTTAGAGGCATTTACCAGAGAAAGACGACTCGCTATGACCTTTGGGGGAGAAATTTCCTGTTCTGAGCGGTCTCCAATAATTCAGTCGGAAGAGGACGCCCATTGGGTGAATATTCAGAAGGAGTGGGATGCTCCATCTAACTCTGACCTGACTTTTAAGTTGATCTAATTTGTGGTGCGGGAGGTCTTTCTAAAGGATTAGAGTGCTGGGCTTAATGGGGTATGCGGATTAGATTGGTTTGAGGAGGCCGGTAAAACATATAGAAGAAACCTCATCATCCGTCTGTGGATGGTGACATTACCTTCCGGAGAAGAAACAAGAGTTTTACGATACAGTTAAGTCTGAGCCAGGTGGCCGTAGACTCAATATTGTTAAGTGGAGGCTTTTCCTTGTCAGGATTTTCGATGTAGCAGGTAACCGTTTGGTTGATGATCCTAGAAACGCCTTTATACAAGGAAATTAGAGATTGTAAGGGTGCTTTCAACCTGATTTTTGTTAATCTGTCAGAAATGTTAAAGGGCTTTAGGTCTATGCGCTGAGGCAGAGTTGAGCAAAAGATTGTAGAAGATTATCAGTTCCACTGGTTATGAGATGAGTGTAGCTACGTTATGTGCAGCTGATTATTACACACTCCCAGAGAGAGCGAGTTATCTTTTATTGAAAGCAGAATTGACTTAAAACTATCATCCATTGCCAATTTTATCTCCAGAGCACGTTACATTACGACGGGCAAGCTCGATCGATCTTTATGGATTATCCAGGAAGACCCTCATTTCACTCACGTCTGACAAAGCAACGTCCAGATATGCAAAGGGCGAATGCTTGAAATGTCCAGAAGGAAAAAGCTTTAGATAAGGGCTATTCTTGACGTACGAGAAAAATGTCCTTGGGATGAGGCATCTTGTACGATCACCAGGAGAATCACGTAAAATGTTCATCCAAAGCTACTCCTCGGCTCTTACTGCAAGCGAGAAATGCCTGTCTTCAATCATTTCCGGATGACTTTATATTCTAGCGGGCCTAAAACAAACAACTCGTGCAGATCGGAAATGCAGTACCCTGTGTTTTAGGGAAAGCGATTGCTAAGCTAGAGGAAAGCTGGAGAAATTCTAGGAAAAGTGTTTTTCTTATTCAGTTGATAGATACGGATGTGAGTATCGCTTTATCTCGATGGATTTGGAGCATCATTTTGCTCTTTGTTTCGACAAGGCTTAGGATTTCTTGCTTTTTACACATTTATAGTTGGCTTCGATAGTCTCTGCTGAGATTGTCGACGACATCTTCGCTAAGGAACTCCGCACGACGGGGATAGGCTGGTAAGCCCTGGCTTCGGCTGTAGCCTCAGCGATATCAACGACAATCTCTGCGTGGAAGATCTTCTGCCCGATACGTCGCTGTCGAAGTTGTCGGATCACGGCCCGACAAACATCCCTTGTGAAGAGATGCGCTTAGCAATGGTCCCAACATACAGCGACTTTGTTGGAACGAGCTGTTGCAATGGTCTCCGATTGATGACGATTAGCCCGTAGGGATAAGCCGTCAGGTCTATGGATTGCAAATGAAGAAAATCGCTGCAAGACCATGTCCCACAACGATTTTCTCTCTGTTTTTGAAGGCTTCGTGACGACCATTTCCCAGTCACTTCTGGAAGCCTTTTGCGAGAGAGAGGATTCGAACTCCCTGGTACCTTGCGGGTACAACGGACTTTCGAGACCGCCACATTCGACCACTCTGCCAGCTCTCTCCTGTGATCAATTATAAGAAGAGGAGATCAGCTCCATCCTCCTGAGATCGCTGCAAAGACACGCATTCTTCTCGGTCTCGCAGAAACGAACTTGAGGAGCTCAGTGATGTGACCCAGGAGGACTCAAACCCGACCTTCAGAACCGGAATCTGACGCTCTCATTCAACTAAGCTACTGAGCCACTTTGGATGCCAGTGCCACCATATCAAGAGTGCGTGAAACCTCGCTTTCGCATAGTGGCATTGCCAGCGCAAAGATACGAATTCCTTTAGACCCTTTGGTGAGCTGGCAGATGGATGATTTCGTATGACAGTTGAGCTTCCTCGACGGATCTCACGGATCCGATCGAAGTCGCTTTAGAGGATAGGGAAAAGGCCGAATGGGGAGGCGATGCTTTCGCTCACAGGCTTTCGACTTCTTCTTAGCGCCATGGCGATGTGTACGGCGATGGAGGGTGGTCTAGTTGAGGAAGGCCTTCACTTCGCCCAGGTGCTGGATGACGAAGTTTAAGGAGGCTCTCAGGCGCGGGAGCGGCGTGGTTATTGTACCAGCAGCGGTCAATCGCCACTGCGAAGAGCGCCCATCATATCGGCCTTTCCGAAAGGCTATCTCCCGATGAAGAGGACTTCATTGGGGCTACGCCGCTTTGGCGCATACGCTTCCTCAAAGAAGGCCTCGAAGGCTTCTTCTGCCCTGATGTCATCTGGAGACGAAGAGATCGGGGGAGGCAGTGCAGGATCCCCGCGACCCGTAGGCGTGAGAGCTGCATCCGAGGACTCCTATTGAGGCTACATAGAGCTTTATAGCGCCTGACCGAGATAGCTGAGTGCTTCAGCGGCTTGGCTCCAGGATGGCTTTCTTCGTGGAGCTGCTGATGGAAGAACTTCCCGAAGGCATCGGCATCCGCGTCAATGGCGAGTGCGGCTAAGAGACGGTGGAAGATCAGATGTCGTGATCTCCTGCACGGTTATTCGCTGGCGCTGCTGCTGTGTCCAGAGTACATCGCCGATCCAATAATAGACTTCGTAGTAGCTGGGCTCAGGATGTACGCCCATAGCTTCTCGAAGGTCTTCCGAAAAGCTATCTCAGCTGAGGGCGCGAAGGTCGAGAAAGCGTGTTGTCATTGTCGATGAAGAGCGCCTGTACGGGCGCGCCCATAGCCGTCTCTATGCATATGAGTAAAGGTAGTAGTAATATAGGCTGGGGCTTCGTGGGGCTACTTTTACTTTCGCCGGTCGTCGCGGCGTGAGAGCAGGAGGAGTCACATAGTAGATGGACGCGAAAAGGATGATAGCTGCCATCCTGAGGCTCTGGAAGAGGATAGGGATAGGTGCTGCGACAGGCAAAGAAAGTAACGATAG
>BNJU01001454.1_pt1:365000-381868 | contig 381868 bp, 493 predicted proteins | sample 8539281 | NCBI WGS metagenome assembly BNJU01 (sample SAMD00202456, study PRJDB9452) | human saliva metagenome | isolation source: human saliva | place: Japan | reverse complement strand
TTTCAAGAATTTTATTATCGTTTTTTTACTTGTGTTTTGTTATATCAAACATTTATTTACAAATAAACACATATTTTACTATTTATAGTTTATGAAAAAAATTTTTTTAATAAAAAAATGCTAAGCAACTTTTTTTGTTGTTTAGCATTTCTTTAGTATGTTTAATTATCCTAAATTTGACAAAACTTTTAAATTTATATTTATTGGATTTATCTTTACCTTCAGTCTTTTTTTCAAGCTTAAAAAGTATAACATAAATCTATATTGTTTTATCTTTTTTTACGTCGCTTAATCATTGTAGCTAACATCATTAAACCTACTCCTATTATTCCAGTATTTGTTGTAGATTGACCTGTTTGCGCCAGTTTTCACTTTTTTTGTTCTTTAACTACCTCTGATTTCCCTGTAACACTTGGATTTTTCTAATTTTTTTCGGTATCCCTGGTTTTTCCGGTGTTTCTGGTTTTTCTGTTTCCGAGTTTCGGTTTCTCTGGTGTTTCCGGTTTTTCTCCGGTGTCTCTGGTTTTTCTGGCGTCTCCGGTGTTTCCGGTTTTCCGGTGTCTCTGGTGTTTCTGGTTTCTCTGGTATCTCTGGAGCTCGTGTCTCAGGTTTTCTCTGGTGTCTCTGGTGTCTCCGGTGTCTCTGGTGTCTCCGGGTTTCCGGAGTTTCCAGGCTCTCTGGTGTCTCCGGTTTCTCTGGTGTTTCCCGGTGCTCGGTTTCTTCAGTGTCCTGGTTTCTCTGGTGTCTCTGGGCTCCGTGCTCAGGTGTTTCTGTGCTCTGGTGTCTCCGGTGCTCCGGTCTCTGGTGCTCTGGTTTCTCCGAGTCGTCTCCGGTTCTGGTTTCTCCGGTGTTCCGTCTTTCGGGTGCTCTGGTCTCCGGTGTTCTGGCTTTTCCGAGTCGTGCTCTGGTTTCTCTGGTGTTTCTGAGCTCCGGCTTTTTCTGGTGTCTCCGGTGTTTCCGGTTTTCTTCCGGTGTTTCCGGTTTCTCTGGTTTTTCTGGTGTCTCCGGTGTTTCTGGTTTTCTGGTGTTTCTGGTGTTTCTGGTGTTTCTGGTGTCTTAGTTTCTTCAAAGACCCATACACCTTTGAAATTAATATCTGTATTTTCTACAGTTACTGATCCAACTGGCTTATAACCTTTAAATACCCATTTACCTTCTTCTAATGCCACTTCTGTTTGAGTTGGTTGTTTTGGTGTTACTTTTTCCCCTTTTATGTAAGTTGCATTATCTAATGGTTTTAATGCCTCTACTACTAACGGTATTTGTTTACCAACAGTTTCGCTTACAAACGTATAAATTACTTTTTGTTCTTTTTCCCAACCTGCATAAGCTGTTATACTTTCTTTAGCTATTGGAGAAACTATTTGATCTCCCGTTACTCCAAATGACTCTTTTTGATATTGTAAACTTATCACTTTGATTATCTTTTGTTGTAAACCATCCTTTAAATCTATAACCCCTCTTGTCGGTATCTGAGTAGTTTCTTGTAGATTTAAATCTGGTTTATATAAAGTTACTACTTCTTCAATAACTTTATTTCCATCTGAAAATTTAGCGTTATCTGCATTTACATCATAAACAACTTTTGCTCTTTGACCTAATACTATTGTATTATTTTCTGGGTTAAGTACATAATCCCATTTAGCTAGCGAGTTATGATCTGAATAATCACTTACACCTTCTGTATCTCTTGTGAAGTAATGTAATAATTTAGCATCTTCTTTTGTTGGTGTATATGTTCCATCTCCTTTTGCTACTAAATATCCCTACTTGACGCTTTGATGTTTCTTTATTCTCTCCACCTTCTTGTTCACTGATAGAAACATTGATTTTGTTAGTTAACGCTCCTTTTAATACTAGAGCTGATTCTTGATCTAATACTCTGACATCTTTTTCATCAAATTGTGCTTTAGGTGTGATTGTTACATCTTTTTTAGCGTAAATACTTGCCCCAGCATACTCTTTTACTTTTCCGCTGTTTTCTTCATCACCTGCTGTACCGTCACTAACTTTAGAGTTATTTACAAAGTTTGCTGTATCCACTAATAAACTTCCATTATTATAGATACCTCCACCATATTTATAAGATGTATTATTTGCAATAGATGTTTCTGTTCCACCTGATACTTCTACAGTTCCATCATTGTAAATAGCTCCACCTTTAACTGAGAATCCATTCTTAATAGATCCTCCTTCTACTTTTAGTGTATTTCCTTTACCTACGTAGATTCCTCCACCACGCGTATCTTTCCACGCAAATCTAGTTCTTGTATTAATAATATCTGTATTACGAAGTATTAGATTTACAGAACCTTCTTCTTCTTTTCTAGTAGATAGTGTAATTGCTCCTCCATTTTCATCTGTAGTTACATCTTTTATAGTAGTATTTTCTATAATGGCTGTTGATGTTCCTTTTGATTCAAAAGCAATTGCTCCTCCAAAAGTAGCAATTGATGGTCCGTTCCACCAAGATCCTGCTCCTGTTAACGTTGAGTTAGTTAATGAAAACTTCCCAGAACCTACTATATCTATAAATCCTCCTGCAAATGTTAATTTTGAACCAGTTGCAGTAAATGTTGATGAGTCAACTTTAAGATCACTATCACTACTTACTATTGCTCCTCCGCTTATACCATATGCATCACCTAAATTATTGATATCGAATTTAGTATTTTTAACCGTTGTTGTTGCATGACGCATCGCTATGGCTCCACCTGTATTAAATGATTTAGCTACATTAAATGTAGAATCAGATACTTCTAATTTTGTTCCATTATCTACAAATAATGCTCCACCTTCATTAGCTTCATCTTTCACTGCAAATGCATGGTTTCCAGAAAAAGTGGTGTCAGAAATTTTTACTTTAGAGTCTTTAGTCGCATGAATACCACCACCATTACCATGTCCGTCTACTAAAGTATTATTTAAAACTTCAGATTTATTTTCTAATGTAAGTTCTGCATTATATGCATATATTCCTCCACCATCTGGACGAACATCATCAGGTGTTCCTGCTTTTTTCACAGCTTTTGAATCTTGAACTGAAGTATTATCTAGTTTTAATTTAGAATCTCTAATAAACACTCCACCACCTTGACTTTGATTACCTGTATTACCTCTTTGAATAGTTGATTTTGTAAGTGTAACATCTGCATTATTACTGATAGCAAGCGGTCTTCCAATATCACCACCATCTAATGTAACACTGTCAAATGTGACATTACCTCCATTTACAGAAACCATATCTATGTTAGGTGTTACCAATTTTAAACTATATCCATTACCATGAATTTTCCCATTAAAAGCACTAGAAATATTTATCGTATTTTTAATATTTATATTATTACTTAATACCATATTTTGTGCGTTACTTTTAATTCTATCATTTAACTCTTGTTCTGAGCTGATATTTCCTTGTAAACCTGTTTCAGCACTAACATTTGATGCCATAGCAATAGTTTTATTTAAAATTGCGGGTTGAGTTAAAGCTAAACCTACAGATAATGGTACTACTCCTATAGCTAGCTTTCTTATTGGAAATTTTATTTTTTTCATGTTTTTTTTCATAATATATTAAACCTTTCCTTTTCTATTATTATCTATACTCTTCTTATAAATTTCTTCAACTTACTTTTTATAATTAGTAGTATAATATAATAAAAATTTAATATTATTGTATTTTTACGCAATAATTATATCAAATATATTTGAAATTGTAAATCTAAAACTTAAATATACTTAAAAATTTTTTTCTAGTTTTTATTTTTATTTGTGTTGTTTTTTTCTTGTTTTCTATATTTTTTTTACAGTTATTCTTATAAAAAAATTACTAGTATTTTTTTATAGAATATTATATATAATGTTTTTTTATTATTTATAATTTAATTACTTTTTATTAACAATCTAAAATTTGTTAGTTTATACACTTTATATATATTAAATTTTTACATTAATTTATTATTAAGTTAGTACCAAATAAAAACCATTAATATTACAATAAATACAATTAATACTTTTTATCACTGTTGCTAAATCTAGCTTTTTAAATTTAAATTTAATTTTTTTACATAGAACCTAGAATCTTAATATATTATAATTTTTAGTATTTTTTTATATATTAAATTATAATGTTTATTTTTTTGTTTTTTTTATAGATTGTAGATTTATCTTTTCTTAAAAAAACCATAAAAATACCTTTAAATAAAAAGAAATTTGATTAATTTTTCTATAACTTAATTCTCTGGATTTTGATTTATTATATATTATTTTTGACAAAAAATACTTTTGATAATATATAATAGTAATTGTAATTAATGTTATATTTTTAAGTTTTATATCAAATATATTATGAAAAAAATAAAGGAGAATATTATGATAAATAAAAATAACAATTTTTCGATTAGAAAATACACATTTGGTACTGTTTCTGTTGCTCTAGGTGTTTTCTTCGCCTTAGCTCTTAACAGTACTAACGCTCACGCAGTAGAAGATACTACTCCAGCTGCAGTGGAATCTACCATTCCTACTACAGAACTAACTACACCTGATGTTAGTATTGCTGGTGTAAAGTGTAAATACAAATACAAATGGAGATGACAGCGCGGTATTACCAGCTGTTCCTACTCCAGTGTTACCTGGTTTCTACGCTGACCAAAAAGAAGCACCTGCAGTTGTAGCAGATCCAGAAAATCTTGATATAAACCAAGATGTTTACTACTCTAGATTAGGTAAGATTAAATATGTTGATAAAGCTACTGGTAAGACTATAATAGAAAAAGTATATGAAAATGATAAAACAGATGCTACAAAAGCAGCAGATACAGTTTTACCTGATTTACCTTCAGGTTATGAGTTTATTTCTAAAGTTCTTACATTACAAAATGCTACTGTAGAAAAAGTTACTAATACTAAAGGAGACAAAGTCTAATAAAATAGAAACACAAGATGTTACTACTCCATTAACTGAGTCTAATGGTAGATTAATCTTTCTCTCCTATTAACGATATTGTATCTGTAATTAAGGATGGTGTCCCTTATAGTTATAGTCAAGGTAATAATATAGTGTTTCTACCTTGCAGCTTTAACTCCCAACACCTGAACCAACTCCTGAGCCTAAGCCAGAACCTAAACCTGAGCCTAAGCCAGAACCTAAACCTGAACCTAAACCTGAGCCTAAACCTGAACCTAAACTTGAGCCTAAACCAACACCTAAGCATATAGTAACTAAAAAAACATTACCTAATACTGGGGTAACTGATAGTTCTACTCTTGCAGCAGGTCTTGGAGCTCTTACTTTAGCTGGTATAGCAACAAGAAGAAAACAAAAATAATAGGAAACTTTTCTTTATAAAATTATTTACAAACAAAACCCCCTAAAAGCTAAATTGTTTAACTTTAGGGGGTTGCCTTATTTATAGTACTCTATATCTATATAATTAAATTCATTATAAGTAACGAAATAATTCTTTATTTCATCCTGATTATAACTTATTTTATAAATATATTCACCTATTCCTTCATCTTTAAATACAATTCTATATTTATCATTTAATTCTATTATACCTCTCCATGCATCTGTTCTCCATGAATCAGTCATTAAAAACTTTTTTTATATTCGACTACTTTTAATTTTGTTTATTTTCTCATTATTTCTCAACTTATAATCTTTAATCACGTGATTAACTAAACTTTTTTTCGGCTTGTCTTATTTTTTTCGTTTTTTTCTTCATCACTTTTATCTTCATACTTTTTCTAATATATATTGAATCTTTTTGATTTTGTTCTACTTTTCTGCTTTTTCTCCATACAATGTCAAAAGCAGTTAAACAAATTATACTTAATAATATCTTTTATTAATTTTCTCCATTTTTTTCTAACCTACTTTATTCTTTTATTCATCATCATTATATCATACTTACTCATAAAAAATAGAGTATTAATACTCTATTTCTAATAGTTTTACCTGCGAGTGTTATTATTCCCGCTTCACTTTTTAAATATAAACCATAGCTGTTTGGTAAATAATCTATAAGGTTATCTTTGTCTAACATCATTTCATAAAATGAAGGATATCTAATTTCTCCTAAATTTGTTTCAAAGCTCTTATCATACTTTTTCTTCATCAATATTTTTATCATTTTTTTAAAACTATCACAATCTATACTTTTGTATAATCTTGACAGTGACAACCTATCATATCATCGTTATATGGACTTTTGCCCATCTGTATAATCTAATATAAATCTATAGTCTACTATATTCTTATTCTTTAATCTATTTTGTAAATACTCTTCAGCACTACTTGTAAAGTTAATATTCATCTTTTTCACCTTCTTTGTATATATTATACATTTATTTTTTTCTCTTTTAACAAGGAGAAAAGGCCCATCTTTCGATGAGCCGTATATTATGAAAAAAATATTTTAACTTTAAAAAATTATTTCCTTAACCACTTTGTCTTAGAATATAATCTTTATGTGTGTTATGTTTATTATTATATAGGCACAACTTTACATAAAGTTAAAGCTATAATTAAAGTGTAATTAAATTTTTTTCTCCTATTTACTTTTTACTTTGTTTTTAGTCTAGCTGCTATCGCTAATGATACCAACCCTATTAACATAGCTGAATCTGGAGTTTCTCCTGTATTTGGTAAAGTTTTTTTCTTCCTACATATTGCTTTATGATTTTTTTAGTTTTTTAGCTATTTTTTTGCTGATTTTACTGTTTTTTTCTTGTTTTTTTATTTGAAGTATCTTTTTATTTTTTTCTACTTCTTTTGGTTGTTCCGTTTGAACTGCCTCTTTTGGTTGTTCTTCTTTAGGTTCTTCTGGTTTCACTTCTTCTTTCGGTTGTTCAACTTCTTTAGGTTCTTCCGGTTTTACTTCTTCTTTCGGTTGCTCAACTTCTTTTGGTTCTTCCGGTTTCACTTCTTCTTTTGGTTGTTCAACTTCTTTAGATTCTTCTGGTTTTACTCTTTGGTTGTTCTTCTTTAGACTCTTCTGGTTTTACTTCTTCTTTCGGTTGCTCTTGTTTAGTTTCGTCTGGTTTTACTTCCTCTTTTCGGCTGCTCTACCTCTTTTGTACCTAACAACACTACTTCTTTTATCATTTCTTTTACTAATTTTTCAGTAGTTGTTGAAGATAATTTTCCAGTTTCTTTATTTGCTAATGCATAAGAAGTAATTTTTAATATTTCTCCATTGACTCCTGCTTGAACTACTTTTTCTCAGTCCTTTTTCTAAAGTATTATCTTCTTTAATTTCAGTAGTATAACGAATTTCTACTCTTTCTTCTGTTTGGTTTTTGTACCGAGTACTATTAGACCATCTTTGTACTGCAGAATTTGTTTCTTTTATTGTGTCTACTACTACCTTAGCTTCTGTAGGTTGTTCGAATAATTTATTATAAAGATTCGCAAAAGTAATACTCAGCTTTATCTACTGGAGTTGTTGCTGTAGCATAATTAGGATCATTTTTATCTGTAAATAGATATTCAACACCATCTATATTCTTATATCTAGTATAAGGGACTCCATATATTCTTTTTATTTATATACTTCCCAAAATGAATCAGCAAAAGCCTCTTCTCTAGATGTTCTTAAATAACTTGTATAATTTTTTTTCGTTTTTCAAAAATATTTATTATAAACATCTAAGAACTCTTTTTGAACTTGATAACTTATAAGGACTAAAGTTACCATCTGAATCTATCGTTCCTACACCTTTCATTCCGTCTGCGAAAAAAATTCTTTGAGGTCCTAATCCACTCGTAAAGTCTATTATATGAGATAGTTCATGCATTAAAGTATTCAATAATACATCTGGTTGTTTCTGCTTTTATTACTATTTCTTTTTTTCCATTTTTCTGTAGGAACAGCTCTCGTCCTATTTTCTTCATATTTCAAATCTATATTTTTTTAAATAATGATATGCTATCCCTACCGCTTTACTTTTATGATTATCTAAGTGTTCTGTTTGTTTTAAATCATTTGTTGTTACTCTTAGTTGTACTAAATTTTTTTCTAATTTTCATAAGGTAATTTTAAAAATTTGTTTTTTTCAAATTCCTTTTTTTAACATTATCTGGAATATTTCCTTCATATGTAATATTTAAACTATTACTATAACCATTTATATTATTATAATGCTGTGTAATACTATTAAATGCTATTTCTGTATTTTTTTACAAGTTCTTTTTGACTTTCTGTTAATTCACCTAATTTTTTTGTTTTGCTAACTGTAATCTTTGATAATTAGCTTTTTGCATCTGCATACATACTTTCTGTAATAATATGTTTTGCAAAATAACGTTCAACAGCTTTATCTTCACCTTCACCTTTAAGTACTTCATTAGTTAAATAATGTCCACCTGATAACATTATTATACTATCACTACTTTCTTTTAGTATTACTCTATAAAAAAACCTTATCATTGGAAAAAAATCATATGTATCGCTATTTTCATCATATCCTATTGGATTTTCTAATTCTTCATCTACACCATAATACCTTCTTTTTATAACTCTTAAATCCTTATTAGTTGGATCCATCATTTCTGGAGTTATATACTTACCTTTTAACTTACCTTCCTCTACTAAATATTCGCCTGTTTGTATTAACTCTCTTACTCCTGTTTTTTTCACCTATATTTTGTTTTTTTCAGGAATAGCGACAAATAATTTATCTATTACTATTTTATCACTTGGTAATTCTTTTTGAGTTATCTATAGAATAAAACTTTTCATCTGTATACATATAATTATCAGAATTAAGCATTTTTTTCTATTTTTTTCACTTAATTTTTACTTTTTGGTTTTGTAACTATTTTATACGTTGTTGTCGTAGTTTTTTTCTCCATCTTTTGCTTCTTTTTACTACTTCACGTACTCCATATTCCTTTGTATCATCTACTTTATATTCTATTTTCGCTTTTTCTATTTCTTTTTCTACTTTTTGGTTTCGTCCCTAAAACCACTTCTGTTTTTAGTAGGCTCTACTCTTTCTGCGATACTTTCATTACCATTATTTTTTTTAATGTGAATTTTCCATCATTTCCTTGTACTTTTACTTCTTTATAACCTACTTCTTTTTGCAGAATCTGCAGTGTATTCAACAGGACTTTCTATTTTTTTCTTTCTTCATTTTTTTATTTTGTGTTGTTTCAGCAGCATATGCAGTAGTATTTAACTCAGATACTGCTACACCTCCTGCCAACATTAAAAAAAGTCACTGCCGCTATTTTTAGTCGACACCGCTCCAAATTTTGATTTCCTTATAGAATAAATATTTTTTTCTTCATAAATATAATTTCCTCTCTATTTTTTTAAAAAAATCTTTTTATTAAAGATTTTATATACCTATGATTTTTACCAAATAAAAAAAGTAAAAATATCAACACTTTTTTTATAAAAATAATAAAAATATCTATTTTTTTATGGTAATAAACTTAATAAAAAAATAAAGAATTTCTTTTTATTTCTAGTTTTTACGTCACTTATTAATTTATTTGAAAAATATATTATATTATGTTTTCATAAATTTTATATTGATTTTTCTTATTCTTTTATTCTTTATAAAAAAATTTCCTATGCTTTTTAATTCACATAGGAAATTTTATTTTAATATACTCTTTGTAATTTTTTTCACTTTTTGTTTGAACTACATTTAGTGGTACTGATTCTTTTTGTTGTAACACTTGTATCTAATCCAAACCATTTTTTTCTGGAGTTACAGTTATACGTTTTAATTTTTAATCTTAAACTCATAATAAAATGTATCAAATGAAGATAAACCATTGTTATTACCCAATACTTCATTTATTAATACAAATCGAAAATCCCCTAACTGTTTCTACTTTTACCTTTTTAAATTATATTTAGTCGGTTTGCAAGTCTAACTCTTTATTTTTCTAATAAATCAGCTATTACTTGATGCATAAACATATTTATTCGTTGGTGCTCTCTAAAATCCTAGATTAAAAAGTAATTTTGAATATTTTTTTATCGCTATATTTTCGTTACTTTATATTCACGTTTATAAGGTTTATCTAGAAACATTTATATGAACAAAAAAAGTAAACATTAGCTCTTTTTCGGCTGTTTATTTAAAATTGAATATAATACCGCATAATCAACATCTTCTTCTCTTTTTTTGCACCTGTTAAATAAACTAAGTTAGTCGCATATTTAGGAATACTCTTATCACCACTTAGCTGTAATAATTGTTTTTTTATAATTATCAACAGTTAGATATTGTGATTCTCTTTCTTTAATTTCTGTTCCTTTATGCCAAATAAACATTATTGTAAAGATAAATAACGCTATAATAACAGTTATATATCCACCATTAACGAAATTTTTAAACTATTCGCAAATAGGAATAATAATTCTTCTGCTCCAAAGAATGATAAGAATATTATTGAAGCTACTTTATTATTTTTTTAATTTTTGAATAAATATATTGATAATAGTATTGTCGTTACAAACATTGTTATACTAATACTTAGTCCATATGCAGCTTCCATATTACTACTTGTTCTAAAGAATAATACTACTGAGCTACTACATATAAACAGTATAATATTTACCGTTGCAACATATACTTGTCCTTTTTAACTCTGTAGGATATTTAATTATTAATTTAGGGAATAAGTTTAATTTTATCGCCTCTGAAATTAATGTAAATGATCCAGTAATTAAACTTTGACTAGCTATTATAGCAGCAAGTGTAGCTAATAGTACTTTGTAGTACTAAAAAAATTCATCAGGAACTATCGCGAAAGAATGGATTTTTACCTGCGTCAAACTTATCTGATAGTAAATATGCTGCTTGCCCAAAAATAATTAGCTACTAAACATATTTTTTTACCAGAGTCCATGCCATTCTAACATTTTTTTCTACCACAATGTCCTAAATCAACATATAAGTCTTCTGCTCCAGATACACATAAAAATACTGCTCCTAATAGAAACAAAAAAATACCTGGTTGGGTAACTAATAAAGTTATAGGCATAATAAAGGATTTAATGCTTTTTAAAAATAGTTGGATTAGCTAGTATTTGTCTACTACCCCAAAAATAACAATGATAAAAACCATAAGCTCATTATTGGACCAAATAGCGATCCTATTTTTTTAGTTCCAAAAACGTTGAAATGAGAATATGAAAATAAAAAAATAAAGTAATACCATTACTATTACATCATCAGTTTCTAATTTTTGGAAAAAAATATCATGTAGTCCTTCTACCGCGGAAGTTACTGTTATGGCTGGTGTTATTATTCCATCAGCTAGTAATGTAGCTCCTCCTAACATCGCTAAAAAAATACTACGCTTTTTCTCGTTTTATTTTTTTATTAATGCGAAAAAAAGTGAAAAATACTCCACCTTCACCATGGTTATCTGCTCTTAGTGCTATTAATACATATTTAGTTGTTGTTTGTAAAGTCATTACCCAAAATATTAAACTAACAAACCCCTAGGATTAACATTTCATTTAGTGCTCCATCACTATTTTTTTAACAAATGATTTCATTACATATAGAACTGATGTCCCTATATCACCAAAGATAATCCCAATAGTTATTATTACACCAAGAAAAGTTAGTTTTTCTTATCCATAATATTGCTCTATCCTTCACATAAATAAATTAAAAATAAAGATAATTTACTAAAAACCATCTTTATTTTCCATATATTATTATAGACCTCTTATTTTTTTAAAGTCAAGAGGGAATTTTTATTAAATTTATACTATTTTAGACTTAATATTATAGCTATTTATATATTTTCTATATTTTTGCTGTTTATAAAATAAGTATAATTGATTTAATAATTAAAAATTTCTTATTTTTATATTTTTGATACCTATAGGGAATAACCCTAATCTAATAATTTAAATAAATTAAAATTTAATTATTTCTTAATCTTATAAGGTTAGTTTTTTTATTTTTTTCTCTTTATCTTTTTTTATTAATTTTTCTCCTTAATTTTTTTTTGAAAAACATTTACTTTTCTACTTTACAAAACTACTTTTTCTTGTGTTACCATAAGTATAAAGGAAAAAAATTTAACACATTAAATTTTTAATAGTAAATATTTTTTTGTGAGGCTAGAGTATTTTCCACAATAGAAGGGGTGTTATTATGTTAATTAAAAAGTAAAAAAAGTTTGGTCAAGTAGCTAATTTCTTCCTCTTATTTTTAGAAGTTGAAAATAATAAAAATAGTTGCTGTTTATGATTATGATCACTTCGATAAAGTTGATTATGATTTTGGTAGTAATCGTGTTCTACCTGGTTTTATAGATATACATACACATGGTGCTTACGGTTATGATACTAATGATGCTACAGAAGAAGGTTTACGTAACTGGACAAAAAATTTACCAAGTGAAGGAGTTACATCTTTCTTACCTACTACTATTACTCAAACTGAAGAAGTTCTTCTTAAAGCTGTAGCTAATGTTGCGAAAGTTTATCGTGAAGGTTATGAAGGCTCTGAAATATTAGGAATTCATTTTGAAGGGCCATATCTAGATGCAGAAAAACGCGGTGCTCAACCTCTTAGCTGTATTCAAACTCCAAGTGTTGAACAATTTAAAAAATTCCAAGAAGCTAGTGATAATTTAATAAAATTAATTACTATTGCTTGTGAAAAAGACGTTGATTACAAATTGACTAAATACTTAGTTAGCCAAGGTATTCGCGTTAGTCTTGGTCACTCTGCATGTAATTATAAAGAAAGTTATTTAGCATTTGCTAATGGTGCAAGTTCTCAAACACATGTTTATAACGGTATGGTAGGTTTTCATCATCGTGATGGTGGTCAAGTTGGTTTTGCCTTACGTGCTCATGATGTTTATGGTGAAGTTATTTGTGATGGTATTCACTCTACTACTGATGCCTTAAACACTTATTTTACAGCTAAAGGTAGACACCATGGTATTATGATTACTGATTCACTTTGTGCTAAAGGTTGTGGACGTGGTTCTTACATCTTTGGTGGTGAAAATATGGAAATATATGAAGATGGTAGTGCACATCGTGATGATGGTCGCTTAGCTGGTTCTACTCTTCGTGTTATTGATGGTTTAAGAGTTCTTATCGAAGATGCTCTTGTTCCTGTAGAATCTGCGATCAACTCTTGTACAAAAAATCCGGCAGAAATGCTTGGTTTTGGAGATAGAAAAGGGAAATTAAAAGTTGGATATGATGCCGACTTTGTAGTTATAAATTCAGATTATGAAGTATTAAGTACTTTTTCACGTGGTAAAGAAGTATTTAAAAAAGACTAATTTTAAGAATTTAAGGAGTTTTATTTATGAAATATTTAGTATTTGAAACAAAAAAAGCTTCTAAAAGAAGCATACAAAATTTTAAAAAAAGTTTAATTAATGAAAAATTCTACATTAGGTTTAGCTACTGGTTCTACACCTACAGATCTTTATGAAGAAATGATTAAAGACCATAAAGAAGGAAACTTTAGTTATAAAAAAATATTAAAAAGTTATAATTTAGATGAATATGTAGGTATTAGCTATGATCACCCAGAAAGTTACCATAAATTTATGGACGTAAATCTTTTTGATCATATTGATATTGATAAAAATAATACTCATGTTCCAGATGCTAGTGCTGAAAATCTAAACCAAGCATTAGAAAACTATCAAAATGAGCTAAATAACACTACTATAGACGTCCAAATACTTGGTCTTGGTGGAAATGGTCACATAGGTTTTAACGAGCCAGGAACACCGTTTAACAGTGGCGTACACGTTATTGATTTAAAAGAAGAAACTATCAAAGCAAACTCAAGATTCTTCAATAATGATGTAAATTTAGTTCCTAAACAAGCTGTTACTATGGGAATTAACGATATTATGAAAGCTAAACACATTATATTATTAGCTTTTGGTAAAGAAAAAAAAGCTGCCATTAAAAATCTAATAGATAGTGATATTGTTGATGAAAGCATTCCTTGTACTGTATTGAAAAAAACATCCCAAGTGTTTATGTATTAGTAGATAAAGAAGCTGATTTTAGAAATTAAATATAATAAAATGCTGCAATTTGTAGCATTTTATTTACCATAATAATGTAAACGTTTTATAAAAATTTTAGGGAGGTACATTATGTATAAATTACAATGGAATAAAAATTGGAGTAGTTGCTCCTCAAGAAGGTTATGAAAAAAATATTGGAACTGCTGGATTACTAAAAGGTGTAATCGATAATAAACTTATCTTTGGTGGTGGTGCTAACTTTCCTGGTGGTTTGCCAGTAGATGGTGGTACTAAAGTAACTCATAAAGATATCTACTTATATGAAATAAAAGATAATGAAACATGTATTACTAGATCAAATTCAACATGATTATCCACTAGCTTATGGCCCTAGTGCTAACTATAAAGATAAATTATATTATATTGCGAATAAAGATGAATCTTCATCTGATATATTAGAATTAACAATAAAAGATAATAAATTAAATATCAATGTTATTGGAACATTACCTCTAACTGTAGAAAAATACTATAGCTGAAGTTTATAACAATAAACTTTACTTTGGTATTGGTTCTATAAATGGAAAAAATACAAATGAACTATATTCATATGACTTAGAAACAAAAACTTTCGAAGTTGAAACAGAATTTCCTGGGGAATTACGCTCACAAGCTTTAAGTTATGTTTACAATGACTCACTAATTGTTTATGGTGGTGGTGCAGCCGAAACTTATAGTGATGGGTATAAATACGTCTTTAAAGAAAAAACTTGGACTAAACTTCCAGATGTAATAGTAGATAACTATGAATACTCATTATTAGGAGCCGATTGGTGTAAACTAAATGAAGATGAACTTTTAGTTATAGGAGGTTTTGATAAAGACGTCTGGAAAGATGCAGTATTTAAACTTAGTACTCTTACAGGTGAAGAACATGCAAAATACCGTGATGCTTACTTTAGACGTCCTGTAGAAGACTTTAAATGGAATAAACATGAACTAGTTTATAACCTCAAAAATAATACATGGACTAAACTGGACGAAATAAACTTTGAAGCACCATGTGGACACGCCTTACTATCAACAGATGCTCACATATATTCAATTATGGGAGAAATAAAACCAGCAGTAAGAAGTCCATACATACATCAAGCTAAAAAATAAAAATATAAATCCTCCTTATTAGATACTATCTAGTAAGGAGGGATATCTATATATTGTTTATAAAAAAAGACCTTCCAAAAGGAAGGTCACTGTTGCCTGGCAACGTTCTAGTCTCGCAGGGCGTAAACCCAACTACATTCGACGCTAAAGAGCTTAACTTCTGTGTTCGGTATGGGTACAGGTGTGTCCTCTTCGCTATCGCCACCAGACGAAAACTTCATACATCTATTATATCATCATTTATTCCTTTGTCAACTACTTACTTTAAAGAACTTCACTTGATTAAGTCCTCGACCTATTAGTATTAGTCAGCTGAATGTGTTACCACACTTACACTCCTAACCTATTCTCCTTGTCGTCTTCAAGGGGTCTTAATATCCGTGGGAAATCTCATCTCGAGGGGGGCTTCATGCTTAGATGCTTTCAGCTCTTATCCCTTCCATATTTAGCTACCCAGCTATGCCACTGGCGTGACAACTGGTACACCATTGATATGTCCATCCCGGTCCTCTCGTACTAAGGACAGCTCCTCTCAAATTTCCTACGCCCACGACGGATAGGGACCGAACTGTCTCACGACGTTCTGAACCCAGCTCGCGTACCGCTTTAATGGGCGAACAGCCCAACCCTTGGGACCGACTACAGCCCCAGGATGCGATGAGCCGACATCGAGGTGCCAAACCTCCCCGTCGATGTGGACTCTTGGGGGAGATAAGCCTGTTATCCCCAGGGTAGCTTTTATCCGTTGAGCGATGGCCCTTCCATGCGGAACCACCGGATCACTAAGTCCTGCTTTCGCACCTGCTCGACTTGTAGGTCTCACAGTCAAGCTCCCTTGTGCCTTTACACTCTGCAAATGATTTCCAACCATTCTGAGGGAACCTTTGAACGCCTCCGTTACTCTTTAGGGAGGCGACCGCCCCAGTCAAACTGCCCACCTGACACTGTCTCCCGGTTTTCTATGCCGAGGGTTAGAATTTCAATACAGCAAGGGTAGTATCCCAACAACGCCTCCTCATACACTGGCGTGCATGATTCCTAGGCTCCTACCTATCCTGTACATACTGCATCAAAATTCAATATCAAGCTACAGTAAAGCTCCATGGGGTCTTTCCGTCCTGTCGCGGGTAACCTGCATCTTCACAGGTACTATGATTTCACCGAGTCCATCGTTGAGACAGTGCCCAAATCGTTACGCCTTTCGTGCGGGTCGGAACTTACCCGACAAGGAATTTCGCTACCTTAGGACCGTTATAGTTACGGCCGCCGTTTACTGGGGCTTCAATTCATACCTTCGCTTGCGCTAAGCACTCCTCTTAACCTTCCAGCACCGGGCAGGCGTCAGCCCCTATACTTCACCTTTCGGTTTTGCAGAGACCTGTGTTTTTGATAAACAGTCGCTTGGGCCTATTCACTGCGGCCTACTCTCGTAGGCACCCCTTCTCCCGAAGTTACGGGGTCATTTTGCCGAGTTCCTTAACGATGGTTCTCTCGCTCACCTTAGAATTCTCTTCCCAACTACCTGTGTCGGTTTGCGGTACGGGCACCTCTTATCTCGATAGCGGCTTTTCTTGAGAGTTTGGCTTCATTGACTTCGCTACTATATTTCGCTCCCCATCACACTTCAACCTTTAAACAAGCGGATTTGCCTACTTGTCAGTCTTTGTGCTTAGACGCCCTATTCCATCAGGGCGATCAATTA